>ENA-ORSB01000022-ORSB01000022.1-human-gut-metagenome-genome-assembly--contig:-NODE-22-length-159472-cov-8.989675_pt1 | contig 159472 bp, 128 predicted proteins | sample MGYA00242180_ERZ509144 | MGnify/ENA primary metagenome ERZ509144 (study PRJEB26280, sample SAMEA2338661) | human gut metagenome | biome: human gut; feature: human-associated habitat; material: faeces...
AGAGCAACGCCCTTCTAAGGCGTGGGTCTTGCGTTCGAATCGCAACGGAATCACAGAATAAAACCGCAAATAGTTTATAATAGGGCTTTTGCGGTTTTTTTTGTTTTTGGTGTATGCAGTATGAAGAACTGCGTACACCATAACAATAAAGACCGGTGTATGAATACTAACGAAATAGATAAGTTGAGCCTCGTAAAAGCCCATGCCCTGTTTGATACTGGTGATATAAGTCGTATCGAAATAGGGACGGTAAAAGGATTATGCGATATACACTGCTATTTGTTTGACGGTTTGTATGAATTCGCCGGAAAGGTGCGTACTCTAAATATAGCAAAGGGAAACTTTCGTTTTGCCAACTGCATGTATCTTGATGTTATATTGCCTGTAATAGAAAAAATGCCCGAAACGACATTCGATGAAATAATCGCAAAATATGTTGAAATGAACATAGCCCATCCTTTTATGGAGGGAAATGGAAGGACTATGCGCATTTGGCTCGATATGATATTAAAAAAGAATCTTAAAAGAGTTGTTGATTGGCGGAATGTGGATAAGTATCTGTATTTGCAAGCGATGGAGCGAAGCCCGATTAATGACTTGGAACTGCGTACTTTACTGTATCAAGCACTCACCGATCAGGTAGATGACCGGGAAGTAATATTCAAAGGGATTACTCAATCTTATTATTATGAAGGCTATGAGCCATAGCCCAATCAAGGTAGATTGTTTGTACAACTGCCTTCTACCTTCACATAATACATCTGATTCCCTCTGCCCATCTTTCGTATCAATCCTTTTTCCACGAATATTTTCAAGTCCTCCGTTGCCTTCCACTTTAGGCGTCCGGTTAAATTTGTATAGATGGATCGTGTGATAAAACCATTTTGTTCCAGATGCATCATCATTCGCCTTTCCAGTTCTTCTATATTTAACTGGCTGGAAGTGCGAAAAGCACGTTCAGGTACACGTTCTAATTCGCCTGCCGACTTCATTTTGAATTGTTTTGAAGCTCTGAAGCTTACCCCATTGAAACGAATGGAAGCAGCACGGATATCTGTTTTCTTAGCTACCATGCGTGATGCCTTAATTTTTCCGGCAAAGTAACCGAATTCACCAAGTTCTACACGGTATCCTTCACCGATATAGCGTGCAGCTGTATCCATAATTATACTTAGTGCTCCCTCCAATTCACCTACAGTGTAGCCGGTTCCATACGAGGCCCTTTCCAGTAATTTGCGTGCAGAGAGTGTGCCGCTATATACTATGCTCGGGTAGAGTGTTTCCTTTTCACCCTCTTTTGTTGTGAGAGCGGGTTTCTTTTTCAGATCATAAAATGCCATGAGTTGCTTTATTTAGATATTCTTTTATACTGGTGAAATTAAATTAGGATGGTACATAAATTAACTTCATACAGCGCGATAACCAATTCCTTTTTATTCATAAATGTAGTCAGTTGATTATATCAGACTTATTGAATGCTTATAATCAGCCAATAAGTTGTTTGTTACCAACCTATCAGCTGTTTATAAACATCCTATTTCATTTATGCAGTAAAGGTATTTAGTTTATTGGATAAAAGCAATTAAATTGTAGATAGTTTCGAGTTAATTCTTTAAAAATATTTATCTGAAGAGTAACCGGTGGTGTATAGTACAGCCTGAAATGACAGTGTTTAACATTCAGTTCCCCTTAAAATTTACGTAAAATAACATTTGTTACAGCTGTCCTAAAAACTACAAAAAAGTTAAAATGGTTTTGCTTCTATAGCTATGAACACTAATTTTGGGATATCAACTTTTAAAATTTAAAGCACATGAAAAAATTTTTGTTATCCATTGCGCTGTGTTGTGCAGCAACTAACTTTTTTGCGCAAACTACAGAACCTGGAAATCTAATTAACGAAGGAAAGGCAGCACTCGAAGCCAAAAATTACCAGGAAGCATTTACAAAATTCAGTACCTACCTGACACAGACAAACAATCAGGACTCTGTTATCGCTTACAACTGCGGCGTTTGTGCCGATAAAATCAAAAAACCGGAAGAAGCTCTCAAGTATTTTGATATTGCTATTCAAAAGAAATATAATCTGGGAAATGCATATGTAGGTAAAGCTGGTGCATTGAAGGATTTGAAAAAAGACAGTGAGTATCTTGCCACTCTGAAAGAGGGTATAGAAGCAGCTCCGGAAAACAAGACATTGAAAAGACTTCATGCTAATTATTATCTGAACGCCGGTATTAAAGCACAAAAGGCTAATAAACTGGATGATGCTGAAGAAGCTTTCAAACAAGTACTTGCTGACGATGAAAAGAATACCAATGCATTGTACAGCTTGGGTACACTTTCTTATAATAAGGCAGCTTTAGTTCTGAAGAATGCAGCACCATTGGCTAATTCAGATAAAGCTAAGTATGATGCACAGAAAGAAATCGCTGACAAAAACTTCCAGAATGCTAAAACGTATCTGGAACGTGCGCTCCCCTTACTCTCGGCAGACAAACCTCGTGAAAAAAGTATGATAGATAATATTAAGAAACTATTACCGCAAATTGAAGCGCAATTGAAATAATCTATCGAAAAGAAGAATAAAAAAGCCGTGTTGGAATTTCCCGACACGGCTTTCTTATTTATAGTATGTTATTTATTTCGTTTTCTTCAATACTACTGCTGTACGGGCAGGAATATATAACTTCAACCATTCCTTCTTCTCTTTTTCATAAAGAGGATCAGCAATAGTGAAATGTTTTACAGTGTCATCAGTCAATCCGTTACCGCCATAAGCAGGATTATCCGTATTCAATACTACTTCATACGTACCCGGAGAAACCAGGAAGCCATAATCGGTAAATGACTGTTTGGGATTGAAATTGAACACAAAGACATAATCCTTACGCATATATGCCAATATCTGATCGCCGTCATTGTGCCAGATTTCCTGAACAGGTGTTGCCTGGAAAGCTTTCACGCTCTTAATGGTTTTGAGCATATCAGCATCAAAGTCGGCCATATAATGGTAAGTAAGATTCTTGTTATCTACCAAATCCCACTGACGGCGGGCATACTTGCATGACCATCCGTTACCTTCACGTGGAAAATCAATCCATTCGGGATGACCGAATTCGTTGCCCATGAAGTTAAGATAACCACCATTGATAGTACTTGAAGTCAGTAAACGTATCATCTTGTGAAGAGCAATACCACGATTTACTGTGTAGTTTTCATCACCTTTCTGCATATGCCAGTACATATCGGCATCTATCAGACGGAAGATAATTGTCTTATCGCCCACTAATGCCTGGTCGTGACTTTCTGCATAAGATATGGTCTTTTCATCTTTACGACGATTGGTTACTTCCCAGAACATGCTGGACGGTTTCCAGTCTTCGTCTATTTTTTCTTTGATGGTCTTGATCCAATAATCGGGGATATTCATCGCCATACGGTAGTCGAAACCATAGCCGCCGTCTTCAACTTTAGCAGCCAGGCCGGGCATTCCCGATACTTCTTCTGCGATCGTTATTGCTTTGGAATTTACTTCGTGGATAAGTTTGTTGGCAAGTGTCAGGTAGCAAATGGCATTGTCATCCTGATGGCCATTGAAATAGTCTCCATAATTACAGAAGGCTTCACCCAGTCCGTGACTATAATAGAGCATAGATGTTACACCATCGAACCGGAAGCCGTCGAATCCGTATTCCTCAAGCCAGTACTTACAATTAGAAAGAAGAAAATGGATAACTTCATTCTTTCCATAGTCGAAACAAAGTGAGTCCCAAGCCGGATGTTCACGTCGTGCGCCGGGGTAGAAGTATTGATTCGGATCACCGGCAAAATTGCCCAATCCTTCCACTTCATTCTTTACTGCATGAGAATGAACGATGTCCATAATCACTGCAATACCCAATCCGTGTGCGGTATCGATCAACTCCTTCAATTCTTCCGGAGTACCGAAACGGGAAGAAGCGGCAAAGAAACTGGATACATGGTAACCGAAACTACCGTAGTAGGGATGTTCCTGAATAGCCATGATTTGAATGCAATTGTATCCGGCTTTAGCTATGCGCGGAAGAGTTTTTTCACGGAACTCGTTGTAAGTTCCTACTTTATCTTCCTGTTGCGCCATACCGATATGGCATTCGTAGATAAGCAAAGGATCCGTATTAGGTTTAAATGTACGCTTCTTTACTTTATATGGCTTTTCCGGTGACCAGACCTGCGCACTGAAAATCTTGGTTTGCTCGTCTTGTACTACCCGTGTTGCCCAGGCAGGAATACGTTCTCCACAACCACCTTCCCAATGTACAATGAGTTTGTATAAGTCGCCGTGTCTCATGGCATCTGCCGGGAGTTTGATTTCCCAAACACCATAATCCTTACGTTTCAGACTGTACTTCTTCAGTTCTTTCCATTCATTGAATGTGCCCACAATAAATATTTCTGTGGCGTTGGGTGCCCATTCACGGAAAATCCAGCCGTCAGCAGTACGGTGAAGTCCGAAATATAAATATCCCGAGGCAAAATCAGACAAAGTCTGTTTCCCTTTGTTCGTCAGTTCAGCCTCTTTGTCTAATACATGCTGATGACGGCCTTTGATGGCATCTTCGAAAGGTTCCAGCCAGGGGTCGTTTTTGATCAAATTCAATGTTTCCATAAAGGATGAGTTTTTGATTGATTGGATTATTATGCTTTCACTTTCACAATGACTTTCTTCACACCGTCGGGAGAAATGCCGGGAGCATGTCCGTCTTGAGGGAAGAATATAGCAAACATTCCAGGTTTTACAGTGATATAAGTTTCAGCCAGTCCTTCGAAGAATGTAATATCTTTCTCTGCATTGTAGGGAGCATCAGCGGGTACGCAATCTTTTCCTGCGGTATAGCCCATTACTTCCGCACCGGAGAGAGGAATCTGGATATCTATAAATTCATTGTGTGTTTCCAGTTTGGCTTGTTCTTTAGCTTTAGGGGTAGTTTGAGCTACGTTTACAACCAGGTCTTTACCTTTCAGTTCGGTTTTGCCAACTTCCATTGCGTTCAAATCATGTGATTGCAAGAATTCAATAGCTTGGGCGAACAAGGGGTTCAACGATGCATATTTTTCTAAATTTTCTAATCTATCTACTACCATAGCTTTAATGTTTTAAGTTAGTTATATTATTATCAAATTTTATTCAAAGTCGTCAATCGTGTAGTTCAGGAAATCAGCAAAAGGTTTCATTTGCTTGAAGATTTCCGCTGTACGATCCACACAATCGGGTGCCAGAAAGAAGCTGTCCGGTTGATTGCAGTAACAGGTATATTCCTTGCATTTCAGATATTGTACATATTCAAAATCCTTTGGAAACCCTTTGGGAGCTGTTTTCAGGAAGTCTTCGCCTATTACCGGAAAGTATTGCTTGAAATCCGGATTTTCAACTATACCGCGAAATTCGTCTATGTTATCATACACTGCCTGTCGCACGGCTTTCAGCGTCTTAGGAGGCAGGCAATAGCTACCACCTGCCAGCAGACAGTTGCCCGGTTCAATGTGAACGTAGTAACCGCAGTGGTCTGATTTCTTACCGCGGGCGTTGATGTATCCGCCCAAATGAGTTTTATACGGGGTCTTGTCCTGCGAAAAGCGCGTATCACGATAAATCCGGTAAGTACAGTCTTTGACTTGAACGCCACGAATACTTTCATCGAAAAGCGAGATACGGGTAATTATAGCCGATAACAGGTTCTCAAATTCCCCACGGGCTTCTTCATACAAGTCCTTGTGAGCATTGAACCATTCGCGGTTATTGTTAGCGGACACTTCTTTCAAGAATTGAAAAATAACAGGGATGTTCATATTGGTATTTTCCTTATTATCTGACAAAATTACGCATAATTTTCCTAACATGCTACAAACAGGGGCAAAAAAAGCATCGGCTCTGGTAAACCGATGCTCCTTACACATTTATCAATCAAACAGACGCTTCTGTTTTTGATGTACTTACTTATCACAAGCGGGTACAGTCTCCTTTAATTAATCTTATATCTAATACTATGAAAAACACAATAATATAACACGTCTCCACAGAAAAAGTTCGAAGGGGTATGTGTGTTTTTATCATTTGTTTATATCTTTGTAGAAAAATTATACGAACATATGGAATATAAGTATGATGAAGAAAGTGTGAATGCCTTGATGAAGTGGGCTGAGAACGCACAGTTACCCAAAGAGTTACAACTAAGTGAGGCCGAAAAAATTGTGAATCTTAGACAATACGTAGTGGCAAATATAAACGATATCAAAGCGCATTATCCGGATGAGTTTTACAATCCGGCCATTACGCGTCTGTACAGACTGAAGGAAAAACTGGAAGGAGAAAGCACCACGGAGTAACACAGAGTTCCACAGAGTAATCTTTATTCGAAAGAATCCTTATTACTCTGTGGAACTCTGTGTTACTCCGTGGTGAAAATCTTATTATAACTTGATTTTCAATATCTTTCCACTATATCCTTCTACTGAAATTTCCGTAGCCTTATAAGGCAGCAAACTAATACTTTCCGTCTTTCCGGTTAACAAGTCTACTGCCGGATAAACATCCATTTGCGGTATTTGCAGGAAATCAAAGGCATGAGAAGGCACATTGATAGCTACATCTACTGAAATGTGGTCAAAGTTCACGATAATGAACAATAACTCTTTTCCAGCTTTGCGCAAGAATGTGTATTGTTTATGCTCATTGAAGCGCCAGCCATTTGCGTTGGCATACATCAGATCGAAGAATTCTCCTTCAGTGATTGCTTTTTCTTTGTTGCAAAGCGTCAGGATGCGTTGGTAGATATTATAGATGTGTTTTTGGTCTTCCGTCAGCATCTTGCCATCGAACTTCCCACCATTCCGCCAGCGACGAATGGTGTCCACGCTCCAATAATCAAAAATAGTGGTACGCCCATCTCTGCCACTGAACCCTTCGCTATCCATGCCCAGTTCACCGAATTCCTGCCCGAAATAAATCATCATCGGATTGGTATTCATACAAGCTGAAACAATCAATCCCGGAATGGCTTTACGTGGATTGCCGGCAAAGAAATCAGAAGCAATGCGCTGTTCGTCATGGTTCTCCAGGAAATTCAGCATCCGCTTCTCGATGCCACCCAGACTTTGCCAGGAACGGGTAATGGCCGTAGCCGAATCATAGCCGCAAATCACATTGCGAAGCGTATCATAAAGTCCTACCTTGTCATATAGATAATCAAATTTTCCGCGGAATATGTAATTCTGATATTCTGCCGGATTATAAACCTCTGCAATGAATAACAAATCAGGATGCTTCTCTTTCACTTGCGGAATCACCCATTCCCAGAACTCAACCGGAACCATTTCCGCCATGTCACAACGAAAACCGTCGATATTCTTGTCTGCCCAGAAAAGAAGGATATCCAGCATCTTTGTCCAGGTGTCCGGAGTGGGATTGAAGTGACAGGTTCCACCATTCTGATAGTCCACTCCATAATTCAGTTTCACGGTTTCGTACCAGTCGGTGATATTGGGATAAGCATCAAAACGATTGTTCCCCGTAGCCTTGGCAGGACATTCTTTATAAGGTTCCGCCGCCGATCCTTTCATATCAAACTGACCGTGCAATTCGGATTGAGGGATATAGTAAAAATTATTATATGGGCTGAAAGCGTAATTAGGATCATCATTTGCACCCAACTGTGAAGTTCCGTCAGGTTGTGCATCCGAATGATATTGGCGGGCAACGTGATTCGGAACAAAATCGATAATGACTTTCAGACCGCTACGATGAGTACGTTGTACCAGATTTTCAAATTCCTTCATACGTTCCTGTACATCGTTTGCCAAGTCCGGGTCCACGTCATAATAATCCTTGATGGCATAAGGAGAGCCTGCTTTGCCCTTAACAATAGCCGGATGATCGGGACGTATGTTGTAACGGCGATAATCCGTTTGCGTGGCATGCTCTATGATGCCGGTATACCAAATATGGGTGGCTCCCAACTTCTTTATTTCATTGAGTGCCTTGGCTGTAAAGTCCGCCATTTTACCGCATCCGTTTTCCGTTATGTTTCCGTTATTGATGCAGTGATTATGATTGTTACCAAACAAGCGCGTAAACACTTGATAGATAATCATTTTTTCATCTTTCCCCATTCTATTTTTTATTTTATGATTTGATAATTACTTTCATCTTTCCAGATGGTTCCCTGATCCGCTTTCAACTGATCCAGAAGAGTGTTAGCGGCATTGTATCCCTGCATAAATATTTCTTCTGCTTTTTCCAGTTCGGTATTGCTGTATCCATCCAGGTTATACGGTTCTATTAATAAATCCGCTTTTTCCCGTTCGGGGAACGTATTGGCACGGAACATGAAGTGGTAGGAACGCATGGCAATACTTACAATATTCATCTTATATTTGTTCGCCAATAGCGGACTAACATTTACTGCCACCACTTTGCTACAAACACGCCGGATGGTAGATACAGGTAAGTTCATAAACACCCCACCATCTACATAATGCGTTCCTTCTATTTTTACAGGAGAGAAGAGAACGGGCATACAACAGGAAGCCGCCACACGTTCGGCAATATTCCCTTTGTGGAAATGCACCACACGTCCGTGATCGAGGTCGGTTGCAGTGATGATGAGAGGTATTTGCAATTCTTCCATCGTCTTTGCTTTCAGATTGGTTTTCAAGAAATCAATAAATTCTCCTAACTCGAACAATCCCACTTTCGGGATGACTAATTTGGTCAGGTCCTGGAACTTATGCCCGGAAAAGTAATCCAGCACTTTATGCGGTTCGTTGCCGTCTGCATAAAACACGCCTGCCAAAGCCCCTGCGCTTACTCCCGAAAGGATATTAGGTTTGATGTCATGTTCCAACAATGACTGCATCACGCCCAGATGCGCGAAACCCTTGATAAAACCACCGCTCAGAGCATATCCTATAGGATATTTGTTCGTAAACCAATTATTAGATGTTGCCTCCATGTAAAAAATCTACCATATATTTGTTCGCCACGAAATTAGTGATTTTATCGTAGGTTGAAAGTAAAAAGGGAGAAAAATGTGCTAAGTATAGAGAAAAAGCAACGCCTGCCCCCAATTTATACAATCGAAGACAGGCGTCAGTGGGAATCGGGAAAATATTTAATCAAAAGCCGAAATCATCTACCTGAATTTCTTCCTGATGATTATCGGTGAAGGGTTTAGCCTCTTGCTGTACGGCATTTCCTTCGATGTATACGGCGCGGAAGGGGCGGGCAGGGCAGACGTATTCACAACCGCCACAACCTACACAAATTTCCGTATCTATATGAGGAATTGTCAATCCGTCCTTGAAAGGAATCATCGACAGAGCTTGCGTAGGACAATGTTCTGAACAAGCCCCACAACTGGTTCCATCACGGTAGACGATGCAGTTCTCCTCGATGAAGACAACTTTACCCATCTGTGTCAGGTGTTTCTGCTCTTTCGTCAGTGGCAGGATAGCTCCATTCGGACAAACATCCCCGCATACGGTACAATCGAAATTACAGAAACCCTTTTCAAAGAAAACGGTCGGCTGCATCATTCCCCCTAAACCATACTCCATAAAAGCAGGTTTCAGTACATGCGAGGGGCATTTGCTGACACACAGGTGGCACGAGGTGCAATGTGCCTGAAAATGTTCCTGACTGATAGATCCCGGCGGTGTTATAGGCGTCTGACGTTTATCACTTTTCATTCCGGCTGCTGCAGCCGCTACATTCTGGGCTTGTGCCATTACTTTGGGAGTTGCGGCGGCAGTTGTCAGCCCGGCAAGTAAAAAACGGCGTTTGGAAGCGTCAGTCACCTGTTTCTCTGTTTTGAGGGGAGTGGTATAACTAAGTGCATTCTGGCGACATTCACCCAGACAATCGAAACAATCTACGCAACGACTGTAATCAATAGTCTGCTCCGGACTATTAATACATGAGGCTTTGCATTTAGTGGCACACAGTCCGCAATGATTGCATTTTTCTGTATCAATGCGTACTTTAAACAGTGAGAAGCGGCTTAGAAAACCAAGCAACGTACCTACCGGGCATATTGTGTTACACCAGGTACGTCCGTATTTCCATGCCAGAAAGCCAATCACTAAGAACGTCAACAGTCCGATAATAAAGGACGAGATACTCAGGAGAGAAGCGTCCACCTGATAGAAAGTATAGTTATTGAAACTTGAAAATATGCTTTCCAGCAAATTGTTCCCTAACATATACACAGGTTTAAACACATTGACCGTCATACGTCCAAAAGCGCTGTAAGGATCAAGCAGACCTAAAATGACCGTAAATCCGAAAAGAAAAGCTATCGCCGTTACACCCAATACTCCCCAGCGCAGTATATTCCTGGCAGGTGAGTAGCGGAAACGTTTCTTTTTCTTTGCCGTTTTTTTAGAAATCCAGGTCACTATATCCTGAAAGATACCCATCGGGCAAATTGTAGAGCAATAGATACGTCCCAATAACAAGGTAATCAGTATCAGCACTGCCAGGATGATAAAACTGAGTGACATCAATGCCGGCACAAACTGTATATGCGCCAGTCTGTGGAAACTATTTGGCAATATTTCCGCAAAATCCAGAAAATAAAAAGTTATCAGCCCGAAGATAACAACGGACAGTATAATACGTGCTTTTCTCAACATAAGTGTGTATACTTTAATATCGCTTGAATTAAAGCCTGATACGCTTCACATTCAGCTTATCCAAATCCATTGTTCCAATCTTTAATGCCTGCCCGTTAGCAAGGTGAGCTACGCTTTCAAGCGGCATTTCGCGAACCTGATTAAAGAATTTGGTGGCAGCCGTATCTACGGCCACGATATCCTGTGAAATAAATAATCCCTTGGTCAATACCACATCCGAAGCAGAACGTCCGCGCGGGCCGTTCGTTTTCAAAACGCGATAGGCATCCACTACATTCAGCACTGCTTTCTTATCCATTGTACAGATATCGGCAATACATTGCTGCAAGTCGTTGGAATGGAAGAAACCGCGATCCCAGACAATACCCATGTGGTTCTTCATGGAAATCGTCAGGTTGGCGCCGCCATGGTTTTTCAGGATGGGCACATTGATCCATACATCACTGTTCAAAATAGCCTCGTGCACTTTGGCACTTTTCATGCGTACGCCTTTGGGCAATGAGACTGGTTTGTAGTAGCTTTCCAGATGAGCCGGCATAACCTTGGCACCCGCAGCTTTGGCAGCTTCTTCAATGCCGCTATTCTTGTAGCACTTCTGCCAGTCATCGCAAGTATGATCAAAAACTGTAACCTCCTTGGCACCTGCGGCAAGACATTGCTTCACAATTTCCGCAACCAGCTTCGGATTCGTATTACCGGCCAGTTCGGGTACTTTATCCCAACCGATATTCGGTTTAACCACTACCTTTTGTCCCGGTTTTATAAACTGTTTCATGCCACCCATTTCTGTAATAGCACGCCTGAACATCGCTTCCGGCTCTCCACCCATCACAGCTACCAGATCCACCTTACCGCCGCCAGCATTTGTCAGCTTTTGCGCCAGTATGTCCATTGCTTCAGAACGTTGCACGGTCATCACCGCACCCGTTACCGCCAGAGTCTTTAAGAAATCCCTTCTATCCATAGGCCCTTCAGATTATTAATCTATTAATTATCAATTGTTCATAGTATCCACGGGAACTTAAAACATGTCTCGTCAAACAAGGCATAATCTGCCGTACCATTGACTGCGAATATTTTTATAAGACGTGCCTCTTTCAGTAATTCGCACGCCAGATGAATGGTAGAGCCTGTCTTAATACGGTCATCTACCAATAAGATGCTTTTATCTTTAAAATCAAAGTCAACCGGAGCGAGCAACTGGGGTGCATCGTACTTCGGATGTTGGTATTCATCCCGCAAATTGATACGTAGCAGATGCACTTCTTTTTGCAATCGCTGGTTGATGATACCTGCCGGAACGATACCGCCATTAGCAATAGCCACGATCATATCAAAATCATCGTGGAATTCAATTGTGCGGAAGCGCTCCAGCACTTCTTCCATTGTTTTTGCCATATTGTTATGGGAGATAGTCTATTATTAAAGTTTGGAAATAGCTTTCAGCAGAGCGTAACCACCGAACCATTGGATCAGCATACCCGGAATACCGATACGGAAATCTTGTACGGCTAGGAAGAAGTTACCACATATAGCCCATTCAAAAGCAGTGCCTATCACCTGGTAAGCAAGAATCACACCAAGCAATGCAACTAAGGATATCTTTTTTGTATATCGTGCAGCAAATGCAGCGGCTCCTGCAAGCAAACCGGATTTTATCAGCAACACAGGCAATGCAGCGGCAGCGGGCATACCAAACAGTAAATGATTAATCACCGGAGAAAGTAAAGCCGTAAGCAGTCCTACACGGAAGCCGAATTTATAGGCAGCAATCAGTGTAAAGAAATAGATAGGCAGCAAAGTCGGTCCGCCCATGGGAACCAGATGACAAAGCTGCGGCAGTGCTATATTTCCTGCAACAAATAAGAATGCAAACAAATAGGTCTTCACGTTACTGAACGACAAAGAGTAGAGTTTAGCAGATGTTTCCATTATTCAATGATTAGATTTTAATTTGTTATTATTATGTTTCTTCAAGATACAAAAGTAGGGGATGAGTGCTCATTTTGTTTGAAGATTTGTCTCAATCCTTACAGGTTTTGTATCGCTACATTTATATTAAGACTCTTTCGGACGGAAAAGGTTTAAATCTTCACCAATTCATATTGCATATTGCCCAATCCGATCTTTTCCGCATGGCGCAATCCAGCCAGCCAGTCCGTATCCGGGTGCATCATGTGGAACTTGTCATGGCCGCACAAATCATCGTGCTCATGTCCGGCAGAAAGGCGGTTACCCGTGTGCAGTATAGGAGCTTGGATGACCATATCCGCGCATGCTTTATCCAGAGCCACCGGGTCTGTAGAAGCCAGAATACCGAGGTCGGGGACAATGGCGGCATCATTATGATTCCAACAGTCACATTCCGGAGATACGTTCATTATAAAACTGATGTGGAAGTTGGGCTTATCTTTCACTACGGCCAGTGAATATTCGGCAATCTTATAGTTTAAGCGTTCGGACGTATCTTCATCGCCCATAATGGCGCCGTCATACTGGCACAAGGCGACACACTGTCCGCAACCTACGCATTTAGCGTAATCTATTTCTGCTTTGCGTCCTGCATTCAGATGTACGGCGTCGTGTGCACAGTGCTTCACGCAGATATTGCAGCCGATGCAACTTTCCGTATCTATTTTGGGTTGAGAGGCCGAATGTAGTTCCAGTTTTCCGGCTACGCTGGCACAGCCCATGCCCAAATTCTTTAAAGCTCCGCCAAAGCCGGCTTGTTCGTGTCCCTTAAAGTGATTCATGCTGATGATAATATCCGCATCGGCTATGGCAGTACCAATCTTAGGGGCGGCACAGTACTCACCGTTCAAGGGAATTTCCCGGCAATCCGTACCTTTCAATCCATCTCCGATGATGACCTGGCATTGGGCGGATATAGGATTATAACCGTTTTCCATTGCGCTTTGCAGGTGATCGACGGCATTGGCACGACGGCCTGAATATAGTGTGTTACAGTCCGTCAAGAAAGGTTTTGCACCATTGTTGCGCAATAGGTTTGCCATGCGAGCCGCATAGTTCGGACGAAGATAAGCAAGGTTTCCCGGCTCACCGAAGTGAATCTTGATAGCGACAAAACTGTCTTTTAAGGGTAGCTGTTCAATACCTGCCCGCTTTACCAGGCGCTCCATCTTATCCAGAAGATTGGAAGTAGGAGAGGTACGCAGGTCTGTGTAGTAGACTTTTGATGTTTCCATATTACCTATTTATAGTTATAATATGTGCAAAAATAAGAGATATTATCCATATAAATAGGTATGGGAACAAAAAAAGTAGCGAAGTTCTTTCGCTACTTTAATTTGGCATTATCCTAACGGATCATCCTCTATACCACCGTCACCTCCTTGGTTGCCGCCGCTACCGTTACCACCGGAACTGCTTCCATCCGTATAATCTGTATCGATGGGAATGGCGCGGGTTACGCTCATTTCTCCCAAAGTACGTTGGAAAATCTTCCCCGGAGTGAATACAATACGCTTACGTACTATATTACTTGCCGTAACGCCTTCTGCCGTATCCGCACTTTTGGCCTTAATGGTGGGGCGAAAGATGCCGAACTCTCCCAATTGAACACTTTTTCCGTCATCAATATCCTCCGCCATCATATCAACCAGACCGCTGACTACCAAGTCTACCACTTTTCGATGGACTCCGCAAAGTCGACTGACCTTTGCGCACGTTTTACTAAAACTCATTTGTCCCGAACGTACAGATTTTGCTACATACTTTTCAGTCTTTGTGTCGTCAAAGCCAAACACTCTCTTGGTCACTACATACTCTAAAGCCATAATAATTAAAGTTTAATAGGTTAAAAAAATAAGGTTTACTGTTGTCATTTGTTTCAGATGACTTTGCAAAGGTACTATACGGTACAAGGGAGATTGTCCCCTTTGAGTACCTTTAAACAGGTAATTCTGATAAAAATCTTAAGACATATTCCTATTTAATTAAAATTCAATGTTTTAGAAATGATGATTTTATTAATCTATACTGAATTTACCAGATGTTTTTGTGAATTCTCTCTTCTACCCGAATATCTTTCTGCTTGCATATATGTGCATTTTCAGCTGCATAACCGATAGCAAGGAAACAGGTGAATTCATATCCAACGGGAGCATTAACGAGATGTTTCACGTACTCCGGTTCATTGCCAATGGGAATACGGAAAGCACATGCCAGTCCTTCTGCAGTTGCGGCTAACAGAATGTTCTCTACAGCTGCCCAAGCCGAAGCGAAATAGTTCAAAGAACTTTGGTCTGCCGGCTTGCATAAAGGATAATCCTTCTGTTTGAAAAACGGCAGGATAAGACAATTGCTTTGGATTAGCATACGTTGTTGTTTGGGCAATGCATCGGTAAACATGGCATGTTCGTCCTTATCCATGATGCTTGCGGTGGCTTCAAGTCCAGTTTGTTGGATGTTTTTGGTATTTTCTGCCACAGGTGCTATCAATCGGGTGATGTTTTCCTGCCCTCTTACAACAATAAACTCAAACTGCCGCAAATGGTCGTTGGTCGGAGCTTTAAATGCAGCAGACAATACCTTTACCAACACTTCATCCGTTACTTCCTTATTGGAAAAGTCGCGGATGGTTCTTCTTTTCTCTAATACTTGATAGAAATCCATAACAATACATTTTAATAGTTATACTTGTTGTTTTCGGCAGCAAAGTTATGCCGCTTTCTTGTTGTATATTTGTGGTATTGTTTCGTATAATTGTCGTATATTTGCATTAAACCATTTTGCATACAATTATGGAAGATATGATTACTCCCTATGAGCTGCCCGAAGTAGAGAACCACTCATTCTTTTTTATAGACCAACGAATTGAGGCTCATATAGAAGCCAAACTGCATCAGCATGATGCATGGGAGCTATATTATGTGTTACATGGACATGGCTTCCGAATAGCAGGTGATACGTTACAACCTTTTTCGGCAGGTGATGTAGCATTGATACCACCATCTATGCATCATTACTGGGAATATACACCTTCATCGACAGACACTGACGGGTGTATTCATTACCTGATGGTTGCTTTCAGTCATACCTTTGTACTGAAATGCATAGAAGTGTTTCCCGAATTGAGAAACCGTTTGGCAGGTCTTACATTTCCTGTTAATGCATTAAAGTTTGGCTTGGAAAGTTCTCGAATCATTCGCAAAATATTATTGGAAATGAACGATATGGACGAATTGGAACGATTGTGCGAGATGTTTCGCTTGCTACCTGTCATATTCACTTCATCCGATCATACTTTTGCAGGTAAACCTATGAATATAGATCGGGATGTGAGACGCATGCAGCAAATTTGCACCTATGTGATGGCCCATTATGTCCATGCTATCTCTTTAGACGATATTGCCGCAGAAGTAGGCATGAACCGTTCTGCATTTTGCTCATACTTCAAACGATGCAAGGGAATGACATTTTCACAATTTGTGACCCAGTATCGCCTGAATACGGCTTGCGAGCTCCTAAAACACTCACAAAGACAAGTGTCGGAAATCTGTTTTGCAGTAGGATTTAATGATGTACCACATTTTAATCGGATTTTTAAAAAATTGAAAGGGGTAACACCACAAGAATATAGAAAAAAGTTTTGACTAACGGACATATTCAGACAAAGTAGAGTGAATTAGTTGAAATAGTGCTCGTTATGAAAGCAAATAGTACTACCTTTGTATGGTTAAGTAAATACTAGTACTCACCAGATATTGAAGAATCAGATGAATAGCAATTATAAAGTTGGGGATTTAATTTATGATGCGAATATTTATGATGGAATGAATACCCATATAGATGATTTGCTATTTTACAAGCGATGGCTGCCTAAAAACAAGTCTGCCTGTATACTTGAACTTTGTTGCGGTACAGGCAGACTTACTATTCCGATAGCACAGGAAGGATATGATATCAGCGGGGTAGACTACACTGCTTCTATGCTTGAACAAGCGAAAGTAAAAGCTGCTGGAGCAGGATTAGAAATAGAATTTATTGAGGCTGACATCAGAACTCTCGATTTACAGAAGAAATACGACCTTGTCTTTATTCCTTTCAATTCGATCCATCATTTATATCAAAATGAAGATTTGTTTAAAGCATTGCGTGCAGTTAAAAATCATCTCAAAGCAGGAGGCATATTTCTGTTAGATTGTTTTAATCCCAATATCCAATACATTGTAGAACATGAAAAAGAACCAATAGAAATTGCTGAATATACCACCAAAGATGGGAGAGAAGTATTGATAAAGCAGATCATGCGATACGAGAGCAAAACTCAGATAAATCGCATAGAATGGCACTATTTCATTAATGGTGAGTTTGATTCGGTTCAGAATTTGGATATGAGGCTATTCTTTCCTCAAGAGTTAGATTCATACCTGGAATGGAACGGTTTTGAAATTCTTCATAAGTTTGGCAGTTTTGAAGAAGAAGCATTTTGTGATCATTCGGAAAAACAGATATTTGTTTGCCAATGAGCTATTGCTGACTGATGGAGGTATTCTCATTTTTGATGTTTTCTCGGAAGGGATTATTGATGACAGACAGGAAAGCCGGGATTGGGATATGCCCCTTGCGGTGGGTTCTGGAATGAAAGTGAATATTTACTTCTACCATTATCCGGAGAACAAAGTTTTTGCATATCAATATAACCTGATACTTGAAGACACAGCCAAACATTTCATCATTTGGGAAAGGTATTATTCGGAGGAAGAAATAACAAGTATATTGAGAAAGGTAGGATTTCGTAAAATATCTATTTATAAAGAACTACTCGGCAAGAATGATTTTACATCGAGTAGTGAATTTTTTATAGTAGCAGAAAAGTGAGTAGCGAAAGAACTTCACTACTCACTTTTTCACTCTGACAAGGAGATTTATCCTAATGGATTTTCATCCAAACCGCCGTCACCACCTTGGTTGCCACCGCCCTGATTTCCGCCACTACCGTTACCACCGGAACTACTTCCGTCCGTATAATCCGTATCAACGGGAATAGAACGTGTCACGCTCATTTCTCCCAAAGTACGTTGGAAAATCTTTCCCGGAGTAAATACAATACGCTTGCGCACTATATTACTTGCCGTTACACCTTCCGCTGTATCCGCACTTTTAGCCTTAATGGTGGGGCGGAAAATGCCGAACTCTCCTAATTGAACACTCTTTCCGTCATCAATATCCTCCGCCATCATATCAACCAGACCGCTGACTACTAAATCTACTACCTTTCGGTGGATTCCGCAAAGTCGACTAACCTTTGCACAGGTTTTACTAAAACTCATCTGTCCCGAACGTACAGATTTCGCTACATACTTCTCTGTCTTTGTGTCGTCAAAGCCAAACACTCTTTTGGTCACTACATACTCTAAAGCCATAATAATTAAAGTTTAATTGGTTAAAAAAAATAGGGTTTACTTGCCATCATTTATTTCTGATGACATTGCAAAGATAGGATGTAGTGCGGGAAGTATTGTGCTCTTTTGATACCTTGGAGTGGGTTTTTCTGAGAAAAGTTGTAAATGGATGATTTAAAGCGCTTTGTGAAAATCGATAGAACTTGCTCTTTCTTATTATTTTTAAAGATAAGAGCAAGATTCTTTTCTTTGTTATCAATTGATTCCAAAACTATACTTAAATCATAAGCTTTTTCAGAAAGTAGAAATATTCTGCGGCTTTTGTCATGCCATTTTAAGAATTACACTTTCAATATATAATGGCTTATTCTCCCAAGCGGAAATCGCTAACATTATCGTGAGACAAAGAAATTTCTTCAAAACGACTTGTACAGCTGCCTTTTTGAGGACATTGGCTGCTGATGCCCAAATAGATGTTCTTTGGATAATAATTTTTGTATAGACGAACCATGTTCCATCTTTTCTTGTCGATGGAATAATAGCTGGCAATGGTTTTTGTATCAGATGAAATCTTCAGGTAAACAGATGAAACATCTAATTTATCATGATTATTATCATCGGATGTTCCTTGTGTTCTTACTGTAACAATACGGTGGTTACCGTATTCATCCTGTTCAAATGCCAGTTTCTGCCAAAGTGAATCACAAGAATATACAAAAAGGTCGGCTGCATTATACAATCCCTCTGCTGTAAACTCCGGAGTAACCTTGGCTATTAACGTAAAAGGTTTCGTGTTCTCAACGGGGACAAGCAGAATGGGAAGCGTTGTATTTGACAGTTTTCCATTCGGGTCACTGAAGAAATCCAGTCCTTCGGTACAATGGAATTCCAATGCGCCATCATCAAGCAGTTTCACGCAATTTTCAGCTCCATTGATGGCATTAGTGAAAGTGATGTTTCCCGCACTGATTTTGCAATCTGTAACTTTGTTCATAACTGTTTCGTTCATTGTTTGTTGAGACTCATCTTGCTTGGCAGAATTGTTAGATTGGCAAGAAGCCAATATGATGCTTCCTGCAAGAATTACTTGACAAATAGTATTACTTTTCATTGCTTAATAGATTATGAATGATTAGTTTTTTGCAAAAATAGTCTGTTTCGGCCATTCACACAATGGTGAAAAATAACCAAATTCATAACGGGACAATAAACAGGTTTGGGAAAGCATCACGAATTAGTGATATACAGCACATCGATCATTCTGATTACACGAAAAGTCCGGTTAGTTGAGGAACAATTAGCTTATGGGGATGTTTTTAATCTTATACTATAGAATTAATTCTATGAGTATCCTGAAGTTTTTTAGCTCTAAGGAAAAGTATAATAGTATTATAACATTTTACAGCATTATGAATTTAGACGAAGTCCTCCATTATCGTCGCTCTGTGCGAGCGTATGATAGAACAAAACTGATAGATCCGGAAAGAATAAAACATTGTCTGGAATTGGCAACATTAGCTCCCAACAGCTCGGATATGCAGTTGTGGGAGTTCTATCATATCACTCAGCCCGAATTGCTGACAAAGGTTTCAAGAGCCTGTCTCGATCAGAAAGCCACTTCTACAGCTTCACAAATAGTTGTTTTCGTGGTGCGGCGTGATTGGTACAGGAAACATGCGCGGTTTGTGCTTGATTTTGAACGGGAGAATATCCGGCGTTACAGTCCGAAAGAGCGTCAGACCAAACGCATCAAAGACCGGGAATTATACTATGGCAAATTGATGCCGTTTGTTTATGCCCGTTTCTTTGGAATCTTGGGATTATTCAGAAAACTGCTGGTTAACATCATTAGTATTTTTCGCCCGATGATGCTCGAAGTCTCTGAAAATGATATGCGTGTGACTGCCCATAAATCTTGTGCACTTGCTGCCCAAACGTTTATGATTGCTATGGCAAATGAAGGGTATGACACTTGTCCTCTGGAAGGTTTAGATAGCCGTCGGCTAAAAAGGATGCTGAAATTGCCTCATGGTGCTGAGATAAATATGGTTATTCCCTGTGGAATACGGGATGGTAATAAAGGAATCTGGGGAGAACGGTGCAGAGTACCATTTGATGAAGTTTATCGTAGAATTTAAAGTCGTTTTTTGATTATCAGTTCATGCTATATGTTAGGTATTGTGAAAATGTAAAGTTCGTTTGTACTAAGTGAAATAAAACATACTATAGTCTCAAATATAGACAAATTATAGGCGTTTTTCTGCCTTGTTCAGCTTCCTGTTATTCGTTTTTAAAGAATAACGGGAATGTTTTTTAAGAACGTGATCAACGTTTATTAAAAACGTAAAAAGCCTCTTTTAAGCCTGAAATCGATAAATATCAACAAAAAAGGCGGTGATTCTTATGAAGAATTACCGCCTTTCCTATTTATTGTCTATTATTATTCCGGGAATGGATCACCCAGATTCTCTATTATCAGCCCGTATTGCTTGGGAGAGAGCCAGCGATGATTATAAGGTTGATAGCCCGTTTCAACTAAAGCAGTCGCCAGATTTGTACACCTTTTAATGCTTCGTTGTAAAGATCTTACCGCATTTTTCGGAGTGGAACAACCGGGGAAATACATACCGGCCAATTCGGAGAAAGAAAGAATCAGTTTTGCCATTTACTAAGGTTTTAGGTTTAATATTAAAATTCAGTTTTTTAAAGCTCTACAAAGATACTACATCAGAAAGGCGAAGTCAAGTATTTGGGTTGGTTTTTCCGACTTTTATTTTTTCTTTTTTTATTCTTCTCATTTTTCTAAGATAACATCTTGTATATTCGTTTTTTTTATAAATTTGCCCAACTTACAACATAACAAAAAACAATATGCGACACTCTTGTATTTCCTTTCTCAGCATTTCTCTTTTTCTTCTCACGGCTTGTTCCGGAGAAAAAGGTTCACATGATCAGGTTTCTACAGTCAGTATTGATAAAGGCGTCGAACACTTTGATGCGGACTACACTTCGGCACAATATCAATCTCTTTTCAAGAATCCGAAAACGATCCGGCTGGAAACGAATGATAAATGCCTGTTGAGTGCTAATGCGTACCTGCTTAATGTGACTCCAAAGTACATAGTTATCGGAGATAAGACGAGTTTTTATTTCTTTAATGCCGAAAACGGTTCTTTTCTTTCTGTGATGGACAGGAAGGGAAATGGACCTGAAGAATATGCCGAAATCTTTTCCCGCTTTTTTGATGAAGAAAAAGAGTTGATTTATGTTGCTACTCCTAATAAGACTAAATTATATAAGCCGGACGGGACTTTCGTCAGCGAATACCCCAAAGATAGTATATCCAACTTTATAGGTGTATCCAACGGATATTGGGGAACCTACAAAAGAGAATATCAGAAATCGCACTTAGTAGCCTTCTTTGATAAGGACTGGAACATGAAACAATCTTTCTTTCCTTTCGATGCTGAATCGGTAACGGGCTTTTCAGGTGGCTACATCGTGCCCAGATTCAGAGCCGGAAACGATCAAGTGTGTATCGTGATTAATGATACGTTGTATGCCAGCAGAAAGGAAAAACTCATTCCCGCTGTAGCCATCAATCAGGGCAAACTAAAGATGCCGACAGATTTGAATGGTGATCTTGAACGTATGCTTACGGAAGGGAAATATTGTATTAAGGCGGAAAATGCTTTATTGGTGAATGACCTGTTGTTTTATGATTTCTTCTGGAATGAGAGCAGGCATTATATACTATGGGATACAAATAGCGGGGAATTGCTGACTCATTCGGAAAAAGGATACGCCATGCCTTATAATGAGAAAGCAATTGTAAATACTCCCGTTTCCCTTATCCGGAACAACAAGGCATATACATTGCTTTCTGCTGATAAGTTGGCTCAATATGGTTTAGCTAATGAGGAGGATGACTCAAATCCTACATTGCTCTGTGTAGATTTAGAAAACTGAAATATAGTGTCCTGCAAGCCCAACCAATGTTCCCAATAATATGGCATTGAATGTTATTATTGGCAAAGATTTCTTATCCGAATGTCCTACCTGAATAAGCATCGGGATAGTTAGTGCCAAGCCTACAACGCCTCCTTCCAGCCACCAGGGAATATGAGGTATGTCTACATTGAGAATAATGATTGAAACGAAAAAGTAATGGAAAAACGCCGAAACGATAGAGTAGCGGGGAAGTTTCTGCATAACCATAGGAATGATGTCTATGACTCCGGCAACCAATCCTATAATTGCCGAGAAAAGTAATTTGTCCATGTCAGATATTATTTAGTTAGTGATGAAAAATCATCTGTTTTAAGCAGATTGAAAAGATATTCTTTGGCTTGCTGTTTAGAAGAATGTCTGAGTAAGTTTGAATATAGGGCTGTCGCGGCATCAATGTTTTCCATGGCAGACTTCGATGTGGAGATTCTCTCCGGTATCAATGATGATGAGTAAGGCAGGGCAGGATCGATACGGTGTTGGCTGAGGGCATAATTTACCCGGTTCATACAGTTACATTTCTTGCCTCCTGCATGTTCGCAATATTCTGACAAGAAAGTACTCATTACTTTTCTGGAGCGTGACAGCCGTTGCCTGAAGTTGTCAGCCGACAATCCTGTAATCTCACTTCCCAGTCTGCTGTCTACATCAAACATGGTTCCCAAAATGAAGATTAACCGGTCGAATGGATTTAAGCATTGAAGCAAAACGTTGGTGCATGACAGTTTTAGCTCTTCCGAGAAAATCTTTTTCTCAGCCGGATTCGTTTGGTCAACTGAAGAGGCGACATATCTGTCTATATCACTCCCGAAGATTTCAAAAGACAAAGGATGATTTACGAAGTCTTTATTCTTCTCATTGATTAAATGGTTTACGGCTATTTTATACACCCATGTCGAAAATAAACTTTTTCCTTTATAAGAAGAAAGGCTTGTGATGACCTTTATCAGAATGTCTTGCTTTGCGTCTTCTGCATCTTCAATCCGCCCGAGCATGCGCAATGACAAATTAAACACCGGGCCTTCAATATTTTCAATGATTGCTTCTAATGCCTCTTTAGAGCCATTTATCGCTTGGTCCACATGATAGATTTCTATTTCCATGATTTCTGTTTTATATATTTAGACATGGGCCGAAGAGGATTGTGACAGTCATTTGTGCTTTTAACATAAAAAAAATGCAGAGACTATTCTTTTTATCGGATAATCTCTGCAATACCAGATATATGCTTTACACTCTGTAGATTTTTATAGTATGATTATAACAGAGTGAATTTCTATTCTATAACATAGCTGTAATTTGCTTCTCCAGTGCTTGTTTGATGAAAGCATTGATAGAGATACCTGCACGCTGTGCCAGCATTGCGATATGGCTATGTATCTCAGGAGTCAGACGAACATTTAATGATCCTGAATAGCTTTTGTGCGGTTGTACTCCTTCTTCTTCACAATAAGCCAGATAATCATCGACTGCTTCATGAAATGCTTCTGTCAGTTCTTGAACACTCTGTCCTTCGAAATTAACCATTCCATTTATTCCTTCTATTTTACCGAAAAAAACGCTGTCTTCTTCACTGAAGTTGACAGATCCAATGAAACCTTTGTACCTTAATGTATTCATAATAATACTCCTTTCTTCATTTTATAAAACCTGCATCCATCAAATCATTTAATACTTGTTTCATTGCATACCCTTTGATTAGGTTGCCGGGATGAGGTTTGTGAATCATTATAGGGCGTTTATCTCCATTCTTAAAGATAACTCTCGAACCGGAAGTTTTACCTTTATTCGATTTTTCATAACCAAATATCGACAACAAGCGTTCCATTTCTTCAAATGTAAAATTTGCTGGTAACGACTTGAAACGTTCGATAAGTTTTTCTTTTGTTCCCATTCATTTATAAGTTTCAGCAAATGTAACTACAAAATAGTTACAATCCAACAATAGGGGGTATAAAGTATGTCAAAAGGAGATACATCCGTAATATTGGTTATATATTCCGTAATTTATATACCTGCATACTGGATAATACTCCGTAATTTTGTATCATTGCAATATGCTTCCCGAATCGAAGCGTTTGCTACGGAAAAGTAATCTATGTTTGAACTAAATATATATCGTATGAAAAGACTTACATTCTTTATGGTAGCGATTATGGCGTTATGTTTGACGGCAATCGCACAGAAACAAAGTTCTAAGACATTGGTTGCCTATTTCTCGGCAACGGGAACAACAGAAAAAGCAGCCAAGGTAGTTGCTGAAGTCACAGGTGGCACTCTCTACGAAATACAGCCTGCGAAGAAGTACACCTCTGCCGATCTGGATTGGCACGACAAGTCCTCACGCAGCAGTGTGGAGATGGCGGATGCCAAATCACGTCCTGCCTTAAGCTCCAAAGCGGCGAACCTGGCGGACTATGATACTGTTTATATCGGTTTTCCCATCTGGTGGAATTTAGCTCCGAGAATCATTAATACTTTTATAGAAAGTGGTGATTTTTCTGGTAAGACGGTTATTCTGTTTGCCACGTCGGGCGGAAGCAGTATCTCCAATTCCGAAAAAGAGTTACAGAAAACTTATTCCAATCTGAAGTGGCAGAAAGGCAAACTGCTGAACGGTGCAACCAAAGAAGACATTAAACAATGGACTAAAAAATAAATTAGTATGAGAAAGAATTACGGAGCAAAACCCTTTTCCTATCCGCAGCCGGTGTTTATCATCGCTGCTTATGATGAAAATGGACTCCCAAACGCTATGAATGCGGCTTGGGGCGGTATCAGTGAAATGAAAGAGATCAGTATTTGCATCAGCGAAGGACACAAGACCACTGCGAATATCCTGAAACGCAAAGCATTTACAGTAAGTATGGCAGAAGTGGGGCAGGTTGTTGCCTGCGATTACGTAGGTATCGTTTCCGGCAATAAGGTAACGGACAAATTCGCCCGTGCAGGTTTCCATGCCACCCGCTCGGAGTTCGTGGACGCCCCGCTGATTGACGAACTGTCCGTAGCGGTGGAGTGCAAACTGAAAGATTACAATCCCGAAACCTGCATCTTGCGTGGAGAGATCGTAAATGTAAGTGTAGACGAGCGTGTACTTGATGAAAATGGAAAAGTAGATGCTTCCAAAGTAGCTCCCATCATCTTCGATCCGTTTAACAACGACTATCTGAAGGTGGGCGAAAAGGTGGGTAAGGCTTTTTCGGATGGTAAGGCGTTGAAATGATTCTAAAATCAGGTCTTCACAAAAAAATATTCCTCAAAGTATAGCTTAAATACTTTGAGGAATACAGATCAATGATACATTGTGATAGTTCTGTTAAACTACTTCATTATCAATTTGTTTAATCACCCTACAAGGATTTCCCACAGCTACGCAATTATCAGGAATAGAGTGGGTTACTATACTGCCGGCACCTATGACACTGTTTTTCCCAATTGTCACTCCCGGTAGGATTATCGCACCACCGCCAATCCACGCTCCATCATTTATTCTCACGGGGAGTGCATAGGTTTTGCAAATACCTTCTCCTGCTTCCCAATCCGCCACAACTCTTTCTTGCAATTTGGTAGAGTGGGTGGCTGTGTATATCTGTACATTGGATGCTATCAACACATTGTCGCCTATCTCAATGATATTGTTGTCTACAAACGTACAGTTCATATTGATGATAACCTGATCACCGATGAAAATGTGCTTCCCGTATTCGCAATGGAAATCAATATCGATGTGAACATGTTCTCCCATCTTGCCGAACAAATCATGAAAGATTCGCTTTCTCTGTTCCGTGTCGGCATAATCCGTTTCATTTAGCCGCTTCAATAATCTTTTAGCATTCAGCGTCATATCTGCCAATACTTTGTCACCGCCGTTGAACGGTTCTCCGGCTAAGCACTTTTCCAATTCTGTTTTCATATATTGAGATCTACTAATTTTTAGAGCATTCAGGTCATTACGAAGATGACTTATTCACCACATTAATGTGATAAAGATAAGGATAAAAAACGGAAATATGAACAACTATACTTTTCAAATACCAGATTAAAAACAACCATTAATGATTATTTATCCAACCACTCTTTCAAAGCAGAAGCTCGTTCTCTACTTACAATAATCTCTGTATCAGGATATTTTTTCATATGTATTTTTAATCTGGAGTTAAAGTAGTTGCTGACATTCCGTATGCTGTCAATGTGCAAAAGATATTGCCTGTTTGCCCTGAAAAAAATATCGGGATTGAGTTGGCTTTCCAGTTCATCCAATGAATAAGATATGTTCATGGATGCTCCATCGTTCAGGAATATAAGCGTCGTCCGTTCTTTCAAGGCGATATGGCTGATGTTTTTCACTTGTACGGAGATGTACCCATCCCGGTAAGGCAACAGGAAACGCTCGCGATAACGGTAATTATTGCGGTACATATATTCCACTAACCGACGCATATCTTCTCCATGCGTGTCGGACAAAGTCCGGCGACGCACCTTATTGATGGCTTCAGCCAATTCTTCGGAATTAATGGGTTTGAGCAGGTAGTCGAAGCTGTTATATTTAAAAGCTTGGATTGCATATTCATCATAGGCAGTGGTGAAGATGATTGGGGATGGTATGGCCGTCTGACGCAATATGTCAAAACTTAGTCCATCGGACAGGCGTATGTCCGCAAGTATAAGATCCGGAGTCGGATGGGTTCGTAGCCATTCCACCGATTCCTGAATATTGGCCAGTGGTCCTTCCACATGAAAAGTCGTATCTATCTCCTCCAATTGACGTCTCAGGCGATTGAAGTTTCGCTGCTCATCTTCAAGAATTAAGACATTCATATTAAGTATTATTTATAATAGGCAGTTTGACAATATAGGTATTTTCTCGTTGTTCGATAAAAGGTTTTTTCTTGCAAAGTAAGAGATAACGCCCGACGATATTTTTATTGCCGATCCCCGTCGATTCAAAATCGGATGCTATCGGGCGTAAGTCGTTTTCTACTACAATATCATTTTCTTCACGGAAAACACGTATCGAGAGAGGGTGTCGAGCCGATGCACGGTTGTGCTTAATGGCGTTTTCCACCAATAATTGTAGGCAAACGGGAGGTATCTGCCCGTCGATTTGCTTCAATGTTTCATCTATATTTATGCAGACAGCGTCCTCGTAGCGCATTTTTATCAAGTAAATATAAGAATGGAGGAAAGCGATTTCTTCTTCGATGCTTACCGTATCTCGTTTCAGATTCTGGATGACGTACCGGTACACCTTTGACAAGTTGTCCAGAAACTTTTCAGCCAATGCAGTGTCTTCCACTATCAATTCAGAAAGAATGCTGAAGTTGTTGAACATGAAATGAGGGTCTATTTGCGATTTCAATACTTCCAATTGCATCTGTGCGGCATGTTCCTTTTCTTTCAGAAGGGTTATTTCCAACTCCTTTTTCTGTCTTTCGGCTAATATGGATGATTCCATATATTGGGCATCAGTATAGATATAAGACACGAATGTCGCCATTACACTGAATATGTACAACCCCTGATGAAAAAAAGCAAGCCCCTCATCAAAACATATATTTATCAACAGAGAAAAGCACCAAACGGTCAGGTTGTTAAATAAGAGTAGCAGGAAAGCACAGATAAACAGTCGTAGATACGGCTTATCCGTAAATGAAACAAGACGAAACGACCAACTGCTATAAAAGACAGATAGTTCCACGAATACGAAACTTATCAGCAACGACACGCCGAAATCGATCATATAATCTACAAACGACAGTTCGCCACCGAAAAACCACGTAGTATATTCTTTGTCGATCAATGCTGTCAGCAGATAACTGAGAAGAAATACAATCACTACCAGTAGCACGCGATTTTTTATATTGTCGAACTTGGTTTTTGCCATCCGTTTTTATTTGCAAAATAAGTGACTTTCACCTCTTCCTCCAAACAAAGTGGAGATGAAGCTTCATAAATAGTTCTCGAAATGATATAAATTGAGTGTGAATCGAATACAGGAAATGAAAAAGAGAGTATGTTTCATTATCCACATGTCGTAATCCATTTATTACGTTTCCGAAACTGTTTTCTACGTTTCACGCATTTGCTTATTGCGGTACAGTTCCGTAATTCTTTCCTTTGCGCCAAAAAAGAGAAGAAAGAATGAAAAGAATTATTGGAGTTATACTTTTAGCATGTACAATGTGCCTGTCTTCGTGCAAGAACAGGGAAGTGAAAGAAACACTGCCATTGTGCCGGGTGATGACTGTTGCCGCAAAGGCGGTGGAAATAAACGAGTCTTATTCAGCTTCCATACAAGGGCGGCAGGATATTGACATCTACCCACAAATATCGGGTACAATAACAGAGCTTCGTGTGTATGAAGGGAAAACGGTTCGGAAAGGTGAAGTAATGTTCGTCATAGATCAAGTGCCTTACCGTGCAGCATGGCGCAAAACAATGGCTGATGTACATGCAGCTGAAGCGCAGGTGGAGACGGCTCGTCTGGAATATCGCAGCAAGCAACAGCTTTTTGCGGAAAAAGTCGTTTCAGAATACGATCTGTCCACTGCGAAGAATGCCCTTGCCATTGCCGAAGCGACATTGGAACAGGCAAGGGCTTTGGAAGAGGATGCACGGAACAGCCTGTCTTATACGGAGGTGAAAAGTCCGTCGAATGGAGTTGTCGGCACACTACCTTACCGGGAGGGCGCATTGGTCAGCGCTTCGATGGCTATTCCATTAACTTCCGTTTCCGACAATTCAGAGGTGTATGTCTATTTTTCAATAACCGAGAAGCGGGTTCATTCCTTACTCCGACAATACGGATCCCATGATGAAGTAATCCGCCAAATGCCTCCGGTCAGATTACAACTGAATGACGGTAGTCTGTATGATGGACAAGGACACGTAGAGAGCATTAGCGGCATTATCAACCGGAAGACCGGTACGGTATCCGTCCGCAGTATTTTTGATAATACCAACCGTACATTATTAAGTGGGGGAATCGGTAATGTCATTATTCCGCATCGTGAAGATTCTGTCATTGTCATTCCGCAGACGGCTACCACCGAATTGCAGAATAAGATTCTGGCATATAAGGTAGCTGAAGACGGTTGTGTTCACTCCTGTGAACTGACTGTGGAAAAACTCAATGATGGCAAAGATTATATTGTCAGATCCGGTCTTGTCGTAGGTGACGTAATTGTAACCGAAGGAACGGGACTTCTGCAGGACGGTATTCAGATAGATATAAGAAAAGATGAACCCTCCAAATAATAAAAAACTATGAACCTAAGATTTTTTATAGACCGCCCAGTTTTTTCTGGCGTCATATCTGTCGTGATCGTACTAATGGGATTCATCGCCTTATCTAATCTGCCTGTGGAACAGTATCCTGATATTGCACCGCCTACTATTCAAGTATTTGCCAACTATCCGGGAGCCAACGCCGAAACGGTACAGAAATCGGTTGTAGTTCCTCTGGAGGAGTCCATCAACGGGGTGGAAGATATGACTTATATCACCTCCACGGCCTCTAATAACGGTGATGCCATGATAAATGTTTATTTCAAGCAGGGAAGTAATGCTGATATGGCGGCGGTAAACGTACAGAACCGTGTATCCACTGCCTTGAGTTTGCTTCCTGCCGAAGTGACAAAAGTCGGTGTTACCACCATGAAGCAACAGAATGCCGAACTGAAAACATTCTCGCTCTTTGACCCTACCGGGAAATATGATTTGCAGTTCCTGAACAATTACATGAAGATAAACGTGGAACCGCGTATCAAGCGTATCGGGGGTGTGGGTAATATGATGCTGTTCGGTTCCAATTACAGTATGCGTATCTGGATGAAACCCGATAAGATGGCGCAATACGGTCTTATCCCTTCGGACATCACCGCTATGCTGGAACGGCAGAACATTGAAGCTGCTACGGGAGCCTTTGGGGAAAATCATGATAACGCTTATCAGTACACAATGAAATACCGAGGCCGATATTCCACTCCGGAAGAGTTCGGTGAACTTGTCGTTCGTTCCCTCCCTAGCGGTGAGGTTCTCCGACTCAATGAAGTGGCAGATGTAGAGTTGGGCGATGAAGCCTACAACTATTCGACTGAGATGAATGGCCATCCGGCTGCTATGGCAATGATTTACCAAAAGGCCGGCTCCAATGCTTCGGAAACTATCAATGAAATAGATGCCGTACTGGACGAGCTCGGCAAGGATTTACCTAAAGGACTGGAATTCGTAACTCTGAACGACACGAACATTTTTCTGAAAGCATCCATCAAGGTTGTATTGAAAACATTGTTGGAAGCTATCTTACTGGTAGTGCTGGTGGTATATGTGTTTTTGCATGACATTCGTTCCACCCTTATTCCGACGATAGGCATTGTGGTATCCATTGTTGGCACATTTGCTTTTATGGCAGTGGTTGGATTTTCTGTCAATTTAATCACGCTCTTTGCACTGGTTCTTGCTATCGGTACGGTAGTGGATGATGCCATTATCGTGGTCGAAGCGGTACAAGCACGTTTCGATATAGGTTATCGTTCTTCCTATATGGCCACCAACGATGCTATGCGGAGTGTCGCATCGGCTATCCTGACCTCTACGCTGATATTCATGGCCGTGTTTATTCCCGTTTCCATGATGGGAGGTACATCCGGAGAATTCTACAAGCAATTCGGCATCACGATGGCCGTAGCTGTGGGGATTTCAGCGATCAATGCATTTACCCTTTCACCTGCCTTGTGCGCTTTGCTGCTTCATCCTTACAAGGATGAGCAAGGGAATACGAAGAACAATTTTGCCGCTCGTTTCCGTACAGCGTTCAATGCGGCTTTCGATGCGATAACTTCTCGATATATGCGCTCTGTTCTGTTCCTTGTCAAGCGTAAATGGCTGATGTGGGGAACGCTGGCGGTGTCGATGATATTGCTTGTCTTTTTGGTGCGTACCACCAAAACCGGACTTGTTCCCGATGAGGACACAGGTTCGGTAATGATTAGTATGAATGCCAAGCCCGGAACTTCGATGGCTGAAAACCGGCGTATCATGCAAGAAGTAAACCGGAACATAAACCGGATATCCGGCATTGACTATAACGCCAACATCGTGGGATATTCCTTCAGTGGCGCAGGTTCATCTATGGGAATGTCATTTCTTTCTCTTAAACACTGGGACGAGAGAAAGGGAAAAGGACAATCGGCAAGGGAAATCATAGACAGTATCTATGCTTTCGCTCCCGGTGTACCGGATATGCAACTTTTTGCCGTGACTCCTCCAATGATACCGGGCTACGGGATGGGAAGCGGTTTCGAACTTTATCTGCAAGACAAGGTTTCAGGCGATCTGAACAAGTTCAAGGAAGTGGCGGACAACTTCGTAGCAACTCTCAATGAACGTCCGGAGATAGAGATGGCATATTCTTCTTTTGAAACGAACTACCCGCAATATTGGGTTGATATAGATGCTGCCAAATGCGAACAAGCAGGTATTTCCACTATTGAGATTCTGGAAACTCTTTCCGGTTATTACGGAGGAGGTTATGTGTCGAACTTTAATCGTTTCTCCAAATTGTACCGTGTGCAGATACAAGCAGATCCGACATACCGGGTTACTCCTGAATCCTTGAACCATATTTACGTTCGAACGGGTGAGGGAATGGCGCCTCTCGCACAATTCGTACAGCTTACTAAAACCTATGGGCCACAGGACATGTCACGATTCAACCTTTATAATTCCATTTCTGTCAATGGAACACCCGCATCCGGATACAGTTCGGGGGACGCATTGAAAGCGGTACAGGAAACAGCAGAGAAGCTGCTTCCGGCTAATTATGCGTACGAGTTTGGAGGTATTTCCCGCGAGGAAAGTCAGACGACTAATAATGTGGCTATTATCTTTGCCATCTGTATGGTGTTGATATATTTGATATTGTGTGCGCTTTACGAGAGTTTGCTCATTCCTTTCTCGATCATTCTGTCCGTTCCGTGCGGATTCTTAGGAAGCTTCCTGTTTGCTCAGATTTTAGGTCTGGAAAATAATATCTATATGCAGACGGGACTCATCATGCTGATAGGATTGCTTGCCAAAACTGCCATTTTGCAAACTGAATATGCAGTACAACGCCGAAAAGCGGGCATGTCGCTCATACAAGCTGCTTATGTGGCGGCAAAAGACCGTTTACGTCCGATTTTGATGACGGTCATGGCTATGATATTTGGATTGCTGCCTCTGATGATGGCACATGGTGTGGGTGCAAACGGTTGCCGTTCTCTGGCTTCCGGTGTAGTGGGAGGTATGTTGATAGGAACATTGGCACTGCTGCTATTTGTTCCCGTCCTTTTCATTGTCTTTCAGTATTTACAAGAAAAAATCAGACCTGCACAGACTTCATGTAAAGATGCGGATTGGGCGATACAAACGGAATTGGAGAACCTTAAGATAAAAGAATGAAGATGAAATTTGCATATTATACATTCATATTGTTATGGGCAGTTTGTCTGATGACGGGATGCTCCATATATAAACCTTATTCCCGTCCTGAAGTTCAGACCGAAGGATTATACCGAGACTTGGAGGAAACAAGAGACACTGCTTCAATAGCTACTCTCGGCTGGCGGAATTTATTCTCGGACAAAAATTTGCAAGCCTTGATTGAGAAAGGGTTGGAACGAAATACGAATTTGCGTGTAGCCCATATACGGGTGAAAGCTGCAGAAGCGGTGTTAATGAATGCACGACTTTCTTATCTGCCATCGGTAGTACTGACTCCGGATGGCAGTATCAGTGGTACAGAGGGAGCGAAAGCGATAAAGACATATAATCTTGCCGCTTCCGCAAGCTGGGAAATAGATTTGTTTGGAAAAGTAACCAATGCCAAACGAGAGGCGCTTGCCGCTCTCGAAGGAAGTCGGGCTTACAGGCAGGCGGTAGAGACACAGCTTATAGCCACAATCGCCAATAGTTATTATATGTTGCTGATGCTCGACCGCCAACTCATCATCAGTGAACAGACGTTGATTACTTGGAAAGAGACAGAACACTCTATCGAGGCGTTGAAACGGGCTGGAAAATCCAACGATGCAGCGGTACTTCAGGCCAAAGCGAACCGTTTGGCATTGGAAGCGTCTGTGGTGTCCATACGGAAAAGTATACGTGAAACAGAGAACGTACTTTCAGCATTACTGGCCGATACATCACATGACATCATGCGGGGAGCACTGCAAAAGCAACAGTTTCCCGACACACTTTCTGCCGGACTTCCCATACAGCTGCTTGCCAACCGTCCTGATGTGAGACAAGCGGAATGGAATCTGGCACAAGCATATTATGCTACCAATGCCGCCCGTTCCGCTTTTTATCCGAGCCTTACTCTTTCCGGCTCTACCGGATGGACGAACAATGTCGGCGGTGTTGTAGTCAATCCCGGAAGTTGGTTGTTCAGTGCGGTAGGCTCGCTTATGCAACCTCTGTTCAATAAGGGAACGAATATAGCTAACCTGCGTCAGGCAAAAGCTCGCCAGGAAGAAGCTCTTCTTCTATTCCAGCAATCCCTGTTAGATGCTGGAAAAGAAGTAAACAATGCTTTGACACGTTGGCAATCTGCCCGCATTCGGATAGATTATGTCAATCAACAAATCATGACCTTGCAAGAAGCCGTGCGCAAAACCGAATTACTGATGCAACATACTTCCACTAATTATCTTGAAGTATTGACTGCACGTCAGAGACTACTGGAAGCGGAATTAACGCAGGCTCAAGATAAATTTGAGGAAATACAAGGAGTAATTGATTTATACCATGCTGTGGGAGGAAGATAGCCACATAAAAAAGTACATGAAGTTACAACATAAGATATTCTTCAGCTATTGGAAGTTGATATTGGATAATGCGGATAGGTGTTTCCTATCCGCATTACTTATAAATCCCGATTGCTGATTTTGCAAATTACAAGAAAATGCTACTTAGCATAGAGGTATTTTACCTTCTTTTCATCAAAAAACGCCTTTTCAGCCATTCACGTACCGGTTCGTCATACAGTTTAAGGCAAGCATACGCGATAGCAATGGATAAAATGAAGATGGAAACTGCAAGCAAAACATGCATGCCTAAAGGTGCGTCCGGATGATTCCGTGCCCAGGCTATCTGCATATAAATCAGCGGAAAATGTGTGATATAAAGAGGGTAGGAGATCTCTCCGAGAAATTGGCAGATGGCTACGGAACGTTTTCCCGTCACATTGCTGCCTGCTCCCATCGCTACTATTAAAGGGAACATAATAAGTACACAAAAAGCTTCGTAAGCACCGTTCATCCACATGGCTTCCGTACCGCCGATGCGGGGCATAACTAAAATGGCAGCTATCAGCAATGAGCACCAGTAAAATCCTCTTTTTATCTTTATCAGTTTGTTGACGCGCGAGAGCAGTAGCCCCACGAAGAAAGGATAAAGCAGTCGGGATATACCGATGTAGAGTTGATCGGGAGTAAGACTCCATCCGCCGATAAAGGTATATGCAGCCGCTTCTCTTGTGGCCAACAGACCAAAAGTATCTATATTGAATGCTATGTCGATAGTCAGCAACGCTGCCAGGGCAACAAAGATTCCCAAGGCGATTTTAGAGAAATGGCGGATAAACAAAGCATAAAGAATGTTTGCTATATACTCCCACATTAGCGACCAGGTAGGGCCGTTCAGGGAGTTTACTTCCCACCAGCCCCGTATGTCCCATGAAACTGGTGTGGGAATCATCAGGCAACCGAGCAGAACCATCAGGAGGACTTTCCACCAAGGTGTTTCCATAATCAGAGGAAAAGCGGAACAGTCGCCTAGATAGAAAAAGACAGCTCCTATTAACGTGCCCATAATCACCATAGGATGCAGACGTACCAAGCGTCGCTTAAAGAAATCTTTTATGGACATTCTGTCCCAGCGGTCATCATAGGCATATCCTATTACAAAACCGGAAAGAACAAAAAAGAAATCCACAGCCAGATAACCATGATTCAAAATCTGATGGACAGGGCCCGCAGAATAAGTTTCAAACAAGTGGTAAGCTACCACAATCATCGCGGCAACGCCGCGGAGCCCGTCCAGTATTTCATAGCGCGGCTTCGATGCCAAATAAGTTGTTGTATTCATTATTTTGATATTAAATTCATTTTTACACTAAAAAATAACCTGCCATATTTTCGCAAACCTGGCAGGACCTAAGTTATCCAGATATCTGATATTATCAGTTTTATATCGCGTGCAAAGTTATCCCTCAATTAGTTTACGCATTTATCTTATCGTTTATTAGAATTGTCTTATATTTGCATATTTCCCTATGTAAGGAAGAAAATAATAGAGAATATTAAATTATAGTATAATGCCCCAATCTGAAAGACGTTCTTTTACTTTCGAGAATGTTCATCTTGCACCCGATGAACAAATAGGTTTGCATCAGCAATCTACCTGGGAGCTTTCGTATGTGATCGTAGGTTCCGGCATGAGGTTGATAGGCGACATGACGGAACCTTTTCTTGGCGGAGAGGTAGTTATGATACCGCCGGAAATTCCACATTGCTGGTACTTTGAGGGCGATGATACGGATGCGCAGGGCAGGATTGCGAACATTACCGTGACGTTTGACAATGATTTCCTCGATAGGTGTTCCGGTACTTTTCCGGAACTGTGCGGACATATAGATAAGTTGAAGAAGAAGTATGATGCGGTGAAATTCGATAAGGGAAAGTCGGAGGCAATCATTGTCCTTCTGGAAGAGATGTGTAATCAAAGTGAAGCTGAAAGGGTTGCATCCATGATAAAGCTTATCCTGATAATGGCAGATAGCGGCAGTGAGCACGTGGTAGGTAAATATCAGAGGATTGACAAAGAAACGAAGCGTATGAATCAGATCCAGACATACGTTATCTGCAATGCAAAGCGGGACATTACGCTCGATGATGTGGCACGGTATGTAGGCATGAACCGGGCTTCTTTCTGTATATTTTTCAAGAAAGCTACCGGAAAAACTTTTGTCACTTATCTGAACGAGTATCGTATAGGTTTAGCCTGCCAGCTTTTGAGGCAGAAGAGGATGACGGTTTCAGAAATCTGCTATAATGTTGGTTTTAATAATGTGCCATATTTCAACCGGACTTTTAAGCGTCATAAAGGCGTCTCCCCCTGTGAATACAAACAAGGTGGCAAAGCTGATGCTAACGAAAAAAAGGAAAGTGATATTTAATACCTATTTTATATAGTTTTCTTTTTCCATATAATAAAGACCCTCGCCACGATCACCATTCTCCAAGTCGGTCAGTTCTAATTTGAATACACGATAAGGGAGGTCATTCTGCAAATGCTTAGGGAGATCTACCGTCAGCAGGTAGGCGCTTCCATATTCGTCGGCATCGTAGTATTCTTTTATTTCCTGCTTCATCAGAATGGGAACTTCTTCGCCATCTATCCAGACAACAACTTTCAGTTGATCGATTGGTGGAGCCCATTGATCCACTTTGGCTTCTTTACTTTGGGCTTGCTGTTTCTTATTGCTAAGATCTTCATTGCGCACAATAGAAGCCGGTTCGGAGGTCTTCATCCATTCGTAAAAGCGTGTCAGACTCATGGGGCGGACATATATCTGATAAGCAGGCATAGCGCCGGGAATGCGGAAAGCACGTATTCCATAAGCTTCCATACGATGATATCGTATGTTTAACGTAGTGTCGCGATCGGCAATAAAATCCCATGCCCAAAACTCTAAACGGTGTTCCGCTTCGGGGAGTCCAAGTTTGAGGGCTGTGTGTGCATAAGTAGGATAGTAGATAGCATATACACTTTGATATTTACCTTTAGGTACCCTGACAGTGTAGTAGCCATCTTTATTAGTGATACCTTCTGATACAGGATTGAATCGAGGAGTGTACCAACATACAGAACAACTATCTATCGGTTGCCCATTGAAATTTGTCACTCGTCCACTAATAGTTACTGAATCTTGTTGCTGTGCGTGTCCGACTGTACAAAATAAAAAGGACATCGAAATGTAGAAAAGAAATCTGATTATCTGTGTCATAGTAGTAGATATTTTGGTAAAGATATGAAATTAATTTGAAAAAATTGAATAAGGTTCTATTTAATATTGGTTGATTATCAGAATTATTCTCTTATTTCCCGTGATACGAAGAGAATTCGGAGCATTGTGAATACTGACATAATAGGGAAATCTCCCTAAATAATAGGGAAAAAGATAATATTATATGTTTTTCTCCACTTATATTTGTAGCAACATAAAAACTAAAAACAATATATACAATGAAAACAATAAAACTGACATTAGCACTACTGACATTTGCAATCTGTATGGGTAGTTGTGCCATGATTTTAGGGATTGACAAAGGTGTCATGATGAGCGTTCAGAAGGGAATGAGTCAGAAAGAAGTGTCATCTATACTTGGGAAGCCGGACTATCGCCGTTTTGATCATGACGTGGAGGAGTGGGAGTTCGTAAAGAATGTTGCTGACAATGCCGGATGGACTACGATTATAGTCAGCTTCATTGACGGGCGTGTGATTAGTATGGATTCTTTCCGGGCAGATGCTCCCCCTTCTCCCGTAGCGGTTTATCCGTCCGTAGAAGTCAATGGGAATATACCTTCCCGGCCACATGCCAACATTGGGAACGGAATGAATGAGAGAGACTTCCAGTCTCTTTACAACAAAGTGAAGGCCAAACCTTTCAAAGACGATCAACTGGATTTGCTGGAAGCCGGAATCGGTAACAGGGGATTAAGTTGCAAGCAGTGTGTGCGGATGATGTCGATATACCGGTTTGATGATGACAAACTGGAAGTCCTGAAAATTTTAGCTCCGAATATCTCCGACCGGGAGAATTATGACGAGATAATCAATGCACTCGATTTTATCTCCAGTGAAGAGAAAGCAAGAAGTATTTTGGGAATAAAGAAGTAAAACGAAAAGGCGGTAAATCCATGCAAGGAAATACCGCCTTTTACTTTGTATGAAGTTATACTGTCATTTATCCTTTTCGACAGATACAGTCCGCCAGATGATCGTTGACGAATCCCGCAGCCTGCAAGTGGGCGTAGCAGATGGTAGATCCGAAAAACTTGAATCCTCGTTTTTTCATATCCTTGCTCATGGCATCGGATTCGGGAGATGATACCGGAATCTCACTCAAGGATTGAAAGGTATTGATAATCGGCTTTCTGTCGGGAAAGAACGACAGTGTATATTCATAAAAACTACCGAACTCCTTTTGTATGGCAAGGAATAACCTTGCATTTGTAATGGTCGATTTGATTTTCAGACGGTTCTTTACAATGCCATCAAAGTGCATCAGCCGTTCTACATCTTCATCGGTCATTTGCGCTACCTGTCCGGCATCGAAACCACAAAAGGCTTTGCGATATCCCTCACGTTTTTTGAGGATCGTTATCCAACTTAATCCGGCCTGGGCACTCTCCAGCACAAGAAACTCGAACAGCGTCTTGTCGTCGGTCACTAAATTTCCCCACTCTTGATCATGGTATTTCACATACAGTTCGTCAGTTCCGCACCAACCACAGCGTCCGTTTACAAAATCTTGCATAATTATAGTACTTATAATGAATGTACAAATATACTTGATTCACAACGGTGTGCCAAATTTCAATAAGCTATTTTACGGTAGAAATCATCTTCCACGTTTCCCGGATTTTCTTATTTCAGATTCTCGTTGAAGAATGCCGCCAATTTATCGAATGGAATGGCATTTTTTCCTCCACCGTCGTAAAGGTCGGTGTGTGAGGCACCTGGAATGATAAGAAGTTCCTTATTGTCACGATAGTTGGTGTAAGAGGTCATATCGCGGTAGGCGTCTTCACTGAAATAGCGGGAATGTGCTTTTTCACCATGCATAATCAGTACGGCAGAGCGGATTTCTTTACTATAAGCAAGAATGGGCTGATTCAGGAATGACATTGGGCCGGTGACTGTCCATCCATCATTGGAATTGCCCGAACGCTTGTGATATCCGCGCTGTGTCTTATAATAATCGTAATAATCCTTCACAAACTGAGGTGCATCGGCTGGCAACGGATCGACCACGCCACCGCCTTGTTCATAATAACCTTGGGCGTACTCTTTGGTACGCTGTGCATTGAGTTGCTTGCGTTTCTCGTAACGGGCGTTTTCATTGTTGTCGGCATCAAAATAGCCATTTGCATTTACGCGGTTCATGTTGTACATTGTAGAGGCAACAGTAGCCTTGATGCGTGTGTCGATAGCAGCTGCATTAAGTGCCAGACCGCCCCATCCGCAAATGCCGATAATACCGATACGTTCCGGGTCAACATTCGGCTGAGTGGAGAGAAAATCGACGGCAGCCTGAAAATCTTCCGTGTTGATATCCGGTGAAGCAACCCTGCGAGGTTCGCCACCACTCTCGCCGGTAAATGAGGGATCGAAGGCGATAGTAAGGAAACCTTGTTCGGCCATTGTTTGCGCATATAATCCGCTGGACTGCTCCTTTACGGCACCGAAAGGGCCACTTACTGCAATGGCTGCCAATGCGCCTTTCGCATCTTTCGGCTCATAGAGATCTGCCGCCAATGTAATTCCATAGCGGTTGACAAACGTCACTTTACGGTGATTCACCTTGTTGGACTGTGGGAAAGTCTTGTCCCATTCCTGCGTGAGAACTAACTCCTGTGTTTTAATATTACTACCTTTCATTTCTTTTTGATTTTGTGCCTGAACACTAACAACTGTCAGCATCAGAGGCATGATTAGCATTATTACTTTTTTCATTGTTTTTTGTCTTTTGATTCAACAATGCAAAGTTAACGCAAAAGCCCCGCAGCGGATTTGCTGCGAGGCTCAAAGAATCTTTCTCAGAAGCTCAATTTGCTATATCAATCGCAACTCACGGAAATTTATTGGGAGATAGCGGTGGGAGAGACGCCGAATTGCTTTTTAAAAGCCGTAGCAAAGTGGGATGGATTCTTGAATCCTACTTCCAAATAAACGTCCTGTACTTTCCGTGTGCCGGTTTTCATTTTCTCGTAGGCCGCTTCGAGGCGTTTGTGAATCAGCCATTTTTGCGGAGTAAGGGTGCTAATCTTCTTGAAATCCCGTTTGAATGTAGCCAGACTGCGTCCTGTAAACGTGGCTAAATCTTCCATACTGAAATCGTACATGTAATTTTGTTCCATGAATTCCAGGATGTCAATTTTCCAAGGTTCGTTGAAATCAAAGAGTGTAGGATAAAAGCGTTCGTCGATATGTAGCAACGCCAGCAGTCCCTCCTGCAATTTCAGATTCATGAAATCGTCCTGTGCCCGGAGCTTCTGGTTGAAGTAAGGAGTCATCGAAGTGAACAGGCTGTCAATTTCCATACTGATAGGCAATTTAATCACGCTTGAACGGACTTTGGACACATTGTCCAGCGCTTTATCCGAAGGAAGTCGCTGAAACATCTCGCGCAGGAAACGCCGTGTAAACATCAGGAAAATACCGCAATACTGCTCGCCATCGAGTGGTTTCTTAGTCAGCGTAACCCGGTGGTCGCGCCGGATAAACACACACTCGCCTTTCTGTACATGGGTGATTTTGTTCCCGTCATCAATGAGCATTTCGCCTGAATAAACATAGTTCATGGCGTGCTCGCGGGATTGATGTACACAATGATTTTCGTCATTGAAGAAACAACTGAAAAATATATCCGCATGTCTGAATATCATCTCATCTCCATCGGTCGGGGCATTTATTTTATAATCCATAGAATACTTTTTAAGCGCTTTCTGCAAAAATAGTATAAAGCGGAGAATTATTCCTTTGAAATCTGTTTTTTCTTTCTGATTGCGCTTCGTTTCACAAGCTTTCTTCTTAACCGGTGTTTTATTCTCGCTTTTTATCTTTATCTTTGTCACTGAGCATGCTCTGTATGCTGATTCTGAATGTTCCGCAATATGGGTAAGTTCATTCCTCTGAACTATTTCTTGTTTATCAATTCAAAGTTTAACGGATTACAGCAATTATGGATACTCAAAAAATGAAAGTGCAAAAATTAGTACCAACGGAATACGATGGTAAATGGGGCTTTATAGATGCAGCAACAGGCGAAGAAGTCGTGCCGTTTATCTATGACTATGCCCATGCCTTTTCTGTAGGATTGGCATTAGTAAGGCAGAATGGTTGGTGGGGTTATGTGGATAAAACGGGGAAGGAAGTGATTCCATGTATATATAATCCTGCATGGTCTTTTACCAAAACCGGGCTGGCAGCAGTATGTATGGAGGGTAAATGCGGCTTTATAGATCAGACAGGGAAAGAGGTTATTTCTTTTATATATGATGACGCCCGCTATTTTAATAAAGATGGTAAAGCAAAGGTGAGGTTGAACGGCGAAACTTTCTTTATAGATGTGAAAGGGAATCGGGTTGAATAAACATGAAAATGACTTCAATAAGCTTATGATCGATAAGGATGAAATTGCATTAATGCCTTTGCTTGACGAAGATATACCGTTGTTTGACAGGTGGTTGAATAAAGATTATATCTATAAGTGGCTGTGTCCGGATGGGGAAGAACAAAGAGAGGCCTGGTTGGATGAGGTAAACAACAGAAATGGTAAGTATGGCTTCATAAGACATTTTATTGTTTACTACAAAGATAAGAAGATTGGGTATTGTCTTTTTGCCGATTGTTTTTTCTTGAAAGACTTGGAGGAAGAAGGGCACGACTTTGAGAGTTTGTATGGAGACATCCCCGAAAAGAACCATACTTACGAGATCGGATATTTGATTGGTGAAGAAGAGTATCTGAATAGAGGCATCGGTAAAATGATTATCTGGAAGTTGGAAGAAAAGATCATTGAATTGGGAGGACGTGAAATAGCAGCAGACCCTTCGGAAGAAAACGCAGCTTCAATAAAGGTATTGCTAAGTAATGGGTTTAAGAAGAAAAGTGATGGGGATTACAGAAAAATTGTGCATACCCAGTAAATGTGTTGCTCATCAAATCAGGAGTGAAAAAAGGATGTAGAAACGGGAACTTATTTATTTATCTTTTTCAGGATATTCCGTATGGTAGTTTTAACGCCCGTGGAATAATATTCGGTATCTGCATTCTCTAATATGAGTTGTAGCTCTTTCAAAAGTTCCGGCTCAGACTTGCAAAGCTGGTAAGCCATTCTGATAGACAACGCCTGTACACCAATACTTTCTTGTGGCGCCAACATATGATCTAGGCAATAATTTAGCAAATCGACAGAGACAGGATCAGATGTAGGTACATTATATAATATAGACAGCAACAACCGTTTGGAACCATCATGTTTGCAGACTAATAATCGCTGAATAATATCATCCAGCAATGGAACAAACCAACCGGGATGTTTCTCACTCACTTTCTCACATGCCCATATAGCCCGCCATGAAACGACAATTTTATCATCGGAAATCAACTGGTATATATCTTTAAGGTATTCCGGATGCAGGCATATTTCCTGCACCAGTTTATCTATTGATAGTTTGCAAAGAGGCATTGCAAGGGTGTTTCTGTATTCATCGATTTTCTCCATATCATGCATGTTTTTGCAAAGATAATGCAAGTTGAATGTAGAACTTTCATACTTACATGAAAAAGTTTTGTTGAGATGCTGTTTATCTTCCTATTCTGAATGCGGATAGTACGATTACAAAATAAAGGGCTGTCTTTGGTTAAAAAGACAGCCCTTACAAATATATTGTATTTAAGGATTATGCAATGCCGTGAGCAGATACCTCCGGTGCAATCTTCTTGATCAGACCTTGCAGTACAGCACCTGGGCCACATTCTGTGAAGTCGGTAGCACCATCAGCAACCATATTCTTAACAGTCTGTGTCCAGCGTACAGAAGCTGTCAGCTGAGCTACGAGATTCTTCTTGATCTCTTCCGGATCAGTGTGAGGCAATGCATCTACATTCTGATAAACTGGGCATTTGGGAGCGTGGATTTCAGTAGCGTTGATAGCCGCTTCCAATTCAACTTTTGCAGGATTCATCAGCGGAGAGTGGAAAGCGCCGCCTACCTTCAATGGCAAAGCACGTTTTGCTCCGGCAGCTTTCATCAGTTCGCATGCCTTATTGATGCCTTCGATAGAACCGGAAATTACGATCTGTCCCGGGCAGTTATAGTTGGCTGCAACGCAAACTTCGCCTTCAGCGGTTACTTGCTCGCAGATTTCTTCTACTTTTTCATCGGAGAGGGCAATGATAGCCGCCATTGTAGAGGGCTGTGCTTCGCAAGCTTTCTGCATAGCCATGGCACGGGCATAAACCAGTTTCAATCCATCTTCGAAGCTCAATGCACCGGCAGCAACCAGAGCAGAGAATTCTCCCAATGAGTGACCGGCAGTCATCTCAGGTTTAAAATCATCACCCATACAAAGTGCGGAGATAACGGAGTGGAGGAACACAGCAGGCTGAGTTACCTTCGTTTGACGCAGGTCTTCGTCCGTACCGTTGAACATAATATCCGTAATGCGATATCCCAGGATATCATTGGCTTTTTCAAACAATTCTTTTGCTAAAGCGGAGTTTTCATACAAGTCTTTTCCCATTCCTACGAATTGGGCACCTTGACCCGGAAATACAAATGCTTTCATACTGTTCTTGTTTTAGTAGTTAATTAAAAAAGTGGTGCAAAGGTATAGCTTTTTCTGATATTGACCGCACAAACGAAGGATTTTTGTGCAATAAGCTATTTTAACTCCCTCCGTTCGGAGAAGGGAGTTTATTGGGAAGCAGAGGGATAGATGAGAAAAAAAATCTTTTTATAGCACTTCAACTAAAATACAATAAGAGGTACTTGTCTTTTTAATCTTCCGGTATACTAAAATCCTTAAAAATAAAGCACTTCACTCTTATTGTACTTCCTACAATTACCTGATTCTTCCGTTTATCAACAATACATATTGTACTTTCAACGATAAGACCATATTTTGATATTGTAAAATGTACGATATCTATCATATTGAAAAATAGTGCTTTATAACATAATAGAAATTAAGTTTTATGCGCTTGTATATTCAAAAAACCTGTTTATATTTGCAGCGCTTAAACATGGATATTATGCAAAACATGGAACATAAAACCCCATTAGCGAACAATCATATATCAGTAGACTGTGTAGTGATTGGCTTTGACGGAGAACAATTAAAAGTTCTGTTGATAAAACGTGTAGGTGAGGAGCAAGGTGAAATTTTTCACGATATGAAGCTTCCCGGAAGTCTGATCTATATGGATGAGGATTTGGACGAAGCTGCCCAGCGTGTGTTGAACGAACTAACGGGTTTGAAGAACGTCAATCTGATGCAATTCAAGGCATTCGGTTCTAAGAATAGGACGAAGGACCCGAAAGACATTCATTGGCTGGAACGCGCCATGCAATCGAAGGTGGAGCGTATCGTTACAATTGCTTACTTGTCATTGGTGAAGATAGATCGGGCACTGAGTCGGAATCTGGCTGATTTCGAAGCATATTGGGTGGCACTGCAAGATATTAAGGCATTGGCTTTCGACCATAATCTGATTATTAAAGAAGCATTGGTATATATCCGCCAGTACGTGGAGATTAATCCGTCAGCCTTGTTCGATCTGCTTCCCCGTAAGTTTACGGCATCACAACTACGTACTTTATATGAATTGATATATAGCAAGCCTATTGACGTGCGGAACTTCCATAAGAAAATAGCGATGATGGAATACGTTGTTCCATTGGAGGAAAAACAACAGGGAGTTGCCCACCGTGCCGCACGCTATTATCGATTCGATAAGAAGATATATAATAAGGTAAGAAGATAAGTATTAATAAAATAATTCATAAATCAAAACTCATAATTAATACCATGTATTTATTAGGCTATGACATTGGAAGCTCGTCCGTAAAAGCGAGCCTGGTAAACGCCGAAACCGGCAAATGTGTATCTTCTGCTTTCTTTCCGAAGACAGAGGCGGCAATCATTGCAGTTAAACCGGGTTGGGCGGAACAAAATCCCGAAAGCTGGTGGGAAAATCTAAAACTTGCCACACAGGCTGTTATGAATGAATCGGGTGCAAACGCAGGTGAAATCAAGGCAATCGGTATCTCTTATCAGATGCATGGATTGGTATGTGTGGACAAAGACCAGAATGTGCTGCGTCCTTCCATAATCTGGTGTGACTCGCGTGCTGTGCCTTACGGACAGAAAGCTTTCGAAACACTGGGAGAAGAGAAATGCCTCTCACATCTGTTGAACTCTCCGGGTAACTTCACTGCCTCTAAACTGGCATGGATAAAGGAAAACGAACCGGCCATCTACGAACGGATTTATAAGATTATGTTGCCGGGTGATTACATCGCCATGAAGTTGAGCGGTGAAATCTGTACTACAGTTTCCGGACTTTCGGAAGGTATGTTCTGGGATTTCAAAAACAATCGTGTAGCCGACTTCCTGATGGATTATTATGGTTTCGATAACTCTCTGATTGCGGACATCAAACCCACATTCTCCGAACAAGGACGTGTGAATGCTGCCGCAGCAAAAGAATTGGGATTAAAGGAAGGTACACCGATCACATATCGTGCAGGTGACCAACCGAATAACGCTCTTTCACTGAATGTATTCAATCCGGGAGAAATCGCCTCTACAGCAGGCACTTCGGGCGTTGTATATGGTGTGAACGGTGAAGTGAACTATGATCCGAAATCACGCGTAAATACATTCGCTCACGTAAACCACACGGACGAACAAACCCGTCTGGGGGTATTGCTTTGCATCAATGGTACGGGTATTCTTAATTCTTGGGTGAAACGTACGATTGCTCCCGAAGGCATCTCTTACAATGAAATGAATGTACTGGCATCACAAGCTCCTATCGGTAGTGCAGGTATCAGTATTCTGCCCTTCGGTAACGGTGCGGAACGTATGCTCGAAAACAAAGAGATCAACTGCTCTATCCGTGGCTTGAACTTCAATCTGCATGGCAAACAACACATTGTGCGTGCAGCTCAGGAAGGCATTGTATTCTCATTCAAGTATGGTATAGATATTATGGAAGGTATGGGCATCCCTGTACAGAAAATCCATGCAGGCCATGCAAATATGTTCCTTAGCTCCATCTTCCGCGATACGCTGGCAGGTGTGACGGGAGCTGTAATCGAACTGTACGATACGGATGGTTCGGTAGGTGCAGCCAAGGGAGCGGGTATCGGTGCAGGTATCTATAAAGATAATAACGAAGCATTCGCAACGCTGGAAAAACTGGATGTTATCGAGCCTAATCAGGCTAAGCGCCAGGAATATGCAGATGCTTATGCACGCTGGAAACATCGTTTGGAAAAATCAATGGCAAAATAATGCTAACTTAACTCTCCTCTGAAAACGAGGGGAATTAGAATAGTACAGTTAACAATCAAAACATAATTAACCCTTTAAAATTCAATTAAAATTATGGCAACAAAAGAGTATTTTCCCGGAATAGGAAAGATTAAATTCGAAGGTAAAGAGAGTATGAACCCGATGGCATATCGTTACTACGATGCTGAGAAGGTAATCATGGGTAAGAAGATGAAAGATTGGTTGAAGTTTGCTATGGCTTGGTGGCACACTCTCTGCGCAGAAGGTGGTGACCAATTCGGTGGCGGAACGAAACAATTCCCTTGGAATGGTGACTCTGACGCTTTGCAAGCAGCTAAAAATAAATTGGATGCAGGTTTCGAATTCATGCAGAAGATGGGTATCGAATACTATTGCTTCCACGATGTAGACCTGATTTCTGAAGGTGCAAGCATCGAAGAATACGAAGCTAACCTGAAAGCTATCGTAGCTTATGCAAAAGAAAAACAGGCTGAAACTGGTATCAAGTTGTTGTGGGGTACTGCTAACGTATTTGGTCATGCACGTTATATGAACGGTGCCGCTACCAATCCTGATTTCGACGTTGTAGCACGCGCTGCTGTTCAGATCAAGAACGCTATTGACGCTACTATCGAACTGGGTGGTTCAAACTATGTGTTCTGGGGCGGTCGCGAAGGTTACATGTCTTTGCTGAACACTGACCAGAAACGTGAAAAAGAACACCTTGCAAAGATGTTGACTATCGCTCGTGACTATGCACGTGCTCGTGGCTTCAAAGGTACTTTCCTGATTGAACCGAAACCGATGGAACCGACAAAACATCAGTATGACGTAGATACTGAAACAGTGATCGGCTTCCTGAAAGCTCACGGTCTGGATAAGGATTTCAAAGTAAACATTGAGGTTAACCACGCAACTTTAGCCGGCCATACTTTCGAACACGAATTGGCTGTAGCTGTTGACAACGGCATGTTGGGTTCTATCGATGCTAACCGTGGTGACTATCAGAACGGTTGGGATACTGACCAATTCCCTATCGATAACTACGAATTGACTCAGGCTATGATGCAGATCATCCGCAACGGTGGTTTGGGCAATGGCGGTACTAACTTCGACGCCAAGACTCGTCGTAACTCTACCGATCTGGAAGATATCTTCATCGCTCACATTGCAGGTATGGATGCTATGGCACGTGCTCTGGAAAGTGCAGCTAAATTACTGGAAGAATCTCCTTACAAGAAGATGTTGGCTGACCGTTACGCATCATTCGACGGTGGCAAGGGTAAGGAATTCGAAGAAGGCAAATTGTCTTTGGAAGATGTTGTAGCTTATGCGAAAGCTAACGGCGAACCGAAACAAACCAGCGGTAAGCAGGAATTGTATGAAGCAATCGTGAATATGTATTGCTAATATAATAAGGTGGTAGGGTGAGGGCACTCTACCACCTTATCTCTTTATCACTTTTTACTCATTTATCAACCTAATCTTTTTTATCATGAATGATGCTAACAATGGTAGTAAACTCTACCTGTATTCTATTACAACCGTTGCCATTCTGGGAGGCCTGCTGTTCGGTTACGATACGGCGGTAATCTCGGGTGCGGAGAAGGGCTTGGAAGCTTTCTTCCTGATGGCTACGGATTTCCAATATGACAAGGTGATGCACGGTATCACTTCTTCCAGTGCACTTATCGGCTGTGTGATCGGTGGTGCTCTTTCCGGTTTCTTCGCTTCCCGCTTGGGACGACGCAACTCTCTGAGACTGGCATCCGTGCTGTTCTTCCTGTCTGCATTGGGTTCTTACTATCCCGAATTTTTATTCTTCAACTACGGTGAGCCAAACATGGAATTGCTCATCGCATTCAATTTGTATCGCGTATTGGGCGGTATCGGTGTAGGTCTTGCCTCTGCCGTATGTCCGATGTACATCGCAGAAATTGCACCCTCTAATATTCGTGGAACGCTGGTATCTTGTAACCAGTTTGCCATTATCTTCGGTATGTTGGTGGTTTACTTCGTCAACTTCCTGATTATGGGCGACCACACAAATCCTATTATCGATAAAAGCGCTGAAGGCATATTGTCAGTGAACGCCGCTTCGGATATGTGGAGCGTGCAAACCGGCTGGCGTTATATGTTCGGCTCGGAAGCATTCCCGGCTGCATTATTTGGTTTCCTTCTTTTCTTCGTACCGAAGACCCCGCGTTATCTGGTGCTGGTACATCAGGACGAAAAGGCATACTCTATCCTGGAGAAGGTGAATGGTGCAAACAAAGCAAAAGAAATTCTGGCAGAAATCAAGGCTACTTCCAAGGAAAAGACAGAGAAACTGTTCTCTTATGGTGTGGCAGTTATCGTTATCGGTATTTTGCTTTCCGTATTCCAGCAAGCCATCGGTATCAATGCCGTACTCTACTATGCTCCGCGCATTTTTGAAAACGCAGGTGCTGAAGGTGGTGGTATGATGCAAACTGTTATCATGGGTATTGTAAACATTGTATTTACGCTTGTAGCTATCTTTACTGTAGACCGTTTCGGACGCAAGCCGTTGCTGATTATCGGTTCTATCGGTATGGCAGTAGGTGCATTTGCAGTGGCAATGTGCGACAGCATGGGTATCAAGGGTATCGTTCCGGTACTTTCCGTAATTGTATACGCAGCATTCTTCATGATGTCATGGGGACCGATTTGCTGGGTATTGATTTCAGAAATCTTCCCGAATACCATCCGTGGCAAAGCCGTAGCTATTGCAGTAGCTTTCCAATGGATTTTCAACTATATCATATCCTCTACATTCCCGGCACTGTACGACTTCAGTCCGATGTTCGCATACAGTTTGTATGGCATCATCTGTGTTGCAGCTGCCTTCTTCGTTTGGCGTTGGGTACCCGAAACGAAGGGTAAGACTCTGGAAGATATGAGTAAACTCTGGAGAAAAAACAAATAAAATTCTCTCTCCTTTAAGATCTTATAAATGCAAAAAGGTGCAACCGAAACATACCGGTTGCACCTTTTCTTTTTTTGATAAATATACGTTCTGAAGCTTTAATTGAATACGTATCGCAGACCGATCTGAAGCTTCCAACATTCGCTGTAATTCAGGTTTCGGGTGAAGCTTCCGGTAGGATAATTGCCGTCACTGTCTTTGTACATAGAGAAAATAGGAGTGTTGCTCTCATCCTTACCCTTATAGGTCAGAATTCGTCCACCATTAGCGCCGGACATGTTTTTCGTTACGCCCCATTTACTATTCAGCAAGTTACCTATATTCAGGATATCCAGGCTGAGTTGCAGCGTATTCTTAGTTTTGCCAATCTTCACGAAGAAGTCGCGACTCCAACGGAAATCAAAGCGGTGTACCCAGGGAGCACGTGCCGAATAAGCTTCGGCATATTCGCCTTTATGCTTCTTCAGATAAGGGTCTTGATTCACAAACTTCCAGAAAGCATCTGCATCTTCGGCACTCGTGAACTTGATTTCATCTTTAGTCTTCGGGATATAAATAAGATCATTGGTTACACCATCGCCATTCATATCATTAGAGTACATAAAACTATAACCACTGGATGAATATCCGCTATAAAAGAGACTGAAGTTTGAAGATGTCTTCTTATTCAAATGTACGCGCCAGTTGATGGAAGCAACTACACGGTTGGGAGTGACATATTGCGAGCGCATGAGTCCCGAGCTGTTCGGTCCGTTGATGGATGGAACGTTTGTCCAGGCAGAGTTAGCGTCCGAACCGGGCATACCACTGATTTCCTTTGACTCGGTATGAGTATAAGCTGCCATAATGTTCACATTTTTGGCGGGTTCTGCCATTACGGTGATGTTGCCTGTCCATCCCCAACCTTTGGAAGTGTTGGTCAATACGTTTGCATTACTGATATTCGTGTGTTGCAGGAAGTTTTCGGGATAAATGTAACGATCATCCGGTCCGTTAAAACGTGACCATGTATCTTTATCCGGAGCCTGTACGTTGTAGTTGTATTGGCGTACAGCATTGATATCTTTAGAGAACATTCCTTCCAGTGTAACCGTCAGCGGGAAAGATACAGGCAGCTGGTAATCCAAAGCTAATGAGGTTTTCCAGACTTGCGGCATCTTGAAGTCCGGATCTATACCCACTACGGAGCTTGGCAACACACCTTCTTCCGGACTGATAGAGGTAGGAAGCCCCAGTGTGGAAATCATCTGGTTTACGTCTGTTATCATATTACCTTTCAGTAATTCCAGGCGGGGATCGCGACTGGTTACAACGCCATCCTTATATCTGGTCGTAATACTTACCAGATTTTGAATCATACCCGAGTTGGTAGGCATATTGGTAAAGAACACCAGAGGAATACGTCCGGTGAAGAAGCCTGATCCACCACGCACTTTTAAAGTCTTATCATTGAACACATCCCAGGTGAAACCCACACGCGGAGAAAATTGCAGTTTGCTATCGGGCCATGCCCCCGTATCAATATGCATGCCGTTGAAGTCCAGATCGTAGATAGCCTGATTGCGCATAATATCATTCAGGAAACTGAGATTATCCATACGTATACCGGCGGTCAATTTAAAGTTATCGCGTATATTCCATTCATCTTGCAGATAAACACCCAACTGGCCGAATTTCACGTCCGCAGAAGGTTTTGTATTACCATTGTACCCGTAAGCCAAGGCAAATGACTCAGGTGCAGCTCCATTCTTGAAATCCTCGAAGCTGGAATAGCGATAATATCCGGTTCCGTTACGCATATACGAGTTCCCGGCTTTCTGACGTTCGTAGCTGATACCTGCCGTCAGTTTATGAGCTCCTAGGTAATAGGTGAAGTTATCCACAATAGTCATAACCGTATTTTTCACCAGATTGTTATAGGTAAACAACTCGTAGCCGGCAGTCATGTAAGGCTCTAATATCTGATTACCGTTTTCGTAGTATCCGGCCATAATATCAATGAAAGGGAAGGGGCTGGAGTTTGTACCGCGTTCATCCTTCATGTCACTGTATGTAAACAACAGTTGATTGGAAACGTTGGAAGAGAAACGGCTGTTCAATTCGGCGGTAGCCGAGTTCACAATGTTCTGCAACGAATAGCAAGAGTTTGCATAGGACATGGAATATGCCGAAACACGGTTGTATGCCAGCCGATACCCGGTATTTCCCGAACTTCCATTGGGTGCTTCCCAGGTTTTGTTATTGGTAAAGTTATAGCGTACACTCAACTTATTTCCCTGATTGATATTCCAGTCAATACGTCCCAGCAACTTCAGGTTGGTGACATCGGCAGGGAAATCTGTGAACGAACCGGTATTGTATCCGTATTTGTCTTTCAGAATCTGGGAGAATTCCGCCAGATCAGCTTCCGTAGTTCGTGAAATCGTAGAGTTATTCGGAGTTTCTCCTTCTTTTGCCGCACGCCATGTAATCACTTGCTGCGGACTCTTCTCATACTCTACATTTGCAAAGAAGAACAGCTTGTCTTTAATGATAGGACCGCCAAATGTAGCACCGTAAACAGTCTTGGACTCTTCGGCACGCGCACCGAAATCAGTATCGCCAATTTTGTTACCGCGCATCACTTCATTGTTGAAGTACATATAAGCGCTACCTCTATAAGCGTTTGTACCCGATTTCGTAATAGCATTGATGCCTGCACCGATAAAGTTTGCCTGACGCACGTCGTATGGGGCAATCACAACCTGTACTTCATCAATGGCATCCAGTGAAATCGGATTTCCACCGCCTGGCAAACCAGACGACAGACCGAAGTTGTTATTCAGGTTCGCACCGTCTACCGTGAACGTATTGGAACGTCCGTCGCGGCCTCCAAAACTGTTTCCTGACGCATATGGAGAGATGCGGGTAAAGTCGCTGATACTGCGGTTAATGCTGGGCAATGTGGTGAGTTGTTCAGAAGAAATATTGGTAGTAGCTCCCGTCTTTTCAGCACTGAACTTTGACTTACTGGCCGTAATAGTGATTTCTCCCAATAATTCCGAGGCTTCGTGCAGGGTTACATTCAATGAATAAGTTTCACCCAGTTGCAACTGGATACCTGTATAGATTGCCGTCTGATAACCGATGTAAGATACCGTCACCTTGTAAGGACCACCGGAGCGCATACCTTGCAGACTGAAACGTCCGTCTACATTGGTAACAGTACCGTAACTGGTTCCGGAAGGTTCGTGTACGGCTACAACCGTAGCGCCGATGACAGATTCTTCGTCAGCCATCACTTTACCACTCATTCCGGCAGTAGTTACCTGTGCCTTGAGCATTCCTGTAAGGGAAAGCAAAAGCACAAACAGGAATAACATCTTTTTAGCCATGATTTTTAAAAATTAAATAAGAAATAAACTGAAAGTTGTAGAAAACGATGCAAAAGTATAAAAAAAGCAAAATACTCTTATCCCTAAAGTGTTAAATCCTCATTTCTTTTTTATTGCAAAATCAGTCTCTTACAAAAATATGCATTCCGGGAGACAATGTATAAGTTTAAACCGTACCTTTGCAGCGGATTTAACTTTTGGTATAAAAAAGAGACATTATGGACTCATTGAAAATCAACAAAGTACAGTTGCGTAATTTACAAATAGAAGACTACGAGCAACTGGCGCAATCATTCACCCGTGTATATACGGATGGCAGCGATGTGTTTTGGACACACAAACAAATTGAAAAACTCATCCGAATTTTCCCCGAAGGACAGATTGTAACCGTGGTAGACGAAAAGATTGTCGGCTGCGCACTTTCCATCATTGTGAATTACGATGATGTGAAGAACGATCATACTTATGCACAGGTGACGGGTAAAGAAACCTTCAATACCCATAATCCTAAAGGCAATATATTATATGGTATTGAAGTCTTTATTCATCCCCAATACCGTGGGCTTCGCCTGGCACGCCGTATGTACGAATACCGCAAGGAGCTTTGCGAAACTCTGAACCTGAAAGCTATTATGTTCGGTGGGCGTATTCCCAACTATTATAAATACGCAGATCAACTTCGCCCGAAAGAGTATATAGATAAGGTAAAGCAGAAAGAAATTTTCGACCCCGTATTGACCTTTCAGCTTTCCAATGATTTCCACGTACGCAAGGTGATGCGCAATTACCTGCCTAATGATGAAGAGTCCAAGCATTATGCTTGTCTGTTGCAATGGGATAACATTTACTATCAGGAACCTACGGAAGAATATATTGCACCGAAAACCACCGTGCGCGTAGGATTGGTGCAGTGGCAGATGCGTAGTTATCAAACGCTGGATGACCTGTTTGAACAGGTAGAATTCTTTGTGGATGCCGTATCCGATTATAAGAGTGACTTCATCCTTTTCCCCGAATACTTCAATGCCCCGCTGATGGCAAAATTCAATAATGAAGGGGAGTCACAGGCCATTCGCGGACTGGCGGCTTATACTGAGGAGATTAGAGAACGATTTGTAAAGTTGGCTATCAGTTACAATATCAATATCATTACGGGTAGCATGCCGCTTATTAAAGAAGATGGACTTTTGTATAATGTCGGTTTCCTTTGTCGTCGCGATGGTAGTTTTGAGATGTATGAGAAGTTGCACGTCACACCCGATGAAATAAAAAGCTGGGGATTAAGTGGCGGAAAGGCTTTGCAGACATTCGATACAGACTGTGCTAAGATCGGCGTGCTGATTTGCTACGATGTGGAATTTCCGGAATTATCCCGTATTATGGCAGACCAGGGCATGCAGATTTTATTCGTTCCTTTCCTGACGGATACGCAAAATGCTTACTCACGTGTAAAGGTATGCGCTCATGCCCGTGCCATCGAAAATGAATGTTTCGTTGTCATTGCCGGTAGTGTAGGTAATCTTCCGCGCGTGCACAATATGGATATTCAGTATGCACAATCAGGTGTATTTACTCCCTGCGACTTTGCATTTCCGACGGATGGCAAGCGTGCAGAAGCCACACCGAATACAGAAATGATACTGGTATCTGATGTGGATCTGGATTTATTGAATGAATTGCATACTTATGGCAGTGTGCGCAATCTGAAAGACAGGAGAAATGACTTGTATGAGGTGAGGATGAAGAAATAGAGTCTTTTGTTGCTCTCCGTACGATTCTACTTTATCTCGAACCTCACCAGCATCGAATAATTCAGTTTTATCGTACGGAAAGCATCGTAAGCTTCTGCCTGTGATGAACTTACATTGCTCTGGGCTGCAAAATACCGGGAATAACCTGCACTTTCCTGCGGTTCGACAATGCGAATGACATCTCCCAGGCGTTTGCCTAATGCTTCCACCAAATATTCAGCTTTCTTTTGTGCGGCTTTCAGTGCCTCTATTTTGCCTTGTTGCCGATAGACCTGCATATCCTTGTTTTTCAGTTCTCCGATACGCATGTAGTTGACACCTTTCGTGTCGATAACCTTTAGAATCTCATCTATCTGACTAAAATCGGTCAATGTAATATCAAACCGTTTGGATACCAGGAATTCAAGTCCGCGTTCACGCCAATAGTCACCTACTTCTTGTGTACGGATGGCGTCTTCCGGAATCCCGATCTTTCGCAAGGCAGCCCTTAAATTTCGCTCTATTCCGATCAGTGGTACTTTGGTCCGATAATTCTCCGGTTTGGACTTTCCGTCAAATTCCTCTTCCCAATATTCTTTAATCTCAATAAGATAATGAATCTCATCGGGCACAAGGGTTATTTCCGAAGTTCCGGTAATTTCAATGTACTTCGCATTATCACTTTCCTGACTGAATGCAGTGCTGCACACCAATAGAAATACGGCAAATAATAAAAGTTTAGTTTTCATAATAGTATGTTCTTTAGAGAATTATGTTTGCAATGATACAAAAAAAGAGGATATTGTAAAAGTTTACATACCCTCATTTTTGTATTATCAACAATTTATCCCTTTATATCCCAAATTCCGCAGCTGCGTTCCAGCTCAACGAGTGCCGCATTATAATTAAACAGCGTTTCTATATATTGCGCCTGAACTTCATCATACGTCCGTTGTGCATTCAGTATTTCCAACAGGGAAACTTCACCCCGGTTATAACTGTATATTTTCCCTTCAAGTACATCCTGCGCCTGTTTCAGAATTCCGCCTTCGTAATGTTTCACTTGAAGTGCCTGCGATTGGAATTGCTGATAAGCTCCCATAACTTCTCGTTGTACCTGCAAGCACATTTGCTCATATTGCAATTCTGCCTGGCGGGCACGGAAACGGGCAGCATTGACCGCACCTCTGTTCAGAGAAGAGAAGCTTAAAGGAATCGCAATCCCCGCACTGACTCCATTGAATGCCGGAGCAGGTGCTTCTTCATTGCGCACACGCTTGTTATGGCTCCATCCTAATGAAAACTCCACATCAGGACGCTTTTCACGCTTAGCCAGAATCAGTTCACGGCGTGCAACCTCCGTATTCTTCAAAGCTGCCAGTAAATCGGAGCGATGTTCTATAGCTCCCTCAATCAATCCGTTCAGCACAAATACCTGTTCCGGCTTTTTCAGTTCTTCCACCGGATGAAACAGCGTATCTGTAACTGTGGTTCCGACAAAGAGGGACAGTTGCATATATGCCTGCTTTAAGTCCGTCTCAGCTTGCAGCACCTCGTTATACATGATATCCGCTTCCAGCCTGCTTTGTATGGCTTCCACTTCCATGATCTTGCCGGATGCCAGACGGATACTATCGGATTTCGCCAGGTCGTACATATTGCTCCATGCACTTCTCTTGATGTCACTGAGTTGTTTTTGCTTCATTACTTCCAGATAAGCAATGGTAGCGTCCGCCTGTAAATTCCGGAAATAATCATCCAGCACAATCTCCGCCAGTTCATTCTGGCTGCGTGCCAACTTGATGCCGGCCGTACGTCTTCCTAAAGTTACGTTCTGCGAAAGTTCCAGTTCATAGCTTTGCCCCATTTGCAAAGTATGATCTTCATTGTTGGAATAAGTAAAAGAGAGCGACGGATCATCAAATACTTTGGCAGCTATCACATCTGCATGTGCGGCGCTGACATTCATCTTCTCCGCTGCATATTCCAGATTGTCAGCACTTACTTTATGCATATACTGCTTATAAGTAATCGGTTCTACAGTCTGTGCCTGCACTGAACAGGCACAGACGATAAGGGTAAACAACGCAATATTATATCTTTTCATTTTCATCCTTTTTATCTTCCTTTTTTTCCATCATATAATATAAAGTGGGGAGGATATACAGTGTCACCACAGTAGCAAACAGCAATCCGTATACAATAACCGTTGCCAGCGGACGCTGTACATCGGAACCAATTCCCGTACTCAGGGATGCCGGAAGCAAACCCAGCACAGCAACAGTAGCCGTCATCAGAATGGGACGGAAACGATGGCGCACACCGGTAACCACAGCATCGCGCAAGTCGCGCCCCCGTTCGCGCAAATTATTGATATGCGAAATCATAATCACTCCATTCTGAATAGCTACACCAATCAGAGCGATGAAGCCTACGGCAGAAGATACATTCAGCGTCATTCCCCGTACATTCAGTGCAAGCATACCTCCGAAGAGTGCCAACGGAATGATACACATCAATAAAGCCGCTTGCCGGAATTTGCCGAGGGCGGCAAACAATAGCAGTAACATAATGCCCAATGCCAACGGAACTACCACGCCCAAACGATTGTATGCACGATGCTGGTTTTCAAACTGTCCCGCCCATTTCAGATGAAAATCTTCATGGTTGTATTTCACCTGGTCATCAATCATCCTGTTCGCTTTCTGCAAGAAAGAAGTCAGGTCGATACCACGCAGATTGACACGGATTGTAAGGTGGCGCTTATTCATCTCGCGTGAAATGGTGCTTGCCCCTGTGGTCAGTTTGATTTCCGCAACCTGACTCAATGGTATCTTGGCACCTGTGCCCGAAGTCAGCATCAGGTTTCCGATGCGTTCCGGTGTATTGCGCGTCTCTTCGCTGAAACGGCAGATGACGTCATACGACTTGCTACCTACAAAGATTTGCGAAATAGCCTTGCCGCCAATGGCGAGTTCTATCAGATCGGCCACGTCCGAGACATTCAATCCGTATTGGGCAATACGGTCACGGTCTGCTATAATCTGAAGTTGGGGAAGGGGAGGTTCCTGATCTACGGCAACATCCGTCGCGCCCGGTATCTGCTTGATGACATTGACAACCTTATCGGCAATATGACGCGTTTCCGTGATATCTTCCCCGTATATCTTCAGTGCAAGATCACTGTGCGCACCTGCTATCTGGTCCATCACCATGTCAATAATCGGCTGGGAGAAACCTACCGAATATCCCGGCATGGTCATGAGCGTATCATTCATCGCTTCAATCAGCTTGGCTTTATTGCGTCCTGTAGTCCAGCTATCGTAAGGTTTCAATCCTACACCACACTCGATGTGCGAAAGGGAAAAGGCTTCTGCACCTTCATCGTCACGTCCCACCTGTGTCATTACGTACGAGACTTCCGGAAACTGCCCCAATTTATTTCTTAATTCAGCTCCCATCTCTTTGGAACGCTCGATAGAGATACCCGGAGGCAATTGTACCTGAATCCAGATAGCCCCTTCGTCCAGGGGAGGGAGGAAATCTTTTCCCACCGTATAGCTCAAAACACCTGCTAAAACCAGGATTCCTGCCAATACTCCCAATACGGCTTTCGGGCAGTCAATTACACGAACCACTTGTGCATGATACAGCATCTGCAATTTTTCCAACCAACGGTTATGATATACTTTCCGAGGCTTACGGTAAGCCATATATGCCAGTCCCGGAATTAGAAACAATGCTACACACAGAGCGCCTATCAATGCATATCCCACTGTATATGCCATCGGTGTAAACAATTTCTTCTCGATATGTTCGAAGGCAAACAAGGGCAAATAAGCGGTTATAATAATAAGGATAGAGAAGAAGATAGGGCGGGCGACTTCCGTTGTACGCCGTAAGATGGAATCTTCTTCCAATACTTCATCGGGATGCCGTTCACGCTTCTTCAGAATCGTTTCCATCATCACGATAGAGCCGTCTACCAAGATACCGAAGTCAATGGCTCCCAATGAAAGCAGGTTGGCAGGTATATCCGTCACGTGCATCAGGATAAAAGCTATCAGTAGCGATAGGGGAATGGTGACGGCAACGAGCAATGCACCCCGCCAGCTCCCTAAAAAGAGAATCAGTACCAATATCACCAGGATCATACCCATAAACAGTGTATGCGAAACCGTGTGTAAGGTCATATCCACCAGGTTCGTGCGATCCATAAAAGGATGGATGTGTGTGCCTTTGGGCAGTACTTCATTATTCAGTTCGTCAATAGCGGCATGTACTCCTTCGAGCACTTGCGAGGGATTCTGACCGCGCAACATTTGCACGATGCCTTCTACGCCGTCAGAGAAATTACGTTTGCCATCATAAAAGCCCAGTACACCCTTGCGCTCCAGGCTGCCGTATTTCAGTTTTCCGATATCATCCAGATACACAGGTACTCCATTATCCGTTTTGATAACGATACGTCCTAAATCTTTCAAATCCTTCACCAGACCGATGCCACGAATTACATAACTTAGATCACCCCGGCTCAACATACTTCCTCCGGCGTTCACATTGTTCATTTCAACTTTTTCGGTCACGTCAGAAAGGGAAATATCGTACTCTTCCATCTTACGTGGATTCAGTTCGATCTGATACTGGGTAGTAATGCCGCCGTAGTTGCTTACATCGGCTACGCCTGTCACTTGTTTCAACCGGGGGATAATCACCCATTTATGCAAATCGGTGATCTCACGCAGGTCCAGATTATCGCTTTCAATGACGTAGCGGAATATCTCTCCGGTAGGTGAGGTTAGGGGATTCAGCCCCGGTACGGCACCATAAGGTAATTCTACATCTACCAGGCGCTCCTGCACACGCTGGCGTGCCCAGTAGTCATCAATTCCGTCATCAAACACCAGTACCACGGTGCTCAGCCCGAAAGTGTTTTTGCTTCGCATCACGTTCAGTCCGGGCAGACCGTTTACGGCCCGTTCAATGGGAATTGTGATTTGCTGTTCTATCTCTTCGGCAGCCAGTCCCGGCACTTGTGTCACAATCTGTACGGTGGTATCCGCAATATCCGGATAAGCGTCTATTGCCAGTCTTGTCCATGAATAGTAACCCACCACGGCAATGAAGGCAAACAATACGAACATCAGTCCTCGACGATGTATCGCCAGAAAAATCAACTTCTTCATACTATGTAACCCCGGTGTTTAGTTGGCGTTCAGCAGATAGAAAGCACCGTCCGAAACATACTTTTCTCCGGATTGCAGGCCGGAAGTGATGACACTCTTGTCACCATCCGTAGCAGAAGTTTCCACTTTCCGTTTCAGGAATTTATTGTTGCCCGAAGAGACCAGTACATACGCCTGTTCTTCTTCCTGCAAAATGGCGGAAGTCGGGATCAGAATACTTTCAGCAGGCTCGTCAGTCAGTTTCACTGTGGCATACATGGCAGGCTTCATCAGTCGCTCTTTATTATCGCATGCCACTAATACTTCTACCGAACGCGTATCTTCATCCAGCATTTCGTTGATATGGTAGATTGTACCGCTGAAGGTTTGATTTGATTGCGAGACCAAGGATATTTCCACCTTTTTCAGTGAAGAGAGCAGGGACATATCCTTTTCTTTCACATTGGCAGCTACCCATACTTCATTCAGATCGGCTACCACGGCCACCGGGTCGGCATCGTCTTTCATGAATTGCCCGATTACAATGTTATTCTTCACTATTTCACCGGAAATGGGTGAACGGACAATCATAGGCTGACCCAGTACTAACTGATCCGGTTCTATCTGGAATACTTTCAGGGCAGCCAACGCATTTTCATAATCTTTCTTTTTCAATTCATAGTTCACTTCGGCTTCTTCCACTTCTTTTTGCGCACTTACTTTGTGTGCATACAAGTCCTGTTCGCGGCGCAGATTCTTGGAAGCCAGTTCCATTTCCTGCTTTGCCTGGTAGTAGACTTTTCCGGTTTCAAAGAAGTCGGGCGAACTGATTTCAAACAAGGGACTGCCTTTATCCACTTTTTGTCCCAGACGGATAAAGGAACGCGTCACCCGTCCTGCAAACGGAGAGGCTATTTCTGCATAATGATTGGGGATGGCTTTCACGATGCCCGAAACTGTGAATGTCGTTTCATGCAATTCTTTCTGAACTTCGCTTATTTTCAGTTTCTTGGCGATGGGGGATTCCGAAGATACCACAATAGTATCTCCTGAGACAGAAAATTCCTGGTTTTCCTGTTCTTTTTGCTGACCGGTACAGGCATAGCACATCATGCCGGTCAGGCACAATAAATATATGTATTTCATTTCTTTGTCGTTATGATAAGAACTCGTTTTTCTTCATGTATTTTGGGAATAACAGATTAAGGTTTCGTATATTCTCTGCCTTTTCAGGCTACATACGAAACTTAAATAACAAAATCTGTTCTCAGCATACATGACAGGGTGGAGAACGTAAATGGAAAGAGCGGGCCGTGCGAACAATCCGGTTTGCTCCATGCAACAAGAAGATAAAACTTAGGAAAAATAAAATAAAGGGAACTATTGGTAACTCATGCGAACTGTCCAAGCATAATAAATTGAACCAAGAGACGGTTTCCCACTGTGCCTCCGTGTGCGAATGGTGCATACCCGGCAGGTAAGGGTGGGAGTGAGTTACGAGGAAATTATCGACTATATGTGTATGGACAAAGGCTGTGTTTCCTACGTAGTAATAAACAAATACTACTATCAGTACATACTTTACGATGTTGGAAAGTAACCTTTTCACATGCAATGTTTTTGCTTTGGCGACAAAGGTAGTACATATTTCAGACACTATCCAAAGGGAGGAGGATTTATTTTAGAAAATCTTGCCTTACAGTTTCTACTGTTTCTTGCAATGGCGACAGATATCTTTCTATAACTACCCAAATAATGTCATAATCAATATTTGCATATTCATGAGATATAATATTTCGTAAACCTATTATTTTTCGCCAAGGAACTTGAGGATACTCTGATAAAAGTGTTTGATGTGTCTTTTCATCAATGCCTTTAATCGTTTCTCCTATTACTTGAAGTCTCATAATACATGCTTCCATTACAGTCATTCCCCACGGAGATTGAAAAAAATCATCAAGAGTATGATAATCTTTGCAACGCTCTTTTATAATCTTTATTGATTCTAAAATCTGCTCCAGTTTATCAATAATTTCCTCTTTCAGTTTAGGCGTAAATTCCATCTTGTTCTATTCTTTTTAGTAATAAAGTTCTTAATCCTTCCCGTAAGCGAACTAAATCAACTTTGCATCCAAACAACGACTGTAAAGTCTCACGGATATCGAACATGATAAAAGGGTCAGCTTCTTCTAAATCAACAAATACATCCACATCACTGTCAGGATGATTTTCTCCGCGAGCTACAGAACCAAAAATACCAATAGAACGAATACCATATTTGGAAGCAAATTCTTCTTTAAATTGCTTAAGCACAGCAATACATTCATTTTTAGTTTTCATATTCCTGTTCCTTTCATTTAGTGGACTATTTACATAGTATTTACAAAGATAAGAAGTTTTCTGTTATCTATAATACATTGGTAGCTGATATTCCGTTTATCTTTTGCTATTTTTATATTCTATATAAACAAGGCTTTTCTTAAATGGATATTTATGAGCAAAAAATTCATTCAAAGTTATGCAACTTCTTCGTGCATGAATATTTCCTTATATCTTGTTATATGTCTTATCTTTTCTGTGATAATCGTAAACGAATCAGTCTGCTATAAGATGTTGCTACCTGTTTAATCCCGCTACTGTTCTTTAGAAAAGAGAGTTCTTTCTTGAAGAAAATGTTTCGTAATTAAATGACTTCTTTTAGACGAATGAATTAAGTAATAATAATCCTCTGAAATCATGACATGTAAAACTTCTCATTAATAACTGCAAACAACGTTTTTAAAGAATAACTGGAACGTTTTTTAAGAACGTATCCAACGTTTATTAACAGCGCAAAAATGAGCTTTAAGTTCGAACTTAAATATATATCAACAAAAAAGGTGGTAAATCCTTGTGAGGAAATACCACCTTATCTTTTTTTTGTCTATTATTATTCCAGATGCTGAATATCTGAAATAACTATAATCTATTTGATTTACTAACGAGCGGACCACCCATAATTATCCGGCAGACAGCCTGTTTTACATAAAGCATCTGTCAAATTAATGCACTGTTTAAAGGCTTCTGAAAAAGAAAGACTAACTTTTGCCATTTTACTAAAGGTTTAGGTTTACAATAAAACTCAGCTTAAAGCTTCTACAAAGATACAACATCGTAAAGGCAAAATCAAGTGTTTTGGCTGATACTTTACACTTTACCAGCTATCTTCCGATTTATCTTTCCCGATAAGTGCCATCACCCGTTTTTTATAAAGATCCGCTGCCAGAGCAATATTCTTTTCCGCATCGGGTGTTCCCATACCATACACCACGAAAGGAGTCTGCCACACCATCCCTGCATGCACAGCACCACCCTGATAAGGACGCAAAAGTTCATCCACCGTGAAGCGATTTCTTCCTCCACTTCGGTACGCATCAAATTCAGAACCGGTAGTGGTAACCACCAACAAAGGTTTACCGGCTACTGCCGGAGTTTTTGCCAAATAGGTAAATATCCCGTCCTGCCATTTCTTTAATAAAGATGGTGCCGACATCCAGTAGAACGGGAACTGGTATATTACTGCATTGGCATGAGATATAATCCGGCTCCATGCATCCATATTGAGAATATCTTGCTCTGACATCTCGTATAGATTAAATATAGCCACATCTTCTATATCCTTTATGGCATCAAACAGGGCTTTATTGGCTTGTGAGTTTTCCATGTTGGGGTGTGCCAGAAGCACCACAACCTTTTTTAGATCTTTGTCCATACTATTGTTTTTGATGTTTTGTTTGGGTGAATAATCAATTATGACAGGCAAAAATAACAAAAAGATTTGTGAATAATACTCTTTTTGTCTATCTTTGTTCTAAAGATTTAATGAGATATGAAAACAAAGAACGATTATATCAGTTTGTTGAAATCATGCGGTAGCGAATTGAAACAACAGTTCGGTGTGCGTTCTTTACATTTGTTTGGATCGGTCGCCCGTAATGAGCAAAAAGAAACAAGTGATATTGATATTTACGTAGAGACAGAAACACCTAACCCTTTTCTAATAGTAAGAATGAAAGCATATCTGGAAAAACTTTTAGGATGTTCTGTTGATGTCATTCGCGCTCATAAAAACATAAATGCTTTTTTAAAGCAACAAATAGAAAAAGATGGAATACACGTCTTCTAATAGAAGAATAATAGCACTAAATATTCTGAAACAGATAGAGGAAGCTATTGTAAAAATACAGGAGCGTACTTCTGTTATACATCATGCAGACGATTTCTTATTGACGTCAGGAGGTATGGAAAAGCTGGACGCTGCTTGTATGCTATTGATAGCTATCGGTGAAAGCCTTAAAAACCTTGATAAAGTGACAGAAAAGAAACTGTTACCTACTAACACCTCTATTCCTTGGAATGATGTAATGGGGGTTCGTGACATTATAGCTCATCACTATTTCAACATTGATGCTGATGAAATCTGGTGGATTATTAGTAAAGAATTAACTCCACTTTTAGAAGCAATCCGTTCTTTTATAAGAGACCTTTCTGAAGAGCCGTATTCCAATTAGATATGTTTTTTTCTATTCAATAATATCTTTTCTCTAACTTTTTTGTAACTTTGCACCCTTAAAATAAGGAGGGTCGCTTTAGCACGTCTCAAAGTGCCTCCTTAATCGTTAAATTGTAAATAGTTAAATTGCAAATAAGATGGGTAAGAAGTTTGCCGAATATTCGCAGTTCGACCTCTCAAAGGTAAACGCGGAAGTGTTGAAGAAATGGGACGAGAACCAGGTTTTCGCCAAGAGTATGACAGAACGTGAAGGCTGTCCTTCTTTCGTTTTTTATGAAGGACCGCCCTCTGCCAACGGTATGCCGGGCATTCACCACGTAATGGCTCGCTCCATCAAAGATATTTTCTGCCGTTACAAAACCATGAAAGGTTTCCTGGTGAAACGTAAAGCCGGCTGGGACACCCACGGACTTCCTGTGGAACTGGGTGTGGAAAAAGCCATGGGTATCACCAAGGAAGATATCGGTAAAACGATCTCCGTAGCCGACTATAACGCTGCTTGCCGCAAAGATGTGATGAAGTTCACCAAAGAATGGGAAGATCTGACTCACAAGATGGGGTATTGGGTAGACATGACCGATCCTTATATCACCTACGACAACCGCTACATCGAAACTTTGTGGTGGCTGTTGAAGCAACTCTATACAAAAGGGTATCTTTATAAAGGATACACTATACAGCCGTATTCTCCCGCTGCCGGAACAGGACTGAGCTCACACGAACTGAACCAGCCCGGTTGCTACCGCGACGTGAAGGATGTGACTTGTGTGGCACAATTTAAGATGAAGAACCCGAAGCCGGAAATGGCAGAGTGGGGAACTCCGTACTTCTTAGCATGGACCACGACTCCGTGGACATTGCCTTCGAATACCGCGCTTTGCGTAGGCCCGAAGATAGATTATGTAGCCGTACAAAGTTACAACGGATACACCGGAGAGAAAATCACCGTTGTACTTGCCAAAGCTTTGCTCTACACGCACTTCAATAAAAAAGCGGAAGACATCGCCCTGGAAGATTACAAACCGGGAGATAAGCTGATACCGTTCAAAATTGTAGGAGAATATAAAGGTCCGGAACTTGTAGGTATGGAATATGAGCAACTGATACCTTGGGTGAATCCGGGTGAAGGTGCATTCCGCGTAATCTCAGGTGACTATGTGACTACGGAGGACGGTACAGGTATCGTACATATCGCTCCGACATTCGGTGCCGACGATGCCCAGGTAGCGAAAGCCGCCGGTGTTCCGCCGTTACAACTCATCAATAAGAAAGGTGAACTCCGCCCGATGGTGGACCTGACCGGTAAGTTCTATAAATTGGACGAACTGGACGAAAGCTTCGTGAAAGAGCGCGTAAATGTAGATTTATATAAGGAATATGCAGGCCGTTTCGTGAAGAACGCTTACGACCCGAATCTGACAGATCAAGACGAAAGTCTGGATGTAAGTCTCTGCATGATGATGAAAGCCAACAACCAGGCGTTCAAGATAGAGAAGCATGTGCACAATTACCCGCACTGCTGGCGTACGGACAAACCGGTATTGTATTATCCGTTGGATAGCTGGTTCATTCGCTCTACCGCTTGCAAAGACCGCATGATAGAGCTGAACAAGACGATCAACTGGAAACCGGAAAGCACCGGTACGGGACGTTTTGGCAAGTGGCTGGAAAATCTGAATGACTGGAATCTGAGCCGTTCACGTTACTGGGGTACTCCGCTGCCTATCTGGCGCACGGAAGACAACAGCGAGGAAATCTGCATCGGTTCGGTTGAAGAGCTTTATAATGAAATAGAGAAATCCGTAGCTGCCGGATTCATGAAGTCCAATCCTTATAAGGATAAAGGTTTCGTACCCGGTGAATACAATGGAGAAAATTATGATAAGATAGACTTGCACCGTCCGTATGTGGATGATATCATCCTCGTATCCAAAGACGGCAAGCCCATGAAGCGTGAAGCGGACCTGATAGACGTATGGTTCGATTCCGGTGCCATGCCGTATGCACAAATCCACTATCCGTTCGAGAACAAAGAATTGCTGGATAGCCACCAGGTTTACCCCGCCGACTTTATCGCCGAAGGTGTGGATCAGACTCGCGGCTGGTTCTTTACGCTCCATGCCATCGCTTCAATGGTATTCGACACCATCTCTTACAAGACTGTTATCTCTAACGGATTGGTACTTGACAAGAATGGTAATAAGATGTCCAAGCGTCTGGGCAATGGTGTAGATCCTTTCTCAACTATCGAGAAATACGGGTCCGACCCCTTACGTTGGTACATGATCACCAATTCTTCTCCGTGGGATAACCTGAAATTCGACGAGGCCGGCGTACAGGAAGTCAGCCGTACGTTCTTCGGCAAGTTGTTCCAGACTTATTCTTTCCTGACGATGTATGCTAATGTGGACGGTTGGTATTATGCCGAAACCGATGTGCCCATGAGCGAACGTCCGGAAATAGACCGTTGGATCTTGTCCGAGTTGAATACATTGGTGAAGAACGTGGATGCTTGTTACGAGGATTATGAACCGACGAAGGCCGGACGCCTGATTCAGGATTTCGTGATAGATAACGTGAGTAACTGGTTCGTCCGCCTGAGCCGTAAGCGTTTTTGGGGCAGTGCGATGAGTATGGACAAGCTTTCGGCTTATCAGACGTTATACACTTGCCTGGAGACGGTAGCCAGACTGATGGCACCCATCGCTCCGTATTATGCCGACCGTTTGTATCATGACCTGACGGCTGCAACCGGTCGTGCGGAAGCAGAGAGCGTGCATTTGGCCACATTCCCGGTTTGCGATGAAACGAAGGTGGACAAAGCGTTAGAGTATCGTATGGAACTGGCGCAGCAGATTACGTCCATGGTCTTGTCCTTGCGCAAGAAAGAACGGATTATCGTGCGTCAGCCCTTGCAGTGCATTTCCATACCGTCGGGTGACGCCGAACGCCGTGAAAGCATAGAAGCCGTGAAACAGTTGATTCTGGACGAAGTGAACGTCAAGGAATTGCAGTTTGTGGAAGGCGATGGCATGCTGGTGAAGAAAGTGAAGTGCAACTTCCGTACGATGGGCAAGAAGTTCGGTAAACTGATGAAGAACGTGGCCGCTGCGGTGGAGAGCCTGACACAGGAACAGATAACTGAGTTGGAACGCGAAGGCACGCTCGGCGTGGCCTTGGAGAGCGGCGAGGCGGTAACCATCGAGGTGGCCGACGTGGAGATTTTCAGTGAGGACATTCCCGGCTGGACGGTGGCCAATGAAGGCAGCCTGACGGTGGCGCTCGATATTACCGTGACGGATGCGCTTCGCGTGGAGGGTACGGCCCGTGAATTGGTGAAGCGTATACAGAACTTGCGTAAGGAAAAGAATTTCGAGATTACCGACCGTATTGCCGTGACGCTTTCCCATGCGGAACAAACGGATAAGGCCGTGGCGGAATACAGAGACTATATCTGTGGCCAGGTTTTGGCCAATTCGCTTACCGTAGCGGATAAGGTAGACGGTGGTATGACCATAGACTTCGACGATTACACCGTTGAGGTAAAGATAGACAGAGAATGAGTGAACATTATTAACCCTAAAATAAGAAGTATTATGACAGAGAAAACACGTTATAGCGATGAGGAATTAGCCGAATTCAAGGAGTTGATCCTGAGTAAGCTGGCAGTGGCGCGTGAAGAATATGAAACCATGATGGGGACATTGATGAACACGGACAATAACGGAGTGGATGATACGTCGCCTACTTATAAGGCGTTGGAAGAAGGTGCCAATACGCAGACCAAAGAGGAACTGTCTATGTTGGCGGCTCGCCAGCAGAAGTTCATCAAGGGGCTTGAGGCTGCCCTGATACGTATCGAAAACAAAACCTATGGGATTTGCCGTGAGACTGGTAAATTGATTCCCAAGGAACGTTTACGTCTGGTTCCTCATGCGACATTGAGCATAGAGGCTAAAAACATGAAAAAGTAATGGAGGCAGAAGGAAGAAGCGGTTGGGGATGGCTCACTCAGGGGCGTTTGGCTTTGTTGATTATCTTCTTGGTGCTTGTCATAGACCAATGGATTAAGATTGCAGTCAAGACCCACATGTATCTGCACGAGAGTATTCGTGTGACCGATTGGTTTTACATTCTCTTTACGGAGAATCCCGGCATGGCATTCGGGTGGGAATTTTTCGACAAGCTTTTTCTGACTTCCTTTCGTATCATAGCCGTGGTCGTCATTGCGTATCTTCTTTACAGGTCGATACGCAAAGGCGTGCCTACGGGTTTTGTCGTCTGTTTGTCTCTGGTTTTGGCCGGGGCAGCGGGAAACATCATAGACTGCGTGTTCTACGGATTGATATTCAACAATCCTCCCGCACCGTTCACGGCCCATTTCGTACCGTTCGGGACGGGGTATGAAAGCCTGTTCCACGGTCGTGTGGTAGACATGTTTTATTTCCCCATCATCGACACTTATTGGCCGGAATGGATGCCATGGGTGGGAGGGGAGCATTTTATTTTTTTCAGTCCGATATTCAATTTTGCGGATGCGGCCATCAGTTGCGGCATCATAGCCTTGTTGATTTTTTATCATAAACGTATTTCCCAATAACTCTCAAACGTTTCATGTCAAAGTCGTTGCGTAAAGTTTTTGGTGCTGTGGCAGCCGTTCTTTTGTTTCCGGCATGTAAGCCCGGCGTACCGTCCGATCTGATTCAGCCTGCGGAACTGGAAGATTTGCTTTATGACTACCATATCGCACAGGCTATGGCAGAGACCCGGCAAGACAGCATGAACTTTAAGCGTTACAGTTACGTGCAGGCCGTGTTTGAGAAATATGGAGTGAGCGAGGCCGAATTCGATTCCACGATGGTTTGGTATGCCTCGCATGCCACTTATCTAAACGACATTTATAAAAAGTTGCAGGAGCGTTACAGTACGCATGTTTCGGCATTGGGAGCTTCTACGGGAGAGAATGATATCTTTGCCCATTTGGATGCCCAAGGGGATACGGCCAATATTTGGCAGGAGCGTGCGTTCAGAATCCTGAAACCGCGTTTTATGGAAGACCGTTTGCTGTTTACCATGACAGCCGATACGACCTTTCATAAGGGGGACGCCTTGCTCTGGCGCTTCGATTCCCGCTATATATCCCATGGACGACAAAATGAAGCATACGCCGGCTTCTATGTGACGTACGACAATGATTCCACGGCTGGCGTTACGCAAAGAATTTATTCCAATAACCTGATGCAGCTTCGTTTGGAAGGAGACACGGCTCATGCGATTCGAGAAATAGGCGGATTTGTGTATTATAAACCTTCGGACGAAGACAAAGAACCTCGCCTGTTGTGGCTTCGCGACATTATGCTGGTTCGTTTCCATTCCCAGCCGGTAGTTGTGGATACAACGGCGGTTGCTGCGAAGTCAGACAGTATGGACGTGGCATCGAAAGATTCGGTGTTGCGGGTGGTACCGGCGGATACGGTTTCCCGTCGTCTTTCTCCGACGGAATTGAGGGAAAGTCGTCCGGTGGAACGATCCATTCATGTGGTAAAGGAAAAGCCTTATCGTGTGATTCGTAAACCGGGGGCTACGAGAACCGGACGAAGAGGCCATTGAAACCATAAAGGGACAAGCGGCCTTGAAACATATTGCTTTCCATAAAGTGTACTGGCCATCAGGGCGTTTTGCGGTCATGCCGGTGATAACGGTCGATGAGAAAGGCTTTTATCAATCCTATTGTATCTTGACGGGAGAAATGCCTGCTGTGATATGGAATGGAGGCATAGGTTTGTTATTGCCTCCCGATGTCGTTCCGCAACCCAGCGACTGTATTGCCGCCTTGTTACGGAAAGCGAATCCGGATATAGGTCCGGATGCTTTGCGACTTTGGAGAGCCGACGGATTGCCAGCCGATGCAGATATTCTTACTCCTGTCATCCGATGGTATCCCGTCTTCTGAATTCAGCGCATACGATGGCTGTGGCTACGGCTACGTTCAGGCTTTCCGATGTGTTTCGTTCGGGAGGATAGTTGGGGATGTACAGTTTCCGGTTGATGAGTGATGCAACGTCCCGGCTGATACCTTTGCCTTCGTTCCCCATGACAATCAGTCCGTTGGGACTTAGTTCCGTGCCATACATGTCATTTCCGTCTAAAAACGTTCCGTAGACCGGTATGTCGGCATTGGCTGTCCGTAGCAAATCTGTCAGTGAAAGGTAGTGTACGCAAACACGTGCCATGGCTCCCATGGTGGCCTGTACGGTTTTGGGATTATAAAGGTCGGGCGTGTCGGGAGAGCAGAATATATGTTCGATGCCGAACCAGTCGGCTATACGGATAATCGTACCCAGATTGCCCGGATCCTGCACGCCGTCGAGTCCGAGGCAGAGTTGTTCTTTCAAGAGATGTTCCGGTGCCCCTCCGGCCGGGCGTTGACGGAATACGGCCAACACATCCTGCGGATTCTTTTGCAGGCTGGCTTTTTGAAGCTCTTCGGCCGATACTTCTTGGATTTCACACCCTTTACGGGCGAGCGTTTCCACGGCTTCCCGTCGCGTATCCAGCCATTCCTTTCGGGCTGCGAGAAAGGCACAGTCGAAAGCCGGTAGCAGGTCGTCTACCAGTTTATGTCCTTCGGCAACGAAGAGTTGCCACTCTTTGCGGAATTTTTTCTGTTCGAGAGAGCGGATGAGCTTGATTTTGTTTTTGCTGATCATTTCGGTTCCAATTATACTGCAAATCTAAGAAGTTATTTCGGAACCGGCAAAATAAATCAAAACCAAAAGCGGCCTGAAGGTAGGCTGCGGTCCGGTGAAGTCAAATCGGAAAACTTCGTTTTCATTTGTCTTTACGTCCGTCTTGCACTATCTCTTAGATAAGACAGGCTGCGGTTCGGCATAGCCAAACTTGAAAAAACTTTGTTTTTCGTTTGTCTCTGCACTCACCTTGCACTATCTTTGTATCCCAAATGGCACTTATGCGGAAACTTTTATACAGTATAGTCGGGGGAATCATCATGGCATTGCTGGGCGCTTGCTCAGCTACGAAGTTCATACCCGAAGGCGAATATATGCTGGAAAGCGTTTCTGTGAAGTCGACGGATAAATCGCTCGATGTCACGTCGTTGAAAGGATATATCCGTCAGCACCCTAATTCCAAGTGGTTCAGCTTGCTGAAAGTTCCTATGGGGCCGTACGCCCTGTCCGGACGGGACACGACCAAGCGAATCAACCGTTTCTTGCAACGGGTAGGGGAGGCCCCGGTAATTTTCGATACGGTGCAGGCTAACCGTTCAGGTGAGAACATGTTGGTGGCTGTGAACAATTTGGGGTACCTTCATGCCCGGGTGAATCAGAAGCGTGTAGTGAAAGGAAAGAAGGTGAGGCTGACGTACGAGATTGTGCCTGGAGAACGCTATCGGGTGAGAAACATCCGTTATCTCATAGAGGATTCTGTGGTGGAGCGTATTGTCCGCGAACATGCTGCATTGTCATCTTTACAACCCGGAATGCCTTTCGATTTGAATGTGTTGGATGGGGAGCGCAGCCGCATCAGCAGTCGTTTACAAAACAGCGGATATTATAAATTCAATAAGGAATATGTCCGGTTTGAAGCGGATACGTGTGTGGGAAACCAGAAGGTGGATCTGGATGTGGTGATACCTTTATACCGGGCATCGGCAGAAAGCGAGCCGGAACTTCACCGGCGTTATAAGATTCACTCTGTTTCCTTTTCCGGCGATGCGATGGCTTTCGATACAAGTCGTGATACTTCCCGGTTGGACAGTATGGTCTATCGCGGCTTTCCCATTTATTACAAGCATAAACTGGCTTTCCGGCCTTCGGTATTTACCAATAATAATGCGATTGAGCCGGGGCATCTGTACCGGGAACGCGATGTACAACGGACTTATAGTAACTTCGGCCAGTTGGGGGCCGTGATGTTTTCCAATATTAAAATGGTGGAGAATGATTCTTTGCCGAATATGCTGGACGGATTCGTGACCGTGCACGAGAATAAACCGCGTTCGCTGGGAGCGGAATTGGAAGGTACCAACTCGGCAGGTGATTTGGGGGCGGCCTTGCTTCTGACTTACCAGAACCGGAATCTGTTTCGAGGCTCGGAATTGTTTTCCCTGAAACTGCGTGGGGCGTTTGAAGCCATTACCGGTCTGGAAGGGTACAGCGACCAGAATTATATGGAAATCAGTGTGGAAGCCGGTCTGACATTCCCGAATTTCAAGTTGTTCCGCTTCAATGGTCGTGACCGCGGGTTGATGCGTGCCACTTCAGAGGTTTCATTATTATATGATTCCCAGAACCGTCCGGAGTTTCACCGGCGTGTTTTGACTTCAGCTCTTCGTTACCGTTGGCAAAGCCCGAACGGCTTGCTCCGCCACCGCATCGACCTGATAGACTTGAACTACGTGTTTATGCCTTGGATTTCCGAGACGTTCCGCAAGGATTATCTGGAAGACGAAACCGACCGGAATGCTATCCTGCGTTACAATTACGAAAATCTTTTCATCATGAGGCTGGGCTATAGCTTTACCTATAATTCGCAACGCAATGCCACGAGCATTGCGGATTACGGTAGCAATGCCTTGGGCATCCGTTTTAATGTGGAGTCGGCCGGAAACGTGCTGTATGGTTTCTCTAATCTCTTTGGAGCCAGTCGGAACGACCAAGGGCAATATACATTGTTCAATATAGCGTACGCGCAGTATCTGAAAGGGGATTTCGACATCAGCAAGAGTTTCCGTTTCGACGACCGTAACTCGTTGGCTTTGCATTTTGGCATAGGGGTAGCCTATCCCTACGGAAACTCCACCATCCTGCCTTACGAAAAACGGTATTTCAGCGGAGGAGCCAACAGTGTACGGGGATGGTCTGTCAGAGAATTGGGACCCGGACGTTTTACGGGGGGAGACGGACGTATCGACTTTATCAATCAGACCGGTGATATTAAATTGGATCTCAATGCGGAATACCGTACCTATTTGTTTTGGAAATTGCACGGAGCATTTTTTGTAGACGCCGGCAATATCTGGACCATTCGCGATTATGCCGAGCAGCCCGGCGGACAGTTCCGTATGCGGAGTTTCTGGCGGGAGATAGCCGTGTCTTACGGATTGGGATTCCGTTTGAATTTCGATTATTTCATCTTACGTCTGGACGGAGGTATGAAAGCCATTCATCCGGCGTATGATGATGTCCGTCACCATTATCCGATTATTCATCCGGACTTTAAGCGGGATTTTACTTTGCATTTTGCAGTGGGCCTTCCATTCTGACAAGCCACCGGCGGCCTTCCTTCCGTAAAGGGATGAGATATGCGGCCTCCGGAACGATGCGCCCTCTTTGCTGTTCCAGCGAATCGGCGGCAAGTGCTTGGCAAACGACGCAACGTACGAGTGCCGTACTGTCATTGATTTGTTGGCATTCCGTTGAACTTATGTATGCTCCTTCCGGGGCAGACCGTACGGCTTCGAGGTCGTGTTCGGTGATGTTCGATGCGCGGAAAGCTATCCATTTGCGGGAATCTTCAGTGCAATTCCCGTATGCTTCATCGAAACGCAGATTGAAATAATCTTCCGCAAATTCCTTAGCCCTGCTATTTGCTTGTTCCTCTTCTTCGCTCGTACATCCGGCTGCTCCTAATCCTGTAAGCAGGCATAAAACCAGAGGCCATCTTTTCTTTTTCGTCATTTTTTAATGTTTTTACGTCTTTCGGTTAAGAACCGTTTGACCTCATCGTTTGATTTCGTATTTTCACAGCGCAAATATATGTCTTTTCCTGGCGATGTCCAATGAAAAGGAAAAACATTTTTGAAGAATCCTAACTATTTAATCACAATAAATCACTATGAGATTACAGAATTTGTTTTTGGGGATGTTCTTATGGGGAGCGGCTATTCATCCGGTTTTCTCCGCTGCGTCTCCGGTGCTTCAGGCGAAGTTGCATCCGGCTGTGTATAAATCTTCTTCAGGTCCGGTCCGCCGGGTGGCTGTGACGGTAGGTTATGACGGGCAGGTCACAGAGGCGGAATTGGCGTTAGGCAGGCAGGTGCGGCATGTCCGCTTGGAAGAAGGAGAAAATCATTTCGTATTCGATATTCCAGACGCAGGCGCAGACCATACGTTGCCGTTGTCTTTACGTGCCGGACAGGTGTCTTTGGTTTCGGATGAAGTAAAAGTACCGGTAGCCCGGCATTGGCAGATGAATCTGGTGCAGCATACACATACGGACATCGGTTATACCCGTTCGCAAATGGAGATTCTGGCAGAACATTTGCGTTATATAGATTATGCATTGGATTATTGCGATGCCACTGACCATTATCCGGATGCCGCGCGGTTCCGATGGACTTGCGAGGTAGCTTGGCCTGTGAAAGAATATTTGAAAAACCGTCCGGCTTCCCAGGTCGAACGTTTGAAACGCAGGGTGAAAGAGGGGCGGATAGAGTTGGGGGCCATGTACCTGAATTTTGACGAGTTGCCGGACGAACAAACCTTGGCGGCATCCTTGGTTCCGTTAAAGCTATTCCGGGACGAAGGGTTACGGACGGAGTTGGCCGTGCAAGACGATGTAAACGGAATAGCCTGGTGTTTCAGTGAATATTTTGCCGACGCGGGAGTGAAGTACCTGAATATGGGGACGCACGGGCATCGGGCCTTGATATGCTTCGACAAGCCCACAGTATTCTGGTGGGAGTCGCCATCGGGGAAGAAAATCCTGGCTTATCGTGCGGAACATTACCATCTGGGGAACTACTGGGGCGTGCACAACCCTGATGATTTCACAAAGTTCGAGCAATGCGTGTGGGATTATCTGGGACAACTGGAAGCTAAGGGATACCCGTACGACATTTGCGCCATTCAGCATTCCGGGTATCTGACCGACAACGCTCCTCCTTCCACACGGAGTTGCGAGATGGTGAAACGTTGGAATGAAAAGTATGAATGGCCTAAATTGCGTACGGCAGTCGCTACGGACTTTATCAAGACCGTGGAGCGGGATTATGCCGGGCGGATACCTGTCATTCGGGGAGCGTGGCCGGACTGGTGGACGGATGGTTTTGCTTCCGGAGCACGCGAAGCGGCTGTTTCCCGTGCCACTCATTCCCATGCGATTGCCGGGCAAGGCGGCTTGGCCTTGGCGAAGTTGGCCGGAGCCGAGTTGCCTCAGGGGGTGATGGGGAAGGTGAGTGACATGAACGAAGCCCTGCTTTTCTATGATGAGCATACGTTCGGGTATTGTGAGAGTGTGCGCGACCCGTATGGCCGGGAGACATGGGAGCAACGCTCGTTGAAACAGTCGTATGCGTGGGAGGCTTACCGGCATGCCGGGTTGCTGGGCGAAACGGTGATGGGACTGTTGCAGTCTTTCGTCCCGAAGACGGATGTGCCTTCCGTAGCGGTGTTCAATACATTGAACTGGAGTTATAGCGGAATAGCCAAGGTGTATATCGACCATCAGCTTTTGCCGCGCGACAAAGTTTTTGAAATTACGGATGCGTCGGGGCGCAGCGTTCCTGCCCAGGCTGGCGAGAGCCGTTCGGACGGGACGTATTGGTATATTTATGTCCGGGACGTGCCGGCTTTGGGCTTCGCCCGGTATCGCATAGACGTGAAGGACGAGCCGCGGCCGTCCGGAGCGTCCGCAGGAAGTTTGTCCGGTACGCATGTAGAGAATGAGTGGTATGGTCTTGATTTCAATCTGCAACGGGGCACCATTTCCCGGCTTTACGATAAAGACCTGCAACGGCAGTTGTTGACGGAGAGTGCGGAATGGGAGTTGGGAGAATTCATTTATGAGACGATAGACGACCGGGGTGCTTTGGAGCGATATACGTACCCGCGCTTTACGCGCAGGCATCCGGAGAAAATGCGTTTCGAGGCTTACGAGGAAGGGGCTATATGGGATACTTACCGTTTCAAGGGAGAGACGGCAGCCGGGATGGGGCATGATAATCTGACGGTGGAGTATCATATATATAAGGTAGAGAAAAAGATAGAAGTGGTTTACAGTTTGCGTAAAAAAACAGAGACGGAACCGGAAGCCGTATACGTGTCTTTCCCGTACCAGATAGAGGACGGCAGAATCTTTCTGGACGTGCCCGGCGGAAATATCGAAGCTGGGGTAGACCAGATTCCCGGTTCGTCGAATGATTGGTACACCGTGCAGAATTTTGCGGCGGCACGCAGTTCGGACGTTCAGGTTGTAATGGGAAGCCCTGAAATCCCCCTGATGCAGTTCGGTGCCATCAATACCGGACGCTATCAGGCCGGAGCCGTGCCCCAGACCACCAATATGTATTCCTGGCCGATGAATAACTATTGGACGACCAATTTTAACGCAGACCAGACCGGAGGTTTGCAGTGGAGTTATTTCATCACTTCGTCGGCGGACACGACAGCCGGATTTGCCACGCGCTTTGCATGGGAAAACCGGATTCCTTTCCTGGCCCGGGTACTTCAGGCCGGCGACCGTGAGGAGAAGGATGCACCTTCTTGCGGCACCTTTCTCACACTTCGCCCGGATAACCTTTTGCTGGTCAACATGGCTCCTGTGGAGGGAGAACGTGCCGTGATGCTGCATTTGCGTGAAACGGACGGTCGGCCGGCAGCGTTTGCTGTGACTTCCGATGAGGTGAAGATACGGAAGGTGACGGTTTGCGACGTGACGGGAAGGCCTGTCGGCGGGAGGGACGAAGCGGAATTTAACCCGTGGGAGAGCAAATTCATTAAATTGAGTTGGTAAGGCAGAAGGGCAGGAAAGAAATATTTGCCCGTTCTTTCATGTTTTCGTATATTTGCATAAACAAAAATACGGATATGCTGAAGTTTATTTGTCTGGGGAGCGGCAGTAGCGGAAACAGCTACTTCCTCTTCTCAGAAAATTATGGAATATTGATTGATGCCGGAATTGGGATACGAACATTGAAAAAACATTTTCATACTTACGGGCTTTCCTTGAAACAAATAAAGGCCGTGTTGATTACGCATGACCATGCAGACCACATCAAAGCTGTCGGGAGCTTGGCGAATGAGTATGGACTTCCGGTCTATGCCACCGAACTTGTACACGACGGAATCAAGCGTAATTATTGTGCAAATCCGAAATTGAAAGCAGAAAACATACATTTCTTGGAGAAGGGGCAGACCTTGAAGCTGGACCGTTTTGAAATTACGCCTTTCGATGTGCCTCATGACAGTACGGACAATGTGGGCTATAGCGTGCAATACGGAGAAGTCAACTTCTGCCTCATTACGGATGCCGGACACGTGACAGAACAGTTCGGCTGCTACATCGCCCGGGCGAATTATCTGGTACTGGAGGCCAACCATGACGAAGACATGCTGATGATGGGGCCGTATCCGGCTTATCTGAAAGGACGGATTAGCGGCGATTACGGACATTTGAGCAATAAGGCTGCGGCGCAACTGCTGGCTGAGCATATTACGGACAGGCTTCGGCATGTATGGTTGTGTCATATCAGCGAAGAGAACAATCATCCGGAACTGGCGCGAAAAACGGTCGATACCTGTCTTCGTTCCGTAGGGATTGTCGCAGGAAAGGACTTTGAACTGGAAGTATTGAAGCGCCGTATTCCTTCCGAAATTTACGAATTGGAAAAAAAATGAGAAAAAGAGGGGTGAAAGTTTGGAGGGTTAAATAAAAAGCCCTACCTTTGCACTCGCAAAATCAAAGATGATGCGTCCTTAGCTCAGTTGGTAGAGCAATTGACTCTTAATCAATGGGTCCAGGGTTCGAATCCCTGAGGGCGTACAGAAGGCAACTTTAGGGTTGCCTTTTTTGTTGACGGACGTCCGGTTTGTCAAACTGTCAAACTGTTAAAATGTACATAGAAGAAGGAAACGGGTACCATATTGTCAAGCGGGACGTTTTGCTTCCCCTCGGCCTGTTCGGTGAATCCGTCCGTTGGCGGCCGCACGTGCTGTCATATCGTTCACGGGAATCTCCATTAAATTTCTACCGCACTATTTTATAGGCTGATTTGTTGCTCATTTTATGTTGAAATGCTATCTTTGCATGAATTTCGAACAAATAAAAACAAAAAAGAAAAGACATGCCTAAAATATCCGTTCGCGGTCAGGAAATGCCGGAGTCGCCGATTCGCAAGTTGGCTCCGTTAGCCTTCGAGGCTAAAAATAGAGGGATACATGTGTACCATTTGAATATCGGCCAGCCTGATTTGCCGACTCCGCGAGCGGCCATAGATGCCATCCGTAATATCAACCGGACGGTTTTGGAATACAGCCCGAGCCAGGGATATTTGAGTTATCGGGAAAAGTTGGTCGGATATTATGCCAAATATCATATCAATCTTACGGCGGACGACATCATCATCACGTCGGGAGGTTCGGAGGCCGTGCTGTTCGCTTTTCTGTCCTGTCTGAATCCGGGCGACGAAATCATCGTTCCCGAACCGGCATACGCCAATTACATGGCATTTGCCATTTCGGCGGGAGCGGTCATCCGTACGATATCCACTACGATAGAAGAGGGATTTTCGTTGCCGAAGGTCGAGAAGTTCGAGGAGCTGATTAACGAACGTACGCGGGCCATTCTGATTTGCAATCCGAACAACCCCACGGGATACCTCTATACGCGCCGTGAGATGAACCAGATTCGCGACTTGGTGAAGAAGTACGATTTGTATCTTTTTTCGGATGAAGTGTACCGCGAGTTTATCTATACCGGTTCTCCGTATATCTCGGCTTGCCACTTGGAGGGGATAGAAAACAATGTGGTGCTGATAGATTCCGTGTCCAAGCGGTATAGCGAGTGCGGCATACGTATCGGTGCGTTGATTACGAAGAATGTGGAGGTCCGCAAAGCCGTGATGAAATTTTGCCAGGCCCGTTTAAGCCCTCCCTTGATTGGACAGATTGCGGCGGAGGCTTCGCTCGACGAGCCGGAGGAGTACGGACGCGAAGTGTATGACGAATATGTGGAGCGGCGCAAATGTCTGATTGACGGGCTGAACCGTATCCCCGGCGTGTATTCTCCCATCCCCATGGGAGCTTTCTATACGGTGGCCAAGCTCCCGGTGGACGATGCAGAGGAGTTTTGTGCTTGGTGCTTGAAGGACTTTGATTATGAGGGGGAGACGGTGATGATGGCTCCGGCCGCAGGATTCTACACTACGCCCGGTTCGGGTAAGAACGAGGTGCGCATAGCTTACGTGTTGAAGAAAGAAGATCTGATACGTGCCCTTTTCGTGTTGCGCAAAGCATTGGAGGCATATCCCGGCCGTGTGGCGGAATAAGACGGCAAGAGGAATGAATTTCAATCTGTTTATAGCCCGAAAGCTGTTCCGTGAGCACGGCGATGTGAAAAAAGTATCGCGTCCGGCCATATTGATAGCTACGTCCGGAGTGGCTGTGGGTTTGGCCGTGATGATTATTTCGGTGTGCGTGGTGCTGGGCTTCAAACAGGAAATCAGTTCGAAAGTCGTCGGATTCGGTTCTCATATACAGATTCAAAACTATGCGTCGGTCACGACAAATTCCCCGCAGCCTATTGCGGTGCCCCCTGCTTTGATGAAGGAGGTCGGGGACGTGGAAGGGGTGGCGCATGTGCAGCGTTTCTGCAATAAGGAGGGAATACTCAAGACGGATGCCGATTTCAAAGGTATTCTTTTGCATGGCGTGGGGGCGGAATTCGATGCGTCTTTCCTGAAAGCCCACATGGAAGAGGGGGAACTGCCGTCTTTTTCCGATACGGTGGCTTCCAACCGGATCGTCATATCCCGGCAGATAGCCGATGAATTGCATTTGGAAGTCGGCTCTAAGGTCTTTGCCTATTTCTTCGAGAACTCCGTGCGTACCCGTCGTTTTACGGTGTCGGGTATTTATTGTACGCATTTGACGGAGTTCGACAAAGCTTTGGTCTTTACGGACCTTTATACTTGCAACCGTTTGAATGCGTGGGCTCCGGATCAGTATAGCGGAATAGAAATCTCAGTAAAGGACTTGAACCGTGTGGACGAAGTCTCCGGTGCATTGATTAAGTTGGTAAACCGAAAGACAGACGCTTACGGCGGTTCGTATGTGACAATGACGATACAGGAACTTTATCCTCAGATATTTGCCTGGCTCAGCCTTTTGGACGTCAATGTGTGGGTCATTTTGGCTCTGATGGTATCTGTAGCCGGGTTTACGATGATTTCCGGTTTGCTCATTATTATATTGGAACGTACTAACTTTATCGGAATCATGAAAGCGTTAGGAGCGACCAACCGTGGTATCCGTCATATTTTCTTGTATTTTGCCGTGTTCGTCATGGGGAAAGGATTGCTTTGGGGAAATATAATAGGAATAGGCATAGTGGTTCTTCAGCATTATACAGGAATGTTCCGTTTGGATGCGTCGATATACTATGTGGATTCGGTACCGGTCTTGTTCAATCTCGGCTATGTACTGGCTATCAATGCGGCTACTTTGGTGATATGCGTGTTGTCGCTTATCGTTCCGAGTTTCTTGGTTTCCCGTATCCATCCGGCTCGGTCTATTCGTTTTGAATAAACGTGTATTACGACGGCAATACATTTGTGTTGCATTCTTGTGAAAAATGTTATAGGAATATAATTGTCGCAAAAGGGAAAATGCTTATCTTTGTCACAGAATCAAATATGAAGTAATCGTATGGAGCTTGTTTATTTGGGAATAGTCATATTCCTGTTTGCCCTTTCCACTTTTGATTTGTTTGTGGGGGTCAGTAATGATGCCGTGAACTTTTTAGGTTCGGCCATCGGTTCAAAAGTTGCGCGTTTCAAGACCATTCTGATAATTGCGGCAGTGGGTATCTTTGTGGGAGCCACGACGAGCGACGGCATGATGGACATTGCGCGGCATGGCATTTTTCACCCCGAGTTCTTTACTTTCGAAGAGTTGATGTGCGTCTTTTTGGCAGTGGTTGCTTCTGATGTGATTCTGCTCGATATATTCAATACATTGGGAATGCCCACCTCCACCACGGTGTCGATGGTTTTCGAGTTATTAGGTGGTAGTACGGCCTTGGCTTTGGTGAAGATGCTTCATGATTCCTCGCTTACCTATGCCGGCTTGATTAATACGGATAAAGCCTTTACGGTGATTTTGGCCATTTTCCTTTCTGTCGCCATTGCTTTTGTTTTCGGAATGTTGGTGCAATGGATTTCCCGCCTTATTTTTACTTTTCACTATACCAAGCATCTTAAATATACCATAGGTTTGTTCGGAGGGCTTTCCATTACTTCCATTGCTTATTTCTTATTGGTAAAAGGTTTCGGCAGTGCTTCGTTTATGACCTCCGATATTAAAGTTTGGATTGCTGACAACACGCATGCGATATTGATTTCTTTTATTATCGGATTTACGGTACTGATGCAAGTCCTGCATTGGTGTAAGGTCAATGTTTTCAAGATTATAGTGCTTTTTGGAACATTCTCATTAGCCATGGCCTTTGCCGGGAATGACCTGGTGAATTTCATCGGTGTGACGTTAGCCGGTTTTTCTTCTTATCAGGATTTCATGGCTACTCCGGGGGCGAATCCGGCCACTCACATGATGGGCGTGCTGAATGAACCAGCGGGAACATCTGTCTTTTTTCTTATCGGGGCTGGGGTCGTGATGACGATTGCTTTGATGACATCGAAGAAGGCGCAGAATGTGGTAAAGACTTCTGTCGACTTGTCCCGTCAGACAGCCGGCGACGAAATGTTCGGTTCTTCCCGTTTTGCCCGTCGGTTGGTGAGGAGCGTGATTAACAGCAACGAGTATGTGGTAGACCATATTCCTGCATGGATGAGGAAATGGATCAATTCACGTTTCAATCAGGATGAGGCTATTATTCCGAATGGTGCGGCGTTCGATTTGGTACGCGCTTCCGTGAATTTGGTGTTGGCCGGTTTGTTGATAGTAGTGGGTACGTCTCTGAAACTTCCGTTGTCTACCACATACGTGGCGTTTATGGTGGGCATGGGTTCGTCGTTGGCCGACCGTGCATGGGGACGCGAGAGTGCCGTGTTCCGCGTGACCGGTGTGATTTCTGTGATTGGCGGATGGTTTATGACGGCCGGTGCGGCTTTCTTCCTGTGTTTCATCGTGACGTTGTTTGTACATTTCGGTGGAGTGGTGGCCATGGTATTGCTCATTGTTGTAGTCGTGTTCATGCTTATTCAGAATAATCGCAGTTATAAGAAGAAAATGGCGGCAGTACAGCGGGATGAGATTTTCACGGAATTGGCACAAACCAATGATAAGGATGAAGCTTGGGTATTATTGAACCGGCATATCAGTGCTTATCAGTCGAAGATGGTGAAGTATATATCGGAAGCTTATATGCAGACTACTTCCGGTTTGATTGCCGAGGATGTCAAAGTGTTGCGACGGACTTTGAACCATTTGGAGGATGAGCGGAAGAATTGGAAGGTAATCCGTCGGAAAGAACTGGTGGGATTACGTAAAATAGACCCGCTGCAAGCTGTTGAAAAAGATACATGGTTCCATTTGGCATGTAACAGTTGCGAACAGAGTTTGTACTGCCTGAAGCGTATGTGTGAGCCTTCATTGGAACATGTGGACAATAATTTCAATCCCATGCCCGAGGAATACGTGAAAGAATTCATGCCGATTCGGGAAGGGGTGGAAAGGTTGATGAATGTCATTGCCGGCATGATAGAGACGAATAATTATGATAATGCGTTGCAGGTTCGGCAGTTTGGAGACGAAATGAAAGCCCAGTTGTCCCAGCTCCGCAAGGTTCAGCAAGACCGCATACGCAAGGGGGATATGGACAATCTGAAGATTGAATATCTTTATATGAGTACTTTGCAAGAGACACAGGAAATAATCGGCCACATGCGTCATTGGGTTCGTGCATGCCGCAGGTTCCAACAAGAAAAAGGTATTGTAACGGTATTGTAACACAGGTTTCATATTCGTGCAACAACTAACTTGTAATTTTGCAGTCGGAAAATAATAATTTAAAGCGGTAAGTCTGATGAATACAAATTACAGGATTCTCGTGGTGGACGATGAAGAAGATTTGTGCGACATCCTGAAGTTCAATCTGGAGAATGAGGGGTACGAAGTAGAAACGGCCAATTCAGCCGAAGAAGCACTTAAGATGGATCTGACCAAGTTCCACCTTCTGTTGTTGGACGTCATGATGGGAGAAATCTCTGGTTTTAAGATGGCCAAGATGCTCAAGCAAGTGCGGGAGACTCGTGATATACCTATTATCTTTCTTACGGCGCGTGATACGGAGAACGATGCCGTCACCGGATTCACTTTGGGGGCGGACGACTATATTTCCAAGCCCTTTTCCCTGCGCGAAGTGCAGATGAGAATTAAGGCTGTGCTTCGTCGTACGACGAAGCAACAGGCGGTACCGGCTGCTTATATCGGTTTTAAGGAGTTGAAATTGGATCTTAACAAAAAAGAGGCCGTGCTGTGCGGCGAGGCGTTGCAGTTGACTAAGACCGAATTTGAGATTTTGCGCTTACTGTTGGAAAATGAGGGCCGTGTGTTTTCGCGGGCTGAGATACTGCGTAGGATATGGAACAACGATGCCGAGGTGCTGGATCGGACGGTAGATGTGAACATAACCCGTTTGCGTAAAAAACTCGACGGATACGGAAAGTTTGTCGTCACCCGTTTGGGTTACGGATATTGTTTCGATACCTCTGTGAAAGATTGAGATGAAAAGAAAGTCATTGTCATTCAGCCAATATCTGTTTTTTTCCGTTATCGCTATTTATTGTGTTTTCGTAGCAAGTTTCTTGTATTATCAGTATCACCGCGAGAAGACGCATAAGGTGGAGTTGTTGAATTCTACGCTGACCATGTTCAACGTGGATTTGTATGATCACATGGCTGATACGGCCTTTTCAGTGAAAGATTATGTGGCGCGCTATCGCATACGGCACCATCTTCAGAAACTGCGTGTCACGCTCGTAGACCGCCATGGAAAAGTGATTTTCGATAATGATATTTCCTCCGAACATGTGAAGGATAATCACTTGGACCGTGAGGAAATACGTGAGGCATTGGCCGCAGGGAGCGGATATTCCATCAAAAGAACCTCAGAGACCCTTGGAGAGGAATTCTTTTATTCGGCGAATTATTTTCCGGAGAAAGAGTTGTTCGTACGTAGCGCATTGCCTTACGATACGGATTTGATTGCCATGTTGAATGCCGACAAGGGGTATTTATGGTTTTCATTTTTGTTATCTGCCATTTTGTTCCTCGTCTTTTATAACTTGACGGCTCGTTTAGGGGCTATGATTACTCAGCTTCGCCTTTTTGCACGTCGTGCGGATCAGGACGAGGCTGTGGATACGAATGACTTGAAGGGATTGGGAAATACCGATTTGGGGCAGATTTCACGGCATATCGTCGATATTTATACACGGTTACGCAAGGCGAAGGACGATCTTTTCCGCGAGCGTGAGAAGCTTATCACACATTTGCAGATTTCCAATGAAGGACTGGCCATTTTCAATCCGGGGAAGGATGTGGTTCTGGCTAACGGGCTTTTCATGCAGTATGTGAATCTGATATCCGATAAGAATATCGGAGGCATAGAAGAAGTCTTTCAAGTGAAGGAATTGCAGCCGCTGTTTGATTTTATAACGATGTCTCGCAAGAGTTTTACGCAGGGAGACCTTAGGCAGAAGTTGTTGGTCGTGGACAAAAACGGTTATGTGTTCAACTTGTCTGTGGCTCTTTTTGTGGATAACAGCTTTGAGATTTCCATTTCTGACATTACGAAACAAGAGGAACAAGCCCGCATGAAGCAGCAGATTACACAAAATATTGCTCATGAGTTGAAGACTCCCGTGAGCAGTATCCAAGGTTATCTGGAAACGATTCTGAATAATCCGGGACTTTCGTCGGATATGCTTAAGAAGTTTTTGGAGCGTAGCTTTGCGCAAAGCAATCGGCTGACGAACCTATTGCAGGACATATCTACTCTGACCCGTATGACGGAGGCCGGTCAGATGATAGAGGTGACGGATGTGGATTTGGCTTTCATGATTCATAATATCGTGGCGGAACTGGCCTTGAAACTGGAGGAGAAGCAAATGACTGTGGGGATAAATGTTCCGGACAAGTTGGTGCTTCAAGGGAATTCTTCTTTGTTGTACTCCATTTTCCGTAATTTGATGGATAATGCCATTGCATACGCCGGAAACGGTACGCATGTGAACATCGTGTGTTATTCGGAAGACGAGGACGGTTATTATTTCAGTGTGAGCGATAATGGAGTAGGAGTGCCCTCCGAACATTTGGGACGCATCTTCGAACGTTTCTACCGTGTAGACAAGGGGCGTAGCCGGAAATTAGGAGGTACGGGCCTTGGGTTGGCCATCGTAAAGAATGCCGTGCTTTTCCATGGGGGGAATATCAATGCAAAGCCTTCGGGCGGCGGGCATGGTTTGGAATTCCTTTTCACATTGAAGAAAAAGAAACTCTAAGGAGAAATTGTATTGAGTGGAGGATAAGAAAAACGGTTTGCAAACTCAATGAACTTGCAAACCGTTTTTGTGACTCCGACAGGATTCAAACCTGTAACCTTCTGATCCGTAGTCAGATGCTCTATTCAGTTGAGCTAGCGAACCAACCTTTTATTATCGGTTTTGCGACTGCAAAGTTACAACAGTTTTTGGAATCTGCAAAATTTTATCGCAACTTTTTTCTGTTCTTTTTTCATTTGGGCCGTTTTTCTTTGTGAAGACCAAGGAGAATGGGTTGAATACCAGCGTAAAGCCTGTATTAAAAACCTGTATTATATGACAAAGGCCGCGTCAACTCTGATGCAGACGCGGCCTTTGTATCTATTCCTTAATACAGACTCAATATATGACTAAAATACATATTTAATATATAACTGAGACGTCACATATATTATTTGACGGGATTGAAGCGGGACTTGTCGGAGGGATTTATCTTCTTGCCGCCACGCTGCTTTATATAATTAATGAGGTCGTCATAGACGATGTTCTCGGAGCGGGCAATGATTTTGCCATGCTTAAGAGGCTCCATATAGTCGCCGCCACCCGCGAGGTAGTCTATGGTTGCCACCTTATATGTTTCCTCAGGATCAATAGGCTGACCGTCCACAGTGAATGATGTCACCTTCTTTGTCAGAGGATCATAGGTAACTTCCACACTCTCGCTGACTCCGTCTCCGTCGCGCGACGCATAGACATCCATAGCATCCGCAAGGTCTTTACCGGAGAGTTCCATAACAAGAATCTTGTTGGTGAACGGTTGCATCGAGATAATCATCCCCTGGGTGATGTCCCCTTTGGGCAACCCGCGACGAAGACTTCCGACATTCATCAAGGCCAGGTCGACAGGCTCTCCCGCAAGCTGTCCTCCACGTTCGGCGACAAAATCGCTGACAAAATTCAACAGCCCGGGACGGTCATTAGGCAGTTCGCGCGCACTTTTACCTATCACCTTCCCCATCAGGTCATCCACACCCTTGCGATAGGGAGCGACCATCTCGGCAAGAGACTCATCGACCTGCCGGTCATATTCCTTGCCAAGTCTCACCTGACGGTAAGCGGGCAGTTTGCTGCCGATGCTGTCAAGGTCTATGGTCACCTCGGTGATATATTCCCCGGACTTAGCATTCTGGGTCACAAGGACAGAATCTCCCACGGCGTTGACAATCCATTCACGTCCGCTTCCGGGAGATAGCAGCGTATGGGAATGCCCCCCAAGCACAATGTCAATATCCTTCGTGTTACTTATAATATCCTGATCCGAGGGTGAAGGAACATTCTCATATCCTAGATGGGACACAGCAACAACTATGTCGGCCCCCTCCTGGTGCTTGAGCCACCAAGCAGCGGCATTGGCCGCCTCAACCGCATCAAGATATTTGACCCCGTCGGCATTTCCGGCAGCAATCATCCCCTCCGGGTCAAGGTTCAAGGCGATGAAACCAACCTTATGGCCATCGTAATCGTAAATCCTGAACGGCTTGAAGAGCTTTCCGACCGCGCTGTCCGAGAACTCATAATTGGTGGCGAGCCAGTCGGCATCGCTCATCGCGACATTCCGGGCCATCGCCTCCATTCCATTGTCGAAGTCATGGTTTCCAAGGATGGCGATGTCATAACCGAGATTGTTCATCGCCTTCATCTCCACCTCTCCGCCGTAGAGGGTGAAAAACAAGGTCCCCTGAACAGCATCCCCGGCATCGACAAGCAGCACATCGGGACGGGCTGCCCTTACGCTGTCGACAAACACCTTACGGCGCTGCACACCCCCATATTCCTTATCCGTGGGGTCTATCTGGCTGTGTGTATCGTTTGTCTGCAATATGACAAGCTCACGCCCCTCGGCCACGAACATCCCGCAGACACAGACACCCGCGAGAAGCGCGCCTTTAAACAATTTCATATTTTTCATGATCAAATCAATTTAAATCGTCCTTGATTTCCTTGCCTTCTCCAGTTCCGCCTGATCTGATTTCTTCTTCAACGGGAGGGTTGAAGTGTCCTGGCGGACAAACACCGAACCATCGGCCATCCTGACAAGCCCTTTGTACGGCTTGACAGAGACCACAGCGAAGCAATGGTCGTCGATGTCGTCAAACTCAAGCGCGACAAGCGAGGGATAGACCTGAGTCCCCTCGATGGCGAGTCCGAACTGGTCGCGCAACACCTTGCAGAACCGCAGGCTGAACTTGTCTTTCACATCCTGGAGGTCATATTCCTCAAAGCCATTATTGATATAGACGAAGTCATTCACCAGCCCACGGGGCACACCAGTATTGGCCACTCCTATATATAACGTTCCACCCTCGGAATTGAGCATGCCGCAGATGACCTGGGCAATCTCCAACCCCTGTTTTTTCTCGTCAGCCTTCATATTGTTGCCAGCCGGATAGACCAGCGACTCCTTGAACTCATGATACTGGTCCTCGCTGGCATTCACACGCGACACGTCGATGTCAGGCATCCGCAGGCTCAGCAAATCGTAAATCGACCGCTTCAGTTCCTGGCGCAAAGAATTGAGTTTCAATCCACGCAGCATATTATAAGAGACAACCATCCGCTTCAACGCCCCCGTCATAGAGGTGTCACGGTCATCTGGCAACGTCAGCGCCTCCCCCATCGCCGGGGCATCGAGCAGTGACAGCGTCTTGAGAATCTCCATCCTCCGCGCGAGGTCAGCATCATTCCCCGGGAACATCTCCACCCTGCGTCCAAGTTCGGCCACACCAGCACGGTCAACGCGTCCGTCAATCACAAACCTCGACAACCCTTCGACCATCGCCTGTTTAAGTTCGAGGAACTGCGCACGGTAAGTGTCGCCGGTCAGCAACGCGAGCAACCTCGCAGCAGCCAGGAGGGTGTAAGTCTCCGTGATATTGTCGCGGGAGACGAAAGCCATCGCGTCAAGCACACGCGAAAGCCCGTTGACCGCCTCAGCCGTGAGATAACTGTCGGGAATCTGCTCCACCTGAGCCTCATCTGCCGGCACCTCCACCCCGTCAGACTTCGGACGCGTGTCAATCCAGACACGTCCGCCGCTCACCACAGTAAGCAGATAATGGAACGCATCCCTGACGGCACGGTAATTCTCCACCGGATTACTCTCCGGGATATGCTCCTCGAATCTGGCGACAATATAGGGTTTGTTGTTTTTCTTGTTTCGGCTGATATCGCTTACAGTGACAATCACCTTCTGCCCCTGGTGAAGCTCCTCACCGTTCTTGTAAATCAACACCGGGTAACCACCGTCAGTGACAGCAAGGCAAGACTCGCCGAGATCTTTGGTGATCACAGCCTCCATCTGGGAATTTTCCTCTCTGTCCTCCTGGGCGAGCCTCATGATTTCCTCATCGACCTCCTTCTCCATCGACAACCGGAAACGCCCGTCGGGCAACACACCCGTCACCCGTCCGCGGAACAACATCGGCCCCTCCTTGAGCCAGAAGGTCTCAACATATGGCGATACAGGATAAAGCACGATGTCGCGGGTGTTGATTACCGCCGTTCCCTCATAGGCCGGGTCTTCTATCTCACAGATGAAAGTGAACTTGTCATTCTCCTCCCCTCCCACAATCCGGAAAGTGACCTCGTCATCCACAACCGGCACAATCTTCTTGATCTCGGCGGCTTTGGCGACAACATCGGGCACCACCTTCTGGTCAGGATCAAACAGGCTGTTCTCCAGCTCCCTCCACATGACATGATGACGCGAGAGATTCTGGTCATCGGCCGACGTGCGGTCATCAAGCCGCCCGTTCAGGCAAACCGAAAACGCCATTTCATCGGAAAGGGGGACAGACAGCATCTCCCGTGTCTCGCTTCCGGTGACCACAGGAGCCACGGAAATCCTGCCACCCCTGACGGTAAGCGACGCGTTAGGCCCTTCAAACGAGCTGAGCGATTTCTGACGCGACACACCACGATGGTAACGGTAAAGTCCGCTCAGATTGGCATAACAGAGACGGTTGACATCATCCAGGTCTTTCCAGTTATACTCCAGCGGCATGTCAAAATTATCGGTCAACGCACCGACAGCCTTTTCGGCAAGCACGGCCACCGGTTTGCCAATCAGCAGCATCGCCAGTGTGTAGAGACGGCCACGGTATAGATTCCAGCGGCCATACTCCTTGTTCTGCGTGAGCAGCAGCAATATGGCGATGGCCTCTATCAGCTCGCGCAAAGCGTCATGACTTGAAGTGTTGACAAACTTGCTCTCATTGTCAATGAAAATCCGCAACATCAGAATGAATCCGTCGGCAAACTCATTAAGGAAACGTGCGTCGGAATGATGATCACGGATAATCTTGAATATCTCCCAGATATAGTCGTGGACATAGGAGTTTTTAAGCGTGAACAACGCCATCATCAGCCTCATCTTCTTCTCCGGTTTGTAGAGCCATCCGGTAGACCTCAACGAGGCCAGGGTCTGGGTGATGAACTCCACATCCTCACCCTGTGAAATCAGTCTCGCCGCGTGGAGGTAGTCCTCACATCCGAGGATGACATCCGACAGACGTTCCTGCATCCGGCGACGCTCGTCCATCGGGAACACGTTGAGATATTCCGAACGCTCAATCAGCGACAGAGCAAGCTCCTTGACCTGCCCGAGCAACATAGTCCGGAACCATTCCCCGCGCCTGAACCACATCGGAATATTGTTTGTCACAGTCTCCATCGCCGCCAGCAGCCATTCTGGATTTCCCTCGTCAAACCGGCTCCTGGCATCGTCAAAAACCGGATTGGACATCATTCGGCTGAAGAAACCTGACCAGGAGAGCAAACGCGCCCCTTTCAGCTCCTTGATATCAGCCATGGAAAATCTCGGCACCGACTCCTTTTCCTTGACATATTCAAGCCGGAGCTGCCCCTTTTCAGTAGACAACACCTTGCAGGTTATTCGCTGGAACCGCTCGAATTTAACCCCTCCGAGGTCTATCGGGTAGAATGTAAGTCCACGGGCATCATCCCTGACCGACACATGCGCGGCGGCATTGGAGTCCTGTCTCATCACCCTGAACCTGTATTCCTTCCCCTCCTCGTAAATTTCAGGCACAACCGAATTCAAATCCTGCTCAAAGCGGTCATTACCCTTATAGACGCAGACTATCTTGTCAGGTATGTCGGTAATCTGAAATTCAAACGGTTTCACTATATAGGGAGTCGCCGATGCCGGGTCACGAACCCTGAACACCAATTTTCCGGATTCCCTCGATTTTTCAAATTCGTTTTCTTTGAATGTATATAGTTTTCCTACTTCAAAAGCCATAAACAAATAGATTGAAACATTGACACATTATTATAATATATCTGCAAAGATACGTCAATCTGCCGCCCCGACAAAATATAAATATCCGACCAAACGGAATATTCCTGAATTTTGTTGTTAAATAATATAAAAAGGTGTGTAACTTTGCACCGTGAATCCCGCCGACGGCTCATAGTCGCCACCAACACGGGGCTGAATCAAGAAACAACAAAATGGCTTCAATCCTGAAAAAAACATTATCGCCGCTATTCTGCGCGTTAATCCTCCTCTCCCTGACCTCCTGCGGCAAGGAGACCGCCGAGAACCCTGTCGAGGCAGTGCCCCCGGGTTCCACCCAGGTAACCGTCATCGACCTCGAAGCGCTCGCCGCCGCCAACGGGGCTGAAAGCCTGACCGCGGACAACAACCTCACCCCCGCCGCCGAGGATGCCATAGCCTCGATACTACCCGGCGACCTGCTCCGTCCCCTCGCGGCAGTCCTCTCATCCGGGAATGCCGGAGTGGACACCAACGGGGCCGTGCTGTTCACAACCCAGAAAGGTTACAGCGGAATCATCATGAAAGTAAACTCCCGGGAGCTCCTGGCAGAGTCACTCCTCCCCTACCGCGACGAGCCGTCAGACCTGGGGGGGTACGACATGTATACCACCGGTCGCCGTGTGATAGCCCTCTCCGACCATCTTTGTGTGATAGCCCCCGACGCGGCTACCGTCAAGACCGTCGGGGAGCGTACCGGAGGCCATCTGATTTCCGATATGGTAGGCATAAATGAATTTCTCGCGTCCAAGGATAACGCCATCCGCTCCGCACGTCGTGCCTCAGACATTTTCGGCAAGAAGATGGAAGGGGTATGGCTCTGCACCGGCATACGTTTCAACGACAGCTCGGTGACAGGCAACATCTCGGCCATGTATCCCGACGGGAAACCCGACTCGATAGGCGCGAGAATCGCCGGTAAAATCGACCCCGACGTGCTGGCCTTCGTGCCTGAGGGCACTTCACTCGTCATCGCCAGCGGTCTCCAGGAGGAAGCGACAAAACTTTTCGGAATCGAAGACCTCGTTAAAAACTATTTCCCCGGGGAGGTTGTGATGTCGAAAACCGGCACCACACTATGGTATGCACGTCCGGCAGGAACCATCACCGAGGAGAACCTCTTATCCCCCCAGGTATGGAACTTCGCCGGTGCGCTCCAGATGCCCCAGGAGGATGGTGACCGTGCCGTCCGCAACCTTCAGACCAAGAACAACGGTCTCGCCCGTCTCGATCCCGCCACAGGCTGTTACACCATGACCAACGGCGACGCGTCACTGTCATACGGTTACATTGACGGCTATTTCGTCCAGTCAGCCAACGGCCCGATCACCTACGGCAATTCCAACCCCTTCACCCAGGATTTCCAGGGAGCGAGACTCGCCGCCATAATCGACATTCCGGGGACAAGTTCGCTCCGCACAGCCACCGGGCTCCCCTGCGGGGCCTCCCTCGCCGTCAAAGTCACGACAGAAGACATCCACGCCAAACTCTCATTCTACGGTAATCCCCGTCCGGTGTTGTCCACCATCAATGCCATCCCGGCATTGCGCAATATCCTACCCTTCCTGCTCGGCACAAAATGAAAACAGCTACCCGGTTGATTCTCCGCGACATGCTCCCGATGGCGTTCGCCTCAGAGCCTGAACGTCATTCCTCTTCCGACATATGGCTGAGACCCGGTATGGAATTCATCCCAGGAGAAAGGTATCTGGTCAGGTCTGAATCGGGGGGAGGGAAATCATCAATGTGCAGTTACCTCCACGGCAACCGCGACGACTATTCCGGGACGCTCATAATCGGAGACCGGAATGCGCGTCATCTCTCCGTCAGGGACTGGACAACACTCAGACGCGAAACCCTCGCTTACCTCCCGCAGGACATGGGACTCTTCCCCACCCTGACAACCATTGAGAATGTGAGACTGAAAAACCGGCTCACAAACCACAAAACCGAAGAGGAGATAATGGAAATGCTCGACACTGTCGGTATCGGCCACCTCGCCGACCGTCCAGCCGGGAAACTTTCCATCGGTCAACAACAGCGCGTGGCGTTGGTCAGGACATTGTGCCAGCCATTCTCCATCCTGTTGCTCGACGAACCTGTCAGCCATCTCGACAGCGAGGCCAATCTCTCCATCTCATCGCTTGTCGACCGGGAAGCCGCCGAGAAAAACGCCACAGTGATTGTCACCTCTGTCGGCAATGACCTGATGCTCGACGGTTGCCGACAACTCTCACTCTGACCCACCTCCACCCTATCGCATTCATCACCATGGTCTGGAAACTATTAAGAACACATCTGAACGGATGGCAAATAGCCGCCTACACCGCCGCCAACCTCATAGGAATGATTATCGTCGGAATGGCGATGCAGATTTACCGCGATGTGGTTCCTGCCGACAACGGTTCAGCCTCCGACCCCTTGGGCGACATCCGCTACTCGGTGGTGTCACGCCCTGCGCGGACATCCTTTTTCGGCACCTCCACCCAAGGCATCACTGAGGAAGAAATCAACGACATAACCCGGCAGCCATGGGCCGCCTCCGCAGCGCCATTCATTCCCGCCGGATTCGATGTCACCGTAGGTCTATCATTCGGGGGAAGCGGCTTCTCGACCGCCCTGTTTTTCGAGGGTGTACCTGACGAATACCTCGATGTGAAACCCCAAGGATGGGGGTTTGACCCGGCCAAACCGGAAATCCCCATAATCCTGCCGCGCGACTATCTCACCCTATACAACTTCGGCTTCGCCCCCACTCGTGGCCTCCCCACAATCGACGAACACACCGCCTCCATGGCACCCCTGAAAGTCACAATCAGCGGCAACGGTATCTCGAAATCATTCCCGGGAAGAATCGTCGGTTTCTCCTCACGGCTCAACACCATCGCCGTACCGGAGGATTTCGTCATATGGGCCAACGGCATCTTCTCCCCCGGCGAACCTCCGGTGCCAACCCGTGTCATAATCAAGATGTCCGATCCCGGCAATCCCGAGATGTCCCGCTATCTCGCCTCCCACGAGCTTGAGGAATCTGCCGCCGGAGAGACCGCTTCAAGGCTCACCCATTTCCTGCGGATAGCCGCTGGAGCCGTAATCGGTGTCGGATTGCTCATATCCCTCCTTTCGGCAGGGATGCTGATTCTCAGCGTCTTCCTCCTGCTCCAGAAGAGCCGGTCAACATTGGCCGGACTTATGAACCTCGGGTATTCCCCAAAGAAACTCGCCGGATATTATTTCAGGTTCATCCTCGGGGTGAATGCCATTGTCCTGCTACTCTCCGCCGCCGCCATAGTCGCGGCCACATCCGTATGGCAGGCCAAACTCACCGACCTCGGCATAAATGCCGCCACGGTCTGGCCGACTGTCGCCGTCATGGCTGTCATCCTGGGGCTGCTGACCGCATTCAGCGGCTGCGTCACATGGCGCGTAATACGCAAAATATGGCGTGAATGACCAACTTTTCGCACCTTATCATTGTTTGCATTTTGCATTTATAGCCGTTTTTGTTAATTTTGCGAACACAACCGCAGTCCACGATTCATCCAAGGTGCGTTATGGAAGACAAGAACAACATCAAAGACACCTCCAATCCGCCAGACGGATTCATCGAGGCAAACCTGCTCAACGAAGCCGAACTCGCCTCGCTGCCGTCGCTGTATATATCGCTATGCCGGTCGGCCCGTGAAATAACCGAGCCTGCCGCCGACCGCCGCCTGCGCGGACTTATCGCCCGGGGAGCCAGGGAGGGTGTGTTTCCCCGTGACCGGTTCGGATTCAGCGCATTGACCAGGGCATTGCAGAGCGCGGATGCCTTCTGCCGCCGCGTCAGCCCCAACCGCAACGTCATCCTGGCGATGCTGCTCTACCGTATGTGTGACGGCAACTTCCTGACCTTGGAGAAAGTTGAGCAGGAATGGGGTGCGGATGTCGCCAAGATGGTCAAGGGATTGCTCAAAGTTGCCTCCCTTTATTCCCGTGGCACCACCCCGGAATCTGAGAATTTCAGGCGGTTGCTGATGGCGTTCGCCGACGACATACGCGTGATAATAATGATGATTGTCGACAGGCTCGTGCTGATGAAGCTCATCAACCACCACCCTGCCGAACGTCTCGTCCGCGACATCGCCGTCGAGTCGAACTACCTGTATGCCTCCCTTGCCCACCGGCTCGGCCTCTACTCCATAAAGTCGGAGCTGGAAGACATGTCGCTCAAATACACCGACCGCGAGACATATACCGACATCGCCCGCCAGCTCAACGAACGCAAGACCAAACGCGACGCATACATCTCGGCCTTCATAGCCCCTCTCCGCGAGAAGCTAATCGCCCAAGGGCTGAATTTCGAAATCAAGGGACGCACAAAGTCGATTTTCTCAATCTGGAACAAAATCAAGAAGCAGAAAAACGACATCGACCATATATATGACCTCTTCGCAATCCGTGTCATAATTGACACACCCCCGGAACGCGAGAAGAGTGACTGCTGGCTGGCATACTCGGTTGTCACCGACATGTACCAGCCCAACCCGTCGCGTATGAAAGACTGGATTTCAGTCCCGAAAAGCAACGGTTACGAGTCGCTTCATATCACCGTCGCAGGGCCGGAGGGGAAATGGGTGGAGGTGCAGATCCGTACCCGCCGCATGGACCTTGTGGCCGAAAAAGGCCTGGCGGCCCACTGGCGTTACAAGGGGATAAAGAGCGAGGAGGTGCTTGACACCTGGATGAACAAAATCCGCGACCTGCTGGAGGACACCGAGTCGGGTCCGATGGAGCTGATGCGCAACTTCAAGATGGACATCTACGACAAGGAGGTGTTTGTCTTCACCCCTCGCGGCGACCTTTTCCGTCTACCAGCCGGAGCGACCTTGCTCGACTTCGCTTTCCATATCCACACCAATGTCGGAAGCCAATGCACCGGAGGCCGCGTCAACGGGAAGAATGAGAAACTGACTTACCGGCTGCGCAGCGGTGACACCGTGGAGATACAGACCTCGGCCAATCAGTCACCAAAACCAGACTGGATAAACATCGTTGTGACATCCAAGGCGCGCACCAAGATACGCCAGACCCTCAAGGAACGTCAGAACAAATCGGCCGAGCTTGGACGCGAGATGCTGATGCGACGCCTCAAGAACCGCAAGGTGGAGTTTGAGGAAGCGTCGGTGAGCAAGCTTGTCAAAAAGATGGGCTACCGCAACATGACCGACTTCTTCAACGAAATCGCCGAGGGACGGCTGGATGTCAATGATGTCATGGAGCGATATGTCAATTTCGAGTCACCCCAGCCCCATGACTCCCATTCCGGGAAGGTCTCGGCGGAGGAGTTCAACCTGCAGACACTCCAGGGCGATGACACTGAAAGTTCCGGCAGCTCCGAGGATGTGCTTGTCATAGGCAACGACATCAAAGGTATAAACTACAAGTTCGCCCGCTGCTGCAATCCCATCTATGGTGATGAGGTGTTCGGCTTCATCTCGGCTGAAGGGGTGATAAAAATCCACCGTGCCGACTGTCCCAACGCCGCCAACATCCGCGACCGTTACCCCTATCGCGTGATACCCACCCGCTGGTCAGGGAAAATCGGCTCACAGATGGGAGCCACCCTCCGTGTGGTCGGCCACGACGACATCGGCATCGTGACCAACATCACCTCGATAATCAACAAAGAGAAGAATGTCTCGCTCCGCGCTATCTCGATTGACTCCAACGACGGGCTTTTCCAGGGCCACCTGTCGGTCGGAATCCAGGACAACGATTCATTGAACGCCCTTATCCGGAAAATCAAGACTGTCAAGGGGGTCAAAGAGGTGTCGCGTGCCCGCTGATATGAATTTTTGAAGTAATTGGTCAAGAATCGGGTAAAATTGTATCAGTTTACAGGGAGGCAAAAAACGTAACTTTGCAGTAACGGATTTTTCCGTTCCTTACCCTAAAACTAACTCAATTTTATCCATGATCAAACATTTACTGACCGGGGCATTGCTCTGCGCTACCCCATTGGCCATCTCCGCGGCCGACAATCTCAATGTCATGCCGTGGGTCAACGGCACCGAGTGGAGCAGTACTTCGGTCGAAAAAAGGAGCGACGGAACCTACACCATACATGTCCCCGACAGCTGGGCCGGTGCGGGTGTGGATTTCGCCGCGGACCATCCGGATTTCAATGTCACGGATTACACAGGTGTCTTCATCGATGTCTCGGCAGATGGCGGAGGCAACAAGATAGTCTACGTCAACTATTCCGACGGCAGTTACTTTGAAGCCGGCAATCAACCCCAAAGCGGGACATACATGTTCGAAAGCGGGAAGAAGGTCGATAAAATCGTCTTCAAGTTCGAGAATGGCGGGACCTACCTGATGAAGGAGTTCACCCTGCTTGCCCCCAACACCTCCGAGCCTGTCGAACTTGCCGCAGGAGATTGGAACCTCAACGCCTGGGGAGACAAACACACAATCGGAGCGGAAGCCTTTTCCGGGATAACCGTCGGCGACAACCTGATTATCACCTATTCCGCGCGAGGCAACGCCCAGGCTCAGATTTACGCCCCGCGCAAGGATGGCTCGGTCAACGCCAATTCTTCCCTCGAGGCCTGCCATCTCCACACCACCGTCACCAACAGCGGCATATACGCCGACATCCCCCAGGCCGACAACGCCACCCTGACTGTCAAGCTCGACGAGGACATGGTCAACTGTCTGAAACGCTTCGGACTTGTGTTCGAGGGACATGACATCACATTCACGAAAGTGAGCCATCTGCCGTCAAACCGGACTGTGGATGTCGAGGAACTGCCTGAACCGTCCCTCGACCCTGTGACCCCCGATGAAGGACTCGGAGGGACACCTATGGGGGTCGCGCCGAAGAATGATCTTCCGAAATTATTCGACAGCAATTCCGGCACAACATTCCGAGGAGCCCGCGCCGACCGCGCATGGGCCGGTCTCGACCTCGGCGAACAATACATCATCACCAAAGTAAAATGGATGGCCGCCGACAATGAGTCCTGGAAAGTGAATCTCGGGATTTTCGAGGGAGCCAACAAGGAGGATTTCTCAGATGCCATACCCATCCATATGATTATCGGCTCAAAAGGAGCCGGAGAATGGAACGAGGCCGACATCGCCTGCTCGCGAGGCTTCCGCTATGTCCGATATGTAGGCCCGCGCCGCCTGACGAATGCCGCCGACGGCAACGGTGCCGGAGGCAGTGAAGGCTCCCACGCCGAGATGGCTGAATTGCGCTTCTTCGGACATCAGGGAGCGGGGGATGATTCCGGTCTCTACCGCTTCTCCAACCTCCCGACTGTCGTGCTTAACACAGTCGATATGGAAGAGCCCCATGACCAGAACGTAGACCCCGACAAGGAACATGACCTCACCGCCACCCTCACCATAATCGGCTCGGACGGGAAGGTTGTCAGTGCGCCGGGCATAACCCGTGAGCGCGGTAATTACAGCCGCACCTTCCCGAAGCGTCCCCTCCGGATGAAGTTCGACAAAAAGAACACACCGGTTTCCGACGCGACAGCCAAAAAGAAGAAATGGGAACTGCTCAACAATTATGGAGACAAGACCCTCATGCGTAACCTCGTCGCGTTTGACATAGCCCGGATGATGGGTATGGAGTATGTGCCGTTCTGCACACCGGTCGACGTGGTTCTAAACGGTGAATACCGTGGTTGCTACCAGCTGGCCGACTCCAAGGAGGTTGACGATAACCGCGTCAACATCCACGAGATGACACTTGAGGATGCGCTTGCCGGAGGGGAATCGCTCACCGGCGGTTACTTCCTCGAAGTGGATGCCTACGCCAAGGATGAACCTGCCGGGACATGGTTCACCTCCAGCGCCTACGACATACCTGTCACCGTCAAGGCTCCCGATGACAAGGATGTGCTTTTCCAAACCGGCGCTCCCCTGTCATATATCACCGGCTACTATTCGGAGATGGCAGGGAGGGTCAGCGACGGCAAACTGTCAGGCTCGGGAAGCTACCGCGAGATGTTTGATGTGGAGTCGTTCCTCCAGCTGCTGATGACCAATGAAATCGGTGGCAACAAGGATGTGATGTGGAGCTTCAACATGTACAAGGACGCGGGTGATCCTCATATTTACAGCGGCCCGGCGTGGGACTTCGATGTCGCATTCGACAACAGCCGTTACCTCAGCCATCAGGCTTATGAGGGTAACGAAGGTTACCTCTACAAAATCACCGAGTCAGTAGCCGGAGGGTTCCGCGATTTCACGGACAAGGTGATGTCCGACCCCCAGACCGCCGACGAGCTTCGCCATCTGTGGGGAGCCGCCCGCGACAACGGGCTGAGCTACGAATATCTCGCTTCCCGGATTGACTACTACACCACACTGCTCGATGAGTCGCAAAAGCTCAACTTCCAGCGTTGGCCTATCCTCGACACTCCGGTGCATGACAATGCCGTGGCCCGTGGAAGTTTCGAGGCGGAGGTTGCCCACATCAAGAATTTCTGCCGGAAAATCATCGACCATTTCGACTCCAGAATTGGCTACACCCAGGGGGAACACTCCGAGATGGTGACCCCGATGGTCTCAGATGACGATTCAAGATTCCGTCTGACTGTTCCTTACGGAAAACTGATGGTCTCAGACAAGATAATCGACGGGGAGGCAAATCTTCCCGCCCGCGCTTCACAGCTGAACGGTGATTTTGTAAATGCCGACAAGGAATGGACACTCGACAAAACCGCCCTCGATGCCGACCACCTCGTGACAGTGTTTGCCCGCCACGCCGGCCGCGAGAGTGAAATCGAGAGTTACCGCGTCAGCCGCGACGGCACGATTTCAGCGGTAGCCACCATCGGCGACGATTACGACGAAGAATCTCCCAAAGAATATTACACCCTGACCGGTGTGCGGGTGAATCCGTCAGAAACCACCCCGGGGGTCTATATCTGTCGCCAAGGCAGCAAGGTCAGCAAGATAATCCTCCGCTGAATCCACTTTTAAGGTAACCAGTATTTGGTCAAGTCAACAAAACTCACTACCTTTGGGGTAGAAGTTTTGTTGACTTTTTTATGAAAACTGCCAATACTATGCATATCATACTCGCCGGATGCATCCCGGCCTTTTGTGCCTTGTCTGCAATCACCGGCTGCTCCGGCTCCGGGAAGCCTGTCCCCGAGGCACAGGCTCTTTTCGACGGGGCGTCCCTCGCTTACGAGACTGCCGACTATTCCCGCGCCGAGATTCTGCTTGACTCCCTCCAGAAAAGCTACCCCGCTGAAATCTCGCTCCAAAAGGAGGGTATGGCCCTCCGTCCGAAGGTAATCGAGAAGGCCACATTGCTGAAAATCTCCACCAACGACTCCCTTATGGCTCTCGACAAGGTGGAGGCCGAACAGCTCAAACCCAGGCTCAAATGGATAAAGACTCCCCGTATGCTCGAAGGGTATTGGGTGGCCTCTAAAGGTTACAACCCCTCATTCATGTCGACAACCGCCATCCAGGGTCGCGTTTCCGAAATCGGAGAGTTCTACATCGTCTCCTCCGCCAAGCCTTCGCTGGGCCACACCTCGATAGCCCTATCCAACGGCTCATCATCGGTATCAACCCCAGAAGTCCCTTATGACGGGGAGAGCAACTATCGCATAGACGGCGGGGAAATCATCACCTTCTCCCCGGCGCAGAGCGACACCATCGGACAGTTCGCCCTGGCCAATTCCGGCAAACCGCTTACCGTCACATTCCGTGGGAAATCCTCCAGGCCGGTGAAACTCTCGGCGGCTGAAAGCGCAGCCCTGGCCGACACCTACGCCTACGCGCGGGCCGTCAGCCGTGCCCGTCAGCTGGCAGTGGAACGTGAACGCCTCGAAGCCACCCTCCAGGTGGCCCGCAACCAGATTGCGCGCACCGCCCCCGAAACCGAGCCTGAAAAATAATCCGCCCCTCGTTGAGATTGTTGGCAATTTTTTCGTAACTTTGCCCGACCAAACGGGGCGCACTGAAAATGCCCCCAACAGCAGAACATTTTCAACTGATGATCAACCGAATTTTGATACGCATCAAGGTAGTGCAGATGCTTTATGCCTACCTGCTTACCCGTAGTGAATTCCACATCGAGAGCGCCCCGGAGAAGAAAACCCGCGACGCGCGTTACGCCTATTCCCTATACCTCGACCTGCTGCTGATGATTCTCCAGCTCTCGGGATGCAAGGTGAAACCCGGCAACCTGCGCGGCTCAATCGACTCCCTCCGTGAGTCAAACATGCTGGCCGGAACCGCACTGGCCAAAGCCCTTTCGGCAGACATCTCCATACGCGAGCTTATCGGCAAAGGTTCCCCCACGATTGACAACTTTGACGGAGCTTTGCCCGGGCTGTATCATAAGATAATCGAATCAGCCGTCTACGCCGACTACCGCAAGAAAAAAGGCAAGAAGACCCTCGCCGAAGATGTGAAGCTCTGGACTGTGCTGCTGTCAACCGTCCTGGCCAAAGACCCCGTACTGCTGGAGAAAGCCCGCGAGAACGAGGATTTCACATCCGTCGGTTTCCGTCAGGCCTTCACGATGGTGGCCAACACCCTCAACGATTTCTCTGACACCCGCAGCTCACTCACCCAGGCCAGGAAATCGCTCAACGATTCCCTGGAGAAAGCCTACGAGCTTTATATCTCGTTGCTACTGCTCCCCTGCTACCTCACCGACCTCGAAGCCGAACGCATCGAGGCCGCCAAAGAGAAATATTGCCCCACCGACGAGGAGCTGAACCCTAACACCCGCTTCATCGATAACCGCTACGTCAAGGCAATCCGCGAGTCGGAGGAGATAGCCCAGTATGTCAAGGATCACCCCGTGGCGTGGGACGGCGACTATTACATGCTCAAAGAGCTTCTTGACGCTGTACGCCAGAGCGACACCTACAAGGAATACATGGAGGCCGATGCCGTCACATTCCAGGATGACTGCGAGTTCTGGCGCCGCACTCTGAAAAATGTGATTTTCCCCGCCGACGCGCTTGCCGAAGGTATGGAGAACAAGTCGGTCTACTGGAACGACGACCTCGCCGTCATGGGCACCTTCACCCTCAAGACCATCAAGCAGATGGCCAACGCCGGTGACGGGTCTGTCGAGGTGCTGCCGGTCTACAAGAACAGCGACGACGCCAACTTCGGCCCCGAGCTGTTCACCGGAGCCATCAACAACCGCGAGGAATACCGCTCATATATCGACAAGTTCATCAACGGCTCGCAATGGGATCCCGAACGTCTGGCCTTCACCGACATCGTGATTCTCATCACAGCCATCACCGAGCTGCTCAACTTCCCCTCGATTCCCATCCCCGTGACCCTCAACGAGTACATCGAAATCGCCAACTACTATTCGACCGCCCGCAGCGGCCAGTTTATCAACGGTGTCCTCTACTCGATAGTCAACTACCTCAAGGAGGAAGGGAAGCTGATGAAATAAGCTTCGTATCCCATTTGAAAACGAATAACAATAACCGAAAATAAAAATCCCGATGATTACCAACCTCATCCCCCTCCAGGCCGCCGCAGGTGGCGCCGATTACACTGGCATCATTATGATTGTCGGCCTTATCCTGGTGTTCTATTTCCTGATGATCCGTCCCCAGCAGAAGAAACAGAAGGAAATCCGCAAGTTCCGTGAAGGCCTCAAGAAAGGCGACAACATCATCACCGCCGGCGGTATCCACGGCAAAATCAAGGAAGTGAAAGATGACAGCTTCCTGGTGTCCGTGTCTGACAACACAGTTCTGCGCATCGACAAGGGTTCGGTATATCCCTCTGCAGCCGACGCTCAGGAGCAGGAAGCCAACAAGACCAAAGCCTGATAGCCCCGACGGCGGCCGTGGCACACGCCGCCTCGCCGACTAACCGCCTGACCGAATATGGTGGATTACAGGAAATACTACCGTAAGTTCAAGGAGGACTTGCGCACCACAGCGGGGCGCAACGTCCTCACTTTTCTTGTGTTCCTGATTATCTCCACCATCTTCTGGTTCCTTATGGCCCTCAACGACGAAATCCAGAAAGACTACAAGGTGCCCTTGCGTCTTGAGGAATTCCCCAAAAACATGACCATCATTTCAGGTAATGTACCGACCGTCAATGTGACCATAAAAGACAAAGGATCGGCCCTCGCCAAATTTGCCTGGGGAGCCAAACCGGTGCTGAAACTCCGCTACGACCAGTTCAGCCGCCCCAGCGATTATCATCTGCTGCTCAACGAAGCCCAGCTCAACTCGGCCCTGAGAGGCATCTTCGGCACCAGTGCCTCTATTGTCGCCGTCAGACCCGACTCCCTCCACCTCTACTACACCACCAACCCGGGTATCCCAGTCAAGGTAATCGTGGATGCCGACATCACCACCCTCCCCCAATACGAGGCGTTCGGTTCTCCGAAAATATCAACCGACTCGGTAATGCTCTACTCCAACCAGAAAGAGAGGTTGCAGATAAAAGAGCTTACCACCACTCCGATTTCCCTCTCACGACTCTCAGACACCACCACCGTGGAGGTCAGCATCCTCGTTCCTGACGGCATGAAGGCAGTCCCCTCCAAAGTGAAGGTGACCTTCCCCATCGAACCGCTCGTCACCAAAACGCGAAAGCTGAAAATCGAGCCAATCAACGTCCCCGGCGGCACTCGTCTGATTCCCTTCCCCGCCATCGTCGAGGCGACATACCTGTTGCCCAAAAGCACCTACTCCGCAGCCAACACATCCCTGAAAGCCACCGTCGATTACAACGACATCACATCCGGCAAGAAGACAATCCCCGTAAGGCTAAGCGGAGTCCCACCCTACTACCAGAGCGCACGTCTGCTGACATCCGAAGTCGAATTTCTCATAGAACAGGAATAAATGACACCCCTGATTGCAATCACCGGAGGCATAGGCAGCGGCAAATCAGCCGTCAGCCGGTGTCTGACCGCCTGGGGGCTAAAGGTCTATGACTGTGATTCCCGCGCCAAAGCCCTGATGGACAACGACACCCGGATACACCGCCGCCTCTGTGAGGAGATTTCCCCAAAAGCTGTCAGCAACGGGGTCATCGACCGCAGGCATCTTGCCGACATCGTATTCGCGGACTCCGCCAAGCTCGCCCGGCTCAACGCCATCGTCCATAGCCACGTCACTGAAGACATACGCCGCTGGCGCGAAGCCAACTCTGCGGCCCCGTTGCTCTTCATCGAGACCGCAATACTCCTTGAGAGCAATCTCCACAATGAGGTGGATGAGATATGGGTTGTGGAAGCGGATGAAGACACCCGCCTCAGCCGTGCCTGCAAACGAGACTCCGCCTTACCCGAACAAATAAAAGCGAGAATGCGGCGTCAGCGCAAAGTCGCCAAGGAGGATGTATCCGTCCCCTTCCGCGTCATCGACAACAACGGCCACCTCCCGCTGCTTCCTCAGCTTGAAAGATTGCTCCTCCTCCATTCCGTCTCCCCCTCCTCTCTCCCCGGCCAATGGAAAAACTGATGCAGTTTGTATGGCGGCACCGTCTATGGGACTACACCCCGCTCCGGACTTCAGACGGCAAACGTGTCAGGATTATCCATCCCGGCACACTCAACTCTGACTCCGGCCCTGACTTCTTCAACGCGTCGATAGAAATCGACGGACAGCGGTGGGCAGGAAATGTGGAAATCCATGTCAGGGCTTCCGACTGGTTCCGTCACGGACATGACCGCGACCGGGCATATGACTCGGTGATTCTGCATGTGGTCCAAATCGACGACACTCAGGTCAAGCGTCCCGACGGCTCCATCATCCCCCAGACAACCGTCAAATGCTCTGCCCAGGCAGCCGCGCGATGCAATATGCTGATGTCCGGAGCCGCTGCAGGCTTACCCTGCGCCAAGACGATCGCTTCCCTCGAAAAGATATACCATACCGAATGGCTGACCGCTCTGGCCATCGAACGCCTGTATGCGAAAAGTGACCGCATACTCGACCTGGTCAGATTCACCGAAGGTGACTGGGAGGCGGCGGCATACATCACCCTGTCGCGTTCGCTCGGATTCGGGCTGAACGCCGAGCCGTTCGAGGTGCTGGCAAAGAACCTCCCGCTGAAATTCCTCAACCGCCACCGCGACGAGCTGGTCACGATGGAGGCCCTGGTATTCGGGCAGGCCGGTATGATTCCGGCCCCTGCCAACGATGAAGATGGATATATCACGCGCCTGCGCCAGGAATACAATTTCATGGCCCATAAATTCAGCCTTCATCCTCTTCCTCTCCAATGGAAACTCTCTCGGACGCGTCCCCAGAATTTTCCCCACCGCCGTCTCGCTCTGCTTGCCGAGAAAATCCATCGCGGATTCTCCCTGATCGGACGGCTTGACGACATCATCGCCGACCTGTACCGCCGCCGTGAGAAGTCATTCATGGAGACCCGCTGCTATTATCCGCATATCCCAGAACCTGTTACCCCCCAGTTCCCCTCCCTTCAGGAAATCCGCGAGGAATTTGACATCCGCCTGACCGGATTCTGGGCCACAAGATACACATTCGGGACTTCCGGCAAAGGGGCGTCGCCACGCGCCCTGACCGACAGCTCGATTGACCGCCTGGTAATCAATGTGGCCATCCCCCTGATGCTCGCCCGCTCCACAGCACGCGGGGATGTGGCCACAATGCGCCTCATCCCTGAACTGCTGCGTTCCTTCCGGGCCGAGGACAACAAAGATGTCAGGCTCTTCACCTGCGCCGGGATGGAATGCCGCGACGCTTTCGACTCCCAGGCGATGATACAGCTGCGACGTGAATATTGCGAAAAAAACAAATGCATATATTGCCGTTTCGGCCACAGGATGCTGGCCTCGGAAATACAAGGATAAACGTATAGTAGCCAAATCCGCCACATCGCATATGACAATTATCCCCTCCTATCCTTTGTAAAATGGGAGATATTTGGTATTTTTGCAAATACCTTGAAGACTATATATACGCATACGGCTGGCATACGACTTGTCAGCGTTATTGTGTGAACTGTCTAAGGCATACGTAGTCAACATTTTACGGAGTACGTTGGATGGAAGTTCTCCGTGGACACCCGTAAAAAACCTTGAATATGGAACCCGCAAACGAAGTAAAAACCAGGAGACCGCGCCGCTCGAAAGCCGACATCGAGGAAGCCATACATAAGGCAGCTGTTGCGCAAATAAAAAAGAAAGGATTCTCGCTCGCTTTAGTGACCGATATCGTAAAACGGGCAAAAATCGAACCTATCGTTTTCTATAACCGCTACAAAAACCTCGACGAGTTTTATGATGAATTCGTCAAGAATTATGATTATTGGCTCAGCGACCTCGTGAGGGACTCTATCGAGGAAATCGGCTCTGAGGAAGGTTACAGCAACATCCTTGAGAAGTTGTTGACAAACCTTATGTCCGAAGAAATCATGACAGAGCTGCTCAGATGGGAAATCGCGGAAGGGAACCATATCACCGAACGTACATCTCGCCTGCGCGAGCTGCATGCCCTCGAACTGGTCAACTCATACAGCGACCTCTACCGCCGCGAGAATCTGGACATCGCCGCGATAACAGCCCTTATGGTAGCCGGAATCTACTACCTGGTACTTCACAAAGACCGTTCCACATTCGCCGGCATCGACATAAACACCATACCCGGGAAAAGGAGGATGCTCAAAGCAATACGCAGCATCGCTTCGATGATGTTCCGGGAAGAAGAGAACTCACGCCTTTCTACATGCGATGGCGACGAGGAGGCCGAGACATACCGCCGCAACTATGAAGCCGCCTGCCGCGAACGTGTGGAGAGCGATTTCCGCGACCATGTGGAAGACCTTATGGAGGCCCGACGCATCGCCGACCGCAAACGTATCGCGGAGAACCTTCGAGTGCAAGGAATTTCGGAGGAGTTGATAGCCCGTTGTGTCAACGACAACAACGACGACTGACATCCCCTAAGATCATATCAACGGCATCCCGGCCTTTCACTCCTAAAAACTTCAGACTTGGCATAAAACTATCTTACATATCTTCAACCCAACGACACAATCATATCCAACGATCATTGTGTCAGAAAGGCCGGATATCAAATATGCACGGTATCACATCTGCGACATCCGTGCATATTTGCATCTGTACCGAAAGATGTAGCCGACGCCATCGTATAAGAGGTACAGAGAGTAGATATAGAGAGTAGATATAGAGAGTAGACCATCCCCCAGAGAATACGCCATCGTGCAGAGAAGATGTCATCGTGTAGAGAAGATGCCATCGTATAGAGAAGATGTCATCGTGTAGAGAAGATGCCATCCGGATGGCGGGCGCATTGTGAAAATCGGGAGGGAGCGGTGGCGGGAACGCGGCACAGCACCGGAATGTCTGAGCCCGGAGGGCGAGTTCCCGGTGCGCCGCGTGGAGCCACCATGCTCCCTCCCATAGATTTTCACGCGTCCTTGGCCTTTTGGTTCTTTTGGGCCTGCCAAAAGAACGGAAGCAACACTGCCAAAAGAACGGAAGCGATAAGAACGAAAGCAAACCTCAGATACGCTCAAGCACCGTAGATATAAGATCGCGTATTGCAGTCTTATAATTCGGAGTCACATCATGACGCATACGGTTGGCGATAATCGAGCATACCGTCATAGCGCGGTGTCCCATAAGCCGTCCGAGACCCTGCAGAGGAGCCGATTCCATCTCATAGTTGGTCACCTTGCGGTCATTGAACCTGAATTCCTCGATGCTCTGGTTAAGCCCCGGATTTGCAAGCGGCAGACGAAGCTCACGCCCCTGCGGGCCGTAGAATCCGACAGCCGAGATCGTGTTGCCGCGCACCATATCATCCTGACCGATCTGATCGACAAGCGACTTGTCGGCATCCACGACATAAGGCTTCGCCCAGAGAGGATTCCAGGCGGTATGATCACAGAACGCTTTTTCGAATTCAAGGTCAGCCACCTCATTGCGCCCGGCGTAATAGTTGAGGACACCGTCGAAACCGATAGCCTTCTCGGCGATTACCGGAGTACCGACAATCAGTTCAGGCTGGAGAGCGCCGGAAGTACCGATGCGCACCATCGTCAGCTGGCGGTGAGTGTCCTTGACCTCGCGGGTGGCGAAATCGATGTTGGCCAGTGCGTCAAGCTCATTGATGACGATATCGATATTGTCAGGGCCGATACCGTGGCTGAGACACATGATAGGTTTACCCTTGTAAGTACCACCGATAGTATGGAACTCGCGTGAGGAAACCTCGAAATCCCGGGTGTCGAAATGCTCGGCGACGATATTGACGCGGGCAGGGTCTCCTACGAGAATGATGCGGTCGGTCAGCTGATCGGGACGCAGGTGGAGGTGAAAGACTGAGCCATCCTGATTGATGATAAGCTCCGATGGAGCGATGATTTTCTTTTCCATGGTCTATGTATGGGTTTGTGGTTGCTTATTTATATCTATATAATTATATATATGTGTGAAGTCTACAAATAATATAAAACGGGAAGCGGCCTGTTTGTTTACCCGGGAATGTCAGGCAAGCCGGTAACGCGAACCGGGTAACGCCATGACCACACCGTCCATCTCCAGCTCCATCAGCATCCCCATGAGTCTTCCGACCGGAATACCGGTATGGGCGCAAAGGGGGTTGATTTGCCCCTCGCCATTCGTGGTCAGGTAATCGACAATCATCTGTTCCTCGGGGGTGAAACTCCTGAACAGCTCCTGTTGAGCCCCCTCCACAGGACGGCCTGACCACCCCATAGTGTCCATTATATCATCAGCACTCCCGCACAACACCGCAATCTGACGACGTATCAGACGGTTGCATCCTCCACTGTAATGGTCACTGGTGCGTCCCGGCAGAGCGAACACCTCGCGGTCATACTCCCGTGCGAGACGGGCCGTGTGGAGCGCTCCCCCATGGTCGGCGGCAGACTCCGCGACAACAAGGCAGTCGACCATCCCCGCCACAATCCTGTTCCTGGCCAGGAAATTGCCCCGGAAAGGACGGGTGTTGCTCGGGTAATCTGTCAACACCATCCCCCCGCCGAGCGCCATGCGGGCGGCATCGTTGCGGTTCTCGGCCGGATACATCATATCAAGCCCGTGGGCAACGATTCCTGCGGTAGGGACTCCGGCGGCCATCGCACGGCGGTGGGCGGTTACATCACAGCCAAGCGCGAGACCGCTGACAATCAGCAACCCCTCAAGCCGCTCCGCCAGATCATCGACCAGTTTGTTGATGAAATTCACTCCGTAATGGGTCGCATTGCGTGTGCCGACAATCCCCACCACATGCCGCGCGTTGAGGTCGCAATCCCCCCTCGCGTAAAGCAACAACGGAGCATCCTCACATTCCAGCAGCCTGCGGGGAAATTCCTCCCCGGTGAAATAAAGGCATCTGACAGAGTTGGCGGTGACAAACCTCACCTCCTCCCTTGCCCGGACCAGCAGCTCCTCCCTCATTCCATCCTTGAAATGACGGCTTCCAAGCCCGGTGAGGCGTTCAATCTCCCTCAGGTCAAGCCTGAAAAAAGCCTCCTCGGAGCCAAGCGCGTCCAACAGGTGGCGCGCCGCCCCGACAGTCATCCCCTTTATCCGGGAAAACGCAATCCGGTATGTCAGGAGTTCGGCTTCGGTCATACCTTCTGGTCGGGTGGGAGACAATCGGCAAACGCAGCCGCGAGCTGTTCCCCGCGCGAAAGACGGCCATTCTCAAGGGCTACTATGCTCACAAGGGCCTTCACCACCTGTTTGCCACGGGCGTTGAAGATGTCCTGATGGAAAACAAACCGCGCCCCTTTGCGCTCCAGCCAGAGACAGCTGGTCATGGTCTCGGCCAGACGCAGCGGGGTCAGATAGGAAATCTCTATCTTGCTGACCACCGGGTCAATCCCCTGACGCTGCATATCGCGGAAAGAGACCCCGCGTTCCTGACAGAACTCATGGCGCGTATGCTCCAGGTAGTGGAGATAGTTGGCGTTGTTGACTATCCCTTGGGAATCAACTTCGTAGTCCCTGACTTTCAGGGGCATCCGGTAGATGTACGGATCCTTTCGGCTATCTTTGTTGTCGGTTTCCATTACGGGCTGCTATGATGTAACAAGATTCAAAGTTAACCATTTTATTCGGGATTACACCACAGTTCATCCCGTTTTTTTTGTGCATCTCGCCGCAAACAGCTATCTTTGCATAAAACTACAAGCTTTCTGAGATGAAGAAACTTCTTACCGCACTAACAGTTACATTAAGCCTAATGTCACCAATGACCTCACAGGCACAGCCTGCTCCGGGCGCCGTGTTCGCCGACCAATTCAACACCGTCCACTCGACGGCCCCCTTCTCGAAAATATCCAACGCCGATTATGAACCCGCCATCGACCGTGGCATCGAGAAGGCCAAAGCCGAGATTGAGGCAATCGCCAACAACCCCGAAGCACCCACATTCGAGAACACCATCGTGGCCCTTGACCGTTCAGGCCAGGACCTCAACCGTGTCCTCAATGTCTTCTTCCCCATCCTCTCGGCCGATGCCGACGACGAACTGATGGAGATTTCAATGCGTGTCACCCCCAAACTCTCCGACTACTCCACCTCCATCATCCTCAACGAGAACCTCTGGAAACGAATCAAGTCGGTCTATGACAACCGCCAGACTCTCAACCTCACTCCCGAGCAGCAGATGCTTCTCGACGAGACTTACAACAACTTTGCCCTCTCCGGAGCCAACCTCCAGGGCGAGGACCGCGAGAAATTCCGTCAGATTTCATCGGAGCTTTCCGAACTGACCACCATCTTCGGCCAGAATGTGTTGAAGGAACTCAACACTTACGAAATCTGGCTCACTGCCGACGACCTCGCCGGGCTCCCCAAGGGTATCGTCGACGAGGCCGCCCAGATGGCTGCCGCCAAAGGGCGTGACGGTGAATTCCTCTTCACCCTCGCCCAGCCTACCTATATGGCGTTCATGAAATACTCCGACCGCGCCGACCTGCGCGAGAAGTTCTACCGCCTTTATACCGGACGCAACACCTCGGGTGAATACAACAACCTGCCGGTGCTGACCAAAATCGCGGCCCTGCGTCTCCAGCTGGCCAACCTCCTGGGAAGCAAGACCTACGCCGAGCATTCGCTCAAGCGCACCATGGCCCGCACTCCGGAGAATGTTTACAAACTTCTCGACCAGCTGCGCGACGCTTACCGTCCCGCCCTCGACAAGGAGATGGCCGAACTGACCGCTTTCGCCTCCAAGACCGAGGGGAAACCGGTGGAAATCAACGCTTGGGATTACAGCTACTACGCCAACAAGCTCAAGAACGAGCGTTACTCATACGACGAGGAGCAGCTCCGCCCCTACTTCGAGCTTGACAACGTAATCGACGGCGTATTCGGCCTTGCCACTAAGCTCTACGGCCTGAAATTCACCCCCAACGACTCCATCGAGGTCTACCATCCCGACGTGAAGGCGTTCGACGTGACAGGCGAGAACGGAGAGTTTATCGGTGTCATCTACACAGACTTCTTCCCCCGCGACACCAAGCGCCCCGGAGCCTGGATGACCGGTTTCTCCGACCAGTGGATTGACGGCGAGGGTGTCGACCATCGCCCCCTGGTGTCAATCGTGATGAACTTCACCAAGCCCACCGCCGACAAGCCTTCGCTGCTCACCCCCTATGAGGTCGAGACCTTCCTCCATGAGTTCGGCCACGCCCTCCACGGCCTGCTGACCCGCTGCAACTACTCATCACTCTCGGGCACAAACGTCTACCGCGACTTCGTGGAACTCCCCTCACAGTTCAACGAGAACTACCTGACCGAAAAGGAATTCCTCGACTCCTTCGCCAAGAACTACCAGACCGGTGAAGCGTTGCCCCAGGAGATGGTCGACAAAATCGTGGCCTCCTCACAGTTCGGCGCGGCATACGCCTGCATGCGCCAGCTCTCATTCGGATATGTCGATATGGCATGGCATTCACTCTCCGACACCACCGCCGTCGCCGACCCCGTGGCATTCGAACGTGCCGCTATGGAGCAGGTGCGCATCTTCCCCAACGTTGACGGCTCGGCAACCTCACCCCAGTTCAGCCATATCTTCGCCGGAGGATACGCCGCCGGATATTACTCCTACAAGTGGGCCGAAGTCCTCGACGCCGACGCCTTCGCCCATTTCAAGGAAAACGGCATCTTTGACCGCAAGACAGCCGACTCATTCCGCCACAACATCCTTGAGAAAGGTGGCACAGAGGCTCCCGACGTGATTTACAAGCGTTTCCGTGGCCAGGATCCCACAATTGACGCCCTCCTCATCCGCGACGGCATCAAGACTCCCGACGCTCCCGCGTCACTTCTCAAAAAAGACTGAATTCGGCCCAATTAGGCTGATTCCCTACCCCCACAGGCCGGTGTGTCAAAATTCATTTCTGTTGGCACACCGGTCTGTTTATTATATCTTCCGCTTATATTATACTTCCGCTTAATAGTGGCATAAGCTCATAACTATGAACTCATAATGAGAGTATAAGCTCATACCGACATTATAAACTCATAATGACATTAAACTCATAATGAATGATTGCATATGTTCATAATGATGGACTAAGGTCATTCCCACTGACGATTCCGAAGGAATCATTTATCTGAATAGCCGGGGGTTGGCGCGAGGGAAGGCCGACAGGCCGACCGGAAGCGGTAACCCCCGGTAACCGTATGCAATCATGGATTCCGAAGGAATCTTTTTTGATACTCCCCATTTTCGTCTGATATCAAAAAAGATTCCTTCGGAATTTCATCTTTGACGAATCCAAACCGTGGGTTGCCGCTTCGTGACCGCCCCACAAGGGGGCTTTGCACTCGCGCCAACCCACGGCTATTCAGATAAAGGATTCCTCCGGAATCGTCCAAGGATGCGTCCAAGATTCCTATCCTAAATCCGTAGGTTTTGACACACCGGGCTGCTTTTTCCAAAATTATGTTATTAAACATATATGATTTTAGGAGTTTTTTAGAAAAATTTTGCCAACTTTGCGCCAAATTTAGTCATCGCCTGTGTTAAGGCGACCTTCTCTAAGATTATATAATATCTACTTACATTATCTCAACCTATTAATCTATTAACCATCCTCAGAAAATGAGAAAGTTAACACAATGGCTCATTATGGCACTTGCTATGTTGATAGCGATGCCGTCGATGGCCGAGACTTTCGTAGGGGGTCGAACAGACTTCCGCGATGAGACTATCTACTTCGCTATGACGACCCGTTTCTATGACGGAGATCCCCAGAACAATGTCTGCACCTGGGACAAGCAGGAGCAGCAAATCAAGACAAATGACCCCGCTTGGCGTGGCGACTTCGCCGGACTGATCGAGAAACTTGATTACATCAAGGCTCTCGGTTTCACCGCTATCTGGATTACCCCCGTCGTGCAGAATGGTTCAGGTATCGACTACCACGGCTATCACGCCATGGACCTCTCGAAAGTCGACCTCCGTTATGAGAGCCGCAAAGAATGGGGTTCGGCCAAGGATGTGAAATTCCAGGACCTCATCGATGCCGCCCATGCCAAAGGCATCAAAATCGTCCTTGACGTGGTGCTCCAGCACACCGGCAACTTCGGCGAGGCAAAACTCAACCCCCTCTTCACCCGTAACCAGAACATCCGCAACCAAGCCAACATCGAGTTCTGCATGATTCCCGATGACAAGCTTGGCGGCGCAAGCTACTGGAAGCTCCCCAACGCAGGAGACCGCACCCAATACAGCGAGCGTTGGAAATATTTCAAGAATCCCCAGTACGAGCCCAACAACTACTACCACCACTACGGCACCGGCTGGAACTGGGATCTTCCCAACCGCTGGTGGGGACAGATCGCCGGAGACTGCGTTGACCTCAACACCGAGAACAACGCCGTTGCCGAATATGTGGTTGAATGCTACGGCAAATTCATCGAAATGGGTGTTGACGCGTTCCGTATCGACACATCCGGCCACATCTCCCCGCTGACCTTCAACAAGCAGTTCATCCCCCAGTTCCAGGCTCTCGGCGAGAAATACAAGAACAAGCGTCTCAACCAGGCTCCTTTCTATATGTTCGGCGAGGTTTGCCAGCGCTTCCAGGGAAGTGTGGTATATCGCAGCCAGCCCAACCTCTCAAGCTACTTCTACACCTGGAAATCCGACCAGGCCCTCCTCGACGAGTTCAACGGCGACCCCGCATGGTGGCGTCAGCAGAACCTCCCCGAAGGCCATGATACCCCCGTCGGCCCGATGGCTGTCTGCGAGAAGGACACCAAGGACAAGCCCCGCTCAAACAACGCGTGGATGGTGAACGGCGCATGGCACGAACCTGACTATTCCCAGGCTTCTGGCTTCAACGTGATTGACTTCCCCGTGCATTACAGCTACAAGAACGTAGGGGAAATCCAGCAATACTTCCAGCAGGACAACTACTACAATGACGCTTCTTACAATGTCGTTTATGTGGACTCCCATGACTACGGCCCCGGCCCCAACGACGGCATCCGTTTCAACGGCGGCACCGCACAGTGGGCCGAGAACCTCTCCTGGATGTTCACCTTCCGCGGCATCCCCTGCCTCTACTACGGTTCAGAGGTTGAATTCCAGGCCGGCAAGGTAATCGACGACGGTATGGGTACCCCCCTCATCAACACCGGCCGCGCATACTTCGGCCACTACCTCGAAGGTAACGTGACCGCCACCGACTTCGCCAAGTTCACCGCAGACGGGCAGGTTGCCGCAACCCTCAAGGGTGACCTCGCCCACCACATCCAGCAGCTCAATAAAATCCGTGCTGCCGTGCCCGCTCTCCGCAAGGGCCAGTACACCTACGACGGTTGCTCCGCAAACGGCGGATGGGCCTTCAAGCGTGCTTACAAGGATGAGTCATACGCTCTGGTTGCCGTAAACGGCGGCGCCACATTCACCAATGTCCCCGCAGGTACATATACCGACATCGTGACCGGCAAGACCTATCAGGGTGGCGGCACAATCACCGTTGACGCTCCCAACACCCAGGGCCAGCTCCGCGTGCTCGTCAAAGACTGGACAGGCGGCAAGGTTGTCGAGGATGGCAAGTTCATCTATACAACCTCTCCCGTGGCCCAGGGTGGCAATCCTCAGGTATCAGACCCCGGAACCACCACATACTACACCAAGGAAGACGCTATTGACGAGACCGCAGGCGTTCTCTTCACCCCTGCCGGCGGCACATTCAAGACCGAGACCCTTTCTGTATCCGCAACCCTGACCGAGGGTGCCGTATCCGGATGGTATCAGGTGGCCGGTCAGCAGAAGGTCAACCTCACCAAGGGCAACACTTCCAACTTCACCGTAGGCTCAGGCATGAGCTTTGGCGAGTCTGTTTCAGTAAGCTGGGGCGCTACCGCAGAGGATGGAACCGCTTACAATGGTACCGTCACCTACAAGAAAGTTGACCCCAACGCATCCATCACAGTATATGTCAACGGTCCTCAGGGAACCAACATGTATGCCTGGGGCACCAACGGCTCAGGAGCCAGCGTGAAACCCTGCGGCGAGTGGCCCGGAAAGGCCCTCTCCGAGACCGTCAATGTCAACGGCACCAACTACTACTACGTCACCTTCGACGATATGGAATCTGTGAATGTCATCTTCAACTGTGGCAGCGCGCAGACCGGCGACATCGAAGGAATCACCGAGGACACATTCTTCAAATATGACGGCGGCAGCAATGCTACCAAGGTAGAGGAGTCTGTCACCCCCGTCCCCCTGGTGAAGTTCTCCCCCAACGGCGGCACTTTCGTTGACAATGTAAGCGTTACAGCTACCGCGTCCAACGCCACCTCGGCCTGGTACAAGATCGGCAACGGCCAGCAGATCAACATCAACGGCTCCGCCAACTTCTCACTCGGCGCAGGCATGGCTATCGGTGAAAGCGTGACCGTCTACTGGAGCGCATCCAATGCCACCGAGACCAAGACCGGCAGCGTGACCTTCAAGAAAATCGAAGAGCAGGTTCAGCCCGAAGGCCTAACCGTCTACTACGACAACTCCATCACAAACTGGAGCAGCGTCAAGATTCACTACTGGGGCGGCGAGAGCGCATCCTCATGGCCCGGTGTGGACATGCAGATGATCGCATCCAACATCTATATGTATACCTGCCCCAAGGGCACTACCGGCGTGGTGTTCAACAACGGCGGCGGCGACAAGACCAATGACGTGACTCCGGCCGACAACCACATCTACAAGGGCACAGGCAACAACAACTTCCAGGATGGAGGCGTTTACTCCTCATCCATCGCCGACACTTTCCATGACATCGACGACGAGCCCGTTGAATACTACAACATCCAGGGTATGCGTGTAGACAACCCGACCCCCGGTTTCTACATCATGCGCAAGGGCAACAAGGTTCAGAAAATCCATATCTATTGATTCCCTGACCGCCACGGAGAGATGACCTCTCCATGACATACCGATATCCAGGCCCCCGGCGAATCCGCCGGGGGCCTTTTCTATGCGGTGTGCCTGTCTCGATACTGCTATTTTAGAGCAGGCACCAATCAATTACAGATAGATTTTCGACATTTTTATCAATTTTTGCCGATTATTTCAGCAAAAATCACTATCTTTGTCGGCTGAATCGGTTGCCTCTCCAGGACAGTTTCGTAAATTTCCGGGATTTCGCTGCGCCATGTATGTCACAGGTTGTCCCTTGACCATACCCGAAGGGGCTGTACCCCCCTTTTTATCACAAGGAAAAGTTATTATACACAAGCTATGAAGTTGCTTCAAGCCAAGTTAGCCAAATACACCGCGCCTCAGGAGGCCAAAGCCGCAGGCGTTTACCCCTATTTCCGCGCCATCGAGAGCGAGCAGGAACCTGAAGTCATCATCAACGGACGCAAAGTGCTGATGTTCGGCTCCAACTGCTATTCAGGCCTCGTCAGCGACCCCCGCATCAAGGAAGCAGCCATTGAAGCCACACGCAAATATGGCACAGGATGCGCCGGTTCCCCCTTCCTCAACGGCACACTCGATCTCCACAAGAAACTCGAACGCCGAATCGCCGAATATATCGGCAAGGAGGATGTGATGATTTACTCCACAGGTTTCGAGGTGAACCTCGGTGTGGTTTCCTGCCTGACAGGCCGCGAGGACTACATCATCTATGACGAGCAAGACCACGCCTCCATCATCGAAGGGCGCCGTCTGAGCTTCTCGACCTGCCTCAAATACAAACACAACGATATGGAGGCTCTCGAAAAGCAGCTCCAGCGTTGCGAACCCGACAAGGTGAAACTCATCGTCACCGACGGTGTGTTCTCCATGGAAGGTGATGTCGCCAACCTCCCCGAAATCGTCCGTCTGGCCAAGAAATACAACGCCGCCGTGATGGTGGACGAAGCCCACGGTATCGGAGTGTTCGGCAAAGGCGGACGAGGCACATGCGACCATTTCGGCGTGACCAACGATGTTGACCTCATCATGGGCACATTCTCGAAGTCATTCGCCTCGCTCGGAGGTTTCATCGCCACCGACAAGGAAATCACCAACTTCCTGCGTCACCACTCCCGCTCATACATCTTCACCGCCTCCATCACCCCCGCCTCGACAGCGGCCGCGCTGAAGGCCATCGACCTGATGATCGAGGAGCCTGAACGTCAGGAAAACCTCTGGAAAATCACCGAGTTCGCCCTCGACGGTTTCCGCCAGATGGGATGCGAAATCGGCAACACCACCACCCCCATCATCCCCCTGTTCATCCGCGACGACTACAAGACATACACCGTCACCCGCGACCTCTTCGACGAGGGTCTGTTTGTCAACCCGGTAGTCACCCCCGCCGTCGCCCCCCAGGACACCCTCATCCGCTTCTCGCTGATGGCCACCCACACCAAGGAACAGGTGGAATTCGCCCTCGAGAAAATCGAGAAGGTCTTCCGCAAACACGGAATCATCAAGTAAAACAGAGCATCACCATCCCCCACGCGCTGTGACCCGTCACATTTTTTGGGCGGCAGGGATTGATTTCTCCGAAATAATTATTAACTTTGCCCGCAAGGTGGCCATTGACAACAGAGGTCGGCCCCAAGGGCAAAGTATCGCGCAAGTGGCGTAATTGGTAGCCGCGCCAGACTTAGGATCTGGTGACTTCGGTCGTGGGGGTTCGAGTCCCCCCCTGCGCACACAACATCCATACATCACCCATAAGGGACGCAGCGAGCTGCGTCCCTTGTTTTAACCCATGAACAAGATATTAGACAAAGAGAATTTCTCGGAGAAGGTTGTCAAGCTCGTTGTCGAGGCTCCGATGATTGCCCGCGCCCGCAAACCGGGCCACTTCGTCATCGTCATCCCGAATGAGAAAGGTGAACGCATCCCCCTGACCATCGCGGACGCGGATGTCAGGCGCGGCACCATCACACTGGTGGTTCAGGCCATCGGCGACTCCACTGCCGAGATTTGCGCCAAGCAGCCCGGCGAATACCTCCACGATGTTGTCGGCCCCCTTGGACGGGCCACCGACATCCGTGACTACGGCACAGTGGTCTGCTGTGGCGGAGGTGTCGGTGTGGCTCCTCTGCTGCCGATTCTCAAGGCGATGAAGGGTGCCGGCAACAAAGTGATTTCCATACTGGCCGCACGCACCAAAGAGCTTATAATCCTTGAGGATCAGGTCAGGGAATCTTCCGACGAGGTAATCATAATGACCGACGACGGCAGCTACGGCAAAAAAGGACTGGTGACCAATGGCCTTGAAGAGGTGATAGGGCGCGAGAAGGTCGACCTGGTCTGCACCATCGGCCCGGCGGTGATGATGAAGTTCGTCAGCCTCCTGACAGCCAAATATGATGTCCCGACCATCTGCTCGCTCAACACTATCATGGTCGACGGCACAGGGATGTGTGGCGCATGCCGTGTGACCGTGGGTGGCAAAATGAAGTTTGTCTGTGTCGACGGCCCTGAGTTCGACGCCCATCAGGTAGACTTCGACGAGATGCTGATGCGCCTGCGCTCTTACTGATTCTATATTTCTGACACAAATGGATAAGCAAACCACCATATCACCGCGCGACGCCCGCTGGCGCGAGGAGCTGCGCAAGACCCACACCGCCAAGGAGCGCATGGCGATTCCGCGTGTGAAGATGCCCGAGCTCGATCCCGCTTACCGCGTGACCTGCAACGACGAAGTCAACCAGGGTCTCTCCGCCGAGCAGGCGGTCACCGAGGCCACCCGATGTCTCGACTGCCCCGACCCGCAATGCGTCACGGGGTGCCCTGTCGGCATAAACATCCCCGGATTCATCAAGAACATCGAGCGGGGAGAGTTCATCGAAGCTGCCGCCGTGCTGAAAGAGACCTCCGCCCTGCCCGCTGTCTGTGGCCGCGTATGCCCGCAGGAACGCCAGTGCGAGTCAAAATGCATCTACAACAAGACGCGCCGTCCGGCCGTGGCAATCGGTTACCTGGAACGGTTCGCCGCCGACGCAGCCCGGGCCGATGCCTCCCGTTGCGCCGCCGGGAACTCCGCGCCGGAGCCGGTCGCCGATGATCACCCTGCCGACCCCATCCGTATCGCTGTGGTCGGTTCAGGCCCCGCGTCACTCTCCTTCGCCGGGGAGATGGTCCGCCGTGGGTATTCGGTGCATATCTTCGAGGCTCTCCACGAAATCGGAGGTGTGCTGAAATACGGCATTCCCGAGTTCCGCCTTCCCAACGAAATTGTAGATGCCGAAATCGAGGGACTGCGTGCCGCCGGTGTCGAATTCACCACAGACTGCGTGATTGGGAAGACCCTCTCGTATGACGACCTTGTAAAGAAGGGATTCAAAGGGATTTTCGTCGCTTCCGGAGCCGGTCTTCCCCGCTTCATGGGGATACCGGGCGAGAACTATATCGGGGTGATGTCGAGTAACGAATACCTCACCCGCGTGAACCTGATGGGAGCGGGACGCCCCGGCTGGGCGACTCCGGTAATCAAGGGGCGCAGGGTGGCGGTAATCGGCGGCGGCAACACCGCAATGGACTCATGCCGCACGGCCCGGCGAATGGGAGCCGAGGAGGTCTATATCGTCTACCGCCGTTCGGAGGCAGAGATGCCCGCGAGAGTCGAGGAGGTGCGCCACGCCAAGGAGGAGGGGGTGAAATTCCTCACCCTGCACAATCCGGTGGAATACCTGGCCGATGAGACAGGACGCGTCAGGGCAATGCGCCTGCAGCGTATGGAACTCGGCGAGCCTGACGCGTCGGGTCGCCGTTCGCCGCAGCCTGTCGAGGGGGACATTACCGAGGTCGAGATCGATGAGGTGATTGTCAGCGTCGGTGTCTCCCCCAACCCACTGATTCCAGACTCCATTCCGGGACTGGAGGTGACGCGCCGGGGCACAATCGTGGCCGATGAGGCGACCCTTGAGACCACCATTCCGATGCTCTTCGCCGGAGGTGACATCGTGAGGGGCGGGGCAACCGTCATCCTCGCCATGGGTGACGGCCGCAAAGCCGCCGCCGAAATGGACAAGAAAATTCGCAATTCATAAGACATACCGTCCGTAATCATCAACTTACAGTTATGGAAGAACTGACAATCGGCGAGATATACCGCGCCCAGATGGTGCTGCGCGATGTTGCGCGTCACCCCAAAATCATTGGTCCGACACAGCTTTCGGAAAGCTGCCGCATATACCTGAAACCGGAAAACCTGCAACACACCGGGGCTTTCAAGCTCCGTGGAGCGTATTATAAAATTTCCCAGCTCACAGAGGAGGAGAAGCAACACGGCGTAATCGCCTGCTCAGCCGGTAACCACGCCCAGGGAGTTGCCCTCTCCGCCACCCAGAACGGCATAAAGTCGCTCATTTGCCTGCCTGCAGGTGCGCCCATCTCTAAAATCGAAGCCACCAAACGACTCGGAGCAGAGGTGTGTCTGGTTCCGGGAGTCTATGACGACGCTTACGCCAAGGCCCTGGAGCTGAAGGAGGAGAAAGGTTACACCTTCGTCCATCCATTCAACGACCCCAAGGTAATCGCCGGTCAGGGCACAATCGGCCTGGAGATACTTGAAGAGATGCCTGAAGTCGAGGCGATAGTGGTGCCTGTCGGAGGTGGCGGCCTTATTGCCGGAGTGGCGTTCGCCGTAAAGACCCTGCGCCCTGACATCAAGGTCTACGGAGTACAGGCCGCCGGTGCGCCCTCCATGGCCGAATCGATGAAGCAGCGCGAGAGGGTGCATCTCGACTCCGTGTCGACCATCGCCGACGGTATCGCGGTCAAGGAACCGGGCGACCTCACCTACGAACTGTGTGAGAAATATGTCGACGAGGTTGTGACGGTCAACGACGACGAGATAGCTGCCGCCATCCTCGCCCTTATCGAAAAGCAGAAACTTGTCGCCGAGGGAGCCGGAGCGACAGCCGTTGCAGCGGCGATGTTCGGCAAGCTTCCCATCGACGGCAAGAAGGTGGTCTGCCTTGTCTCGGGAGGCAACATAGATGTCAACATCCTCAGCCGAGTGATAAACCGTGGCCTGCTCAAGAACGGCCGACTCTGCCAGCTCGAGCTGGAAGTGCCCGACAAGCCCGGTACACTCTCCCAGGTTCTGAAAGTAGTCGCAGACCATGGCGGGAATGTGCTTTCCGTAAGCCATGAACGAGTGTCAGCCGCCTCGCAGATCAACTCCTGCACCCTCCACCTCGAACTGGAGACCCTTGACAACAGCCATGTCGAGAGGCTCAAGGCAGCGCTGGTGGAAGCCGGATTCCCCGTAGTCTGATGCCGGGTCACCGGTGGTCTGACACCCTGAAAACAACCAACCTTAAATCCCCCTGATACCATGTCACGTCTGATTACCCGGCAGGAAATAGCCGAGGCCGCCGAGAGCGCCTACACTATGGCGCGTGTCGACAACGGCGGACATAACGCCCATTACATCCCCTATCTGGCCAACGTCCCGTCAGACCTATTCGCCCTGACGGTGACACTGGCCGACGGGGAGGTGTTCAGTTTCGGAGACGACGCATACCTCTTCGGCATAGAGTCGGTCTCGAAAGTGGCCACGGCCATACTTGCGATGAAACAATGGTCGCCCGAGATGGTGCTGCGCAAAATAGGCGCGGATGCCACCGGGCTTCCGTTCAGTTCCATATTCTCGATTCTGCTTGAGAATGACCATCCATCCACACCGCTGGTCAACGCCGGCGCGATTTCGACCTGTTCGATGGTCAAGCCGCTTGGCAATCCGGTAGGGAAATGGAAGGCGATTGTGGACAACATGGTCTCACTCTTCGGGTCTGAGCCGTCGCTTATCGACGAGCTTTACCGCTCGGAGTCTGACACCAACTACAAGAACCGCTCGATGACCTGGCTGCTGAAGAAGCATGACCGGCTGTATGACGACCCGATGATGAGCCTCGACCTCTACACCCGCCAGTGTTCACTCGGGGTCACCTGCCGCCAGCTCTCGGCGATGGCGGCGACAATCGCCAACGGGGGCATCAACCCTCTGACGGGCCAACGCGCCTTCCCGGAGGAGATTTCCCCGAAAATCGTCAGCATGATGGCATCGGTGGGTTTCTACCAGCACACCGGCGACTGGATGTTCTCCTCCGGGCTACCGGCTAAGACCGGAGTCGGGGGTGGAATCGTAGGTGTCCTGCCCGGTCTGCTCGGCATAGCCGCCTTCTCTCCCCGTCTCGACCAGGCGGGCAACTCGGTCAGGGCGCAGGCCGCTATAAAACAGTTCATGCAGACCCTCCAACTCGGGATTTACAACTCCACTCAGGTCGAACTGGGCTGAAACAGGCCGGAATTCCCCCCGAATCCAACTTTTTTATATAATTTTCTTGATTTTTCCGACATAAAGCATTGATATAAGGTTTTTTTTGCTAACTTTGCCAAGAATCATCGCAAATGGAACCGGTAACTACCGTATCCGAGTCCCTCACGCATCTGAAAAATCCTTAATATCCAACACAGTAAGACAATGAAAGAATTAGTTGAAAAGGTAGCTTCCCTCTATGAAGCTTTCCAGAAAGAGGCTCAGGCCCAGCTCGAAAACGGCAACAAGGCCGCCGGCACCCGTGCCCGCAAGGCTTCCCTCGAAATCGAGAAGGCCATGAAGGAATTCCGCAAGGCTTCCCTCGAAGCCGCCAAGGCATAAGCCCAGCATCACGACCGCTTTTCAAGGGCGGGAACCCGGTCTGCAACATTCCGGATTCCCGCTCTTGATACGCAGAAACCTCCTCCACGCAATGCCACAAGTCTCCTAACCCACTCCTACCCGCCATAATATGACCCAGATGATGATGAAGCCCGACGAGAACCTCCGCAGGGCTTGGGATTTCGTTGAACGCACAGGTGTCAGCATTTTCCTCACCGGAAAAGCCGGCACCGGAAAGACCACATTCCTGAAAGAGGTGATGAAAAACAGCGCGAAGACCGCCGTTGTCGTCGCGCCCACAGGTGTGGCGGCCATCAACGCCGGAGGGGTAACCATACATTCATTCTTCCAGATTTCCCCCGCGCCATACATTCCCGGCGCGGAGACCCGCGACAACTACGCGTTCTCGAAACACAAGCTAAGGGTAATCAGGTCAATCGACCTGCTGGTAATCGATGAAATCTCGATGGTCAGGGCCGACCTGCTTGACGCCATCGACAACGCCCTGAGGAAATACCGCCGCGACTCCCGGCCCTTCGGGGGTGTGCAGCTGCTGATGATCGGAGACCTCCAGCAGCTCGCCCCGGTGGTCACACCGCGCGACGAGGAGATTCTGCGCGACCATTATTCCACCCCCTATTTCTTCGGGAGCCGTGCCCTCAGCCAGATTCCCTATGTCACAATCCGCCTGGAGAAGGTGTTCAGACAGCAGAACCTCGACTTCGTGGAGCTGCTCAACCATGTCCGCGACAACCGCCTTACCGACTCCGACCGCCGGATGCTCAACGGACGCCTGAACCCGGCCTTCATCCCCGACAAGGAGAGCGGCTACATCCGTCTGACCACCCACAACTCATCCGCTGACAGCTACAACGAGAACCAGCTGCGCAAGCTCCCCTCCAACCCTGTGAGATACAGGGCGCAAATCAAAGGGACATTCCCCGAGCTGGCCTACCCGACCGCTGAAGAACTTGTCATCAAGCCGGGAGCCCAGGTGATGTTCGTCAAGAACGACACCGCCGCCCGCGAGTATTACAACGGCCTGATAGGCCATGTCGTGAGAGCCGACGACCACAGCGCCACCATCCGTGTCCCCGGCCGCCAGACCCCGATAGAGGTGACACCACAGGTATGGGAGAACTCGAAATACAAGGTCAACGAACAGACCAACACGATAGAGACCGAGGTGCAGGGGACATTCACCCAGATGCCCCTGCGCCTGGCCTGGGCCATCACCATCCACAAAAGCCAGGGACTGACATTCGACCGGGTGATCATCGACGCGGGAGCCTCCTTCGCCCCGGGACAGGTATATGTGGCCCTCAGCCGATGCCGCACCCTTGAAGGGCTGGTATTGGCCACCCCCATCGCCGAAGACTCCCTGCGTCCCGATCCCGCCGTGGCCGAATACATCCTCCATCAGGCCGAAGCCGCCGAGAAAAGCGTCGGGATGCTCGAAGGGATAAAGGGGGACTACTACCGACAGCTGCTGACCGAACTGTTCACCTTCCGCGACATCGCCACCCGCGAGGAATCACTCTCTCGTCAGGTCTATTCCAACTACCGCCACAGCTACCCCGGGGAGAGCGCCGACCTTGAACGTATCGCCCGCGACCTGCGCAGCCATGTCATCGAGGTCTCCGACAAATGGACAGCCCTGATACGGACCAGTCCTCTTCAATCCCTCACCTCCGAGGAATTCCTCCTGCGTGTCCGCAAGAGCGCGGTCTACTTCTACAACACCCTGATCGAGGTTTTCGGCAATGTCATCCAGCGTTGCGAGAAAATCAAGACCGACAACAAACGGGCCAACAGCCGTGTGGCCGAACTGACCCTCGACCTCAAGCAATCGGTGCTGGCGCGGCTCTACCTGCTGCGCGACATCAACGAATACGGCTACACCGTCTCCAATTACCTCGGCTCAAAACAGCAGGCATGGATGAAGGCCACCCGCGACCCAGCCGAGGAGGCCAAGGCGCGACGCCGCGAAGAGAAGGAGTCACAACGAAAAGCCAAAGCCAAGGAACGCGCCACCCGCCAGCCACGTCCCGCCAAGGAATCGACCTATGACATCACCTACCGCCTGTTCCGTCAAGGTCTTTCACGCGAGGACATCGCCCGCGAACGCGGACTGACCACCACGACCATCTCAGGCCATCTGCTGAAATTCATCCAGAACGGCACCCTGACAGTCGAGGAGGTGTTGCCCGCTGTGGCCATCAACGCCATCACCTCCGTCATCACCCGTCTCGGCCCGGAGGCCGGTTACACTGCCCTGACCGAAGCCCTCCCCGGCATCGACTACAACGATATCCGTATGGTTCTCGCCACACTCCCCAAGGCCTGAACCTGCCCCCCGCCAGTCTCTCCCCCGCGACTTCCAAAAGATAGTTTTCAGGGGCTCCCACAGGAATATATTGTAGCCCCTTTGTCAACAACACGCTACAAATGCCCTTGTCTCAGCGCATGAAAACACATAATTGTATATTAAAATCTCGCAACCATTATTTCCGAAATTCCAAATTTTAATTAAAATAATTTGGATTTTGTTTTTATATACATTACCTTTGCGATGCAGTTAATTTCACTCCGAACCTCAAACAGGTGTGTCTCTTTCTCTTACTTAGCTTACACAGTAAGTATCCGGTTATATAAACCAAACAACAAAAATACAATCAGCTTGTCCTCTAAAAACAATGTAGGAGGAGATTGCTTAATCCCATATTTTTAATTGTCATGAAGGTATATATATGCAATCAGTTCCGTCAATTATTATCAATCATAATTCCCATTTTCGGGCTTGCGTGTTCCGCGCAAATCCGAGGGACAGTAATTGATGACACCGACATACCGGTGGAGGGAGCCGCGGTCGTAGCATTGCAGCTTCCCGACAGCACATATATCGGAGGTGCCCTCTCTGACCAAGACGGCAAATTCCTGATAGAAAACACATCCCGACTTGCCGACATCATCTTGCGGGCGGAAGCTATCGGTTATGGCAAAACGACAATCCACGCCTCACTGACAGACACAAACAAAATCATTCTTCCTCATAGCGGCATAACCCTCAATGAAGTAGTGGTCAACGCTCCAAAACTGACCGTCTCTCCCGGCAGGTTCACATTTTATCCGGGAGACATAATCAAGGATGCTAACGACGCTATGGAGGTAATGAAATTCGTGCCGATGGTCAGAGTGAGCAGTGGCGGCATATCTCTGCTTGGAACTGCCCCAAAGATTCTCGTGAATGGCAAAGAATCCATCATGGGCCCCTCCGGGGTAATCAACATGCTCAAGCTCTCCGACGCGGCAAGGGTAAAGCGGGTGGAAATCATAGTGCAGCCTGGTGTCGCCCGGCAAGGGGAGGGGCCTATAATAAACCTGATACTCGCCCCTCGCATCGGTAGTATGGGAACCGCCGACCTTACCCTCACCTATTCAGATGCCCTTTCCCCACGAATACAGGCATGGTATGGCGGGGAATGGGAAAAATGGCAGTTTTCCTGTGATGTAGCCCTTCTGGAAGCAAAACACAAAAACTCTGGAGAATCGACATACACCGAATTTGACACATCTCTTCCGGAAACCGTCGACAGGCAACCGTCAATGACCAAATACTCGACAAACCGGACTGAATCAACCATCTATTCTGTCTCCGCCACGGTCGGGGCTAGCGTGGACCTGGGGCATGACAATTCCCTCGGAGGCTCACTATTCTTATCCTCCGATTACTCCAAGGATGAAAGACACAGCCTTGTCACCATCATGCCGGACGCATCTGACATAAATACTTCAAGCCTTTCAAAACGGCCTTTCAATCCCGTGTGGGTGATAGGCAGAATGAATTATGACCACAAGCTTGATTCCCTCGGCAGCACCTTGCGGGCGTCCCTTTTCTATCAGGGTTCATTCAAACACAATGAGACATCATATACCCCCCTCGCATCCATGCAAGGCGAAAAGTCGGCCACCGACATAAATTCCATACAGCTGAAAGGCAACTGGAACAAACATCTCAATGACCGGGCAAGCATAGATGTCGGGGCCGATGCCTTCTACGACAATGTGAAGCGCCAACTGCGCAAAAGCTCCGACGGCAGCCTTTCGGGAGATCTTACGCTTGACGATGTCCTGCGCCAAACCCAGGCGCAATTTGACCTCTTCGCCGGGGGTGAATACCGGTTCTCGTCATTTTTTTCAATCAGCCTCGGAGTCAGGGGCAGATGGTATCGCCGTGAAATCGACCAGTATGTGCAGCGGGCCAACCGCAAATTCGAGGATTTCTACATCCTTCCGACAGCATCGGCCAGTTTTGCGTTCAGCCCCATGCACATGGTCACCCTCGGATATACCTCGGGGATTGAACAACCCGAATATTACCTCACAAATCCCATCAAATACTGGATGTCGCCGGAATATTACTCCACCGGAAATCCCGACCTCAAGGCAATCAACATCCACAACCTGCATCTCAATTACATATTGCTCCAAAAAATCAACCTCAGCGCCAAAGGTATATTAAAAAGCAACCTCGCTGAACAGGCAACCCTCTCCGCCGGTGACGGTGTCACCTATTTCAAACCGCTTGAAACCGGCAATTCACGCGCCTTGGAGCTACGGACAGGATATTCCGACGGCTTCTTCTCCCACAGATGGTATGTCTCGGCCGATGTAACCTATAAACTCACCCGCCTTGACAACCGTGACCTCCCGTCGAGCCTTACCGAAGGGGCGCAGACAGACTCACGCTGGTCGGCCCGTCTATCCTCCAGCATCACCCTCGGCAAAGACCGCTCATGGACGCTTGGTGTCTCCGGAGACTACCAGTCACCTCAACACAATACATTCTCAACAATGAGAGGATATGCCGATTTCGGCATATCCATCATTAAACGTTTCAAATTCGGTGGCAGACTGATGTTCATGGCATCCAACCTCCTCAACCATCACCGTTCGGGATGGTATGACTGCGCCGCTTACTCCCAGACATTCCGAAACCGAACCAACACCCACAGCTTCTTTTTGAAATTTGACATAGACTTTGGCAAACCATTCCGTATGCGCGCCAATCCGTCATCCGCCGACAGACAGCTGAAATAGCCCTCCAATACTCCCTGTTTTTCAATTTTCAAAATTGCAATTTTATAAACTAAATCTATTATGAAAGTAAGCCCATTCAACAGCTATATCTCTCTTTCGGACAACCGAGTGTTAGGGTACAACTCATTTCACAGAAGATTCATAATCTTACCTCAAAAGATTTCAAAGGTTCTTCAGACATATGACATAAATCTAATGTCCAACAATCTTCTTCATAAAATTTCGCCTGAGACATTCCAACTGCTGAAAGAATCAGGATTCATCATCAATTCAGGTGTCGATGAGTTATCCATACTTGACAAAGAGTTGGAAACCATTAATTGTTGCGAGAGCAATGCCGAACTTCATATCAATCCCACACTTGATTGTAATTTCCGGTGCTGGTATTGCTATGAAGAACATATGGCCGGCTCAAAAATGAGTGAGGAGGTATTGGAGGCCGTAAAGAATTACCTCAACAAAACAATCGCACAGCCGCTCAGACATTTCCGGCTTAGCTTTTTCGGAGGTGAACCGCTGTTGAAATTCGACTCGGTCTGCAAGCCGCTGATAGAAGAAGCCGCCGGACTATGCGCGGAACGTGGAGCCAGCTTCCATACCAGTTTCACCACCAACTCATATCTGTTGACCCAGGATATGGCGGATTATCTCGGTCGATTCTCCTGCGGGATGCAAATCACACTCGACGGCCACCGCGAGTTTCATAACAAAGTCAGATTCGCACCCGGAGGGATAGGCTCATATGACCGCATCATCTCAAATGTGGCGATGCTGGCAGATGTAGGCGTACGTGTCGTACTCAGAATAAATTACACTCTCGGTAATCTGGAGTCCGTTTCAGAAATCATCTCAGACTTAAAAGCCCAAAATATTGTTGAATCCAATAAGATTGTAATTGATTTTCAACGAGTATGGCAAGACAAGCACAAAGGCGGTGACGAGAAAATCAAACTGCTCATCAAGGAATACGGTCGCCAACTGAAAGAAATCGGCATAAGTTACAGCCTGCCTGACCTCCATAATCCTCGCGTGTCAAGCTGTTACGGCGACAAGAAGAACTACATTTGTGTCAACTACAACGGGGACTTCTACAAATGCACCGCCCGTGATTTCAAACCGGAAAGGCGCGCCGGACATCTCGCTCCCGATGGGACTCTCGTATGGGAACCGGGGCGCCGGGAGGCTTGGGAAAAAGCGAAATTCTCCCGGGAGATTTGCCGTAGCTGCCGTATAGCTCCCATATGTCTCGGCGGATGCCGTCAACGCGGACTTGAAAGCCCTGACGACAGAAGATGCCCGCTGGGATATGACGAAGCCCGCAAGGATGAACTCATCCTACAGAGGTTCGAACATCAATACCTCAACGACTGATTCATAACATTACTTTAACGATTTATGGGTATGCGACAGGATTCAAAGCAATTGGTGGCTTTACTGACCATCATCACAGGATTATACACGACAATTTCAGCCAATATAACGGGGGTTGTTGTCGATGGCAGCAACAATCCGCTTGACGGGGCTGCAGTCGTGGCCCTCCAACCCGCAGACAGCACTTACATCTCAGGCTCGGTCACTGACCAGACGGGCCGTTTCCTCCTGGAGATTCCCGAAGGGATTGGCAATCTGATTCTCACGACGAAAGCAATCGGCTATGACAAGCAAGACCTCACTGCCAAAAACGGGGATGAGGTCAGGATCGCGCTGACAGACAAAACCATCTCGCTCTCTGAGGTGACCGTCAGGCCGACCATCACCACGGTTTCCCCGGGGAAATTCTCCTTCATCCCGGGTGATCTCGCGAAATATTCTCCGAACGCGTTTCAAGCCCTTGAGATAGTTCCGCTGCTGTCAGTCGACATCGCCAATGACAAACTTGAAATCATAGGCAACGGCAAGACAACAATCTATATCAATGGCAAACAGCCAATCATGTCATCATCAAGTGTGATACAGATGCTTAAAGCATCTCCTCCCGGGAGAATCAAGCGTATCGAGGTATGGGTTCAGCCGGGAGTCGCATACCGCGACGAAGGAGCCATACTCAATATCGTACTCGCTCCGCAAAAAGGGACAACCGGAACTGCCGATATGACCGTCGTACATCAATCTGACAGGTTCAGTTTTACAGAATCGGGGTGGATTGGCCATGAACGGGACAAGTGGCAGTTTTCAGGAAGTGTTTACCTTACCGAATCCGCTCATGATTACAAAAGCCGGGTGGAGATGACCACATTCAATCCAGCCGACGGATTGGTTGAGATGGAACGCACATCTGACGCCAAATACAAAACCAGAGCTATCTATTCGCAGGCCGATTTCGGGGTAAGCCGTGATTTAGGCCACAATAACTCGTTAGGGGTAAGCCTTATGTATCAGCATAATTGGAAAGGGGATTCCGAATACACCAATGACAACCTGTTCCCGGTCACAGGGACTCACGAGAACATCGCATGCAAAGAACATGCTCCATACAAGATCATAACCGCCAATATCAATTACGACCATAAGCTTGATTCTCTCGGAAGCAGGCTCACCGGCCGCCTCATATATTCCCATTACGGTATGGACGCTGAGACGAAGTACACTCCGGAGTCAATGATGTTTGACAACAGTTATACTGACGGTAAAAATTCCATAGAAGGGAAATTGAGCTGGACAAAGGCTTTCTCTACCAAAGGGGGACTCACCCTGGGTTTCGACATCTTCCACGACCGCATCAAGCGCACAATGAACCAAAGCGAGACCCCGGGCGCCACGGGAGGCGACATGCCGTTGATCGACGATTTCCGTCAGAACCAGACCAATTTCGACCTGTTTGCCCAAGGAGAATACAGGTTCTCCAATCTGTTTTCGCTCAGCCTCGGCCTGACCGGCCGATGGTATAGAAGGGACACGCACCAGATGCTCAACGATACCCGGAAGATATTCGATGATTTCTACATCATGCCCGAACTGTCGGCAAGCTTTAATTTCAACTCAAAAAACCAGATGACGCTGGGCTACTCCTCAAATGTAAGTCAGCCCTATTACGCCGACACCAATCCTCTGGTGCATCGGTCTTCCTCCACACAGATTACCACCGGAAATCCCTATCTAAAGGCTGTCACGACCCATTCCATCAATCTTTCATATCTCTTGCTTCAGAAAATATCGCTTGGAGGGAGTATGGATTTCATGAACCATCTGTCTTTCCGGACAAACATACCGGTGGAGGAGAATCTGATTGCCAACATGCCGGTGGAGCTTGGCAAGAACCGCGACGCATCGGTGTTCATAAGCTATTCAGACGCATTCTTCGCCCGCAGGTGGAGCGTGATGGCCCGCACATCCTTCTCGAACACCCATACCGACAGCTCGGCCCTCTATGACCTGTTCAATGTCAACTCGGTTGATTATTCAACCTGGAGTATTTTCCTGATGTCTTCGGTCAGCATCGGCACAGACCGCTCCTGGATTCTGCGCGCCTCAATATATTACAACACCCCGGGTAAAAAGCCGCTGTCCAACACCCCTTCATACACAAATTTGACCGCCACGGTATCGAAGAGATTCCCATTCGGAGGCACGCTGACCCTTTACGGCGAGAATCTGCTCAACTGCAAGAGGGATTCCTGGTATGACTGTCCGGAATATTCCCGCCATGGTTACGACCTGACCAATGGCCGCAGGATAATGCTTCGTTTAAGCATGACATTCGGCAAAAACATCCGTTTGAGATACAATCCCTCGAGAAGCCTCCTGGAGGGACGATAGTCACTCCGATAAATTTCAGCCAACAAAGGTTCAGATGTTTGCCGGAACTGGATTTCACTACTGCCACCAGATCGAGCAGTCGGACTGCGGGGTGACCTGCCTGAGGATGGTCGCCCGGCATTTCGGCCGCAAGATTCCCGTGAAGTTCCTACGCTCCCGGGCGGATTTGTCGCGCGGCGGCATTTCCGTCAGGGGGCTGAAGGAGTGCGCGGAATCAATCGGTATGAAAGGATACGGCGTGAAACTCGGTTCCGGGCTGCTGGTTGATGCCCCCCTACCGGCCATTCTCCATTGGAACCAGAACCATTTCGCCGTGTTGTGGAAAGTCCGCAAGGGGAGATACTTCGTGGCCGATCCGGCAGCCGGGATGATGGTCTATTCCCGGGAGGAGTTCGACGCGCATTTCTGCGGCGACGGGGAGAGGGGCATCGCCCTGATTCTCGCCCCGACCGAAGAGTTCCATTCAATCAGCTTTCCCGCCGATGACAGCCGGGGGAAGATTTTCCGCTCCCTGCGCGACAGCATCAGGGAGCATTGCTCCACCTACCTGCTTATCCTGTCGCTGGCGTTGCTCGCGCTGGGAGCGAGCATCTTTGTCCCGCTGCTGATGCAAAAGACCATCGATGAGGGTATCGCCCGGCGTGACATCCCGCTTGTATGGCTGCTGGTCATCGCCCAGATTGCCATCTTCGCGGGAAGCCAGCTGACCACATCCGTCTCGGGATATGTGGTCAACAAACTCGGGTTGCGACTCTCGACCGGGGCCGTAGACCGGTATCTGACGAAACTTGTAAGCCTTCCGCTGCGTTTCTTCGACTCACGGGTGAGTTCAGACCTCATCCAGAAGACCTATGACCAGGAACAGACCCAGCAGTTCATGCTCCAGACCCCGACGACATTGTTGCTGACGGTCATCAACATCGCGGTGTTCTCCGCCCTGCTGCTTTGGTTCAATCCCTGGATATTCCTCGGCTTCCTTATGCTCACGCTTACCGGACTTGCCTGGGAGGGATGGATGCTCCGACGCAGGCGGAGCGTCGATTATGACATCCGCACCATCCAATGCCGCAACAACAACAATGTCTACGAGCTGGTCAACGGCATCTCCGACCTGAAAATCCACAATGCCCACCACCACCGGGTGTCGCTCTGGCGGACGCTGCAGGAACGGCTAAACCTGCTGCGGCGGCGTTCGGAAAACATCCGGCTCATACAAGGAGGAGGCGCGTCATTGCTATACCAGTCGCGCGACCTGGCGATTACCGGACTGTGCGCCACTCTTGTCATCGGCGACACGATGACCCTCGGGACGATGGTGACTGTGGCGTTTGTCACCGGACGGCTCGCCACCGGTTTCAGTTCCATCTCCTCCTCACTATCTTCTCTGCAACAGACCTCCATCGCCCTCGACCGCAGCAACGACGTAATGGATGAACCTGCCGACACAACCGAGGGGAAAATCGACTCCCTCGACGGCGACATCATCCTCCGTGATGTCACATACAAGTATCCCGGCAGCGACAGCCTGCCGGTAATCGGCGGCCTTGACCTGACAATCCCCCGGGGAAAAACCACCGCCATCGTCGGTCCGAGCGGATGCGGCAAATCGACCCTGATGAAGCTCCTCCAGGGGCTTTACCATCCGCAACAAGGCTCCATCACTGCCGGGATAGTCGATGTGGCCACACTCCAGCCCCAAGAATGGGGAAAAATCTGCACCAGCGTCTCGCAGCAGGGCTACATTTTCTCCGACTCGATTGCCCGCAACATCGCTTTGGGGGATGAGTCTCCCGATATGGAGAGGGTGGCAGATGCAGCCCGCACAGCCTGTCTCGGCCCGCTTCTCGACAAACTTCCGCTGAAACTCCACACCCTCATAGGGCCGTCGGGGATGGAACTGAGCGGCGGCGAACGCCAACGCCTGATGATAGCCCGTGCCGTCTACCGCGACACCCCGGTAATCCTCCTCGACGAGGCCACCTCCTCGCTCGACGCCGAGACCGAGCGCCGCATCGTCGCCAACCTATCGGGTTTCGGTCAGGGGCGCACAATGGTCATCGCCGCCCACCGCCTCTCGACCGTCAGCAACGCCGACCTGATTCTCTTCATAGACTCCGGCCGCATCATAGAGCAGGGCACCCACTCCTCCCTGATGTCCCTCGGTGGCCGCTACGCCTCCTTCGTCTCCGGCCAGCTCACCTCCTGACCCCCGTCCTCTTTTCCTCCAAATCGACATCTAATCCGCCGTGAGAGGTTGCGGGGAGGAGGGAGGATTTTGGGGATTCGGGAAAAATTCGTAAATTTGTGGCTTAAATGCGGATATAGGCGCAAGGGAGGCTATATGGCTGCCCGGCGGCTCCGCCAACAAACAGAAAACAAAAACGAACAACCAGCATAACAGACAATGGCACAGCAAGAAGACGTGTTCAAGAAAATCGTTTCCCACGCCAAGGAATACGGTTTTGTCTTTCAGTCAAGTGAAATCTATGACGGTCTGTCGGCCGTTTACGACTACGGCCAGAACGGCGTAGAGCTCAAGAACAACATCAAACGCTACTGGTGGGAGGCCATGACCCTCCTCCATGAGAACATCGTCGGCATCGACTCGGCGATTTTCATGCACCCGACAATCTGGAAGGCTTCAGGCCACGTCGACGCTTTCAACGACCCCCTGATCGACAACCGCGACTCCAAGAAGCGTTACCGCGCCGATGTACTCATCGAAGACCAGCTCGCCAAGTATGACGAGAAAATCGACAAGGAGGTGAAAAAGGCCGCCAAGCGTTTCGGCGAGTCATTCGACGAGGCGATGTTCCGCCAGACCAATCCCCGTGTGGCCGAGACAGTGGCCAAACGCGACGCCCTCCACGAGCGTTTCGCCAAGGCGATGAATGACAACAACCTCGACGAGCTGCGCCAGATTATCCTTGACGAGGAGATTGTGGATCCCGTGAGCGGCACCCGCAACTGGACCGAAGTGCGCCAGTTCAACCTCATGTTCAAGACCGAGATGGGTTCGACCGCCGACGGCGCGATGACCGTATATCTCCGTCCCGAGACCGCCCAGGGTATCTTCGTAAACTACCTCAACGTACAGAAGACCGGCCGCATGCGCATCCCCTTCGGTATCGCCCAGATCGGAAAAGCGTTCCGCAACGAGATTGTCGCCCGCCAGTTCATCTTCCGCATGCGAGAGTTCGAGCAGATGGAGATGCAGTTCTTCGTTCGTCCCGGTTCAGAGCTTGAATGGTTCAACAAATGGAAAGAGACCCGTCTGAAATGGCACAAGGCCCTCGGTCTCGGTGACGAGAAATACCGCTACCATGACCATGACAAGCTGGCTCACTACGCCAACGCCGCCACCGACATCGAATTCCAGATGCCTTTCGGCTTCAAGGAGGTAGAGGGTATCCACTCCCGCACCAACTTCGACCTCTCGCAGCACGAGAAGTTCTCCGGCAAGAAAATCCAGTACTTCGACCCCGAGCTCAACGAAAGCTACACCCCCTATGTCATCGAGACATCGATTGGTGTTGACCGTATGTTCCTCAGCGTACTCTGCTCCAGCTACGAGGAGCAGCAGCTCGAAGGAGGGGACTCCCGCGTGGTGCTTCACCTTCCCGAGGCTCTGGCTCCAGTCAAATGTGCCGTCATGCCCCTCGTCCGCAAGGACGGACTGCCTGAAAAGGCACGCGAGATTGTCAACGACCTCAAATTCGACTTCAACACCCACTACGAGGAGAAGGACTCCATCGGCAAGCGCTACCGCCGACAGGATGCCATCGGCACACCCTTCTGCATCACCGTCGACCATCAGACACTGGAGGACAACACCGTCACCCTGCGCGAACGCGACTCGATGGCCCAGACCCGAGTGAAAGTCGAAGACCTCCATTCTCTAATCCATGACCGTGTGTCGCTCAACTCTCTGTTGCGCAAGCTCGGCTGAAACAAATCTTAGAAATTATGAAGAAAAGCTATATCGTAGGTATCGTCATCGCCCTGTTGCTTGTCTTCCTCTTCGCCGGAGGATGCTCAAGCTACAACGGTATGGTCGATGCCGACCAGGCCGTCAAGAAGCAGTGGGGCCAGGTGGAGAACCAGTACCAGCGTCGTGCCGACCTGATTCCCAACCTTGTCAACACCGTCAAGGGCTATGCCGCCCATGAGTCGACGACCCTCCAGAATGTCACCGACGCACGCGCCGGACTGACCAAGGCCTACAACGACGCCAACGCCATCTCGGGAGACTCCGCCCAGGCAAACATCGCCGCCTACCAGCAGGCCCAGAGCAACCTCCGTGGCGCTCTCGACATCTATGTCAACGCCGTGCGCGAGGCTTACCCCGACCTCAAGGCCAACACCAACTTCATGAACCTGCAGGAGCAGCTCGAATCCACCGAGAACCGCATCGCGACCGAACGCCGCCGCTACAATGAGGATGTCGAGACCTACAACAAAAAGGTGTTGCGTTTCCCCGGCAGCATCTGGGCCTCGATGTTCAACTTCGAGCCTAAAGAGATGTTCCAGGCCGAGGAAGGAGCCAACAAAGCCCCCAAGGTCGAGTTCTGACATTCCAGACAATCCCCTCTCCCCCTCCACAGTTAGAACAATCCTGAAATGAAGAAAATCCTGACATATATCGCCGGTGCGACACTCCTGATGCCCATCCTCGCCTCTTGCAGCAGCGATGACAAGGATGAGGATGCCGGCACCATCTGGGACAAATATGAGGAATACCGCGAGGCCAACCTGACATGGATCGCCGAGCAGGAGACCCGTCTCAACCCCGACGGCACCAAATATTACGAGCGCCTGCAGCCGGCGTGGAACGTCAACAGCTACATCCTTATCCACTGGTTCAACGACCGGGAGGAGACAGCGGGCAATCTCGTGCCGCTGCTGACCTCGTCGGTACGCGCCCGCTACATCGGCCGCAACTATCTCGGCCAGGTGTTCGACGCAGACTCCACCAGCGAGAACGGGACATATTTCCTGGTCAGCCAGGTTGTCCCCGGATGGCAGCTTGCCCTTCAGAACATGCATGTCGGGGATTCGGTGGAGATAGTCCTCCCCTACAACCAGGCTTACGGGTCATCAAATCCCAACACCCTGATTCCCCCCTACTCCACCCTCCAGTTCACGATGCGTCTCCACGACATCCCGACACTGGAAGTCCGTCCCTGATCTATACCGCAGGCGCGGATGATACCCGCCAAAAACACTATTGCAGGGCCACCCACCACGATGTCAAAACCGGAATCCCGGCCAACGACAAAGCGGAGCAGTGGCCCTGCAATAGTGTTTATCCCCTGTGGCCAATAGACCATGCCGCGAGACACCTCTATGGCTGTACCTTGTCTATAAACAACGGGACAGATAGAAAACCGAAAGTCAGGAAAGCATACAAGGAGCTTACGACAACCCACGCCACAAGTTTGACGACACTCATTTTACGCGAGGATTGGGGAAACGCCTTGTTGAGCGACAACATTCCGTAAACCGAGGCAAAGAGCAATACCAATATGTCGGCCAACGTGTCGTCAAATATTTCAACCGGGATAAGCAAGAGGCACAACACCAGATATGTGCAGGCCAGATACAAGACGGCTATCATCAGTTCCGCAAAGTTGTATTTTCCCTTTATGTCTTTGTGATAGACCATCCAGGTACTCAACGCCAGCGGAATCGCCAGTATCATATGCTGCAATGTTATGGAGTCATAGAAATAATTAAGCACATCCGCGTACCGGCTGTTGTCAGATAAGACCTCTCCATCATTTTTCTTCCCGTTCCACCATGATACGGCCAGGAAGAACACTGAGTTATACAGCGACAGTAACATCAGCATATTGACAGGGGACACAAGCCCCACACGCCGTCCATAGACGTAATCCCTCACCACCGTCCAGGGACAGGCAAGCAACCTCCATACCGTGACAAAGAAATTGGTGGACACCCTTGTCAACGCGCCGAAGACATGAGTGGTGAATGTGCGCGTGGAGAAACGCCCGGTATTGGTGGGCTGTCCGCAATTGGAGCAGAAATTTCCGTCAACTTTAGCCCCGCAATTCAGACAGACATGGCAGGCATCCCGCCTGTCATTTCCATCCTCGACATAAATCCCGGCATCGCCGGATTGAATTATCTGTGATTGTTCATCCATATACCCTGCAAAGATAAGCAAATTTTTCCACCTAATCCGGGGTTGGATAAACTTCTCATTGCAGGAAAAACAGATCTGACGCGAAGTCCGTTCATCTGAAAAACAAAACGGAATCCACGTCAGACAATATAGCAAGTAAAGGCTGCATGCGGCTACACGGGTATTCAACGAATCAACGCACGGCCACCCCATACGAGCAGCACACCAAAAATGACGCTCGCGCAGAGATATATGATGGAGGTTGTCCAGTCACCCTTGTTGCCCAGCACCCAGAGGTCGTCGGCAAAGGAGGAGAAAGTGGTGAAGCCCCCGCAGAAACCGGTGATGAGCAACACATTCTCACTCGCGGTCATGACATGTGCCTTCTCCAACAGGCCGAAGAAGAGTCCGATGATGAAACATCCGATTATGTTGACAAGGAAAGTTCCCATCGGAAAACTGCCGTGAAACATCCCGGAGGCCCATTTTCCGACAAGGTAACGACCACAGGTGCCGACAAAACCGCCGCAACCTGCAAGAATCATTGCTTTGATCATAGCTTGACAAATTTTAGTTAAAACCTATGGATGTATAACGATAAAAGCCGCTGATTAGTTTATGCCCCGATAGCAGACGTCATCATGACAACGATTTTTTAGAGAGGAGGCAAACAATACCTTGTCACGCGCGTTATAATGACAAGAGAAGGCATTTTACTGACGTTATTAAAAAGTCTACCACTCAAAAATGATTATCCTTCTCCGCCCGCCCTCCCTCCGGAGGTGTCGGGCTCTTTTTTTTATAACCGACCTATCGCTTACCATCCCTGGTTCTGGGTCAGGTTGGTGTTCCTTTCCAGCTCGACAAGCGGGATAGGCCACAATTCATGTCGGGGTTGATAGCTCCGGGTATACATCAAATCACCGAAAATATCCGTGGCGTTCCTGACCGAAGACTCCAGCAGCCCCCACCGGCGTAAATCCCAGTAGCGTTGCCCCTCCCCGGCGAGTTCAAACGCACGTTCACGCCTGATTCGCTCAGCCATCTCCTCCTTGCCACTGACCGAAAGCCACTCCGGGCCGCTGTTGAGTCCGGGCATATTCACACGTTCACGGATTTTGTTGACCTCGACGACAGCCTTGTCAATGGCTCCGGTCTCATTATACGCCTCGGCAAGCATCAGAATCACATCCCCGAGTCGAATCAGAGGGAACTCATAGGGTGTACGGTTATATTCCCCCCAGTAACCGTCAAGATTTCCCGTCGGTATCCATTTCCGCCAGAAATAGGAATTCCACCCTTCGGAATTACGGATAAACGCCATCGCCTCCATCGGCGCACCGCCCTTGGTGGGGTCGGCAAGCACAAACTGCTTGTCCATCGGCGACGAACCGGCATCTGTCCCCAGATAATGGGAATATGGGGTAATCACATTGAGACACAGGCGCGGGTCGCGCAGACGGTAGGCATCCATCACCTTGGTCGTGTCACACTCCAGCAGGTCGGTCACCTTGGTACTGCCTTGATCTATGGCGACACACATATACCGGCGGCGCGACTGCGAGTCTCCCGAATTGAAACCCGGAAACAGGTCATCCCAGTTGAATGGTGAGCCGTCAAGATTCTCATACATATCGACAAGCCTTGTTGAGGGGACAATGCAATTGCTCGCTACGAGCCTCATGGTCGACTTGTTGCCGAAATACCCGACGATGTTCAGCGCGTACCCCGAGGTGTTTCCGTCAATCGACTGTATGGAGAAAATCATTTCCGGGCTGTGCATACCGTTATACAGCCTGAAAAGCTCCTCATAATCGGGATGAAGCGAATATCCGTAATCATTGGTCTTGTTATAGACAATCTCCTCGAAATCGGCTATCGCCTCCTCCCATTGGCGGTTGTAGAGATATACCTTGCCGCGCAGAGCGTAGGCTGCCCCTTTGGTGGCACGTCCCAGGTCAGCCGCGTCCCATTTCACAGGGAGTTTCTTTATGGCATCGGTCAGGTCGTCGATGATATGGCCGCGAATCTCCTCGGCTGAACTGCGGGGAGCCTTGAGGTTGGCGAACTGCTCGTTTATGTCGCAGGTCTCGTCATAATAAGGCACGCCGCCCCAGCAATTAAGCATCCTGAAATAAGCCATCGCACGGAGAAATTTGGCCTCACCCGTCACCCTGTCGATGGTCTCCTGGCTGATTGGCATCGTAGCCACATGGCTGATTACCGTGTTTGCCCGGTGAACCAGTTCGTAAAGATACTGCCAATGGTTCTGCACGCCGCTGCTGTTGGAGACGAAAGAGGTGCCGCGCGAGATGTCAGCCCAAGGGGATGTCCCGTCGGCGAGATCGCTACACATATCGAAAGTGAACTCCAGACCAAAGCACCAGTCTGCTTTCATCGCCGCGTACATCCCGACCGCCGCCTGTCGGGCATGGTCCTCTGTCTGCCAGAATGTCTGTCCCGACATCTGGTCGCCGGGAACATAGTCAAGACTCTCGCATCCGCTGAACAGTACTGTAATGGCCGTCAGCCACGCCGCATATTTTGTTTTCATGATTTCTCGTTGTTAAAAAGAGATATTGAGTCCGACCGAATACTGGCGCACGGAAGGATAACCGACGTTCGCGCCCACCTCCGGGTCAAATCCGGGGAATTTAGTGATTGTGAAAAGGTTGTCGATGCTCGCGTAAATTTTCAGATTCTCCACAAAGAATTTCCTGGAGATTTCCCGGGGGACTGTGTAGCCCAGCTGTATGTTCTTACACCGGAAATATGCCGCGTTATGGACGAAGGCATCACTTGCGATATTGTTTTTACCGTTTGAGCTATTGCGCAGAATCGGATACTTGGAATCATACGGATTCTCGGGAGTCCACGCGTTGTCGGTAATATCCTTCACGAGCGACTGCCCCATCACCGTCACAAAGCGGAACGCCTGATTGTTGTAATAGACCTGGTGGTTGCCTACACCCTGAAACAGCACACTGAAATCAAAATTGTTCCAGCTCAGCCCGAAACTCGCACCATAAGTGAGCCTCGGCAACGTGCCGTGGCCGATTTCCACACGGTCATCGGCATCGAGTTTCCCGTCGCCGTTGGCGTCGCGATACAGGAAATCACCCAGTTCTGGACGCTGGTAGGTGGCGAAATAATCAGGATTCCTGTCGACAAGCGACTGCACATAATCGAGGTCGGCCTGGTCGCGCACTATCCGGTCGACGGTTATCACATAAAGCTGATTGATAGGTTTACCCTCCTGCGTCTTATAGACACCGTTGATTGAAGAGACATCCCCCTGGAACTTGGTGACCTTGTTGTCGACAAACCCGATGTTGAAACCGACGTTGTAGGAAACCTTACCGATACGGTCGTTCCAATGCAGGTCAAGCTCGAATCCCTTGTTGTTGACCTCGCCGGCATTCTGGTTCGGCACCACACTCGTGCCATGCTCTAATGGAGCCGGAAGGGAAATCAATATCCCCTTTGTGTCTTTGTTGTAAATATCCACCGAACCGTTCAGGCGGTTGCTCAACAACGCGAAATCGATTCCGAGGTTGGTCATATAAGTCTTCTCCCAGGTCAGCGCCGGATTGGCCAGCACGGTCTGAGCCAGTCCCCCGGCGATATTGCCGTTGAGGATATAATTGGCGGTGGCGAACAACGACTGGTACATATAATAGCTCGTTGTCTCGTTATTCCCCAGAGAACCATACGACAACCTGAGTTTAAGCTCGTTCAGCCAAGTCGAAGTAGCGTCCATAAACCGCTCCTGCGATATTCTCCATCCGGCCGACACCGAGGGGAAATATCCCCATCGTTTCCCGGGCGCGAATTTCGATGAGCCGTCGGCACGCAGATTGGCCTCAAGCAGATACTTCTCATCCCAGTTGAGATTTATGCGCCCGAAATATGAGCGCATCGCCCATTCATTGTAATTGCCGGTGATATTACCGTTGGTCATACCCGCGTCGATGGCCCCCAAAGATGGGTCTACCAAATCATACTTGATGAAAAAGTCAGTGTCATACTTGTTGTACTCCTGGCTCATACCGGCCAGCACCGTCGCATCGAGCCTGCCGATATTCAGATTGTATCTGGCCGTAAGTTCCGAGGAGCGGAAAGAGTTGCGGTAATTGTATCTGCGGATATAAGTCCTGACCACCCCCTCCCTTATCAGGACGGGGCCGTCGAATGTGAAGCGGAACAGGTCTCGGTCGGTCAGATGGTGTTCGATGTTGCGCTCCCAATAGTTATAGGCGAACGCCCCCTTGATGGTCAATCCCTTGACGGGGGTGACACTCGCATGAAGCTTTATCACCGACCGCTTTGTCTTCGTCGGGTAATCCGTATCGTAAAACCATTGGCGGCGATAGGGATTGAAATTGCTGACATTCTCCTCCTCCGGATTCTGGATGCCCCCGTACAATCCTGTCACAGGATCATACAGGGTCATGCCGGGAACTGTGTTGAAAGCTCCCGAACCGAAAATGACATCCCCCCCTGCTGTCGCATTCTCTGAGGATGGATTGTTCTTGTCGATATACCCGAAAAATTCCACCCCCGTGCTGAGCCAGGGCTTGATGTTTACATCCAGATTTGTCCGTAGCTGATAACGTTTGTAATCGGTGTAGTATATCATGCCGGGATTATTGACATATCCCAGTGAAATATTATACATGACCGTCTTGGAGCCACCTGTCACCGACAGGTTATGGTTCTGCACCACCGACGGGTTGCGGTAGATATGGTCCTGCCAGTCGGTGTTCGGATAGATTGTCGGATTCCTCCCCGCGTCATTACGCCATTCATCAATCTTCCCCTGAGAGAATCGCGGAGCCTGTCCGTTGGCTATGAGGCCCGCATTCTGGATTTCCATGAAGTCGGCATAGTCAGTGACAAGGTTCAGCCTTTTCGCCACAGTCTCGAAAGAGACATTCCCGCTGTATGTCACCCGGGGCGCACGTTCCACTCCATGGCGGGTGGTGACGAGTATCACTCCGTTGGCCGCACGCGAACCATATATCGCCGCCGAAGCCGCGTCTTTCAGCACGGAGATGTTCTCGATGTCCTGCGGATTGATGTCGCCCAATGCGATTCCGGTCATACCGTCGACCACCACCAGGGGAGCCGAATTGTTGAGTGTGCCTTGTCCTCTGACATATATCCCTTGGGATTCATATCCAGGGGTGTTGCCCCCGGAATTCGTCACGGTCAGACCCGCGGCGAGTCCGGCAAGCGCACCGGTCACATTTGTCACCGGACGGTCTTCAAACGACGTGGCTCCGATTGAAGCGACAGACCCTGTGAGGTTGACCTTTTTCTGGGTGGCATATCCGACCACCACCACCTCATCGAGCATCGAACGGTCATTGTCGAGGACTATCGAATAGTCATCCTTCCCGGGAGAAAGAGGTATCTCTTTGGGAGTGAAACCGACATACGACACTTGCAATGTCCCCCCTGAGGCAGGTATATTCGGGAAGCTGAACTTACCGTCCACATCGGTGACAGTGAACACCTCCGCGTCACCTTTCAACTTGACGGAAGCACCAATCACAGCCTCCCCGGACTTATCCGTCACTTTGCCTGTGACAGCCCGGCTCTCATCTCTGACCGACAGAGAATCAGCCGGATTGGAAGGAGATTCCGCCAGCACCGCCATCGTCCCATATGTCCACACGCACAGCAATATCGCCGAACGTTTAATGATTGGATTTAAATTTGTGACCATCTATCAATTTTGAGTGTCGGAATCACCGTATGATTCCGGTTATCCATATGCTTATCTGTTTCGAATCGCTATCAATCAGTCTGGATGACAAGGTAATTCGTCAGGCTCCAGAATTTGTGGGGGTCGGTGATTTCAAGGGTCTTCTGCCCGTTTTCATCGACCAATTCATATGACGATTCCGGATGGTTGGTAAGAATCCTGACCTTCGACGCGTGTAAAGGCAATGATGTGAGGAGCCGTTTGTCACCTGTCTCGAAGAATCCTTTATCAAACTCCCCCTTCATCAGTTTGGTCTTGCGTAGGAATCCTGATTCAATTATGCTGTGTCTTTTCAACTCTGATTTGGAAGCTATCACATAATAGCACATATTCAGCTCATTCTCAAGTCTGAGCGATGTCTCCTGGGCGGCATCCCGCTCCCCGGTGACGGCTGAGACGGTGGTATTGAGTGAATCTACGGTATTGTTCAAGGCCCCGATATGCTCATTGGCGGCGGTGAGCTGCCGTCGCAGCGATTCGATTTCCTCCAGCTGGGAATCCATCTGGAGTCGGAGAGCGTCTATCGTCTCGTGGAGTTCCTTCTGATTGATTGTCGAGTTTTCCAGTTTCCCCTCCAGTTCCTGCAACTGCGCCTTGCGCTGCTTTATCTTCTCCTTCAGGTTGGCTATGTCGGCGAGAATGCGGGCCTTCTGTCCGGCATTCTCGGCAGGTTGTTTCGAGGCAATGGTCATGACCTTCTCAAGCTGCTTTATTTCATCCAGCCCGGCAGAGACCTCCTTGACAAGCGACAGGAGCTGGTCACGTTCGTTCAAGGCGGTGGCAAGCTCCTGTTTGGAGATTTCCGCCAGAGATTGCTGCTCCCGATCCTCGGTTCCGTTGCAAGACAACAGCAAAATCGTGATGACTATCGGTATGATGAGATGTTTCGTTTCCATCTGGTCCGGCATTTTATTCACGACAAATTTCGCGAACTTTCCCCGGCTGTCACAACATACGTCAATAGACAGCAGAAATGTGTCAATGAAGGGATGCTGTCATATTTGTCATTACTGGAAAGAATGACTAATTTTGTGAAATGAAATCGTTGGAATACAAGACAGACTTAATATTTGATTTGTTTTTCTGCATCATCATTATGCCGCTCTTGATAATTCTCGGGCCCGCGCAATACTGGTGGAGGACATCCCCGGTGTTCACCTGCCTGGCGATTTCATATCTCTACGGATGCTATTTCGCCACCAAAGCGATGAGCCTACCCCGGCTGGTGCTGTCTAAATCCTATTACAGGATAATCAGCATAACTGTCCTCCTGCTGATTCTGACATACCTCCTTACCCTCTACCCCTTGCCGGAGATGGATTTCGTGATTCCGTCGATGAGCGAATACCAGACCAGGGTCAGGAACTACAACATCACGATAACCGTCTGGCTGCTCTTTTCGGTCGTGATATGCTATTCGCTGACGGTCTCGTTCATCAAAGAACTGTATCACCGCCAGCTGCTACAAAGCATCGTGGAAAACCAGCGCAACAAGGCTGAACTGGCCTTGTTCAAGGCCCAGATAAACCCCCATTTCCTCTTCAACACTCTCAACTCACTTTACAGTCTGGTGATAGGCACCTCGCAAAAGGCCGAGGATGCTTTCATCAAATTCACCGAATTGCTCAAATACACCTACATCACCGCCGGGAAGGACTGGGTGACAATCGCCGATGAAATCGATTACATCAACAATTACATAGACCTGGAGCTTATCCGGCTCGACAACCACACGAAGGTCATCCGCGACTGCTCGGTGGATGACGACCAGGCCAGGATTCCCCCCCTCATATTCCTCACATTCGTGGAGAACGCCTTCAAATACGGGGCTTCGACGAGCCGCGACTGCGAGATTTTCCTGAAGCTTCATCTCGAAGGGGGAATACTGGTTTTCGAGACAGCCAACCGGATTGTGAGACATGCCGACGAGTTCCGGCAGGATATGCCGGTAGGTATAAACAACTGCAAAAGCCGTCTTGCGGGACTGTTTCCCGACAGACATGTACTCAACATCGAGGAGGTTGACGACACCTTCAAGGTTTATCTTAAAATTGTTCTTGACAGCCATGAGTGACACGATAAGATGTGTGGCCATCGACGATGAGCCTCTCGCCCTTGAGGTGATAGAGAAATTTTGCCAAAGAATCGGCAATGTGGACCTCCGGAAGTTATCCAATCCGATTGCCGGACTTGATGCGATAAGGCAGTCGCTTCCCGACATCGTGTTTCTCGATATCGAGATGGAGGGGATAAACGGCCTCGACATAGCCTCACAGCTACCCAAAGGCACCTGCTTCATATTCACGACAGCCTATTTGCGATACGCGCTCGACGGATTCGACCTCGACGCGGTCGACTACCTCCACAAGCCGTTTGCCTACACCCGGTTTCAGACCGCCTTCTCCAAGGCGTTGAGACGATTGGGACGACAGCCGATAACAGCCCCCTCGCAATGTATCGTAGTCAAGCAGGATTACATCAACATCAGCATCCCGATAGATGACATCCTCTATATCGAGGCAGTCGAAGGGTATTCCAAGATTCACCGTATGTCGGGGGAATGCGTAATGTCACGGATTCTGTTGAAGAATATCTTTGAACTGCTCCCTACCGATACCTTTTTACGGATTCACAGATCTTTCATCGCGTCGAAATCAAAAATCAAGAGCTTCAACCGTCAGGAAATCCTCCTCAACGACGGTCACACATTGCCAATCGGCCGCCAATACGCCTCCGACTTCATCCATATGATGTCAAGCGCTTCCCCCTCCTGAGCATAAACGAGCAAGTGGGTCGGAATCAATTGATTCCGACCCACTTGCTATATCATAGATTGTTGACTGTCAATCAATGTCGTCCGATATGGCCATCCTTATTTGGCGGCGTGGCAGCAACGCGGGGCAACCGCAGGGGTTGACAGCACAACATACGCGCCGGGGAGCAATGTGGGGGGAATGGCCGCAGGCTCGGAGGGTGAGAAGATGTTGGTCAGTCCGGCTGTGTCAGGGGCAGCTCCGGTGAATTTGACAGCCTCCTCCTTGGAGCCGAGGTTGACGGCCACAACCACACGTGAATCGCCCAGTGAACGTTCGAACACATAGAGGTCAGGAGAAGTGGTCGGGAAGCGCATCATCTTGGCACCCTCGGGGTTACCGGCGGCAAGTGCGGGATTGCCATGCTTGAGGGTGGTCAATGTTTGATAGAATTTGAAATAATCGTTGCGGGGTTCCCACTGCGGAGCCTTGTCCTTCTCGAAGAACTCAAACGCACGGTTCATTCCGGTCTCCTGACCTGTATAGATGAGCGGCATGCCGGGAAGTGTGAAGCTCAGAACGCCGAAAGCCTGCGAAAGATTGCCGAGACGCTCAAATTCTGTTCCTTCCCATGAATTGAGGTCATGGTTGGTGATCATCTCCATCAGATAAGTGTCGGCGGGGAACTCGGCAGCCTGTGCGTTAAGCATCGAGTCGATGGCCACAGCATGTTTCACCGCGAACTTGCGGGGTTCGGTCTGACCGTTACGCGCGTCGACAAAGGTGTATTGTCCCTGAGTGGCGGCTATCTCCGAGAAGAGGTCTTTCATCGGCCAGTTGTAACCCATATCGAAACCCTCTACATGCAGTTCAGGCTTTGTAGCCTCGGCGAGCATAAAAAGTCCGGGTTGGGCAGCCTGGAGCTGAGGACGCGCCTCATTCCAGAAATCGGTCGGCACCTCTCCGGCCACATCGCAGCGGAATCCATCGATACCGACCTCTGTGAGCCAGAATTTCAACGCGTCTATCATACCCGCACGCATCGCGGGATTGGAATAATCGAATTTGTAGACGTCGGTCCAGTCATAAGGGCCATACATCTCCCCTTTCTCGTTGCGGACATACCAGTCGGGATGCTGCTCCACCCAGGCGTTGTCACAGCCTGAATGATTCGGCACCCAGTCGATGATCACCTTCATCCCGAGGTCATGGGCCTTCTTCACCGTGGCCTTGAAATCCTCTATATTGCCGAACTCGGGGTTGATGTCCTTATAGTCGCGGACGGCATAGTAGCTGCCGAGTGTACCCTTGCGGTTCTTCTCCGAGATAGGATGAACAGGCATGAACCATAGCAGGTCGACGCCCAGCTCCTTCAGTCGGGGCAGCTCCTTGTCGAACGCCTTCAAGGTGCCTTCATCTGTGAACTGGCGCAGGTTTACCTCATAGATGACCGCGTTGCGGCTCCAGCAGGGGTGATTCAGTTTGGTGGCGGGAACGGCAGGCACATTCACCTGCACGGGGGAATTTTGAGCCACGGCATTCAGTCCCAACAGGGCACATAAGCCGCATGCAACTCCTTTCAGAATCTTTTTCATGGTGATATGATTGTTGATGGTTTTATTTTCCGATTACAAATTTACCATCTTTCAATCATATTTCCAAAAATCGGCTGTATCAACCGGCATTATTCCCGACAGCTATCAATGTCAACTGTCTTTCAAGTCTCAGGGCGAGAGCCCCGTTGTTTTTTATGAAGGAATACAGCTCCCCGACAGCCCTCAGCTTCGGTTCTTTCTCGAAATTCAGGTCACCTTTCCATCCGGCTACAAGGCGCGAGAGTTCGGTCTCCCTGTCTCGGGCCTCAGCCGTCAGCTCGTCGGCATCGTCGCCGATGGGATAACGCCGCGTCAGCATGTCGGTGGAAGCGAACATCTGGTAATTCGCCACGAAGGAGAAGCAGTCCTCCAGCACATCGGGCCATTGGCGCAAATCGACATTGTTTTGCAGGGAGTCCAATACCAGGCTCGTGTTTGACGCGCTGACCAGCAGCCGCTCAACAGCCGGAAGCCGAGTGTTGTCAGTAGGCAGTCCGGATGGTTCGAACATGTCAGACAGGTCATTGAAGGAGAAATCGGGATTATATGAGACTTCGCCATCTTTCCTGCGGGGAGCCGGAGTGGTCACGGCATAGCAGTAGGCGAGGAAAATATTCAGCAGGTGAAGAAGACGGGGCACATTTTTCAGAAGTTTTTCTTTCTGTTCGGCATCCCTGAGACGTTTCTGTTTCTCGATTTCCGACCCGACATCGATTTCCGACTTCATCGACCCCACGGCGTTAAGAAACAGACCGAGGAATATCAAGCCACACATCACCTCGATGGCGGTGATCGCCTGCGCCCAACCGTGGGCCGGGGTGTAGTCGCCGAAACCAAGGGTGGTGATGGTCACGATACTGTAATAGAGCCACGACCCGAAATCGGTTCCCGCCCCATCCGGAATCCTGAACTGGCCGTCAGGCAACGCCCAGTATATGAGCGCGAACACCGGCGTGACAACCACATACAGCCCAATCCATACTATCGGCCTTATATTGGAGACCACATGGAAAAAATGCTTCACCTTGTCTGAGACTGTCCCATTCATATTCAATTCATTCTATTTATGATAAACATCGCTATTAGAATATCTCCTATCCAAATTCACAAAAATTTGTATAACATCACTTTTTTTATTACTTTTGCAACTAAAGGTTTACACGAAATCAATCATACACATTATGCACACAAAACTTAAACTAATGCTATCGCTAATAGCGATAGTATGTCTCACTCCAAAAGCTTATGCAGACGTTGAGTGGGAATTTCAGGTAGGCGGAATGTACACATCCGACTACAAGGTATACTCAACATCTTCTGAAGACATCAAACGGAGTGCTAACGGCCAAGCCACATTAGGACTATACCTAAAAATCCCTGTTGCACGAAGAATGTTTATCGAGACCGGACTTGGATGGCGCCATCATTATGTTTTCTCAAAATACAAGTTTGAAGTCACAAAAATCGGTGATGAGTCTCTCGATGAGCCAGCTGAAACCTGGGTAAACCCTGAATATAACGATTGGGGAAATTCTCTTGTGTTGCCGGTGAAATTTGGATACTCACTCCCTCTCAACGAGCAGAATTCCTTTGAATTTCTCCTTGGCCCGTATGTCGAGTATCTCTTCAACAGCCCTAACGAATATGCCACCGAAGAAATACAGGAAAGAATCGACTACGGCTATAACATCCGTAAAGCCACCCATTGGTCGGTCGGCATTCAACCCTCTGTTATGTTCAAGCATCGTGCCCTCCGAATAGGTATGACTTTCCAAAGTCCCATATTTTATAACGGTCCACAAAACCTTAACAAAAACACCTTTATGTTTACAATTGGGGTGTCTTTCGGAAGTGGAGCATGGGAAGGCATCGGTACAGGTCTGGCGGCGGCTGGCACAGTAATGGGTGCTATGGCCGACGGATATGCGTCTGGAGCAGCGGCAGCCTCCTCAAATAATTACAACGATTCTTATTCAGATTCACAATCATCATCTTATTCCTCATCCTCCTATTCTTCCGGTTCAAACAGCGGGAATCAATCACTTTCGCAAAATCAGCAGTTAAACTCAGACAAACGAGTTTATAGCAATTATGAATCGATGCTGAGCAAGTTTAAATCAGGACTGACAGGATATACTTGTTCCGAGGTAAAAGACATTCAGAAAAAAATGCGTAAACTCCGCGAAAAATGGAACGGTAAAATCCAAAAATCCTCCCTTGAGAGCTGGAACTGCAACTAATCCTCCCCGACATAATTAAAACGTCCACTCTACCATTAAAACGTCCACTCTATCTGTTATCACAGATTAAGTGGACGTTCTTTATTTTTATATCTTCCGATGTCATTCAATCACTCGGGAAACCTTGCCATTCTCAAAAATCACGGTGGTCTCATTGCCGTAAATCCAGCGGCGTTTCTCCCCTGACTTGCGGATTTCCAGAGGAGGGCCAAGCAAGATGTTCACCTCGTCAGGCAGCATCCCGATTGTGACTTTGCCATTCTTCACGGCAGCAAGATTCGGGGCCACGATGTCGGGGCGGCTGACCGCGTAGGCGCCCATGTCGTTGAGATATTTCGAGTTGACCCATGTAAGCTCCATCACCAGTTCTCCATGACGAGTGTTGGATTCCGGATGGAGCGACGCGAGCGGCAGTGTGCGCGGGATAAGCCCCTTCTCGCGGTAACGGACGGCGACATCTGTGGTGGCGAAATCAAATCCCCCATCCTTGGCCTTGACAGTGAGGTAGCGGGTATAGGTGGCCTCTTTGTTGTTGGTTCCTTGGGTGGATTTCAGCATCGCCGAGAATTCGTTTTTGTCATAATCCACAGACAGCAGCCCTTCATCGGCCTCGGTGTCGAAATTGTTTACAGCATACAACAACGTCGCCAGCATCACTTTCCGCGCATCCAGTCCCTTGACAGGGATTGTCCCCTTGATTACGGCCGCGCCGTCAGTGGGTTCGGTCGAAGGATAGAACAATGTCACCCCATCCTCCTGGGCGGGGAGTTCCTGAATCGAAATCCACTCGGTGTAATCCACCGGAGGTTTAGGGTCTTTCTTTCCCGGGAGTTTGAATCCCAGGGCCGTCTCCGGCACAATCAGCGACGCGACTACCGTGACAATACCGGCAATTGTTGCTTTATTCATAAGTCAATGGTTTGGTTTGGAATGGAGAGGGGTCGGGATTACTGCCCCTGACACAGGTTTTCCTCCCGCTGCCCCTCTCCTCAGGTTTTACACGATTAATCAAAAGGCCACTCCAAGGCGAATCATGAAGTTGCTGGAGTGCAGGCTCTTCTCCACGCTGTTGGCGTCCTTATCGTAATAATAGATTTTTGCGGCAGGGACAAAACCACGCTGGTAAGTGAAATCGAGGTTGAGACGCTTGTACCATACACCAAGGCCGATCTGCATGCCTGCGTCAAATGCCTGATAGTCATACTCATCCTTCAGCTCGTCGTTGTCGACTTCCCATTTGTCGCCGTCACTGTCTTTGTAGCTGAGTTTCTTGCCGGCGAAATCATAGCTGACAAACAAGCCGAGGTGGGCGTCAAGCTTGATGTCGTCGGTGATGAAGTATTTGTAACCGAAGGTGAAGGGGGAGTATTTCACATTCCAGGTGAGGATATGACCCTTTTCATCATAGGTTTCATCATCGTCTGTTTCCTCATATTTGGTCGAGAAGCCACGGGTGCCGATACCCAGTTCCATACCCCAGTAGAGGCCGAAATTGCTGATGGGACGCTGGAAGCCGAAGTCGATGTCCATACCGGCGCGGCTGCCCAGGGAAACCTCCGAGTGGGTTCTGCCCTCATTGGCCAGGTCGATGGCCTCGCTGGCTCCGGCGATGTTGTTGAACGACACACCAAGACGGGCATACCATAAGGTGGAGGTCTTTGACTTGCTGTAAGAGTAGGACGACATCACCTGAGCTGAAGCGGAGATTGCCATAAAGGCTGTCGCCACGATTAACAATAGTTTTTTCATATGTGTAATGTGGTTGTCACGGCAATTGTGTCAGCATTGCCGTGTGGTTAAAGATATGTGTTCGGTGGTTTACTTTGTGATTCCCTGGTTTCCTTGCGACTGCTGTCCGTCGGTGGTCACGGAGACTGATGTCTGGGTCGTGGGATATACCACTCCGATCATGTCGATTTCGGCCTTGGTTGCCGGGCGGAAGTTGGTGTACTTGACAGGATAGCCCGAAAGCTCCACTATGAGCATCTTTGTGTCCTTCTCATAGACATAGGAGTCAAACAGCGGCTCGATGATGGCGTCCGCGTCAGCTTCCTGACACGCACGGTAGAGGGCCCTCATCTCGTCATTGCGGATTTCTCCCATGGTGATGTTGCCGATTGCCTGATCGAGAGGGAAATAGTAGGGGCCGAAGGTCTCGCGGGAATTGCTGAGCATCTTCATGTCGAAAATCTGCGGTGTGACGAATGTGCGCACCTCCGGCGGAATCTTGCGGGCTTCGGCCCGCTCGAATTTCTTGGGATTGGAATCTTTCTTCTGGGCGAAAGCCGGCGCGGAGGATGCCAGCACAGCCACAGCAAGAGACAGGAGTAACCTGCTTTTCATACTCGGTATCCCCTATGTTCGTGTCGGGGGCAACTGTTGATGGCAGCCGATCCCTCGCCGCCTGTTGGAAAAGACTTGAATCAATGGGGTACACACATAAAAAAGGCGGGATCTGCATCATTTTGCTTATCCCATCCTTAAGGCTTCTCGCATTGCCATCGACAGAGGATAAGCAACGTCAGTCAGCCCACGCCTTGGATATGGAATATCTCCACGCCTCGCCGACCGCTCCTGAAAGGGGCAGACGGCGTGGGCAGGAAAACGTGTTTCCACAAACAGCGCGAACAATTTCGTTGCTTCATCTTCTCTGTCTTGAAAATTTTGCGAGAATTTTAAGGATAGAAGACAAACGTAATGAAACGTTCTTTATGTATGTAACCGGTCTGCCCCTCTAGGCTAACCGACACTGCAAATTTACAACTTTTTCACATATCTGCAAACACCCCGCCGTTTTTTAACAGCCTGGCATAAAAGCAGACCGGCCGGCAGACTCGCGGGGAGTCTGCCGGCCGGTCGGTATTATCGGTGGATGGCTTTATCAGCCGATCTGTTCGGGAGCGGGAACGGGGGCGAGTTCAGAGTCTGAGACCACGACATCGTTGATGTCTTCCTTCGAGCCGACTACCAGACGTTCGTACTGACGAAGACCGGTACCGGCGGGAATCAGGTGACCGCAGATCACATTCTCCTTCATGCCCTCCAGGGTGTCGGTCTTGCCGTTGATGGCGGCTTCGTTGAGCACCTTGGTGGTCTCCTGGAAGGAGGCGGCTGACATGAACGAGGAGGTCTGGAGAGCGGCGCGGGTGATACCCTGGAGAATCTGCTCGGAGGTGGCGGGAACCGCGTCACGCACTGCGACGGTCTTGAGGTCGCGGCGCTTGAGGGCTGAGTTCTCGTCGCGGAGCTTGCGGGCGGTGATGATCTGGCCCGGCTTGAGGTTCTCGGAGTCTCCGGCGTCAACAACGACCTTCTTGCCCCAGATGCGGTCATTCTCATCCATGAAGTCGCGCTTGTCGACTACCTGCTGCTCAAGGAAGCAGGTGTCACCCGGGTCAATGATGTTGACCTTGCGCATCATCTGGCGGACAATCACCTCGAAGTGCTTGTCGTTGATCTTCACACCCTGCATGCGGTACACATCCTGGACTTCGTTGACGATGTATTCCTGCACGGCGGTCGGCCCCATGATGTTGAGGATGTCGGAGGGGGTGATTGCGCCGTCAGACAGCGGTGTGCCAGCACGGACGTAATCGTTCTCCTGCACGAGCACCTGCTTGGACAGGGGCACGAGATATTTCTTCTCCTCGCCGAGCTTGGAGGTCACGCAGATTTCACGGTTACCACGCTTGATGCGGCCGAAGGTCACCTCACCGTCGATTTCAGACACGATGGCGGGGTTGCTCGGGTTACGGGCCTCGAACAGCTCGGTCACACGGGGCAGACCACCGGTGATGTCACCGGCGCCAGAGGTGGAGCGGGTAATCTTGACGAACACCTCACCGGGCTTGATGTCCGCGCCTTCCTCAAGCATGAGGTGGGCGTTGACAGGGAGGGCGTAGGTCTTGAGGATGTTGCCATCCTTGTCGACAATGCGGGCCTCGGGAACGCGTGTACGGTCTTTCGACTCGATGATGATTTTCTCGCGGATGTTCGACTGCTCGTCGGCCTCGATGCGGTAGGTGACATTCTCGACCAGGTTCTCATACTGGATCTTTCCTCCGACTTCGCTGACGATAACGGCGTTGAAGGGGTCCCATTCGCAGATGACATCACCCTTCTTGATTTTGGCGCCGTCGCTGAAGTAGAGCTTCGAACCGTAAGGAATCTGGGCGGTGGTCAGCATCAGGCCGGTCTTCGCGTCGATGATGCGCATTTCAGCCAGACGACCGATGACGACCTCGACGGGACGTCCGTTCATATCCACTTCATCGGTGGTCACGGTGCGGAGTTCCTCGATTTCAAGGACACCGTCGTAACGTGATGTCAGGGTGGAGACGGCAGCGATGTTAGATGCCACACCACCGACGTGGAATGTACGGAGGGTCAGCTGTGTACCCGGCTCACCGATTGACTGGGCGGCGATCACGCCGACAGCCTCGCCGATCTGGACGGGACGGTGGGTAGCCAGGTTGCGGCCGTAGCACTTGGCGCAGACACCATGCTTCGACTCGCAGGTGAGGACGGAGCGGATTTCGACAGACTCGATGGGGGAAGCATCGATACGGTCGGCGGCAGCGTCGTTGATTTCCTCGCCGGCGTGAACGATGATTTCGCCGGTGGTGGGGTCAACGATGTCGTGTACGGAGACACGTCCGAGGATTCGTTCTGCCAGGGAGGCGACAACCTCGTCGTTGTTCTTGATTTCACGGCATACGAGACCACGGAGTGTGCCGCAGTCCTCCTCGCGGATGATTACGTCGTGGGCCACGTCTACAAGACGACGGGTCAGGTAACCGGCGTCGGCGGTCTTCAAGGCGGTATCCGCAAGACCCTTACGGGCACCGTGGGTGGAGATGAAGTACTCCAGCACGCTCAGACCCTCCTTGAAGTTCGCGAGAATCGGGTTCTCGATAATCTGACCACCTTCGGCACCGGCTTTCTGGGGCTTGGCCATAAGACCACGCATACCGGCGAGCTGACGGATCTGGTCTTTCGAACCACGGGCTCCGGAGTCGAGCATCATGAAGACAGAGTTGAAGCCCTGGTCGGCCTCGGTCATCTGCTTCATCAGCACCTGGGTGAGCTGAGAGTTGACATGTGTCCAGATATCGATAATCTGATTGTAACGTTCGTTGTTGGTGATGAAACCCATCGCGTAGTTGTTCATCACTTCCTCCACCTGGGCGTAACCCTCCTGGACGATGGCTTCCTTTTCCGGCGGGATGATGACGTCACCGAGGTTGAACGACAGACCGCCACGGAAGGCCATGTAGTAACCCATGTTCTTGATGTCGTCGAGGAACTGGGCGGAGCGGGGGATACCGCATTTCTTGATGACCTTGCCGATGATGGTGCGGAGCGACTTCTTGGAGATAAGCTCGTTGACGTAGCCGATTTCCTTGGGGACGAACTCATTGAAGAGCACACGGCCCACGGAGGTGTTCTCGATGAGACGCTTCACGGGGTTGCCCTGCTCGTCCACATCGTCGACCATCACGCTCACGGGAGCGTGGAGGGTCACACGACCTTCGTTGTAGGCAATCTGAGCCTCTTCGGGACCGTAGAACTTCAGGCCCTCACCCTTGGCACCCTTGCGGAGTTTGGTGATATAGTAGAGACCAAGCACCATATCCTGAGAGGGGACGGTGATAGGCGCACCGTTGGCGGGGTTGAGGATGTTGTGTGAGCCGAGCATCAGCATCTGGGCTTCGAGGATTGCCTCGTTGCCGAGGGGGAGATGGACGGCCATCTGGTCACCGTCGAAGTCGGCGTTGAAGGCGGTACATGCCAGCGGGTGGAGCTGGATGGCCTTACCCTCGATCATCTTGGGCTGGAATGCCTGGATACCGAGACGGTGAAGTGTCGGGGCTCGGTTGAGCAGCACGGGGTGACCCTTCATCACATTCTCGAGGATGTCCCATACAACGGGTTCCTTGCGGTCGACAATCTTCTTGGCCGACTTGACGGTCTTGACGATGCCGCGCTCGATGAGTTTGCGGATGACGAAGGGTTTGTAAAGCTCGGCGGCCATGTATTTGGGAAGACCGCACTCATGCATCTTCAGCTCGGGGCCTACGACGATTACCGAACGGGCGGAGTAGTCGACACGCTTACCGAGGAGGTTCTGACGGAAACGTCCCTGCTTACCCTTGAGGGAGTCGGAGAGCGACTTGAGGGGACGGTTGGCGTCGGTCTTGACGGCTGAAGACTTGCGGGAGTTGTCGAGCAGTGAGTCAACGGCCTCCTGGAGCATACGTTTCTCATTGCGCAGAATCACCTCGGGAGCCTTGATTTCGATGAGGCGCTTGAGGCGGTTGTTGCGGATGATCACGCGGCGGTAGAGGTCATTGAGGTCGGAGGTTGCGAAACGGCCACCGTCGAGGGGCACGAGGGGACGCAGCTCGGGGGGGATGACAGGCACAGCCTGGAGAATCATCCACTCGGGTTTGTTGCGTCCGGCCGACGCGCGGAACGACTCGACCACCTGGAGACGCTTGAGGGCCTCGGTCTTGCGCTGCTGAGAGCCGTCGGTGTTGGCCTGGTCACGCAGGGCGTAGGAGAGGTCGTCGAGGTTGAGGGTCGACAGGAGGTCGTAGATGGCGGTCGCACCCATCTTGGCGACGAACTTGTCGGGATCGTCGTCGGGGAGGTTGCGGTTCTCGGCGGGAAGCTTCTCGATGATGTCGAAGTATTCCTCCTCCGAGAGAAGGTCATATTTTGCCACGGGACGGTCGGGATCGATGTCGGCGGCCGCACCGGGATTGATTACGATGTAACGCTCGTAGTAGATAACCGCGTCGAGCTTCTTGGAGGGAAGTCCGAGCAGGTAACCGATTTTGTTGGGGAGGGAGCGGAAATACCAGATGTGGGCTACCGGGACAACAAGCTTGATGTGGCCCATACGCTCGCGGCGCACCTTCTTCTCGGTAACCTCCACGCCGCATCGGTCGCAGACGATTCCCTTGTAACGGATGCGCTTGTACTTGCCGCAGTGACACTCGTAGTCCTTTACCGGGCCGAAGATGCGCTCACAGAAGAGGCCGTCGCGCTCGGGCTTGTAGGTGCGGTAGTTGATGGTCTCGGGTTTAAGCACCTCTCCCGACGATTTCTCCAGAATCTCTTCGGGCGAAGCGAGTCCGATGGTAATCTTGGAGAAGCCGTTTTTAGCCTTTGTTTCTTTTCTAAAAGCCATATATGCTGTTGGTGTTTTTAGCTGATAAAATTTCTGTTTTTCCCAGTTATATCCCCGGTTTCACGCCGGGGATATATATAACGGAAAAATCGGCGGATTATTGTTCGAGGTTGATGCTCAGACCGAGGCCCTGGAGCTCGTGGAGAAGCACATTGAGCGACTCGGGGATGCCGGGGGTAGGCATCGGCTCACCTTTGACGATGGCCTCGTAAGCCTTGGAGCGGCCGGTCACGTCGTCAGACTTGATGGTCAGAATCTCCTGGAGGATGTGGGATGCGCCGAATGCCTCGAGCGCCCATACTTCCATCTCTCCGAAACGCTGTCCACCGAACTGGGCCTTACCACCGAGGGGCTGCTGGGTAATCAGCGAGTACGGGCCAATCGAGCGGGCGTGCATCTTGTCTTCAACCATGTGGCCGAGCTTGAGCATGTAAATCACACCCACGGTTGCGGGCTGGTCGAAACGCTCACCGGTGCCGCCGTCATAGAGGTAGGTCTTACCGTAACGGGGAATACCGGCCTTGTCGGTCCATTCGTTGAGGTCTTCCATTGTGGCACCGTCGAAAATCGGGGTGGCGAACTTCTCGCCCAGCTCGCGGCCTGCCCATCCGAGGACAGTCTCGAAAATCTGACCGAGGTTCATTCGGGAAGGCACACCCAGAGGGTTCAGACAGATGTCGACCGGAGTACCGTCGGCGAGGAACGGCATATCTTCCTGACGTACCACACGCGACACGATACCCTTGTTACCGTGACGACCGGCCATCTTGTCACCCACACCGATCTTACGCTTCTTGGCGATGTAGACCTTGGCGATCTGGATGATACCGGAGGGAAGCTCGTCACCGATCGAGATGTCGAACTTCTTGCGGCGCAGCTCTGCGTCGATTTCCTTCGACTTGCGGAGATAGTTGACGATGGTCTGGCGGATGAGGTCATTCTTATGCGCGTCGGCGGTCCACTTCGACAGGTTGATGGTGTCGTAGTCGATGCCTTTCAGCACGGAGGGCACGAAGTTGGCACCCTTGGGGATGATGTCGGTGCCGAGAAAATCCTTGACTCCGGCAGAGGTCTTCCCTTCGGTGAGAACCATCAGCTTGTTGACCAGAAGGTCTTTCAGGCTGTTGAGACGTTCCTCATATTCCTCGTCGAGCTTGGGCAGCAGAGCCTGGGTGGCCTTGTTGCGACGGCCTGTCTTGTTGGCACGCGAGAAGAGGTTGGTGCCGATGACGACACCCTTCAGTGAGGGTGAAGCCTTCAGCGAAGCATCCTTCACGTCGCCGGCCTTGTCGCCGAAGATGGCGCGGAGCAGCTTCTCCTCGGGAGTGGGATCGGATTCACCCTTCGGGGTAATCTTACCGATCATGATGTCACCGGGAACCACATGGGCTCCAAGACGGATGATACCGCGTTCGTCGAGGTCTTTGGTGGCATCCTCTGACACGTTGGGGATATCTGAGGTCAGCTCCTCCATACCGCGCTTGGTCTCGCGCACTTCGAGTGAGTACTCGTCGACATGCACGGAGGTAAGGATATCCTCCTTGACCATACGCTCGTTGAGCACGATGGCGTCCTCATAGTTGTAACCCTTCCAAGGCATGAAGGCAACCTTGAGGTTGCGACCCAGGGCGAGTTCACCATTCTCGGTGGCGTAACCCTCGGTGAGGATGTCGCCACGGGTGACGCGCTGTCCGCGCGAACAGATGGGACGGAGGTCGATGGTTGTCGACTGGTTGGTCTTGCGCCACTTCGGTATGCGGTATTCCTTGACGGCATCCTCGAAG
>ENA-ORSB01000030-ORSB01000030.1-human-gut-metagenome-genome-assembly--contig:-NODE-30-length-143445-cov-19.612163_pt1 | contig 143445 bp, 171 predicted proteins | sample MGYA00242180_ERZ509144 | MGnify/ENA primary metagenome ERZ509144 (study PRJEB26280, sample SAMEA2338661) | human gut metagenome | biome: human gut; feature: human-associated habitat; material...
ATCTTCTGAGCCTACATCCTCTACTTGTAAAATATGGATAAAAATTTAAGGAGATAATATGAATACGATTCTCATGGGGGGGGGGCTACTGCGGTAGCTCTATAGATACCATTCTATATGATGTGAAGTGAGTGAGCTTTATCTTTCAGATGGAAAGAAGTTTACCATAATTCCAGCGATGACGGCTCAAGAAAACAATGCCGATACTATAGATGATTTAATTGCTAAATTGGTAAATAGACCTCCATCACTTGGGTCGTGTATGTTTAATCAGTCAAAAGAGAAAAGATTGAGCTTTACTGGTGGCCCTTGGTATAATTATTTTTATGTACCGCACAGAACCGATATTGGTGTAGATAATTATAAATATGGAAATTTATTATTGTTTCCTATGACTGGCCCGGGCAAGGCTTATAGAGTGACTTATTCAAATGGTTCTGTTATCTCTGTAGAGGAATTTTATACGAATGCTTATCCTCCTTCTAAATCTGCTATTGGATTAGGAAACGTAGACAATACCGCCGATTCGTCTAAGAGTGTGAAGTATGCGGCAAATGCTGGTAGCGCAAATTCGTCTAGTTATGCGACAAAAGCTGGTAGTGCAGATAATGAATATTGTGTTATGGTACAATCTGCGCAACCGACAGATTCAAGATGTAAACTGTGGATTAAAATCTAATATAACTTTGGGCAAAATCCTGTTACGGGTTTTGCCCTTTTTTCATATAGATATAGAATATAATTCTGAGAAAGAAAAGGAGTTTTATGTGAATAAGTTTAATGAATTGACCTCTCTAGGGGGCTACTGCGGTAGCTTAAAATCTATAAATCAATTTGATATTATGATTTTAGATGACCTCCCAAATAAGGAGGTTGAATAATGAGCAATTTTGTAAACCTTATGGATATTATATATCCAGTAGGTTCAATCTATCAGAGTATGAATGCAACATCTCCTGCTAGCTCTATTGGTGGCACTTGGACACAATTGAAAACTTTTCTTTATGGGTCTACAACCGCCAAGAACACGGGCGGTGAAGCAACGCACACGCTTAGCCTTAATGAAATGCCCGCTCACAGCCACAACGGTTCTACAGGCGGAGCTGGCAAACACAATCACAGTATTGATGAACGAATTATCGCATGGTACGGCCCAGGTGGAGGTAACGTTCTTCAAGGTGCCGGTAATTATTTTGGTTCTGTTGGTAGCTTTGGTGGAAAGCTTACGTCTGAGGTTGGTAACCATACCCACACTATTGCTTCTAATGGTGGGGGGCAAGCACACAACAACTTGCCACCTTACACAACTTGCTTTATCTGGTATCGCACAGCATAGCTATAATATGCTAGAAGGTGTTGCATAATGTTAAATTTTGTTAATCTTCTAGACATTATTTACCCGGTTGGTTCTGTATATATTTCTTTTCATAGCACTTCACCGGCATCCAGTATTGGCGGTACTTGGTCACAAATAACTGATAAAGTGTTACGAGCTTCAATAAATATCAATACTGGCGGGGAAGACCAACACACGCTTAGTATTGATGAAGTGCCGGCTCATAGGCATGGAGATGCAACATGGGTATATTATGCTCATCTTGTAAACGGTGGCATCAACAGAGGTCATAGATTGACTTGGGTAACTGATAATTCTTGCAGTCAAAATGAAACTTTTAATAAATCAACTGGTGGTGGCAAGGCTCATAATAATTTACCCGCTTATCAAAATTGTTATGTATGGCATAGAACTGCTTAATTTATTTCATTCGAGGGAAACTTTATGTTTCCCTCGTTTTTTTATGGGCAAATTCCTAAAATCAAATGTAAATTATTTTCATATTATATTAGATTATGTAGAGAAGAAGGGATATTGCCGAAAATGGATGCTTTGTCGCAACTGGTGTCGCAATACTCTTTCGGAGCTATCGTTATGTTAGTTGTGACTTTAGCTGTCGCTTTTAAATTCTTAAGTGAGCTGTTGGAATATTTTTATAATAAATTAAAAAAATTCTTCAATTATCAGACACTTAAAGATACACAGCACTCTGAGATTGTAGAAAGTATTGCTTCGTTACAAGCAGAAATTAAGAGTCTTAGCCAAGAAATTAGCAATCAATCGAATGATATTAAAGCACTCCAAGAGCACGAAAAACTTACTCTTGAAAGATTACAGGAGAACTCCCGCAGTTATATCATTGACAAGCATCACTATTTTTGCTATGAAATCAAGGCTATTGATGACCTTAATCTAGAATCTTTAGAGCGCAGATATTTATATTATAAGGCGGCAGGCGGCAACTCATTCATTGATGGCTTAATGGAAGAGATACGCGAACTACCGAGAATCAATCTTTCCAATCCACAATTTATTGTAAGCCAAAAGAACAATGAAAGGGGTGAATAAATGGGTCAGGAATTAAAAGCAGTTACAGTCAATTTAAAGTCTCTTGACCAAGACATTCAAGACCCTATTGTGGCTGGCGGCGCAGATGCAAATGGTCGTACTTTTAGAATTATTTTCGACCAAGAAGCTGCTGCGCAATGTGTCGCAGATACAAAAGTTTATTTGAGTTGGCGGCATGTTCAACTAGATATAAAAGGATATAATGTTTTTACAAAAACACATGAAGACCCTATCGTATGGGAAATTAAATGGCCGCAAGCCATGTTACATGAAGGAGACGTGCTTTGTTGTGTCGAATTAGTTGATTCAGTATCAATTGCTTCTAGCACGAATTTTCTTGTACATGTATTGTCCGACCCAAATGACGGCTCTGCGTTTGTCGTTTCTGATGATTTTAGCGCTTTTCAAAATGCTGTAATCCATCTTGCTACTCTTGGGGACAAGATGGAAAAGCAAATGGATGAACAACGTAAAGAATTTCAAGAATGGACAAAGGAAACAAAAGAAATTAAACAAATTGCGACAAGTGCATATGATAAAGCTGTTTCAGTAGAAAATAAACTAGACCAGATAGCTATCAGCGCAGAAGTTAAGATTCGAGAATTTTAGCTATATGGTTTATTTTTATATATATAAAAATTTTTATACTCAATAGAGAGGGGTTACAAACATATGGCTGATGCAGAAAATGCAAAAAAAATTAGTTTTTTTCACGGTTCTGAAACAAAACTAAACGATAGTATTACCGCTGGGACTATTGGTACAAATAGTGTCGTTATTTCTACAGAAGATAATATGATTTATGTAGATGATTCTAAAGTGCCGCATACACTTGGCAACGCTAAATCTAAACAGGCTCACACTGTTCAACTAGGTGTTGGTGGAAGTGTTGGAGGTATCAAGACTGGCGATGTTATTGAAGCTGGTACTGATTTAGATGCATTAATTAAAAAGATTATTATGAAACGCGTACCAGCTACATATATTGCACCTAAGATTTCTCTTGCAGTTTCAAAAGGCGCTCAACCAGGCAATTATGAAGTTGGCACTACGCTTACGGCAACAATGACAGCAAACTTTACGAAACAAGATGCTGGCGCTCTTACAGCAATTAAAATTTCTGATGGAACTGTTGATGTACTTGAGGGTACCACTAGCCCGCTGATTCTATCTGACCATTCAATTACTGTTGGAGAAGGTACTACTTCTTTTAAAGCTATTGCTTCTTATGCTGAGGGTGCAATCAAGCAGGATAATCTTGGGGACGATTCCCCAGCTGGTCATATTACTGCTGGCTCTATTACATCAAATGTACTTTCTTATATTGGAAAACGGAACGCTTTTTATGGTACTGGCGTAGGCTCTGTCCCTGAATTAAATTCTGCAATTGTACGTGGTCTTACTGGTAAGTTTCTTAATCCTACTGCTGGTACCAAACTTACCATTAAAGTCGCTCAAGGGCAACAGTATATTGTTTTCGCCTATCCTGCGGCTCTTCGTGATGTAAGCCAAGTTAAATATGAAGAAACAAATGATATTGGTATGGCTTCTAGCTTTACCAAGCAAACCGTGTCTGTCGAAGGTGCCAACGGAGCAACAGCTGCAAACTATAAAGTCTATAGCTACGCTATGGCTGCTCCTGCCGCAGCCCCAATGACATTTACAGTAACCATTTAGAAAGGAGTTATAAATTATGGCTATTGATAGCACAAAACTATTGGTTGCTGTAAAAGCCTATTCTCGTGGTAATGCTCTTCCACTTGATGCTTCGAGTGTCCATGAGACATTAGCAGCCGCACAGACCTATGCAGATTCAGCTATTGCTTATGGCGGTCAAGTCATTACCGCATTGGTTGATGGTAAGTATAAAGCATATATACTTCAACCAAAAGCTGAGGGTACAGGTTTTAATCTTTCTCCTATTGGAATTGATGGTGAAATTGACCCAACCAAGGTAAAAGAGTATGTTAAGGTAGTAGGAGCTCTTCCAGAAACCGACCAAGAACAAGGCGTTATCTATATTAATACTACAGATAACAAAGGATATATTTATACCGGTTCTGGTTTCAAAGTAATTTTTGAACAAGTTGAGAATCTTAAAGCAACCATTGAAGCCATTCAAGCTAAATTAGATAGCTTGACTGGCGAAGGTGAAGGTTCTGTAAAGAAAGCTCTTGCAGATGCAAAGGCATATACAGATACTACTGTCGCTGGCAAGGCTGATAAAGCAACTACTTTGGCTGGATACGGCATTGCTGATGCTTATACAAAAGAAGCAACTGATACTGCAATCGCTTCTGCTATTGCGAAAGCAGACCATTTAAAGCGTGCTATTGTCGATGCTCTCCCTGCTGTCGATGAAGCTGATGCTAATACTATCTATATGGTTCCAGTTGATGACCATTATGATGAATACATTCTCGTTGTAGCTAGTGAAGTCAAGAAATTTGAAAAAATCGGTGACAGCAAGGTAGACCTTTCTGATTACGCGACTAAAAATGAAGTTGCGACCGCCAAGCAAGCTGCAATTGATGCTGCCGCTACTGACGCTCAGACCAAGGCAGATGCCGCACAAACTGCCGCGATTGCAGAAGCGCAGAAAAAAGCCGATGCGGCTCAAGCTGCTGCCATTGCTGCTGCTGTTGAAAAAGATACTGCTACTCTGACAAGCGCAAAAGAATATGCCGACGGCCTTGCTGCTAATTATGAAAAAGCGGGTGCTGCCGCTAAGGCTCTTGAAGATGCAAAAGCATATACCGATACTCAAGATGCTACGACACTTGAACAAGCTAAAGCATATACCGATGGTCAAATTTCTCCCATTCAAGAGAATTTAAATACTAAAGTCGATGCTGCTCAAGTAAAGACTATTCTTTCTGAAAAAGTCGGTGACATTGCCGAAGGTACTACTATTAAGCAGTATATTGATACAAGCGTAGGTTCCGGTGGAACTGCTAGTGCAGAAGCAATTGCAGCAGCAAAGAAAGAAGCCATTGAAACTTCTAAAACTTACACGGATAACGCTTTAACAATTGTAGAATTTTAGGAGTTAAAATGGCTGTAGTTCGTGTATATACAACTGTGGCCGCAAAATTAAATAAATTACCAGTTAGCGATGGAAATTTAGTTTTTGTTTCCGATACCCGTCACCTCTATTTAGATTATAACGGTCTACGAATTAAATATAATTGTATCCAAGAATTTCCTACAGACAAAGATAGAATTGATAAATTAGCACCAGTTGAAGGCTATTATTATGTAGAAGAAACTGGCGTGATGTGGCGTTATAAAGACGGTTGGAAACAGCTTACTCCTTCTAATTTACAAACCATAACTTTTGGTACTTCTGTTGAAGATTTTCCAAAAGAAGGAAAAGAAACTATGATATATATTGCCGATAAAGCAATTTATAAATGGAATGCGGCCCTTCATACATATATGTGTGTTGCTAATAATACAGAATGGACAACTATTTAAAGGAGACATTAATGAGTCAAGTTAAATTTGTAGCTGCTACTCTTGCCGGCTATCAAGGTCTTACAAATAAAGATGCTAATACTCTTTATTTTGTAGAAGAAGAACAGCGCATTTACAAAGGTGATACCCCATACTCTGGTGGCATTTATGAGAAAGTAAATGCACTTCCAGAACAAGGTAAAATTAATACTCTATATATTGTAGGTGACAAAGGAGATAATGTTGCCTATTGGGATGGTACTAAGTACATCACAGTTGTTAAGCCAACAACTGTTTCCGAAGACCTTTCTGCCCTTACCAAGCGCGTTACTACAGCAGAAGGTAATATTTCTGCCGCAAATGAAAAATTAACAGTTATTCAAGGTGAAGGCGAAGGCTCTATCAAGAAAGCTGCTGCTGATGCTAAGCAGGCTGCTATTGACGCTGCTGCCACAGACGCTACTTCTAAAGCCGACAAAGCTCTAGAAGACGCTAAAGCTGATTCTGCTACCAAGAAAACAGAAGCCATCGAAGCTGCGACTGCTGAAACTACTAAGCAAGTTAGTGCTGCTAAAACCGAGCTACAGGCCAACATCGACAAGAAAGCTGACAAAGCTACTACTCTTGCTGGTTACGGTATCGCCGATGCCTATACAAAGGATGAAGCCAATACCGCTATTGCTACTGCCGTAGCTAATGCGCACCACCTCAAGCGTGAAATCGTTAGCGTTCTTCCCGAGGTTTCCAAAGCCAATGAAGATACTATCTATATGGTTCCCGATGCTGGTAGCACCGATGCCGCAGGCTCCAACAAGTCTGTTTATACTGAATACATGCTTGTCAATGGTGCATTTGAGCGTATTGGTACTTCTGACGTAGACCTTAGCAACTACTTCACTAAAGACCAAGTAACTGGTGCTATCGCTACCGCTAAGAGTGAAGCTGCTACTGACGCTCAGACCAAGGCAGATGCCGCTAAGGATGCTGCCATTGCTGCTGCTGCTACCGATGCCACCACAAAGGCTGACGCTGCTCAAACTGCTGCTATCACCGAAGCTGGTAAAAAAGCTGATAAGGCTCTTGAAGATGCCAAGGCTTATTCCGATGGTCTAGCCAAGAATTATGCTACCGCTGCTCAGGGCGCCAAGGCTGACTCTGCTGTTCAGGCCGCAGATGTTGTTTCTGGCACTGCTAATGGTACAATCTCTGTTAAGGGTTCAGACGTTGCTGTTAAGGGTCTAGGCTCTGCTGCTTACCAAAACAGCGATGTCTTTGACGCTTCTGGTGCTGCTGCTGGTGCTCTTACTGAAGCTAAGGTCTATGCTGACACAAAGAAGACCGAAGCCGTTGACGCTGCCGCTGCGGATGCTACTACCAAAGCTGATAATGCTCTGATTGCTGCCAAAAAATATGCTGATGGTTTAATTGAGTGGGGTACGCTCTAATTTAAATTAGATTAAGGAGATTGTATGTCTGCTGATATTAGATTTTACACAGGCGTGCAATCAGAGTATGATGCGTTGGGGTCTACCAAAATAGACCCCAATGGCATCTATTTTCTTTCAGATACCACAAGTATCATGAAAAATAATATCAAATATAGCTGTGGCGATATTAAAATTGCCACTGGCTCTGCCGCAGGTATTATCAAGCCAAGCGGAGATTTTGATATTACCTCTGACGGCACACTTTCAATTTATAAAGCGATGTCCGTTAATAGTTTTTCTAACAATAGCGGCACACTTGAAATAGGTTCTCGTCTTCCATCTTCCAACTTCTCTTGGAATTTGAACAAACAACCTTCTAAACTGACAATTACAGCAGGTGGCCAATCATTTGAAATCAACAAGACGCAATCTGGAACTGCGGCAATTACATTCGCGGCACCTCTTACCGCAACGACCGCATTTACTTTGACTGCTACTGACGCTCGCAAAGCCACATCTACTAAGCAGACTACGATTTACTTTTTAAATGGTAAATATTATGGCGTGAGCAATATAACAGATACTTCTAAGATAGATGCGGCGTTTGTCAAAGGGCTTACTAGAAATTTAGCGTCTGGTCGCACGGGTTCATGGAGCGTCACAGCTAATGCTGGGCAATATATTTACTTTGCTATTCCTGCTTCTTTTGGAACTCCCGCATTTTATGTCGGAGGTTTCGAGGGTGGTTTTAACAAAGTAAAGACTTTTGATTTCACAAATGCAAGTGGCTATACCGCTTCTTATAATATTTATAGGTCAACTAATGCAGGATTAGGTGCAACTACGGTGGAGGTGAAATAATGCCTGTTCAACTTATTGATAAAATCAAACAAAAGAATAACGGCACTTTCAAACTCGTAGATGCTTCTGATATTAACTGGGATGTTAACATTCCGAGTGATAAAGTTCCAGCAGAATATGTTAAAAAAGATGCTATGAACACGGCTATTGCAAATGCAGTAGCAGGTGCGCCGCACCTTAAACGTGTTGTTTTGGCAAAAGGGTCAACTCTTCCTTCTACTGGCGAAGAAAATACAATTTATATGCTGCCAGATTTAACCGAGTCTAATAATGAATATACTGAATACTTTTGGGTTAATGGCAAATTTGAAAAACTCGGTGGGTCTAAGACCGATTTATCGAACTATCCAACCAAGAGCGAGATGAACTCAGCAATCAAGACCGCATCTGGTACATCTTCGACAGACGCGCAAGCCAAGGCAGATAAAGCACTTAAAGATGCAAAAGCATATACAGACCAAGAGAAAGCGAAGTATCTTCCTCTCACTGGTGGCACTTTATCTGGTAAAATTAAATATGCGGCTGGTCAGGTTATTAGTGATAATAATGACATTGCCACTAAAGCATATGTCGATACCGTTGCAAGCGGCATTTTACCATCTGATGTTTTGACAGTTCCATCTATTACTACTGGCACTACAAATGGTACAATCAAAGTTAAAGATAAATCTGTTGCCGTGTATGGTCTAAAATCTGCCGCATATCATGATGTATCTGATTTTGCCACGCCAGACGATTTAACTTGGTCTTCTATTGAATAATATATCAGAAAGGATGTGAGCAAGATAGCAAGAGTAAAATTTATCAGAGATAAAGAACCTAATATCAAAGCACTCACTGCCAAAAATAAAGTATTGGATGGCGCATTGTATGTTGCCACCGACACCGGCACTTTGTGGATGGGTATTTCTTCATCCTCTCTGATTCAGATTAAAGATAATATCAATACAAATACAACTTATAACTTAACCAAGAGCGGTAATACAATCACTCTTAGAGGTAGCGACGGTAGCACATTTAATGTTACAGATTCAAACACTGTATATGGCAATGCTACTCCCAGTGCCGCAGGTCTTATGTCTGCCGCAGATAAGGCTAAACTTGACGGTGTTGCCGCAGGTTCAAATCACGTTACCGTTGATGCAGAACTTTCTACTACTTCAACAAATCCTGTACAGAACAAGGTAATTAAATCTGCACTTGATGGTAAGTCAAACACTGGTCACACGCATGATGACCGTTATTATACAAAAACGGAAGTCAATACTAAATTAGATGGCAAGTCTAATACGGGTCACAAGCACGTTAAGGCTGACATTACAGACTTCCCTACGAGTATGCCAGCAAGCGATGTCTACGCATGGGCGAAAGCAGCTTCTAAGCCAAGTTATACTATTGGTGAAGTGAGTGGCAATCTTGCAGCTTCGCGCATTAGTGGTACGATTAGTGCGGCAAATCTTCCTAGCTACGTTGATGATGTTCTAGAATATGCGTCTCTATCTAAGTTTCCCACAGCAGGCGAATCTGGCAAGATTTATACTGCTTTAGATACAAATAAAATTTATCGTTGGAGCGGCAGCACATATGTCGTAATTTCTGAAACCATTGCACTTGGTACAACTCATTCTAGTGCTGGATATGGTGACGAATCTCGTGCTGCGTATAATCACTCGACTAAGACAAGTGGTAATCCGCATCATGTTACAAAAGTTGATGTAGGCCTTGGTAGCGTTGATAATACATCTGATGCGAATAAAAGTGTTAAATATGCTGCATCTGCTGGATATGCTACATCTGCTAATAGCGCTACTAGCGCTACTTCTATTGCGAGCCGTGGCAATGTAACAGCTGAGACTGGCGTTAGCGGTAGACCAGCAGTTGCCGGACTATCAATGTCTCAAGTATATAATAATGGATACCCTACTCCTTACGGAAATGTTATTAGTTTACGTGGAACTGGTGATGGACAAGTATTAGTTGGTTGGTCTAGCACAGACGGCGGCTATGCGCCAGTGTATGTAAGAAGTAAGCGAAATAATACCTCTACTGCTGTTTGGGCTGATTGGCAGCAATTCTATACGACAGGATATAAGCCAACTAAAGCGGATGTTGGATTAGGGAACGTAGACAATACCGCCGACTCTGCCAAATCTGTTAAGTACGCTACTAGTGCTGGCAGTGCCAGCTCTGCAAGTTCAGTACCTTGGACTGGCGTATCTGGTAGACCTTCTTCTATGCCAGCCAGTGATGTGTATGCTTGGGCCAAGGCTTCAAGTAAACCTTCCTACTCTTGGTCTGAAATTTCTGGTAGACCAACAATTCCTTCTGTCGGTAATGGCACTGTTACGATTACGCAGAATGGTACGAATAAGGGTAGTTTTACGCTCAATCAATCTGGTAATGCGACTATTGCGCTTACGGATACAAACACTAACACTTGGCGACCAGAAGAAGTTATCGTTTCTTCTTCGCAGCCCAACGCGAGTACTTGTAAATTATGGATTAAGGTATAGTGATATTATGAAAAATATTTTAACACAGCACCCTATTAAGGCTTGCTGGGGGGGGCATCAGTAGCCAATGATATAATTGGCTAAAGCGTATTATCCTAGTGGCGGGTCTTTTAAAGAGTGGACGCCAGACATGGTGGGAGCAGCAGCTGCTAGTCATAGCCATAATTATGCGGGTGCAGATTCCGCAGGAGGTGCTGCTAATGCTGTAAAAAATTATGGTAGTGCAACAGCAAATGCATTAAGACCAATTTGGTTTTCAGATAGTACCAATGACACTCACAGAGTCCATAATGATAATTTTAAATATAATCCAGAAGGAAATGTTGTAACATGTAATATTTCTGGTACAGCTAATGTCGCTAATTATTTAAACGGTACTGTTCGATATGTTACTCAAAGCAGTGCTGCTAAACCATATTGGCGTTGTTTAAAACTTGAATCAAAAGTTGCTTGGTTTGATAGTAGTGTTGTACTATGCGTAGATTCTGGTTACGAAAATGGTGGATTTGGTATTCTAGCAGTTCGTTTCCGCAATGATAATGTATCTGAAAGTGCTACTGCTACTCACGGAAATGTTCAATGGCTTTGTAGATATGGTAATGAAGTTAAATCAGATTCCATATAACACAATAGATTAACTCTTACCATATCTTCTTTTATATATATGTATCACTGCATATCACTAAGGAGAAACACCATGAACGAATATCCTTATTTCAATCCATATGCGCCATATATGCCTATGCAGAATAGCGCGTACCCACCAGCAAACCAAATTCAAGGGGTTAGATTTGTGTCTAATCGTCAAGAAGCGGAAAGCTGTGCTGTTCCTCGTGGAACGAAAGCGCTACTTATGGATTCAAATAAGGATATTTTTTATTTGAAAGAAACTGATATGAATGGTATATCTACCATTTCAGAATACTCCTTCAAAAAAGTTGAGCCGCAAACTGCGGATAACTATATAACAAAAGATGAATTCAACAAATGGAAGGAGCAATATGAATCAATTATTTCAAACATTGCAGCAAACACAAATGCCGCAAAACAACCCAATGACCGAGTTGTTGGACTTCATTAAAAGTAGTAACATCACACCTCAACAAGCCCAAGAGAAGGTCCAATCTCTTATCTCTTCTGGGCAAATGTCTCAACAGCAATTTGAGACGCTAAAACAACAGGCTATGAATATAGCCAAATTCTTCAATTAGTTTATCCCCTTGTGCGCACAGGATAAAATATTTCTATATACCACGATAGAAAGAAGATTATTATGGAAAATATGTCTCTATCCGATATTGCGGCAGTCACCAAAGACAACGACAATTGGGGCGGTGCTGGTGGCTGGATTTGGATTATTGTTCTTTTCCTATTCATGTATGGTAATGGCTGGAATCGCAACACCACTACAGAACAGCCTGTTACCGAAGCAGGTCTTTGCAACGCTATGAATTTCAATAACCTTGAAAATAGCGTTGGCCGCATGTCTGACCTAATGCAGACACAATTCATGCAGACTTCACAAGGTCTAGCATCTGTTGGCTATGAGAATCTACGCAATTTCGCATCTACTCAGGATGCTATCAAAGATGGTAACTATGCGCTTTCTAGCCAGCTAGCGAATTGTTGCTGCGATAACAAGCAGGCCACGGCAGACCTTAAATACAGTGCTGCAATGAACACTGCTTCTATTAACGAGAACACCACCGCACAGACCCAAAAGATTCTAGATGCTCTTGCACAGAATAAGATTGAGTCTCTACAGGCTCAGGTTTCCGAGCTTAAAACCCAGAACATGTTCTGCGGCGTACCTCGTATTTCCCCTTACGGCTATGGCGTAGTACCTAACTTCGCTACTCCTTGTGGCTGCAATGGAGTTACTTTTTAATCCTATCTATCTTTAGGAGTTTATTATGGGCATCAAAACAGTAGGTAGATTCACTTATGATAGCGCTACTGCGATTACACTAGCTGCTGGCGACACCATTCCAGTACCTAACTCAACAGTATCCAATAAGTGCGTCTCGTGCGATGGTAAGAACATCACTATTAACAATAGCGGTCTTTATCAGATTGTGGCGAATTTCACATTTGCCGCAACAGCAGAAGGACCAGTAGAAACACAAATGTATCGTAACGGCAACGCTCTTCCAGCGGCACATGCTATCGACACAGGCGCCGCAGCAAGTAACCTTGTGTCTCAAGCGTTTTCCGCGCTTGTCACGGTTCCTTGCAATGCTCCGCAAGCAACAATTAACGTTAAGGCGTTAAGTGCTACGAGTGTCCGTATTGCCAACATTATTGTGGTAAAGATTGCGTAATGGAAATTTTTAAAACGCTACTTGACCAAGTCGATGATGAAATATGTGGCGCAAAGGAGTACGCGGAGCTAGCGCTGTCGTTAAAAGACGAATCGCCGCAACTGTCTAGCATGTATAATGATTTGTCTAAGCAAGAGTATTCTCACATACAGATATTACATTCACATTTACTCAAAGTTTATGAATCTTTTGGAGAACAAACTGATATAGTGCAGAGTCTATTTGATTGGCAAAACAAGAAACTAATTGACGGTGCGGCACATGTCAAGACATTAATTGATATGTACAAGTAGTTTAAAATTTTGGGCAGAATTATGTAAATAGTTCTGCCCATTTTTTATGTATATTAGTAAAAAGACGATTTAAAATGAAAGAAGGAATTGAATGGGGTGTAAATATTCTGTTTCTGCTAATGCAAATCAAAATACCGTAAATGTAACAGGTACGTTTACGAACAATGGTGCTACACGGAGTAATGAAACTGAAACCTTTTGGACTGAATGTAATGGTCAAAAACAATATATGTATCGCACCATTCCTTCTGGAGCTAGCTTTTCTTGGACTCACTCATATAATGTAGGAAATAGCATAAGTGACCGTACATATTCTGTTAGTGCTGGTGGACCAAGCTGGAGCAATTTTGACAATAGTTCTGCAAGTACAACTGTTCATATTCCTAAAACACCTCCATCTGTTACAACCCCTCCTGTAGTTACAAATCAAAAAGCTGTACTGTCTGGTTCGACTATTACAATTTCTTGGACAAATAATGGTTCTGGTACCAGTACACCAATTAGTAATTATGTTGATGTAAAAATTGATAATAATGACTGGAAAAATATTTTAAATAAAAAAGCGACAAGTGTAACATACTCTGTCTCACCTAATCATAGATACCAATTTAGGGTTAATTCATATAATGATGCCGGTCAATCAGCACATCAAACTACCAATATTATTTATACTGAGCCATCTGCACCGTCTATTGTTAACGCAAATGCTACAATTCTACCAACAGTCGGTAATATTGGTTTTACAATTGATAATAATAGCACAAATTATCCTTCAAAAAAGAATGAATGGCAATATTCTACAGATAAAGGTTTGTCTTGGTCTGCTGTACAGATAAATGAAGGAACTTCTGTTAATCAAAGTTCTTCTAACCAATCTCTTAATTCTTTTATTATGGGATTAAAACACAACAGTAACGCTCGTGTAAGAGCAAGGACTTATAATGCAGATAATTCAAGAACTTCTACTTGGTCAACAGCTGCCGCTATTTCTACGTATGCGAAACCAATAGCATATATTAATATTCCTGCCGGAGCTAAAATTAAAGCCGTTTATATTAATAAAGGTTAATTTTTTTTAAGAAATAAAAGGAGTATATATGAAAATTTTAAACGAAGAAGACGTTGAGATTAAAGAATCTGACGTTGACACAACAAAAGGTTATTTAACGCTTGATAAAAAATTTGTTGCACATCACGATGAACAAATTGAAATTCCAGAGAAAAAACATTATGAGGTTGAACGTTTTATATTCGATGATGGCTCGCAAATGCTTATTGAAAGCAACGAAGACCCGCACGTAAAAGTTATTGATGACCAAGCTGGCGTTTTTGAATACGTAGACAAAGGCGAAGGTAATGTCTATTACGGCGCGGAAATTAAATCTGTAATTGACCATGAATACGTAGAACATAAGGACGCATATGATGAATATGAGGATATTCAGCGTTATATTCTATATACCGAAGCCGAACTTAAAGAGCGTAAGGAAATGGAAGAAAAGCAGGCAAAGCAAGCTGCGTTTATGGAAAATGGCCCAGACCAGCTTGAGTCTAATACTACATCTATTGGTGATTTAACTATTATGTTATCTGAAATCGTTGCAGGAAGTGATGAATAATGGCAGTATCAGCTATGGCCTTTAAAATTGTCAAAAGCGCAGTCCGTATCCGTCTTGAACGCGGCGAAGAACTAGAAGACATTCTCGCAAGCTACCCCAAGCTGTCTACGGAACAGACTTCTGAACTTCGTGACTTTTATACTCCAAAAGAAAGTGAGTAACTATGGATTTTATATTAGGTGCAATTGTTTGTGCATTGCTAATTACCGTTATCGGCACTGTTAAGAAGTTTGTCGTTAATCGTTTTATTCAGATGGAATCTGATATTGACGACCTAAACGAACTTGTTTCTGAAATTGTATCAGGAAGTGATGAATAATGGCACGTCCCGCTAAAGGCGTTTCTGCGCTCGCTTTTAAAATCGTCAAGAAGGCCGTTAAGATTCGTTTAGATCGTGGCGAAACTCTTGATGATATTTTACACAGTTATCCTAAGCTATCTCAGGCTCAGGCCGATGAAATTCTTGAAGAATTCAAGAATTATAAAACCGAATAGGAGATTTTAAATTATGTTTGATTTATCATCTATTTCTACAATGATTATGCCGACTATTCTTGTTCTTGGTCTTTGTGTCGGCTATATTGTCAAGAATCTTGTTCCTAATGATTCCGTTAATCGCTTTATCCCTCTAATCGTGGGTGTTGTTGGTCTTGTCGCAGGCGTTGTTTCTGCTATTACTACTGGCACTCCCGTTACTCTTGAACTTATCGTTGGCTCATTAGTTAGTGGTTTATCGAGCGTTGCTGTCTACGAACAGTTTAAGAATCTTATGTGCGGCAAGACTAAATAGTTAAATAAAAAGAGCCGCAAATGCGGCTCTTTTTTATTTCCACTAGAAAGGAAAATTATGGATTGGAAAAATATTCAAGCTGATGTAACAAAGATTCTGCCTTGCGACTATACCGCAGGTCGTGAAGGTGCCAATATTACTGGTATTACCATTCATCATATGGCTGGTAATCTTTCTATCGACCAATGCTATAATCTGTGGAGCCGTTCACAGACTTCTGCTCACTATGCGGTTCAGTCTGATGGCAAAATCGGCCAGATGGTCAATGATTGGGATACTGCTTGGGCTTGCGGCAATTGGTATGCTAATACGCATACTATCTCTATTGAACACGCTAACAACAACAGCAATCCTTGGACCGTCTTCCCTGCTGCTCTAGAGTCTGGTGCGCATCTTGTAGCTGCTCTTTGTCTCTATTACAATCTTGGCCGTCCTCAGTGGCTAGTCAATGTCTTCCCGCATCGCTACTGGTCTGCTACAGCGTGCCCTGGTGAATTATATGGTTCTCAGAAAGACGAGTATATTAACCGTGCGCAGCAATGGTATGATGCAATGAAGAATGGTTCACAAGCTGCTCCTGCTCCTTCTACAAACAAGCCTACTCCTGCGCCTGCTCCTACTAATAAGCCTGCTCCCGGCAAGGCTATCGTTAATGTCCATTATGCTTTACGCAATCTTAACGGTGGTTGGAATGGTACAATTACTAACTTCAATAATTCTGATTCCAACGGTTTTGCTGGCGTTCCTTGCGGCAAGCATGATTATCTATGTGCTTGGGTTGACCACGGTACTCTCAAGTATCAGGTTCACACTCAGCAGGACGGCTGGCTAGACTACGTATCACAAGGCAATCAGAATGACCTTGTTAACGGCTGCGCTGGCATCGGTGGCCATGCGATTGATGGCGTTCGTATGTTCTATATTACTCCAAAGGGTGAAAGCTATAAGCAAGTATACTATCGTTCTCAGACTGTTGACCGTGAAGGTTGGCTAAACTCTGTATGCGATGACGGTTCTACATATGGCGGCGATGATTTCGCTGGCATGTATGGTGAAGCTCTTGACCGTCTACAAGTCTGCATTTCTGATGCTAACCCATTTTAATTAAACAAAATAAGGGGTATTCTCTTAATTGAGAATACCCCTCTTTTTTTATAGCTTTTTAGAAAGCCGATTCAGTTCTATTGATTTCGATATTTGCCGCACACCCGATACAAATAGCATCTGCGGTATCGCTATCTACTTCTTTTTTATAGTGCTCTTGAATAAAGTCAATGGCGGTTTGTTTTTGCTCCGCTCTCTTCCTGCCCCATGACATACCGTACTTATCTTTCAAAATCTTACGCCAATGTGATGGAGAAAGACAATATAAATTCTTTTCATGCTTCTCACACCAGAATAAAATCATTGCCTGCACATATGCTAATTTCTTATATGTTTCAACGTTGCCCATCTGCAATTGAATATCTTCATATACGATACCATCAAAATGATAGGTTTCGTATAAATCATCTAATTCATAAAGAAATTCAGTCAGACGCTTTCCTAACTCTTGGTTAGAATGGATAGTAAAAGCTCCGCAATTTAAGATTTCATCATTATCAAAAACAGCAACGCCTGTTGTATTCAGGCTTTGGTCTAATGCTAAAAGATGCATTAAACATCAATCCCAGCAAAATCAAGTTTATTTGCATATAGTTTAGCAAATAGGACTGTATTCGTAACTGCACCTACGCCATTTGGGACTGGCGTAATGTATGCGGCCTTGTCTTTTACACTATCATAATTGACATCGCCGCAAATACGACCATGTTCATCATAGTTAATGCCAACATCAATAATGTTTAGATTGGTAGCATCAAGATTTAAAGGATGGTAGAAATACTCAGGCCGCCCAATAGCAGAAACAAGTATGTCTTTATCTCTAAAATCATTAGTTTTTTTACTCTTGGTGTGATAAAGTGTTACGGTGCAATCTTGTTGTAAAAGCAGCTCTGCAAGTGGTCGCCCAACTCGCATAGACCTGCCAACAACGGCGACATTAAGACCCGCAAGATTATTATCATAGAGTGTTTGAATAATTTTTAGACATGCCGCAGCAGTACAGGGAGCCTTACGATATGCAATAGGGTCTTTGCTGCCATATAGATGTGCCGAAGATTTATTAGAGAGACCATCAATATCAAGCCGCATTGGAATCATATTATATAATGATTGAGTCGCTTCGCCATAATCTGAGATAAGAATTATTCCATTGATATTTGGGTCTTGTGACCATCTGCGAATTTGTAGACTTGCATTTTGAATTGTGTCGCATTGAGCTGAGATTGTCGTTGATTTATATTTCTCGGCATTGCGCTCAATGGAACGGAGATACGAACCAGCTGCCGCATCATTCGCTCGATAAATAATACCAAGAGTAGGATTAAGTGTAGGATGCGGGTCAATAGCAACTGTCTCTAGCTTTTTAATAGTAGATTCAATTATCTTGTCCATATACGCTCCTTAATCAGTATTGCTCGTACCAAAGCCACCGCGATTTTCTGCGGCAAGTGAAGCAACTTCATCAAAAATAATATGCGGCTGAACTTTGTTAATACGGAACTGACAAAGACGAGTGCCTTTAGGAATGACTACTGGAAAAGTAGCATACACTGGATAGCCCCATTCATCGCCGGGTCCGCAATACGTTGGGTCTATCACGGAGAAAGCGTTTGTTTGTAGTACCTTATAGCGCTTAAAGGTAGAAGAACGAGGAACAAAATTGGCTTCATACCCTTCTGGGAGCTTCATTGCAACTCCAAGAGGAATGATAGCAAATTCTCCTGCTTGAAGCGTAACATCCTCTCGTGTGTAAAGGTCAATCCAAGAGCCATTGGGATTAACTTCTAGACGCGGCATACCGGGCCAATACTGGATTTTAATAGTCTCTGAATTACTCAAAAATATCATCCTCGCTATCATTGTTATTGGAAATCATAGACTCTGCCGCATAGGGTAGTTCTACATCAAAGATAGGAATAGTAGGTTCCTTTGCATCATTAACAGTGAAGACTGCCTTAGCAACATAATAAACATCTACAACTTCACCATGCTCTTTGACTAGCTTCTCAGAATAGCTGAACGCAGACAGCGAATAGCCATCTTGTTCGGCCTGTTTCTGTAGCTCTTCACGGAAAGCTACAACATCCTCAATCGTCTCAACGCGATACTCAGCAGTATTCTTGATAACATAATGGCGCATAATTAAATACCTTCCTCAATAACAGGTAGAGTCGTAAGACCCTTGATTTTACTTACTACTTCTGGAATATAACTTTTAGGTCCAAGAACATAGATTTCTTGAATACCATATTCTTTTTCTAGATACGGTGTAAGATTTTCTTCAAATTCAGGGAACCAACACATCTTTTGTGAATCGACCTGCTCTATATCACCTTGTACCATAAACTTAATAGCTGATGCGGGAAAAGCCGCCACGATTAGCTTATTCATTATTCTACCTCAATTACAAAATCTTCTGCTTCAAATAGCATAAACATATAAACATTATCGGTCTTATATTCTTTAATCCAAATCTGATAAGTATCTTCGGCGTGCTGATATTCAATATCGAGAATGCGGCCACGGAACGCAAGACACTCTTTGAGTTCTTGAATCATCTTATCATAATTTGGGTTTTTAAGATTAAAGGTAGTGTAATAATGAAGTTCATTATTAAGTAGCATATAGTAATGCTTTTTATGATGCGTTGAAAGCCATACCCCTACATTGACGAACATTGCATTTACTTCATCCTGTGAAGGTGGCGTAATCTTGGCATACATTTTTTTGTTAATTTCGTAATTATTAATAGTAGTGTCCAAGCTATTTCCTTTCTTCTTTGTTTGTAATTATATTATATCATAATATTTTACAAAAGTCAATAAAAAAATGAGGGATAGATTTTGTTCTATCCCTCATACTTAAATATCCAAAAGCGTAATATCATTTGCTGCATGTGTCTTTTGAAGGTCAATTACTCGTTGATTAGAGCTACCTTTAAAAGCAAGCGTTAAATCTTTTTTCTCTTGGATAAATGGGCCATCTACTAGAACATCAGCGAGTCGCAAAATAGGTTCTAGATAATAATCGTCTTTATTCTTTTTGATTCTCTCTTGGAGCTGTTCATAGGTGTATCCAGTATAAATCCAAATTTTAATATCAGAACGAGTAGCTTTGACTTTTTCAATTAAAGTTAAAATCGTTTTTAAATTTTTTGTAAATAAAGGTTCGCCACCCTCAATTACAAAATGATTAAAATAAGGAGTCGTTTTAAAAGTACCGCAAATGGTATTTTCATCTACAAAAGTGTACTCGCGTCCACCTTCAATATCCCACGTTTGCGGCGAAAAACATCCTTTACATTTTCTAACACATCCTTGTGTATATAAAGAAATGCCCCATCCGATTGCATTGGTGCATTCACAATAATCAATATAAGCTATTCTCACTGAACCTTCACTCCACTTGATGATTTCTCTCGTTGTTCTGCTTCTTGCTGCTTACCTTTATTGAAGGCAGTCTTATAATTACCAGTTAAATATCCTGTTACTCGGCGAAGCTGCTGAATGTCATGACTGCCGCACATGGGACATTCATCGTTAAATTCATCACAATAACCGCATTCTAGACAAGTATCATTAGGAACATTAACTGCAAAATATGGAATATCTTTATCCATAGCATAGTTTACAACCGCTTCAAGTGCATCAATATTGTGTTTGACTGTTGATTCAAGTTCTACATAAGTAATGCAACCAGCACTGCTGTATCCAGTTAACTGACTTTCAATATCAATTTTTTCAAAAGGTGTTACCTTTTCCCATACAGGAGTATGAACGGAATTAGTGAAATACTCGCGGTCTGATACGTTCGGGATGATTCCATATTTGTCTTTAAACTTATTCATAGCTTTGTAACAAAGGTTCTCTGCTGGTGTAAAATAGTTACCGAAATTGAGCTTGTATTGCTTCTTAAATTCATCGCAACGCTGTCTAATATGAGATTCAATCTTCTTCGCTAAAGCCATCCCCTCTGGGTGACGCTGGTTCTTTCCGATAAGAAGTTCAAGAGTTTCAGCGAGTCCAATTTGTCCGATGGCTAGAGTGCCATGCTTGAGAGCACTTCTAATTCCTTCTTCTGGAACATATCCAGCCATAACACCATTTTCATACATAAATTTAGCGCTTGCAGGATTTTGAGAACAGATATATTCAAAACGTTCAATTAGCATATCTTTTGCTTCAAAAAGTTTCTTATCCAAAAGTTCCATGAACTTTTCTGTGTCTCTTCCTGATTCCATTGCAAGAGTTGGAAGAATAATTGTAACAGGACAAATATTACCGCGACCGTCTTTTAATTGACCAAAACCGTTAATATCATATCCATTATATGTCCTGCATCCCATGGTTGAAGTATATGTGCGGGGGTCGTTAATATCATATCCAGCATTATTAGACCAGTCAACATTAACATAGTTTGGATACAAACGTTTTGCTGTTGACTTTAAAGCAAGTCTAAATAAATCATAATTAGGCTCACCTTCTTTTCGATTAACGCCTTTCATACATTGAAAAATGCCGCATGGGAAAATAGAAGTTTTGTGTAGCTTACCAACACCTTCAATTGAAACTTCAAGCAATGCCTTAATTACCATGCGTCCTTCTGGTAGCGTACACGTGCCATAGTTAATAGAAGTAAAAGGTAATTGCAATAGTTCTTATCCATAGGTTTTTTATCCTATGCTCTGGAAATTTCTTTCATTTTCATCGAATGGTCATTTCCATTCCAGTGTAGCGTACATCTTCACCCTCAGCATTATCTGTTAGGGGTTGAGCACTCTTGGGTGGATTATATTTATTCACCACCTACGCGTTACGGTGATAACTAGCCTTTCGCAATCTAGTTATTTACCTCGGTATTGCCATGAATTATTTGTAAGAAATTATTATATTTTCGGGTTAAAAAACAATTGTCTTTATTTTGATAAATATAATTTCCTATTTTTTTAATATCTGTTTTTGAAGCCCAAGTAATTTGCCATAAATTTTCACTTGCATGAATTACACTGACATCATAAACATTTAAAGTTTTTACAAGATATTCTTTTAATTGAATAACAGTTTTTTCATTACCACAGAAACCAATTTGATGTGAACTAAATGAAATCCAACCGTCCCCATCAATCATACCTCTAATAAGATGAGGCATCATATCCTCAGATAAAATTGGCATTTCACCAATAAAAGTTTTTTGTGGAACTACTCCATATTTAGCTAAGTCATTTTTCCATTTTTTACTTCTTAGTTGAAAGATTCTTTCATTATGTTTTTCATCTTTTCTAATGCAAATTTTGTTTGCATTACCTGTTTTTTCTTTAAAAACATTTAATATTTCTTCATCTTTAAAAGATAAAGATAACCGAATTATGTTTTCTTTTAAAGAGATATTGCCGTCTGTCAACATAAAGCCTAAAAAATATGCTTTATCATTACTATCAATTTTTTCAAAATAATCTTCATTTAAATTGATATTTTTATATCTATTGTCTCTAGCAATATTATTTTTTTCTAATATATTGCTAATGGTGTGAAAAGTTACTTTAAAAGAATCGGCAATAGCTTGACAGCTTTCTCCGTTTTTATATCTTGTTATAACTTCTTGTTCAGGAATAACGTATATTCCACCTTTAGTTCTTTTTGGAATATTATTTCTATTTAATATTGCCATGACTGTCGCACTTGAAATGTTATAAGGTATTCCAGCTTTAGTCATTGACAAACCCGAATTATATAATTTAATAATTTCTTGTTCTATTTCTGGGCTTATTCTTTTTGTCATCTTAACACCTTCCATTGTAATGTATTTATTTACATTATATCAAAATTTTGATAAGATGTTAAAATGTTTTTGCCCAAATAATTTTTAGGGTTTACCGATTTTGCTCAATTTTTTACTAAAGAATTTCTTCTCTAGGGAAACCAATTTGTTAATTTCCGCTACGACTTTGTAGCGAATTGAGATTATGATACATTCCCTCGACTGCTTGATAAACTTCTTTCTCTGTCATATCCATAGCATATTTATATGCATTAGGTTGAAGTCTGTATTCCTGACTTTCAATGCTTGCATCTACTGGGATGTGTTCCGAGTATTCTTTAATATCAAACGAGAAGTCTGGTTCACAATAAGTTAATCCATCAATAAAATGCTTTCTAAATGATTTGCGAACATAAGGCACCATAGTCCAGTCAAGATGCGTAGCACTTACGCCGCCAAATTGCTGCAAAGATTGAAGTTGAAAAATTACAGCAACAAGCTGAAAAGCAGTATTAACAGAATTGGCGGGTCGAATATCTACTTGACGAGTATTAAAACCTTCCTTGAGAAGTTTATCAAAAGGAATAGAAAGACAATTATGGTCACCAACTGCATAATGGTCTAAGTCATGAATATAAATTTCATTGTTTAAATGATTCTCTTTTGCCATTGTAGACATACAATGATTTAGTGCATAGTTACGCATTACAATACTGCTTGCTTCGCCAATACGTCCACCAAAAGAATGTTCATCGACATTTGCATTTTGATTATCAATTTTTTTTGCCATTAACTTTTCTTCAATAGCTTTATCAAGTTGCTTTTGGCGTGCAATTTGATGCTCATAGCGATAAATCATATATGATTTTGCAACATGCGGGAAGTCACCCATGAGCAATTCCTCAACTGCATCTTGAATATCTTCAACCGTCATATCGTCATGGTAATATTCTGCATCCTCAAAACTAAAGGCAATATCTTTTGCAATTTCATGACAACAATCAGAAGTCCATCCAAAAGTATCCGCAATGTCATTTGCCGCACGAAACACCGCATTTTCAATCTTAGAAATATCGAACTCTACTTTATTTCCATTTCGCTTTGTAATATATTTAGTCAATATCTTTCTCCTTCTTCTCTTGGTGAATTACTTTTAACATATCTTCTATATTGTCCAAAAGAGGATAGCGAGTCTCAGACGTAGAATTCGCCGCAAATTCACGATTGACCATATCAACATACATCGTGGAATTACCTTCATCGCCCATATAGAACATGTCCCATTTATCTCGTGGCACAAGGTTCTTTACGTCAAGTTGTTTTAATGCAAGGTTGTCAAATGAAATACTATCAAACCATTTTTCTTTGACCATATATGGTAAAAGTTCTTTAAGAACCATGATACGATAATCCGTAATTTGGCGAGCTTCATTATAGGCTTGAATACCACGACCAAATTTCTTATATCCAAGAATTAAAATCTTTAATCCTTTATCATAAAGAAACTCATAGTCCTTTTCCTTGGTGACTCCTGCGATGGTATGAATGACCGCATTAGGGAAACTGCGGAGCATGGGCAGGAAATTCTTATCAGGATGATGGAAAGAAATGCCTAAACCATAAATTAGCTTTTCATCTGTTAGCTGCTTGAGAAACTTATGCTGTTGCATAAAATGAATCTGGTTTACTGTTACAGACGGAACTAATTTTAGCTTCTTACACTTCTTTAGAAAAGGCACAAAGTCAGGATGTTCTAGAACGTTGCCACCGCCTAATGCTAATTGAGTATAAGGATGAAGTTTGTCAATAAAGCTATCTGATAAGATGTCTCCATGCTGTCCATTCTTTGTCGATTTTTCGTGACAATAGCGGCAGTTCAGCGAACAGCAGTTGGTAATTTTAATATCCATTGAGTCAGGAAAAGACGGAACTAATTTATCGTCTTTGCTGTATCGAATCATAGTTCCGTCTGCAAGAGATAACGTAACTGTATAGTTACCATTATTGTAAGAAACACAATTGGAAGGGCGAGGGTCAAAACCTTTGGCTGTCATATTCCAATCTTTAGCCATCATATCCAAACGCTCCAAACGCTACCATTTCGTCACCAGAAGGAGAAGTAAAAGTTTCACTATAAGTTTCAAGGTCACCGTTACGCACATAAAAATCATCTGTTGTATATGCTTCAAGCGAACTACGCTCAGTGTCCCAATAGCTATCTCTCCAACTATCATAATCTGGACGCTCATTGAGAACCTTGTCAATATCAAGCACTTTAGCGAACTTATCTCCCCCGTCAATGCGCTCCTGTTGTTCTTCATTGTACTTTTCCGCGAGCTCTTTTAGCTCTTCTGGAGTGACAAAATTCTTATTTGTATCTAATTTGTGCCAATCGTTATCAAGCCAAAATACCTCGCCATGTTTCCACTTGTCAAAATCATCTTTTGAGCAGATAGTTAGCGTATGTGTTGAACTTGAATTAGTTTCAAACACTCCTTGTCGTACTTGAAAAATCATTTTATCCTCTTTCTACTATATAAAAATTGGTTAATAAACTTTCTAAACTTATGTCCATGCGTTTATTTGGATAAATGTTTACGCTTTAGCTGTGAAACTGTATGAATTAATTCGTCAGTATTCATAATACTGGATACAAAATCTGTGCGACTACCTCGATAGTGAAGCACATGCTCATGCGAACCATATCCAAAGTAATCATCATACCCTCCGCTGAAATCTTCCCAGTCTGCAAATGCTCGTCTAATGAATTCCCATTTGAAAGTATGCTCTCGCTTAATAGAACGCTTGAACCGCACAAGTAAAGGAACTTTTAGATAAAAGCATTCGCATTGTAATGTCCAAGGACAAAGTCTTTCGAGCTTTGTCATACCAACAGGATTAAGGACACAGATATTTATACAATTATCATCGAATGAATTGATTGCAGTGCCATATCGCCACCCACGAAACTCAGTATGCTCGATAAATTTATTATTATATTGCATTTCAATGAAAGTCTCCAAGTCAACAAAATGATAATCTACGCCGTCAACTTCTCCTTCTCTTGGAGGACGTGTTGTATAACTGATTACTTTTTTTGCTGGGATGCCAATCTTTTTATATTCTTCAACCAATCGAGTGGCGGTTAAATCCTTCCCCGCCGCAGACTTACCACAAATACCGATTACTGTTGGATACATTAAACCTCCAAAAATATAGGAGCAAACCTTTCTTTTCTGTTTACTCCTATATTATAACATAACTTTATTTAATTGTCAATATTTTCGCCATAGCGGTTATTAGTCATTTCTATGGTGCCATCTTTATTCACTTTCGTGATTTTATATAGCTGATGTGAATTAGTTTTCTTATACTTCTTTGCTCTAAACATATCACCGTTTCGATAGCCATTTACTACAATTAAGGCACCTTTTTGAAACCATCCTTGTTCCATAACCTTATTTTCACCATTTATATTTTCACTTACACGACGATTATATTTTGCAAAATAATCTAATGCAAACTTAACAGTTACAACACCAGAATCGGTTGTAAGAATATCAACTTGTCCTTTTGTATTATTCTTGCCGACTACTGTCCCCATAATTCTAAATGTTTTAGGAATCTTAATTTCTTTATCACCACGTTTAAATATGTAATCAGTTGGTGGGGTTGTCGGTAAGCTACCATACGATACTATATTATAAATAGATTTATCAACATTTGATAATTCATGTTTGTGATAATAGTATCCAAGAGCATCCATTTCCCAAGTTGAATATGTACCTGCTGCATACGTATTCCACTGTTCTAAGAATAACTTTTTATTTAACTTCTGTAATAACATTTCTTTGTTCTCTTGGATGTAATCTTTCGCGGCAAGCATTACTTTGTCATATTCTTTTTTCCAAATCTTTTTATTTAAACATATAGAATTATTTTTAATATATAGGTTGTCAGTATCGAAATATTTATTATAAAACTTATAATGTATATCTGATTTGCTTAAATCAAATTCCTCTGCTGTATATTTGCATTGTTTTTTCATTGTCTTATCGAAATTGAACACTTGCTTTTGAAATTTTAGCTCTTTTGGAATGAGCTTATAATCAATTAAAGATTTAAAATTTTGCATTGTGATACGCTTTTTGGGATTGCTTACAATCTCAATATATTGTTTCATAATATTCTTGCGACTATCGAAAGAATCAAAAGCGCCGCCTTTGATAAGAGCCAAAATTGTAGTCTTATTTTCATTATTTTTATCTAGAAAATCTTGGAACGAATTGTATGGACGATTTGCAATAATTCTTGAAACAACTTCGCCACCAACTCCATTTAAAGACTTCATTCCATATAGGATAGCGTTGTCTTCCTCGTCTGGTTCAAACAGATAACCAGACTTGTTAATATTTACTGGCTTTACTGTAACTCCATTATTAATCATATTACCAATTGCTTTAGCAATTTTACCATAATTAGACGCGGCATCTTCATCAAGACCAGCATCAACTCGAAGACAAGCTGTATTCCAATATACGACAGGAAAATAGGTAGCTAAATAGACCGTTTGAAGGCCAATATAGGAATAAGCTAAAGAATGAATTCGAGAAAATGAGTAGCCCATCTGTGGTTTGATAGCAGTCTCCCAAATGTACTTGCCAAGATTCTCATTTGGAGCACCTTGTAATACCATTTTTCTCAGCTCAGGAATCTTATCCATCTTCTTTTTTGCGCACACTTTTCTTGCAAAATTCGACTCAGATAAAGAAAAACCGCAAACTTCCATTAGGATTATCATCATATCTTCCTGCTGAGCAGGTGCTGCATATGTTGGTAGGTAATACTTTTCTAGGTTCTTTTGCTCTTCCTTTGAAAGACCCCACTTATCCATTTCCGCATACCATTGCGACATATCATCTTTCATACGCTTGTATCGTTCTGTTGGTGTTTCATCACCTTGTTCACTCGCCATGAGACGCATGATGGAATTACAGTTCGCCATTTCAAGAGGCGTATGCGGCTTTAATAGCTTAATGGTTTGGCCACCTACCTGTGTATCAAATTGGAAAAACTTTAAGACTTTGCCAGAGACAGCTGCTTTCCACAACTTTTCATCGTGTAACGGTAATACGGTAGGATGCAGGTACTTATCATACATTTGACGAAGTGTCAAACCAGATTCAATCTTACCATTCTCTTGTAAGAGATTAAGACACTGAGTAATTACATCCTGCACTTCCGTCACAAGGAAATCGAGCTTCACATCACCGCAGTACTCTGCATTTGCTAGAGAATATTGTGTAATAATAGCGCCGTTTTTAGCTTTCATAAAGCAAGCCGTCTGGTATGGGTCTTCTCCATAAAAATTAACGCCAGAAGCATGGATAGCTCGTTGTGTAACAAGGCCGCAGATATTCAATAAAATTTCTTGTAGACGAGGAAATTTATTTACCTCTTGGACAAAAGTTTTATTGGGCTTACGTTTCTTCTCTTCGTTGCCAAAGAAACAATCAGATAAAGGCCAGACAAAACCACGTTCAGAAGGAATTAAAGAAGAAAGGTATTCAGCTTCATCTAGTTCAATACCATTTGGATATTTATCTGAACGGTATCCTCGACAGGCAATTTTTACTGCCGCCTTAGAAGTAACTGTACCATATGTACAAACCTGCACACATCCTAATTGACCGCGTTCTTCTCTGATTTTTTCAAAGACTAATTCACGTTTAGACGGGGCCAAGTCTATATCAATATCACCTAGTTCGATACGCTCCTTATTGCTATCGCGTTATCTATTATTTCTAATAGCGCAGACTATATCTTATTCTTTAATTTTCTTCTATTTTATAACCATAATATAATTTATTATCTCGTCTAACTTGTTTTAATGAAGTTCTTACTGATTCTGGACTGTTTGTTCTGCAAAATGATTGACTTGCAAACCATTCTGCACAGTCTTTAACAGATTCAAACTCCTTAACAAAATCATTTTTTGTAATTTTTATTGATTTTCCCATAGTTTGCCTATGCGTGAAACGAGGTACATTATTATAATTTAAAATATGGTCAACGGTAGAATGGTCTATTCCAAAGTTTAACGCTGTTTGCCTAGCGCTTTTTGTTTTTTTGTAGTCTTCGATAATCTCTTGGTTAGGAAGAACCTCTCTCGGCCCTTGTCCACCAAAAGTTTCATTATAACCATTTATAAAGCTGTTATAAAAATCAATCCAATAAATTTCAGCTTTGTCTAATTGCTCGTGTGTTTCGATATTATCTTGTAACACTTCAAAGCTAAAATTATCTAAGCCATATTTTCTCATAGCTCTATATAAAGATTTTCTTTGACAAGTTTCATGCGGATAGAAAGCCCGAACACAATGTTCTTTCCACCTAATATTAGCTGGTTTTATTGTTTGACCAATATAACATTTTCCATTAATTTTATTAGTTATTTTATATATTAACATTATATTATCTCCTTTCCTTATCATTATATGAAAATTAGATAATATAAATTCTACCGTTTTGACCAACAATGTGGAAGAAATTAAAGATTTTTACACTTCCAGCAGTAGCCTATCATCTGCTGTACTCCATTTAAGGATAGTCGTTACACCTAGTCAAAATTGACTTGGCACGGGATTACCTACGTCTTTACGTTTAGGTTTCCCCGTTAGCACATTTCTGTACACCTCTAGGCAGTAGAGTTCATAAAATTTTTTATACTATTAATTACTTAATAGGGAGACAAGTATAAAGTTTATCTCCAATAAGGAAGATTATTAACAACTGGGTCTAGTTGTGTAACGCCTAAAAGCCAATGGTTAAGACCAGAACAAGCTGACCCTCGACCAGCACCGACCGTTGAACCACACTCCCAAAAGAGATTAATATAATGCTGTAGAAAGATAGGATAAGCAAACATACAAGTCTCAAGTTTATCGCCAATGACTTTATTAATATCTGCTTCTTCCTCTAGCCTTGCAAGATATGTTTCATTATTTAATCCTTTTTTGTTTAATTCGTTTTGGCAATAATTTATCCAATAACGCTCTTGTGGATTATCGGAGTGCATAAGATAATCAAGCGTAGGATATTTATTTATATCATAGAAATGATGATTTTTTTCTTCTTTTGGATAAGAGGGAACTTCCACTTGCGGCACTTGCTGTTTATGATATAAAGTATAATATTGGCATTTATCAAGAATCTTCATTGAATTTGCACACAACTCTTCATAATCAAGACCTGTGCCGTTAAGATTTTCCATAATCTCTTTTTCAGATTGTAGATAACAATATTCATAAAATGAATCTACTTCACGCTCTCCACCTTTAGAATTAAGAAAAGCCTTATGTACATATCTGTCTTCTTTTTTAAGATAATGAGTGTCGCATCCTATTACTATTGGAAGATTAAATACTTTAGATAATGAACTCATTCTAGTGTTGACAGCAAATTGTTCTTCACTGCGACCAGGAGCCACTTCTAAGGAAAAATAATCTTTGCCAAAGACTGATATACACCATTTGATAAAAGTTACAATATTCTTATGATATACTTTAACTTGCGCGGCATTTCCTTGTTTTTCAGCTTGAATCATAAGATTAAGGTTATGATTGACTTCTCCCGCTAGACAAGCACAGCTACCATGTAGATGACCTTTTCCATATTTTTTAATAATGTCCGCAAGGTCTGATTTTAAAGTAGGTACACGTTCCATACCTCGGTCAAAATAGCTGTTAATCCAAGCAGTAGAAGATAACTCACGTAACATTTTATGTCCGACAGCATCTAAAGCTAATAGTACAAAGTGATAGTAATATTGACCAGAATTTCGCGTATCTGTAAGATAAATCTCATTGCCGCGAACAATTTTAAAATCAGGATATTTGTTTTTGTATTCTTCTTGAATACGGTCAAGTTCTACGTGTCCACCTAATGACTCGTGGTCGGTGATTGCAATTCCTGCAAGACCTAATTCTATAGCTCTATCAATTAGTTCTTTTGGTTTGACAGTTGAATCAATAAGTCGTAAGTTGGCTAAGAATAGTGCGTGTGATTGTGAATATCAAATCGCGGCACTGTCATTGGCATCACCGTCCTTCTTCATATAAAGAGTATATTAATTTAACACTTTCGCTCATGGATGTATTCAAAAGGATAATTATTTTCTAGACAGAATTTCTTAGCCTTTTTTCTTTTTTCAAAAATATATCGCTTTTCAGAAACCGTTACAGGTTCCCAAGTTCCTTGAACCGCGGGCACATAGCGATAACCTGAAAAGAATCCACCGCCAATATATTCATAATGTCCGGGCTGACCTACTCTAAGTTTCTTATCCATATGCTCAGGCACTATAACTTCGTAAAACACGTCTAATTGCATTTCTATTCCTTTTCTGCACGTTTTTTAGCACGAGCTTTACGGCGGGCTGCTCCGGCTTTCTTACTATTGTCCTTAACCCAGTCGATTTTTGAGTAGTCATAAATCTGTTCCCAACTTTCAAAGTCTTTTTGAGAAAAACATTGGACTAGTTCAGGCACACCACAACGAATCTCTTTTTTCATATAAGCGCCATTTTGTCGGCCAGTCATTTTATCAGGAAGAGTCTCGCCAGTCAAACACTCATAATTCAAGTTCCAATTAAAACGACTCATTTTACGTGTTGGCATACCAACCTCAGTAGTATAGCCGCACTCCTTATTGTAACACTTAGAATACCACTTATTTCCTTTTTTAAAACCGTTGGGTGCTGTCTTTCCGCACACAGGACATGGGGCCATTCGCATAATTTATGCTACTCCTTTCTATTGGATTTTCTTTATAAATATATTATAACACAAAAAAGCCCTCTAGTCAATAAAAACTAGAGGGCTTTTATTTAATTACAATTCCTTAAAAAAGTCAGGATGTTTATCCATCCAATCTCGGTCTGCTTTAATCCTATCTTCATCTACTGGCCTAATATCACTCGGCTGCTGATTGATAATATCTTGCATATAGTTTTCAGTCATTTCCCAATCGCTATAAATATCAACCTTACCAAACTTTTCACGAATAAGAGCATCCATAATAATCTCATAACGCGATGCCTTGTGTGCAAGATTCCTAAGCTCAGCTTCTTCAATTTGAAGTTTCATTTAAAATACCCATTCCTCTTCATAGTCTTTTAATTCAAAGTCATCAATTAGAATTTGCGACGTAACGTTTCCCATCCATTCGTTTTTGGAACATTTGCCAACAATGGTTAGCTTCTTTTCTCCACTTGTCCATTCCTCAAACTCTTCTCTAGAAGACTTGAATTTCATAACATCTACACCAGAAGGTAGAGAAATTTTAATGGTAGGATGACCCTTTGCTTCACCTAAAAGCTGAACATTAACATTGTCTAATGCAATATCTTCTATTACAACTTTAGATTCTGGAATATCCTGACCATAAATATTCAATTCTGCAATATCTAAAATATATTTTGGATTGACTCTATCATAATTCCAGACGTAATCAACAAGATATACAGGTTTAAAATTAACACCTTTATATTGCTCGTTGGTCTTATCTAAGAACTCATAAAAATTCTCTAAAGGCAACGAGAGTCCAAATGCAGACCCGTGCCCAGCAGCATAATCAACAACACCAGTATCTTCACAAAGACTGCGCATATCTTCAATAGGACAGTAAGAATAATTACGAGCAGACCCTTTTAGATGCACCCCGTCTTCTTCTTCGACTTCCTGTAAGACTAATGTAGGATGCTGGTATTTAGCTTGAATTTTATTTGCAATTAATCCCAAAATACCGGGTTTAGCATCATCTTTGCCGCATACGCAAGTAATGATAGCATTATTTGTTAGTTTTTTGGTTTGAATCTGATATTCAAAGAACTCCATAGCTTCATCTTGTAGCTTGGTTTGCCTACGTTTCACTCGTTCAATAACAGTGATAGCTTCTTGCCAAATAGGAACCTCTTTACCTTTTTCACCTCTCTTGGATGATGGAATCATAGTATCACACTTATAATCCAAGAGAGCGCTAAGAAGAAGACGTTTCTCTACCATTTCACCAGTTCGACAACATGCATTAATATAAGGAACTACATAAAAGCTAGAGCTTAGATAATTAAGTCCATTCATCTTATTTAAAGAAAACTCTTGTTTATCTACAAATGCTTTAAAAAATTTGTTTTTAACGTTAGCGTAACCAATATTGACAAGCGCTCTCACTTCTTTTTCATGATAATCCATCATGTCACCACATAAACCAAGAGCACACAAATCAACTAAGTCATTCGCATAATCGAAGTTACATATTTCATCCATCTGGCGACATAGCTGCCATGTAACGCCTGCTCCGCAAAAGTTTTTATTAGGATAATCGTCTAATTGATTATTTACTACAATAGCATCCTTAGAATATTTTTCGCAATGGTGGTGGTCAGCGATTACAATGTCTACGCCATTATCATGCAAATATTTAAGTTGTTCATAATCATTGCTTGCCGCATCTGGGATAATAAGAAGATTGGTAGTCTCTATAATATTGTCTAAATCAATGTCTGCAAGTCCGTGAGCTTTTCCTTCGTGGATTAAGATGGTAGGTTCCTTGCTACAAATACGGTGAATATAATTAGCTATAATGGCGCTCGAAGTCAATCCATCGCAATCACAGTCTTGTAAAATAGTAATCTTAGAGCTTGCCAACATACAATAATTAGCAATCATTACAGCTGCTTCTTTAATATTTTTTAGTAAATGAAAATCGTTTACATTATTCCAATAGGCATTAAGCCAATTACTTTGCTCTTCTACTGGAATATTTCTATTATATAAAATTTGTTGTTGAGGTGTCAAGCTATCTAATGTTGGCTTATATAATTTATAATCTATTTTCATCAACTCCAAACTCTTTGCACATACATCCTGCTAATGTTTTAAAACCTGGGATATAAGGATAAATCCGTTTATCTTTAATAGCACATTCAGGAGGAACGGTGCTGGTCAATTTTAGCTCATGCGGCACATATGGATAAAAATAATATTTACAATATCGACAGCGCTGATGTTTGCGGCGATAACTGAGAATCTTTAATTTATCATCTTCTGTCATATTGTATCTTCCTCTTGGTTATTTTCGCTTTCTTCATACCATGATTCTAAATCTCTTTTCTGCCTGTAATTATCAATCTTATCACGAATAATCTCAAAAGGATAAAATATAATATCTACCCATTTGTCTATGATAATATAAGCCATAATAATAGCAAGACACAAAAGAATCGGTGACAAAAGCACAAGTATCAAAACTATGATTTGTCCAATTGTAACACACATTATAGCATAATCCTGTTCTTAAATAGATACATAAATACATCTTTTCCTTGGTCTAATGGACTTGCCTTATATCCTAAAATATTCTCTCTATCAAACACTACAGACATATTCATATACGGCTTATATTTATTACCAATCTTGGCAATCTTTTCTTCAACCTTTAAACTTTCATCTGAACCATATTCATCAAAATCATGGTCAAATGCGATAACAATTTCTTTACATCCTGCATCTTTAAGAAGTTTGAATTGATATTTAGACAAGGAACTGCCGCATGTTGCAACACAAATATTATTACCTGTACCATAATATGACATGTAGGCAAGAACCGACTTTTCTGATTCGGCTACAACCGCAGTTTGTATTTCTCTAATTCTTTCTTTAGCCCAATTAAGACCATACAAGTTAAAGCCAAGAGCATGATTATAAAGTTCACCGTGGACTCGCCAAGGCTTATATTTTCCTTTTTTCTCTTGCTCTTGGATAATAGTTCTTTGTCGAATACCTACACATCTATCATTCTGGTCAAAGTGCGGGATAAGGATATTGCCGCCAAGAGAGTCATAATGAATTTGCGCAAAGTCACACACCTCTTTTGAGATATTAGACCAAGAGGAAATAATAGGTTGAGGATAATGCTGAATAATAGATATATCATATTCTGGTAACTCAATGGTATTATCATTTACAGTTACATCTTTTTGCTCTTTATATCTATTGAATATTTTCCAGTCTTCTTGACTATCTTTTAAATCAATATCATTATCTAAATCAATTTGAAGATTTAAGAAATTAACCACGAAATAGATTGCGGAATTAAGGTCTACATTTTTAACTTTCTCAACAAGTTCAAAAATATCAAATGCGCCGCACTCAGTATAGCAATTAAACATACTATTCTCAAAATAATAATATAACTTCTTTGAACCTTCACCGATGCCATTGTGACAGATTGTGCGGGAAATGATATAATCAGAATACATTTCTGGTTCTGCTCCAAAGTATTCTAGAATATCATATACGTTTTCTGGTTCAATTGATTCCTTTACTTTTGCTTTATCGTATCCCAATTCCCGCACCTCCTATTCTTTCTTCTTTTGGAAAATTTCATCTTTGTCTATTGGTTTAAAAGAGAAATCAGTTACAAATAAAGTCTTATATCGACAAGTACCTTTATTTGCGCGCATCCAACAAATAACACGATTGAATTTTCCTCGTCGATTCTTATATACGCTTCTTTTTACATTTGGTGGACACATTCCGGGATGCTGTGCCAAAACGCCTTCAATATCTTGAATATCTTCATCTGTACAATCAACCATGATTTCACCATAGTCGATTCGGTTTGCAATTGATTTTGCGCCAGCTAGCATGTTCTGGTCTAGGATTTTCTCTTGCTTGTAACTACCATTAATTTGAGTAGAGGATAGAAGAAAAACATTGTTATCGACAGCTATTTCTTTAAGTTTAGATGACATAAGAAATAGAATTTGGTCTTCGCGTACTTTCATCAGTTTTGTTATCCTATAGGCTTTTTATCCTATAGTTCTTATAGTTTCCTATAAGCTCGGCGTACATTTTCACCTACAGCTTTATCTGTTTAGGTGTTGGACACTCTTGGCAGGATTATATTTATTCACCTGCTACGCTCTACGGTATCAATCAACCTTTCGCAATTTGATTGATTACCTCGGTATCAACATATTATATTAACTTAGTCTTCACCGATTTTGCCCAATAATAATTCTAAATATTACTATTTAGAACGGCATCTTAGTAGCAATTTTAAATTTTCTATCTAAATATACATTTGCATTATCATACATTTGATGGGATATTTCTTTTGCATATTTTCCTTGCCATTCAATAATTGACAAGCCATTATCTCTAACTCTGATTTTGTTTCGTTTCCATTTTGTTCGTTCAAGCATCATATCAATAAACTCATATGTGCCACAAAATGATAATCGAGGATAGTCAATAGTTCCCTTTGTTATTTTCCCAAGAGAACCATCACCGTCACAATATCCTCTTACAAAATGATATAAAAAAGCATCTGGAACTTGTATTTCTGTTGGGAAAACTAAGTCTTTTGATTTGCGAGGATGACATCCAAGATTTAACAAATCATTAAACATTGGCTTACATCTAAATACAAGTTCACATCTACCAAACTTACCGTTTTGTCTAATTTTTACTTCATTATCCCATTCTAAAAAATCTTTTAATTTTTCTAAATGATGCTTATCACTAGATTTTAGCATAACGCCAATCCTAGAGTCTTCACTCATACAACCATCAGCGTATAAAAATCCAAGCCAATAAGCAGATTCTTCTGAACTTATTTTTGAAAACTTATTAATATTTACATGATATTTTATCATTTTCTCTTCTTTCCGATAGAAAATGATAATTGCTACTTATAGTCTACCAGTTCCATGTGAAATTTCCTCAATCATCTTAATAGATGAAGTTAAATAGTCAAAGACAACACACTGAAAAGTTAGGTAATCTGTATTGCCTTGTTCATTTACTCGTGGATATTTATATTTACGTATATTGCGTTTGATACAATTCTCAACATCTTTCATGCCATAGTTAGGAAGATATTCCATACGAAGTGGTGCTTCTTCTAGAATCTGTACTGCTTTCTTTAATCTCTCTTCTTCGTCAAAAGTAAGTAAATCCATTTCAACAATATGGTCTTCTGGAATATTACCGATAAAAGCTAATGCCATGGTTGTAAGCTCTTCAATGTCTAGTTCTACCGAAATATATAAAGTAGGTACTCGATTATATAAACGTTCCCATTTACCTTCATCTGAATAATACTCAGAACATGAGAAAAAACAAGCATCAGCAACACCAGTGCGGCTTTTGCCTACACCTGTCGCTGCACTTCTTAAATAAAAGCGGCCAGGTCGTGCGCCCATAGCGATTGCATCTTCATACATATCATACATTGCCCAGCCACGAGCAGGATGCTGCGCTAATTCATCTACAATCTTTTGGACGTTATCACCAATAGCAACAGAGTCGTTATCGTTATTGTCTACATATAAATCCCTGATAAAATAAAACTTACCCTCTACATCATCTGCTAATTGCTCTAATGTTGTACCATCAAGATACTCGTCTTGTGCCTGCTTCTTTGCAGAATCTAAGATATTATCAGGGTCATAAATATCAGATACATCTACGCCAACATCATCATACGCGCGAAGTAGAGACATCTTTTTTAAACGATTATAATAATACTCGAAAGCATCTAGGTGAGCATTTGCATGAGTTTCAAACATCCACTCTCTACCTTTGTTAGCTTTATAGACTGCATATGCTTTCGGCTTGTCTTTAAGATAATTCTCAATTTCTCGTGCAAGATGGTCAGTTACACCCGCGTTATATAGACTATACAATGCACCAAATACCACCTTGTGTAAGTCATTGCAAAAGTCGTGTTCTGAAAAGAAGTATTGTCCATCTGCCGCCAAGTATTCAGGTTTCCGCATACAACATCCAATTACCTGCAATGCCGCAACAGAATCATAGTATTTACTAATCAAATATCCTCCCTTCTATTCCAAATTAAAACGTGGCTTTTTCCTATAAATATTTACGTCTCTTGGCCGCACAAATACACGATGTTCATCTGTAATATCTGTATTCACTTGCCCTTCGCTCTGTACAGTTCTAATCTCTTCTAATCGTTTGAAATAATTTTCTGCTTCGACATAAATTGATTTGATAATCCATATGCCACCATTTGACCTACTCGGGTCATTACGCTTTATTTTATACCAATACTTTAAAGCCTTAGCCATTTGCTCATATGTGATACCAGCTTTGATAAGTTGTCCCATATTCAAAGCTACTTTTTGATAATCTACATATGCACCGAGATATTTTCCAGCCATTTTCATAACTGCTTCTCGTTGCTTTTTCAGCTTATCTTTATTTTTTTCTTTTTCCTCTTGGCTCTTGGCATAACATTCATCATGCCAATATCGGTTGCCAATCTTTTTCCAATCGAACTCACAATCACGGTCAATCATTTGGCCGCAATATGGACATTTAACAAGTCTTTGTTTTGCCATATTTTCTCCTAACTTTATAATATAATTATAACATATTCAGGAGATTTTGTCAATAAAAAAGACCGCCCAATTATGGACGGTCTTTAGAATTAAGCTACATCAATTCCATTAGACAGTAAGTCTTTGAGGTCATCAAGGATAAGTGAAAGCTGTTCAGCTTGCTTAGCAGTACAGTCATTGACCTTCTTGCCGACACCGAGATACTTATCTGTAATTTCGATAATTTTAGGCGCCCAAGACTTTTTGAATTCATCCTTAGAAACACTATGCTGAATCTTGACGGTTAATTCTTTGAATTCATTCTTCATAGCTTCAAAGTCAGGACCATCATTAATATCATATGCAGTAGTACGTGCATCGGTGACAAACTTGCCAGCATCTTCCTCTGCTTGCTTGTCGATTGCATCACCAATAGCCTTGACAAGATTGTCATATGTGAAGTCAATGGAGTCAGGCGTATATTTAAATCGAGAACCAGCTACGAATCGAGGGGTTCCGCGCATATACAGGACAGTATGAGTGCGGCCATCTTCCTCTTCTACTGGATGGGCGTAACCGATAACGTCACTCATTCGGTCAACGATTAGACGTGGACGATTGCCAAGAGTAGGAACAATCTGGTTATATTCACTACCATTTTCATCAGTAAAAGTCTTGTCTTGACTATGTGAAATCATTACTAGACCATAGCCCATCTGAGGAATGGAACGAAGACATTCATCGAACTCTTTACTAGTTTTAGACCACCCCTGACCATAAGGTAGCTCATTTACAGCCGAGACTCCAGCCTGATTGCAGACGTACTTTTCACAAAGGTCATAAGCAATGTCAGCAGTATCAATAATAATATTGCTGTATAGCTCATGAGCTTTCGGGTCTTTTAGCTGCTTTAGAACCTGTTTAAATTCAGACCATTTGTTAATAGGTTGCGGTTTTACGCCGCCAATTGCTAGATAGCCAACCTCAAAACCCAATAGTAAGGCTTTTGGAAATTTGGCTGCTGTTGATGTTTTTCCAGTCTTAGGCTCACCGTAAAACATGATTGTATAGCCCTCTAGCGAACGACTAACTTTGTGAGGTTCAATATTAAAAATATCAATTGACATATATTGCTTTCTCTTTTCTCTCTTGGTTTAATCTTTTGCTATCTACTATTAAATACGATTTAGATAAATAACATTGTATCGGTGGCAAGTGCTATGTCCCCAATTGCTTAGCCACTCAGTTGCGTCCTCGCTGCTAAACTTCGTTTGGATGCTAGAAAATGCTGCTTTCACGCCCTGCCCAAGAGTCATTGTGTCACACCCTTCGTTGTCTACGACAACAACGCGGTCTTCCTAACCCTTTGGGCATGTGTACCAGCGATCCTGCTCAACTACTCAGAAACGTGGGTCCGCTTGACAAAAACGTCTCTTGCGTATTCAACTTGTCTTGAAGCTCCTTTAGGAATTTGACTCCATCCGCTGTTAGCATTTGCTCACCGCCTTCGCTCCACAGCTCATTCGCTTACGACCTCGTAGACGTTGCAGTTGGTAAAGTCGATGCGGTACGTCTTGCCTTCATCGCGGCACAGCTTGCAATCCTTGTACCCTTTCGTCCACCATGCAGCGTTGTCGCAACCCTTCCATCTGAGCAGGAGCCATACAAGTCTGCCGTTATCGTCCGTAACAGGATTGCCATTATTGTCAAGTACGATGTCTCTATACTTCCAGAACAAGTCGTTGTTGTGCTTGTAGTGTCTGGCCTTTCCGATGTATTTCTCGGTCATCCCTTCACCGGCTTTACGCAACTTATTCGCTATCTTGCGGCGCACTCCGAGCACTTGGCAGCAAGACCGCACATGACGTAAAATTAAATTCCATTTTAAATCCTTTTCTATCTTATAGGGGATAGAACTTAATCTATCCCCTATTTATTTAATTGTCTGCTACTTGACTAGAAAGGCCATGCCTCATCATCATCATCATCTTCATTTTCATCTACTGGAGCTTCAACCTTTGCGACTACCTTTGCTGCTGCAAAGTTCTGACCACCGTTACGATTAGCCTGATACTCGTCATGATTACGCTTGACCTCTGCCATACGCTCTTCACGCTCGTTTAACTTCTGCTTGAATTCCTTTTTGGTGATGGTAGATTCATCATCCCACTCATAAGGTTCGACCGCAGCCCAAGTAACATCCCAAGAACGAACATGACGAACGACCTTATGAACTACTGGGTCACCAAATGCAGATTCTTCAGTCTTCTCAGTCGTGATGGCCTGAGACACGATAGAACCCTTGATATGAGTTAGGAGAGGATTCTTATTAGAAATATCTTGGTCGATAAAATAATCCATACCACCCTTAGAACGGACATTAACATCAACGGGAAGAATGCCACCACGATAATCAAAGACGTAGCCACGAAGATTTACAAAATCATCACCATCTTCGACCTCACGCTCAGCCGCATTTGCAATAAGCATATCGACATCGAATGTCGCAGGATTCTCAGAAATCTCGTTGGTCATAACGTGCATAAACTGGCCCTCGACACGCTTAGGAGAAACAACTTCACCATCACGAGATACAAAATCATTTGTGCCGACAGAACCATCAATACGAACCTTGAGAGCAGAAGTACCTACAACTTCAAACGTATCTGAACCCTCATGGTCAATTAGGGCAGTTAGAATCTCCCATGCGGGATTAGGCTTGCCACTCTTAAAAGTCTCAGTAACGTAACGGAAAAATACAGGGACAACGTTAAGACCCTTATCATCAGTGGCTACATTTACTGTGCCGTTAATAAAAGGAGTGTTTGTCTTTTTAGAGACACGCTGGGCAAGGCGGTCAGTTGAAAATACATATCCCTCAATATGGCATGAATTATTTGTCTTTGAAAACATTCAATTTCCTTTCTAATTTTTCTTTCAATATATATCACATATTATAGCACGTTTTTAAATTTTAGTCAATAACTTTTTTAGGGTATTTCCCGCATGATTTATGCTCTAAACAATAACCGGCTTTGTCGCATTTACACTTAAAGAATAAATCACAGATAGTTTTCCATTCATCAGAATATTCAGATAGCGCTTCAATAATGTCTTTCATTAGCTGTCTAAACTCCCAATAGGCACGAGTACATAGACGCTGTTCAGCCATTGTCATAAGTGTGCGGCTATTGAAACGACAACTAACAGTCGTTGTCATTCCAAGAGGGAGAACCATATTTGCATCTTCCTGCGGAATTCCACATTCCTTTTGCATATAAGTAGTAGCTTCGGCAATAGCTTTCATACAAGAATTGTACATTTGCTTAGCATCTTCATTTGCTGCAATCTTAGGAGGAACTACATAATCAAAATCTTGATATTTGATATAACGCGTACTTGCCTGTAGACGTGTAGGCGCTCCACCATTATGAGTATAAAATTCTCGAATTACCTTTGCTGAATACCCTTCTAGAACAAACCATACTTCTCCAAATTCAAGCGTGCGGAAATGCCCATCTTTGATACAAGAAAGACCACGTTTATAATTCTTTTCTACGTTACTGGTATCTGTGCCATAACAAGGGCCAGCCATTTCTCCAATTAACGTAATAGGATTTTTAATAGTATTACTGTTAATCGTTACTTTTCCCATTTACACCATCCTGTGAATTGAAACCATAGTTAACTGCATTATATACATCAATATAATATTTTTCTTTTTCATTTAATTCTTCTTGCGGGCAAAGCTCAACGACTTCAAATGTAAATTGGTCTAAGCCATCTTTAAGCATTGCTGCATACATCTTGTTATCTTTAGGTGTCTTTATGCCACATCCGCAACGACAGTGCTGTGTAAAACGATTTGCAATATCTACAGACTGACCTATATAGCATTTTGTATCATTTATGTCTGTAATCTTATAAATACCGCAAGTTTTTTCAGTACCAACAATATTAACGAATAAAGCCTTTGCTTTCTTCTGGAAATACGTTGACCAAATTAGCTTTGAAAGAATCTCTGGGTTAGAAAGGCGGTTCTTAAACGAATTTAAAATATCAATATCTGCTTTATCACTATCTTCGATAATGATACGATAATCATCTTTAGAATCTTGAACCGCCTGTTCACGTTGAAACGCTTCAATTGTCGCAGCCTTTTGTCGCTTTAGTTTATCAAGCGAGTTTTGAAGAATTTGAATTTGCTCGACATATTCAGCTTTATCTTCATCGACTTGAGCCTGAAAATCACGAAGATTATTCATGATATTCTCTTTTTCAATTTTCTTGAAATCTTCAAAGCTCTGCTTCTGCTGTTCCACATTCTCTTGGAGAGATTTTAAATGTGCCTTTTCATTTTGAATTTGATATTCAATATGCTCTCGCGCAATAAGAACTTCTTTGTTGTTCTCTTTGACTATATCACATGTTTCTTTTCTGCCAGCTATAACGCCTACGCTATAGCCGCATACGACAAATGTAATAGCGCAGACAACAGCTATAATAAATTCGAGAGCCATATTACTTAGTATATGTTACAGTGATTTCAGGGTCAACGTTAATACCCTCATTGGTAAGACGAATAAAGTTAGTACCACCATCAGGCTGTAGTTCACGAACTGCATATCCCTTGCGGACAAGTGAAGAAGTAATAATGCAATTAGTAGTCTTATCGGTTAGATGAACAGCTTTTGCAATATCCTTAAAAGTTTCATCTTTGCCATGATTCTCCTGTAGGTGCTTTAGAACCTTTTTAGCATTGTCTGAAAATACTGGCTTGGTGATAGTAATCATATAACTCCTTTACTTTTTTCATTTTTATTTCATATACATGATAACATAAAATATTCTAGAAGTCAAGCCTTAATTAAAAATTTCTTCTAGCTTACAGTCCTGTGTTGGTTTATCTGGACGAAGCCTAGATAGATAAGGATGTCGAAAAGTTTTATTCTCCTTGTCAAGACTCATGCAGTTTACCTCTACGACCATTCCAATATATTTATCAGGATTGGCTGCGAGGTCAGCTTTGAGATTATCTGTAAGACCAGAAGACACACGCCCAACAGACACAAGGTTTCCCGCATTATCATATGCGCCAAGACGTAAAGCACCAACCCAACCATAATATGCGGCTTTTGTAATTAGATTACCTTCTTTATCTTTATATCCCCAAGTCTCAGATTCTTTACCAGTATAAAGATATTCTGGTGGCAGAACTTCTGTAATCACAAAATCAATATCATTCTGTGCTTGTTTAATTTTGAACATGACTTTTGGCTGTCGCTTGCCTGGCGCGTATAGACCATTCTCTACGCGAAACACCATACCTTCTTCGCCTGCGGCAAGTTTATCAGTTGTAACTCTATCTAAGTCTAGATAAGCGTTATCATAGCATCGTGCTACTTCAAGTTCTGGAATTAAAGGAGTAGCAATATCAATATGTCCACAAAGATTACTATAACGATAATCATATGTCATATTATTCATAACATAATCTTCGCCGCTATATGCAAGAATATCGTGCATATAGAAATGAATCTTACCGTACTCGCCTTTCTGACGTTCAATGGCTTTTTCTGGTAAAGCACCTAAAACCGATGTTACATTCTTAGATGTACCATTAGGATAATAAACCTCACCGATGATGCACGTACCATTAGGAAGTTCATTTATAGCCCAATCTTTAATATGCGGCACTTTATCAATATTATCGCTATAATAGCCAGTCTTTTTAGATACTGTGCGACTATAAAGATGAACCTCATTCTCGTCTTTAACTAGTTGTGACCAATATCCATCTTTCTTAATAGTACCTATGATTGGTATATTTTTAAGCATATTTTCGTAATTTTTGGGAGCTTTGCCAACCAGCATTGGCGAATAAATATTTAGAGACATATTCCTCCAATAGAAAAGAAAGGACAGACTAAAGAATAACTCCCCGTCCACCCTTGTTTGCAATTTTACCTGTAAAGTTCTGCGGTTCAGTAATTGTCATAGATACAATTTTATCATCATCATCTAACTTAATGCCGCACATTCCGCCAGAGCGAATACTGCTTGCCCGCACACTATCAGCCATGAAACTAATTTGTCTCTTGATTGATGTTAATGTTACAACACACCCATTTGTCTCTTGGATACTGACAATTTTGCTGTCGGTCTTAAATGCCACAGAACCTTTAACATTACGGGTGCCACCGGCAAATTGTTTACCTTCACACTTCTTAACCTTACCGTCTTCCGTAACAAATAACATGTAAGGCTTATCTACGAATACATCGTTGTGAATAGTGATAATCTTTTCATCATTATCAAGATTGATAATTGCACCGATAGCTGTACCCTTATCTTTTGAGCCACATTCTTTAATATCTGAAAGAGCAATCCTAAAGAATCGTCCTTTATTCGAGAATAAAGCCACTTTTCTATCCTCAGACACGGTGAATGCAAGGTTACCATCACTCTTGTACTTAGAAGGTGAGACTTTTTGTAGATAACCAAGAGGATTAAAAGCAATAATAAAATTTCTATTCTCTTTTGGTGTGGAAGACTTTGTCTTTTTCGTCTTTGTGATTTCCTTTTGAACTACCTTAGTGCGGCGTTCGTCTCCAAACTTTTCGGACACTTCATTAAAACGCTTAATCATTTCTTGCTTTAGAAGTTTATTTGAATTTAAAATAGAACCAATTCGCTCAATTTCAGATTCAAGATTTTCTTTATCTTTAATTAGCTTATTTACTTCTAGTTTTGCAAGACGAACAAGTTTAATTTCTAGAATTGCCTTAGCTTGGTCTTCATCAATATCTAAGAAAGATTGTAGTTTTTCATTAGCTTCTTTAGTTGAAGAAGAACTCTTAATCGTTTCAACTGTTTCATCAATCTTATTAATTGCCGCAATAATACCATTTGTAATTTTTAATTTATAATTAAGAACATCAAGCTGATGTTTGTACATATTAATATATATTTGCTTCTCATGTTTCAAGTGTGCAGTTAATGCTTCTTGCCAACCAAAGACTTTAGGATAGCGACCGTTCTCAAGCATGGTCATGTTGATACCATAAGTTTTTTGTAGAGAAGTATTATCAAACAGATAAGTTGCTACTTCTTTTGGATTAGCAGACCTAGAAAGATAAATCTTAATACAGACGTTTTCACCTGTAAGGTCATTTAGATTAACGATGCCAGGATTAGTTTCTTCATCATTCGTAATCTTTTCAATTTCATTACAAATAGTATTAGTATAAACGCTATAAGGAAGTTCACGAACGATAATGCAATTATCTTTCTTGTCGTATTCTAGCTTTGCACGAATAATGCAACCTTTACCTTTACCAGTTTTAAGGCTTTCGCGCACTTCGTCTTTATTAAGAATTGTGCCACCAGTAGCAAAATCAGGATAACATAAAATATCATCAAATGTTGCATCTTTATGCTCTAACATATACATCATTGCTGCATTTACTTCTTTGAGATTGAACTGTGGAACAGAGCTTGCAAGACCAGATGCAATTCCGCTTGTGCCGTTGACGATATTATAAAATCCAAGAGAGGAAAGAATTCTAGGATACTTTTCAGTATCGTCATAGTTATCTACCCATTCATCTACAGTATATTTATCTGTTTCTTTGAGAAGATAATCAGATAGCTGAGAAAGACGTGATGCTGTATATCGTGGTGCGGCCCAGTTCCCTGTCTCTGTTAAAGTTCCGTACGAACCTTCCACTTCTACTAGTGGATACCTCATGGAAAAAGGCTGTCCACTACGCATTACAATACCTTCGCAAGACGCGTCGCCGTGAATGTAAAGTCTCATACAACTTCCTATCGCTTTAAGCGTCTTTTTAAATGGCTTATCATGAGTGAATTTGTCTGTGAACATACAGTACAGAACTTGTCTAGTAGATGGTTTTACGCAGTCTCGGACATCTACTAACGCACGTGACTGAATAACTGCTCCTGCATACTGTCCAAAACTGTTATCAATAACATCGTCTAAACTTACTTCAAAATCCAATTACTCTTTCACCTCACTAAAGTCAATATTGTTGAAAATAAAATTTTTGCGACCGTCTGCATTTGAACCCATAAGAGTTATAAGTTTATTCTTTGTTTTGTCTGTTGGAATAAGAACATCCATATGCTGATTCTCGCCAAACATAGAATTACGTGCTTGACTTGCAGATAGTGAACCGAGTCCCTTACAACGTTGTACCTCTACTCCTGCTGGAAGGTTTGGCCTAGCTGCGTCCATTTCTTGGTCTGTAAAGTAATATTGTTCCTTATCTTTACCTTTGACAATATAGAGAGGTGAGCGTAACCAACATAGTCTATTCTCTTGAATAAACTTAGGACAGAAGTGTTCTAAAGCTGATGCAATAAGCAATCCGATGTGGTAACCGTCACTATCGGAGTCAACGCATATACCAATCCTGCCGTATCTTAAATTTGTCTCTTCGTAATCTTCATATGGTTTAATACCAAGTGCCTTAAAAAGTAATTGAATCTCTTCGTTCTTTAACAGTCTATCGTCTTTATTTGCAAGTGCGTTGATTAGCTTGCCGCGCAGCATTAAAATTCCATATTTGTCAATTTCACGTGCAACACACATCGAAGCTCCAGCTGACAGTCCTTCCACTACGAGAAGGGTAGAATCTTGGCCAAGGAATTCAGCGTCTTTGAGCTTGTCTGGATTAAGAATCTTAACCTTATTACCACGCTTTTTATTATTCTTAACTGCCGCACGCGCACGCTTAGCTGCTTCTGCGGCTTTTCGCGCAAGGATAGCCTTTTCCAGAATAGCCTTTGCATCTTCTGGGTTGCTATCTAGCCATACTTCTAGCTGCTGTCCAAGAGCAGTGGTAAAAGAAGTATCCATATCAATAATATCATCTTTTACCTGCGCATTATATTTAACACCTTTGCTATTGATATTACATACTAATACAATACCTTCTTGGATTGCGGCACCATCCAGATTTTTATCTTTTGCGGTTAAAAGATTATTTTCTTTCGCCCAGTTATTAAATACACGAGTGAGAGTTGATTTAATTCCTGTAATATGCGGTCCAGATGATGTAATACCATAGTTAACGTATGGAATAATCTTTGCTTGACTGCCAGATGTAAAAGTCATAGCTAGATTGATTTTATCAGTATTCATAACAAAATGATTACCAACAATTTCAATATCTTTACCACGTTTTTCATCTAACATATCTTCAATGCTATTATGACTAATCTTTTCGCCATTTAAAAATACCGTTAGAGTTGGACAAATACAAGTAATATCATTGAAAAACTTTTTGAAAAATAAAACTGATGTTTTACCTGTGCCAAAAAATTGTTCGTCCGGAAGATAAGTAACAGTCGTACCAGTATGAGCGGTTTGTTTTGCGTCTCCACTTTGATGACTATAAAGTACACCATCTGAAAAGCTATTACATTCCCACCTACCTTCACGAACTGTTTCTGCCATTACATTTTTAGATAGATATGTAACTAATTTTGTACCAATTCCGTTAAGGCCAAGACTTGAACCTTCATATACTCCATCATCTGTATATTTACCAGATGTATTCATAGTATCGAACGCAGCTTGAAAAACAGTTTTACCATCGTCTCGCATTTCATCTACAAGAAATCCTTGAGCAAAATCTTCAATACGGCATAAACCGCTTTTGTCAATTGATACATCAATAGTATCACCATGACCAATGTTATGTTCGTCAAGAGCATTGCTAAACAATTCCATCATAAGTTGATTTGGCGTTGAAGTATCGCCACAATACATAGACGGGCGCTTTCTTACATGCTCTCTTGGTGTTAACGATTGAATAGATTCTTTAGTATAATCATTCTTAGCCATGAATCTCCTTTCTTTTATAGATATTATATCATTTTCATTTTCAATTGTCAACAAAAAATGGATGCCGATTATAGCAATCGACATCCATGCAATTACCTTCGCTTATTTTCTACATCTTTTAGGAACTGTCTGCGACTATCTACTTCATCCTTGCAGAATTCCTTGAAATTATTTTTCAAATTCCTATATTCCTTACGAGACGTGTACCAATCATGCTTTGCCCAACGACAAGCATCCTTAAAATATTTCGCATCCTCAAGCATATATGCGTAAGACATAATACCATAATAACGCTCACGCATAGCTTCAGCACGCTTTTTCATAATTTTTACACGACACTTATACTCGGCAATACGCCAACCGCTCCAACGGTTTGCCACATCAACATCTTCGTCATGCGGCTTAGCATATCCAGTAAACGTACCCCACTTTGAAGATAGTGTTACCGATGCCAGTTTAGTGTTTTCATCCCAAGAACAATCAATTACTCGACGATGTGCCATTTCTTTCTCCTTATAATTTATTATAGACTGTTGACATATAATAGTTCATGATAGCGAATTGAGTCGATTCAAGTGCATCCGCCGCATCTTTAGACGGCTCGGGAATAAATTTAGAATTATTCTCAATAAGCTCGTCCATTTTCATTACATACTTTTCTGCTTTTAACTTTGCATCTTCTGGTGTAAAGACAGTACGGTAACGTTTAATATCCATCATTTCATCGCGATACATACTTTCTTTACCAAAAGAGTCATATTTATCAACCCATATAGCCCGAGAAAATGGTGCACCATCAATGAGATAACGTTTAACAAATAGATACAGTCGCATGATATGCTGCAATTCCTTCGCTACATATCCGTACTTCTCAATCAGCTCATGATTGGCAGGAGAATCATGACAAATCTTCTTTGCCTTTTCCATTGCCATTCCAAGAGAAGAAAAGATTAGCTTCTGCGGATTAAGATTAGCAATATCATCACAATGTTTACGGAGATATTCCCAATAAATATTATATTGAGGATTCACAACATAATATTCAGTACAAAGAATCTCCAAGAAATTAATGTTAGCTTTATGGAGAATCTTAAAATAATCTCGAAAATCTTTTACAGTACAATGCTCGTCATTGTCCATAATCTCGACTTTATTAAGATGCTTCTTATCCAAGAACAAATCATATGCTGTTGGGATCATAAGCAACTTGGTATCAACATCAGATTCTTCGTCCCATAGATTATAATTCATAGAACCATTGGCTGCGCATACAAGATATGGATACTGCCAATACTTACCTGTGGCAATAATAGCGCTAAGATGCTCTTCAACCCTATTCTGAATCTTATTTACATTTTCTGCCATTTCTATTTCCTTTCTCTATATATGTATTATAACAGATTTATTTATCATTGTCAATACAAAAAAGGCACCCATGAGGGTGCCTTTACCAAAAGAAAGAAAATTAGAAGAGGTAGTTCTCGCTATCGTTGGCGTAGAAATGGTAGTTATCATTGATGTAGTCGTACAGCTTGCCGCCATTCTCTACGTATTTAAGCATCTTGAAGACGTTATCGTTCAGAGCTGTCATGAGGTGGACGTCAGGATTGCCTGGATTAGCAATTTGGTCAGCATAGTTACCTAGGTCGAAACTATAAAGAATTGTGCGGCCATGTGTGGCACAATAATTATTATAGTTGCACATATCGTAAGTACTATCTCCCCAATAATGATACTGTCTTGCCATCACCTGCATATCAGAAACAACGAAGATGCGGTCGTACTTCTTATCACTGATAATACCGAAAGCAGGAGCAATGTCAGTTCCATAACCGCAATTATCGTTCTCACACATTTCACGAATGACTTGGAATGGGCCGCAAGCCTTCTTGAAAGTTGCAGACTTAGCACGATTGCCGAACTTTACAAAATCGCAATTACCATTAATGTAAAGAGCCGCAGCATAGCAAGCGCCAACTTCCTTGATAGTAAGATTGGACTTGTTACCGTAGCGGTCTTCCATCGAACCGGAAACATCAAGCATGATAACGGAATTACCTTCTAGCTTGGGCATATTGCCGCAAGCAATACGGAAAGCAGTATCAAGTGCAGTGATAACTGCAAAGTTCTGAACATTTAGATTACGATAAGCAGTATAAATCTGATAAGGAAATACAAGAGACTTCTTGATAGAAACCTCGTTAATAAGCTGGTCTACAAGATTACGCTTAATCCATTCGTCGTCAACGTCCTCTGCGAGAATGTTATTGAGATTACGGATAAGAGCGAGATAACCGAGACGATTACCCTCAACCATATTCTTCCAACTGTTCTTGCCAGTGGAGATATTGACTTCCCAAGTATCAGCAGCTTCTAGCTTACCATTCATGTAACCATCAACAATGCCACTCTTGGGATGAATGATATTGATAAGGTCATACATGTTATAGCGCTTACCCTTCATCTGATACTTCATAAGATTGTACTCAGAAAGACCAGACATATAATCTGCAAAACCACGAATCATAGCATGAGAACGCTTGCCACCAAGCATGTCAACAGCTGCGAAAATCTCAGACATATCATCAGGACGATGACAGAAAGCCTTATAGAAATCGCGCTTGCGCTCAAAGCTCTGACCATTCAGCATAGCCGCAACAAGCTGCGAAACACTACGCATACCAAGTTGGTTTCGTGCAAACATGGCACACTTACCAGCGAACTCAGCGCCATACTTATCAATTACAAGATTCGTAAGTTCGATGAAACGAGTCTGCTGCGTGTCAGCATTCTCATAGAAACCATCGTCCATCTTGCTAGAGAACAAGAAATTCATCCAATCCTCAAGTACATCCTTCTTGTAATTCTCGCCGCCCTCGTATGACATAGAACGTTCGGTCTTAACCTTTTCATTAAACTTAGACATATCTTATCACTTTCTCTTGGAAGGAAAACTTTCTTATATTATAACATCTGTTTATATAGCTTGTCAAGTAAAATTTTAGAAAACATCTAGGTCATGGAAACCTGAATAGTCAATGATTTTCAAATTGCCAAGAGCATCATAACCATAGTTGCCAGTATGCAAGTCTGAAATCTTTTCTTTATAAAGAAAATCAATAAAACGTTGAGTTGCCCTGCGACCATACGTTTCAATGAAAACGCCACACTCTGTAGTATAAAATTCACTATAGCTATCTTTGTGCTCTTTGCGACTTTTGTCAATCATTGCCTTTGCAATTTTATCCGTCTTGCGGCAATTGCTCTTTTTACGATTGTATGTTTTCCCAGCGCAAGAAGAAACATACACCGGAACGCCGCATATAAAACCTAAAAAAGCAGTCTTAGTAAACATCTGATTAACATTATACTTGCGGGCAATACGATAAATATATTCTTCAACCGCACAATAGTCATTTGCATCTACTGGATATGCACCATCATTATTTGCATTTTTATAAAGGACTACATCATCAAAGCAGAAATACATAGGCACACGCTCTTGCTCAGCACAGTCTTTAAAATATTGATTATCTTCATCCTCAATATGAAAAAATCCAATATAAGGAATCTTAAACACATAGTTAGCAAACTCTTTAAAATGAAATACAGATTTGGAACAACCACAATTAACCCAATCAGCACCAATAGTATTGCCAATTTGCTTAATAAAATTATAAAAAGTATCTTCAACGGCATCTTCAAAATATACCTGAGACAATTTTAAAAATTCAGGATTACAATTACGAAATCTATTATCAAGAAAATTAAGCATCTCTGATTTATTCATATAGTTTCCTTTCTTCGTTCCACTATATTATATCATTTCAGAGTTGCATTTGTCAATTATTTTCTTTTTAGTGCCGATGGCTTTACCTTTTTCATCTAAAACCGTGCCGATAGGACATCTTTTATAAACATATTTTAAAAATTCGTCTACCCTTTCAGTCTCATTTTTGTACATACCAAGAGAAAGAAAGGGTAGAATCTCATTATTTATATGTTCATATTCAGCATACGTGTCATCGTCTAATTTTCTAGTGCATCCTTGCCTAGATTCTTCTGGAACATATTCACCTATGCGGCACAAGAGACATGAGTCATTGTCGCACTCATGACAATGCAAGCTAATGATAGTGTAATCATCCATTTGCCTGCCAATCTTTTATAAATCTAGCTGGATTGTAGGGAATCCATGCTTGATACTCTGGTGGCAAAACTACTCTTACTTCTGCTGGCTTTGTGACTATAGGAACACCGTTTACATATATCATATTTGAATCAGATTCAATATGAATATCATACTGCTGTCCATGTTTCAATTCAACATCCATTGGCGGCACAAGATTTTTATATACCCAGTCTTCGCCAATATATGTATACATTAGCGAGCCTTGCGAATTTCAAAGATAGGGTCAAAATAGGTCTTGCCAGCTTTGACTTTCTCAAGGAATGCTTCTGCATCCTTTTTCTCTACAAACATCATTGCTTTACTTGAATCGGTTGTACGCATACCTTTTGCTGTAAGCATACGGAATTGCTTATCAATATAAGGTTCCTTGGTGCGCTTTCCATAAATCATCCACATATTTAATACTCCCATTCTTCTATGATATGCTTTAAACGAATTTCCTTAGTAAAATTGTTAATTGCTTCTATCTCTTGGTCTTGATAACAATCATATACTTGGTCAACATTTCCAAGCCATACAAAATGCGTATATCCTCCATGATTTACTAAACCGAACAAATCAAAAGTTTTATACTCAGGTCGGCCTTGAATAATTGCGTCTTCAAGTGTCATTAAATCTCCTTAAAGAATATTTTTTCTTTTGGCATAATTATAACACATAAAAAGTGAGCCGTCAAGAAAAATTTGACAGCCCACTTAAAATTTTATTTAGTTGTTAAGAATGTACTCGCGCACTCGTGCCTGAGCAAGACCCTTGATTGCGGCCAACTTTACAGAAGCAGCCTTCTTCTTCTTGAAGAAGTCCCAGAAGTTCTCTTCAATAAGCTCGTCAAGAACTTTGTTGATAGCCATGCCAAAGAACTTACCATTCTTACAATCAATCATATCCATATCGAGAGCGATAAGGACCTTGTTGATTTCCTTCTCGACAAAAGCATCAGTGCAATACTTCTCTACGAACTCCTTCTCCAAGGAATCAGTTCCAGTATAGGCAGTCTTCTTCTTAGTCTTGTCATTATGCCACTCATCACGTACAATCTTTGCAATTTGGATATTGCCCCACGGGTCGCGCACACAAGGATAAGCCTTGATTACGATGCCCTCACCGATAGTCCCCTTTGGAAGATTGTAAATACATTCGTCAACATGCTTATTCACATCATCCCAAGTCATGTTGCTGATGCGGCAAATGACAGGAACGCAACGATGATAGAACTTGCTGACTACTGGATACCATACATCATAATCAATATACTCACTATCATCAGTATTGAGAATATCAAAGATGAAGAATCCGCCCTCAAGATAAGTTTTGATAGTACCAGTGAACTTGCGGCCATCAACTCCGCCAAGCCACTCACCATAAATGATATAATTAGGATGGTCAAGCAACCAATTCTTTAGTGCATTAACCTCAGTATCGTCAGTGTTGGTGATATAATCAGCGAAACCAGCGTTATCCTTCTCGATAGAAATCTCACGAGTGCGGCTACCGCAAGTAATATTTCCATTATCGTTTACCCAGACAGAACTATTCGTACCATCCAGCTTCGGCTGCAAAATTGTGTCACGACCGATAAAGTTCTGAACTTCTGCACGAGTCGAGCGCTCAAGATGCACATACTTATTGAAATGAGACATTATAAAATCCTTTCTCTTGTTTTCGTAATTACATTATACACAAATTTTTGACCGCACGCAAGAACTTTTTTCTTCTCTTTTTCTTATTTCTTTTTACTACTTTACTACGTAAAGTAGTTTATTTTTCTTTATTCTTTTATTATCTTCTTTTAATAGAAATTACTGTGCGTAGCACAGGAATTTCTTTATAATAAAATCTTTTATATAATACAATTATATAATATCTCTTTCTTATATATATAAAAATCAATATACATATATAAACTATTTTATATAAACTAATATAATTTATTTTATATATATTTAAGGGGTAAACCCCTTAACAACCCAGTTAAAAAGTATAATGATTTTCAAATCTTTTGTCAAGAAAAAAATTTTAACTAAAATTCTTTTTAAAAAAGTATTGACAGGCACTATTGCTATGATTTATAATATAGCCAACGCATAAAAGAAAGGATATTACATGGAACCAATTACAGCAGAAAAAGCACGTGACATGCGTTATGTCGCATTAAAGAAGAAAAAAGAAGAGCGATTAAAGAAAGTCCAAGAGTACGATTACTTCCATATCGTAATGGAAGATATTGAGAAAGCTGCCAATGACGGCAAGAACAGCTTAGACTTTTATCCGCATATATCAGACTTCTACGATGAAATCATTCAAAGCGGTAGCATTGTACCAGCCGCGGACAAAGATTTTTCCCACCACGAGAAGGAAGTTTTTAAAGCTCTTGAAGAATCTCTTGGCTATGACGTAACACGCAATGAATACTATCAAGTAACTTATTTTCGTGGCGTTGACCGCATTGATATTACGATTAGTAAGTATACTATCTATTGGTAGGTAAAAATGAAACATACGCTAATTCTAATGTGTGGCGTAACGCAGAGTGGCAAATCTGTATTTGCAAAGGCAATTCAAGATTCACATGAAGACTGTATGACAATCAAGAGAGATAATTGCCGCATGTATAATTCAGAAGATGCAAACACAGTTGACAAACGTTTCTATAATGCAGTAAATATTGCCTTAAAATCACATCGTTACGTTGTGGCGAATGACCGCAATATCAATCGCGTTGAGCGCGATAAATTTTTCAACAATGTAAATTATAATGGTTGCGAGGTTGTTTGTGTTTGGGTTGAGACTCCACAAAATGTAGCAGTTGCGCGCAATAAGAATCGTGATAAATATCATCGTTTAAGTGAAAAGGAAATTGCAGAAATGTATAGATGCAAAGTTTCGCCACAAGAAAATGAGTCGTTTGACAAGATTGTATTTATTTCAGAGCAGCAAAACTACGCTATCGGCACAAATAATATGCAAATTTTGCCAATCATTGACCAACTAAAGGCAATCTAGTCTTACAATTGAATATTGAAGTCAACTATGATGAAAGGTTATAATGTTGAAAATTCTTATTTCTATTATCAGTGTACTTATTGCAATTTCAGGAATCGCCGCATGTCTGTCTTTTTTCCATGAAGATGAACACAAAGAGCGTGTCCAGCTAGGACGACGAGCAGTAGTTATCGTGCTTGGTCTAATTGCAACTGGCATTTGCTGTGTCTACTCACAAGACGTAGGTGAAGTAGTCGTTCTTCGTTCTCTTGGCGGCAATCTAGCCGGGTCTACTACAGATGCAGGCTTTCACTTTACCGCACCTTGGAATGATGTAATTACGTTTGATACGCGCAATAACCTAATCAACTTTTACGGTAAAGACACAGAATACTCCTATGATGGTGGCTCTGCTGAAGGTCCTTGCGTAACCGTAAATGATAAGTCAGGTTCTTCTGCTAATGTTGATATTCAGATTAACTACAGTCTTGACCCGAAGACAGCTGAGTATCTTTACACTGAATACGGAACCCAAGAGAACTTCACCAAGAATTATGCAGCTAATGACCTACGTTCTGTTGCACGTGAAGTTTCAGGTCAATTTGATACTATTACAATGCTGACTGACCGCGCTCAGTACACCAAGGCCGTCCAAAAAGCTCTTGAAAAGAAGTGGTCTAAGATTGGTCTTACTGTTGAGCAGGTAAGTGTTCAGGATATTTCTTATGCTAAGTCTATTACCAATGCTTATGCTGATTCTCAGGCAGCAGAAGTAGAGAAGGCTAAGGCTCAGAACCAGCAGGAAACTGCAAAGATTAAGGGTGAGACTAAGGTTATTGAAGCTACTAAAGAAGCAGAGGCAAACCGTGTACTCAACGAATCTCTAACTGACAATGTTCTAACACAAGAGTACATTGATGCTCTAAAGGAAATGTCAAAGAATGGTAATACTGTAGTTGTGCCGCAAGGGTCAACACCAGTAGTCAATACAAAATAATATAAATTAGTCCCAAAGTTTCTATTGACTTTGGGACTTTTTTGTTATATAATAGACTTAAATAAAATCCAAGGGAAGGAAGAGTAATGGGGATTGATGCTATTACAATTATTTGCATCACTGTTCTTGTGATTGCGGCAATTGCTGGGAAATGTTATATGGAGCATATAGCTCTAGAAACTAGAAAAATTTGCCCCAAAGCAAGTCTGCGGCAGAAAAACATTGACAACATGCCATACGTATCCAATGATATTTGGAAGGTCAAGATTAAGTAATGATTTGTTTTGCTATTGGTTTCTTTTTCGGCTACACTGTAGCATGTCTTATGTTTAATTCTAGGGAGTAGCAATGGCAGATTGTTTGTTTGTACTATACGTACTTTTTATATGCGGCTATTCATATGTTGCACTTGCCGCACGTTTTGAAAAGTTTCGTTTTGAAATCTATAAGGCATTTCTTGAAATGTTTTAATTGACCTTTGGCTTTATATATAATATAATACAAGTATAAAGTCAAGAGACTCCTTGGCAGAAAAGTTATGCAGCGCCCTGCAAAGGCGTTTAAACTGGAGCATTACCAGCAGGAGTCTCTTGATTTTATATTTGAAAGGAACAATTATGCGTGATGTAAATAGAATCTATGATATTCTTGTGAAGTTTCAAGACCTATGGGAACAGTATCCTGACCAGCGTTTTGGGCAGATTATCTCTAATTATCTTGTAAATGATAAGGAAGATATTTTCTATATTGAAGATGATGAACTGTCCAAGCGCCTTACTGACCAGCTTTCAATGATTGAGTGGTAACTATGAATGTTTATTGTCTATTGGCTGCAATGAAAGATGATTTAAAGGAAAATGCGTATGTAGAGTTTGCTATGTATGATATGCCTAATATGCGCACAGAATCAGTCCCGCTAAATGAATGGTTAATTGACCCAGAAGACGAAATCTTAAAGGCCAACGTTATCGAGTTTGATATTGAGACTGACAAAAACTATGGCTATTTAATGTTCACTATCTTTATCGCTATGTAAAGGATATTATGATTACTCAGTATGGTTGCAGCACAGAGTTTTGTGAGACAGCAAGGCGCAATGTGATTGACGCATATAAAAAGTGGACCGATGAAGAGATTAAAGCTGACCTGCAAAAGAATAGGCTCCCGATGGTTTCTATCTTTATGAATGTAGGATATAATATCAATATTGCCAGCGGCATCCGCGCACATAATGCGTTTCTTGGAAAAGAAATCTATATCATTGGCCGTAAGAAATGGGACAGGCGTGGCTCAATTAGCACTCATAGATATGAAACTGTATATCATGCTGATAATTTTGATGAAGTTTTAGAAATTCTTCACCCTCTTGGATATACTATCTTTGCTGTGGATAATATTCCAGAGTATAATCCGCATAATATTTATGATGCCGACATTCCCATGAAGTCTGCGTTTGTATATGGCAATGAGTGTGACGGTTTGCCAAAAGAAATCATTGACAAATGCGATGAAATGATTTATATTCGTCAATATGGTTCTTGCCGTTCATTGAATGTTGCGCAAAGCGCAGCCTGTTGCATGATGGAATATTCTCGACGTTATAGGATGAAAGGTTAATATGCGTTATTGCAAAATTCAAGCTATTGTAAATGATATTCCATATACTCTATATGGACAATTTGATAATCTTATTTCATATGATGAAATTGAATATTATATCTCCGAAGCAATTGACTTTAACATCGAAGATGAGGAAGAAGAACTTGACTTTGAAGTTATATTGATGGACGATTTTGGTGCAGAGTTTAAGTGCGAGGACATGTCTTTGAACGACTGGCTTTCAAATGTTATCTGTGATTACAAGCATGTGCGGCCTATCCTTCAAGTCTATGTTTTAGGAAACCTCATGGATAACATGGTTTCTATATATCGTTCATATGAGGAAGATATTAGTAAAACTCCACAGTATCTATATCTAAGTGGTGAAGTCAGCAAAGATGAAGGTCGTAAGTATTCTGCCGCATGTGTCGTAGCTCCAGATAAGCAGCGCGTTGAGGTAATCGAAGAAGGCTGGAAAGACCTTCTCGGTCGTATCAAGCGTGACGACAATATGGGTGGAGTATATATCAAGACAGGTATCTTCACTGTATTCGATGTACCGCAAGAAGACTATGAACGATATAAGAAGAATACAGAATTAGTATTAGATTCAAGGTGGGATTCTATTGAACAACAGTATCCAAGTTAACGTGTCTATTCCTCGTGGTATTGATGCCGTCAATGTGCTAGGCCCATCAGATAGGTATGTAAGGGCCGTAAAAGAACAAATTGATGATACACTGCGTGTTAATCTTGGACGCTCTAATGAAGAAAATACTATTGTAATTTTCGGCAAGGAGAAGTCTGTATATCAAGCTCAAGAGGTATTTGAAAAGCTGATTGAAATTAAAGACGAAATCAGTACAGATGAAGTGCAGCTTCTTGCCAAGCAAAGTGTAGATGGTGGTATTTTTGATAACTCTGGTTCTTCTACTACTGTTCTTAAATATGGTAAAAAGGAAATCAAAGTACGAACAGAAGGTCAGCTTGAATATCTGAATAGTATGCGGTGCAATGCTATTACTATTTGTATTGCACCTCCTGGTGCTTCAAAAACCTATACGGCTGTATGCTATGCACTGTCTCAGCTTATCAATAAGAATGTAGATACAATCGTTATTTCTCGCCCAATGGTTTCAGCGAAAGGCGAAGCAGATTTAGGTGCTCTGCCCGGCACTGCCGATGAAAAGTTTTCACTATATGCACTTCCTATGATGGATGTATTTGAACGAGTTCTCGGACGTGAGAAACTTGATTCATATATTGAAAAAGGTAAAATCAAAATGCTGCCGCTAGGGTATATGCGCGGATGTTCTCTATATAAAACTTTCCTTCTCGTGGATGAAGCAGAGAACATGAATACGATTCTAGGAAAACTCGCAGTCACACGTTTAGGAGAAGATTCTAAGATTGTTCTATGCGGCGATTTGGTTCAGCAAGATTCCAAAGGCGAAAGCGGTCTTGAATATCTTGCCAATAGTCTAAAAGATGTATCTGGTATTGGCGTAGTACGTATGACAGAAGCAGATGTTGTAAGGCACGCTCTTATCACTAAAATGTTAAATGCTTTTGCCGCATACGATGAAAAATAATTATTGACTTTTGAATTATTTTATTCTATAATATATTTAGTTTAAGAAAGGATGCGGTCATATGAATTGGAACGATTTATCACCAGAAGCAAAAATCTATATTGAGTTAAGCCCTGTAGAGTTTGCAAAAACTTCTATGGCCGCTTCTATCTCTCTATTGGAGAATGCCAATAGCACTAAAGAGTATGAGCGTATTATCTCGAATTGTGTAAACTTGCTTACACTATGCGGCAAATCAATTGGTTATCATCCTAATTTTACTTTGGTGAAATAAAGTTCTTGACGCTGGATACATCTTATGATATTATATATAATATAAGATGTGAAAGGATTTAATAAATGGCTGAGTTTAGTAAGCATGATATGAAGATGTTTGATTTGGCGCGAAAGGCGGCACTGGAATCTACATATGAACCTTTCAAACTCGGCACTGTTATGTCTTATAAAGGCAAAGTTCTTGCTACTGGTCACAACAGCCGCAAGACCAATCCTTTGCAAAAGAAGTATAATCGCAAATATCGTACGTTTAGAGAGAATGGTCAACCTATTCATGATTATCTTCATGCAGAGATTGATTGTCTTTTGAATATTCCAAAGTGCATTGATGTCAACCTTGACTATTCAAAGGTGAAGGTATATACTTATCGTATCTGCAATGGAAAGCGATTTAATTTCGGTTTAGCACGAAGTTGTCCTGCGTGCTTGCACGCTTTGCGTGATAAGGGTATCCAGCATTTTTATTATACTGGTGACGATTCTTTTATTTATGAAAAAGTATATTAGGTGATAACATGTTGATTGTAATTATAGGAATTGTTTCTATTTTTCTTTTTTCTGTATATGCATATTACTATGGAAAGCGATTTAAGTAATGAATTGTATTATTATTCCTGACAAGGAAATGAATTCATACATTACAAAGCTCAATCCGAATTTTGTATTTGTATGGTGTGAACAGTATGCTACCCTTATAGATTTCGTTAATGGTAAGCGCGTTCCTGTTCGTGATACATATGATGCAATTGTTCCGCATTTTATTCTTGCATATGGCGATGACGAAGCTAAGAAGACTGTTGGCGATGCTGTACTACACAACATTTTAGCAGAAGTGACGCAGATTTATCACGATACTAGCCGCAAGGTCTATATCATCACTTATTAGACAAGTTCTAGACAATCTGTTTGACGGGCTATTAGCTCAAATGGATAGAGCAAAAGACTTCTAATCTTTAGGTTACAGATTCGAGTTCTGTATAGCCCACCAGACAGATTGTCAGACTTATATTAGACAGCATTTTTCTTTGAAAGGATTTATTGTGAAAATTCGTGACTGGGACGAACTTGAGTATAGCAATGATGATACTTTTGAAAAGTTTTCCCACAAAGCAAAGCTAATTCGTCAGCGCAAAGACGATACTTATAAGGCAAAACGTAAGGAAAAGTTAGAGCGCATGGAGTTTGAAGAAAATGCTACTAAGGGAGAGGACTAGTTCCTCTCCCTTTTTTTGTAGAAAAAAATATTTGCCGCACACATTTATATATGGTATAATATTATTAAATCAAGAGAGAGGAAGATAAATGAACGAAGTCGATATACTGCGTAATAGCTCGCTTGTGCGCGAGAAGCATCTTGCCAATGGAATCTCTTCTTTTAATTTCTCAAACAAGTGCTTTTTCAACCAAGCATGGGATGATATTAATGTTAAAGCACGCGGACTTTTTGTAAAAGATGATAATAAGGTTGTTGCACGTTCGTACAACAAGTTCTTCAATATTGGAGAGCGTCCTGAGACTGAAATGGCTAGCCTGCGCGAGAATCTTGTGTTCCCTGTGTGCGCATATGTCAAGTCTAACGGATTCCTTGCTATGATTTCTGCCGACCCGACCGAGGATGGTAAACTGTTCATCGCATCCAAGAGCACGAATGAGGGAGATTTCGCAGGATATATCCGTGACGTTCTTGACAAGACGTTGACCACTGCACAGCAGGAGGAATTCGCAGAATATCTGCACAAGAATGACTGCACTGCTGTCTTCGAGTGCATTGACCCTATCCATGACCCGCATATCGTTGAGTATTCGCATCCTCACCTCGTGCTTTTGGACTTGGTGTACAATGATTTTAACTATAGCCATGCGGGGTACTATACACTTATTGACGTAGCGGGACATTTCGGATTCTATTGCAAGGTTCTTAGCAAAGTCATTGCTAACTGGCAGGAGTTTGAAGCCTTTATTGACAAGTGGGCCGCGTGTGCATACATCGAGGGCTTTGTCTTCGAGGATTCGAACGGTTTCATGGTGAAATATAAGACTCCTTGGTACAAGAACTGGAAGCAGGTTCGTGGAGTTTTACAGCAGGTTTGGACTGGACGCGATATTGATACTATCAAGAACATCAAGACCAAGCTGGCATTTGAACCTCGTCTCATGGCCGCAATTCCTGAGTTCGTGGAAGAGTGCCGCGAGCAAGGTCGTGGAGCTTGCCCCTCGGTAATCGAATTGCGTAACTGGTTTGAAAATTAATCTTGACGATTGGTTATATTATATGCTATAATTATGGTATAGCCAAGAGAGAGGAAAAGATATGATGGCTTCTTATAACACTGCTATTCTGCACCTTGCAAATTATTATCTTGAGCATCATGACGAGATTTCTGGGTATTATCTTGATGGTGCAATTGATATGATTCATAATATCTATGGCGTGCGCGTAGAGCGAGTTTCCGCAGATATGTATAAGATTGCCGACATTTTGATGGAGGACTAACAATGCTGCACATGGACAATTCTGTGGGCAATCCCATGATGCTTCTTGCTTCTGAGGAAGAAATGGAGCAGAAGGTTGATGATGTAATCCAGACAATTGAAACTGAATATAATGGGCGGGCTTCTGCCGATATTGTCTATGACCTCTTGGATTCTTATGAGGTTGAGACTTCTGATTTGCCGCAATGGTTGTGGAATCGCTTGGCCGCATATCTTTAATGATTTTTAGGGTGATTGTCTCTTGACAATTGCCCTTTTTTGTTATATAATATAAAATAGGTTATTATGAAAGGATGATATATGATTAAATTGGCAATTCCATTTCAATTGAATGGCGAATTGAACGATAAAGCTAAAGAGTTTAATATTCTCTTTTACAAATCTCGCAATTCGATTGAAGACCTTATTGATTTTGTGCAGGAATATGATGATACCCGTATCAATCTTGAATTCCCAGAAGGTATCCATATGCCTACCGTCAAGTCAATTAACAAAGTATCAGACAAGATTTATATCCGCGTAGCACCAACAGACATTACAAAGGCCGCAGAGCTTAAAGAAAATTCATATAAGTTTTTCTTTAATCAAGATATGAAGGTTCCAACCTATTCCTGTCTTGAGTCTTTTATCAATCTAGGTGTATCTGATGTATACATTGCCGATGATTTATGTTATAATATAAAGAATGTTCATGATATTTGTCAAGAGAACAATGTTCAAATGCGGCTAATTTTGAATCAGGTTCCGTCAATGACACTTGACCGTGGTATCAATCCAAAGGCTCCAATCTTTATGCCAAAAGATATGGATACTATCAATCCGTATTTTGATGTCTTTGAATTTGAATGCGGTTTGCCATATGATTGGGCAAAGTTTGATGTCTTATATCGTGCATGGTTCATTAATAAATATTGGCATGGTCAAATGAGTGAAATCAATGAAGATGTAGATATGGATTTTCATTGTGACGCAATCCACCCAAGTTTCACTGCAAGCAAAATTAACTGCGAGCGTCGTTGTTGCAAGCGTCTATCAAACCATTGTAATAAATGTGAAGATTTTCTGTCTCTTGGCGAGGTTTTAAAGAAGAAGCAAATCCGTTTTACAAATTAACTAATTGGGCAAATGATTATAATCTTTTGCCCACATTTTTTATATATTTTTAAGCAATCGTCTTGTCGTATAGGAATAGAAAGAGGAATTATCCGAATGAAATTCATTAAAAACAAAACGAAAGCATTGGCTATGTGCCTATCCGTAGTGGCACTCGCTGGCGTGACAAATGCTTTTTGTGTAAACGAAGCAAATGCAATTATCGTTAATGATGAAATTACAAATGCGGCAGTCCGCACAACTACACTTGATGCTATGATTCCATATAAGGAAGATGGGTACGATAACGCTCAGACATGGCTAGTGGATAAATGTAACATGAAAGACTCACAGTTTGATGATGTTATATATATTATTCAGAATTACGGAGATTATCTTGAACAGAATGATATTTTAGAGATTCAAGATATTATGGAGAAGCAATCTGTTTGCGACACTATTACAGAACTAAAGCAATATAAGGCTCGACTTGATAGCTGGAAACAGTATGGTGCAGATAAGAAACAGAAAGCTCTCCAAGAGAAGAAAGAAGCAGAAGAACGTGCGGCTCAAGAAGCTGCTGCTCAAAAAGCTGCGGCGCAGGTAAGTTATCAGAATCAACAGTCTAACTCATATAGTACATCAAGCTATTCATATTCTGGCTACTCTTGGAATGGCTCTGCACGTGATTTCATTGTTTCTAAGGAAAGTGGTGGTAGTTATAGTGCCACCAATGGACGCTACTATGGCGCATACCAGCTTGATATTTCCTATTTGAATGGAGACTTGTCGCAGGAAAATCAAGACAGGGTTGCTGAGCAATATGTGTCAAATAGATATGGTAGCTGGGAAAATGCTGCCGCGCACTGGCAGTCTCATGGTTGGTACTAAAATATTTTCAATAAAATAGTTGACTTCTAGAAAAATATTTGTTATAATATTAACGAAATTAAAGGAACAAAAGAATTAAAAGGAGAATGGTAAATGGCAGAATCTTATGGTTTAAACTTTAATTTAGCTATGACTACAAATGAGGATGGTGTTGTAGACCTAGGTGTACATGTAACCGATTCTGACGGTCTTGACCTAGACCATAAAGCTAGTGGCAAAGATGCTATGAAGGTTATTGATGAGCTAACTAGTACTCTTACGCGCGAGCTTATGATTGTATCTGATGACCGCAAGCAGAAGAAGGATAAGGAACAGGCTAAAAAGATTAAGAAGGAGCGCGAAGAGCGTGCGGCTAAGCTAGCTGATCTCAAGTCTCAGGCTGAGAAAATCAAGAAGCAGATTGAGGAAATCGAAAAGGACACTAAGGATGCAAAGACTGTCCGCACAAGCCGTCCTTCCTATGAGTCTCTTCTTGACCAGGATTTTGCTCGTCTACTAAAGCTATTTAGTTAAAAAAAGTTCTTGCCAAGAGCTTTAAGAAGTTATATAATATAGTTAAAGAAAGAGAGGAAGGTATCATGGATTTGTTTGTCAAAGATAAATATTACAATATTGACTCGAAGCGCGACTTGGACGTTTGCTTGAAAGAGAACGGCTTCAATTATGATGAACTTGAGAATGTGATACTTTCCTATCATGCGGCAGATTATGCGCATGGCGTTGAAGGTCTAATTGGCGATGATTTATACGAGACACAGCACGCTATCAACTCTGAGTTGAGTGACTTGGAAAACGAGATTAAGAATCTTAATGGTCGTTCGTGCAAGAATAACACTCGTGCGGATATTGCGAATCGACTTAGTGATATTTACGCCAATCTTATGGACTTAAACCTTTCCTGCCAAGTATATGACAGGGATACGCTGTAAGGAGCTTTTTATGGGACAAGACATTCATGTTTATCTTGCTCGCAAGACTAGCGAGTATGCACAGAAGAATGGATGCGAAGAGTATTATCCGGTAGAGTTATTTTCTAAGTATTATAACAATGATGATGATAGTGTCGTGTATGAATATGCCCAGCCATACAATGGTCGCAATTATGAGCTGTTTTCTTGGCTCATGGATGGCAATGGTCGTGTATATGTAGATGAATCTGCTTGCCCCGTTGGTCTGTATTTTGACTATGATGGTCTTGTGCCGCAAAAGATTCTTAAAGAATGGGAAGACTGGGAAGAGGGCGGCGCATATGGATATAATGCTGTTATGCTCTCTGATATTATCAATCATTATAATGCAATTAGTTCTACTAAGTATGCGGTCGATGATATGCTTGGAAGTCATTCCTCTAACAATGAGCTTAAAGATAGTATCGGTGATTTCATCGAAGACATCAAGCGTTATTGTAGCATTGAAGGAGCATATTATCTAACTCCGCAGGATATTCTTGTTGTCTATTGGTTTGATAATTAAAAAAAGTTCTTGACAGACTTTATATCAATATGATATAATATTTTTAGTTACAAAATAAAAGTTCTGGACAAAAAGTTATAATTTTTGTTGCGCAACTTTTATATTGTAATAGTGGTGTTAGAGCCTGCAAGATTTCTAGAGTATTGCAGGCTCATTTTCTTTTAACATTCTGAGCTGCCGTAGCTCAACTGGCAGAGCAGCTGATTTGTAATCAGCAGGTTGTAGATTCGATTTCTATCGGCAGCTCAGAGTGCTAATCTTAGACACTCTCCAAGTGGTAGTAGACCGAGCTTTGAACTCGCCTGTACTACCCCAAGTCAATTTTAGCGGTTTGGACAGTCGCTATATAAATTTGTCCATTTTTGGCTCTTCTTCTAACGGAATAGGAAAGTGCGCTCTGACCGCATTAATGAAAGTTCGAGTCTTTCAGAGCCAGCCTAGTTAAAAAAATTACTTGACAAATACCAAGTAATTTTATATAATATAGTTAACAAATCGTGATGGTGAAGGTTCAGGTTCGACTCCTGCCGCTGTCCGACAAGGACGGCGTAGTTTCAATTGGTGAGAATAGCACCTAGCGATTGTGTTATATCCAATGCTTGGGGAGAGGTTATCGCTGCAAGGTAAATGTCTCCCGACTTCTATAATCTTTTGCAGGGATTATAGATTAAAGGGTTGGCGGTTTTCCCAGTTTGAAACCGTCCACGTGATTATATTATCTTGCTTGCAAGATTTTATATATGCCGGCTCTGTAGCCGTAGACAATGCGGGCCAGCGCATACTTGAAAAGAAGCGCCTAGGGGAAGAGGAATCTGGTATATTTTGGTAGTTTTCAAACCTCTGCAGATGTGAAAACTACTACTTTAATTGCGGGTGGGAGGTCAGTATCTCACGGAGTCTCATAAGCTCTGTTAAGTTTCGGCAGCAGAAACACCTCGCGACCAATTTTTGTTATAAAAAATTATTTGACAAATAGTTGAATAATTTGATATAATATATCTAGAAGGAAAGGGAAAAAGGATAGTCAACAGTACCGTCAACAAACCAGTGACCCTGCGGCTTATTGCCAACACCCAGAAGTGTAATGCTTAGTACGCTGTTAGGTTTGACCATTTGTTTTCTTCTAGTGTAGTAAACCAAGAGAAAGGTAAGAAAGTATGGCACAGTCAATCGAGACGATGGAACAGCGTTATCAGATGCTACTTAACCGCAAAGGTAAGAACTCAGAAAATGTAGGCATCATGCGCAAGCTACGCCGCAAGATTAACAAGGCAAAGCAGGGTGTCATTCTTTCCTAATTAAGTTTATTTATTATGCGTGATGAGGGTTCAGTTACTTCGTGAAGATTTTATGGGATATTTTAAATGCGGTACGCTGCATTTGTTAGTCTGACCCCAATTTTTCCGCATATTTTTTCTTGACTTCTGGTCTATGTATATTATGATATAATATACATAGACCAAGAGAGAAAGAGGTTTGTTATGAAGCAGTTCGTCATTTGTCGTGAAAAGACCTGCGGTATCTATTCAATTCGTGTCAACACTGATTGTTCTACTGTTCGTTTTGAGATAATCAAAGATTTCGACACGTTTGAAGATGCAGACAACTACCTTCATAATATTCTTCTATATAAGTAATTCATTCTATTGGAGTGTAATTCAGTTGGTAGAATGTTGTTAACTCAACGTGTCGCAGGTTCGAGTCCTGTCACTTCAATAGAACAAAACGTGGCTTATCTACCCTGCTGGAGTGTAGCTCAATGGTAGAGCCTGCGGCTGTTAACCGCATTGTTGTAGGTTCGAGTCCTACCATTCCAGCAGAGTAGATAGCTACTCAATTTATCCAAAAGTAGAAAAGGAGCTTTGTAAATGTCGTATCCTTATAAGGATGAAGTATTGGCAACTAAATATGCTTATATTCCCGATGATGCGGCCAATGCTCCCGCTCGCAAAAAGAAAAAGACAGTGAAGAAAGCCAATCATAAGCACGCTTACGATAAGAGTATTGTTATCAATTACTTTGATAAGTACGCTGGCACATGGACTTATGCCTATAGGAATGTTTGTACTATTTGCGGTCGTATCGGTGATTTTGTTGATAATGAGGGAATTATCAAAAAGACTTTCCCGCATGTCAAGCCTAGCTGGTTTGGTTTTGCTGTTTCTTTTGGATATAACGATGAATTTGCTGAATTTACCGAGTGGTCAAAGACTTGGTATCCTCTGATTATTTGGAAAGACTATCAGCCTTTGGATGACAAGTTTATTCCAGACGAGTTTTTTGATATGCTTGGGATTCAGAAACAAACCAATTAAAGATGCGCCGGCACTCCGATTGGCCTTGAGAGCGGGGACTCAAAATCCTTTGGCGGTAACCATTCCGCATGTCGGTCCGAATCCGACCCGGCGTACCATTGCCGCAGTATTCCTTTAAAGACGAGGGGAAGACTGTAAATCTTCTGTCTATGACTGGCTAGGAGCGTTACCTAGATGCGGCACCAATGTTTATTAAATGCGTGATTAAGATTCAGTTACTTCGTATGGGCTTATGTATTGTAACACTGAATCTAACTTTTCCGCATTTATTTGTTTACCATAATGCGTGATAATAAATCAGTTACTTCATTCTGGAAAAATGCGCTTGCAGGTTCGACTCCTGCTCTGTATCGGTATACATTTTACTGATTTAGCCTTTTCCGCATTTACTTTATTAAAGTAGGCGATACGTGATAACGTTTCAGATACTTCAAATCTCCATTCTGAGCTGATTACTCAAACTGAAACACCTATTTCCGTATCGCTTTCTCTTGTGCGGCAAGTGATTAGTAAAGAGTTACTTCGTTATATGATATGTTTAAATAAGAGCAACTTTCACTAGAAAGAGGCAACCCCACCTATACTCTTTACACTTTTTCCTTACCGTTATTTGTAAACCCCTTTCTCGCCTATATAGTGTGCGAGCTATATAGACACAAATGTGCGTGATTATTATTCAGTTACTTCATATAGCAATTTTTATGACCATCCAACACTGAATAAACTTTTTCCGCACACATTGATATTTTATAGGGACTCTTTTGAGTCCCTATTTTTTGTTGACTATTGGCTATATATTATGCTATAATATATTTAAGAAATCGAAAGGAGATTCAATGAGCATCTTTGTAGTCAGTGACACTCATTTTTCGCATCAGAATATTATCAATTATTGTGAGAAGTCGCGTGCTTTTAATACGGTTGATGACATGAACGAAGACATCATCGAAAGGTGGAATTCCGTTGTATCTCCTGATGATACTATCTATCATCTTGGTGATTGCTTCATGGGACCGCTTGAGACTGTAGCTAAATATGGTTCTCATCTCAATGGAAAGGTTCATGTGATTCCCGGCAATCATGATACCAAGAAACGCATTGCTGAAATGGAAAAGCTCGGCTGGATTATTGAAAACAAGGTATCTTGTCTTGATTACAATGATGTCAGTTTCATTATGATTCACGAGCGCCCCGAGGAAATGCGTGGAGACAGCGCCAATGTCATTCTATACGGTCATGTTCATGATGCGGCTCCCAAGGGCCTTGTTGATTGGACATATCATGTAGGTGTTGACACTAATAATCTTACTCCTGTTAATATTCATGACATTTGGCTCGATGTCCAGCAGAAGAAGATTGAGCTTGGAGAGTAAAATGGAAGTCAAGCATAAGGTCCAGCGTATCTGCGGCAATTGCAGATTTTACAAAAATTGCAGTTGCTATCGCTTTCCTCCAAATGTAATTATTGACCCAACAGATTATAATATCTATACAGTACATCCTTCACCGCAAAGTGGAGATAGGTGCGGTGAATGGGCAATTCATCCTAAATTGGAGAAATATGAGTGAAATGTGTAGTATGCACCTTAATAAAATGACTGCTATGATTCTTGATTTCATTGTGTACCTTAGTCAGCAGAAAGATATTGAGAAGATTGTAGATAAACTTAAAAAGGTTGACCGTGCTGTTTTCCATGACCTTGTTGTAAATGCTATGGAAAAGAATCCTTCTCATACTAGCACTTATTGTGCTGAGCAGTTATGGAACATGGCTCCACTTACATCTTTAGCTCTCTTGGATTGGCTTAATAATTTCAACGAATTTTATGCCTAATTTTTTCTTGACTTTTGGTTAAAAGATATGCTATAATATAGTTAAAGAAACCAAGAGAAAGAAGAAATAATGGTTGAAGCGACTAATATATGCGGTAATTGCAAATATTATGAGTCTACAGACCTTTGGTATCTAGGCATTTGCCGCAAGCATTTAATTGATGACGAACCTGACAAGGTATGCGTTAATGATTGGATGTGCAATGATGGAGAGTATGACGAAGAGGAATACAATGGAGATTAGTAAATCTGACCGTGACACATACTTTGACCTGCTTTATGATATGTACGATGCCGACTTGGTTGATGTTGCTTTAGAGACTCTTGGCGAGAATGAGCTGCTTGATGGCATTCCTGCTATGCTTAAAGACTATTATTTTGACGAAGATTGCTAAATGAAAGTAGCGGTTATGAATTTTAAGACTTTTGAAGGAAATTCTGGCGATATATGGAAGTATGTCTTTACGAAAGAAGATATGGTCGCCGAAGCGGTTCTATATAAATATAATAGTTACTACGATAGAACTGTAATTTGTTGCAGCGTTATGAGTGGTTGTCCTGTTGGATGTCTCTTTTGCGGCACTGGTTCTAAATTTGTTAGGAATCTTACTGCTGATGAAATTGTAGATCAGATTGTAACCGTCTTAACTAATAAAGGTTTAATTAATGACATTAATGAAAAGTGTAAAAAATTACAGTTTATGTTTATGAGCATGGGTGAGCCTATGTTAAATTGGGTAGAAGTTGAAAAAGCAATTGTCAATCTTCATAAAAAGTTTAGTAATGCTCAGTTACTACTTTCGACTATTGGCTGTGATAATGATGAAACTTTTGCAAAGATGATTGCTCTATCTAAGAAGATAGATAAAATTGGTTTGCAATTTTCTATTCATAAGTCCAATGACGCAGAGCGGAATGTGTTAATTCCATTCAAGAAGAAAATGAATCTTCAAAAGATTAGGGATGTTGGAACTGTTTGGTGGAAAGAAACCGGTAGGCATCCATTCTTAAACTACTGCATTGATGGAACGAATAATGAAGATAAGAACTTTAAAGAACTTACAGACCTGTTTTCTCCTGTAATCTTTAATTTTACTTTTAGTGTAGTTTGCGCATCTGATGAAACTATGAAAGATGCTGCGTTTAGAAACTTAGATGTTATTAAGAAGTTTCAGGATAAGTTCTTAGAAAAGGGTTATAATGTAAGGACATTTGACCCAGCTGGTCAAGATGATATTGGTGGTGGGTGCGGCCAGCTTTGGTATGTTCAGAAGTGGCTAAAGTCTCACCAATAGTTTAAAAGCAGTTACAGTAATGCGAAATTCGTACAACGGTTAGGACATCCTGCTTATAACGGGAAGACGAAAGTTCAACTCTTTCATTTCGTACCTCTAACTTTTTTCTTGACAATTGCATATTGAATATGATATAATATAGTTATCAAGTCGAGCATAGAGCAGATGTGGGTTCGACTCCCATCCTTGCCCGACAAGGGCGAGGTAGTTTAATTGGTTAAATACGGTTCTTACGTTCGACTAGATATATAGAAAATATAGGAAATAGCTTAACCCTATATTTTCAACTTCTAAAGCCTAGCTAGCTTTAGATTAAAAGGTTCGCAACTATCCTTAAAATGGTTGCCACTAGTGACGGTGTGTTAGTAGTTTAACTGGCAGAATTGCAAGGTGACGTTCTTGAGATTGGAGTTCGAATCTCCACTAGCGCACGAAAATTTCTCTATGGTGTAATTGGCAGCACAACGGATTTTGGTTCCGTTAGTTTATGTTCGAGTCATAATAGAGAAGCCAACATGTCCATGTAGCTCAGTAGGTAGAGCAGCAGACTGAAAATCTGCGTGTCGGTAGTTCAATTCTACCCGTGGACACCTTATATGGGTCGTTAGCTCAGCTGGCAGAGCAGGGGACTCTTAATCCCAAGGTCCAGGGTTCGAACCCCTGACGGCCCACCTTTAGTTTTCTTTGGCAGTGTAGCTTAGATGGTTAGAGCGCACGGCTCATACCCGTGAGGTCATTAGTTCAAATCTAATCACTGTCACCTTATATGCGGCTATGGCGGAAGTGGCAGACGCGCTAGCTTTAGGTACTAGTGGGGAAACCCATGCAGGTTCGATTCCTGCTAGCCGCACCAAGTATTTTGTTTTGAATGGATGTAATTATGTGTAATTATATTGACCACATTGATGCTGTTATTACTCATTATTGTAATTTTAACTGTCCTTTTTGTATTGATAAATTTAAAACAAATATTAAGAATCCTCAGAATGAATTTAATAAAGAATATTTTAATGATTTTTTAAATTCTTTAAATAAAAAAGAAAGTTCTGGCGATATTAAGATTAATTCTAATCGTGAGGTTCTATTTTTGGGTGGTGAACCAACAACTGTTGGTTTTAATTTACTGAAGGATTATGCTAATATTGTTAGTCGTAATGGTTTTCATCCAATTATATCAACTAATGGTGTTGATAAAAACACAATTAAAAAGATTCTTCCATATTTCGATTGGGTACAGGTAACGGCTCATAGCAAGAAAGAGATTGATGAATGGCGTACGTATAATACGTATGGGAATATCAATCTTAAAATTGCTGGAGATAGTCATTTTACGTATGATAAGTTAAATTATTTAATTGATAATTGTAAAGATTTTACTCGTCGTAGCGTATCCATGTATTTTACAAAAGATTTTGTTGAATTATGTAAAGATAAAGAAATTTGGAATCTTTTAGATTCTTTAAATAATTGGAAAACCAATGGAAGTTACGAGTATGCTTTTTATAAAGATGTTCGTATTAAGAAATGTATACATGGATTAACAAATATTATTGATGAACCCACTGTCCCAAAGATTTATGATAAGAAATATAATAAAACATGGGATAATGAAGAATTAGATGATTATTTAAATCTATTTATATAGTTTAAGACAGTATTAAATACAGAATAATGATAACTCGCAGCGCTTCTTTATAGCGAAACTTGACAGAGAGAGGTTTAATACTGTTTATAATGGGGGCATGGATATAGTCATGATGTAGCTAGATTCTCATGGATGATGACAGCTTAACCAATTCTGGTTCGAGTCCAGGCGTGTCTTAGCTTAGACGGAAAATAAGCAGCCATGTGTTTATGATTATGTTATTTTGCAAAAGACATGTAGTGTAATTGGCAACACGCCCTACTTTCGGAGTAGATAACCAGCGGGGAGCTGGGTTTGCCTGCTAAGCAAAACGTGCTTATTATAAGCATTCGGGTCGGAACCGAATTACTCCGCCATATAATACCTGCCCCTATTGGCAGTGGTTTTTAAGATTTTCCCGAAAAAAATCTTTTGCGGTAGAATAGGCAACGCCGCACAGCTATTCGAGAGGATAGCGAGCCTTCTCGCTAGGAGATAAGCGAGTGCTTTCACGGAGTAATTGGTGAGCTGAAACACCGTAAAAACAGACCCTCTGGATGCGCCGTGAATACGCATCCTGCTTTGGCTAATCAACTGGTCCAGCGACTAGGCCCGCCTAGAAAGCGGTGCGTTCCCAAGAGGGAATGGAGGGCAGCACTTCGGTTAGCCGCCATAAGGAAGCAGAACCGGACCAGTGTTCGGACTCGCCTCGAAAGCGATGTGTCCCGCGAGGGATGGGTAGCGTCAACTCCTGCTTCTGCCATATATTACGTAGGGTAACTTCTTTTATAGAAGTTACCCTATTTTTTTATTGACATACAGCAATTCAAAATGATATAATATATTTAAAGAAAAGCCAAGAGAAAGGTTATCTCATGAGCAACACCGATGATATGCTTTATGAACAGTGTAAGTGTATTTCAGAAGAACTTGATGAACTTGTAGACAAATATAATAATTCTGATGACTGCGATGAATTCATAGAATATTTTGACGATAACTATGGAATTGACTATATATGGCGTATGGGTGTAGGCCTTATCGGTGTGCGCGTTCTTGTTGCTTTTGGTGGCCCCAATATCTATATTGATACTTTTGATGGCGTTGTCCGTGGCTACTGGGGCAGCACGCAGTCCTATCCTTTGCATTATAATGTAGTTGATACTCTCAATGACTATTTTGAGGATTGCGCGGCAGAAAATATTTATTTTGATAGTCATCGTAATTAATATCTTGATTATTGGCTTTATATCTAGTATAATATATTTAAAGAAAGCTAAGAGAAAGAAATATAAGATGCCTACTTTCATTTGTACTGTGTGTCAAAATAGAATTAAAGAACATGGCAGCAATGTCGATTGTGGATATTATAACGATACTCGTCAGATGATTGAAGACACGACAAAGTTATATGATAAAAGTTTTCTTTGTCCGCATTTTTGTCACGTTAGGTATCACAATATAGGTGTATGTAAATCAAAGAAAAAATACGCTAACAGATATGATGCGTTATGTGCGGCTAAGATGATATTCGTCAATAGCTCAAAAACCTTGCGTCCATATAAGTGCAAGATGTGCAAGTTTTGGCATTTAACGCATCAGTATAATAGCAATTATAATCCAGAAAAAGAGTACGATAAAGCTAGAAAAGCAAACCGCTTGTATGATTAGGAGATAAATATGGCTAATCTTTATATTCTTGCAGGTATCCCAGGCTGCGGCAAGTCGTTTTGGGCGCATGAGCATAGCGCTGAACTTGATGCCAAGATTGTTTCGCGTGATTATATCCGCTTTGAGTATATGGCAAATGACCCTGATTTTCTTCCTTCTATGGATTACTTTAAGTATGAGAGTGACGTTATTAAGGATTTCTATAGTCAGATTAACGACAATCTTTGCAATGATATTAATGTTATTGCAGATGCTACTCATATCTCTTGGAAGTCGCTTCGCAAGACCGTTGAGAATTGCGGCAAGAACGCCGATAAGATTATTCTTGTATACTTCAATCGTGGCCTTGACATTGCTTTACCGCAGAATGCTAAGCGCGGAGATGTTGAACATGTACCCGAGGATGTTATCAAGCGCATGTGGGCTGGTCGTTATATGCCTGCTCGCGCTAAAGCCAAGGGTCTTGTAGGCGAGTATATGATTGTATAGGTGAATATGAAAAAAGATACCGTATATGTTTTTAAGCAGATTTTAGATGCTATCCAAGAGCAAGAAATATCTAGTTCATCTATTGGTTTTGAATATTGCGTATATGAAATGCCGCAAAAAGAATGCGAAGATATATGTATAATCTTGCAGAAACTTGGGTATAATGCAATTATAGGACATAGACTCGGAAGTGAGTCTACAATTACAGTGATGAAAGAGTAGATATGTGTACATTTGATTATCCAGAACATTATAATTATCTTACAAAAGACCAGCAGGAGAGCGTTCTAAGCTGGTTCAATACCACGAAAGACATTGAGCGCAGTATTATCAGCACTTCTGTAAAGAGCAAGTCTGAACGTGAGCTAAAGGCTTTCTCTGAGAACCGTGAACGTTATGAGACGCAGCTTCGCGGAGCACAGTCAATTTTGCGTTCAATGGGCGTCTTTGTTGAATACAATTGGCCGGGCCATGAGCATGAGTATTTTCTAGCTACTGCGGCAGATGCCGAGCGTTATCGCAAGGAGCATGAATAATGGCCGCATGTATTCATGGAGACGTATGCCGTGCATGGATGCGACAGACAGGCAGTATTGCACCATTGCGTGCATCTTGTCCTAATTGTCCTTGGTTTGAGCCTAAGTATCGCCCTTGTGATACTTGGTTTAATAGAGATTGTATGCGCGATTGGCAAGGTCGCCCAGTCGTAACTTGTCGCGCGATGATTTAGAAAGGTATTTTATGATTGCTAATGATGCCCGCACAATGGTATATGATACTCTTTATAAGTATGATTATGACATTCCCCAAGAGTTAGAAGATAAAATCAATGAAGAGATTATTGCTGCGGCAGAGCGTATGAAGTTTCGTTGTAAGGTCGAGCTTTTCCCCTGTGATGATGAACGAGCGCAGGATGTAGAATTTCGCCGCAGTATTGTTGTGTATTATCATAGTTTAGGTTATAATTGTTACGTGACACCTTGTAACGGTCATTTTGTTTTAGTAGTGGAGTGGTAAATATGTTTTTTGTTATGATGGACTGGTTTGAAGATGGTGTTGATTCCTATCGTGGAATGAAGGTAATTCCTATTCTAGATAGTGATGCAGATATTGCACTTTTCCTCGCACATGATATTGCCTACAATATGGACGCTTGGGAAGAGTATGAGAAGCCGCACGATGTATATGTATTCCATAGTGATAACGGTATCTTCGATGAAGAAGATAACTTTGTATGTTCTTACTTAGATTGCGATAAATTCACCAAATGCGGCGAACGCAAGTTTAATGGACGAATTCCTAAGTACTAATGGTAGGGCTAGAAATAGCCCTATTTTTTTCTTGTAGTAAGCCATATAAAATGATATAATATATTTAAGAAATGAAGCAGAAAGGATTTTATATGGCTTCTGAGTTTGGTTTTCGCCCATGCAAGATTGAAGATTTGAAAGGACAACCAAAAGTCCAAAAGATGCTGCAAATCTATATTAAGGCGGCACAGATTAAGAAGGAATCTTTCCCGCATACGATTATCACAGGCCAGTCTGGTTGCGGCAAGACCGCTACGGCTAATGTAATCGCACACGAGCTTGGATATGGGTTTAAGGCTTTCTCTGGCCCTGCGATTAATGATAAGAAGGTAATTGACGAGATTCTTCTTAATCTTAAAGAGAATGACGTGCTCTTTATCGACGAAATTCATAGAATTAGCCAAAGATTGCAAGAGTCTCTATATTTTGCAATGGAGCAGTTCCAAGCAGATGTTGTAGTGGACGGAGTGGCGACAAGGGTGAGCTTGCCGCATTTTACTCTTATTGCCGCAACTAATCTTTATGGTGGTCTTAACGATGCGCTTTTGAACCGTTTCCCTATTCAAATTAAATTAGCCGCATATTCTAAAGCTGATATGGCATCTATCGTAGAGAAGATTTGTCAAGAGAAGAAAATTAAGATTGATGAAGAGAGTGTCTATAAGATTGCGGCAACTACTCGCGGTATTCCACGCAATGCCAACTCTTATGTAGCCCGTGTATATGATTTTGCATTGGTGATGAATGATGGTGTAATCAATCCTGAAATTGTTGATGAAGCCCTATATGTGATGGGAATTAATAAGTTTGGTCTTAATCAAGATGATATGGATTATATGAATTTCCTTAACAGTAATACTCGTGCTGTAGGTGTGGATACAATTTGTCTTACTCTTGGCATGGATAAAGATACTGTGCAAACAAAGATTGAGCCTTATCTGCTATCCAAGTGTTATATTCAAAAGCAGCCGCGTGGTCGTGTCATCACCGATTTAGGTCGTGCAATGATGGAAGAGTGTGAATAATGGACGCAGAAACTATTCAAGAGATTGCGAATCAACTTGGCATTACAGTTGATGAAGTTACCAAAGAAGCGATTCCCGCTTTTGCTCAATTTGAAATAGGACATAATATTTTCGGAGTTATTATGTTTGGATGTTTATTTGCGGTAACTTTAGCTTTAACTGTATTTTTTATGAAAAAGGGCATAATTGAAAAAAGAAATGGCGATTTAAATCCAAACTACGATTCAAGTCTTTATTTTATAATTGGTACTCTCGCTGCACTTTGTGCAACAGTATTTTTTGTTCTTTCGGTTAATGCAATTTCGTCCGTTACTCTTTGGATATATTCTCCTTATGGCTCTTTTATTAATTATATCCTTAATTAGTTAGAAAGAATGTGAACAATGAATACAGAAGTTATTAAAGAAATTGCAAATCAGCTTGGAATCGCTGCAAGCGCTGTTACAAAAGACGTAATTCCAGCATATGCTTCATATGTGATTGCGGTATACGCTAGTAGGGTTATCATCCTTGCTATTCTTGCTATTGCTCTTTTGGTTGTAGCTCGATTTTGTATGGCTAAAAGTAAGGAATATTCTGACTGGGAGAAATTACCGTTAACAGAGTATCAAAAAAGCTGTGTAAGGGATAAATATGAAGCTCTCGAAGTTACAAGTTACGTCTGCTATGGCCTAAGTGCAGTTTTCGTTGGTATTGCGGTTATAGCATTTGCCACCGTTATCCCTTGGATTTTCTCGCCTTATGGTGCCTTTATAAATCTCCTAATGCCGCATTAAAAAGTTCTTGCGTTTCGTTATATATTATTATATAATATATATAGACCAAGAGGGAAAGGAAATTATATGATTGGCTCTATGGTTCTTTATAAGGCTCTATACGGCGATGTATATGGCGTAGTTGTAGATATTCTTTTCTTCTGCGATAGTCTTGTTATTGTTGACGAAGATGGCGTATTTCATACTGCCAAGCGTGAAGATGTTTACTATCTCTAAGGAGATTATATGTGCAAGTATTGTAATTTCAAAATGAACACCCGCTGGGGCGAGAGCGTTGACTGTACTGATTATGATAATGCCGATTCTGATGTTGGTATGTATATTCATTATTCGGATACAGATAAAGCCTACTATCTCATGGGTGAGTATTACGATAAAGGCATTGATAAGCTCGGTTGGTCGCATGAGATTCAGTATTGTCCTTTCTGTGGTCGCAAGCTCTAAGGAGATTTAATGAATTGCAACCTTATATCTAACATTTTGTCGGCTTTGGATACCATCGCATATAATGAGGGTTGGCTGATTGGTGAGTATAACGGCGAAACGCGCAGCACTTTTTACTATCGTGGTATCAAGTTCACAGTGGTAGGTCGTAAACAAGTACCTGTCTATTTCGATATTTATTGTGAATATCAAAATGGAAAGGATGTGACCTATAGCAAGATTGGCCGCACATATCTAGGTGAGAAGGGCGTGATGGGAGAAAGTCCAGTGCAGAACTTCGCAGTTATGCTCTTCTGTGATATGGTAAAGGAATCAAAAATCCTTACTATTTTCTAGTTGACCTACGTTCTTTGATATTATATAATATTATTAAAGAAAGCCAAGAGAAAGAAGAAAGATATGCGTTACATTGTCGAATGTGAACTTAATCGTTTTCAAGCATGGTCTGGCGGCAAGACTTGGTTGGAAGAGTTGATTAACCATCCAAAGGCTTACGATTATATCGTTGACCTGATTGAACTCAAAGATTTGTGTTATGACGGCGAGCTTAGTACTGAGACTGAAATTAACGATTACCTTTGGTTCTATATGCAGCAAGATTTGCGGGAAGCAGGCTTTCTGAATGAGAACGATGAATGGATTGAGAACACGGACGAGGAAGAGGACAAAGATGCTTAAGCTGTCTGTTGGAGATTATGTCACCTATACTGCTCCCGCTGGTATTGTAAGTGTCGTTAAGATTCTGCACTTCAATAGTAACGGAACAGTCCTTGTCAAGTATCTAAATGGCTCTACCGTTTACGTACCAGAGAACAAGTTGTCTCTATATTAATTGTAAACAGGGGCGCAAGCCCCTGTTTTTGTTTTCCAAGAGAGGAAAGAAAATGAAGAGCGCCAAGGTTTTGTTTGATACCATTTATGGCAAATGTAGCAATGGCGATATGTATAGTTGGAAAGCATGTAAGCCCAAAGAGCATGATAATGTGGTATCATTTGATGTACGGCAAAAGGTAGACAATCAGCTTCTTTGCTCTTGCGCCATAAGTTGTTTTGAAGAGTATACATATTATAGTCATGATTATCCTATTGGTCGTGTACACTTCTTGTTTTATGATGGCTGTGATGCATTAGAGCTAAATGTGTCAGATTATAAATGTGAAGTGGGCAGTATCTATATGAATGATATTATCGACATGGCAATTAAGATGCTTTACCGATAATTTTATACTTGCGGCCAGTCTTATATTATTATATAATATATATAAAGAAAGACAATGAAGGGATAAAACATGACCCAGAGCAGCAAGAAGTTTAAGCAGATTATCAACCGGGCTTTCGCTAACGTCAACCATGTAATGCAGATGTGCCACAAAGATGTGGCAATCGCAAGCATGGACGAGCAGACTTATACTTATTCTTTTGGCGATAAGCATGTGACCGTCACAGCTTGTGTTGCCTGCGATGATTTTGAGTATGTACCGCGATTTACTGTTGCAAAACTCGGCAGTGATTATGTTAAGGATATAAACGTATATAGTGCGAATTATATGGAAGGTGCGTGTATTTACGCCACTATTTGTGATATGTTTGGAGTGTAAGATGAACAAGTTTATGAATCAGCTTATCCACGATTTTATGTATAAGAATGTTGCCAAGTATTCTTGGCATATCCTTAATATCGTCAAGAAGCAAGAAGATAATCTATATGTCCGTGTAGCTTCTGGCCTTTCATATAAGACTGCTGGTTGTAACATTCATATCTATCCTAATGGTGGTAGCTTGGACGATAGCGATTCTGCTGCTTATAATTTTGTACTATGTTTTCAAGACGGTGAAGGAGATAGTGCAGGAACTTGTGTAGGAGTTCTAGAAAAAGTAGCGGATGCCGCGCATGTTCTTGACTGTCTATTGGCCGCGAACGATTTTGATAAGGATTAGCAATGAGTTATTATCTGACCGATGAAATTGTCAAGAGTTTGACTGAATATGCTGCTAAGATTGAACAGGCATATCACGAACGTCCTCTTTGTCATTTTGATTGGAAGCCCGCACGTATTTCTGTAGACAAAGTTAATCCAAGCAAGGTACTTTTCGATATGGTCTGGCTTGATGATGAATCGCTTAAAGGATGTGTATCTGTTGATGACTTGGTGCTTTGTACTGGTTCTAATTTAGATATGCAACATAAGTTAGTTTTTTCTATTTGGGAGCATGATAACCATCGTATTAACGGTGATTCAACGGCTAAATTTGTTATTCCGTATCATGGCGGCAATGACTGGGACTCTATTGGTCAATATGTCTATGGTTTTGTAGATGAAGTTGATACTTTAATGTGTTGTTATTAGGAGAGCTATGAATGATTCAAATGCTTTAAATATTCTAGAGAAAATCTACAATGCTATTAAAAAACATAGTCTTGATAGGACTCAATGTTGGACGGTTGGTCATGTAAAGTTTTACAAAAATCGTCTTATTTCGTATTGTACTTTTGATATTCTTGCCAGCTATAACCAAGAATCTTTTGGTCAGTGTAGCATCACTCTAGTCAATACAGAAACTTCTTTTGATTGTTTGACTGTTTCATTTAAGGCATATAAGGAAAGTGTCTATGGAGCTGGCAACGTGTATCCTAAAGTTACTTTGCCACTAAGTCGATATGAAGTCACTGACGATGTTTTGGGACGTTATTTTTATCGTTTGATACATAATTTATATGCTTTGGCTGTTTTTTATTAGGAGAAAAAGCGTGAATATTTTTAAAGAAATCTACAATGCCTTAAAAGTCTATTGTTTTAATACAAACAGCGCGTGTTGGGAAGTTGGCGTTATTAAGTTTTATAAAGATGAAGCTGATAATTTTGATACGTCCTGCTCTTTTGAAATTATGTCTAAATATGACAAAGAACCATTGGGATATTGTAGTATTTTTTTGACTACAAAACCAATGGAAGGCAGCCTTGTTGTTGTATTTAATACTTATAAAGTAAACACGAATGATGTTGTATATCCAAGTATTACTTTGCCGCCAAGTCGTTGTGAGTATGATAATGATATACTTGGACATTATTTTTATCTTTTAGTTGACCAGCTATATCATATGACTGTTTTTTAAACCGCACGCTTAAAATTTTTCTTGCAGATGGTGAAATAATAGTATATAATATAAGTATACCAAGAGGGAAAGGAAAGTATATGAAGCGCAATGATTACGTACAATATCTTAACCCCTATACTCGCAAGTTCATTATCTGCCAGATTGAAGAGATTTATGGCGATGGTCATGTTCTTCTATATGCGGTTGATACGAACGAAGCGTTTCTGGTCAACACTTGGGAACTTTTGTCTTATTAAGGAATATTTTATGATTTCACCCTATGAAGTTAAAGATAGACAGCATAATCAAAGTTATAATGACCCCTTTGAGCTTAAAATTGATAAAGGACTAACATATAGCTCTGGGACCGATTCTTGTAGTGTAAGTTTTGTCTTTTCAGAAGTTTCTGCTGACAAGATGAAAACTTTAACAAAATATATAGACAATGGTTATAAAGTTACTATGAAGCCGCGTTTTTATAATGGCGAAACAAAAATCTATATTACTATTGTTTATAAGTTTTAACAAATAATTTTTCTATTAAGGAGTCAACAATGATTACACCAAACGAAGTAAAAAGAAAGTCTATTCAAAACTCCGACCCTGAGAATTATTCTCATACTCTTGAAGTGAGGATTGATGACGCTCTTAGGTATGACCCATGCAAGAATCGTGTGCATTGTGACCTTGCTCTTAGTTGTCTTACCACTTACAGCATTAATACTCTTTTTAAATATATTGACGCTGGATATGATGTTATGATTAGCAATGAATCTAATGAGAATAATGATATAACATTGACTATTTATCACTATTTCAATAATAGGGATAATTAATGATTCAGCCTTTGGAGTTTAAACGCGAGTATCTTCATAATAATCCGCACTCAGAGATAGATGTTGGTCTTGAAACCATGATTGATGCGGCTCTCAAATATGACCCTTTCAGCAATGTCACTTATTGTACTTTATTTCGTCCTGCCTTGAATGGTTGTGATATGAAAGTCCTTGCCAAGTATGCTGAAGCTGGATATAGCATTGCAATTCAAACTGCGCATCATTGTGATGATACCGATGATGTAGAAGTGACCGTTTGTTATTATTACTAGAGGCAATATGAATATTTTGACCAATTGTGAAACCAATGTCTTTTTTAAATTTTTCCTTAAAAAGACAATTTTTATGCCGTCGACTCAGTTTCAGTGGTGTTCAGTCTACGAAGGTTGCGACAAACGCACTGTCAAAGACATTAATAAAGCGATTGATTTATTAAATAAATATCATTTTTTCGCATATTGTCGCATTAGGCCCACAAGACCCTTTTGGGAACGTTGTAGTGTTATGGTCGTTGTGTGCGTTCCAGCAGACCGTGCAAAGTGGTGGCAAGATTGCGGTCAAGTACTTTATCAACGGTTATTCTATCCTATTATTCGTCATTAGTCTAAAAAAGTTCTTGCATCTTGCCTGAAATTGTTATATAATATAATTAAAGAAACCAAGAGAAAGAAGTTCTTCTATGTGCAAGTATTGTGAGTACCCTGCCGGTGTTCGATTTGGCGCAAACATGCTTGATGATGAATATTCTGAGGGCGAGGGCTATTCTATCACCATTTGCGATGTTTACAAAAATCCGCAACGCAAATTCATTTGCATTGAGGACGAAGATGGCGAATCGGCTGCTAGCTCGATTGATATTAACTTTTGCCCCATCTGCGGTAGAAAACTGTAACAGACCAATAGAGTAGAAAAAAATACTTGCAGTTCATCTTTCATTATTATATAATATAATTAAAGAAAAGCAAGAGGAAAAGAAAGGTTTTCCAATATGGCTAAGTACATGAAGGCTAACATCATCTTCAACAAGTTCTACGAGGGCGATGGTCGTTTCTGCGGCATCGAGTATACTGAGTGCATGTTCAAGAGTCTTGAGCAGCTTAACCGTATCATGGCCGAGGTTGCCGCTAAGAACCTTCGTGAGCACCATCTTGTCTATGAGGGCTATGTCGGCAGCATTGAAAACCTTTAATCTGATATATTAGTTATCCAAGAGAGGAATTAGAATGGGCTTGATTTATCTTTCTTTCAAGAATATGGTCGAGGATGATGCAAAAAACTTTATTGTTGCCAACTTCGAAGACGGCACTTATGATGGTGATACGGACTGGAGCGAAGTCTTTGATGATATGTATGATTCTGATGATGTAACCGGCAATGCTTCGCTTGCTGGGCATCCTGATTGTTTCCTCGTGTCGTATGCGCCCGACTATGAGAAGATTGCGTTTATGTTCGCCGATGAAGATATTCGTGAGACACTTGAGGATACGTATGGTGACGAGGTGCCTTGGTATGAGTTCGTTGGGCATGGTCAGGATGGTATCACTAAGTTTGATACATGGATTCGTATCGCAATGCTGTGTGAGCTGAACGATGACCTTTATAAGTATTTTGAGCAGGTCCAGAAGAACTTTGGCAAGGAGAACTAGTATGCTTGGTATTGATAAAACTACGGTATCTGATAGTGTGATGTACAAGGATGCTAGTATCCAACATCAAGTGTATAATGCAAATGAGATTGCACGTGCCGCACACTCACTTGCGGTTACGAATGCTAAGTTTCTGAGTAAATTTAACTATGGTACCGATGGTAATGACCGCATTGTTGATATGGAACTGTCTGACGATTTGCTTGAGAGCCTTTATGATGCGCTTGTGGATGGACATGAGAAACTAGTCCAAGAAAAGAAAAAGCGTGATGAAAAGGTTCGCCGCAAATTCAATGAGTCTCAGGTTAATCAGATTAAGCGCGTCAAATACGATAATCCTTGGACTATCGTGTGGTGGCGTGACGGTCAGGTTACTCGCTCTAAGTGTGCGGAAAATGATGTGTGGAGCGAGTCCGTAGGCTTTAATACGTGTGTTTCCAAACATTATTTTCAGACTGCTGGCGCATATAACAAAGTTTTGAAAACATATTGTACCGATGTACACAACGATAAAGTCACCAGTTGGCAAGATGGTTACGATACTGGCTATGAAGATGGTCGTGAAGATGGCTACTATGAAGGTCATGAAGATGGTTACGATGAAGGTTTCGAGGACGGCCAAAACTATGAGCGCCAAGAGCGAAAAGAAATGAATTTTGAAGACTAGATTGGCCGCGCAAGGAGAGTAGAGAAATCTATTCTCCTTTTTCTATTGGAGGTTATATGGATTATATCTATAAAGACATTTTAGATGCCCTTAATACCACTGATGATACAGATAGTATTGCTGATTACGTCAATAAAATTGAAAGCGGCAGTGGCGAAACTTTCTATGATTGGCTCGACAATGTGATTGATGTATTGGACGATGAAGATTATGATTAATGAAGTGTTAGGAGTTGTCTGTCTTGTTTGTGCAATCGTTGGAGTATGCGCTGTCCTGTCTTTTATATTCTCCTGCTGGGGACATGATAATGACATTGGCGACATTGATTGGTAGTTCTCCTATGAGCCTGTTTATTTTCACTGTCCTATGTGTTATTGGCTTTATCGTTGGTATCTGTATGATTCTGTATGCGGCAAGGGAGACTGCGTTTCTTGTGCGTGAGGTAATCCAAGAGAAGAAAGAATAAGTCATTAGCCGCATAAGTTTTTTCTTGTAGTCTGTCTAATAATGTTATATAATATTATTAAAGAAAGGCAAGGAAAGGATTTCAAATGACCAATAAGTATGATAACTTTCGTCTTAATGTTATTCTTGACCGTATTAAGGATAAGAATATTCTTACAAAGACTGCTGATGTTATTTGTCGTATGCGTGAAAATGTAGATTGCCCTAATTTTTTCTACATTCCTGCTGACTGTGTGAGCGATATGGATTATGTGATTGCGGCCATCAATTATATTATCACATCTTTTGGCTATAAGGCACATTGGGATTGTCTTAGTTATGCCAAGGTTGGCGGCAAGTATTGTATTCATCTGTTTCTTGAGGAAATTGACCTATAAAAAGTTCTTGCTGGCTGCTCTATAATATTATATAATATATATAGAGAAAGGGAGAGGACAAGATAAAGTTTTCTAAGAGAAGGAGAAAGTATATGACTAAGGTTGAGACGATTCTTGCACAGGTTGACGGTCTTCTGGATGCGGCATATGAGGTTGTCAATGGCCGCAAGCTCTGGAAGGAAGTTACTCCTTTGGTGAATATTGCTGCCGAGATGCTTCTTGAAGAGCGCAAGGACTATTATGCTGGTTGCGCCTATTGGGTTTCCTGCTATGGTACTGAAAAGGAAATGCTCGATGCTAAGAATACCCTTGAGGACCTTGGCCTGTGCGTCTGTGATTACTACTGGGATGATGCTGACGAGTATGATGCTGCTGGTGGTCATTTGAGCGTCTATTGGACTGTCAACGACTGGGACTAGGAGCGCATATGTTATTGAGCAATGAGAAGTATGCAAAGGAAAATGTTTATTGGACTTTGGACTTCGTGCTATCTGCGAATTATTATATTTATCAGTGTGCCGCAAAGCAAGTTGAAATTCTTGCGGCTAATAAGGATACATGCAATGATACTGAGTTGCCTACTATGTATGACCTGATTGATGATGCTTTGGCTACTGGTGCAGACGAAGAGGGCGAGTGTTATAATTGTTGGGGTGTGACTGACAACTATAATACTGATTTTGCTTTTGGTTGTATAATAGTTGAAGAAGATGGCAAGACTATCCTTAATGGTATTGATTGGATTGATGGAATATCTGGTAGGTGATAATGTGTATCCGATATGGATAGATAGTAGAAGCAAAGACGATGGGCCAATGATTGATTGGCAGTTTAAAATTATGGATTATGTGTATGACATGCTTGAAGGCCTGCCATATGGGACTGCTGCTATTATCAGCAAAGAAGAGCTTCACAAGCATGTATGCCCTGAACGTGAAATCTGGTGTCCTTTTGGCAGTAGGCGCTTTTGGCCTATACCTGAGATGTTAGAGTTATGCGGCATAAAGGTCAATAGTAATTGGAAGTCCACAATGGACACTTGGGGATATTTTGTAGCTATGAAAGGGCGTAGTGATGAATAATATACATAGTTTTGTTGATGATATGGCACAAGAGATATATAAAAATTTGGATAGGCCGCATAATCAGAATTGTGTCATAAGGGTTGCAAATGAGGATATGACTCTTCAAGAATGTCGTGCAGTTGTTTTACATTTTCAGAAAAAGGGTTTTGAAGCTACTTGGTATCAAAAAGATGATAAAAAGCCTATCATTGTAGTATCTTGGGGCTTGCCATTTGATATTGATGAAATTGATACTATGTATAAAACTGGAATTCAATTGGTCAATGAGCCTTATAAAGTTGTACATCTGCTAGCAGAGTATATTCATTATGTTTATCTTTGTTCTTATAAGGATATTTGCGTTATTCCTCTTGAGCGTTTAGATTATATTGCCGGTGATTATTTGACTTATAAAACATTTATAGACGCTCTTCAAGAAGCGGAAGAGAGTTATTCATTAAAGATTTATACGGGTACTCTTGATGATGAAGATTGGGAATCTGAGTATATTTGTATCCAAAAGAAGGAACGAAATGGATAAAATAGAAGAGTATCGGTATAAACTCTTTGATTACATATATGAAGAGTTTGAAGGTGCGCCGCGAGGATTTTGTTGTATGTTTTCTGTTGAAGAGATTTATGAAGATATTGGTATTTCTTGGCCTTATATCCGTTCAGCGCTTTCTTGCGCAATAAAAAATCTGGAGCAATGCGGCATACATATTTATGATAATTATTGTGATACAATTACTAGGGGCTATTTTCTAGCCAAGAAAATTAAATAGTGTGGTAAAAGACCTGCGGCCTATGGCCGTGGGTCTTTTCTTTTACTTGACAAAATAGACGAAGTATGTTATACTGTAGATGTGGTACAGTATCTTGGTGTCCGTGTGAAGTGTGCTTACGCGTTTTTGCGTATTAACTGACTAATGGCGCAAGTGCGCGGTAAATTATCTTTAACGGACGAGACGGATTGGCAAATGACAAAACCGCAGGTATTTTGGTGGGTATTTTTTTACTTTCGGAGTGATTAAAAAATGCACACCAGTATCAAAATGATTAAAAAATACACACCAGTCATTATTTCCGCAGGTACTTTGGTGGGTATTTTTTAATTTTAAATTTTTAGCGAAGTGAAAGGAGCGATTGGAAAGTTAAAAAATGCACACCAGTTAAGATAAAAAAGTGAAAAAATGCACACCAGTCCCTTCAAAATTGTTAAAAAATGCACACCCCTAATAAATTATATAATAAATTATTTTAATAAATAATATGTCGTATACGTGTGTGCAAGGAAGGAGAAATATGACAGATAAAGAAGAAAGCCACAAAGCGCCCAAGCTGAGTTTTAGCGTAGACCCTGAGAAGTTAGAGAACAAAAATTGTGACTACAATGCGATGGGCAGTCTTATGTTGGATACTAAGTTGGAAAAAGACAATACTAGGATTCTATCTATGAAGGACAGTCGAGCGAGATTGAAAAGTGTAGGATTGACGAACTATCAGATTAGAAATGTCATGAGTTGTTTTGAATCATTGGATGTTATCAAGATAAATGGTATGAACGTTATCGTGCAGCCAGTGGAAGGACAGTATGTTACCATCCCCGTGGATACTGTTAGATTTTGTCTCAGTGCGTTAAGTGCGGATTGTTTCAAGACGTATTGCTATCTTAAAAGGTGGTATCAACTTCACGAAGCATTCTTTAAGGGCGGCGAGAACTATTTCTTTTCCCGCACTGAGATTTTGAAAGCTCTTGGATATTACAAGGATGCGAGAAATATTCGCAGAGTAGACGAATTCCTTATCGTACTTAGGGATGTCGGCCTTATCGAGTATGCGGAGAAGGCTGTATACCGTAAGGGAAAGAAAGGTCTTTATACTGAATTGTATAAGGTAAATGACTATGCACGTGCGCAAAAGGAATCTATCGAGAATACGCTGAGAGAAATGAAAGTCTATACTGATTTAGGGTATATGAATTTGCAAGAGATTAGAGAGCATTATTTGTCGATGGATGAAGAGAGGGGAGATACTTGGCTAAAATTTGTCGCAAGGTTTGCAGACCGTGCTAAAGATAAAGATAAGGTGAATGCTATACTTGCTCTTTCCAATAAGAAGTTAGAGCTTGGTAATTTCTGTGATGATATAAAATAACTCGTGTTTTGCACTCGTTTAGAAATGACGTATGTTTGATTATGAATAGTGTCTGAAAGCTGGAGAGAAAGCCCATATAGGGTTAAAAATGATTACACTGCCTAATTCATTGAAGTGCGCATTTTACCAGTTCAGCAAACCAATGTCAAGAAAAAAATTTTTTAGCACAACCTTTTTAATTTTCGATTCCAATTACAAAAACGAATTTCATTTCCAAATGAAAACGATTTCCATTTCGCTTTTCATTTTCAAAACCAAAATTCATCTTGAAAAAGTTCTTGCGGTCAGTGAAAACTTATAGTATAATATAATTAAAGAAAGGGAGGGGATAAGAAACCTCCCGTGGGTTCCAAGAGAAAGAAGATTAACATGACCCAGTTCGAGATTTACAACACTATCAAGTCTGCCATGTCTGACAACGCCGAGGTGGTTGAGTTCTGCGATAAGCAGCTTGCGGCTATCGAGCGCAAGCGCGCCAAGGATGCTGAGAAGTCCGCAGAGAAGCAGGCTTTCCTTGACGAGATTTACGCAGCTCTCAAGTCTTTTGACGAGCAGGCGGGAGCCACCTCTAAGGCCGTAGCCATGCACATGGGCGAGGATGTCAGCTCCCGCAAGGTCGCAGCCAACATGCGTTTCCTCGTTGAGGATGGTCGTGCCGAGAAGGTGGCGGTGAACAGCAAGACCTTCACGTACAAGGCTCTGTAGCGAAATATTTAATAGGTAGGGTCTACTTATTAGAGTTTTTAATTAGAAGGGCCGTGGAGTCCATTTGATGAGACTCCCGGCCTATTCCAAGAGATAGAAGGAAGTAAGCCTATGCGGCACACCTACTATGATATGAAAGGTAACGAGCATACCATAGAGATTCCTAACGAGTATATCGAGTCCAAGAGACAGCAGGCAATACTCAAGGCAAGCGCGGCCAACCTCTATCTGCTAGAGCATGGCATCGAGTATGACGCAGCATACAGGCCTGATACAGACAAGAAGGAGAAGAAAGTGTCTGAAAAGCAATTGATTATGAATTCCATTGCGGACGCACTGGGAGAGCTTACCATGACCACCAGTGACTGGGAGGATTCCCCACACGGTATCGAGGTCGGCGATGATGGTAAAATCCGATTCATTCTCAATTCCAAGACGTATGAGATGTCTATGGTATGCAAGCGTAAGCCCAAGGCAAAATAAGATTGATTTTCAAATGCGGCCAAAATTTTTGGGCAGGAAAGTGTAATTTACACTTTAATAAAAACATATATTAAAAAAACACTTTTTAAATGTAACTAATTTAGTCACATTTCCGCATTGATTTTCACTTACAAAAAGCGTGTGCCGCACGCTTCTTTTTCTTCTGTCTCTTGGTTTATGTGAACCTATTTTATGACGCGCAAGCGCGCCTTTGGCGATTGATTCTCACTTTCTATTGGCTCTAGAAGTCACACAGGGGTACGCAAAAATGATTAAAATTCATTTTAGAACGCTCTCTTGGTAGGTGCCAGTTCTGTCCCTTCTCGCCATATAGGCGGGGAGGGATTTTTTTTATTTAATTTTATGATTGACTTTCGTTTTAGGATTTTGAGAGCGCTATGGCGCAGGCCCCCAAAATCTACATAAATTCGCCATATACGCGAACGGCGGCGGCAGGTCCAAATATGGTATTATTGTATAGTGTTCCTTTATTATATTATACCATACAATTCCCTATTTGTCAAGACTCTTCACAGAACCAACACGGAATCTCCACAAATAATAGTTAGGTACCTCACAATGATTCGGAGTTAACCTAGGGTAACACTTGCTCGGGTCGCTCTGTACCTAACTTAATTTTTTTCACGTGTGCGGCCCTGTAATAGCCCTAGAACGGGCGATAGCCAAAAGTGCCTAGGAACGCAAGGGCATAGGCCGCAAGGCCGTTAAAACGCGTTTCAGGCGCTCAGTTTTTTGTATAAAAGTTGTGTTTTTGCTTGAAAAATCTTGACAATAAGGTACCTAATCGTGTAAAATCGACCCAACTATGGAATTTCTGTGAATTTTTTTTAAAATATCTTGATTTTTCCGCTCATTTGTGCTAGGCAAGGAGATCTTTTTCCTACCTTTTCAGTAGGAATTAAACGCAAAATAAAGCGCCCTACTTTTAAAGTAGAGCGCTTTTATTTAATTGTGTTATTTTATTGTAAATTGCGTTATGAGCGCTTGCGCGCATTGCGTGAGCGTTTCGGCGTTTTCCGTTTCGCCACTTGCGTAGGCGTTGCCCGCCAAATGCGTGAGGTCGTGTACTATCTTATGAATCTCGGTAGGTAGCAAAACTACCTTGCCGCTTTTCATCGCGTTTAGGTGGTGGGCTTGCAAGTCGTGCCCTAGCTTGCGGAGTTCCGTATCGGGCAAGTTTCCGAATACCTCAATTAATGCCGCGCGTCTGTAATCCATCGGCTAGCCGTCCTTATGCTGTGCTATAGGTGCAAGGGTAAGGTGGGCGGGGTTTGCTCCGCCCACCCTAGGCGACTACGCTACGATGGCATAGGCCATCTTGTTTCCGATGGGTGCAACCTTGGTAGCGCGCTTATCGAGCATGAGCAACCCGACAATTTTTGCGGCCTTGGGCGCAGACGTTACCACGCTCGGGAACTCTGCCATAACCTCGGCGAGCGTGAATGGCTCGCCGTTCGCGTGAGCTGCCGCGAGCTTTTCGGCTGTTGCACGGTTTTCAAGCGCCGTCTTGCTCGGCGCTTTGGGCTTGGCTGCGTTCTCCTTGAGCACATGGTACTTATGCGAAACCTTGCGGTCAAAGTTCTCGACAGTATGAACGTCTGCCTTATAGGTATCGCCAAGAACCTCACGAATGAGGTCATCGGTCACGCCCTTGGTGCCGCCTTTGGCAAGGACCGCGAACATCTGGTAGTCGGTGAACTGAAACTTGGTGCGAGTGGTAGCCATAGCTAACCCCTATCCGTCCCCGAGACGCGAGCGAGCCGCCGTTCGGCTCTTTTTTCTCTGTCCCCTTTGGACAACTATTACTTTACTATTGCATAGACTTTTTGGCAAGAACTATTTTAAAAAATATGGAGGAATCATGGAAACCCCAGGTAGATGGCCTAGTTTTTTCAGATTCTCAAAATATTTTGGCCCCAACCTCGGGGCTACGGTTGTTTAAACAAGTGCATTTGAAATATTTCAAAACTTAAAACGCTTCAATCGGCGTTACCCTAGGCTAACTTTAAAGCGTTTTAATTATTGAAGCGTTTCAATCGGGATTTGTGAAGGAAATATGTTTTCAAAAAAATCTGAAAATAATGCTTGACAAAACCATTCTGGCGTGATAAAATTTTTTGCGCCATAAATGGCGTCTTGGATAGTTTACCTAGGTAAACTATTTTAATTAGTTAGGTACCTAACAATGATTCACGGTTTACCATAGCTAACTTCTTGCCGGATAATGCGGTACCTAAATAAAAAAATATCGCCATAGCGGCCATGAGACGCGTTTTAAGGTGCCATTAGGCCAAAGTCCTTATTTTAATAAAGGGGTTTGCCGCACGCCCTAGAGCGCTAGAATCGCTTTTGCTCATAGTAAAAGAAAAGGGAGCCGTTAGGCTCCCCATTCGTCTAAAGGTCAAGTGTTTTAAATGCCGCGCTTGCGTCTCGCCAACCTTGACCACGCGAACCGTGGCGCGTCTTTTTGTGCTTTGCCTTTGCCGCAAGCAAAATAGCTGCCTCAATACGTGCGTCTGAAAGCGCGGTGTGGTCCTCGGTAAAGTCGTGTTCACTGTTGATAAAGCGGTACACGCTTTCCGCACTAGTTGACGGGTTTCCGCTAGGCGTGAACGCTCCCGTTGCTACGCAATACTTTAGATAGCGCTTAGAGCTGGTAATGTTGCTTGCGTAGTCCCAAACGTCTTTAAGTCGTAGTTTAAAGGGCATGAACCACGTAGCGAAACCGTTTGAATACGTGCGCAACGTGTTGTTTAGCGCTATCTCGTCAAATCGACAATTGTACGCCCACGCGCTTTTAACGTTGCACTCTTTACAATCAGCTTTGAACGTGCGCCAAACCTCATTAAAAGACGATTCGACCCACTCACCCGTTTTAATTCCCTCAAGATAGGTAGGGATTTTATCGGCGTAGTAGGCGCTTTTCATGAGGTCAATTTGATAAAACGTATCAGTGACCACAAACGAACGCTCACGAATAGCGTTATTGTCGTTGTCGCGGATAGTATAGCCAAAGTCGTAAACCAAAGACGTCTCGGGGTGCGCCTTGTTATCCTTGTGGTTGACGGTTGGAGCGGTTTCACAATCCAAAACACAGAAGTTAGCCATTTCAATACCTTTCAACTAGGCTTAACTTATTACACTAACTAGTATAGCGTTTTTTGTTGTTGCGTCAACCGTTTATTATTCTACATATTTCCAACAAAAACCGTAGGCGTTATCTCTTCTGCCTTTGCAAGCGGCTGTAATGTTACAATGCCCGTCACGTTTGCCCAACCATCTTTCAGCGTCCGCAACACCACCAAAACGTTTAAGCGGTTGTTTTGTTTCTTTATCTAACATTAAAACAGGAACCGCTAACGTAATACCAATTCGTTTGTTTCTAGTACCATAATTTGAATTTAAATAAGGCGTTGACCATTCAAGATTAGAAACGTCATTATTTTTTGGGTTTTCGTCTAAATGGTTGATTTGTTCCCAATGGTTTGGATTAGGTATAAACATTGTGGCTACTAATTTGTGCAATCGCCAATAATGCTTTTCACCATGCACACTTAGGACAATAGAGTAATATCCCTTTTTGTCTAATTTTGGTTTCATAAAATCATTTATATTTTTGGAATAAACTCTACCATCTGAATAAATAATATAATTGTGGTTATCAGGGTATTCTTTTGTCATTACTATAATATCCTCCTTTCGTTAAGTATAGTATAGCATAAAAATATAAAATTGTCAAGTTTACCTTAGCTAACTCAAGGTACCTAACTGTAGAGAACGTGTCGCCGTTTGCGTAGCAAACGCCGGGGTCGGCGCATTCTGCGCCAACACCGAAGTCATAATGAGTAGGCTATGTTCGGTGCCATTGTCCTCCCGACCAAGGTTAGTATAGCACTTTCAGGACGTGCAGCACGCGAAAAAAAGAAAAAGTTTTTTTAATTTTTCTCTTGCTTTTGGTTGTGTATTGTGGTAAAATCGCCGCCAACTATGGCGTAATGGAAAAGGCACCTTAGTAGGTGCCTTTACATTAAAGCGTAGTTAAAGTACATAAAGAAGAGAAGAATAACGCCCCAATCAGTAATACCTAGAAATAATAAAACCAAACCAACGCAACCAATCGCAACAAGCGCCCACTTGATAGCGTTGTACGTCTTTACTGTTACTTTCATTTGTCACCTACCAATGTTTCACGTGAAACATTAGGGGAGCGTTGCCGCTCCCCAGCTCTATTCTAGCTCTTGGATAATAAGAGATTCTAGCGCGTCTAGCAAAGTAGTTTCGTCTTTAATACGTACCGCCTTACCGCTTGACGTATCACGTTGCCATGCGTGGACGTTACCACTTTCATCGTCAAATAAAATGCCGCCCTTGTAGTTTGATACGCGCCACTTGTTAGTGCCATGTTTGACCACGTGGACGTTATTCAAGTCGATAGCAGGGTAGTATTTGCGCAACCATGCGCGTTTATTCTTGCGTACCGCGCTATCAAATTGCTTAGTAGTCTTGCCTTTTGCCAACCAACTAACGACCTCGACCGCATAGCCGTAGCCCTGTAAAGCGGCAAGCAAACCGTTTAGCTTCTTGTAGTCTCCTAAAGGCTTAGCGATTAGGTAAGGCGCGGCGTTTTCTGCTTGCAACATAGGCAACCACCCGTTGACGTTGTAAAAATCACAAAGAGTGCCGTCCAAATCTAAAACAATTGCTTTCATTATTCCACTTTCAAAGAGTGGGTAGGGCTTGCGCCCTACCCTTTGACTAACTAAAGACGCTTACCCTTACAAACGTACTCAAGATTAACGTTGTAGTCGAACTCTTCGCCCAACTCACGCACACGCTAAACGGAACTGTCAAGCTCTTTAGAATCTTCGCCACAATCCATGCGGGCAGCAACGATAGCAGCGGCGAGATTTTGCTCGCTATCAGCTTCAACGATAAAGTTATCGTAATCGTCAAGCGGATAGTCCGCGTCAATACCGTTAACAGAAACGAAATACAACATAACAAACTCCAATTCTAAAGGCGGGCGGGGAATACCCCGCCCTAGCTATCAGAAACTAACGCGCCTTGTAAACATAAAGAACGTTAGTACCGTTCGACTTGAACACCATCGTATCCACCTCAAAGACCTTAGCCTTAATCAGACGGTCGAAGAACTCTTTGAGAGTGTTGCGCGTATCTTTATTATCAAGCGTAACATAGGTGTTACCGCTATACCAATCACGAACCTTGTTAGTTTTGATAGCTCCAGAACGACCGCACAAATCGGAGAACGTGAACCATTCATCACGGTTTGCATTGAGAAACGCAACAAGCAGGTCAAGAGCATCCGCATGAGCATCGCTAATTTCGGTAGGCGCGGTACCAACCAAACCAGAAGTACCAACCGCCGCACGGTAAAGTGCATCGAAAGCCTCGTCTGAAAGCTCAACGCCCGTGGCAAGTACGCGCGTCTTGGTGGTGTTGTACTTGTCGGTGTGAGCCTGAGCCGCGAGACCGAGAGCCTTGTTGTAATTCTGAGCGTTAGACATTGCTAACTCCATTCTATCCCCGTTCGGGCGTGTAACTACCTGTTACTCTTACGCCCTCGCCTTTGGACAACTATTATTATGCGGTAAGTTGCCTAGTTTGGCAAGTATCAATTTGCCGCACACAATTCCTCCATAAGTCTCCTGGTCTAACCCTTTAGTGTAACATAAGTCAAGTGAAAAGTCAAACCGTGAGAGCGTGAATGCGCGAATACACAGAAAAAACAACTCTATCAAGTTGTGACCACTAATTCATAATTTTTTGCCCTTGCAAGCCCACAGAATCGCCTACAAGGTGCCATTTGGTAAAATGCCTACGCGCATAGGTACGACCAAAAGAGCCAAAATAAAAGGCTCCCACGGGAGCCTTTAGTTAATGCGCCAAAGCGACAAATACCACGTTGCCGCCCTCGTCTACGACCGCGCACGTTGTACGTTCGCATTCAGCTATCGCTCGCGCCCTTGCCTTATGCGCCGCAAGTGAAGCGCTCGAATCGTAGCCCGTACATTTGTCAATGCTAAAATCTTTGGCATTGTCACGCTTGAGGTAGTACATTATTCTATCCCTTCTCTTGATTTACGACCTAAGTATAACACCTTTGCACGCGATAGCGCCCGACAATCTTAAAAAGTTTTTTCATGTTTTTTCAGATTGACGCTTGACAGAAAAATCGCCCTATCCTATTATTATTATTAAGCTAGAGGACTGTGCATTTTTTGAGTTAGTTGGTCAAAGAAAAACCCACCCTTGCGGGTGGGCTTCTTTTATTCGTCCTCGTCCTCAAGATAGAAGTCGCACGGCTCGTCAGGATAGTAGGCTTCAAGCTCGTCAATGTAGTCAGAGAAGTACGGGCTGTTGGGGTTCATGGTTTCAAACATTGCAAGTCCTTTCTGTTCCTTGCTTGCTTACAGCTATTATTATACACGCTTTGCGTGTGAGCGCAAGCGAAAAACCTAACTATTTTGGGATAAAATTATTTTTATTTTTCTCAAGTTTTTTTCGATTTAACGCTTGACAAACGTTTTGCGCTCGTGTATAATTTTGAACCCAACTATGGGCTTTTGGTTTGGCGCTTCTTAACGTTTCACGTGAAACATTCGCCGCACGTGTGAATGTGTTAACCATGAGACAAAAGATAAAGCACTTGCGGCAAATGCTTAATAGATAATAATAAAGGCGTTACCTTTTTGTTTGGGTAACGCCTTTAGTTTTATTTACAAAGCAAACGTGTAAACGCTACCTCGAAGATGTAGTGAACAATTGCATCCAGCTCTTTATCAGAAATATAATACTGGTCACTTAGAAACATTTTAGAGTCGATGCCACGCTCTTTCATGAGTTTATCACTATAATACCAACCAAAATAGAACTTTAACGCTGCCCACAAGTCACCTCTAATGGTACTAGCGTTTTGGCTATAGTCGTGCTTATAGACTGCCGCAGCTACATACATGGCATCTTCAAAAGTAAAAGAAACTTCTTTGCGACCAACCGTGGTAATAGTAAAGTCGTGCATCTTTGGACCCTTCTCTTGGTTGCTTTCCTTACTGAAAGTATAACACTTTGACCGCATGGGTGCAATTAAAAAGTTTGATTATTTATGTTGATATTAACATTTGCGTCTCTTGGATTGTGGAGCAATACCTAATCGCGCATAGCAAAAAGGCGCTACACCTTTACAAGTGTAACGCCTTATTCTTTGGTCTACTGGATTATAACGTTTATCTTGTCAAGTATCTCAAGTGTGAGAAACTTTTCATCCTCGGCATTAACGCATGTATAATCTACTTCTTTACCTACAAATACATCATTTGCCAAACGGTTTACAAGATAGAACTCTAGCTCGCAATTAGCAATACCGTAAATATCGCTAGCAGTGTAGCGCCGGAATTGTTTGCTAACATAGTTTGTGACCTTCTTTGCAACATCAGCAAGGTCATTATCTGGAATGCTAAAGCGGTAACCGTTCTCAAGGTAAATAGTATGCACGAAACTCATAATTGCAACCTTTCTATTGGTCGGTCGGTTTTCTTGGCTCTAAGTGTAACACAATGAAACGTTATAGGCAATTGGGAATTGTAGGCCGTGGGCGATATAGGCCAAAATCACGAGATTTTTGCCACATGGACGCGTGGCAAGGCAAAGTCCCAACCACGGAATTACCGACACCCCGAACGCTTATTCGATGTTGATACGTCAACAACCGAACGCCTGTTCGGGTCCAGGTGGCTAGCACTTTTTTCTTGTGTTGTCAAGCCAGATTCATCAATTCATCAAAAAAACATAATTTAAGTTAGTGGGATCACCTTCCTGTGTTTTTGGTTGCCATATCTAAAAAAACGGACCGGGGTTTTAACCCCGGTCCATGTTGGTTATCTGTCTATGCGAGCAATGTCTAACCCGGCATCTGCTAGCCCGTCAACGTATGACGTGAGGTCGCGGACGGCCTCATAATATGCCGGCTCTTGCATCCCCCGACCTAGATACCAGCCGTTGCGTAGGTCATGTAGCAGGTCGCGCGGGTCTTCATAGGTGTCGTCATAAACTTCAGCGCGCTCATTGTTCACCAGCTGTACCAACAATGTAAACTCAGCAACGCCGTCACGAACGCGCGAGATGATACAAAAACGCTGTACGTAGTTGGTTAGCTTGACGCTGTCATAGTTCATGAAATACATCTGGCCCTCCAGACCCTTGGCGTACGGGCGACCCTATGCCCCCGCTACGCTGTTTAGTATAAGTTAAAACTCGTCTGCTGTCTAGCTAGATTATCTATTGCATCTAAAAAAGTTTTGTCTTATACTATCCATGTCGGGCAATACCGCCCGCCTGTTTGTTTGGAGTTAGCAATGGAGTTCAAGCACGCTAATACAGGTGAAGTTATCATCGCTGCCCTGCTGGTTATTGTCATCGCCCTGCTTGCCGTTGTGCTGGCGTCAATCCCGCGCCCGCATACGTGCGGCAGGTGCGGCGCTCAGGCGTACGACGTGTACACCGTCCACGCAGACACAGACGATGGTTTGCTAGACGTGTGTCCCACGTGCTACGCAGAAGCCCGCATTAATGATTATCAGCTTGGCATCGAGTAGTTAGTAATCATTCCTAAAAAGGAGTTTTAAAATGAAAAAGTCAACCGTTCGCCTGCTCGCCCGTTCCGCTCGCCCTGTATGCATCGCTCGCACGTCCACCAACGCAGGCCACATTTTAGCCGTCTGTGCTGCCGCTCATGGTGACGTTTTGACGCTCAAGGCCACTAGGGACGGGCAGGCCGTCCGCGCGCTTTCAGTGGCGTTTGAGGGCCGTAAACCTGTTACTGATAGCGCTGTGTCCGCTATCGCCGCGCGTCTAGTTAACGACCTCGAAGGTTACGACCGTGACGCCATGGAGACGTTCGCGGACGCGCTTGTAAGCGGTTGGGAGTTCGACTACAGCGCGCACGTGGGCGCGGCGCTCGACCGAATCGCGGCGGCTAGACTGCTGACGCGCTAGTGGGTCAGCCCCCCCCCCATAAGGGGGGGGTGTTTCCGGCGTTGCCATGTTTTTTTCCATGGTACGCCCCGTCCTGCACAAATTACCGACCTCAGTTATTTTTTGAAATACCATAATACGACTTTGCGCTAAGCTCCGTATTATGAGGATTTTCGCAGACCGCAATAAACCTATCACTTTCCTCTTCATTCTCTCTATTGGCCTTCTTGACATTTCCGATTACGGCATTAAAAAATTTTCACGAAATTATTGAAAAGCACTGAATCTTTTGCTATAATATATACAAAACTAACTATAGCGCCGTTCCCAGTCGGCTTAGGAGCTATCCTAAATCAAAAAACCCCAATGAGGTGAATAACTGGGTTTTAAACGTTGCAGATTTATTCTGTCGTGAGAAGTATGGATGTACCCTCACTTGCAGCAGAATGTTTCTGTAACCAAGCGGTCTTGCGTTGGTTTATTAGTTTACATGAGACGAACGGTATCTCTGCCGTGCCGCATACAGAGGGGATAGGATACTCTTAGAAAAGTAGCACAACCAATAGGTTCCATGCAAGGGGAGAGTGAGCATGGGTAATAGTGCGGAATTTTCTATACATCTTTATAGGTACATCTCTATAGATTTTAGTTATAGGCGATATGCGATGTCCGTTACTATGTAACGTTCATCGCTATAAACTTTCGCTGCGCTCAAGTTTTCCAAGAGAAAAAACAAATAGTATAGTGTTGGCGCCCGCGACATATAGCGGAGCGCCGACCTATAACCGCACAAAATAAATGTAATCATTTTAGGCGAACGAGCTTGCGAGTGTAGCCATTTTATGGGCAAAAAACAGTAATTTAATTTGTCGCATCCTTAAATATAATATACATAGAAAAATTTTTAAAATATTTAAAATTTTTCCTTGACAGACTTGCTCTTCATGCTCTTTTGTGGTATAATATAAATGCAATAAAACCGATAGAGAAGGAGAAGTAAAAAAATATGGCACTTGATTACACATTGAAGACACAGGAAGAACGACTTGAATGTGTGCGGGAAACCATTGCAACCACTTCTCAAGAGAAATTAGATGCAAATTATCTGCGTGTAATGACAGATTATCTGCTTTTTGCCGCAGACAGAAATCAAACCAAAAAGGAAAAGAAAAAAGAACGCAGTATTATTACAAAGAATAGAGAAGCAACCGTAAACAAACGACAGATTTCTTTGGAGGAAATGGTTGAGAATATGGAAAATGGCGAGGATGGCATCTATGCGCTCGTCAACAATGATAAAAATCAAATACTAGACAATAAAGATAGTATCTCAGAAGAAGACCTAGAGAATATTCCTGGTATGCGGGAATTCGATTCAATTATCACATCACTCAAACGACAATTTCTTTCTGCTACTGGAAAGCAACGTTATTATCTGAAAAAACAAATTATCGAGACATATCAGCAGATGTACCTGTTAAAACAGTCTGTCAAGGGCTGGCCTGCCAAGTCAAAGGTTTCAGCACAGCTAAAGAACATGGCACATATGGACTTATCTGAGAAAATTTATTTCGATTCACGTGGATACCCAGTATCTAATGGAGTTATCTCGTTGTTCAATCCAGTTCATATTTCATTCCTACTTACATACTATTCATCAATTAAACAGGAGTGCTATACTGACCTCAATTGCGATATGCACTGGGAGCTTTTAGACTTTGAGAATTTAATTGAACAGACATTTAAATCTAAAGACCAAACAACCGCTATGTTATATGACCTTTTGATATGGAAGATTGACGGCAAATCAAACGACGAGATATGCGGCATGATGGAGAAGGAGTATGGCGTTTCGCATACCGCGCAATATTTCTCAACGCTATGGCGCAAAAAGATTCCAAAGATGATTGCGGAACAGGCTCAAAAGAATTATGTTATGTGGTATTACACAAATGTGGAATATGGGCAATGGAAAAAATGCGGCAAATGCGGAAAGACCAAATTGGCACATCCTTTATTCTTCTCAAAGAATAATTCCGCGAAAGATGGCTTTTATTCTACATGCCGCGAATGCCGCAAATCTAAAAAGAAATAATATTCTAGCCCACTTCTTCCTTCTATTGGTTGGAGTGGGTTTATTATATAGAAAGGAGATTTATGGCAGACGTACCTATGAAAACATGCGCGAAATGCGGAAAAACTAAAAAAGAAACTGATTTTTATAAGATACCTAATACAGATGAAAGATGTGACCTTTGCAAGACTTGCTTGACAATGTATATTGATAATCGCCGCCCAGATACCTTCAAATGGATTTTAAAGAAAATGGACGTTCCGTATATTGAGAAGAAATGGGTTGAACTTGCAAACAAAAGCTACATGAAGAATCCAGCTACTTTTGGTCCAATGTCAGTTATCGGAACTTATCTTCGTACTATGAATATGGACCAGTATAATAATTTGAAATATGCTGATTCTGAAAAAATAAATAATGAGAAATTCCAGCAGGCTAAGAAAGAGCAACAGAACATTAAAGGCACATCCTACGATGAAGAATTTGAAAACAGACTCCTAGAGAGCCTTAAAGCTGGTGAGATTTCACAAGCTGAATATAATACAATGAGTCGAAAAAGTGTCCTAGACCGTATTAATGAGAAGATGCGGCAAGGCGAGGAAGAGGTTGCTAGCAATCCTGATAGCGTGCTTGATAACAAGGAACTTGAAGTTCCAGAGAATACAGTTGATTCAGATGAAATCAAAAAAAACGCAGACGTTATCAGTGCGGCTAAAGATGTTGAGCAGGAGTTTTTAGCAAAAAAAGCTGAGGAAAAAAAGAAAAAAAAGCAACCAAAAGAAGCAGAAGAGTCTGAGCCACAAGTGCTTGACCTTATGCCTGACGTTGCTTCTTCTCTTGGCGTAAACCCAGTAGAGAATATTAGTAATGCGCCACTAGATATTACTGGTGAAATGCAAAATGACTTTATTCCAGATGTTGCGCGAATTGATGAAGCGCAAATTACAGAAAGTCTTACAGAAGACGATATTAAATATCTTTCTCTTAAATGGGGTCTTTTATATAAACCATCTGAATGGGTTAAGATGGAAGAATTATACCGGAAGTATGCGGCGGATTATGAGTTATCTACAGACCGTGAACAAGTATTGAAAAATATCTGTAAGACCGATTTAAAGATGAATCAAGCCCTAGACATAGGTGACATTAAGACATTTAAAGACCTACAGGGAGCCAATGACATGTTGCGTAAGTCAGGTAAATTCACTGATAGCCAAAAGCAGGAAGAGAAGAAGAGAGACATTGACTCGATTGGTGAGCTGGTTGCATTTGTAGAATCTAAAGGTGGAATTATCCCAAGAAAAGATGACCCAATCAATGTGCCGCAAGACAAGATTGATTTTATCATCAACGATATGAAGAACTATACTGACAATCTCGTAAAGAACGAGCTTGGCCTAGGTAATCTTATTGAGTCTTATATTAAGAAACTTGAAGAGAATAAGGCCAAGAGTGTAGACGAAATTATTGCAGAGGGCATCAAAACCGATGAAGATAACGCGGTTACTGATGAAGAAGCTGCGGACTTCCAGCAATTCCAAATTGAAGAACGCGAGGAAGAAGCTAAGAGATTGGCAGAGCAGTATGGCGCTGAGTAATTTATTGAAAATTGCGGCCCATGATAAAAAAAGCGTTGCCGAGATTGACCCAAAAAAGATTGAGGATAATTTAGATAAATATCAACGTATTATTGCCTATTGGCGTATGTATCCAGATAAATTTGTAGATTATATGGCTTCACTCAATCCTAATAATAAGTTTCAATTTTACCCAACTCAGCGTATGATTTTACGTATCAACATGCGATATAGAACCGTCTATGAAGTATTTAGTCGAGGATTTTCTAAATCTTTTATGGCTGTTTTGTCTTTAATGGTCAAGGCAATTCTTTATCCAGGTTCTACGTTAATTACAGTAGCAGATGCTAAAGGTCAGTCAGCAATGATTCTTCAATCAAAGATGCAGGAGATATGTAAGTTAATTCCCGGACTAGCAAGAGAAATTGTTTGGGATACACGAGGAACCTTGGCAAAGACAAGTCAATCGAAAGATGAAGTAACATACAGTTTCCGCAACGGAAGTACAATTAAGAACGTAAGCATGACTTCTGGTTCTCGTGGTTTTCGTGCTCAAGCTGTACTTACAGAAGAGGTAGCAACTATTACAGACCAGCAAAAGTACGAAGAAATCATTGCGCCTATGCTCGTTATTTCTAGAAAAGTCAATGGTAAAGTAGACCCAGATGAAACGTTGAATCAAAACGATATTTACGTTACAAGCGCAGGATTCAAAGGTACTTATGCTTACGACAAACTAATCGACGCGCTGTGTCGTATGGTGTCAAGTAATGGGTACGATTCTTTCATTCTAGGAGGCGATTGGAGAGTACCAGTAGTCGAAGGATTACAGCCAGCGAACTACATTCAAGCCCAAGAGACAGGCAACTCGATGGACGAGATTGGCTTTGAACGTGAATACGGGTCCGTCTGGTCAGGAACTTTAGACGGTGCGTTCTTCGACATGAATAAGTTTGACAAACACAGGATTATCAATCTTGCCAAGAATGGGTACGACAAGGGACAAAATAGAGACACATTCTATGTTATGGGAGTAGATGTAGGCCGCCTTAACTGCCCGACAGAAATTGTAATCATTGAATCTTCTCCTGCAAGAACAACAGGCGTTAATGATAAAAAGATAGTGAACATTTTCACTTTATCTGAATCTCACTTTGAATATCAAGCCATTAGAATTAAGCAATTATTTAATGCGTTCAAATGCGAAGCCATAGTTTTGGATGCGAATGGTTTAGGCGTTGGACTGCTTGATTACCTAATTACAGACCAGAACGACCCAGAAACAGACGAGCTTCTTCCTAACATGGGCATTATCAATTTAGACGATATTCCTAACGAGCAAGACCGTAAGAATTATAAATCGTTCGAGAATGAAAACACAATCAAAAATGCGATTTGGATGATGAAAGCAAATGCTCCAATGAATACAGAACTGTATTCTTACACTCAGACGCAATTGCGCAATGGTAAATTAAAATTTTTAATTGACTCAAATACAGCTAAGAATAAGCTCTTGCAGCAAGCGCAAGGAAAGAAGATGTCACCATTACAGCGTCAGGATTATTTGCGGCCATATGTTGCCACGGATATTTTGAAATCACAAATGGCAAATTTGGTACAAGATAATGAAGGTGCAAATATCATCCTGAAACAATCTAATAGAAAGATTCTAAAGGATAAAGTGTCTGCTCTAATCTATGGACTCTATTGGTGTAAACGCCAAGAGGATAGGCGAAACCGCCGCAATTCAAGAGATTTAAGTGGATTTATGTTCTTTACGAAGCATTAGTAGGGTGCGACCAATGCGGTCGTGCCCTATTTTTATATAAAAATTTTTATAAAAGTTGGGCAAAACTGTATTATTTTATAGAGTGTAATTTTATATGGTATAGTAAGAAATTCCGAAAGGACAAACAATGCGTGATTCTATTGGTGAAATAAAAATATATGAAATACTAACAGACGCAGGTTTACCTTTTGAGGAAGAGTATGAATTTGAGGGACTTGTTGGCAAGTCTGGCAGAAATCTTCGTTTTGATTTTTGCGTATTTGACGATTGCGGAAATATTGACTTCCTTATAGAGTATCAAGGAGCACAGCATTATGTACCTGTTGGAAAATATGGTGGTGGTCGCGCCCTCAAATATCAAAAGTATAACGATACATTAAAAAGAAAATTTTGCTTGGAACATAATCTGAAATTAGTTACTATTCCTTATTATGATGAAGGAAGACTAAGTTATGATTATATTATGAAAGCAGCAGGATATTAGGAGGTGAGCTTTGGCTACCGTTAAAGATAAGAATGAACGCGATTGCCGTATCATTTCAAATGCCAATAGGCAATCAGGCTCTTTGGCATTTAATAAGATTAAGGTAGGGAACAAAACTCTCTCCAATGACGTTGTTCTTGATATTGGTCAGGTTGTTACAGATAAATATTCTCGCCGCAAGAAGTACACCAAGGAAGATGTAATCAAGGCTATTGAACAGAATAACCTGAATGAACAGCGTAAAATTTCAAATTATTTTTTTAAGACAAGCGGTATCTATAGCCGCCTGTGTCGTTATATGGCTTTCCTATTCAAATATGATTGGTTTATTACGCCAATGATATATGATGAAAAATTAAAACAAGATGGTAAATCTAAAAAGGTAGTTGAAGGTTGGTATAAATCAACACGCTATCTTGAAAATTGTAACCTCAAAAAAGTGTTTGGTGAGATTGCGCTAAAAGTTGTACGCACAGGCGCATATTATGGTGTTATTGTACAGCAAAAAGACGCTTGTTTTATTCAAGAATTGCCTATTTCCTATTGCCGCAGCCGTTATCAACTTAACGGTAATCCTGCGGTTGAATTTAATATGAAATATTTCGATGATGCTTTTTCCGATACTGCGTATCGTTTAAGAGTTCTAAAACTGTGGCCGAAGGAAGTCCAGAAGGCTTACCTTGCTTATAAGGATGGGAAGTTACCCATTGACTATGCTGGCGATACTAACGGCTGGTTTTTACTTGACCCATCGACAACAGTGAAGTTTAATATTACTGGCGGTGACGCGCCACTGTTCATGAGTATTATTCCTAAGCTGTTGGATTTGGAAGACGCGCAGGATTTAGATAAGAAAAAGATGCTTCAACAGATTTTGAAGATTATTATCCAAAAGATGCCTATTGATAAGAACGGCGATTTAATCTTCGATGTCCAAGAAGCGCAACAGCTCCATACTAACGCGGTTGCCATGCTTGGTGACGCTGTTGGAGTTGACGTGTTGACAACGTTCGCGGATGTTGATGTAGCAGACCTTGCGGACAAAGGTAATGTTTCTTCCGTAGACCAGCTTAATAAAGTTGAACGTTCTGTGTATAACGAAGCTGGCACTGGACAAAACCTTTTTAATGCAGACGGTAATCTTGCATTGGAGAAATCTATTGCAAATGATGAAGCTACTATGTCTGACCTTATTTTACAATTTCAGACATTTGCGGAACGTCTGTTGGCACCATTTAACAAGAACAGTAAGCGACTTTATTATCATGTCGATATTCTGCCAACAACTGTCTATAATTATAAAGACCTATCTAAGCAGTATAAAGATATGACCTCTCTTGGATTCTCCAAGCTCTTGCCGCAAGTTGCTCTTGGTCAATCTCAGAGTGCAGTGCTTATGACTGCATATTTTGAGAATGATGTTATGTCTTTGAATGAGGTTTTTGTTGCTCCTGCCTTATCTTCTACTATGAGTAATAATGGCAATGGAGACACTACAGCGAAGACGAAACAACAGCAGACTCCATCTTCGGGCAATAAGGGCGGTCGCCCTGAAAAACCTGATGACCAAAAGTCTGACAAAACAATCGCTAATAGAGAAGCGGAAGGATAGAATTAAATGCTAAGAAATAGGTCTGTGGCTACAATTGACAGCCCAGAATTCATTAATCTAGCACCAGATGCTATCAACCCCGGTATTTCTAAATGTGAGATTAAGGTCATGTATCTTGGCAAGAACCGCAACGGCTCTTTTATTGACAAGAACACGGCCATCCAGATGGCGAACTCATTACCTGCTACACCAATCGTAGCTGCTTATAATGAGAACAAAGAAGACTTTGGTGACCACGGTGAAGTTCTTCACATTGAAGATGGGGAAATAAAATTCTCTTGCAAGACCGTTCCTTACGGTTTCGTTGCTCCAGACGCAGAAGTTTGGTTCCAAAAGTTCGATGATACGAATGAATTTGGTGAAACTACTACACGTGAATACATGATGACTACTGGTTATCTATGGACTGGGCAGTATCCTGAATTGGATAAATGTATCAACCAAGGCCAAGGACAGTCAATGGAAATTGATGACGTTGACGGTCATTGGACAACTGATAGCAACGATGTTGAGTTTTTTATTATAAATGATGCAATCTTTACTAAACTTTGTATCTTGGGCGATGATGTAGAACCTTGTTTTGAGGGCGCATCTGTCACTAGCCCAGAAGTAAGCGAACATTTCTCTTATAACAAAGAGTTTTCGCATACTTTATTTGCTATGATGAATGAATTAAAAAGTGCGTTGACAAAAGGAGGGTCTATGCCAAAAGAAAACGTTGAAAGCGTTAAGGTAGAGCCTACTGCCACAGTTGAGAAAGAAGCTCCTGTGGTAGAAGAGTTTGCCGAAAACGTTGAGACAAATGAAAACGTTGAATCTAGCGAAGACTCCGCCGAAGAAACTTTTGCTAAGGAAGAAGAGAAGAAAGAAGATAAAAAAGACTCTGATTCCGAAGACAAAGAAGATGAATCAGATGATGATTCTGATGATTCCGATGATAAGGAAGATGAAAAGAAGCCAGAGAAAAAGCACGAGCTTGAGAATCAGGTTTCTGAACTTTCTGAACAGCTAAAAGAGCTTACCGATAAGTTCACAGCTCTTGAAGCAGAAGCAGAAGAGCTTCGTAAGTTTAAGGCAGAGCGTATTGATGCCGATAAAGATGCTATGATTGCTAAGTATCATATGCTCTCTGACGAAGACAAAGCGGAAATTATCGCTGATAAAGATAAATTCACTCTTGGCGAGATTGAAAGCAAGCTCGCTTTACTATATGTCCAGAAGAATGTAAACTTTGATGAAGAGGAAGAAGTAGATTCTACACCTCTTACGACATTCTCTTTAGATGATGAAACTATTGCGGAAGATGCTGACCCAATGCTATCTGCTCTCCGCGAAGCACAAAACTATTAAATAGGAGGATTAAATGGCTCTACATGTAGACCGCGCTGATACTAAAATTCAGCTTACTGGTCACGACAATTTTGCTGTTGTCGAACCTAACCACCTCTCTGCTCCCCGCAGTGGTGGCGTTTATGGTCAGCTCCCCGCTGATGATTCTATTACAATGCTTGAACAGGGCACTTTCGTTAAGTACGATTATGCCGCTGGCAAGATTAACTTCACTGGTGAAGGCCCTTGGATGATGGTCTTCAATGAAGAAAAGCCCTATGACGAGCGCAAGCAGATGCACCGTGACTACGCCATGAAGAAGTCTGACTTCTATGATGGCATTATGACACCTCGTGTTTTCCGCATGTATGCTGGTGATATTTTTACTACAAATAATGTCAAGGCTGACGATTATGACCTCGGTGACGTTCTCGTCCCCGGCACCAATGGTGTTCTTGAGAAGGGCGCTAAGGGCGAAGGTCTAGCCGTCAAGGTTGCTAAGCTCACCACCATGCCCGATGGTCAGCCCGGCCTTAAACTACAAGTCATTGCTGAATAAGAAAGGAGTAAGATAGATAATGGAACTAATGAAATTTGACGAACTTAAAAAGCTCGCTCGTGCCGCTACCAAGAATGCTCCCCTTACTTTTTCAGTAAATGGCAACGAGGAATCATTTGACGTTGATACCGTTAATCGTACTCTTCGTGAACAGTTCAATCTACTTGCTGGCGATTATCGTCTCTTCCGTCGTAACGAGGTCGCTGTCTATGAACTAATTGAAAACACAGTTGACGAGATTCTTCCCGTCAAGGTTATGCAGCAATTTGAGCAGTTTGCTGATGTTCAGACAATTGCTCAGGGCGATAAGGCCGTCTTCAAGCTCCGCATTACTGAAGCTGCTCGTAAGCGTGCCAAGGCTTTCGTAACTCGTGTTGGCCTTGCTGGTCGTTACGAGACAATGATGCTTGATGGTAAGGAACTAGAAGTCGCTACTAGCGCTATCGGCTATGCTATCCGCATTGGCTTTGAGGAATTCCTTGATGGTCGTTATTCATTCGCAGACTTCACCAATATCATGCTTGAAGGTGTTGATGAATATATCTACGCTGAAATCCTAAAGGCTCTGACCCAGACTGTCGAACAGCTTCCAACTGCTAACAAGTATGTCGGTGCTGGTTTTGACGAGACTAAGATGGATGAACTACTTGCTATTTCCGATGCTTATGGTAACGGCACTTCTACCATCTATTGTACTCGTGAGTTCGCTTCTACTATGAAGCCTGCTTCTGCTGACTGGGCTTCTGATTCTATGAAGGAAGAGCTTTTCCGCAAGGGCTTTTTCGCTGATTATAAGGGCCACCCTGTAATTATCCTCCAGCAGTCTATGGTTGATGAAACCAATGCTGAGAAGGTTGTTGACCCATCTCAGGCTTATATCTTCGCTTCTGTTGGTGAAAAGCCTGTCAAGATTGTCTTCGAGGGTCAAACTGCCGTTCGTACCGTTTCTGATAATGACGATTGGTCAACCGACCTCCAAACTTACAAGAAGTTTGGTGTTGCTGTATTCTCTAATCCTTCTATCTGCTCTTATCAGAACACAGCACTAAAAAAAGCAACTCGCTAAACCCAACGCCAATGCCTGACCCAGAACCTCCCACACCTGGGAAAGACGAGGTAAATGCTGGCGATTATGATACTGTCTCAGAAGCAATCGCAAATGTTCCCGCTGGTGGCACACTGTTTGTACCTGCGGGAACCGCTGCAATCGAAGAGCCTGTAACTTTTAATAATGACATTACTGTTAAGGGTAATGGTGTAACCTTTGAAAAACCAGTAGTGGTTTCAGATGCAGCAGTTATATTTGATAATGTTAAACTAGTAGCTACTGGCGCAGATGCTAATGACAAGACACTTGCCGTCAAGGTTAACGGTACGAAGCCTTTCACGCTAAAGAATAGTGAAATTTCAGGTACTACCCGCACTGCACTATCTGTCATGACTTCTGGCAAGATTGTATTTGAGAACAATGTATTCGATGCTGGCGATAAGAATATTTACAATATGGTTGAGTTTAGCATCAGCAATGCACGTGATATTGCGGATGTCACCTTTAAGAACAATACGTTCAAAGGCAAGCTAAAGAATAATGGTGTAAGCCTTTATAATCTTGCTGAAGGTGCTACTATAAATTTTGTGGGCAACGTGTTTGAAGATATTGATGTAAGCAATAATCCCGTCCGTCTGAGCAATCCCAAGAATGTTTCCGCTATCTTTAACTTTAAAGATACCACATATTCATTCAATAGCGATACTCCAAGCGCTGATGGTTATACTGCTTTCATGCTGTTACAGGATTATTCCAAAGCTGGCAACAAGCAAGACTTCTCTAAGTTTACAATCAATTTCGACAACCTTGTTCGTGGCTCTAAGAAGCTCATGGAGAAGGGTGAAGGAATGGATAAGGTATATTATGTATATGCTGACACTCAGGGAATACTTGCTGATGGAGTTAACGACCCCGTTGTTAATTTCAAATAATGAATTATTAGAAGGGGCGCTTTGCGTCCCTTCTTTTTTTAAGATTTAAAAGGAGAAAATATAATATGAGTAATGAAGTTGAACTAATTAGCGATGATACACTAGTTCCTATCCGCAGTATTGTAAACTGCCAAACTGGGTACATTCTTCCTTCTTCTGGTCGTTCGCGCCGCCTTATGCCTGATGTTACTATGCGTGTTACAGCAGGCGAACTGCGCGAGCTGTTTTTCAGCCCCGGCGGTTCAATTCTTTTACAGAACTACATCAATGTAGGCAATAAGTCACTTGCCGCAGAATTTGGTGTTCCGTATGATGCAATTGAATATGATTGGACAGAAGCAGATGTAAAGAAGTGTCTGACCGAAGATGAAATTGATGTTCTTCTGGACGCTCTTGATTTTGCGCCACAGGGCATTATTGAGACTCTTAAAGATGATGCAATTAAACTTGAAATTAATGACCGTGCTAAGATTAAGGCCATTGCGGATAAAACAGGTGTCGATATTGATGCCGCTATTAAGAATAATCATGCTTATGATAATAGTGATACCAATGTTGCTGATAAACCACGTCAACGCCGAGTTCAAAAAGATGCCGAACCGCGTAAGCGCCGCGTTAAGGCAACTACCGAGTAATATAAAATAAGTAGGAGGTTTGCTCAATGCCACAAGATATAGATATTGATAAAGATATGGAAGTCATACCTCCAACTTCTTTTCAGGAGATGTATGAATTTTTCCTAGCGGGCGTTACCGATGATATGTTTATGGAACTCACAAAAGAGGATACTGAAAAGCTGCTTGAAGAAATTTTGGTTGCGGCAGTTCCTAAATTTGAGTTCCCGCATTGGGCGCACCCATTTACTTTAGATTATGAAAATAAATGTTTCTCTACTTGCCTTACAGTAGAGGAAAAAATTATCATCCGTTATTATATGATTGCGGAATGGATTAGTTACCAACTTGCTACAGTGGACCTTATTCGTCAGAAGTATTCAAGTTCAGACTTTTCATTTACGTCTCAGGCTAATCATATGCGTTCACTTATCACGATGAAACAGGAGTATGAGCAGAAAGCGTTTCACGCTCAAAGAATCTATTGTCGCAGATATGTTGATAATAAAGGCCATGTTCGCTCTTCTTTTGGCATGATTATGGAACCAGTGAAGTAAAATGGCTTTAATGGTAATAGATGATAGGATTCTAGACTATCAGGTAGAAAATGTTAAGGATAGTCTAGAACGCATCACAAATCAAATTTTTAAACTTCTACCTACATTTGAAGATGGTAAAGATTGGATTAAGCCATTAGATACTTTAGTTGTTGAGATTACAGGTATGACTCTTGTAACTCCTAATGTGCCGAAACTTTATCAACTCGTATATAAGCTGCAAGGCATAAAAGAACAAGGAAAAGATATTGAATTTATGCTTTTTCGCCGCATGATTTTTGAAGCCTGTAATATCGCTAACGATGTTAGGGAGAGCCTATGAGCATTCAAACATTAGGCGCTCGTCTTCAATGGCTTGGCGGCGATAATATGGGAAGAATTAATCAGTCTAAATATATGTCTTTTCAAGCGGCTTTGAAAAATGACTATAATAAGAGAATGATTAAATTCAATAATCAGTCTTGGCCTTGTCTTATTAATTCCATGTCAGGAGGTTTGAAGGCTGATTACGATAAGAAGTATATCTCTGTCGATTTTAAGAGTGGTCTAAAAGCTGGTGAAACTTTTGAGCTTTTAGATAGTGGAACTCATTGGATGGTATATTTGCCAGTAATTACAGAGACAGCTTATTTGCGGTCTGAAATTATTCGTTGTGATTATACGCTTAATGTAAATGGTCAAGAATATTGGATTTTTTTTAGGGGGCCTGTAGAAACAGACCTTCGCTGGTTTATTAAAAACAGTATTAATATCAATGAGCTTAACTTGTCTGGTCGTATCTATATTAAAAATGATGAAAATACTAGGGACTTTTTTCATCGTTTTACGCATATCAAACTTGCTGGACATACATGGGAAGTACAAGTTACAGATTCGATTACAGTACCTGGCATTTTAGAGCTTGAAATTCAAGAGTATTATGATAATAGCATCGCAGAACTGCCCAGTATTCTCAAAGACGAGACTACACCAATCAATGTTATTAGCGGTGCGACAACGGCTAAACAAGATACTATTGTTGGATATGCTATCTCAAATGAAGCATATGACCCAAAGATTCATTGGGAAGTCAAGAATAATCCAAGAGTAAAAATACTTGAGGAATATGAGAATGGCCGCATGTGTAAAGTTAAAGTATATGCTGGTGCGGTAAAAACATTTGATATTTGTTATGGTAATTTCTTCCAGACAGTAATTGTCGAATGGCAGAAGCCTTTAATTCAAGGGCCGCGAGAGGTTTATCCTTATGATATTCATACCTACTGGATTAAGAAACTTCCAGAAGGTGAAAGAGTCGCATTTTCTATTGATGATGAATCTATGGCTAAGATTGTAGATTCCAATAATGATTCTTGCAAAGTGGAAATTGTATCTGGCAAGAAAGGTAAATTTGTAATTCATGCGGTATATGGTGATGTTGAGACAGATTTACCAGTTAAGATTAAATCGTTATAAGGATTGGAGGTTACATGAAACACGTTGCTTCTAATATCTTACGAACTAATTATAAGTCTACTTTTCTTTCTCATGCAGAAGACCAAGAAACCATTTGGCGAAAACTTTTTGTTGAAAGTAGGCCTTACAGCGATATGCTGAAAAAGTTACTTATTATTAATACGCCTGATTGTCTTGATAGGACACAAGACCAATATCAGCGTAAGATTGAACAATATACTATTAAAGATCTACATGATAATCAATATATCAAGGCTACTCCCAAGCTCTCTTTTGGAGAACATGAAGAAGTTAAATCTTATATCATGTTAGACTTTGATGATTTTTCTCCTTCTGAGAATCCTCGCTATCGCAATTGCGTTATTAGCTTCACGATTATCTCACAACTTGACTATTGGGAACTAGATGACTATCAGTTACGTCCTTGGATGATTGCTGGATATGTAGATGGTATTATGAATGATACTCGTCTATCTGGTATAGGTAAGCTACAATTCTTAGGTGCGCAACAGCTTGTTTTAAATGAATATTTAGGTGGCGTAATGCTACGATACTCAGCTAGCCATAGTGAAGCCGATGATTCACAGAATATTGATAATACTAAGCCTGCGCCGCAAGATTTATAAAGCTGGTGCAGCATGTCAGAGTTACAAGGAGATTTAGGTAAATATCTTTCTGGAATGCCAGTGACGGTTACGGGAGCAAATGTTGCTATCTCGCAACCGTCTATTAAAGATATTTGTGCTTTTGGTGAAGATTCGTTTCTTATGTCAATTGAACTTTTTGTCAAGGCGAAAGAACTTGCCGCAGAAATGAAAAACGTGGGCAAAAGTCAATTAGGATATATGGACGATTTTCAAATATTATTAGTAATCATCCAACAGGACGAAAACACGAAAAGAAATGTAGATAACCTTTTCGGTCTTATTTTTCCTGATTATATAATTGAATATGACGCTGGGTGTATCAACTTTAGAGTACAGGAGAATGGACCGATAGTAGGGCAACTCAATCCTATGAATTTTGAAAATTTCAGAATTACATTGAAAGAATTATTTTTGCCAGTAGGCACTGATAAGTATGAAGAAGAATTTAATCCTGCTAATGATGCAGCTGCCGAAATTGCGGCGAAACTTCAACGTGGTCGAGAAATACGAAATCAGATAAAGAGCGATAAGGATAAGAAGAAAGCCAATAGTATCTTTGGCAACTATGTTTCTGCTCTTTCTATTGGCTTGGCAATTGATATTAATGTCATATATAACTATACTCCATTTCAGCTGTTTGACAGTATTAAGAGGTATACGATTAAGATGGCATATGATTTATATCAGAAAGTTGCTACTACTCCTATGATGGACGTTAGTAAGATGGACGAACCTGATAATTGGATGGACGGTATTTATTGAGTATAATCGTGGTTTTGCCGCGTTATATAATAGACATAGAAATTAGCGCGTTATGTTTCTATGACTAAGGAAAATGTATACAAATTCCTAAATGTAAGGAGAAATCTATGAATAGATTTGGCGTGCGAGAAATCTGCGATGTAGTCTTCAAGCCTCTTACATCCGTAGACCTCGGTGGCCAGCACTTCGATGCTGGTCAGCCTATGCTTTATATTGACACCGCCAAGACTTCTAGCCTTGAAGGTGCTGCTACCACTGTTTATGCACAAGGTGGCAAAGGTAATCCTCGTCTAATCGCCTGGGATGGTGAGAAGACTCTTACCTTGACTCTTGAGGATTCTCTAATGAGTCCTACCAGTTTTGCCATGCTTTCTGGTGCTGGCCTAGTACATGGCAAGAAGACTGGTGAAAATAAGACTCCTATCTATGTCCATGCTACATATGATATGGTTGCTGAAACTTCTGATGATAAAATTATCGCTAAGCTAACTGATGAAGACCGTAATGGTGCAACTATCATCGTTACAAAAGAAGCTCCTATCTATCCTGTTACTCTTGATAGTGCTGGCGCTCAAGCTAATTATCTTTCTGCTGTTACCGACAAGCAGGTTTTTGTTATTAATGATGGCAAGACCCTGACTGCTGCTACTCTTGGTGACCATGGTGAAATTGAAGCCGAAGGTAAGACAATTGCTTTCCAGCTTGCTGCCGATGAACCCGGCGATAGCAAGCAGGATGCCGCTGTAAAGGCTGGTGACACTGTCCGCATTGACTGTTATGAGGTTCATTACGATGAAGCCTATGAGATGCAGATTGATGCTGAGAACTTCGCTGGTTACTACTATATCGAAGCGTCTACCCTCTTCCGTGATGAAGAGACTGGCGTAGACCTTCCTGCTGAATTTATCATTCCTCGTGGTAAAATCCAGAGTAACTTTACGTTCTCTATGGCTAATAATGGTGACCCGTCAACATTTACATTTACTATTGACTGTATGCCTGCCTACACAAAATTCAACAAAAAGAAGAAGGTTATGGCTACGCTACAGGTTGTTGACAAGACTGATACAACTCACAACTATAAGAATAAGGATGTTCTTGGTCACGATGGTCGTACAAAGGATTCCGATGTAGATAGTTGGTATTCTAAGTCTGTCTTCTCCGAAACAGCGGGGGAATAAAAGCCGCAACGTCAACTGAATCTGCGGCTAACAAACAGTATTCAGACGTAACTGCTAATGCAGTTGATTCAACTACTAAGACTTTTGTAGATGAAACTATTCCCAGTGTTTCTAAGCTAAAGAAGTCTGTAGCTAAATAAGCTAAAGGGTGTTCCTTAACTGGGACACCCTTTTTCTTTTTAAATAGCAATAATATATATTGCTATTGCAATATATACTAATGTTATTTAGGAGGTAATATGAGCAATTTCAATTGGCGTGCCATTCAAGCGTATAATGGCGGTAAAGAATATCTTGCTTATACTATTGCCAGAGGACAAGCCGATATTGACGATGACACGATGCATCGTATTATGAAACGTCAAGTAAGTACATTTACTCAAAGATTTAATCAAGTAAATGCGGCCAGTGGTAAAAAATATACTGGTAGACAGATTAAATCTATGATGGATAACTGGGTTTCAAATGGTGGTATAATAGGTCAAAATATTGATGCGGCAATGAAAAACATTGCAAACTTTGATAACAAAGGTATTGCTAAATCATATAGTACGTCTGGTGATATTTTTGTCGATGGTGTCAGTTTGGCAAATGTAGGTGCTGCATTTAGTTCGTCTGTGCAAGGTTGTTTGACCCATGTATCCAGTATTACTACAGCAGTCAATGAAGCTGTTAATAATATTATCTGGACACTTGCATCTAATTATGAATACTTAGTTGCTGCGCGTCTAGTTGACGCATACTATACGAGCGGAAATGTCCCATCAGACCTACAGGGCATTCCAACAGATGCGAGCATTAGTGCGGGAATGGTCAAGGAGTCTGAAACGAAAATTGTTCTTGCAATGGAGAAAGTACGAGAAAATTTAGATATTCTTGCTTCTCTTGGTGATGGTGGCAGTGCTGATATTCAGAATAGCTTTCAATCTGCCGCAGATTCTATTGCAGCCGCTTTTAACTCTATTGGCGGTACAGTTCATGAAATGGCAGAAGCACATGCAATTAATGTTGCCGCAAATGAAGGTCAACAGCTTATTATGGAAAATGATGAAAAGATAAAGCAGATGGTATCTGCCGCAGATGGTAAATTTTATTCTAATTGGACAGCCCAACAGATAACAGATACTCTTGAAGGTAAAGAATCCAAGGAAGATGTTCATATTTATTGGAATAAAGGTGGCATTGTTCTTGAATTTGGTGGTAATATTAAATTACGTGAAAGCGCGCCCTTTCAAGGTAGTGGCCCAGGCTCGCGCGCTCTTGGAGTTGAAGGATTTGTCGCTAGAAGTATGACATATCAGCAGTTAGCCAAAAAATTAAATGCCTTTGCGCCCGGTGCTGGTCAGTATGGATATAGCCTTGTCGGTGCTCTTGGTACTACTGTTAATGCTATGGACTGGTACAATATCAGGCAGGCGGCTGGCGCTTTGAGTCTTGTAGATGCTATCGCTGGTAGTGGTATTCAAGGAGACTATTCAACCTTGCTTATTGTAAATAATAAGATATTTTCAATTTATGATATTCTTAGAAAGATTTATGATAATTCAGATACTATTTTGAAGTATGGTGGTAGCAAATATTATCTTGTTGAAGGTTTTGACTTAGGTACTTTAAGAAGTAAAGTTATGCCGTCACAGACAGGAGATAATGTTTTCCGTATGGCGTTAAATCGTAATAAACTTGCCTACAAGGTATTGAATAATACTAAGATTAGTATCACACTTAATATGGGTCATTTATTTACGCCAGATATTTTTAAATCTTAGTTGACATTGTTTTAAAAGTATGGTATAATATAACCATATAGGTATAGAGATAAAAGGAGATTTTTATGGCAATTCTTTTTGAAACAGAGACAGCTAAAAAGCTGACCTCGCAAGACATGTATGATATTATTCATTTTGCAGCACAGTCTGCTGAGGATAATGGCTTCGTCAACCAGTTTGTTTTTGAACGTGCGCTATATGCGTATGCGGCAATTATTTTATATCCTGACCGTAAGGAAGAGCTTGGCCGCATTGTTTCAGATAATATTCTAGATGCTTGGGATGCTCTTTTGACTGATGGTACTATCGCAGATATGAATGAAAACTTTGCGGTAGATATGGATGCTCTTGGTCGAATTGGCAGTGTATGGCTTGATGATTATATTAAATATCTACAATCTGCTCGTGGTATTTTCTCTACGTTTCAAACTTTTAGTGGCGATATTGTAGAGTCTACAGTAAATCGTTTTAAAGATGCTTTTAGTGAAAACGATGCACAGACTGTTCTTGATATTGTAGATAAATGGGGCATGAATAATACTCCAAAAGATGAAAGTAAATTAAAGGAAAAAGTCAAAGTCAAGGCTATGGCAACCCCTGAACAGGTTAATGATGCGATTAATGCCGCCACCGACTATCTTGCTTCTGTGCCAACAAAAAATGATGAGATTAAAGAAGATAGCGAGCAAGAGGACGGTCCTCTATTCGAGCTTTAGTACAAAATTCAATAATTATTATGAGCCTACTTTTATATAAAGTAGGCTCTTTTTTTATGCCTATATTAACGTTAATAAAGATATAAAAGGAGGTACGATTGTGAATCGTACAGATAGATTTAAGGTAGGTGATTACCATTAGTAAATATTCAAATACTATTGAGTATAATCTACGAACTACATTAGACCGCTCTGGTTTGACTCAATTGCAGACTGAGCTTAATAAAGTTTCTGTTCAATTGAAAGAAATGCAATCTCAGAGGTTGCTTGACCCCTCTCAAGTAGATTCGTCAATCAGCACAATCAACAAATTTAAAAGTGCATTGAATTCTAGCTTCAATTCAAAAATTGGTATGCTTGATATGTCAAAATTTGTTGGACAATTGCAAGAAAGTAAAGTATCTTTAAATAGCTTGCAGAATTCTTTTGCTTTAACTGGTAATACTGGCAAGGCTGCATTTGCTGGTGTATTAGGACAGCTTGGTAAAATTGATACCGGCATTAAAAGTACAAGCTCTATGGTTGACAAAATCTTTAACACAATGGGTAATACTGTGCGCTGGGGCATTATGTCAAGCGCTTTTAATGGTGTAACTGATTCCATTCGTCAATCAGTTGAATATGCAAAAGACCTTGATGATTCGTTGACACAGATTATGCTTGTTACTGATTATTCGCGTGATTCGATGGTTCAGTATGCAAAACAAGCTAATGAAGCTGCTAAGGCTCTTGGTTCTACGACTGTTGCTATGACAAACGCTTCTCTGGTCTATAGTCAGCAAGGCTTTGACTTGAATAAGTCTCAACAACTTGCTGAAATGTCAACTAAATTAGCAAATGCTTCTCAGCAAGATACTTCTACAACGTCAGACCAAATCACAGCATATATGAATGCTTATGGTCTTGATGATAATATTGATAAACTTAATGCGGCACTAGATTCTTGGGCCAATGTAGCAAATATTTCTGCTGCTGACGTTGGAGAACTTGCAGAAGCATCACAGAAAGCTGCATCAGCAGCAGCTACTCTTGGAGTTTCTACAGACCAACTTAACGCCCAAATTGCAACTATTGAATCTGTTACCCGAGAAGCCCCAGAACAAATTGGTAACGGTTTAAAGACACTTTACGCACGCTTTTCAGACCTATCAATGGGTAAAACCCTAGATGATGGAGTAGACTTAGGAAAAGTAACTTCTACGCTAGATAAAATTGGTGTACAGGTTTTAGACGGCGATGGAAAAATGCGTGGCGTTGGCAATATCATGGAAGACTTAATGAAAGTTTGGGATTCTATTGATTCTACACAAAAAGCTGCCGTAGGCCAAACACTTGCTGGTAAATTCCAACTTACACGTTTTGAAGCATTGATGAACCGTGCAGATTTATATAAGCAATATAAAGCTGGTTCTGAAAATGCTAATGGTACACTTGATGTAATGAATGAGAAGTATGTTGATTCATTACAGGGAAAATTAAATAAATTACAAACTACCTTTGAAGGTATTATAAATAGCCTTGGTGATTCTTCTGATTTTTATGGATTCATTGATGGATTATCTACTGCATTAGATTTAATGCAGAAATTGGTTGATTCTATTGGCGGTGGTTCTGCTGCGCTAACTTTACTTGGTGCTACTGCTACTAAAGTATTTAGTACAACCATGTCTCGTGGTATTGCTTCTATGATACAAAACCATCAGGTTAATAAAACTCGTAAAGTGAATGCGCAGACGAGACAGCAAAAATTGCAGGAAATGGGCTATAATCATATTGAAGAAAATGAATCTACAAAGCCCATTATGGATTTTGTCAATACCGGTATTAAATATCAACCAGACATGAATGAAGGTCAGGCTAAAGAATATAATAGTATTCTTGACAGTTTAGTTACATCTGTGCAAAAAGTAACTACAGAAGAAGATAAGATGCGTGAAGCTGTTGAAGCTACTAACATTGCTATGAGAGCAGCCTTAGAGACTTCTTTTGATTATCTAGAACTTACGAGAGACGAGAATGGCGTTTTACAAATTAAGCCAACCGATGTATATGACATAGCGATTAGAAATAGTCAAGATAAATTAGGCAAGCTGGGCACTAATGAGTTGAAGCAAATTACTGGAGAACAGGCACTTAAAAGTGGTGCTTATAGTGCTAATCTAACTAGAAACCTAAGTACAATAAAAGCTGCAAAAGCAGAAGACGCAACAGCTGGTACTAAGACACGGGCAACTGCTGCTATGCAGACAGCGTTTGACAGGGGTAAAAGTCTAGTAAAAGAGTTTATGGGTACTGATAACATCTGGGACGATCGGTTCAATGAATATGAAGAAAAAATTGAAGACCTCAGAAACCCAATTCAGCAGTTAATTGTTAGTCTAAGAGAGCTTTCAAAAGTTATTAATGAAGATAATTATAATTTTGATGCAGCGATTGAGACATTGGGAAAAGTACAGAACGCAGCAAACGGAGCAGCCGAAGCAGCTGACGTTGCTACAAAACAGCAAAATGCAACTCGTAAAGAAGACAGAGTGCCGTTATCTAATGTTGGAGAAGCAGCACAGCAAAATAATAAAATGCAAGCTGCGCAAGAAGAGCTGAAAACTGCGCAAGGCCGTGGTGAAGGCTTCAACGAAGGTATGGATTTACAAAATGATATTCAGCAAATTGTTCAAGCAACTTCTGCTATTGGTCAACTTGGTTTTGCTTGGCAATCTTTCCAGAATTTAGGCTCTATCTGGGCGAATGCAGATTTAACAGACGGTGAAAAATTAGAATCAACCTTTTTAAATCTAACTATGGTTTTACCGAATATTATATCTGGCATTACTATGCTTTCTGATGCGTTAAAAGCCCTTGATGGTTCAAAAGCAATGTCTTCTTTGCTAGATATTTTTAATGGTATTAGTTCTTCTATTACTAATATGACAAGTATTCAAAATACCTCACATGTTTTTGAATATGTTAATGATGAATTAACATATTTGGATGATGGAGCGCAAATTGCATCTGAGGGTATTGAAGGTTTGTCAGCAGCATTTGCGAGCGGTTCTTCTGCTGGAACTGGTTTTGGTAGTGTAATTACCAGTCTTCTTAGTTCAATTAATCCAGTTACCCTTGCGCTTACAGTAGCAGCTGTTGCTATTGGTGGATTAACATTTGCCATGAAGAAACATGCAGAAGAAGAGCAAGAACGCATAGACACCATTAGGGATAATGCAGAGCAAGCTAGAAAAGATTCAGAATCTATTAAGGATTTAACATCTTCTTTTGATGATTTATATTCACAATATCAAGATGGAGCTGATAATTCTGATGCCCTTTCTTCTGCTGCTAAAAATATAAATGATGTTATTGATGACCAGTCTTTAAAGGTTGCAGCAGCTTCTGGCAATTGGAAAGAATATGCTAACAGTTTAAGAAAAGCACAGGTCGCACAACTTAATCAACAAAATAAAGATTTATGGGCTGAACGAAATGAAGACGCTTCTGCCGCCAATGATAGCTTTAATCGTATTGATTTTAAAGAGATAAAAACAAAAGGTACTTATAAAGATATTACTTCTGGCAATGCCGCTGCAACAACTGGCATTGGTAAAATGATTAAAGCATATGGAAAAGATTTTTCTGATTTATATTTTAATAATTCGACTGGTACTGTTTCAGTAGATAAAAAGCTGAATGATGAAGAAGCCTATAAAGAGCTAGAAGCATTTTTAACTACTTATAATCAGCATCAAGAAGAATTTTTATCAAAACTTTCTGCTAATGATAAAGACCGTATAGAAAAATTCGTGGCATCTGCTAAAGAGCAAGTTAATAATGAAAGTGTCCAGTCTGTTCGCACGAATGACCAAACTCTTGGAGCTAATTATGCTGAAATATACAAAGATGATAAATCTTTTAAATATCAGGAAGGTCAGACGATTGAACAGTATACCAATACTGTTAAGCAAGCTCTTAAAGAACAAGGAATAAATGCTTCATCAACTTTACTTGACGCTTTCGTACAAGGCATGATGCAAGGTGATAGTGATTCAAGCAAACAACTTGCTGCTGAGCAAGTTAAAGAAACTTCTCAAAATACTTTTGAAGACAATATTAAAAATAATTGGGAATCAAGTAAATTATCATTTAATACAGATCAATTAGCTAAGAATCCTCAATCAATGGATATGACCGAGGGGCTAGATTTTTCAAAATATAGTAAAGAAATTTCATCTACAATAGCTCAAGCGGCTATAAACCAAGTTAATGAATCTTCTTTAAGTGACGAAGATAAGCAAAAGCTATTATCTAGTATAGACTGGTCAAACAGTATTTCAGATATTTTAGCAACTATTACAGAAGCGGTTGATACTGGAGATGTAGAAACAGCTTTGAAAAATAATACAGGCAAAAAACATAGCAATGGAGAGCTTGCTGCGGGATATGAGGATAATACTGATTTAACCAAACATCTTGAAGATGAATATGACGTTTCTAATGATGTAATAGATACTTATAAGCAACAGATGGAAGCTACAACTGATTTAGGAAAAACTAAACAGGAATTAGCTGATGAAGTCAAAAAAACAACAGACGAATTTGGTTCTGAATCAAAAGAAGCTAAGCAAGCACAGCGTAATTTAGATAATTATAATGACTCTGCTGATGATACAGCTGCAAAAACAATACAAACCCAAAAAGGCCTTGATAAATTATCCGAATCTTTTGAAGATAACTATAAAATTTTAAAGAGTGGAGATAAAACTACTTTATCATATGTTCAAGCATTGACCGAAACAAAAGATGCTTTGGCAGATGTTTTAAATACTTCTTCTGAAAATATCTCTAATGATTTTGTAGAATCGCATTTAAACGAAATCAACCAATTAGCAAATGGAGATTTATCTGCTCTCGATTCATTAAGAGAAGCAGCCGCACAAGATTATGTTGTTAAAATCTCTCAAGAAGGAAATCTGACCCCAGAAAATTTGGAATGGCTTAAAAATCAAATCACTCAAATTTCTGGTATGAGCATTGATGTTGGTTCTTCATTAAATGACCAAGGTTTTATTGATGGATTAAACGATATGCTTGATGCTGGTACAATGACTGTTGACCAAGTAAATTCTTTATTTGGTATGATGGGATATGACCCAACTATTACTTGGAAAACTGAACGCAAACCAGTGTTTGATTTAAGTAAATATTCCATTAAGCTACCAGACCCACTTGGTGAAATTAATCTACCAAATATTAAAATTATGGGTGACGTATCTGTTCCGCAAATTAGTGGTGGCTCTAATACAAAAGGTAAAAATGCCCCAACAAAAGTTGGTGGCGGTAGTGGCTCATATTCTGGGCACGGTTTATCAGCTCCATCAGGAGGCGGCGGCTCTAAAGGTGGAGGCGGCGGAGGCGGCGGCGGAAGTGGCTCCGGTTCATCTTACACTGCAAAAGAAAAAAAAGAAATTGACAACGAAGTTGATTTGTATGAGCGCGTCAATACAATTCTTGAAAAAGTAAATAGCCAATATGAACAGCTAAACAAAGAGCGAGATAGACTTACTGGTAAAAAATTAGCTGAAAATATTGCTAAAGAGACAGCTTTATTGGAACGTCAAATTGCCGTTCAAAAAGAAAAGCAAAAGATACAGGATAAAGAAGCCGCAGACCTACGTAACGAACTTTCATCGTCTTTTGGCGTACAATTTGATTCAGAAGGATATATTGCCAATTATGCAGACGTATATAATCAATTAGTAAATAAAGTTAATGAACTTGGAGCAAAATATCCAACACTTACTTCTGATGAACAGGAAAAAGCGCTAGACAAAGAATATGATGCCGCAGAAAAGGCATTAGATAAATTTAACACTAAATATAAGCGATATGATGAATTATTTAGTGGAGATATGGAAGAAACCAAGAGCACTATTGAAGACCTTAAAGATTCAATCGAAGATTTACGTATCGAAGTTTTAAAGACTCAAGTTGAAGCTCTCGATAATCTTAAAGACATTCAAGAAAGTCTCGTTGATTTCGACCGTGCATTTAATCGTGGTATCAAACTAACGCCTTATCAAGAAGCAGCCGATAATGTCGCCAAGCTCGGTAAATACTTTGACGTTGCTACTATGAGCGTTGATGAATATTATGATAATCTTATCAAGAAACAAGAGGATGCAGCAAATGCCGCAGGTACATCTGACGCATATAAGAAATGGTCAGCAGGTCGCGTAGATGAACTAAAAGCTGCCAAACAGCGTGCGCTCAATGGTGACAAGAGTGTAGACTACTACGGCACTGGTTATTTCGATATGTCTATGAAGAATTTAACCGATATTAACGCTCAGATGAAGCAGTTTGAAGAGACTGGTAAATCTGATATTTTCGGTGAGAATTCCGCAGACCTCTATGACGTAGCTAAGACAGTATATGAACAGGCCGCAGGACTTGCTCAGGACTACTGGTCATTGATTGAAAATCTCCATGATAACGTTATGGATATGATTGATGATATTAGCGATAAGATGGATAGGCGTAAAGACCAGTACGAAGCTATTACTGATGAACTTGAGCATTGGCTAGACATCACTGAAATGCTTCATGGCGAAGAGTCTTACGATGATTTAAATACTATCCTTGGCGCACAGCAGAATAATTACAAAGCACAGCTGAATGAACTAATGCAGCAGCGCGATATTTGGAAAGATATGCTTGGCTCCATGAAAGAAGGTTCTGAAGAGTGGAATGAAGTATCTGACAAGATTAAAGATGCTACTTCCGATATTAACGACCTTATTCAGAATTCTTTAGAGAATCTACAGAAGCAGTATTCAAATACAGTTTCAAAGATTACAAAAGCATGGGGAACCAAGGCCGTTGGTACTGACCTTGACTGGATGAATACACAGTGGGAGCTAATCAATCGCAATGCTGATTATTATCTCGATGATGTTAATAAATCCTATAATATCCAAAAGCTACAGAGCAAATATCTTAACCTCTTAGATGGTTCAAACGACTTAGCTATCCAGCAAAAAATTTCAGCGCAAATGAAAGAGCAGCTTGAATATCTGCGCGATAAGACTAAGCTATCTGAGTATGATGTAAACTATGCGAACGCACAGCTTGAAATCTTACAGAAGCAAATTGCGCTTGAAGAAGCTCAGCGTAATAAGTCTCAAATGAAACTTCGCAGGGATACTCAGGGTAATTATTCATATGTCTATACAGCGAATGATGATAATGTACGTTCCGCACAATCTGACCTTCTAGATGCACAGAACAACGCATATAATATGTCTAAAGACCAGATGAAGCAGACTCAGGCAGATTCACTATCTGCGCTACAGGATGCTCAATCTACAGTCAATGACATTTGGAATAATGCTAATCTATCTCTTGAAGAGAAAACCAAGAGAACGCAAGCAATCATTGATTCGCTCAAGGAATATCTTGCGGGAACCAGCGAACAGCTAAGCATGTCCCAGAAGAACATTATCAATGACTTCATCGGCATGTGCGATATGCTAACTGGTGAGAACAAAGATAACCTACAAGACGTATATGACCAGATTGTTAATGGCAGTACAGATGCTTTCGACCAGATTGATACACGTTGGTCTACTTCTTTGACCTCTTGGTTACAGAATATGGACCAGTTCAAGGCTGATACAGATAAGATGCTTGGCGATTTGACGCAAGCTGGCAAAGATTATGCGGATGGTACAAAGACTATCGCTGACTTAGCAAAGACTAATTTTGATGATATTTCCAATAGCATTAGCGGTACAACCGATAAGACAAAAGAACTTGCAGACAGTACAAAAGAATTTGTCAATATCCTTAAAGATGTATCTGGCGAGGTCAAAAAGACCGAATCTACGATGACTGATTATGCCAATCGTATTACAGATGCTAACAACAATATGCAGGCATTCAAGCAACTTGCTGATGAAACTGCAAACAAGCTGTCTAAGAAGGAACAAGAGAACGCCAATCTAAGCGAAGCTCTAAAGCAGGCTGAACAAAAGAATTATAACTATGAGCACTATGGCAACGCTAACGGTCCTTCATCTGGCAGCGGTGGCGGTGGAGCTGGCGCTAATGAAGATACTGCTTGGGGTATTGCCAAGGCAATTTGGACTTATGGCTGGGCTTCTGGCTGGGGCAATGACCCTGTACGTTCTAGCAAGCTGACTGGCGCATATGGTACTGCTTTTGCCCGCCACGTTCAGGATATTATCAACCAATATTCTAGGTCTGGTAAACTTGTTGATTACGGTTCTATGAAATATAGTTCTAAGAATCTAATTGGCTATGATACAGGTGGCTATACAGGTTCTTGGTCTGATAAGACCGCAGATGCCAAAAATGGTAAACTTGCCTTCCTACATCAGAAAGAACTTGTTCTTAATGCTACAGATACACAGAATATTCTTGCGGCAGTTGAATCCGTAAGGTCTTTTGCAGACAGCCTTAAATCTACAAGTCTTACGCAATCACTTTCTACTGCTCTTGGAGCGGTAAGTGGCGCGAAAGCAAATAACGCATCCGAGACAATTGACCAAAATGTACATATCACAGCTGAATTCCCAGCTGCGAACAGTGCGGCAGAAATCGAATCTGCGCTTATGTCACTAAATGATAGGGCAGTTCAATACGCTTATAAGTTCAGATAAACATGGGCAAAATTTTATAATCGAATATTTGTGGTTTTGATATGTCTTAGAGCATAATTTTATAAACGGGAGAACTTTATGTTCTCCCGTTTTTTATTTGGATTGAAAAGGAGTTGACAATGGCGAATCTACAGGACGTTGTTCTTGAAGCTGTGGATACAATTGTATCCAATAGAATAGAACAGATAGCTACGGATAAAACAGTTACCGCCACTGTCGCTGGCTGTACTAATTCACTTACAGGAGAATACCTTGTTTCATATAATGGTGGCAAATTAAAAGCATATGCCCAAGAAGGAAACACATATACTCAAGGTCAATCAGTGTATGTCCTTATCCCAGAAGGTGATTTCACCAAGAAAAAGAATATCGTAGGTGTTGCGCAGGCAGCAGAAGATGATAACAATATTAGCTTTGTATCTTCGGCCATTAGTAATTATAATCTCATTGGCCGCAATTGCCTTAGTGATAAAAATAAAATCACGCCTGCTGGACTTCGTTCTTATAAAAAAGAAGATTATAAAGTTCTATATAAGAAAGATGAAGATGTAAGTGGCTCTAAACCTAAGTTTCTATCTATTGACACCCAAGAGTTAGAGAATAATATTAAACAGGCCGAAGCGGTGCTAATTGAAGCATCTTTCCGCACATCTCTGCCGCGAGAGCACAAACTTACAAAGACTGGCGAGTATGGTATCACTTTTATCTTAGCTTTTAAAGATGGAGATGCTACAGACGATAAAGGTCAGGCATTAGTTAAAAAGCTATCGTACACTATTGACAGTAACAGCATGACTGGTTCGCCGCTTCAATATCAAAGCTATTTTGACCAATATCAGATTTTTCCAGTAGACGTTGAGAATTTCTTATATATCGACCAGATTATTTTCTATTGTAAAGATTTCGTAGAAGCTACCGACCCAATTCAATCACAGGATAGACCGATTGGCTGGGGCGATGATATTTTTATTAAAGATGTTGAATTTTATGGCCTTAGAAAAATCAGTGCGGCAAATGGTGATTACCAAATGCACCTGTCTATGCCGAAAGGTTCAACTCTTAGAGACTTAACTGAAAACTCTTCTTTAAGCGTTGTCAGCACTCTTCGTCACAAGAATGAAGACCTTTCAGGCGATGCAATGTTTTACTGGTTCAAAGAAGATGGGCGAGTGACCGCAAGCTCTAAAGATTATAAGATGTACGGTGGAGCTGGTTGGTCTTATCTTGAAGCCAAAGGTAATAAATATAGCTTTGTTACTACTGGTGCAGAAAATCGTGCCTATGAAAATAAATATATGTGCGTTTGCGTTTATAAAGAACAAATGGTTTTAAAGGACTATTTCACGCTATATAATGAAGCAGCAAAACGTGACATTGAAATTATTTCTTCTCTTGGAGTCAGTTTTAGTTTTGACCGTGGCGAACCTACTTTAACTTGTCTTTTGGATGGTAAATCTTCTGACTTTGAAGCTGGTAAAGCAAATGGGCATCCAGATAATTTCTTTAGATTTGTTTGGTCTAAAGTTGACGATTATGGTCAGACGTTATCTTTCATTGAAACGGTAGAAGAGCTTAAAGCTCGTTATGAAGATGGTATAAAAGCAGGCATTGGATATAATAATTTGTCGGCTTTGAAAAATCAAATGAACGCACTTAAAGGTGCGTCATGGGATAAAAATACACTCACTTATCCAGTGAAAGGTATTGACTCTAAGGCTACTTTCAAATGCGCTGTTTATTTGCGCGATAGGGAACCTTCAAAAGATGAATCTGTAGAAGATATTGAATATAATATCGGTATTGCAACACTTACTCTAAAGAACGCAACTGCCGCAGACCCTACTGATTATTATATCACTATTGAAAATGGTGACCAAGTATTCCAGTATAGCGAATCTGGTGTATCTCCTGACGATGATAGATACGAAGACCCATTAGAGGTTAAACCACTTACTTGTCATTTCTTTGACCCTGCTGGTCTTGAAGTCAATAAAGATACATATGATATTAAATGGCGAGTACCATTAACAGACTCAATGATTACAATTCCAAAAGAAGGAATGGTACTCAATCAGTCTAATCAGAAAATCGAGTATTGTACATCGCAAATTTATCCTATGGCGATTGCCGCGAATTTTGATTACTCCGCAGTATCAAATCAGATTGAAGCCATTGTAACATATCAAGGCGTTACATATAGTCAAATGACTGATTTTATGTTTACAAAGGTTGGCGAGAATGGTACAAATGGCACAGATATTGTAGCTAAAATTTCTCCCACTTCCAAAAGTCTAAAGAATAAGATGCTTGCGCTTATTATCGACAAGAATAATAAAGTTGTGTGGAATACAGGGCAGGCAATCTCGCAACAGGTTTTGCAGTTCCAGCTCTATCAACGTAATGAAAAAATAAATGATGACTCTACTGTTTCTTGGTCTATGGGTTACGGTCAAAGTAAATATATGAGCTGTAACAATGGTGTTGTCTCTTGGAATACAACTGACGCGACCAAACGTAAGTTTATGAACCAAATTGTAAAGGCTCAAACAACTTATACCGTTGGAGATTCTTCATATAAGTATTATGCTTTTTATGGTATCCCAGTGATTAAAAAATATGCCGATAATGACATCCAAATTGATAAGACTTCTCTTCTAAAGTCTATTACTTATAACGCAGATGGACGTAATCCGTTATATAATAAGAATCAAGGTGTTACACTTATTGGTTCTGGTATTGAAGACTTATTCATTGAATGGATAGCAGAGGGCGGCGAGCCTTTAAAGACGGGTCAAACATATGACGAGAATCCGTTAAGTGCTTGTTTCAAGATTATTACAGAAAAGAATACATCAGATGGTGTACAAAAGACAGTCCGAACAAAAGGATTAAGTCAAGTCTATATCCTCCCAAATGATGTATATGATGGTGAATATGGAAACAATTTAGTTCATTGTAAAGTCTATACGTCAGCAGATGCGGCCAATCCTGTTGTAGAGCTATATATTCCTATTTATATGTCACTGAATACTTACGGTCTTAAATCACTAAATGACTGGGATGGAACACATCTAGAAATCAATGAAGATGAAAATTACATCCTTGCGCCGCAAATTGGTGCTGGTGAAAAGAATAAAAACAATCAATTCACTGGCGTTGTTATGGGAACTTCTAAGACTTATGATTCTGACAAGTCTCAGATTGGTTTAATGGGATTCTCGGAAGGTAAACAATCTATCCTCTTAGATGCTAAAGACGGTTCTGCTACTTTTGGTCTACCAGAACAGCAGGCATCGCAGAATAATCATTTTGAGGAAGGCCGCATCAAATTAGTCCCAGGTGGCGAAAGCTATATTGGCGCATGGCGTATTGGTTCTCGTGCGTTATATAATATTGCAAATGCGGAAGTTGATAAAGACGGTAACTTCACAGAAGCAAAAGTAGATAGACCATATACAGATTATCCTGTAAAGGATTCACAATTTTCAATTCCATCAGACAAACAGGGTCTTATTTTAGGCGCTAATCCCGCATATATTTCAGTCAAAGGTAAGCCACTTACAAAACAAAACTCAAATATTGATTTTGATGGAGCAAATGCCGCACTTGCCGAAGGAGATAGCCTTGAAGTAGAAATTGACCCGCGCAAAGATTCAACTTTTTCAATTTATAGACATTATAAGAAAGATGATAAGTGGCATCGTTATCCGCTTGTCGGCATTAATCAGTATGGACAGTTTTACACGAACGCAATTCAAGACCAAGAGTCTTCAATGGGTATCGGTAAAATTGGAGCCTTTGGTAAGCGTGCGCTCGATGCTAAGTATATCGGTGCACAGTTTGGCTGGTCTGATACAAATCTATTTAAATTCTTTGTTGACGGTACGGTTGGAAATTCTGAAAAGGCTACGACAGACCTTTATCTTTCTACTGGCACAAATATTCATAATGAATATCCAAGAGGTTTTAATGTTTATGGTAAGCATGTTAGTCTTTATGCGCCAGATTTAGGCAAGGAATCATCTGATAGTTCGACACATAGACTTCACATAGATTCAGAACAGGCTATTATTGGTCACGAAAATTCTTATTTAAGATTATCTGCTCTATCTGCGGCAGACGATACAACAGATGGAAAGATGAAAACATCTGTTTTATATCTTAATAATAATTTTGAGTTTATGAATCCAAAAGACAGAAAAATTACTATGTCTACTGGTGATTTTACTCTTTCTGCCATTGGAGCGCCAAAAGATGATAAGACGGATAAAGATGGTAACTATACATATGCCATTGGCGGTAATTTAAGATTTAATGCAACTAATTCAATTACGAACATTGCGGACAAAGATTTTCAAATTAAAGCCGGGGAAGATTATTTGATGTATTCAAAGGCTTTTTCTTCTGTCGCAAACAATAAAGAGGGTATTTTTACTATTGGTGCAAATAATGCCAAAGCTGTCTTAACATTGAATGATAATAAGGGGCAAAATACTACGCTTGTTGGTGAAGGTCTTAAATTCAATGCGGCAAATAATGGAATTAATATCGTAAGTGATACTTCGCCTAATGGTATTAAGTTAACTGCTACTGCAATTAAGGACAATGAAGCACAGGGCGGTGTAAGTATTAGTCTTGTACCTCAGTCTGGTGGCAATGGTGCTTTTTATATTAGGTCTGGCACTGGTAGCATTGAATCCAAATATGATGAAATTAAGCATGTTGGTAAACGAACTTATGTAAGTATTGGTCACGGTATTGTATCAAATTGGGGTACTTTTTTAGGCACACCAGACTCACAGTCAACTACTTCTATTATTGCTGAACGAGATATTTGTAGTATCAATGGTTGGAATTATAGTAATGAATATTGCTATAATAATGGTTATGCACATTGGTGCATGGGAGCTAATAGAAGCTCACAAAAGATTTCAGACCATTTAGGCTGTATTTATGATTTATTAAATAACTTACAGACACAGATTACTAATGAAGCAAATACTCGTGCCGCTGGTGTACAAAATGCTTTAAATAAAGCTGCTGCGGCACAAAGGACAGCTGATGGTAAGGCAGATGCAAATCACAATCACGATAGTTCTTATGCTAAAAAGAAGCACCATCATAATGTTAATTACTCAATGACCAAAGTTCGTATTGATGGTAAGAACTCTACTGATTTCTTTGTTAGTGGTTTAGCTACTGGTGGTAGTTATGTTTCAAGCACTTCAAATGAAGTATAAGATTAAAAAGGAGATAAAAGGATATGAATGAACTAGAAGTACGTATGAGGGTTCATGCTCTCGCAAAAGATATGATTTACGATTTTATGGCAAAGAATGGAATTGGCGCTACTGTTATGGTAGATGCTCTTAATTCTGTTCTTGTCGGTCTTTATCCATTAGCTCAGGGTGAAATGTTGCGAGCTATTGATATGGAAACTGCGGCCAAGGCTCAACAGCAGGCACAAGAAATCAATCAAGCAGAGCAAAAAGCCACTCCCAAGGAGAAGGAAGTTAAATAATGGCAGTAAAATCCTTTGTTAAAAAGGTTGGTCAAAAGGCCAAAGATGGTTCACTTACCATGCCTTACTCTGAATTTGGAGTTGGCTTTGAAAATGTAGTGGACACGCGTAGGGATAAAGGCAATTATTCTCTTGCCCAATTTTTCGACAATTACATGGACTTCATGAAAAATACAACGTTTGTATATACTGGTAAAACACAGCCTGCTAATACTCATGTTGGCATTTGGATTGACACAAGTTCTTCTAACCAATAGAAAGGAAGAGTGAAATATGGCAACAGTCGTTAGTACACTGTATCCACCTGTGGTTTCGACATTTCAAAATGCTTTCGTGAACACAGAAGATGCTGTTGTATATTTTACTCTTTCTTCTTTTAATTCTGCATCTGAGATTAAACATGTACATGTCAGTTGCGTAAATCAACTCAACAATGAGAATGCCTTGAATAAACTTTCTGGCATCCTCATTGAAGATTTACAATTCGATAAAGTAAGCGGTATGTATTATGTAACAATACCTACCGCTTATATCGAGGGCAATGCTTTTAATACAAATCAATTCTATAAGGTTCAGATTCGATTTGATAGCTATAATGGAACTGATGAAGTGCCTATCAACGATGAAGCAAAGAAGAATAGTTATCTTTTATCACATACGCAATATTTCTCAGAATGGTCTTCTGTTTGTCTAATTAGACCTATTCACCAACCTAAAATTTATTTGTCTGTATTTGAAAACTATACGGGTAATTCATATATGACTTTTAATAAAGGCTTAACGCAAATTGCGGGAGGTCTTCTTTTCGTCACTAAAAATGAAAGTGGCGAAGAGGTAGTTTTAAATACTGAAACTGAAACGCTTGAAGCGTATCAATTTGATATTTTAGATGATTCAGACAACGTACTGTTTTCTACGCCTACTATTTATACTGGTGAAAATCTTAATCCAAATAATATTGTATATAATATTGATTTTTCATCTTTGAAGAATAGTGCAGATGGTTCTACATCAGACCCTACTAGTACATATTATGTATGCCGCGTTACTTGCCGCACAAAGAATCAGTATCAGCTTAGTAAAGAATATAAATTCCAAATAGGTGAATATAGTGGTGCTGATGAATGGCAACCTACAATTGTTGCAGAGGTTGACGATGAAACTGCATCAATTAAAGTTTCAGTTAAAAATGAATATTCGTTTAGTGATAGCATATCTGTATACGTAAGGCGTGCATCTAATAAAGACAACTTCAAAGAATGGGAAACAATCTATAGTGCAAAGTTACAAAAAGTCGATTTTTCAATTGTAGATAATACCGTAGAAAGCCTGACATGGTATCGCTATCGTGTAGAAGCTCTTAGCTCTACTGGAATGTCGATTGCTAAGCCTAAAATGTCAAAAGTCGTTTTGCCGCAATTCTATGACGCGTATTTTTCTCGTGGAAAAGAGCAATATGCGGTAAGGTATAATTATCAGGTGAGTAATTTTAAGCCAGTAGTTAATAGAGCTAAGATTGATACCCTTGGTGGTAAATATCCTAAGTTTGCAGAAAATGCTGTATTGAATTATAAACAGTTTAGTATTTCAGGCCTGATTAGTGCTGAGTCTGATGTTTATTCTGAATTTACAAATAAGACCAAACTTATTCATCATAATAATGATACTCTTAAAGATTTATATTCAGAATATAAAGATGAAACTGGCGTTAAAGATTTAGTTCGTAACGATTTTAAGAATTGGGAAAAGATTGGCGGCAATCAGTATCCTAACGCACCTGTTTCCAGTATTACTTCACAAGAGTATTTAACGACTACAACGAATGACTGGCTTTATGAACGTGCATTCCGTGAAAAGCTAATTGCATGGTTGAATGACGGTGAGCCTAAACTGTATCGCTCAATGGCAGAAGGTTCTATGGTCGTTATGCTTACAGATATTACGTTGACGCCTAATGAGACCGTTGGCCGAAGACTATGGAATTTTTCTGCTACAATTTACGAGGTGGAAGATGCTTCTTCTCTAGACACTCTTGATACTCTTGGTATTTATAGTCGTAAGATGATTGGTTCTATTAGTGGTAATGGTAAACAAGATTCCGAGGACGAGCCTAAAGATTACATTGAAGTTATTAAACCTGGTCAAACATATAAGTTTACTGTTACGAATAATAATGATATTAGAAATGATATTAATGATATATTAAGTAAAAAATATAGTGGAGTTCTTGCGAAACGCAAAGCAGAAGAAATCGTACTTAAAGATATTAAAATTTATTATCATTCTAAACCTCGTTACTATACCTTCCAAAGTGGTTCAGATGGACTTACAGAAGTGACAGATAAAACAAATGGTGTGTCTCAGATGATTGCTGAAAAGCGAGTCCAGCAAGGATACTATTTTGGTGTTATGACTCGTGGTAGTAATGGTAATCATAATATTTTCGTTAACGAGCGTGGATATTATCAGATTCCAAACAAGTTAGATGTTATTGGTCTTTATTTTCAAATTGGTGATGTTATCACTGTTGAATACACGCTTTGCTATAAAGAGCGCTCTAGCTCAAAAGAAGCTGTTTCAAGCGCGTCTGTTGACCGAGTAGTAGTCGGTCAAGAGAGAGGTATCTTTAAGCCTAATATTTATCTTGGCAGAAAGATTAGGAATAAATATAACTTTATTCAGATGAATGGTGATGTTATGATTTCAAGCAAGCGCATGAAATATTGGAAAGGTATTTGCTTAGATGTCACTCCATACGCGGTTGCTAGTATTAAATACCATAATGAAACAGAATATAAAAACTATCTCGTAGGTGGCACAGGTGTTTTACATATGCTGAGAGACGTTCCAGTAGATGATATGTGCTTCTTAGGAATCCGTATGAAGCAGGTGAATAAAACCAAGTACCTGCAAGAGAATGAATTTCGAGTTGATGCTTCGCTTAATGACGCGACAATTAACAATTTTAATTGGATTAGAGTTATTGATTCTGCTGAAACAAAAGACCCGGTATCTGTAATTCAAGACAATAATCCACCGCAGGATAGTTTTGTAAATGCATGGAACGATATTGGTGAACGACCAGTTCAGGTTGTAAAATATATGGATGTTAGCGAAGTTAAGAAGCCGATACTAAACACTGTATATAATATCAATGGCGACTTAAAGATTTATTATAATTATCAATGGTATAATTTTGCTTTTGGTATGATTGATAATATAGAGAATAATAATTCTACAGAAACTATTGGTATTGCTTTTATGCCAGTAGAAGGTATGATTAACTATTATGGCACTGTAATGACTACAAATTATCAATAGGAGGGAAAATGAGAAGGACGTATCCTTATTTAAATGACAGCTTCTATGAAGATGCCAATAGTGCATTAAAGCGTAGAAACTTTCTCAAGACTATTGATAATTTTGTCAATCAAAAACAATATGTGCGGCTAACCCTTCTCAATTGGAATGAAGAACCGTTGAAGGAGATTCAAGGTGTTATTGCGTCTGGTAGTCTTTCTAAAGACGGTTCTTCGTCTATTAGACGTACTTGCTCATTGACTGCATCTATTAGTAGTGGCGATTATGACATTGAAAATATGTCATATGATTTTGCAATTAACAAGAAAATCTTTATTGAGATTGGTGTTGAAAACCATAGCAATCAATTTTTAGATTATCCTATCTTATGGTTCCCTCAAGGCGTTTTCTTTATTGCGAGTGCGAGTGCATCATCTTCTGTTTCATCTGCCATGTCATTGCAATTGACATTGAAAGACAAAATGTGTGGACTATCAGGTGATGTTTCCGGTACATTGCCTGCGGCTGTTATATTCGATGAAATGGATACGCAGGACGCAAGCGGCGCATATGTTACTAAAAAAATATTAGTTTATGATATTATCCAAGAGTTAGTGAATCATTATGGCGGGGAAGATTTAAACAATATCGTTATTGAAGATGTACCTCGCCGCATTAAAAGGGTTATGAAATGGACTGGCTCTAATCCGCTTTATCTTGTACCTAAGCAAAGTGGAAGCGCAGGCAGGATATGGTATGCGGCGTATGTCGATAAGCCAGCAAAATTAGAAGATGGTACGATTGAAATTTTAAGCGGTCAAGATTGCGGCTATATTTATGATGATTTTGTATATGATTCTGAACTATCTGCGAATCTTGGCGAAAGTGTAACGTCTGTATTAGATAAAATTAAAAGTTATCTTGGTAATTTTGAATATTTTTATGATGAATTTGGTGTGTTTCATTTTAGGGAAATTAAAAATTATCTTAATACTACACAAGCGACAACTTTAGTCAATGACATGAAGAAGCATGATTATCTTGTAGAAACAACTACAGGTAAAAGTGTATATGCTTTTAATGACAAAGATAATATTATTAGTATTAGTAAAACGCCGCAGTTCAATAATATCAAGAATGACTTTATTATTCAAGGTAAGCGCCAAGGTACAAATAGCCAGCAGCAGGTAGACGTTCGTTATCATCTTTGCATTGACCGCAAGCCGACACCCGTTACAATAGATGAACAAGGTAATAGTTACTATAATACTTATTACAACGTTTTATTATATACAGAAGAGTCTACTCAAGAACTAAAAGTCGCGTTTCCGACTGTATATACAAGCGTAAAAGATTTTCCTACTATTGGTGATTTCAATACTATTTATTTTGATGCTACTAATAAAACTGCTTACTATTGGAAAGATGATACTTATAAAGCATTAAAGTGTACAGCATATTATCCTCCAATAGATGCTTCAACTTCTGCCGTTGTTGTAGATGATAAAGGAGACATCAGTTCTGCGGCAATACCGATTATCATTGATGGTTATACTGTAAAAGACTGGCGTACCGAGCTTTATCTTGAAGGTCTATTGGCTAAGAAAAATGGAATTGATTCTGGCAATTATTATGCTAAAATTGATGGTATTTCTGGTTGGCAGGGAGATGTTCTACAATATGCACATAATTGTAAGATAGATACAGATTATTATTTTGAAGAATTAGATGCGTTTTGGCCGCAAATTTATGACCTTGCAGGTCAGAAGTTCATAGGTGAGAAAGAAAATGCTGAATTGCTTACTTCTGCGTTGACTGATGGTAATTATTTTCTAGACTTTATTGATTCTTCAGCATCTGATTTAGGAAGATTCTCTGTATCTGCCATTGGTCGCAGAACAGATGCCGTATCATCTGATGCCGTAAACTGTCTGTTTGCTCCTGAGATTCCTAATATTGTATTCATCAATGCCGATGAAGATGATAAAGGAAGGACAAAGCAACAAGAATGTGAAGACAATGGTATGCCATATACTCAGGTACGTGGAGAAATTTTTTATAATCTGGCTACTGGTGGCTATAAGAATAGTGCTTTTGACCAAGTGAAGTATGAATTATATCTTCATACAACTTATCAAAATTCAGTATCAATTACTGCGTTGCCAGTATTTTATCTAGAGCCTAATTCTAGAGTTGAATTAAATGATACTTCTACAAATACATATGGCGATTATAATTTAAATACACTTTCTATTCCTCTTGGGCCGGGCAACGCAATGACTGTTTCGTGTAATCAGTCAATAGAAAGATTCTAAAAATAGGGCAAAACCGTATAATTGGTTTGCCCTATTTTTTATTTTATATTAGGTATATTTTGGAAATAAAAGGAGGGAAATTGGCAACCACAAATATCGGTCAATATAGGTATGCTGGAGAAGGTCTTACTGAACTATCTTTTAAAAAATCTTATGTTGACTCTAATGCTGATATTACTGGATTAGATGAACAAAATACAGGTTTCAAAGACGTTGCTATCATTCCCGACAAGCAATTTGTTAAAGGTCAAGATTATTATTTAAAAGTTCAAATTCCGCAAGACATGAATTATGCTATGGAATTTACTATTAAATTAACAAAAAATTCAGATACAGACCAAGGCTCGTATCAGTATATTAAGACCGTTAACGTTAACGCAGGTGGAGACGGGAGTAACGTTTATAACGTTGCATTATATGAGAAAAGTAATGGTAGCATTAATGCTATGATACCGCTTAAATATGAATATGGTAAAACTACTATTAAAGATGCTTTATATTATCGAGAACAGAATAAAAAATATTATCTGGGCACTGGTGGCAATACATATACACAGACAGATAAACGCAATATTGTAGCTATGGCAGCATCTTGGAAAACAGACGTTGGTGAACGTTATGGTCTGTTTGAAATGATTTTCAGGCCAATAGAAGATGGATTCATTTCTGTTGTGCTATCAATGACAAGGCAGGCAGAAGACTACAATATTCAACATACGACAGCAAATGGTACGACTTATGGTCGCATTGTAGATTTAGATAAAATTAAATGTGAGCTATGTCAATTAAGCAATCTAGTGGAAAGTATGAACAATAATGCTACGCTTGATAGAATTGGTATTTGGAGCCATTCTGGTTTGATGATGGCTATTAATGGTGAAGAGATTAGGATTGGTCCGAGCGGATTCTATGAACTATCAGAAGTGCCTGTTTCTTCTATTGGCATTGTGGCTCGTGATTATACTGATTCATTTACTATTGACTATGAATTTACACAAAAAGACGTAGAAGAGGACGGTGAATAGACTAATGGATTCACTTTATGGTGGACATGAAGGAACTAGCTTTGTAATTAAGGCTTCTTTCGCTTCTGTAAATGAAATGCGACAGATGTTTTCGCGTGGTAGTAATTTCACAGAAGTCTGGTATGGAGAATACTGTCTGATTTCTACAAAGAATAAAAATCATCCAGATAATGGAAAGGTTTTTAGACGTGGGCTAGATTACCAGAATACACAGACTGCTGGCAGTATTTACGTAGGACAAATCGTTGGCCCGTCTAGCGGCACGCCTTTCTTTCAAGTAGATACTATTGACAACGTAACGCATATGTCAACAAAGGCACTTGAAGAAAATACTTATCGTAGGTATCCAGTTGGTCAAAATGCCGATGGTACTGTTATCACTAACTGGAAACAAGATGATAATGGCAACTGGCATGATGGTGGCGGTACGCTTAAAAAAGATTTTAAATTCAATATCAAAAATCGCACGTTAGTTCCGGGCAAAAGTGGCAATTCATTTAATGATGATATTGAATATACATGGGTCAATATCCGTAAGGATGATGAAGATGCGGACTCTTGGTTCTATGTGGGAATGAAGTTCCCTTATACTGTAATTGATTATAAAGCTCATGCAGTTTCCCAGTATGATACAGCTGGTAATATTAAGCAAGAAAATGCTATGGCTTCTATTACACGTATTGACGATAAGACCCACCCATTCTGGGAATACTGGGATATGGGTATTCCAAAAGGCTTAAAAGGTGATACGCTTCGTAATCTTAAAGTTATTGAAATGACAGAAGCATTACGCAATAAAGTATATTCAACTGAGCATATTACAGTTAATCCTACTACTGGTCTTGCTACTGTTGGTCAATCTGGTTATCCTAATATGGAAGATGATATTGCTAAACATCGTCAGATTGTAGTATATGAATTATATATCTATGATAAGCGAATCAATCCGGACCCAATTTTAATTTATCTCGGTGATTTTAATATTATTAAGAACATTACGCTTGACGATAAAGGTACATTAACTGTATCTTATACGCACAATAATGATACGGTTTTTTATAAGAAAATTAAATGGGTGACAGGCGTTGCTCTTTCTACTGGTAACGGTGCCGCAGGCGGACATTTTAAGATGGACTTTAACAATGACTCTCCTGCATATGAAACAAACCTTACATGGGTAAAGGGTCTTGAAATTCAAAATAATGGTGATGTTATTGGAACATTTGCTGGTACAGATGGTGGTAAATTATCGAATGATGGTAGGAACAAAGTTGGCCACATTCGTTGGATTAGTTCAGTTACACTAGATGAAAACACTGGTCATTTTGTATGCTCTTTCAATGATGGTACCGCGTCTGTTGATAAACGCTTAACTTGGGTCAAAGATATTACAATTAATCAAGCAAATGGTCAGATTACAATCAATACGACTACTGGCGATAAAATTAGCCCAGCTAAATTGAAACTTTTGACAGCTGCGCGCGTTAACGATATTGGTGAAACAACTCTTATCTTTAATACTGGTGAAACAATTAATTTGAAGACTGAAAATGGCGGTGAGAATTATAAAATCACTACCGTTAAATCTATTTATATGGGTACTGGAATTAGTGATGATAAGAGCATTTATGTTAAATACAATAGTAATCCAAACCCTGTAAAAGTCAGTGACCCTATTAACTCAATTGAACGTCTTGTGGTTCGTCCATCCGATTGGCATCTATTTGTTCTTTACAGTGACCCATCACACCGTGTTAAAAATGCGACTGATGGTTGGATTTCAAATAACGATGCGATGAAGTACGACGCATCTATTCCTAATTATGGCTCAAATGTCTATTGGAAAGACCTCGGCACTATTAAAGACCAAGCTGGTATTTTAATTGGCTTTAATGTCACAAAGACTCAGCTAAATGCAGCAGGTTTTACAGATGCCAATATTATTGAATATCTAAATCGTGAATTTCCTTTTGGCCTTACTGGTGCGCAAAATCAGCCTGGTGGTCAATCTAATTTAGGCAAAATTATTACGTATCAGCCATATAATGAAGCCAAGAGTGATAAAGAATTTTATGCGTTTGATTATAATTTAAGTACGTGGTATTATCTTGGCAAGATTGCGGACACAGGTATGCGCGATGTTAAGTTAATGGATGAAAGTGCGGCCACTTATGAAAGCCTGAAAACTTTAACTTCTGATGGCCTTGCTTTTTTACAGAATTCTGTTACTGTTTCAGATAATTCGATTCCTTCCTATTGGTCTAGTACCTATAAGTTTGGAGCATAGACATGAAACTTGAACAGATTAAAGGCCCATTTTCAATTAAATCTAGTCATACGTTTAAGGCTGGCGCGGGTAATTCTTATGTACATATCGGTATTCAGATTCCAAAGCGTCAACCGATTGCTTATTCTGAATACCGTGCATTAAACGAAGGAAAAGAAGATATTATCCTTTTTCCGCAAATTCCTGATTATGACGTTACAATCACTACAAGTGAGAGTGAATTTTCATATAAGGTAAATGAAACAGGTATACTTGAGCTTGATGGCAATTTCGGTTCAAAGCTAAAATTTACTTTTGAGAAGAGTATGCCGCCAGAAACAATTATAGACGTTATCTATAAAGACGAAGAAGAATAAGGAGGTAGTAAATGGCTAAAGGTAATCCAAATGATTCTACGATGAAAAATAATTTTGTTGCTAAGGTATATGACCCTACACTTAAAACATATAGGCCGATTTACGTTGCGCCAGATGCTACCGACAATAAGCGTGGTGAAGTCTGGCTTTCAGACGCGACAAATGCAACAGATAGTGCGGCCACAGGTGTTGTTGCCGCTACACCAAAAGCAGTTAAAGCTGTCAATGACAATGCGAACAATAAGCTAGACAAGACAACTACTAACGCGCAATCAGTTAAGTCTCCTACTACATTTGCTGGCAGGGTTACTGGCAATGGCGGATTTACGGGAAATCTTACTGGTAACGTCACTGGTAACGCCGACACTGCTACAAAACTAAAGACCGCACGTTCAATCAGTGTTAAGGGCGGCAACAATGGTGGTACAGGTAGTGCTAATTTTGATGGTTCTGGTAATATTTCAATTACAATTCCATCAATTGATGCTGCGAGTGTCACTGGGGTGTTACCTCTAAGCACTATTCCGCAAGGTGCGTTGGAACGATTGGTTCATGTCGCTAATAAAACAGCACGCTTTCAGCTAACTAATCAGCGAGTGCAGACTGGCGATAGCGTCATTCAAGACGATACTGGTATTATGTATATTGTTGTTGATGATACCAAGCTAAATTCTGACGCGGGATACCAAGAGTATAAAGCTGGTACAGCACTTAATGCAAGTCATGCAACTAATGCCGACAATGCTACCAACGCGACTACTGCTGGTAAAGTCGGCCATAGCTTAAGTGTTGGAGTGACATATGGGACTGCATCAGCTTCGCGTAAACAGACATTTAGTTTCAATGGTTCTGCTGATGTTTCGTTTGATATAGATACAACTAAGCCAGAAGTCATGAAAGCTGCTACCGCTAATGCAGCTGGTCATTCTGGCCTTGTTCCTGCTCCTACGGCTGGAAGTCAAAACAAATTTCTCCGTGGAGACGGTACATGGCAAGTCGCTGGCGAGGTGACTGGTGTTAAAGGCAATGCGGAAGGTAGCTACCGCACAGGCAATGTAAATCTTACTTGTGCTAATATTGGTGCTGCAACTGCTAGCCACAATCACGATACGAGTTATTTAAAGCTATCTGGCGGCACACTGACAGGTTCGCTAACCGGTCAGAATATTGTTCCTAGCGCTACCAATTCTTATTCTCTTGGTTCCTCTAACGCCAAGTGGAATTACGTTTATGCTAATAAAATTGTCGGTACTCTTACTGGCAATGTAGAAGGTAATGCGACTAGCGCTACAAACGCTCAATCTGCAAACAAGTTTAATAATACTGTCGCATTGAGTGGAGATATTACAGCATCAGCTACAAGTTTCAATACGGCAAGTCCTATCACAATGGTTACTACTATTGGTAACGGTAAAGTGACTGCGGCTAAGATTGCCGATGGAGCTGTTTCATCAGGCAAAATTGCAAATAAAGCTGTTACAAATGGTAAACTTGCAGATGATGTTGGTACTGTTTATGTTGGTATGAGTAAGCCAACAGAAGAACATGTTAAACTGTGGGTACAAATTTAAGGATGTAGATATGAACAACACGTTTCTGGGGGGGGCATCTGTCCCGCTAAATAGCTTAGCTGATGGATGTGGCTGATTTTATGGTGAGTGATGGGACGAATTTTTCTGAATTTGTCCCTTCTAAAGCAGATGGTATAGTAGACTATAATAATCCTAACAATGTAATTAAATTAGGATGGTCTGGTAAGAGTTTTACTGCCGCAGATTTTACTTATGCTCTTGGAATAAATAGTGATAAAAAAATTAAAGACGTATCTAAATCAGAATATAAAAAATGGCTCGGTCTTGATGCTGTTAATAATACGGCAGACGCAAGCAAATCAGTCGATTATGCGAATAGTGCTGGTTCAATTAAAGACTCTGGTGATGGGCGTAATTTAAAAGTTGCTTATAGCGCTAAGGACTTGCCCTATTCTGGTTTTACTTGGATAGCTGCATATGATGGTAATACATTAAAAACAATCAATAAAAATATGTTCGCGCGGGCGTCGCATACACATTCTGAATATGCAGCAAATGATGTTGTCACTATATCATCTTCTGAGCCTACATCCTCTACTTGTAAAATATGGATAAAAATTTAAGGAGAT
>ENA-ORSB01000034-ORSB01000034.1-human-gut-metagenome-genome-assembly--contig:-NODE-34-length-138071-cov-6.064826_pt1 | contig 138071 bp, 86 predicted proteins | sample MGYA00242180_ERZ509144 | MGnify/ENA primary metagenome ERZ509144 (study PRJEB26280, sample SAMEA2338661) | human gut metagenome | biome: human gut; feature: human-associated habitat; material: faeces...
GAACCTTAGGAGTGGCAAAAACAAGCAGCTGGGATTTTCCGGGAACTGCTGCATTCGCTATCACATCATTTCCCTGCCGGATATCCTCTTCAATATTTTCCTGTAATCCAAGATACCCGGTTTCACCTGTCGCCATCTTGTAGTCACCGTCAGATGATAGAAAAAAGAATTCCAAAAAGCCTGCATCTTCCTGCGCTTTCTTTATATAATCACGGATCTCGTCTTCACCGGAAATATTCTGCAGATTCTCGCCCCAAATATGGAGGTAAGTCAGGTTCTTATTTGTCAGTTCTCTCAGCATCTGATCAGACTGATGAAGAACTTCCGTCAGATGAGAAACACTTTCCTCGTAAATAGATTTCGACATAAACTTATAATATCGGAAAACAGCCAGAACAACTCCTATAAAGAGAAGAAGAAAAGCAACTATTCTTAATCCTTTTTTCCTGACAGGTTTCTTTCTATTTCTATTATAATTCTTAACATCCATTTTTCTCACCTCAGGGTTATGTAATCTTCAGGTTCTGCAAGAACGGCATTACCACCTGAAACATATGCTGTCCAGGTATCTTTCACAGATGTAGCTCCTCCATCAAATATCATATTTTCATCTACAGGATAAGTTTCCATATGCTGCGGTGTGGCAAGACAGGTCACCGTGAAAGTATCCTCATCCCGAACTGCCTTTCCATCCTTTGTAACTTTACTTAATGTATAGCCATCTTCCGTTTCATTAATTTCCACAGAAATACCACTAACTACTGGCAAAGAGCCACGGTTAAACGGAATAAATCCTCCCTCATAGCCTTCTACAAAGTTTTTGATTATTTCTTTCAGCTCAGCCCCACTCATCTTGCTGCTGTAAGCCGCCAGACCATTTGGCATGATCATGTCACCTGCCATTTTTTCTGTGTAACCGGCTTTCAGCACATTTCCCGTAAAGCTGTTTCCGGTTGCGATCAGCACATCTGACCCATAGATGCCACGTAGCGTGTTTGCCATAACAGAATATGCTGCATTTCCTCCACTGCTGTGGAAACGGTTGGAATACGACTTCTGTGAATCCAGCACGATATCCTCAGAAGCAGTTTCTTCCTCAAGAAGCTGAGAATTAAATGACTGGTATGCCTGCCCTGCATCGTATTCTCCTGAGATCATTTTGGAAACCACATCCTTGGAAACAGAGAAAAAGTCATTTGACGCAATACGGATATACATATGGTTTTCTTCTATCACAGGTTTCACATCTTTCAGATATTCCGTAAGCTTAAGATCTACATCCTGACTGTAGCTTAACAGATCCTGTCCATCACTAATGATCCTGTTCTGCGCATCCTCTGAAAACATTGTATCCAGTACCTCCATTGCTTTCTTTCTGCGTGTTTCATCCTTTGTCAGATCATGGTTTAAGGCCACCTGGAAATATGGCGTAGTCATAATCCACTTTTCACCGTTCTCCTGAAAGAATGGAAGAAATGTTGTGTTAATGCCCTGATCCTGGAACATTTTTACACCGAAAGAACTGCCAAAGTACATGGCAAGCTTGCCACTTTTGTACATCTCAACAACATCATCATAATTCATATTCAAATCTTCCTGACTAAGCCCTGTATCCTGAATAAACTGTTCCATACGTTCAAAAGCCTCTGGCCAGACGGTATCGTCCAGACCTTCTCTCTTTGTATTTTCCGAGTCACTGTAGACCGTCCGCCACTTGCGTCCTTCCACAGAAGACAACTCTGATATAGACAGACCCTGCAGTGTTTCCATACAGGTATAATCATAAGAATAGTCTGCCGTAAATCCACGAACACCCACTTTGTCAAATGCCTGGCAGGCGGAAACAAAACTCTCGTAATCTGTTGGCAACGGGATATCATATTTTTCAAAAAGGTCTTTGTTCACTACAAAACCATGGGCATCTGCACACACAGGAAGCCAGTTTACGCTTCCATCCTCGTTCCTGAAATTGCTGAGGTAGGTATCATAGACAGCACCTGCCGCATTGGTTGTGGAAAGATCCATCAGACTGTCTTTCAGAGGACTTGCATCATGCAGGGAAAATCTGCAGCAGGTTATAATATCCGGCAATCCACCGTTTTCATCAAGGAACTTGTAGAAATCCAAATCATTATTCCCTACAACAAACTCGACATTGATATCCGGAAGCTGTTCCTGGATATATGGTGCATATTTTTCATACAGGTTTGTGCTCCATAAATATACTGTGATTGTTTCTGCATCTTCTTTTTTTGCACTTTTGCCGCCACAGCCTGACAAAAGTGATATAGCTGTCACCATTACCAGAAGCATTGGCAAAACTCTGTTCCATTTTTTCTTTTCCACTACTACTCCTCCTCTAAGTTTCCTTTGCATTTCTCTATTTTACAATGTCAAAATATCCAATAATTCCGATATATCCATCCTTTTTTAAAGGAGACCACAACGTATGCAATTTCAGTTTATACATCTGACTGTCATTATCCACTTTTGCTTTTATCTGCACAAATATTTCTTTATTATGTACAGATGTCTGACGCAAGAAAGCTTGAATACGTTGAGCATCTTCCCTATTTACTCCGAATTCTTTGAATAGATTAAAATTCGGATTATTTAGCTGACATAATGTCTGCTGTTTTCCATTTAGTATAGTTAACTGACCTGAAACCGCATTGTAATCAATCGAATTCATGCCACTGTTCGATTTGAAGAAATCGATTTTTTCCTGCATAACCTTGATAAGATTCTGTGAATAAATCTGGTTCGGTAAGGATTTATCACTAACCTCATACAGACGGTCAAAGGAAAGATTCTGACACACCCCTTTCAATGTGTGCGCACTGCGGAAAGCATCTTCATAATTTTTATTTTCCAATGCCTGTTTTAACTGTAGATAACTCTGGTCTTCAAGGAACTTTAATGTAAATCTCTGAATCAGTGCTTCGCTGTGAAGGCGTCCCAAAACAGCCTCATAGTTTCCTCCGATAGCTTTATAGCACTCCTGCATTGTCATCTTTTAGCCCTGTCAATTGTATTCCACTAATTCATGAACCTCTGCTAATCATTATGAACATACCTTAAAATCGTTTTTATAACTTCCTCAATCACAATCGGCTTTGACAAATGTGCATTCATTCCTGCATCCAGTGATGCCTGAACATCTTCAGCAAATGAATTGGCTGTCATTGCTATAATAGGAATGTTTTTTCCATCCGGTCTGTCATTCATCGCCCTGATTGCTTTTGCCGCTTCATAACCGTTCATTTCAGGCATCATGACGTCAGATACTATCAGATTTATATCTTCTTGGATCATAACTTCCACTGCCTCTTTTCCATTGGTAGCAGTATAGATGTTATACCGGTTGGACAGTATATTTTTTAAGAGTAGGAGTAAGTCCGGGTTGTCTTCTACAACGAGCAGATTGTATGCTGTTCCATTTTCGGTAAGTTCTTCCTCTACATCATTGATTTGAGATATTTCATTTTGCAGTTTTTTCTCATTACATTCTTCTTCGGTGTAGTCAGAGGCATTAATGGGAATCTGTATGATGAAGTTGACTCCTTCTTCGGGGTGATTTTCTACTGTAATTTCGCCTTTATGCAGATTCACGAGGTCTTTGACCAGCGAAAGTCCTATGCCTGTACCTGTCGTTTTGAATTTTCTGAAATCCCCATCGTAGAAGCGCTTGAATAAGTTTTTCATGGCTTTTTCAGAAAGCCCGTTTCCATTATCGCTGACAGAGATGCGAGCATATTTTTCTTCTTGATAGGATAAGGAAACTATCACAGAAGCTCCTTCCTTGTTGTATTTTAGCGCATTGGACAGTAAATTGTATAGTATTTTATCCAATTTGTCGGCATCAAAATAAGTTTCCTTTTCAAGAGTATCGTCAATGAAACTAATGTTTATCTGCTTTTTTTTCATGAGTGGCTGGAAGCTCTCTATATTTTGTGATATGAAATGTGACAGGTTCTGTTTGGAAACTTGCAATTGCAAATTGCCTGTTTCGGCTTTCCTAAATTCTAATATCTGTTGGATGAGTCTTATTAATCTGTTGGTATTGGTTACTATGACCTCATACTCTCGTTGGGGAACGAGTTTGTGAATCTCCTCCATGGCAGCTGCGATGATGGTGATGGGAGTAAATAATTCATGTGTGATATTTGTAAAAAAACGTAGTTTTGCTTGGTTCAGTTCATCATTCTTCTCCCGTTCTATTTGCTGTATGCGGACCTCGGTTTGTAGTTTTAGGCGCTGTTTGGCGGAACGGTAGAAATATAGTATGACCAACAAAATTAGTAGGCTGTAAAGTGCGTATGCCCACCAGGTTTTCCACAATGGAGGAATGATTGTTATTTCCATATTTCGCGTCATTTCATTCCAATTTCCATATTCATTCGTAGATTTTAATTTGAAATGATAAGTACCGGCGGAAAGATTCGCATAGTGTGCAAATCGTTTGCTTGCTGTAGTATATTGCCATTCTTTATCATACCCCTCCAGTTTGTAGGCATATCTTACCTTGTTGGGGGTGGTGAATACCATAGGAGCAAATTCGATTGTAAAGTTTGAGTAATTATGTGGAATTCTGACCTGACTGGAGAAACCGGGAATTAACGGGCATATCTTTTTTTGCTCAATGGAGTCCAAAGAAGAAATTGAATGATTGTCGAGTTTCAGATCGGTGATAAAAACTTCATTACTTCTTTCAGGAGTGTTTATTTCTGAAGAAAAAAAATGAATATATCCTTGATGAGTGCCAAAATAGATTTCTCCTTCTTCTGTTTGAGTTACTGCACCCGGCAGGAATGTATTGTCAGGAAGACCGTTGCTTTTGTTGTACAACCTGAAACTTGAGTTTTTAAGATTCTTGGACGGATAAAACCGAATGAGACCTATGTTGCTTCCTAACCATAGAGTACCTTCTTCATCTTCGGTGATACTCACAATCAGGTCAGTTGGAAAATCAGTTACTTGATTGATGGAAATGAATTTATCCTCCGTTTCGTCATAAGTGCATAGCCCTCCGCCATCTGTACCAACCCAGATGTTTTTGTCTCTGTCTTGATACAGATATTTTATGTTTGATGCAGGTGATAACCCATTTTGGATGTTATATCTTTTTGTGTTTTTCGCTTTTAGAGTTGCTGGGTCGATGATTATTTGGACAATGCCTTCGGAAGTTGTTCCTGCCCAGATGGTGTTGCTATTGGTTTGGATGAGGGTGTTAAAGTCATTGTCTTCTTGTAGTGTCAATACTTCTTGTTGATTGTTGGCTTCTTGATGGCAAATGAATCTTTTCCCTGCAATCCAGTATCCTCCAAAATTAGATTCAATAATTTGATAGATCGGTCGTTGGAGTATGGCTCTATGATTAATCTTCGTGGGAGATTGGTGAGGATGTTTGGGATTATATACATATAATCCGCTTTGTGTTCCTAGAAGGATGTGCCCATTTACAGAAGACTGTATCATAGAGTGAATTCGAGTGAAATTGTTAATATCAGAGAGCCAGTCGATATTTTGATGTATTGTTATTTCTCCCGTTAGGGTATTTTGAATAGCTAGTCCGCTTGTCCCGATCCCTGTCCATATTTGTTTTTGTTTGTCAATGAGCAAACTCCTAATAGAGTTGGATTGAGACTTTTGATATACTTCCGGCATTTTGTTAGCTTGAAAGCCTAAGTATTTGGTTTTGACATAACAGATCCCTCCTCCTAAAGTACCCACCCAGATATTTCCTTGCTTGTCATTAATTAAAGCATCTACTTCGTTGAATGGAAGTGCATTAGGACGATTTGATGGGTATATGTTATTCCATCTGATTGAATCTTTCTGAGGAGATATCTGAGTAATGCTGATTCCTTTTCTTGTTCCAAACCATAGGGTTTTTGTATCGGGGTTTTCAGTAATTGAATAAATGTAATTATCTGAAATCTTATTGTGAGCATCTTCAGAAGAAAAAGTTGTCCAACTTAGTGTTTCCAGATCATAAGGATTATGCAATAGCATAATTCCTTTTCCAAAGCTACCTACCCAAATACGATGCTGTGAATCTTCAAAAATAACGTGCGCCGAGTTATATTCATTTATTGGAGGATATTTAATCCATTTTTTATCCTTTTTTGAATATCTATGTAATCCACCAGACCAAGTTCCTGCCCAAATATCTCCTTTACTATCTACAAACATTCCCCTGATCATTTTATTTAGTATTTTAATGCATGAGTCATTTTTAAGATAATAGTTGTATAATCCGCTGTCTGTTCCTATCCATATTTCCTGATCCGTAGTTTCAACAATGCTGGCAATGTAATTCTTACTAAAATAAGAGCATTGGCTCTTTTTTATTTTTCCGGTTCTTTTATTCAAAATGTTTAAACCCTCATTGGTTCCGATATACAGATTTTTCTGACTATCTTCTTTCAAACAAGTAATTCTGTTGTGAGTGAGTAAATTGAAATTATAGACATTAGAGCGGTATTCTGTGAGATCATAGCCGTCAAATTGGTATAGTCCCCCGGTTGTGGCAATCCAAATGAAGCCATCACTATCTTGATAAAGGCTTAATATTTCATTATTCGGCAAGTTTTCTAAATGCGACACTTTCTCAAATTGAAAGTTGAAAGTTTCTTGCGAATAGGCCTTGTGCCACAACGTAATTATTGCAAAAATGGACAATAACAATATTTTCATAGCATAATACTGAAATATAATCTCAGACAAAGGTATTATAATTTAGCCGAATTGCTCCGCTTTATTTAGTTAAAAACGCTTGGGTTAGTTTTTGATTGCTTGCATTATTTCTTTTTGAATTTTATCTTTTTTCCATAATGGTTCGTCACAGGAAAGGCAATATGCTTTTAAGGCACTTGCCAATTGCTTTATGCTTTTTCGGTGTTTTTCTGACGGGTATAGGTTCACCATTTCATCCGGATCTTTTTTCAGATTGAATAGAACGGGGCATTCTTTTTCACCTGCCGAAAAGATTAACTTGAAATTTCCGTCAGTAATCGCTATCCACTTTTGTCCTTTGAATACGGCAATGTTTCCATCTGATTTTTTTTTGCCCGTAATGAAATCACTTTGGTTTTTTCCATGGTAATTTTGCTTTAAGGGAATATCCAGAAGTCCTAAGAGGGTGGGTGTAAAATCAGCATTACTCATCGTAGTGTTTACGATGCTTCCTTGAGCTATTTTTGAGGGATATACCCAAATGTAGGGTATTTTTGCGGAAGCTTCGAATGGTACGGACTTGTTATCTCTGGCGTGTTCTCCCAACAAGTCTCCATGGTCGGCTGTGAAAATAATGATTGTATTCTCGTTTAATCCTTCTGATTCCAGGAACCTGCTGATTTTTCCTATGTTGTCGTCAATGCATTTCACCATTCCGAAATATTGAGCCATGCCTCCTTTGTTCCCGGCGTCTATAATTGTTTTTTTGTTCTTTTGAGCCCATGAAGGCATTTCCGACGTATTTGCTTCGGCAGAATGAGGATGGAGAAATTTCATATCAGTATACATGCGGTCGTAGGGTGGTCTGACCATATTAGGACCATGAGGATCGGGAATCGATAAAAAGCAGCAGAAAGCTCCTTCTCGTTCTCTCCGCATAAAATCTATGGCTTTGTCCGTTAGGAAGTCTGTTGTGAAGCTTTGCTCGTCGGCATTGGACAAGGCATTTTCAGCGGGTTTGCCTTGAGCATTGAAACCTGCTACAATTGGTTTTCCTTCTTCTACACCCAGTTTTTTCCAGTGTCCCCGGTTGTACATATAAAGATTGTCCGCGAATCCGAATTTCCGTGAAGGGGTCCACCCCGGTTTGGCATTACCGTCCAGATGCCACTTTCCAAAATAGCCGGTTGCGTACCCTTGGGCTGCCAGTGTCTCTGCGAAAGTCACCATTTCATCTTTCATCGGTATATTGTTGGTGTGGACACCTGTCGTTTGCGGATACATGCCGGTCATGAATGAAGAACGTGATGGCCCGCTGACCGGATTAGTGGCATAACAGTTTAGGCAGAGTGCGCCTCGGTGCGCCAAAGCGTCAATATGGGGTGTCTCGACCACATTGCCTTTTCCCCAAGGGAAGGCTTGGTTAGCAGATAATTGCTCGCGATAGCATCCCAATGTCCTGAAGTTGTGTTCGTCCGTCATGATTATAAGTACATTCGGGCGTTCTTGAGCCATCAGTGAATTTACTGAAATGAAAGTGCCCACCAAACTGTATAATTTTGCTAAAATATTATTATTCATGGTTTTATATTATTAAAGAAAGGGACACGATGTCCGCCTTCGAATCTTTATCATGTTTTCCTGAGTGGCCTGCATCGGAGTATGAACAGCATTGGATGCCAGATGCTTTATAAACGGCTGTTGTTTTCTGCTTTGCTAATGTAGTCGTTTGCCGCATCAGCCAAAACGTTGGTCATGTAACCGTTGAAATTCAGCTGTTCTTCGTTCACTTGCAAGTTGTGCGTACTTCCCGGTTTATCATCTTTCTCCTTTTTTAAATTCTGATTGCAAATGTCGCAAACATTCTTTAATTGCAGGTTGAATATCCTGTCAATGAGGATGAAATTTAGCGCATGTTTAAGTTCGGTTCGTCATTTGTCTGATTTGTGCTTTTGAAGAGGTTAAGGGGATTGTTATCTCTTGCGACATATCAACTCCGTACCTGCTCCGTCGTTGGATAGAGGTGGAAAATTGAATCAATTAGGGTGAAGATTGTCTTAATTTTCTGCTGTAGTGCCGTTTGAAGACTTATTTGAACTCTTTTTAAACGTAATTTAGCTTAGTGTTTTTTTTCTTTGTGAAATGAGAGCTTCTGAAAAATGCTTTTATTTTTTTATGTGTCAGAAAGATGAAGGATATCATGTATGGGGATTTTTGTGGACGGAAGACTATATGAAGATTTATTATGATGGCATATTCAAAGTTCAGTATGCTACGGATAGGTGGGTGGTACGTGCCAATGAGTATCTATGGTTGTCGGATGGTGCTGCGTTTGGCGAGGAAGGTGATGAGTATTTTGTGAATCGGCCGTTGGGACACCTCAGCGGTAAGATCTATACTTTTTTGAAGGATAAGCTTGTGGTTAAAGCATCCTCACCTGTTTGTTTTTATCAGTTGTATGAGTTGTTTGGAAATTGCCTGCAACACATCCGCCTCGGCGAATGCAGGTTTTCCTATGAAGTCGATACATCAGGCTTATCAAGCGGGATATATATTGAGAGGCACGTTTGAAGATGCTTTCGAAAGTGCTGTGAAATTTGTGTTATAAGGGTTTTGATTGTTATATTAAAAGTTATAAAGTTATGCTGAAGAAATATTGGAAACAATGTATGGCAGGTGTGATGGTGGCTATACTGACAGGTTGTTCGCAAGAGCGTCCTACGGAATATGAGGGATGGGATCTTGTATGGCACGATGAGTTCAATAAAGATGGTGTCCCTGATTCGGCGTTTTGGAGTTTCGAAGAAGGTTTTGTACGCAATAAGGAGCTTCAGTGGTATCAGGCTGGGAATGCGGTTTGTAAGGATGGGGTCTTGATTATAGAGGGAAGAAAAGAACGGATAAAAAATCCTGACTATGATTCGGAGAGTAGCTCATGGAGGACAAATCGGGAGTTTGCGGAATACACTTCGGCATCCATCCGAACTCGTGGAAAACAGGAATTTTTGTATGGACGTTTTGAAATGCGAGCCAAAATTCCGGTTGTCTCGGGTGCTTGGCCGGCCTTTTGGATGTTAGGTACACAAAATTCTTGGCCTTCGTGTGGTGAAATAGATATTATGGAATATTATCGAATAGGCGGAGAACCTCATATTTTAGCCAATGCGGCATGGGGGGCAAAGAGGGGAGATGTACCAGAATGGAATAGCGCAAAATTGCCTTATAGCAAGTTCACAGCTAAAGATATTGACTGGGCTGGGAAGTTTCATATATGGCGTATGGACTGGGATCAGGAATTTATTCGTTTGTATCTCGATGATGAGCTGTTAAATGAGATTCCGCTCTCGAACACAGTGAACGGGAGCGTGGGCAAATTTATTAATCCTTTCAAAACGCCACATTTCATTTTATTGAATTTGGCTATGGGTGGCAATGGAGGCGAGGTGAATGAGGATTTACTGCCTATGCGCTATGAAATAGACTATGTGCGCGTTTATCAAAAGAAACAAGAACCTTATACTGCGTTTCATCCCGGACAGATATGGGAAGATACTGAAGGGGTGCATATCAATGCTCATGGCGGTGGTGTTCTCTATCATAATGGAACTTATTATTGGTATGGTGAGCACAAGAGTGAACATACCAGTTCGGCGTTGGTGGGTGTCAGAGTGTATTCTTCTACTGATTTGTATAATTGGAAAAATGAAGGGGTGGCACTTCCGGTGATGCCTGAAGGCAGTGGGCATAAGATAGAGAAAGGATGTGTCATTGAACGCCCTAAAGTAATATATAATGAGAAGACAAAGAAATTTGTGATGTGGTTCCATCTGGAACTCAAAAGGCATGGATATGCTGCTGCTGAATATGGAGTAGCGGAAAGCGATACGCCGACAGGTCCTTTCCATTTTCTTTATGCCAGTCGGTCATGCCCTGATGTATGGCCTCAAAACATGACGGAGGCGGAGATTGCCAAAGCCAAATCATTTAAGGATTTCAACCGTAAAAACGGTAATTGGAAGCAAAGCGTGAAGGATGGAATGTGTGTGGCCCGTGATCTGAAAACTGGACAGATGGCGCGCGACATGACGCTGTTTGTAGATGAAGACGGCAAAGCTTATCACATTTTTTCTTCAGAAGAAAACCATACCTTGCACATTGCAGAATTGACAGATGATTATCTGTATCATACAGATAAGTATGTTCGCATATTACCTGCCGGTCATAATGAGGCCCCAGCTGTATTTAAGAAAGACGGAGTTTATTGGATGATAACTTCTGGATGTACAGGATGGAAGCCTAATGCGGCTCGCTTGTCGAAAGCAACAAGCATCTGGGGTCCTTGGGAGAGTTTGCCGAATCCTTGTGTAGGTGAGGGGGCTGACATTACGTTCGATTCTCAAAGTACTTTTATTCTGCCCGTAGAAGGCAAGGAGAATTCATGGATATTTATGGCCGACCGTTGGCGTCCGAAGAATCCTATTGATGCACGCTACATCTGGTTGCCTATTATCTTTGAAGATGAAAAACTGGTTTTAAAGTGGATGGACGAATGGAATCTGTCATCTGTAACCAAGTGTTTGTCTAAGTGATTGTTTGTCAAAGTATAGGGATGAGTGTTATATTATTACAAAGATATGAAAGTTCGTTTTTTATTAGGGGTGGCGGCAGCTTCTCAATTGGCGTTGACTGTAAATGCGGCCGAGCCTGAAAAGCTTCCCAATATAGTTTTTGTGTTGGTAGATGATATGGGAATCGGTGATGTGAATTGCTATTTTGAGCAATCTAAAATTAAGACTCCTCATCTGGATGAATTAGCCTCGAAGAGTTTGCAGTTTATGCAACACTATTCAGGTTCCACGGTCAGTGCGCCTTCCCGGTGTTGCCTGATGACGGGGAAGCACACTGGCAATGCTTACGTGAGAGGAAATAAGGGGATTGTTAGTGAGAAAGGCCGTTTTGACCTGCACCTGCCAAAAGAAGAAATTACGGTTGCCGAATTGCTGAGAGGTAAAGGATATGCTACGATGTGTGTAGGGAAATGGGGGTTGGGCGGACCGGGAACTTCGGGAAGTCCGGTCAACAAAGGGTTTGATTATTTTTTCGGCTATCTGTCACAATCGGAGGCTCATCGTTATTATCCGGAGTATCTGTATGAGAATGAAAAGAAGGTGCAGCTTAACAAGAAGGTGTACAGTCATTTTTTGATTATGGAGAAAGGACTTGAGTTCATTAAGAAACAGAAAAATGGGCAGCCTTTCTTTGCCTATTTTGCTATAACTCCTCCTCATGCCGATTTGGATTACCCGGATCTGAGCCAGTATGAAGATTCGTTTGAGGAAACTCCTTTTGTCAACAATCAAAAGAAAGGTGGTTTCAAGAGCCAGGCAAAACCTAAAGCTGCCTATGCAGCCATGGTGAGTGAAATAGACGCAAATGTAGGACAAATTATCGCATTACTGAAAAAGAAACAAGTGTGGGATAATACGATTTTTATTTTTTCGTCTGATAATGGAGTGCATCATGTGGGTGGGCATGATCCCGATTTTTTCGACAGCAATGGACCTTTTAGAGGGTATAAGCGAGATTTATATGAAGGAGGCGTCCGCACTCCATTCATTGTCTCCTGGCCGGAAGTGATTAAGGAGCATCGGAAAACTTCACATATTGCCACTTTTTGGGATTTTCTTCCTACTGTCTGTGAAATAGCGGACATTGAGATACCCGGAAATACGGATGGACTTTCTTATTTGCCTACTCTTTTGAACCGGGAGCGGCAACAGCGGGAGCATGATTTCGTCTATTATGAATTTTATGAAGAAGGAGGAAAACAGTCCATTCTGAAAGATGGCTGGAAATTGGTGCGTCTGAACCTTTCTAAACCGGAGAAATTGAAAGAGGAACTCTATTACTTGCTGGATGATATAGGAGAGGCTAAAAATCTGATAGGCGTTAATTCGGAAAAAGCGGATGAACTGCGAAAGCTTGCAATGGAGCAACATACAGAGAGTATTAATTTTAAATGGGAAAAATAAGCGGACCTTTAAATAGTAAAACAAAATGGAAATAAGAGATAAAGTTTGGATGTCGATGGGAATGATGGTTTCGGCCGTTTCTTTGCATGCGGTGGCTGATAACGTGGTGGTCTCAGAAAAAAGAGTTAGAGATGAGCGACCTAATATCGTATGGTTTCTTGCAGAAGATCTTTCTTCGCAATATCTGGCGTTATTCAATGATGGAAAGGGAGCGGTTACGCCCAATTTGGAGCGTTTGTCCAGAGGAGGCTTGATTTATACCAATGCCTATAGCAATGCACCGGTCAGTTCAGCTGCCCGTACTACTTTGATTACCGGATGCTATGCTCCGCGTTTTGCCGGGAGCCTGCACCGGAAACTGCAAGAAATGCCGATGCCTGAGGACTTACGTATGTTTCCTACTTATTTGCGGCAGAGCGGATATTATACCTGTAATGCTTCCAAGACAGATTATAATGTAGTGTTTGATCAGGGGGCATGGGATCAGAAGAAAGGAGACTTGGAATCATGGCGCAATCGTCCGGATAAGAACCAACCATTCTTTTATCAGCGTAACAATACTGTATCGCATGAATCTTGTCTCCATTTTGGCGCTAAAGCATTAGAGGATAAAAAGACGAAGAATGATCCCAAGAATGTTTATATTCATCCCAGCCTTCCTGATACGGAGTTGATGCGCTATACATATGCTACATTTTATGATCGTATTCAGGAGGCGGATAATGAATTAGGACGTTTAGTAGAGATGTTGCGTGAAGACGGAGTGCTGGATAACACCTTTATCTTCTTCTTTGGAGACAATGGTGGCTCACTTCCGGGCACAAAAGGGTATACAGGCGATATCGGTATTCATGTGCCGTTGGTGGTTTATGTGCCTGAGAAGTGGAGGGAAAAGATAGAGCATCCTGTTGGAACACGACAGGATGGTTTGGTATCTTTCATGGATTTTGCTCCAACAACTCTTAATCTGGCTGGCATCGAAATCCCCCGGCAGATGGATGGAATTCCCTTTCTGGGAAAAAATGCCGTGAAAGGGCAGGAGCATGTGTTTGGTTACGGTGATCGTTTTGACGAACTTTACGCTTTTAATCGGGTTATCCGTAAAGGGAAATACCGTTATGCTAGGAATTACCAACCTTATCATACTCGGTCTCTTTATGCTTTCTATAGATATAAGCAGTTGGCATTTCAGGAGTGGAAACGGTTGTATCAAGAAGGTAAGTTGAATGCGGAACAGTCTTCTTTCTTTAAACCTTTTGGGGCTGAGGAATTATATGATTTGGAAAAGGACCCTATGGAACTTCGTAATCTGGCAGTGGAGCCGGCTTTCCGTAAATTGGTGGAAGAGTTGAGAGGGGAACTGAATAGTTATTTGGTGGAGAAGGCAGATTTAGGCTTTTTCCCTGAAACCATTATACTGGAAGAGGCTATGGACAATCCGGACGCTTACGGAAACAGAAATAGAAAGCGCATTGGAACATTCAGAGAGATTGCTGACTTACAGGTGACAAGTTTTGACGATGCAGAGAAACGCCTTAAGCAAGCATTGGAATCGGATGATGTGGTAGAGCGCTGGTGGGGGCTGACTACGTGTGCGGCATTCGGTAAAGAGGCTGAATCGTTGCGGAAAATTGTACGGAAATCTCTTGTGGATAAGCGTAGTTTCATTCGCTCCAGAGGAATGGTGGCTTTGTGCCGCATGGGGGAACATTTCAGTGAACAGGATGTTCATACGGTATTGAACAATGCCGAAACCGGTGCAGAGTCTTTATTGATTCTTAATGATTTTACTTATCTTATCGAAAGCGGGTTGCTTGCCCCCTTCAAGCTTGAAGAAAATGATGTGTTGAAAACTTGTAAAGGGGTGGACTGGCGTGTGAAGTATTTGAAAACTCAATATGAATTTAAATAGAAAGCATAGTATGAAACGTATACCATTATCTGTATTGGCGGGAAGCTGTGTGCTCGGAATGCCGTTGCATGCGCAAAGTGAGAAGCCGAATATTGTATTTATCATGGCTGATGACTTGGGATGGAATGATTTAAGTGTAATGGGAAGCGACTATTATGAAACACCTAACATCGACAAACTGGCTTCCGAAGGTGTACTTTTTGATAATGCCTATGCTGCGGCTGCCAATTCGGCTCCCAGTCGGGCCTGTTTCATGACAGGGCTTTATACGCCACGCCACGGTGTTTACACTGTAAGCCCTTCTGCGAGGGGGGATAAGACGAAGCGAAAACTAATACCTATTGAGAACGCGGAGGATGTTCGTTCTGATTTTGTCACTTTGGGAGAGGCGCTAAAACAACAGGGGTATACCTGCGGGCATGTTGGAAAGTGGCATTTGGGCAGTGATTTGGATGACAGTCACACCGGACCGTTATCTCAAGGGTTCGATTATAATATAGCGGGAGATAGGGCAGGATCACCTTATTCTTACTTTTATCCATATTGTAGAAAGCAGAAATGCCATTTGGGGCTGGATGAAGGCGGGGAAGGTGAATATCTGACCGATAGATTGACAAGTGAAGCCATAAAATTCATGGGACAGCAAAAAAAGGATAAGCCTTTTTTCCTCTATATGGCGCATCACGCGGTACACACACCTTTGAAAGCCCCACAAACTTTAATAGAGAAGTACCAGCAGAAAGCTAAAGGACATTTTCAGACTAATCCGATATATGCAGCTATGGTTGAAAACCTGGATTGGAATGTAGGGCGGTTATGCCATGCACTCGATTCACTGGGACTTTCGGAAAATACGCTGATTGTCTTTTTTTCTGATAATGGAGGCTCGGAACCGGTGACGGATAACTTCCGGCTTCGAGGAGGGAAGGGAACACCGTATGAGGGAGGGAGCAGAGTACCTCTTATAATGAGGTATCCCGGTAAACTGTCTGCCGGAACGGTTGTGTCCGTTCCGATTATCGGAGTTGATTTTTATCCGACTTTAGTCTCCCTTGCCGGAGGTGTCCCAGACTCTGAACTCGACGGAGAAAATATCTTTGATTTATTAAAGAAATCACCTTCTCGTGACCGAGAGATATTCTGGCATTTTCCCGCTTATTTGCAGGGCTATCAAGGGCTCGGTACGGCCTTCCGTGCGACACCTTATTCTACTATTCGTTCTGGAGAGTGGAAGCTGATTTATTACTATGAAGATAAATCCGTAGAGTTGTTTAATCTAAAAGATGATCGGATGGAAACGACTAATCTGAGCGAATTGCAGCCGGCTAAAGTGCGGGAATTGCATGGAAAATTGAGTGCATGGCTGAAGGCTACTCACGCGGATATTCCTGAACGTCTGAATCCTGCATATAGAGGTGACAGATAATATATAGGGAAACCGCATTGGGTCTTAAATCGAGAATAGACTTGTTTTATGCAGAATATGAAATGTCTTTTGAATTAAAATTGAATTAGAAATGGAAGAAATAGAGTGTAAAGGTGTATATGACTGTTTTATTAACCTTTCTGCAATGAATTTCAACCTGAATCTCCTTTGTGTGAGCTATCTTTGCTATCACAAAGTAGGTGCTTTTTATTTAGAATAATATGCCATGAATAAACTTTATTATTTTCTCCCTTTGGGAGCTGTAGCTTGCTCTGCTTGTTCATCTTCAGGCAAGAAGATTCCAGATGAATTTAAAGGTCAACGTCCTAATGTTTTATTGATCTATGCGGATGATATCGGTTATGGTGATTTGAGCTGTAACGGTACTTCTTCGGTACATACTCCTAATGTCGATAAATTGGCATCCGAAGGAATTCGTTTTACCAATGCGCACTGTGCTGCTGCAACAAGTACCCCGTCCCGCTATGCAATGTTGACGGGTGAATATGCTTGGCGCCGTAAAGGCACCGGTATTGCTGCCGGAAATGCAGCCATGATTATCAAACCGGACCGTTATTCTTTGGCGGATATGTTTAAATCTGCGGGGTATCAGACGGGAGTTATTGGCAAATGGCATTTAGGATTGGGAGAAGAAACAGGTACCCAGAACTGGAATGATGTCGTAAGACCGAATCCGGCTGATATAGGCTTTGACTATTCTTATATTATGGCTGCTACGGCAGACCGTACTCCCTGTATGTTTATGGAAAATGGAAAAGGTGTGGGACTGGATCCGAACGATCCTGTATATGTAAGTTATAAGGAAAATTTTCCAGGAGAGCCGACAGGTAAAGATAATCCGGAATTATTGAAACTTCACCCTTCGCATGGGCACGATCAGGCTATTGTAAATGGAATATCACGTATTGGCTACATGAAAGGCGGAGAAAAAGCGCGTTGGCGTGATGAGGATATTGCTGATAGCATTGTCTCACATGCTATTCGATTCTTAGAATGCCAACAGGATGCGGAGAAACCTTTCTTCTTATACCTTGCTACAAATGATATTCATGTCCCCCGTGTTCCTCATGAACGGTTTGTTGGAAAAAGCGGATTGGGCGCTCGTGGTGATGCTTTGCTTTCGTTCGACTGGAGTGTTGGGCAGATTATGGAAACATTGAAACGTTTGGGCTTGGATGAAAATACAATTGTGATATTATCCAGTGATAATGGAGCTGTAATAGATGATGGTTATAAAGATCGGGCGGTAGAACTACTGGGTGAGCATAAAGCTACGGGCGTGTATCGTGGCGGCAAGTATAGTATTTTTGAAGGGGGTACCCGTGTGCCTTGTTTACTGCGTTGGAAAGGGACGGTCGTACCGGGTGTTTCCGACCAGTTGATGAGCCAAGTGGACTGGTTCGCTTCTTTTGCAACCATGTTGGGAGTCCAGGTTCCTCAAGATGGGGCACCGGATAGTAAGAGCTATTTAGATTCATGGTTGTGCGCTACAGAGAAAGGACGTGACTTTGTAGTACAGCAGAATTTGCAAAACAATCTTGCCATTACTGACGGGGAATGGAAGTATATTCCTGCAGCAAAAGGAGCAGCAATAAATAAACAAACGAATACAGAATTAGGAAATCTGCCTAAGAAAGATCAACTTTATAATTTGAAAAGCGATCCGGGAGAGCGAGAGAACGTAGTGGATGCACATCCGGATTTAGCAGAAAAACTGAGAGCGAAGTTGACTAAGGTGATAGAAAGCGGAGTTTATTATAATAAATAAGTTGTAAACGAATATAATATGAAGACCAATAGAATGAAATGCTTTTATGCAATCCCAGCTTTACTGGGAGCTTGTACAATAACTGGCTACGCACAAAATACTACAGAACGTTTGCCCAATGTGATTTATATCATGGCTGATGATTTGGGCATTGGTGATTTGGGATGTTATGGTCAAAAACTTATTAAAACTCCGGCTGTTGACGGGTTGGCTAAGGCGGGCGTGAGATTCTCTCAACACTATGCCGGATGTACGGTAAGCGCTCCCTCTCGTTGCGTTTTGATGACTGGGAAGCATACAGGGCATTCTTTTGTTCGTGGAAATAAGGGGGTAACGGATACGGAAGGTCATAAATTTGATTTTCCTTTGGCGGATGTGGAGTTGACGGTTGCTGAAGTTATGAAGCGGAAGAATTATGCTACTGCCTGTATCGGTAAATGGGGATTGGGAGGCCCGAAAACAGAAGGGCATCCTAATAAACAGGGGTTTGACTACTTTTTTGGTTATTTGGGACAGGCTAATGCCCACCGCTATTATCCGGAATTTCTGTTTGAGAATGAAAAAATGGTTGATTTGGATAAGAAGGTATATTCGCATGATTTAATTATGGAGAAAGCTTTGTCTTTTATAGAACAGAATGCAGAGCAGCCGTTTTTCCTTTATCTGTCACCGACGATACCGCATGCCGATCTTATATTGCCGGATAATCAATTGGGAGAATATGATGGAAAGTTCGTAGAAACCCCCTTCAAGGGAGGCGGATATGTGGCGCAACCCAAGCCTCGGGCAACGTTTGCTGCTATGGTCACTCGCCTTGACCGGGATGTGCAGAGAGTATTGGATCTGTTGGAGAAAAAGGGACTCACTGACAATACGATCGTAGTCTTTACATCCGATAATGGAACTCATCAGGAAGGCGGGCATGATCCGCGATATTTTAAGAGCAACGGAGGATTTAGGGGCGTAAAGCGGGATTTGTATGAAGGTGGTATACGTACGCCTTTCATTGTGAGTTGGCCGGGAGTGATAGAACCGGGTACGGTCAGTTTCCATGTGTCAGCATTTTGGGATTTTCTGCCCACTATGTGTGAACTCATAGGTGAAAAGGTGCCTGCCGGATTGGATGGTATCTCTTATCTACCGACGCTGACTGGTTCCGGAAGCCAGAAACAACACGATTATCTGTATTGGGAATTCCATGAACAAGGCGGTAAGCAGGCGGTTTTGCGTAATAATTGGAAGCTGATTCGTTTGCAGGTAGATAATCCGGCAAAAACGCGTTTGGAACTTTATAATCTGAGTTCAGACCCTATGGAAGTGATGGATGTAGCAAAACAATACCCTGAAATTGTTGAGACGTTGGAAAAGTTAATGAATAAGGCTCATATTTCCAGTGAATTATATCCGTTTAAAACAGAAAAGAAGTAAGGTGAACTGATGCTAAGAGGATTATTGTTTTTTGTTTTGGCAGTATGTGTCTTATCGGCTGTTGCGCGTGAACAGATTCCATTGACGGCATGGAAATTTCATTTGGGTGATATCTCTGGAGCCTTTCAACAGAACTTCGATGACCGGGATTGGACAGAAGTGCACGTACCCCATGATTGGGCTATAAATCAGCCGTTTGATATGCGCATTGATATGCAATCGGTTCAGGTTCTTGAAGATGGTGATAAAGCGCCTAAGATGCGTACGGGACGTACGGGAGCTTTACCTGCATTCGGAGTGGGGTATTACCGTACAGATATTATTTCGGAACCCTCTATGATTGGCAAAAGAATACGGGTGGAATTTGATGGTGCCATGAGTTTATCCAAGGTCTATCTGAATGGACAATATGTTGGTGAATGGCCTTATGGTTATTCTTCCTTTGCGTTTGATTTGACGGATAAATGGAATTATGGAGGTAAGAATGTTTTGGCGGTTCGTTTGGAGAATAAAACGGAATCTTCTCGTTGGTATTCTGGAGCCGGTCTGTATCGTCATGTTCGTTTGGTTGTCACAAATCCTGTGTGTATTGGTCATTGGGGAACATTTGTTACGACTCCTGAGGTAACGGAGCGGAAGGGAAAGGTACATGTGGCTACCCGGATAGAGAATCACACGGGTGAACTGCAAAATGTCCATCTTGAAAATCTTATTCTAAATGCGCAAGGTGAAATCGTAGCGCAAAAAAGCATTAGAAAAAGTCTTAAGAGCGTAGACGACATCTTTGAGCATGATTTGGCGGTATCCCGCCCTTTGCTTTGGAACGTAGATACTCCCCATTTATATCAGTTGATTTCTAATATATATGTGAATAGTGAACTGGTAGATACGCATGTGACTGGTTTTGGTTTCCGTACCATACGTTTTGATGCTAATAAGGGCTTTTTTCTAAACGGTAAGGCTGTAAAGTTGAAAGGGGTTTGTTTGCATCATGATTTGGGACCTTTAGGTGCGGCTGTAAATACGCGGGCTATAGAACGGCAATTGGAAATTATGAAAGAAATGGGATGTAATGCGATCCGGACCTCTCATAATCCTCCGGCACCCGAGTTGCTTGATTTATGCGATCGTATGGGGATTTTGGTCCAGGTGGAGGCTTTTGATGAATGGAGAATTGGTAAAAATAAGAATGGTTATCATCTTTATTTTGATGAATGGGCCGAACGTGATTTACAGTCGCTGGTGCGCCGTGACCGGAATCATCCTTCCATAATCATGTGGAGTATAGGTAATGAAATTCGCGAGCAGGGGAAAGAGAACGGTGCTAAGGTAGCTCGTGCGCTTGCTGAAATTTGTCATCGAGAAGATCCGTCCCGTCCCGCTACCGCTGGTTTCAACGGGCATGTTGCGGCGATAAAGAATGGTTTGGCCGAGGCTGTGGATTTAGTCGGTTTCAATTATAAGCCTCATGATTACAAGAAGCAGCATAAGGCTCATCCTAATTTTATTATTTATGGGAGTGAAACGGCTTCTACAGTCAGTAGCCGTGGTGAGTATAAGTTTCCAGTAGAGGAGAGGCGAGGGGCCTATTATGAAGATTATCATGTTTCTTCTTATGATCTGGAGTATCCCAACTGGGCTTCTACTCCTGATACGGAATTTGAACAGCAAGATGATTGCGAATTCATCCTCGGTGAGTTTGTCTGGACTGGTTTTGATTATTTAGGTGAACCTACCCCGTACAATGCGGGTACTCCGGCACGTAGTTCTTATTTTGGTATTGTTGATCTGGCTGGTATGAAAAAGGACCGTTTTTATCTTTATCAAAGTAAGTGGAGTAATAAGCCTGTGTTGCATCTGCTTCCACATTGGAACTGGGAAGAACGAATGGGACAGTCTGTGCCGGTTTTTTGCTATACGAATTATCTGAAAGCTGAATTATTTGTAAACGGTAAAAGTATGGGAATGAAAGAAAAGAATCGACTGGATAAGTACGAACGCTATCGTTTGATGTGGAAAGATGTGATCTATCAGCCTGGGGAGTTAAAGGTGGTGGCATATGATGAAGCGGGTATACCTGTTGACAGCACTTGTGTAAAGACTGCCGGTCCCACTTATCGTCTGCGTGCCACAGTTGATCGCAGGGAAATAAGCGCCGATGGAAAAGATTTATCCTATGTGATGGTTGAAGTAGTAGATAAAGAAGGAAATTTATGCCCTAAAGCGGATAATTTGCTTTTCTTTGATGTAGAAGGAAAAGCTTCCTTGAAAGCTGCTTGTAATGGTGATCCTACAGATCATACTCCTTTTTTTTCTCCTTATATGCGTGTTTTTAATGGGAAGTTAATGTTGATAGTAGAAGCTGCCGAGAGTGCCGGACAGGCCACGTTAAGGGCATATGGTGGTCATCTGCTTCCTGTTATTGAAAAAATAAATGTAATTAATAAATAATGCTATGATGAATATGTTTTCTGTAGGCAGATTAATTCTGCCTTTAGGATTGGCTGCTTTTTCATCTCAACTTCATGCACGTGGGACGGAACGTCCAAATGTTATTTTTATTCTAGCCGATGATTATGGCTGGAATGACTTGAGTTGTATGGGAAGCAAATATTATGAGACTCCTAATCTGGATCGTCTGGCAAAGCATGGAATCAAGTTTACCAATGCTTATGCGGCTTGTCAAGTTTCGAGCCCTTCGCGTGCCAGTATTATGACCGGGAAATATACACCACGTCATGGCATTACCGACTGGATTGGCGAAAAGTCCGGTGAAGACTGGCGTACTATGAAACGCCATAGCAAATTGCTTCCGGCCGATTATACATGGAATCTTCCTGCTGAAGAGTATACTTTGGCTGAATGCCTTCGCGACAATGGGTATACTACTTTTATAGCCGGAAAATGGCATTTAGGTGAAAAAGGCTCGTGGCCCGAAGATCATGGATTTGAAATAAACAAAGGTGGCTGGAGCAATGGCAGCCCTAAAGGAGGATATTTCGTGCCTTACCAGAACCCAAAATTATCGGACGGACCTGCCGGTGAAAATTTATCTATGCGGTTGAGTAATGAAACGGTGGAATTTATGCGTGAGCATAAGAAAAAGCATAAGAAAAAGCCATTTTTTGCTTATCTTTCTTTTTATGCAGTACATGGTCCGATTCAAACCACTCAAGAGAATTGGGACTACTTCAGAAATAAAGCAGAGAAATCAGGTATAAAGGAAAGTGGTTTTGTAGTAGATCGCACTTTGCCTGTTCGTCAAACGCAAGATAATCCGGTCTATGCAGGACTTATCAAGCAAATGGATGATGCTGTCGGTGTGGTTTTGGATGCCATAGAAGAGATGGGACTTGATGAGAATACCTTGATTGTCTTTACGAGCGATAATGGTGGGGTTACTTCGGGTGATGCCTATTCTTCCTCATTACTTCCTCTGCGTGGAGGAAAGGGACGACAGTGGGAAGGCGGCATTCGTGTCCCTTTGTTGATGCAATATCCCGGATGTGCTACTGATACAGTTTGTGATATTCCGGTAATCGGTACGGATTTTTATCCGACAATACTTGATTTTGCGGGGCTGACGGCATTACCCGAACAGCATATGGATGGCGTGAGCCTGATGCCCGTGGTTAAAGATGGAAAGGTACCGGAACGCTCGTTATTCTGGCATTATCCGCATTATGGAAACCAAGGTGGTGAGCCTTCATCCATCATTCGGAGAGGAGATTGGAAATTGATTTATTATTATGAAGACCGGCATTGTGAGTTATATAATTTGGCGATGGATATAAGCGAGAGTGAACCTCTTAATATTCAGTATCCGGAAAAGGTTAAAGAATTGAAAACTTTACTTGATGCTTGGTTGATTGAAGTGAACGCTAAAATACCGGTGGCGGATTTCGAATATGATCCTCAGAAAGAAACTAGGGTAAAGCGAGAGTGGCGGACTACTGTATTGCAGAAGCAGGAAATGTTTCGTAAACAAATGCTTTCTCCTGATTGGAAGCCTAATAATAACTGGTGGGGAAGTATGGTTACTGTAGATTGAAAAGAGTATGAATGCAACAATAATGCCTTTTTCGCATCCACTATACGTCATGTTGAAACCTGTGGGTGCCGTTTGTAATCTTGCATGCGACTATTGCTATTATCTTGAAAAGTCTAATCTTTATAAAGAATTGCCTAAGCATGTAATGAGTGAAGAACTGCTGGAAAAGTTTATCGAGCAGTATATGAATTCCCAAACGGTGCCTCAGGTTCTTTTCACCTGGCATGGTGGGGAGACGCTGATGCGTCCTATTTCTTTTTATAAGAAAGTCTTGGAACTCCAAAAAAAGTATGCTCGGGGACGTACAGTTGATAACTGCATACAAACGAACGGCACTTTGCTTACTGATGAATGGTGCGAGTTTTTTCGTGAGAACAATTGGCTGGTTGGTGTTTCTATAGATGGACCTCAGGAGTTTCATGATGAATATCGACGTAACAGGCAGGGCTTACCTTCTTTTGTAAAAGTAATGCAAGGCATAAGTTTGCTGAAGAAACACGGTGTTGAATGGAACGGGATGGCTGTGGTTAACGATTATAATGCGGATTATCCTTTGGAGTTTTATCACTTTTTTAAGGAGTTGGATTGCCATTATATTCAGTTTGCTCCTATTGTGGAACGTATTTTTTCTCATCGTGACGGTCGTCATTTGGCTTCATTGTCTCAAGAGTGTGAGGTGGAACTTGCTGATTTTTCGGTGACACCGGATCAATGGGGCAATTTCTTATGTACAATTTTCGATGAATGGGTACGTGAAGATGTGGGGCGCTTTTATATCCAGTTGTTCGACTCCACCTTGGCCAATTGGATGGGTGAACAACCTGGAGTTTGCACAATGGGGCGAAACTGCGGCCATGCGGGTGTGATAGAATTTAACGGGGACGTATATTCATGTGACCACTTTGTATTTCCAGAATATAAATTAGGGAACATACGTACTCAAACGTTGATTGAGATGATGTATAGCGAGCGTCAGAACGCTTTTGGTCGGATGAAGTATGAGTCATTACCAATACAGTGCAAAGAATGTGAGTTTCTGTTTGCCTGCAATGGTGAATGTCCCAAGAATCGTTTCTGTAAAACGTCCTCCGGTGAAGAAGGTTTAAATTATTTGTGCCGAGGATATTATCGCTTCTTTAAACATGTTGCTCCCTATATGGATTATATGAAGAATGAATTAATGCATGAACGTGCGCCGGCAAATGTAATGCTCTTGGCAGATGAAATGAAGAACACTATTTCTATTAAGTGACGATTACAATGCTTGTCTCTTTATGAAGATGCTAATGGTATGTGCCTTAACATGTCTAGGAGTATTCTTAAAATAAGAGTGAGACCTTCGGTGAGGACACATATTTGGTTACGGAAATGATAACTAATGCGGTGAAGGGGCTACAGGGTGACAATACAGGACTTGATTTGACCCACGTCGGGGCAGTGGTCAAGCGTTTTGCTGCTTACGCATAGGTTGCCGTAGAGCGTTTAGCCTGTATGAAAATCTCACCGAGGACCTTGGTTGACGAAATTCCTCCACTTTCTGCAAGGCTTTCGTTTGATAACCTTAATAAATAGAGTGAGATAAATGATTTTGAATTTGTAAAAATAGAGATAAGGAGACATAACTATGAGGATATTTTTATTACTTTTGGTTTTATTTTGGGTTTGTGATCCTCAGAGCCGGTGAAGAAAAGATTAATGCTGGTTGGAAATTCAGTTACGTTGACTCTCCGGAGGTTTCCGGAGAGAAGTATGATGATAGTGGTTGGAGAGTGCTGAATCTTCCTCATGACTGGGCTTTTGAGAACGGTTATTCACCGGATGGTGCACAGAAAGACCGTGGAGGATATGCTTCGGGAGGAATTGGGTGGTATCGGAAAGTGCTGAGCTTGTCATCTGACGAGTTGGATGGAAGACACTTTTTTATAGATTTTGAAGCTGTATATATGAATAGTGAGGTGTGGATCAATGGTCATTATTTGGGTAAGCGTCCATATGGTTATATTTCATTTTCTTATGAATTGAGTCGGTATCTTAAAGTTGGAGAGAATGTGATAGCTGTACGTGTGGATAATTCATTGGAGCCTAGTGCGCGTTGGTATCACGGTTGTGGTATTTATGGGAATGTATTTCTACGTACAGAATCAAATGTTTGTTTTGAAAAGGACGGAATTTTTGTCACCACTCCTCATGCTAATGGCAGAGTGTGTATTCAGACGGAAATTAACTTGTTTGAGCACGAGGGAAAATACAGGATAGAGTTGGATATTCTTGACGATCAGGGACGGAAAGTCGGCAAATCGGTTTCTGCATCTATTGGTCTTAAACAAGGATTGAACCTTTTTGATTTTGAAACAGAAGTAAAATCCCCTCTTTTGTGGACACCTGATACTCCAAATTTGTACCTACTCAAAATAAGGCTTGCAGATGGTTCCGGAAAAGATATAGACATAAGTGACATTCGTTTCGGCTTCAAAGACTTTACTTGGAAGCCGGAGACTGGTTTTTACCTGAATGGTAAGCAATTGAAGCTACGTGGTGTATGCGAGCATTTGGAGGGGGGGCCTACGGGAGCCTTCTCCACGGAGAAGCTTTTGCGGTGGAAATTACAGCTTATCAAAGATATGGGGTGCAATGCCGTACGTACTGCACATAATCCTCAATTGCCCCTGTTTTATGATCTATGTGATGAGATGGGACTTTTGGTTATGGATGAAGTTTTTGACGGATGGCATAAGAAGGCACTTTATGATTATGGCATGCAGGCATTCAATGAGTGGTGGGAGCGTGATTTAAGAGCCTTCGTACGACGAGATCGAAATCACCCGTCTGTTTTTTTGTACAGTGTGGGAAATGAAACTAAAGGTAAAGTGGCTAAAGATTTGGTGCGGGTTTGCCATGAAGAGGATCCTACTCGTTTGGTGACTTCAGGAGATGCAGGTGCAGAGCAAATGGATGTGCATGGAGTGAATGGAAACAGCGAAAAAGTTAGGTTTCTGGAAACGTATAAACCGGTGAAACGGGCATTTATTGGCACAGAAAACCCTCACACATGGCAGGTTAGAGGGTATTATAGGACGAAAACATGGTATAGGGATGGATTTCCGAATATGAAACAAGATCCGATGGTTATCACAGATTTGACAGATAAGGAAATATTTGCTTATGATTGGATTGCTCCCGGCCAACGTCGTAATGTCAAACAAGTTTTTAATTCTTCGTATGATAATGCTACAGTTCGCGTGACGGCGCGCCGTATTCTCGAATTACTCAGAGATTGCAATTGGTTCTCGGGAAGTTTTCGCTGGACCGGGTTTGATTATTTGGGTGAAGCTGGTTTCGTGCATGGCGGATGGCCTTTCCGAGCTTTTCAGGGGGGAGCACTTGATTTGGCCGGATTTCCCAAGGATTTATATTATTTATATCAGAGTGAATGGGCTGATAAGGATATGGTGCATATTCTTCCACATTGGACTCATCCCACAATGAAAGAGGGGACGCGGATTCCTGTCTGGATTTACACTTCAGGTGATGAGGTGGAACTGATTGTCAACGGGAAAAACTTGGGGCGTAAAAAGAAAGGCAGAAGCTGGAAGCAGATGCAGTGTGAATGGATGGTTCCTTGGAAGCCGGGAACAGTTGAGGCAGTGGCCTATCGCAAAGGTAAGGAGATTGCAAGGACTGTTCGGAAAACTGCATTGGCTCCTGCTTTTTTAGAGGTAGATGTAGATAATAAGAGCTTGATGGCTGATAATGAGGATATCAGTATTGTAAGCATACAGCAGAAGGATGTGACTGGTGTTTTATACCCTTATGGAGAAAATCGTGTTTATACCCGGATTATTGGTAATGCGCGGATGCTGTCATTTGAAAATGGAAACCCGGTAGACACTGAATGCAATTTCAATGCAACCTCTAAAAAGTGTTTCTTCGGTTTGAACAGAGCATTTATACAATCAACGGGAGGAGATGTGAAGAAGCCTGTGACAATGGTATTTGGTGGAATTTGTGGAGATAAAAAGCTGATGCTGTCCGACAAAATAAGCATCTCTTGTCAGGAGGTGGCTTTGAGAGGCAAACTGTCGGAGCGTGACTGGCAGATTCGCTATACCATCGATGGTTCGATACCTACTCTCCAAAGTAAATTGTATGTACGACCCTTTCCTGTCGAACTCGGTACGACGGTGAAAGCAGTACTTTATGATGGAAATGAAAAAATATTGGAAATGGAGGAGCGTTTTGCACATGACGAAGGCTTGTATTGGGAGGAACCTGGGGAAGCTGTTTGCGGTTTCACCGGAGACTAGGTTGAGTTTGCCGGGTTAAAAGATCGTCAGATAGATCTAACTGGTAATCTGGAAATAATGTATTGAGGAATATATAGAAAGCACATCTTTTCAACCTTTATTTTTCTTTTTATATGCACTGGGAGTTTCTCCTATCAATTTAAAAAAGACTTTAGAGAAATGATACTGGTCGTAAAAGCCCAAACAGTCTGCTATTTCTTTGATTTTCATATTTGAGAAGTCGAGGAATTGGCAGGCTTTTTGTATTTTTAGTTGATTAAAGTAATTCAATGGAGTGTGCCCGGATTTCTTTTGGAATATTTGGCCGAAGTGTGAAGGCGAGTATTGGACGCTATTAGCAATGTCTTCAAGAGTGAGTTTTTTATCTATATTCTTTCTCATATAGCTAATAGCTTCTTGAATGATATCTCCTTGTATGACTTTATTGATTTCTCTGAATTGCGGGATAAATCTGAATGAACCGAGAAAATGCCAGAGACAAAGCGTGGTATATTGGAGGTTTTCTATGCTGTATCCCATTTCCAAATTCTGATATATCTCTTCAAATAGCTGTATTCTATCTTTAAAGCGGGCGTTGGGTGATTCATCTATGGTATGTAGCTTATTATAGAATGATTTGAATGTGTCGCTTTTTTCTCCGGTGAAATGTATCCAGTAAATGCTCCACGGATTTTGTTCAGCGGCAGCATAGATATGTGAGGTTTCAGCTTGTATGATGAAAAATTGGTCTTTGCCTACTTTGATGCGTTGATTGTTTATGCTATACCAGCCTTCTCCCTCAGTACAATAAATAAGTATATGTTGCCTGGAACCATGTTTGCGGGCAATGTAATGACCAGTGGCATGAGGATAAAAACCTATGTCTGTTATATGCAGGAGCTGAGTTAGTTCATTCTGTCTCAGTATTTCCTTGATGGCGGGAGGAAGTACAATTGCTTTTTGATTAGGAAACCCTTCTTTTTTTCGTTCCATAGTATTAATTGAGATTTATTAGTGCCATACTGCTGTGCAAAAGTAGTATATAAATATTATCTGAGCAATTGTAGACAGAGAAATTTTACATCATAAACATTCTTTCTTACATTTTGGGACTTATTTTTTTTCCCCACTTTTGCATCATGAGAAATAGGAGGATTTTATGAAAAAGAGACTATTGATAACTGTGCTATTGGTATGGGGACTTGCAGCTCATGGTCAGATCATAGATTTGTCCGGTAAGTGGAGTTTTGAAACGGATTCCGAAGATAGGGGAATCACGGAGCAATGGCAATATCGAAGTTTGAAAGACTCTATTGCGTTACCGGGAGCAATGCATATTCAAGGTAAAGGAAATGAAGTTACTGCTGATACCAAGTGGTATTCGGGAGCTTTGTCAGCCATTTGGTACACTCACCCCATGTATGCTAAATACAGAGAAAAAGGAAATGTGAAAATATTTGATTTTCTACAGCCTGATTCTTATTATGTTGGTCCTGCATGGTACTCTAGAGAGATTATGGTGCCGGGCGATTTCAAGAATAAACATATCGTGCTGGTACTTGAAAGAGTACATTGGGAAAGTATACTTTTTATAAACGGTAAGAAAGTAGGCAATAATCTGGGACTTGGGACCAAACACGAATATGATGTGACAGATTATCTCTTGCCAGGTAAAAATAATATCACGCTGAGAATCAATAATGCCAAGGTTATTGATACCGGTCGTATTCCGCATAGTACTTCTGACCAGACAATGGCTGCGTGGAACGGAATTATCGGTGAAATGAAAATTACGGCAAGAGAAAGGGTTTGGATTGATGAAGTGCAGGTTTTTCCTCAAATCGGGAATAGGAAGGCTTTGGCAAAACTGAAGTTAGGCAATAAAACGGGAAGAGTGCAAAAAATGAAGATAAAAGCCACCCTTGATTGCTACAACACTTCCCATCCTTATTCAGAGAAACCTTTGAATGAGAACTTCACTATCGGGCCGGATGAATTTTCTGAAGTTGAGTTAGAGCTCCCGTTTTCAGAAAAGATGCAGTTGTGGGATGAATTTTCCCCTTCTCTTTATAAGTTGACTTTGGCACTTCACTCCGGAAAACTAAAGGATGAAACCTCTGTAAGTTTTGGTATGCGTGAAGTTGGAGTACAGGATAAGCGAATTACATTGAACGGGGACAAGCGATGGATACGTGCCAATCTTTATTGTGGGGAAGCCCCTTTGGATGGTCTTCCTTCTGTTGATGTGGAATGGTGGAAACGGATATTACTCAAACATAAGGAATATGGACATAATGCAGTTCGTTTCCATTCGTGGTGTCCTCCAAAAGCTGCTTTTGTGGCAGCTGATGAAATAGGCGTTTATTTGCAGCCTGAGGTTGGCGAATGGGGTGCTGTGTATACAGATAAGCAAGAACGTTTTATTAACGAAGAAGCTGAGAGGATGATACGGCAATATGGAAATTTTGCGAGTTTCATATTTATGGCTATGGGTAATGAAAGCAGTGCCGACACCCTCAGGATGCATCGTTTCATAGTAAAGCAAAAGGCTGACGGAAGGAGGCTTGTCTCCGGTAAGATGAATGGACGCCCTGACTTGCCCGAAGCGGATTTCTATGCAACGCATAGTATAGAAGGGAAGAATATGCGCCATCATGTGGGTTGGCCACCTACTTCCCAAAATAATTTGCTTTTCCACATCAAACCGGGCACAAGTTATGATTATAATGAAGCGATGTCCCAATATGACAAACCGTTCTTTTCACATGAAGTGGGGCAATATTGTGTTTTTCCGGATTTTGAAGCCGAACTGCCTAAATATACCGGTTCAATGAAGGCTACAGTGCTTGAAATACAAAGAGATCAGTTGAAGGAACGCGGTATGGCTCATTTGGCTCCTGTGTTTACAAAGGCAACCGGAGAATGGCAAATGCGGTTGCTGAAAGCTGAATATGAGGCTATTTTCCGTACTCCTGATGTAGCCGGATTTCATTCACTTTCTCTACAGGACTTTACGGGACAGGGAACTGCGCCTGTTGGTGTGCTTGATGCTTTTTGGGATGAAAAAAAACATGTAAAGGCTGCTGATTTCCGCAGATTCTGCGATAGTACGGTCGTGCTTGCAAGAATTCCTTCGATATTGCTGACGAGCGGAGAAAAATTCTCAGCCGGAATAGAGGTTTGTCATTTCGGAGCATATCCTCTCAAAAATGCCACTCTTATATATACTATTAAGGATGAGCTGGGAAATGTGTATCATGAAGGAAAGACTCGTATGCTGGAAATAGATAATCATTCAAGCAATCAGTTTGTGGAACGTGTGGTTATGGAAAAGAGTTTTCCGGATAAAGCGGTGAAATATTTCTTTAACGTAGGAATTCAAGGCACTTCCATTTTCAATCAATGGGAATTCTGGGTTTTTCCGGAAAAAGTAGAAGCTTGTCAGAAGGATGTTATTGTAGTTCACGAGATGAATGAGAACACTATTCGTCTTCTTAAAGAAGGTGGGAAGGTGTTGTGGTTGACGGACCGTAGTAAACTGAAGGGGAAGCTGCCTTTGTGTTTTGCATCTATTTATTGGACTTCTTTTGGGTTGAATGAGGGAGAAAGTATGTGCAACAGTATTGTATGCGATCCCGCTCATCCGTTGTTTGATGGCTTTCCGACAGAAATGCATACTAACTGGCAATGGTGGGATGTGTTGCGCTATGCTAACCCTATGGTGTTGGATGAGTTTGGGGCTGAAGTTGCCTTTCCGAAAAAGTATCAACCGTTGCTTCAGGTAGTGGATTCCTGGAAAATAAATCGTAAACTTGCATTGTTGGCTGAATGTAGGCTAGGTAAGGGAAAACTTATGATATCAAGTATAGATTTTACCACGGATATGAATGAGAGAATGGTTTCACGTAATTTGTATGCTCAGATACTTGATTATATGAATTCGAAATTCTTTGCACCTGAGTTCGAGCTGACAGAGAATGTGATGCTGTCAGTATTGGGAGGAACGGAGAATAATCTGGTGGAGATGGGCGCGAAGATTAAAGGACAAAACCGCAAACAAACTCTTTTGGCGCAGATGCTTGTTGATGGAGATGGGACAACTGTTTGTAACATTGTGTCTGATAAGAAAGCTCCTCAATGGGTAAGTGTTAATTTTTCCAAAGCGGAACAGTTGAAAGGTTTTCGATTTGTATTTCCGGGCCGTGTGACGGAAAAGGTTCAATTGCGGGTAGATATCAGTAGTGATGGAAGGAACTGGCAACCTGTTACTGTCAACAGTTCGATAGTGAATGGCAAGATTCAGAATATCTTTTTCGATGCGAACAAGACGGCACGCTATTTCAAACTTTCGTTTCTTTCAGATAGTATTGCTATTGGCGAGATGGAGGCGATTTTAACGGATATGCTTCCTGTAGAGGGATAACCCCTGAGAGGACTAAGTTTGAAGTAAGATAGGAACAATCAGAAATAAAGAAACTGGAAACATTTAAAAACTAAATAAATATGAGAAATACTTTTCTTTTAGTAATGATTCTGTTATTGGCGGCATGTACTCCGTCAACGGATAAAATAGATTTGTCCGGAACCTGGACAGTGAGGCTGGATAGCGCCGATGTAGGTATTGCTAAAAACTGGCAGGGACAAATATGGGATACTCCGATACAGTTGCCCGGAACTACCGATGATGCCGGATTGGGAGTTCACAGTTCTTTAGAACCCGAACTTACTAAACCGCAATTGTTGCATCTGACGCGTCAGAATAGTTATGTGGGGCCTGCGTGGTATGCGCGGGAAATCCGGATTCCTGAGACATGGGAAAATAAAGATTGTATTCTTAAATTGGAACGGGTCTTATGGGATACTCAGGTCTGGGTGGACGGCACTCCCGTGAAGGGGCATGAAGAGAGTTTGACCACTCCGCATTTTTATGACTTGACCCGCTATGTGAAGCCAGGTGGGCAACATCTTCTATCCATACGGGTTGACAATCGCAAACGTCATGATATATCAAACGATTTGGCTCATGCCTACACGGACCATACGCAAATTAAGTGGAATGGATTGTTGGGCGAGTTGAGTATCGAAGCGGTCGAAAAAGTTCGTGTCGCAGGCTTGCAATTATTTCCTGATGTAGAGAATAAAACGGTGAAGGCTGTTGTTTCTTTGCTTAATAACACGTCTTTCACTCAAGATTCGAAGTTGAAGTTGGTTGTAGCTCAAAAGAGTGGAAGCAAGAAGTATTCGGCACATACGCAGCAAATTTCAATTGAACCGGGTGAATCTGTCGCTGAAATAATTTATGAAATGGGCAGTGAGTTTGTTTTGTGGAATGAATTTACACCTGAATTGTATAAAGCTACCGTTGTTTTGGAAGCGGATAAAGCTATCTCGGAAGTTAGTGAGGACTTTGGCATGCGCTCGCTTTACAGTGAAGAAAATCGGCTGATGCTTAATGGCACTCCCTTGTTTTTAAGAGGAACGCTTGAATGCTGTATCTTTCCTTTGACGGGAACCCCTCCTATGGATAAAGAGGGCTGGTATAAAGTATTCAGGGCAGCCAAGGATTATGGATTAAATCATTTACGCTTCCATTCTTGGTGTCCTCCCCAGGCGGCCTTTCAAGTGGCTGATGAAATGGGATTCTATTTGCAAGTGGAATTGCCGGTATGGGTTCTTACTATAGGAAAAGATGCCGGGGCAGTACGTTTCATGAAAGAAGAAGCTGAACGCATTATCCGTAACTATGGTAATCATCCTTCGTTTTGCTTGTGGAGTTTGGGCAATGAGTTGCAGGGCGACTTTACTATATTATCTGACATGCTCAATGATTTAAAAGCTGAAGATCCGCGGCATTTGTATACCACGACTTCCTTTACTTTTGAGAAAGGGCATGGTGTTTTGCCGGAACCTAATGATGACTTTTTTGTGACGCAGTGGACCAACAGAGGTTGGATACGCGGTCAAGGAGTGTTCAATAAAAAATCTCCGGCGTTTGACAAAGACTATTCTGATCAAGTGAAAGACGCTAGCGTACCTATCATAACCCACGAAATCGGTCAATATTCCGTTTATCCGGATTTGACGGAGATATCAAAATATACTGGTGTGCTGAAGCCTTTGAACTTCATGGCCGTTAAGAATGATTTGGAAAGGAAAGGTTTGCTCGATAAAGCCCCTTCATATCTGGAAGCCTCCGGAAAATTGGCCGCCATATTATATAAGGAGGAAATTGAACGTGCTTTGAAGACAAAAGGTATCAGTGGTTTTCAGTTGTTAGATCTGCATGACTTTCCCGGGCAAGGAACGGCATTGGTAGGGTTGTTGAATGCTTTTTGGGAGAGTAAAGGAATTATCTCAGGAGAAGAGTTTCGAGAATTTTGCTCACCGGTGGTGCCTTTATTACGATTTCCGAAAGCCGTTTATACGAATGGAGAAGTATTTACGGGTGAAATGGAATTATGTAATTACGGACCTGATATCCTGACAGGTAAAACCTTGAAATGGAAAGTGACTGAAGGCGATAAGGTTGTTAAGGAAGGTACAGTGGATGTTGCCAAACTTCAATATGGTTATAATGGAGGATTGGGCACGCTATCTATTCCTTTGAAAGAAATACAGACCGCAGCGAAATTGGAAGTTTCTCTTTGGATGGACGGAACAAACTATGCTAACAAGTGGAATATCTGGGTTTATCCTGAAACGGCTTTGCCTGACTTGGGGATTGTGAAATATACGCGTGATTATGATGAAGCGCTTGCCCGCTTGCAAAAAGGAGAAACAGTTTTGTTTAATCCTGACTGGAAGACGATGAAAGGAATTGAAGGGAAATTTGTTCCCGTATTCTGGAGCCCGGTTCATTTCCCGAAGCAGGCAGGCACTATGGGAATATTATGTAATCCGGAACATAAGGCACTTTCCGCTTTCCCGACGGATATGCATACCGACTGGCAATGGTGGGACTTGCTAATAAACTCTACCACCATGGTTGTAGACAGCCTGCAAGGTGGAAATCCGATAGTGGAAGTGGTGGATAACTTTACGAACAACCGTCGCCTTTCTTCTTTGCTTGAAGGAAGAGTAGGAGAAGGGAAGCTGGTGTTGGTCACTTTCGATCTTGCGACGGAGATAGAGCGAAGACCTGTTGCCAAACAAATGTTGAGTTCCCTTTTGGGTTATATGAATAGCCCTGAATTTGATCCGGCGGTGATAGTGAATTTTGAAAATATGGGAGAGATATTTGGAACAGTTGTCAATAAAAAAGAGTCGGAAAAAAGTATTTATTAATTATTTATAGAATAACATGAAAACACATAATAGTTCTTTTGTATACTTTGTTTGTCTGGTGTCAGCCATGGGCGGTCTTTTGTTTGGATATGACTGGGTTGTAATCGGAGGCGCCAAGCCTTTCTATGAGATTTATTTTGATATAGCCGATAATCAGACGATGCAGGCATTGACCATGAGTATTGCTTTATTGGGGTGCCTGCTGGGAGCGACCATGGCAGGTATGCTTGCCGATAAGTACGGACGTAAAAAGTTGCTGATAACTTCAGCCTTGGTCTTTTTGATATCTTCGTGGGCTACGGGCGTAAGTGACGGACTGCCGGCATTTGTGCTTGCCCGTCTTGTAGGCGGCGTGGCCATTGGTTTGGCTGCCGATTTATCTCCTATGTACATTGCTGAAGTGGCACCTACCCGTATACGCGGTAAGTTGGTGACGTTAAATCAGTTGACTATCGTATTGGGGATTTTGGGCGCTCAAATAGCCAATATGTGCATCGCGGAGCCGGTTCCCGAAGGGGCTGTTGCCACTGATATTTTGAATTCGTGGAATGGACAGTTGGGATGGAGATGGATGTTTTGGGCCGTATGCGTACCTTCTGCTGCGTTCTTTCTGCTTTCACTGTTTATTCCGGAGAGTCCGCGCTGGCTTGTGAGCAAAGGTAAAAAGAAATCGGCCTATGCAGTGCTTAATTCGATAGGAGGCAAAGATTATGCAGCTCAAGAACTTGCTAATTATGAAGTCTCATCTATGGCACACTCGGAGGGAAAGGGAGCTTTGCGACAATTGTTCTCTTCGAAGATGCGTATGGTGTTGATAATTGGTATAGTAATAGCCATGTTCCAACAATGGAGCGGAACCAATGTAATATTTAACTATGCGCAAGAGATTTTTCAGGCGGCGGGCTATGGCATTTCGGATGTATTGATGAACATAGTTGTTACGGGTATAGCTAACTTATTGTTTACGTTTGTAGCTATTTATACGGTGGACAAATTGGGGCGTAAAACATTGATGACGATAGGATCTATCGGGCTGGCCGGAATCTACACTCTATTGGGACTGTGCTATTGGTTCGAGTTTAAGGGTTTTATCATGATTGTGTTCGTGGTTTTGGCCATAGGATTCTATGCCATGTCTCTGGGACCCGTCACTTGGGTGCTGCTATCGGAAATCTTCCCGAACAGAGTGCGGGGGGTGGCAATGGCCGTTTGTACGGCTGCCTTATGGATTGCTTCGTTCCTGCTGACGTATACGTTCCCTTTCCTGAATGCTGGTTTGGGCACAGGAGGCACCTTTGGGTTGTATGCCGTTATTTGTTTGGCCGGATTTATCTTTATCCGGAAATATATTCCGGAAACGAAAGGTAAATCTTTGGAACAGCTTGAAAATGAACTGGTAAAATGACTGCAATGAAAAAAAACTATATTATAGGAGCTGTCATCCTACTTTTGAGCTTGCCTTTAAAAGGACAGGAATATAAAGAGGTGGTGTTCGACTTTAACCACCTACAGCAGACCATCCATAGTTTCGGCGCTTCCGATTGTTGGCGCACGCAATATATAGGTAAAAATTGGCCTTTAGAGAAAAGAGAGCGCATAGCTGACCTGCTATTCAATACTACATCGGATGCACAGGGCAATCCGACCGGTATCGGCTTGTCTCTCTGGCGGTTCAATATCGGTTCGGGAAGTCACGAAGCTGGGGATGCCGGAGGCGTGAAGCCTCTTTGGAGGCGCACCGAATGTTTTCTGGATAAAGAAGGGCGCTGGGATTGGGATAAACAAGCCGGACAGCGTTGGTTCTTGGATGCCGCCCGGAAGAGGAAAGTGCCTTATTCATTGGGCTTTTCTATAACGGCGCCTTATTTCCTGACTAAAAATGGAATGGCGCGTGCAAGTGAGAACACCAAATACGCTAATATCAGAGAAGATGCGTACGAAACTTATGCTTCATTTCTGGCTGAGGTGGCTGATAAACTTCATCTGGACTATCTGAGCCCGATAAACGAGCCTCAGTGGGAGTGGATACGTGGCAATCAGGAAGGTATGCAGGCTACCAATGAAGAGTGCTGCAAGCTGATTCGCCTCATAGATGAGCAGTTAAAGAAGCGTTCTGCCGGAACTAAGGTCATATTCGGTGAGGCAGGAGATATTCGTTATTTGTATCGAAAGGGCACTGACAAACCCGACCGGGATAACCAGATAAATGAAATGTTCTCTTCTTCCGGGAAGTGGTCTATTGGTAGCTTGTCTTCCGTGGCACCTATTGTAACCGGACATTCGTATTGGAGTACTTGGCCATTGGATACTCTTATTGTGACCCGGCAGCAGTTGAAGGCGGCGATAGAAGACCGGCTTCCCATAGGTTCCGCTTATTGGCAGACGGAGTACTGTCCGATGGAAAAAAATCCGGATAATCCTCAGGGAGGAAGAGGTCGGGACTTGGGTATGAATACGGCTTTATATATAGCCCGCGTCATTCATCACGACTTGGTGGTGGCAAATGCTTCTTCTTGGCAGTCGTGGACGGCCTTTTCTGAATGGGACTATAAAGACGGTCTGATTTTTATAGATGATGGCACACTTAAGACCGGAGCTTCCAAGGGAAACGAAGCGATGATTGAAACCTGTAAATATGATGGTACTTTCAGAACGTCAAAAACCTTGTGGGCATTGGGGAATTACAGTTACTTCGTCCGTCCGGGAATGGTCCGTATAGGAGGTTTGTGTGATACTGACCCCGGTTGCTTGGTGGCGGATGCAGCCGGATTGATGGCTTCAGCTTATGCTGATTTTAAACGGAATAAATGGGTGATTGTGCTGGTTAACTATGCACAGTCCGATATGTGGATTGACGTGTCGGCGCATTCTTTACCTGGGAGCTTTTCCGGTAAACGTTTTAAAATGTATCGCACTTCCGAAGAGAGTGATTTGAAATATGAAGGGGTCGTGTCAAACCGTTTGATGATTCCGGCCCGTTCAGTAATTACATTAGAAAGTTTTTGATGGGAGAAATAAAGAACTTAAAGATAATGAATAGACTGCTATTATTACTTATGTTTCTGTCAGTAAACATATATATGTGTGGACAGATTGCCGATAAGGAAACTTATCTGAACGCTTTTGTAGGCGAAATGAATAAGAAATGGCCCGATAACAGAACTCTTAATGTTGTTTTTCACGGACACAGTGTCCCCAGCGGTTATTTCAAAACTCCGGTAGTAAACACCTTGCACGCTTATCCGCACCTTGTGCTTTGTGGCTTGAAAGAGTGTTATCCTTGGGCTGTACTAAACGTGATAACTACTTCTATAGGAGGTGAACAGTCCGAGCAGGGTGCAGTGCGGTTTGAAAAAGAGGTGCTGACCCACCGTCCGGATGTGTTGTTCATCGATTATGCTCTGAATGACAGAGGTATAGGTCTGAAGCGTTGTGAAAAGGCGTGGCGAAAGATGATTGAACGTACGCTTGCTGAAAATATAAAATTAATATTATTGACCCCTACGCCCGATTTGAACGAAGACATTAAGTCTGACAATGCACCTTTGGAATCATACGCAACCATGATAAGACGGCTTGCCGCCGAGTATAAAGTCGGCTTGGTAGATGCATACAGTCTGTTTAAATCTAAAGCTGGGGCCGGAGAGGCTCTCAATATGTATATGAGCCAGAAAAATCATCCCAATGCATTAGGACACAGTTGTGTGGCGAATGAGATTCTGACTTGGTTTGTCCGTTGAATCTCTTTGTTGACGTGAAAACGGGTAAATCATGCTTTCATACATCTTTTTGGGCATAACCTACATTTTTATGTCAGTTTTTTTGTGAGACCTTTGTTGCGAAGAAAAGGGTATATTAATATTGATTATTTTAATATCTATTTATGGAAAAAGTAACAGAATATTTGATTAAGAGCACGGTGACCTCATCTGAGGTGAGGGCCTGGGAAGAGGTGGTGATGTTGCCTACCTATGAAATAGGGGAGGAGGAAAAGAATCCGATCTTTTTAGAGAAACGAGTGTATCAAGGGAGTTCGGGCGCTGTATATCCTTATCCTGTAGTGGAGAAAATCTGTGATGAGAAGAAGGATAAGCCCTATCGCGCGTTTTTTATAGAAAATGAGTATATAAAAGTCATGATTCTTCCGGAATTGGGAGGACGTATACAGATGGCATATGATAAGGTGAAAAAACGCCACTTTGTCTACTATAACCAGGTAATTAAACCAGCTTTGGTGGGACTGACCGGACCTTGGATTTCCGGAGGAATTGAATTCAACTGGCCACAGCATCACCGTCCCAGCACATATCTGCCTACCGATTGCTACATCGAAGAGTTTCAGGATGGTAGCAAGACGATTTGGTGCAGTGAGGTGGAGCGAATGTTCCGTACGAAGGGGATGGCGGGATTCACGCTTTATCCGGACAAGGCTTACATTGAAATAAAGGCAAAGGTGTATAACCGCACTCCTTTCCCGCAAACTTTCCTTTGGTGGGCCAATCCGGCTGTTGTGGTAAACAAGGATTATTATTCTGTGTTTCCGCCTGATGTCAATGCTGTGTTCGACCATGGTAAACGTGCGGTATCGAGCTTTCCCATTGCTACAGGCAGCTATTATAAATGGGATTATTCTGCCGGGGTTGACATATCTCGTTATGCCAATATCCCTGTTCCCACTTCTTACATGGCGATAAACTCCAAATATGATTTTGTGGGCGGTTACGAAGAACATATCAAGTCCGGCTTGCTGCACGTTGCCGATCATCACGTCAATGCAGGTAAGAAGCAGTGGACATGGGGCAACGGTGACTTCGGGCAGGCGTGGGATCGTAATCTGACCGATGAAGACGGACCATATATCGAATTGATGACCGGCATGTATTGTGATAACCAGCCAGACTTTACTTGGTTGCAGCCTTATGAAGAAAAATCGTGGGTACAATATTTTATGCCTTATCAGGAGGTGGGCATGGTGAAAAATGCCACGCGCGATGCTTTGATAAATATGGAACAGGCGGGAGAAGGCAAAGTGAAAGTAGCGCTTTATATGACGTCTACCCACAAGCGGGTTCGGGTTCTGCTGACAGCCGGTGAATGTGTTTACTTGGATAAACTCGTATCTGTATCCCCTGCAAATCCTTATGTGGATGTCGTGGATTGCAGTACGTGTCCGGACTTCGATGGGCTCGAACTGACTGTTTTCGGTGAAAGCGGCAAAGTATTGGTAAGTTACCGGAATGCCCCTGAAGAGATCAAACCGTTGCCGGAAGCCGCCAAAGCGGCAAAGATGCCTAAGGATATAGCTCATATCGAACAATTGTTCCTCACTGGGCAACATCTGGAGCAGTACAGGCATGCCACTTATTCGGCCATGGATTATTACATGGAGGCGTTGAGCAGAGATGGAGGCGATATTCGTTGCAATAATGCCGTAGGACTGTTGTTGATGCGGCGAGGAAAATTTGCTGATGCGCAGCCCTATTTTGAACGTGCTATAAAGACACAGACAGAGCGTAATCCTAATCCTTACGATGGAGAACCTCATTATAATTTGGGCTGGTGCCTGAAAATGCAGGGAGACAATGATAAGGCTTATGATGCTTTTTATAAATCTACCTGGAATGCGGCTTGGCAAGATCCTGGATATTTCGGACTGGCACAGATAGATATGCTCAAGGGAGACTATGAAAAGGGGCTGGAACACGTAAACCGTTCGCTTATCAGAAACTGGCATAATCATAAAGGCCGTCAACTGAAAACTGCTTTCCTACGGAAACTCGGAGCTTTCGATGAAGCGGAAAACCTGATAGCCGACTCCCTTAAGATAGATCCGTTCAATGCGGGTTGCCGTTTTGAAGCATATCTCGTTAAGAATGCCCGGGGACAGATGCAAGATGCCGTAAATGTAAAAGCTGAGTTTAAGGAAATGATGAGAGGAGCGGTTCATAGCTATCTGGAATATGCCATTGATTACGCGGCTGCCGGTTTGTATGGAGAAGCTTCAGCTCTGTTGCAGTTTGTTATTGAGGATAATGAACGGACGTATCCGATGGTTTATTATGCGTTGGGATATTTTTCTTCATTGGCGGGTGATGAGGCTGCGGCCAAACAATATTACATTAAGGCGGAGAGCATGTCGCCCAAGTATTGCTTCCCCAATAAACTGGAAGAAGTACTGATGTTGAATGATGCCATGCGCGTCAATCCGGCCGGGGCCAAGGCTTTTTATTATTTGGGGAATTTCTGGTACAATGCCCGTCAGTATGAAGAAGCGATTGCTTGCTGGGAGGCTTCGGTGGAAAAAGACGACACTTATCCTACGGCACTCCGTAACCTTGCTTTGGGATACTATAATAAGCGGCAAGATACCGGCAAGGCATTGACTGCCCTGGAAAAGGCGTTTGCGCTTGATACGACAGATGCCCGTATCTTGATGGAACTGGATCAGTTATACAAGAAACTTAAATATCCGCATCGCCGGCGGCTTGAAATGTTGGAGAAGTATGCGGAACTTGTGGAGCAACGTGACGACTTGTGTATAGAACGTATAACCTTATATAACCAGCTGGGCGAATATGAGCGGGCTTACGACTTGATAAACAGCCGCAAATTCCATCCTTGGGAGGGCGGTGAAGGAAAAGTGACGGGGCAGTATCTGCTATGTCGCATGGAGCTGGCTAAAAAAGCTCTTGGCGAGCAACGGTTTGAGGACGCTGCGCGCCTGCTGAAAGAAACCGAAAAATATCCGGAGAATCTGGGAGAAGGCAAACTGGCCACTGCGGAAGAAAATGACGTTCATTATTATCTGGGTTGTGCGTATGAAGGATTAGGTGACAATGAAACCGCTCGCCGATACTTCAGTGAGGCTACTCGCGGTTCGGACGAACCGGCCATCGCTTTCTTCTATAACGACCAGCAGCCGGACAAGATTTTCTATCAAGGGCTTGCCTGGAGAAAATTAGGCGATGAGGCTAAGGCCAGAAGTTGTTTCAATAAGCTGATTAAGCACGGTGAGAAGCATTTGTTTGACGACGTGAAGATTGACTATTTCGCAGTGTCTCTGCCGGACTTGCTGATATGGGATGATGATTTGAATGTTCGTAACAAAGTCCATTGCAATTTAGTGATGGGGTTGGGGTATCTGGGTTTAGGAGATAAAGTCAAGGCTAAAAGGTTTATATCCGAAGTCGTGAATCTGGATATAAATCATCAGGTTGCGGTGGCCCATCTGGCTATGTGTGATTAAATAAAGTAATGAAGTAGAGTAGAGGGTGTGTCGGAGCAAAATGATCGTGACTTTTTGCTTTGGCACACCCTCAAATGTTTTACAAGGTTATGATACGTTTGCAAAGTTTTTATATAGTATTCGGAAAAGTGTTCCTGAGTATCTGTTTGGCGGCACTTCCCTTGGTCAATATCAGTGCCAAAGTCGTTTTACCGTCCATTTTTGGGGATAATATGGTACTCCAGCAAAATAGAGAAGTGAAGATATCGGGAATGACCGAGCCGGGGCGAAAAGTGAAGATGTGTGTTGCATGGAGTAAGGAGTCGCAAACCCTAAAGGCGGATAAGAACGGAAACTTTCAGTTTAAAATGCAGACACCTTCTGCCGGTGGACCTTATGAAATAACTTTTGATGATGGAGACATTGTTGTTCTTGAAAATATATTGATAGGAGAAGTCTGGTTATGCTCCGGACAATCTAATATGCAGATGCCTGTGAGGGGACAACTGAATCAGCCTGTAATCGGTTCAAACAGAATTATTGCGCAAGCTGACCCGCAGATCCCCATTCGCATGTTTACTGTAGAAAAGGCGACAGCTAAAAGCCCTGTGACCGATTGTACCGGCAGTTGGGTGGAAAATGCTTCCGTGCATGTTGCTGAGTTTAGTGCCGTAGGATATTTCTTCGGACAGTATCTTCAGCGACAGTTAAAGGTGCCTGTTGGATTAATACATACCAGTTGGGGAGCTTCCAATATACAGGCATGGATGTCCGAGGAATCTCTCAGGGGAATTCCTGAAATAAATTTGGATCATCTTACGAGTGACGTGGAAACTAAGTTGCTTCCGCAGCAACTTCCCTGTTTGTTGCACAATGCCATGATTTATCCGTTAAAGGATTATGCAATACGGGGAGTGATATGGTATCAGGGAGAAAGCAATGTTCAAAACCCTGAACTCTATGGCAAACTTTTCCCTGCGTTTGTGACGGATTTGCGTTCGACTTTTGCACAGGGAGATTTCCCTTTCTATTATGCGCAAATAGCTCCGTTTCCTTTGACTAAGTTTGAGAGTGCGCGTCTGCGTGAGGTGCAAATGCGTTGCATGAAGGATATTTCCCGTTCGGGAATGGCTGTATTGATGGATATAGGTGAGCAAAAATGTATTCACCCCTCTCGCAAAATGGAAGTGGGCGAACGTCTGGCATACTGGGCTTTAGGAGATACTTATGGTAAAAAAGGATTTGCTTACGCTTCTCCGGAATATGATAGCATGAAGGTTGTGAAAGACAAGGTTCGGCTCTCGTTCAAGAATGATGAGCTTGGATTGACTTCCTATTATAAAGAACTGAAAAACTTTGAGATAGCCGGAGAGGATAAAGTCTTTTATCCGGCAAAGGCATACATAATGAAGCGGGAAAATAAGGTATATGTTGAAGTCGGAAGCCAATCGGTGACTAATCCTGTCGCGGTTCGTTATGCATTTAAGAGCTTTGCTGTCGGTGATTTGTTCGGAGTTACGGGATTGCCTGTTTCTTCATTCCGGACGGATGATTGGGGGCCGGAGAACTAGTTGACTGGCTGACAGGGTGGCAGGAGGGGGGAGTGACTGTGCAACGCTTTTATGTCGCGTGAAGCCTTGTTTCATTATTAAGATGATTTTCATAGGCGTTTCTTATTTCGCTGTCTGCCTATCGGTATATGCTTCATTAGGCATTCTTTATTCGTTATACTATAGTATTCTTTGCGTCACACTATAGTATAACGAAAGGATGACTATAGTGTTTCTTGCGTTATACTATAGTGTAACGAATAAATAGTGGGCAATGAAGATAATCTTATTGGGCAATGAAAGAGGTTCAAACAGCATCGTGGCAGAGAACTCCCGTGAACTATGGATTTCTTTCTGTCATAACTTCCGAAATATGATAAAACCGGAATTTTGTATGAAAACATGTCGTATCGTGATATTATACATCAAATAGGGCTTTTCATACATTTCGCACCTTTGTTTTTTGCGCTTACTTTGTTGCATGGAATTTATGGTATCTACGCTGCAAAAGAGATCCCGGTGAAATGTTAATCTTTAAAAGTTAGTATAATGAGAATCAAGACCTTGTTTTTTCCTTTGGCTGCTACTTTCTTGGGCACTGAAAGTCTGGCTCAGCAAACTGAACATCCTAATATTCTTTGGCTTACATTTGAGGATACTTCTCCTCAATTTATCGGATGCTATGGAAACGAAACGGCACGCACACCTGTAATGGACAAATTGGCGGGTGAAGGTGTGCGTTTTACGAATGCTTATTCTACAGGCACAGTCTCTTCGCCGAGCAGGTTTTGCCTGATTACCGGATGCAGGCCCGGACGTTACGGAACGGGAAATCATAGAAGTGCTTATGAAATACCGGAGTTTGTTCACGGCTTCCCCGAATTTCTAAAGCAGGCGGGATACTATACGAGCAACAATTCTAAAACCGATTATAATCATAAGAAACATAAAGAAATGATTGCTGCCTCCTGGAATGAAAGCAGCAATACCGCTGGCTGGCGTGGAAGAAAACCGGGACAACCGTTCTTTGCCGTATTCAACAGCAATCATTCCCATCAGTCGCGCACCATGACCAATCCTTGGGAGCTATATGAGAAGCAAGTGTTGGATAAGTTGGAACGAGATCGTGTGCTTCCGACTGATGCCCCCTTTGAAATACCGCCTTTCTATAACGGCTCTCTGGAGATGAGAAAGCAGGTATCCCGAATTTATAATTCCATTTCGCTTACCGATCAGCATTTCGGGGAGATTCTGGCGGAGCTGGAAAAGGACGGTTTAAGGGATAGTACCATTATTTTTGTTTTCTCCGATCATGGAGAAGGCATGCCGCGCGGTAAAGGCAGTGCGTTGGGCACGGGATATCGGGTGCCGTTCATCCTCTGGGTGCCCGAGAAATATAAACACCTGTCACCGTGGGGGAGCGGTGTTATCACTGATGAATTGGTGAGTTTTGAAGATTTTGGAGCTACTGTGCTTTCGCTGGCCGGTGTCGATATCCCTTCCTATGTGGAAGGAACTCCATTTTTGCCGGGTGAGCGGAAGGATAAGAAAAAGTATGTGTTTGGCGCATGCGATGCCATCGACAGCAATATGGAATTGTCGCGTTCCGTCATGGACGGGCGATATGTTTACACTAAGGTGTTTACGCCCTATCAGCCTTTTGTCCGGTGGATCAGCTATTATGACCACGGTGACATCCAGAAGTGCATGCGCAAGGAATATGCAGCCGGTGTTTTGAATTCGGTGCAGCGTGAAATTATGGAACCACGCGTTTCGGAATACTTGTATGATTTGGTTACCGACAAATGGGAAACCAATAATCTGGCCGGGCATCCGGATTATCAAAAAAAACTGAAGGAGCTCCGTAGTGTACTGAAACGGCATTTGATCGAAACAAGAGATGTGAATTTCCTTCCGGAATACACTTTGTCCATGCAACAACCGGAAACGATTCCCTACTATCTGCGCTTGGATGAAGCGGTGTATCCTGTAGAAGACGTTATTGAGACTGCGATGCTGAGCGGACTTGGAGCGGAAGTCATAGAAAAACAAATTAGTAAAGTGGGTTCTTGTAATCCGATAGTTGCTTATTGGGCGGCAGTCGGATTGTTTACTCAACGCGCCAATCTGGCACCATACGTCGGTGAATTGGAACGGATATTGTCCACTGTAAGTTATTCTCCTGCCCGCATTTGGCTGGCCGCTGCCATTTTGAATGTAGAAAAGAATAGTTTGGCTTATCGAATTGTGAGGGAAGGGATTTTGAGTCCCAATAATAACGTAGCGATATGCGCGCTGAACGCATTGGTTGAAATGAATATAGTTCAGGCCAAAAGTTTTATTCCTCAACTCAGAAAGGCGGAAGCTGCGTGGGGTGAGAATCAGGGACGCCCGGGAGTGGAAAGCATGATGCTTGTTGCCAGGCTGCGCCTTGAGGGAAAAGATTTTCGCTTCGGTTCATTCTGGTAGAATAAATCAGGAATATAAAATATAAATATTAATCTTAATCTGGTAGATCATGAAGAATTTATTATTTCTTAGATTATTGCTATCTAAGATGATGGTATTAGTGTGTATGATAACATGCCTTGGGGCGATTCCGTTGTATGCAATCCCACATGTGGCATCTTTTAATGGTTCTGTAGACCAGAAAGTTACGGTTTCCGGGAAGGTGGTTGATATTCATAGTGAACCGATTATTGGAGCAAGTGTGGTGGAAGTAGGTACCTCCAATGGAGTGATTACTGATCTTGATGGAAACTTCACTTTACCTGTGAATATGGGTTCTACGGTGAAAATATCGTATATAGGTTACAAAGATGAAATTGTTAAAATAACGTCCGGAAATACACTAAGCATTATATTGAAGGAGAATGCTGAGGCGCTTGACGAAGTTGTAGTGGTGGGATTCGGTGTTCAAAAGAAGGTTAACCTGACAGGAGCCGTAGGTGTGGTGAATCAAAAAGAAATAGCCTCAAGGCCTGTTTCGACAGCTACACAGGCACTTCAGGGACTCATTCCCGGCTTACAAATAACCACATCCGGTGGTAGCCTGGAGTCAAATCCCGGTATGAATATTCGCGGACAGGGTACGATTGGTGAAGGTTCTTCCGGCTCTCCATTGGTTCTGATAGATGGTATGGAAGGTGATATCAATACGATCAATACGCAGGATATTGAGAATATATCCGTGCTCAAGGATGCCGCTGCGGCTTCTATTTATGGTTCCAGGGCTCCTTTCGGGGTTATTTTAATTACTACGAAAACGGGGGCGAAAGGTAAGACTACTGTAAATTATAATAATAGTTTCCGTTGGAATGCTCCTGTTCTGAAACCGGAACTGATGGATTCTTATACCTTCGCTTCTTACTTTAATATTGCCAACATGAATAGTGGTGCAGGTGAGTTCTTTAAACCGGAGCACATGCAGCGCATAAAGGATTATCAGGCTGGGAAATTGCTTACAGAAGTACCGGCGGAAGGTGATAAATGGGCTAACGGGTACATGCAAGGTAATGCCAATAATGATTGGTATGATATTTATTACAAGGATTTTGCTTTTGCCCAGGAACATACCATCAATATAAACGGTGGTTCTGATAAGATAGGCTATTACGTTTCTTTGGGCTATTTGGGGCAGGATGGATTGCTTAATGTGGGCAAAGAGAGCATGAAACGTTATAATCTTTCTGTCAAGCTGAATGCTTCATTGACAAGTTGGGCCAAGATGACTTATTCCATGCGTTTCGTCCGCAAAGATAATGAGAGACCTTCTGACCTGGCAAATAACTTTTACCAGAATTTGGCTCGTCAGGGATGGCCTACCTTGCCGTTGTATGATCCTAACGGGTATTATTATTCCGTGGCATCTCCTTTTCTTCTGCTGAAGGAAGGAGGAAACAGTAAGATTCAGGGTGACGATACCTCCCATCAATTATCTTTTGTATTGGAACCTATTAAAAACTGGGTAACTCACGTCGACCTGAACTATCGCATCTTTTCTCAGAACTGGCATTGGAATCAACAGGTTACATATGGGCATGACGTTGAGGGCAATGCTTATCCCGACCAACGCGTAAATTCACAGGTGCACGAGGATCACCGTAAGGATAATTATTGGAATATAAATGCCTATACGGAATATTCGGCCACATTCCGGGAAAATCATAATTTCCACGCTTTGCTGGGATTTCAGGCTGAAGATATGCAACGGACTGAATTCGGATTAAATCGTAATGGAATTATTGTTCCCGGCTTGCCTGAGATTGATATTACAACGGGATTGGACAATAAAGGTAATCCTGTTTCTCCCAAAGTCAATGGAGGCAGAAGCGCTTGGAGTACAGCCGGTTTCTTCGGACGTTTGAATTACAACTATAAAGGTAAATATTTGGCTGAGGTTAATTTGCGTTATGATGGAACGTCCCGTTTTCAGAAAAATCAACGTTGGAACTTATTTCCTTCCTTCTCTTTAGGATGGAATGTCGCTCATGAGGACTTCTGGGAACCTCTTGCGGACATTGTTAACACATTGAAACTTCGTGGTTCTTACGGGGAGCTGGGAAATCAGAATACTGATAATTGGTATCAGACCTATCAGGTAATCGATGTAAAGGCAGCTTCGGGTTCATGGTTGCAGAATGGTTTAAAACCCAATATTGCACAAGTTCCTGCCTTGGTTAGCTCCACATTGGGATGGGAAACCATTCGCTCGTATAATATGGGACTTGACTTTGGTTTCTTCAATAATCGCTTGCGCGGTTCGTTCGATTATTACATGCGATATACGGATGACATGGTGGGCAATGCCCCTGAAATGCCTTTGATTTTAGGTATTGACGAGCCGAAAACAAACAATACCGACTTGAAGACTTCAGGATGGGAGTTTGAATTAGGGTGGAATGACAGATTAAAAAATGGATTGGCCTACTCTGTGAAACTCATGCTGTCCGACTCGAAAACTAAAATAACTAAATATCCCAATAATCCTACCCGTTCGATTGATCAGACTCTGGAAGGATATCTGACCGGAGAAATATGGGGATATGAAACGATTGGTATCGCAAAAACGGATGAAGAAATGCAGGCTCATATAGCTTCCCTTCCCGAAGGGGGACAGTCTGCTTTGGGAGCTAAATGGGCTGCCGGTGACATCATGTACGCAGATTTGAATGGCGATGGTAAGATTAGTGAAGGGGCTCGCACGCTGAAGGATCATGGTGACTTGAAAGTTATTGGAAACAAGACACCGCGCTATCAATTCGGATTAGATCTTTATGCTGACTGGAAAGGCTTTGATTTTCGGGCTTTCTTCCAAGGAGTTCTGAAACGTGATTACTGGCAGGGAAGTTCTTATTTTTGGGGTGCGGGCGGTAATATCTGGTGGTCGGTCGGACTGAAGCAACATGGAGATTTCTTTTTGGCTGAACCTTATGAAGCATTTGCCGCCAATACGGAAGCATATTATCCGCGTCCCCTGTTTAATACGGATAAAAACAGGCTTCAGCAAAGCAGGTATTTGCAGGATGCTTCTTATGTGAGGCTGAAGAACTTGCAGTTGGGATATACTCTTCCCACTTCTCTGACGCAAAAGATGCATATTCAAAAGTTACGTTTTTACGTTTCGGGAGAGAATCTGTGGACTATAACGGGAATGGCGGATATGTTTGATCCCGAAACTGTAGGAGGAGGAAGTGATAATGGAAATGCATATCCTTTGTCGACGACAATTTCTTTAGGTCTGAATTTAACCTTTTAATTATGATGATTATGAAAACTGTACACGTTTTTTATACAATAAGTTTGGGACTTGCTGTTTTATGTTCAAGTTGTAATGATTTTCTGGATAAGACTCCTTTGTCACAGATTACTCCGGAGCATTATCTGCTGACCGAATCTGATCTGGAATCGTATGTAAATGGGCTGTATACCAATATTTTGCCTTCTCATAATAATGTTTGGAGCTATGGAATGTTTGGATGGGATGCTCATACCGATAATCAGGCGGCGTGGAATTATAGTAATAAGTTTGTGCCGGGACAGTATAAGGTGCCGCATTCGGAGGAATCCGAATGGAAGTTCACCAATATATATTCTTGTAATTATTTTCTTGCAAGAACAATCCCTCTGTTTGAAAGTGGTGGTCTGTCCGGTAATTTGGAGAATATTAAGTATTATATCGGTGAAGCCTACTTCTTGAGAGCTTATGAGTATTTTGTGCGCTATCAGAAGTTTGGTGATTTTCCCATAGTGACGGTTCCTTTAAAGGATGAACAAGGTTTACTTGTTGAGGTTAGCAAGAGGGCGCCCAGAAACGAAGTGGCTCGCTTTATCATTAGTGATTTGGATAAAGCGATAGAGTTGATGGGAACATTGAAGAAACCGACTACTCGGGTTTCGGCGGATGTAGCGAGGCTTGTGAAATCGAGGGTGGCTTTATTTGAAGGCACTTGGCTGAAATATTTCAAGGGGACGGCTTTTGTGCCTGATGGTGAAAAATGGCCGGGAAATAAAAAAAATAATGGGGCGGGTTATGCCTTTCCTTCAGGCAGCATTGATAATGAGATTGAATATTTTCTGAATGTGTCAATGGAAGCCGCCAAACAGGTTGGTGATAAATATATCGGAAGTTTGACTGATAATACCGGTATGGTTCAACAAAGCCTTTCTGAGCAGGAAAACCCTTACATGATGATGTTTGCTGATTTGGATTTAAGTAAATATCCGGAAGTACTTCTCTGGAGGGAGTATAATAAGGGATTGGGGGTTGTTCATAATGTTCCGGTATATTGCCAAATGGGAAACAGGGGTGTCGGTGTAACCCGTGGGTTGGTGAATTCATTTGTAATGCAAAATGGATTGCCTGTTTATGCGGCTGGCAGTATGTATCATGGAGACCGAACGATTGCTGATGTTCGTAAAGACCGTGACAGCCGGTTGTCGATTTTCTTAAAAGAGCCGGGGCAGAAGAATATTTTGATATTTGATCCTTCGGGAACTACTTATCAAGTTGTGGAGCCTTACCCCAATATCACCGAGGGGAGTGAAGAGCGAACCTATAACACAGGCTATGCTTTAAGAAAGGGCTGGTCATACGATCAGGGGCAATGTGTCAATGGATTTGGCTATACAGCCTGTGCTTCATTTAGAGCCGCGGAAGCTTTATTGAATTACATGGAAGCTTCCTATGAACTGCAATCAAGAGTGGACGAGACTGCCCGGAGCTACTGGAAAGCTCTGCGCGAACGCTCTAAGGTAGATGCCGATTATGAGAAGACAATAGCCAACACCGATATGTCTCAGGAAGTTTTGTATGATTGGGGGGCTTATTCTGCCGGTAAGATAATTGATCCGGTATTGTATAACATACGACGTGAAAGGCGCTCCGAATTGATGGCGGAAGGATTGCGGTTTATGGACTTAATCCGCTGGAGGGCTATGGATCAGATGATTGTAACCCCGTATCATATTGAGGGTTTCCACTTGTATAACACGCCAATGGAAGAATGGTATAGCGGTATATTGACGAACGATGGAAGTGATAAGGCAAATGCTTCATCACCTGAGCGGAGTGAATATTTGAGACCCTATGAGAAAAATTCCAAGTCAGAGGTGTATGATGGATATCGTTGGGCTATGGCTCATTATTTGTCACCTATTATGATTAAACAGTTCCAACTGACTTCAACGGATGGTTCTGATCTGAATTCTTCTCCGATGTATCAAAATCCGGGATGGCCCATGACGGCGGATGAGGGTGCGCAATTCTAAAATACGAGGGTGGATACAGGGTTCCTTTTATCAGAGGCTCTTTTAATGACAGCTAAGAATGCGGCTGATCTTTTTCTCAGTTCGGATGCCCGGAGTTATCGCCCTTATATTGTCACTCAGAACAATGGAGAAACTTTGCCATACGCAAGGGATACTGGAAATATATACCGGCTCACGGTAAAAGAGAGGATGAACTTTATGACTTGTCTGTAGATTCGGGTGAGAAGAAGAATATGGAGAAGAATGAGAGTTTGAGATCTCTGGTGGAAGAATTCATTCAGGAAATTGTGAGATTGAAAGGAAATGGCTGATTAAGCATTGAATGAGTGAAAAAGAATGATGTAGCTTTTGAAATAATATTTTAAAATTATAATGGTATGGTTGAGAAGAGTTTGAAAGGAATTTTGTTTATGTCGGTCGGAGCATTGTCTATGGCCGGACAGGTCACGGCCGGTAATGATGTACGTCCGAATGTTCTGTTTATTTTAGCTGATGATTTTGGCTGGAATGACTTGAGCTGTATGGGGAGTACATACTATGAAACCCCTAATCTGGATCGTTTGGCCAAACGAGGTGTCTTGTTTACCAATGCGTATGCCACTTGTCAAGTATCCAGTCCTTCGCGGGCCAGTATTATGACAGGTAAGTATACTCCTCGCCATGGAGTGACTGACTGGATTGGAGCAGCCTCCGGCGAAGCATGGAGAAAACAGGGTAGATGCAGTAAGTTATTACCTCCGGAATATGAAATGAGCCTGAAGAAAGAAGAGTATACGTTGCCGGAGTGTCTGCGTGACCACGGCTATACGACTTTCATTGCCGGTAAATGGCATTTGGGTGAAGAAGGTTCCTGGCCCGAAGATCATGGATTCGACATCAATATCGGAGGTTGGTCGGCTGGAAATCCTAAAGGTGGTTATTTCAGTCCCTATGCCAATCCGAAATTGAAAGACGGACCTGACGGTGAGAATTTGTCAATGCGTTTGGGCAAAGAAACCATTTCTTTCATGCGCGAACATAAGAAGAAGGATAAAAAGAAGCCTTTCTTTGCTTATCTATCTTTTTATGCCGTGCATGGAGCTTTGGAGACGACACAGGAAAACTGGAAATATTATCGGGAGAAAGCTGAGAAAATGGGTATAAAAGAAAATGGATTTGTTGTGGATCGTACTCTACCTGTGCGACAAACTCAGGATAATCCGGTTTATGCCGGTCTGATAAAACAGATGGATGATGCCATTGGTGTGGTGTTGGATGCGATTGATGAAATGGGACTTGACAAGAATACGTTGATTATCTTCACAAGTGATAACGGAGGAGTTACTTCCGGTGATGCTTACTCCACTTCTCTGCTTCCTCTTCGAGGCGGAAAAGGACGTCAATGGGAGGGTGGTGTTCGTGAGCCTTTACTTATACAGTATCCCGGGTGCGAAAAACCGGGAAGTACTTGTGACGTACCCGTAATCGGAACAGATTTTTATCCTACTATTCTTGATTTTGCGGGTCTCCCTTTAGAACCCGAACAGCATATGGACGGGGTAAGCCTTATGCCGTTGCTTAAGGGAAAGAATCTGGCGGATCGTTCTTTATTCTGGCATTATCCGCATTATGGAAATCAAGGTGGAGAACCGGTTTCCGTTATTCGTAAGGGAGACTGGAAGCTGATTTATTATTATGAAGACGAACACTGTGAATTATACAATCTGGTTACGGATATCAGTGAAAGCGAACCTTTGAATATTCAATATCCGGAGAAAGTGAAAGAGCTGAAAGTTTTGTTGGACGCCTGGTTGATCGAAACCAATGCCAGGACTCCCGTAGCAGATACTCAATATACTCCCCAGAAAGAAACTGCCCTGAAATTGAGGTGGCGTACGAAAGTGCTGCAACAACAAGAAGCCAATCGTAAGCGGATGCTTGATAAAACATGGACTCCCAACAAGGATTGGTGGGGAAGCATCGTTACGATTGACTGATGCCTCGGAGAATTTTGAATTTGATGAAGGGATGATATCATGTTATTATACATTTTATTGTTGCTTTTTTACATTTCTTAGGTTTGTATTATTGGCTTATTTTGCAATGTACATAGCAGATATATAATCTTAATATCTATAATAATAGCGTGGTATTAGACAAAGCTTGTTTAAAGGGTTGAAAGATTAAAAGATTGTTTTTAGTCTTGTTTTCAGGATAACATTTTTATTATTGATAACTTAATTTCATAAAACTATGAGTAAACAACGAAAAAGGCTTTATGCAAAAGTGTGTTTGTTGCTGTTCTTTCTAAACATTCCTTTTATTGCATTTGCTGTGCACACTCTTCCTGCTACTGTAGAAGTTCAGCAGAACAGAGTAGTAAAAGGGGTTGTTAAGGATGAGAAAGGCGAGTTGCTGATTGGAGTAAATGTAGTGGTAAAAGATAACCCTGCACTTGGTACGGTAACAGATGTAGACGGTGCTTTTACATTATCGGTTCCGCAAGGCACGAAAAATCTGAGAGTCTCTTATATCGGATACAAGGAACTGGATATCCGGCTCGGAGAAAAGAATTCTTTGAATATAATTCTTGAAGAAGATGCCCAGCAACTGGGAGAAGTGCAGGTCATCGCTTATGGCACGCAGAAGAAAGTAACTGTTACGGGTGCTATCTCTTCTATCGGCAGTGACGAGTTGCTGAAGACTCCTGCCGCGTCAATGGGAAATGCTTTGTCGGGAAAGATGCCGGGATTGTCTTCTGTACAGTATTCGGGTCAGCCCGGTGGTGACGATCCTACTCTGTTGGTGCGTGGTATTGGCACTTTGGGAGGTGGAACCGCTCCTTTAGTATTAGTTGATGGAGTGGAGCGTGCTTTCTTTCAGATGGATCCGAATGAAGTTGAAGATATTACAATTCTTAAAGACGCATCTGCTACTGCGGTATTCGGAGTGCGAGGTGCAAACGGTGTAATTCTTGTGACAACTAAACGAGGTGAACAGGGAAATGCGAAAGTATCTTTCTCTACTTCGGTTGGTGTGCAATTGCCTACGCGCTTATTGGATTTCACGAATAGCTATCAGTATGCGACGTATTATAATGAAGCCCAGATGAATGATGGCGTAAAACCGGAGAATGTGCGGTTTTCACCGGAAATTGTACAGGCTTTTAAAGATCATTCTCAACCATTGCTTTATCCGGATATGGATTGGATGGATTATTTGCTGAATGACGCAGCTTTTCAGAGCCAGCATAATGTGAATGTATCAGGGGGAACCGATCGTGTGAAGTATTTTGTTTCAGCAGGCTTGTTCACTCAGGATGGTATTTTTAAAACTTTTGATACGGGATATGATTTTAATTTTAAATATAAGCGATATAACTATCGTGCTAATTTAGATTTTGAGGTTACTAAAACGACTGATTTGTCCGTGAATATAGGTGGTCGTGTTGAAGATAGAAATCGGCCGATATCTTCATCGAGCGATGCTGAACTTTTCCGTTTTATTTATAGAGCGACTCCTTTTTCCGGAGCCGGAATAGTGGATGGGAAATGGATAAAAAGCAATCCTGACTATATCCCGGGTACGGATAATGAAAATAGTGAAGATGCTTTGAATGCTTATTACGGCATGGGATATACTTCCAGTGTGAATAATGTATTGAATACGGATGTTACATTGAAGCAGAAATTGGACTTTATAACTAAAGGGTTGTCTTTTACGATAAAAGGTGCTTATAACAGTGCATATTATCACACTAAGAAACGCTCAAATAAGATACCATACTATACACCATTGCTTGATGCGGATAATAATGTGGTATTCAGAAAAAGTGGTCCGAATTCAGAATTAGGATATGAAGAGACTCGTGATGCGGACCGTAACTGGTATGCGGAGGCTAGTTTGAATTACAAACGTAAATTCAAGAAACACAATGTTTCGGCTTTGTTATTGTATAATCAGTCGAAAAGCTATTATCCGGCACAAAATCCGGATATACCTACGGGGTATGTAGGCTTGGTAGGGCGTGCAACGTATGATTATGCCACCAGATATCTGATTGACTTTAATATAGGATATAATGGTTCCGAGAACTTTGCTCCGGGAAAGCGCTATGGTATCTTTCCTGCTGTGTCATTGGGATGGATTGTTTCTGAAGAGAAGTTCATGAAGAAGAATCTTCCTTTTATTTCTTATTTGAAGTTGAGAGGCTCGTATGGAGTTGTAGGTAATGATAAGATCGGAAATAACCGGTTTTTATATTTGCCGGATTCTTATGCATTTGGAGGCGGAGGATATTTCTTTGGTACAAATGTGAACAAAAATCAGCCGGGAGTTTATGAAGGCAGGATCGGTAATAAAGGCGTAACTTGGGAAAAAGCTTATAAACAAAATTATGGTATAGATATTTATTTCCTGGACAGCCGTTTGAAATTGAATTTTGATTACTTCTATGATCATCGTGAAGATATTTTGATTACACGCAATAATGTTCCGGGATTTTTAGGTATGACTTTGCCGGCAGTAAACTACGGAGTTGTCGATAACAAGGGGTTTGAAATATCAGTGGGCTGGAATGATAAAATCGGGGATAAGTTTAAATATTGGATAAACGCTAACTTGTCGCATGCCAAGAACAAAATTGTAGAAATGGACGAAGTGAAGCGTAATGAAGAATACTTATATCGTACAGGACTTCCGGTAGGACAGCCTTTTGCCTATAAGTTCTGGGGATTTTATGATGAGACTGCCAACGAACGGTACAAACAGCAGTATGGAACGGATATTGCCACTCATGCTTCAGTATTGCAACCTGGTGATTGTGTCTATGTAGACCTTAATAAGGACGGAGCCATTGATGAAGATGACCAGCAACCTTTTGGATATACTAATAATCCACAATATACAGGTGGCGTCACTTTAGGATTTAGTTGGAAAAACTTCGACTTTAGCATGATGTGGAATTATGCATGGAATACATCGAGGGTATTGGGAGAAACTTTTAGGCAGCCTTTAGGTGGTACTAATACACATGCTATTTTATTGGAGCATTTTGAGAATAGGTGGACACCGGAGAATGCGGCGAATGCTAAATATCCACGGGCTTCATTGGCCAGTGTGAAAAGTAACTATGCAAACTCTGATATATGGATTGCGGATGCCAGCTATATTCGTTTGAAAAATATAGAGGTTTCTTATCGTTTCAATTTCCCTTTCATCAAGAAAATAGGAATCAATCAACTGAGATTGTTTGCAAACGGTTATAATTTACTGACTTTCGATAAATTAAAAATATCGGATCCGGAATCTTTAACGGGAAACAGGCCGGAATACCCGCTGATGAGAGTATTTAATCTTGGATTGAAAGTAGGATTTTAAAGAATAATACCATGAAAAAAATAATAAGATTCTTTGCGTTGTCTTTTGCACTTCCTTTTGTTTTTGGAGCCTGTGTCGAAGACTTTAAGATTGGAGACAAGTTTTTGGAAAAGGCTCCCGGAGTGGATGTGACTGCCGATACTATCTTTGGTAAGGCAGACTATGCTCGCAGGTTTTTATGGAATTGTTATCAGAAACTTTATTACGGGCTGCCTTGGGCCTGGAATCAAGTAGATGGAAAGATGAATATGAACATATTCGAAAGTCTGTCGGATTCATGGCACTCGCATATGAATTGGGATGAAGTCTCTCGTACGTATTATGCCGGCGGATATACGGCAGGTATGGAGGACTGGTCTACGCATACCCGGTTCGGGTATAACAGGGAAGAGTGCTGGGAGGCAATTCGTGCGTCCTGGCTGTTTATCGAGCAAGTGGGGAAGGTTCCGGATATGGATGAGGCTGAGAAGACACGTTTGAGGGCTGAGGCGAAAGTGATTATAGCTTCGCGCTATTTCGATATGTACCGGCATTTTGGAGGCCTACCTTTATTGGAACGTTCTTTGGAAGTGAATGAAGAGTTTCAGATTCCGCGTTCTACCGTTATCGAGACGAATGACTTTATGATTCGCTTGTTGGATGAAGCTGCGGGAGATTTACCTTGGGTGCTGCCGGATACTGAATATCAGACTTGGGATGGTCGGTTTACGCGGGCGGCAGTTATGGCTCTGAAGTGTAAGATATTGATTTTTACAGCAAGTCCTCTGTTCAACAGCGATCAGCCATATTGTACAGAAGAACCGCAAGAAGCCGTCACGGCTAATTATGTTTGGACAGGCGGGTATAAGCCTGAATTGTGGGCTCGTTGTCTCACTGCTTGCGAGGAGTTTTTTGAAGAAGTAAGGAAAAATGGTTTCTACCAATTGATGAAGGCGCAAAGTAACACCGATAAGCCATTGACCAGTCCCTTAAACGGATACCGTGTAGCTTTCAGAGATGCTTATTCATTGAGAGGAAGCGGGTATGATAATCCTGAATTGCTGATATCAACACGTATCAACTATAATAACTATGCATATTTCAGGAATGGAGCATGCCCGGGAGGAGCTTTTACTCCAACTCAAGAATATGTTGAAATGTTTTCCATGAGCGACGGTACACCTTTTTCATGGGATGATCCGGATAAAGTGGAGAAGATGTTTACGGATAGAGACCCCCGCTTATTTGAAACTATATTAGTGAATAATGCTGATTTTCAAGGACGTAAAGCGGAATTGTGGGTAGGCGGCCGCGATATGCAGCAAGGAACGGTTACGGAATCAGGACAGTATGCCACTGGTTATGGAATTTATAAATATATTCTAGATGGTCAGGTGAATAAGGGCAGACCAACTTTCTGGCCTTATCTGCGTATGGCCGAAGTACATCTGATTTATGCGGAAGCTTTGATGAAGGCAAACCGCTATGCGGAAGCCATAGCTGAAGTGGACAAAGTACGTGAACGTGTTAATTTACCCGGATTGGAAGAAAGTAATCCTAATTTGAATTTGCGCGATGAGAAGACATTATTAGCCGAGATTTTGAGAGAACGTGCTTGTGAGCTCGGTCTTGAAGACGTTCGCTTCTTTGATTTGAACCGTCATAAAGCGGTAAGTAACTTTATAACTCCTTTACATGGGTTGAAGATCACACTTGAAAGTAATAATCCTCAAAAATTTAAGTATGAAGTTTTTCAACTTAGGAATCCGAGCAGATTTATGTGGAGAGAGGGATATACATTTAGTCCGAAATGGTATCTGACGGCATTTCCTCCTACTGAAGTGAACAAAGGATATGGTCTGGTGCAGAATCCGGGTTGGTGATTTATTGTATAATGTAAAAGAATAAACGATTATGAAAAATAAAATAATACTCATGCTGATGTCTTTTAGTCTGGCTGTTCAGGCTTATGGACAGGATGTTTTGAGTGGCATCGTGGTAGACAACTTAGGAAAACCTGTTGCCAGCGCAAAAGTCAGTCTGGAAAATTCGGTTGCATTTACTTTGACTGATGAAGATGGAATGTTTTCGATTACTGCTCCCAAAGGAGCGGGTCTTTTCATTGAAACCCCGACTAATGACGCTAAATCAATTGTTGTCGGTGATGAGAAGAAGATAAAAGTAGTGATGGATTATGCTTCTAAATCGGTTTCTGTCAATCCACTGATTGCGGGGCAAACCAATGAAGAGGCGACTTCTGCAGTTGCTACTGTCGATTCGGAAGAATTGATGAAAAGCTCGGCACTCAGCATACGCAATGCTTTGTTTGGTAAAGTTTTAGGGCTTACGGCACTACAAGGCAGTGGTTCGACATGGGAGGAAAAGGCGGCTTTATCTATCAGAGGTTTACAATCGCTTTCCGGAAGCGGTATTCTGGTGCTGGTTGACGGTTTTGAACGTCCTATTGATGACCTTACCACGGAGGAAGTTGAGTCGGTTTCCATTTTGAAGGATGCTGCCGCAGTCGCTTTGTATGGGCATAAAGGCATTAATGGTGCTATTTTGGTAAAGACAAAGCGGGGTATGTATGATGCTATGAATATTGATATCAGCTATGATCATGGTTTTTCAAAAGCTGTCAGATTGCCTAAATTCGTAAATGCCTATACATATGCTCAGGCGATGAATGAGGCCTATCGGAATGATGGGAAAGGGGTACGTTACTCGCAATATGAACTGGATGCTTTCAGAAGCGGTGATTTGCCTTATTTGTATCCTGATGTGGACTGGATGGATGAAACTATCGGAGATATGGGGCATTCCAATATCTATAATATTAGTTTCCAGGGTGGAGGAAAGAAAATGCGCTACTACACTATGCTGAATTTGGAAAGTAGCAGTGGCTTCTTTAAAAATACGGATACCAATGAAGGATATTCGAACCAGAATGAGTATTCCAGAGGAAATATCAGAGCAAACCTGGATATTACTATTTCCAAAACTACCAATTTGCAGGTGAATTTATTGGGTATTTTAACGGAGTATAACCATTCTCAGCCTAATAAAATTATGGATAATTTATATACTTTGCCTGCCGCAGCTTATCCTATAAAGACTGAAGATGGAATATGGGGAGGTGATCTGACATGGCCAGGCATTAATCCGGTAGCTAATTTGCAAGCTAAGGGATATGACCGTTCACATGCACGTACATTGATGGCAGACATGACCTTGAGGCAAGAATTGGACTTTATCACTAAAGGACTTGGAGCTTCATTAAGATTGGGATATGATAATGCGACTACTTATTGGGAAGTCCGTTCGAAAAGTTATAAGTATGCATCGGATGTTTTGAATTTTGAAAATGGTCTTCCGGCAAACATAACCCGTATAGGAGGCGGTCAGGATAACGAACTTAGTTTTACCAAGAACATGAATGGTCCGATGTATCGCAGATTTAACTTTATAGCCCAGCTTGACTACAAGAAAGATTTTGCCAAAAGCAAACTGTATACGACTCTGATGTGGCACTTTAATCATAGTGTGCAGCAAAATAGGCATAATACACTAAATCATGTAAATTTCTCGTCTTATACCCATTATGGCATACTTGACAGGTATTTTGTGGATTTGGCCTTGGTGGGCTCAGCTTCCAACCGATTGCCGGTTAATTATAAGTTCACTTTTTCACCTACCCTTTCCGCAGCTTGGGTATTGTCGAAAGAGAGCTTCCTGAGCGATGTTTCGTGGATAAACTTATTAAAGTTGAGAGCTTCGGCAGGTATTCTTCATTCTGATTATGTTCCGGAATGGAATATTACATCAGATGCTTTCGGGGGTGGAGGAAATTATTTCTATGGAGATAATTTTAACAATTACGCAGGTGTTGCCGAAGGTCGCCTTCCTACAACGAATTTTAAGCATGAGCGGGCATTGAAATACAATGTGGGTATTGATGCTACCTTTTTCGGTGGATTGACCTTTATGGGAGATGTTTATTTCCAGCGTCGTGACCAGATAATGGTAGGGCAGGGAGGAAGAACGAGTTCCGTTTTGGGACTTAATCCGGCTTATGTGCCTTTAGGACGCGTTGACAGTAAAGGGGTGGAACTGGGTTTATCATATGAGAAAGCTCATGGAGACTTCCTAATAACAGGAGGTGCACGGTTTACGCTGGCGAAAAACAAGGTAATAGAAAAACTAGAACAGCCGGTGGCCGAAGAATATCTGAGAACTACGGGATTGCCTATGGGGCAGCCGTTTGGACTCGAAGCGATAGGTTTTTTCAAAGATGATGCAGACATTGCGTCAAGTCCCAAACAATTGTTTTCGGAAGTAGCTCCGGGCGACATAAAATATAAGGATCAAAATAAGGACGGATTTATTGATGATAATGACAAGGTTGCGATGGGGTACAATATGGGTACACCTGAGGTGTATTATGCTTTTAATGCCGGGATTGAATATAAGGGGATTGGAATCGATTTTTTGTTTCAGGGAGCAACCCGTTACAGCGCTTGGCTGAATGCAAAGAGCGTTTACAGACCATTAGCCGGTAATTGTACCATTTCAGAGCATTATTATGCCAACAGATGGACTCCGGAAACACCGGATGCATTATATCCAAGATTGACTTCCGACAGTAATCCGAACAATGAACAATCCAGCGATTTGTGGTTGGCCGATGCTTCTTTTTTGAAATTGCGTCACTGCGAAGTGTATTACAAATTGCCGAAAGCATGGATAAATAAAGTAAAGATGAAGTCGGCAAAATTATATGTCAGAGGAATGGATCTCTTCTCCATTGACAAGATGGATATTTTTGATCCTGAAGTTATCGGAGTCAGCTATCCTGCGGATCGTTCCGTGCATGTTGGTGTAAGAGTAGGTTTTTAATTTAAAAGTAATTTGATTATGAAAGATATACTAAAATCGTTACTGATAGCTTGCATTGTGCCGGTGATGTCGGGTTGTGGAGACTGGCTGGACTACAATGAGGTGACTGAATATACAAAAGATCAGACTTTTTCAGATTTTCAGCGAGTGAATAACTATGTGACTAATATATATTCGCGCTTGGAGAATGGATTAGAAGGATACAATAACGGTGCCACTCTGGCTTCTGCCTGTGATGAGGCGGAATGTGCCTGGCCGGCCTCCAATGTGCATAATTTCTATAATGGAGCTTGGGGACCGTTGCGTACTCTGACCTCAACTTGGACAGATTCCTATTGGGGCATTCGGTCAGCCAATTTCTTTTTGGAGAATTGGGAACAATATACTTTCGAGGATTTCAAGTATAATCATGATTACCCCGAACAAATGGAGCGCTATCGCCGCTATCAATATGAAGTACGTTTTTTGAGAGCTTATTTTTATTTCGAGCTGGTCAAAACGTTTGGAGATGTGCCGCTTGTGCTGGAGACGATGACTGCCGAAGAAGCTAATCAGGCTGAAAAGACTTCCAAACAAGAAATTTTCCGGTTTATTGCCGATGAGTGCGATGCCATAGCGGATGAACTGCCTTTGGACTACGCGGCGTTATCTTATGCAGAGACCGGACGTATTACGAGGTTGACAGTCTTGGCCTTGAAGGCCCGTTCTCAGATGTATGCAGCAAGTCCTCTATTTCGGGAATCAGGTGCTGATGCAAAAACATTGTGGAAACAGGCTGCATTGGCAAACAAAAAGGTGTTAGAGGCTTGTGCTGCCAATGGTATTGTACTGGATAATTATGCGAATCTGACCGGTGTTAATAATTTCAAAGGAAAAGAAGTGATTTATGCCCGTCGTTTGGGGAATATAAATACTTTCGAGACAAATAACTTTCCGATTGGGGTAGAAGGCGGAAATTCCGGAAATTGTCCTACACAAACATTGGTTGACGCTTACAGAATGCAGAAAACCGGAAAGCTTTGGAATGAAGAGGGGAGTGGATTTGATTCGGAGAATCCGTATGAAGGGCGTGACCCGCGCATGGCGTTGACAGTAGTGACTAATGGAACTACGAAATGGCCTAACTGGAATACTTCACCTATCGAGACTTTTGAGGGCGGATTGAATGGTCATCCTTTGACAGGTGCTACACCAACCGGATATTACTTGCGTAAGTATTGTGACCCTGCTATTGATTTGCGTCCGGGACAAGTCAACACTCTGCGTCATTCGTGGATTATGTATCGTTTGGCCGAATTCTATTTGAATTATGCAGAATGCGTTGCCAACTATTTTGGTAATCCGGGGATGACGGATACTGACTTTCCTGTTTCAGCCGTAGCCAAACTGAATGAATTGAAGACATTCCGCAAGATGCCGGTTGTTCCGACTACGGTAATGCTAGATGAGTTTATGGAATACTATAGAAATGAGCGTATGGTTGAGTTGGCTTTTGAAGGTCATCGTTTTTGGGATGTCAGAAGATGGAAACTGGGTGAATTGTTGAAGAGCGTAGAGTTGATGAAGCTTACTAAACAGGCAGGTAAAATTAATTATGAACGTGTGACGCGCCAAAGAGCTTGGGATGATAAAATGTATTTATTTCCGATTGCCGATGAAGAATTACGCAAGAATACCAAACTGACTCAGAATCCCGGATGGAAATGATAGTTCGATTAAAAATGTAATAATTTGAATATGAATAAGATTTTATATTTAGTATATAGTTTATTTTTGTTAACCACTCATGTGTCTTCTCTGTATGCGCAGAAGTTTACCCCCGGTGCCATTTGGAAAGATACCGATGGTGTGCATATCAATGCGCATGGTGGAGGAATCCTGTTGCATGACGGAACCTATTATTGGTATGGAACACACATGCACGAAAACACGGCGGCCGCGTTGAAAGGAGTGGGAGTCTACTCTTCGAAGAATTTATATGACTGGAAGAATGAAGGCATTGCTTTGGAGGTTTTTCCTGAAGGTTCCGGTCATAAGATAGAAAGCGGTTGCCTGATAGAACGTCCGAAAGTAATTTTTAATGAGAAAACGGGAAAATTTGTCATGTGGTTCCATCTTGAATTGAAGGGTCAAGGATATAAGGCTGCGGAATATGGGGTGGCGATAAGTGACTCTCCTGTGGGGCCTTTTAAGTTTCTTCATGCTGGGCGCTCTTGCTCGGGTATAATTCCTATGAATATGGAGGCGAGTGTTGTAGAAAAGCTTTCGTCTTCTTTGAATCTGAAAGCGAGAACTCCGGAATGGAGGGCAGCGATGAAAGAAGGTTTGTTTGTAGTCAGAGACTTGGGCAAAGGGCAAATGGTGCGTGATATGACTATATTTGTGGATGATGATGGGAAAGCTTATCACGTCTTCGCTTCCGAGGAAAATAATACGTTGCATTTAGCTGAGTTAACAGATGATTATTGCGGATATACAGGAAAATATGTACGTGTGCTTCCTGGAAGGGCTAATGAGGCTCCAGCCATATTTAAGCATAAAGGCCAATATTGGCTGATAGCTTCCGGTTGTACAGGATGGGATCCGAATCCGGCGAGAATGGCTGTAGCCGATGATATTTGGGGCCCATGGAAGGAACTGGATAATCCTTGTGTGGGTGATAAGGCCAATATTACTTTTGATTCACAAAGTACATTTATATTGCCTGTTCCCGGCACTAAAAACAAATGGATTTTTATGGCTGATCGCTGGAATAGCAAAAACTTGAAGGATTCACGTTATGTATGGTTGCCCATTGAGTTTGAAAAAGGCGTTCCTGTGCTTCGTTGGTATGACTCCTGGAACTATTGAAGTAAGGAAGCAAACAACTTAGTAATAATTCTCTAATTACCTATAGGTAGTGTGGCAACTACTACGTAGTAATAGGATAACTACCTATAGGTACTTTTATTAAAAACGTATATAATTAAATGAATGTAGTATTATGAAGAAACATTTTTTATGTGTGTTGCTATGTACTTTGTTTTCAGGGATGGTGGGTGCGCAATCTTTTGTCGACACTCAAACTCCTTCGGGAGTGCTGCCTGTCAATGATTTTATCGGTACAGACTGGGCGCTTGATTTTAGTGATGAGTTTAATGGGAGTGTTATTGATGACATGAAATGGGAAAAGGACGACTCTAAAAATTCAAGAGGTTCGAAGCTTGAAATAGGTATAAAAGAGTGGTATTTCAAGCCCGAGAATCTTGAATTAAGGGATGGAAAATTGGTTATCAAGGTCACAAAGCCTGAGGAGGGTGTGATGTATTGTGCAGGTATACATGGATATAAATCCGGTGGAGGCGCAAAGTATAATTTCCAGTATGGCTATGTTGAAGCACGGATAAAGATTGCTGATTCAAGCAAAGGTACTCATACGGCTTTATGGATGTCAGGAGCAGGGCAGAAAAATGTGGATGGAACCTGCAATGACGGTGCAGAAATAGATATTGTGGAAAGTTCAGAGTTGACAGACCATTCCCATCTGACTCTTTATTGGGATGGTTATGGAACACCGGATGCACGTATAGCAGGTAAACAATATGAAGCGCCGGGCATTCACGACGGAGAGTTCCATACCTTTGGATTACTTTGGACAGAAAATGTTTTGAGGGTATATTATGATGGCAAACCTACTATGTTTGGCAAAACGTATGTGGAATTTACAGAGTTGATACACATGGTCAGAGCTGCGGAATATTTATGGCTTTCTTGCGGTGCATCAAACCAAAACGTGCCGGGTATTACTTTCAAGGATGAGCCTCTTGGTTTGTTGACCGAGGCAGAGATAGACTATGTTCGCGTTTGGAAGAAGAAAGCAAATGAGAATTTGGTGAAGAATGGAGATTTCCTTGAAAATGGTTATGCAGAGGGAACCACTGTGTGGAAGGGACCGAGCATGATACCTGGAGGAATTGTTTTCGACATGGACGATAAAGCGATAAATCCTCCATCGGCCCGTTTTTCGGGAGTTGGTTTGGAGCGTTATATCTATCAGGATATCGAAGTGTTACCGGGAAAAAAATACAAATTGAGTTTTGTGGGTAGAACGCATAATAGTCATGGTCCCAGTGGTACCTCAAACAGTAAGAATTCAAAACTGATGGCTGACGTTTATGCCGGAAATTCGACGGTGAAACTTTTTTCCACTTTTACAACCAGCAATGTAAATACTTTGGTTGAGGGTGAATTTGTCGTGCCTGCTGACGTTTCTTTTATACGTCTTCAGTTTACAAAAGATATAGGAATTGCCTATCTGGATGATGTCACCCTTATTCAGGAAAAAGAAATTGTGTATCCCGCATTGCGCATGGATAAGGTGACGAAAAGTATTTATCTGGAGAAAGTCAGTCCATATACATCTGTCTGTGTAGTTGCTCCTGACGGTACCCAAACTGATTTTGGTGACGGGCATACGGAGGTTGCTTTTGATTTTAGTGGAAAGCCTGTTGGAACATATACTTTTAAGTTGACCGGAGAACAGGAAAAAACATTTGTGATACATACAAACCGTATATCAGAATAAATAGCATATGAAAAAGAATAGTTTTTGTCTAACTGCATTGTGTCTGTTGTGTATGAGCATGTTTTTCATTACATGTAAGGATGAAACAATAGTTGTTCAGCAAATCTGTGGTCCTTATAAAACTACGCAGATGAAAATAAAAGTATCGACACCGATTGAAGATATGGGAGTAGATATGCAGTTCTCTATATTTCAGAGAGCCTCTATACATTGGGGGGATGGTGTTGTAGAAGATGCTAATACAAAATTACATCATGTTTACAGAGATGTTGGGGAGTATATGATTGAGGTGAAGGGTGAGGAAAAGAATCCTTCCTTTTATATGGGTAGCATTGCTGCGGTTGAAGAAATTTATTGGCCGATAGAAGATTAGGTTATATATGGACAATGATCAGAACCGGTTTATTACTCTTTCCAATGTAAACGGGCTGACTGCTACATTCGCAAGTTATGGTGCCAGATGGGTAAGCATGTATGTGCCCGATAGTGAGGGGCTCTGGGCTGATGTGATTTTGGGTTTTGATACCATAGAAGGCTATGAACATGCCACTGAACAATATCATGGAGCTGTGGTGGGCAGAGTGTGTGGAAGAATCCGTAATGCGTCATTTGAGCTGGGTGGTAAGAGATATGAATTAGTTTCAAATGATATTTATGGAAAGCCTGTTAAAAATCATCTTCATGGTGGGATTAAAGGTTTTCATAAGAAAGAATGGGACTTAGAACGCATTGTAACGGAAACCGGTGAGGAAGGGGTGGTTTTCACTTCCTTTTCACCGGATGGTGAGGAAGGCTATCCGGGAAATCTGAATATTAGCGTGACGTATGTTTTGCGTTCGAATAATGCCGTAGAAATCCTTTATGAAGGTACTAGTGATGCGGCCACTTATGTGAATCTTACTAACCATGCTTTCTTTAATCTTACAGGAGATCCCGGCCAACCTATAAACGGACACTTTCTTCGCTTGAATACTTGTTCATTAATAGAATGTGACGAAGAACTTCTGCCGACAGGAAGGATCATCAACCTACGAGACGATACTTTGGGCTTTCATGGAGATATAAGTGTAGGTGAAGCGATCTCCCGTTCTGAGTTGTTACCGATAAAAAATGGCGGCATATCGCAATCTTATGCTTTTGATGAGGGATCGGAGTATTCACTTTATCTTGCTGATCCTGTGAGTGGGCGAACTTTGAAAATTGTGACTGATAGTCCATCAGTTCAAATATATAATGCCTATTTGATGGACGGAAGTGATAGAGGGAAGGGAGGCATTGCATTGAACCGTTTTTGCGGTATTGCATTAGAACCGCAAGGTTATCCGGATATGCCTAATAACCCTCAGTTTCCTTCCTGTCTTTTACTTCCGGGAGAAGTTATGCGAATGAAGAGTCTATATTTTTTTGGGGTGAGATGATATGAAATGGAAAAGCTGAAAAAAATGTTCAGGATGGCTACACCCTTTGCTTGAAAAGGTGTAGCCATCTGTTCCAAAGGGTGTAGCCATTTGGAGTAAAGGGTGTAGCCTTACTAAAACTGCCTTATAACTATCTCTCGCTGCCTGTGAAGGAGGTAAAAAGAAAATTTATTTCCTGATTGATATGACATGAAAACCCTCCTTTTTGCTCTGATTTTGTTCTTCGAGAACAGGTTTTGTACTTATTTTTGCAGCATAGATTATATAAGTAAAGGAATTAATGAAATGAATCATACTAAAAGTTTGTATATTATGAACAAAAGACAGAATTTAAATTATCTATGTGGAGCAACTGTTTTAGCTGCATCTGCATTAGTGAGTTGCGGCAGTACAAGTAAACAGCCGGAGAAGCCTAATGTTTTGGTGATATTGCTGGATGATGCGGGGTATAATGATTTTGGGTTTAATGGAAGTAAAGACCTAAAAACACCCAATATTGATAAACTGGCAGCTAACGGGGTTGTATTCTCTGATGCCCATGTGTCTGCATCGGTTAGCGGACCTTCGCGTGCCGGCATTTTGAGTGGGCGTTATCAACAGCGTTGCGGGTATGAATGTAATTTGGGAAGTAAATTGGGATTAGGCTTGCAGGAAGAGACTATAGGTGACGTTTTTTTGAAAAATGGCTATAACACGGCGTGTTTTGGAAAATGGCATCAGGGAAACGGGCCGGAATATCATCCAAACAAAAGAGGATTTGAACATTTTTATGGTTTCATTTCGGGACATCGTTCATACTTTTTCCGTCCGGATGGATATGATAAACCCGGTTCTTTGCATAACTTGCAGTTGAATGGGAAGCAAGTGACATTTGATGGATACTTGACAGATGTTCTGGCTGATGAGGCGGCTGCATATATCGGACAGAGAAAGGATTCCGGGAAGCCTTTCATGATGTATCTTGCTTTTAATGCTGTACATACGCCTATGGAGGCTACGGAAGAAGATATGGCGATGTTTGAGGGGCACCCCCGTCAGAAGTTGGCTGCGATGACCTGGGCTGTAGACAGAGGTATCGGGCGTGTAATAGATAAGTTGAAAGAGACGGGAAAGTATGATAACACGCTGATTTTCTTTTTGAGTGATAATGGCGGAGCGCATAATAATCAATCTTCCAATTATCCCCTGAAAGGATTCAAGGGGAATAAATATGAGGGAGGGATCAGGGTTCCTTTCTTTGTGACTTATGGTGATCGTTATAAAGGAACTTTCGATGGGTTGTCTTCTTCTCTGGATATTTTCGCGACAGCAATAGCAGCTGCCGGGATAGATACTGCGACTCTTAAGAATCCGATAGACGGTGTAAATCTTTTGCCTTATTTGCAAGGAGAGAAAGAAGGAGATCCGCATCCTTTCTTGTTTTGGCGTAAAGAGCGTAAATCGGCTGTTCGTATGGGAGACTATAAGTTGATTTCTGTGGAAGGCATCGGTGAAAGGCTTTATAACCTGAAGGACGATCTTGGTGAGAGTCAAGATTTGTGTGAAGCCAACCGTCAGTTATGTGATGAGATGAAAGGTGCTTATCAAGAATGGGAGAAAGGGATCATTACTCCAATGCTTTGGGACGAAGGTATCTGGCATGAGGTATGCCAGGAAATGCATCGTGCGTTGATGAATAATGAAAAAGTTACTTGCTTTTCTCCTCAGGATCTGAAAAAGAAATCCGGTAAAAAGAAAAAATAGTATGTATATGTAGGTAAACTGATAAAATCGGGAGGAGTATGATGTATATAAGGTTTCTTTTATTGATTTTGAGTCTTGTTTGTACTAAGTTGTGTGCACAAACGGAGACTATATCATTGAATGGTGAATGGACTTACAAGCTAGATCCGGATGATAAGGGAATAGTCGAGAAATGGTATAACGATGAGTTCACTTCAGCCTTGACTCTTCCCGGTTCCCTAAATACGAATGGGATAGGAGAACCGGTAAGTTTGAATACAATATGGACTGGTTCGCAGTGGAATAAAGCGTGGTATGAGAGTGATTTCTATGAAAGGTACCGTTCGCCTGAAAATACAAAAATTGTGTTTTGGCTGACACCGGAGGCGTATTATGTAGGCAGCGCTTGGTATCAGAAAAAGATCGTTATTCCTGAGAAATGGAAAAAGAAATGTATTATACTGAATCTGGAGCGTTGCCACTGGAAAACAGATTTGTGGATAGATGGTGTAAAAATCGGAACATGTAATTCTTTGTCCGTTCCCCACTGTTATGAATTGACGGATGTGGGTCTGGGAGAACATATCATAACTTTGTGTGTGGATAATCGTATTGGAGAGATTCAACCGGGAGTAGATGCACATAGTGTTTCTGATAACACGCAGAGTAACTGGAATGGAATAATCGGTGAAATAGAATTGTATGCTCGCCCAAAGGCCAATGTCGTTGATGTGCGGATAGAGCCGCTAATAGCGAAACGAAGCATCAAGACGGAGGTTTGCTTGAATGTAAAAGGAGGCGCGAATGTAAACGGTGTTTTGAAATTGCGGGTAAAATCATTGTTTGGAGATGAAAAAACATTGAAAACGGTGGAAAAAGATGTTCGTTTGAACAAGGGGGCAAACCAACTTGATATAGAATATGATATGGATGAAAGTTTCGAGTTGTGGGATGAGTTTAACCCTTTTCTTTATGAATTGAGTGTGATTTTGGACACAAAGTATGGAAAGGATGAACTGAAAGAAACATTCGGCTTGAGAGAGTTGGGAACTGAGGGTACTCAAATAACAGTAAACGGTCGTCCTGTTTTTTTTAGGGGAACCTTGGAGTGTTGTATTTTTCCGAAGACCGGATTTCCACCTACTGAAGAGGTTGAATGGAGCAGGATCATGAAGATATGCAAAAGTTATGGCTTGAATCATATCCGTTTCCATTCTTGGTGTCCACCGGAGGCAGCTTTTAATGCTGCGGATAAATTAGGGATGTATCTGTATGTGGAATGCGGTTCTTGGGCGGATGATATCGGGAGTGGCAAGGCTATTGATGAGTTCATTATGGAGGAAAGTGAACGCATCGTAAGAGAATATGGCAATCATCCTTCTTTTTGTCTTTTGTCTTATGGAAATGAACCTCGTGGAGAAAAGCATGTTGAGTATTTGCGTAATTTTGTGAAACATTGGAAAGGAAGAGATAATCGCTTTCTTTATACTACAGCCTCGGGATGGCCGGCAGTTGACGAAAGTGACTGGCACTGCTTACCGGCACCTCGTATTCAAGGTTGGAACCAGGGATTGAAGAGTATTATTAATAGTAAGAGACCGAATAGCCTTTATGACTGGACACATAAAATTTCTAAAAAGAAACCTACTATCAGCCATGAAATAGGTCAATGGTGTGTGTATCCTGATTTGAAGGAGCGTTCTGCATATACGGGAGTGTTTAAAGCTAAGAATTTTGATATTTTTGAAGACCGTCTGCGTGATAATGGGCTGCTTAATCTGGCTGACAGTTTCCTCTTGGCTTCGGGAAAGTTACAGACTCTTTGTTACAAAGCAGATATTGAAGCTGCATTAAGGACAAAAGATTTTGCAGGATTTCAGTTATTGGACTTGCATGATTTTCCGGGACAAGGAACTGCGCTTGTCGGAGTCTTGAATCCATTCTGGGAGTCTAAAGGGTATGTAACGCCACAAGAATACAGTGAGTTTTGTAATCAGGTAGTTCCGTTGGCGCGTTTACCTAAATTTATATATAATGTGGGCGATACATTGATTGCAGATGTTGAAGTGGCACAATTCTCGCCTTCAGATTTGCAGCTGCCTGTTACATGGGAAATTCATGATCTTAGAGGAAATCAGGTGAGTAGCGGTAGCTTTGAGGCTACAAAAATGTTGACCGGAAAGCTGAATAGTATTGGGCAAATTCGGGAAGTTCTAAATGTGACAGAACCTTCCCGATTGCAATTGGTGCTGTCAGTCGGAAAATATAAGAATCGTTGGAACCTGTGGGTATATCCATCCGAATCTGTTGATGAAGAAGATGTGCTGGTGGCGACATCTTTTAATGAAGAAGTTATCGAGAAGCTTTCTCAAGGTGGTAAAGTCTTATTATCACCCCGTTTAGGCACAATGAAGAATGAAGGCACCGATTCAGTAGCGGTTGGTTTCTCTTCTATATTTTGGAATACTCTTTGGACGAATGGTCAAGCGCCTCACACACTGGGAATATTGTGTGATGAAGAGCACCCGGCTCTTGAATTGTTTCCTACCAGCTATCATAGTGATTATCAATGGTGGGATGCGATGTCGCATTGTAATGCCATTCCTTTGCATAAATTGAACAATGTAAAACCTATAGTCCGTATCATAGATGACTGGTTTACAGCTCGTTCGTTGGGCTTGATTGTAGAGATGAAAGTGGGAGGCGGATCGTTAATATTATGTGGAGCAGATCTGGTAAGTGATATTGAGAATCGTCCAGAAGCACGTCAGTTGATGAACAGTATGCTGCATTATATGAATGGAAATTTATTTAAACCTGTTCAGCAAATAACGGTCCGGCAGCTCCGTGAATTGTTTAAGTAACCTGTGTAATTATTTCATTATAATAATATATGAGAGTTGGAGAAATGAAGAAAAAAACAATGTGTTTGATGATGGCAGGATTACTGGTACACGGCTTGTCTATGGCTGGATGGCATCCGCAAGGGGATAAAATAAAAACGATATGGGCCGATAAGGTGTCACCGGAAAATGTTTGGCAAAGTTATCCGCGTCCGCAATTGCAACGTTCTGAATGGATGAATCTGAACGGATTATGGGAGTTTGCCGTAACTCCTGTCGATGTTTCCGGAAAGCCGGTAAATTTTGATGGAGAAATCTTGGTACCGTTTGCCATTGAATCTTCATTGTCAGGTGTACAAAGGAAGTTTCTTCCTACAGATAAACTTTGGTATAGAAAAGAGTTTGTTTTAGATAGGGACTGGAAAGGCAAAAACATATTGCTTCATTTTGGAGCTGTTGATTATGAGTGTAAAGTTTGGTTGAATAATCATTTAGTGGGAAGCCATAAAGGAGGAAATAATCCTTTCAGCTTTGATATTACCAAATATCTGAAGCGCAATGGTGCTCAAAAATTGGAATTGTCTGTAGTCGATCCTACCGACACGAAGACTGTAACACGGGGAAAGCAACGGATTGAGCAGGGGGGAATTATGTATACACCGGTTTCAGGAATTTGGAAAACTGTTTGGTTGGAACCTGTTGAAGGCACCCATATTAATCGGATTCTTCCGGAAGCAGATATTTATAATTGTAAAGTGCGTCTGAATATAGATGTGGTCCGGGCTAAAGGTGGAGAACGAATACAGGTAGACTTATATGATGAGGGTAAGCTTGTGAAGAGTGTTGAACGGCAACTTTCGGATAAGGTTGAGATAGAAGTGCCGAATGCGGTTCTATGGTCTCCGGCTTCACCGAAATTGTATCGTTTTAAGGTTCGTTTAATTAAAAATGGAAAAATGCTCGATGAGGCCGGAAGTTATTTCGCTTTGCGTGAAGTGTCTGTGCAAAAAGATGCTTGCGGATATAATCGGGTGGGACTCAATGGAAATCCTATTTTTCAATATGGTACTTTAGATCAGGGCTGGTGGCCTGATGGACTTTTAACTCCTCCTTCAGAAGAGGCTATGCTTTGGGATATGGTTCAGCTAAAGGAGATGGGATTCAATACCATTCGTAAGCATATCAAGGTGGAACCGGAGTTGTATTATTATTATGCTGATTCTTTGGGCCTGATGATGTGGCAGGATATGGTATCCGGATTTGAGACTGAACACCGGGCTGAACAGTGTCCCGGACCGTATGCGGAAAAGGATTGGAATGCTCCCGGAGAGCACGCCGTTCAGTGGGAAAAGGAGTTATTTGAAATGATAGATGGTTTACGCTTTTATTCGTGCATTACAACTTGGGTTGTCTTTAACGAAGGTTGGGGGCAGTATAATACTGTAGATATTGTAAATCGTGTGATGGATTACGATAAGAGTCGCATTGTAAATGGTGTTTCAGGTTGGAAGGATCGTGGTGTGGGACACATGTTTGATGTACACAATTACCCGCAAACTTGTATGATTTTGCCAGAGAATAATGGAGACCGTATTTCGGCTTTAGGTGAGTTTGGTGGATTAGGTTGGGCTATTCAAGGACATTTATGGGATTCTAAACGAAGGAATTGGGGGTATAAGAATATTGATGGTGGTTTATCCTTATTAGAAAATTATGGTCACATTGTTCATGATTTGGAAGCTCTGATTGCCCAAGGATTGAGCGCTGCCATTTATACACAAACCACTGATGTAGAAGCAGAAGTGAATGGACTGATAACCTATGATCGTAAAATAACTAAGCTGCCGGTAGGATTTATGCATCTAATGAACAGTAGGTTATATCACATAAGGTCGGCGCGGGCAACTATTTTGATAGCTGACGGACAGGGAGGCGTGAAAAACAAGCGTAAGATAGAGGCTAACGGACAACTACAAGAACTGGATTTTCCTTGTGCCATTGAAGAGAATACCTCTGTTGTGTCTGTAAATCATTTTTTTATTGATAAGCTATACGATAATCTTTCTTTATGGCTGAATATGTCTGCCGATGTGGTGGTTAAGTTGAATGGAATCACGGTTTTTGAACAGAATATTCGTGAATTCAGGCAATACACTCATTTCAATCTGAGCGATTATGCTTATTTATTAAAAACGGGAACCAATGAGCTGAAGATAGAAGCAAAAACAACTCGACGCTCATTTTTTGATTTTGGTTTGAGAGGTTATTGATGAAATTGAAAGAGAATAAAATAAGTATGAAAGATAAATTCAATTCTAATTGTGCACGTGGGGCGTTCTCATTGGGATAAGTGGGCGGCTGATTATAAAGTTTATCGCAAAAGGGCGAAAAAGAACTAAATACTTGGGGAAGTAAAATGCTTATGATGAATCCATATTATGACTATTGATGGAGGTTCGCAATTGTTCAAAATAATGGTAGTTTAAATTATGAGAGTAATGAGGTGAAAAATAATTATATTGAGATGAAGGTAATAATTGTATTATTAACAGTGTTTGGAATGTCAATAGGTGCGTGGGCACAGTCATCAACTTTTCCGGATAGAAATATGGTGATGGACTTAACTGGTGAATGGAATGTTTTTTTTGACTCAAAAGAGCATCTAATTATTTTGCCAGGTTCTTTAGCAGAAAATAAATTGGGAATAGCGGTTAGAGACTCAGCAATGGGCAGATTATCAGAAGAATTTCATTATGAGGGAACTGCCGTTTTTACAAGATATGTTGACATCCCTGATAGTTGGGATAAAAAACCTTTAGAGTTATTTATGGAGAGAACTAAATGTTCTACACTTTATATAAATGATTCGTTGGTAGGATCTCAATCAACTGTATCTGCACCACATAGGTATATTCTAAAAAATGGGATAAGTAAAGGTACGCATCTGTTGAAGTTAGTGGTGGATAATACAAAATCTTTGTTGCCATTAGGTGGATCGCATGCTTATTCAGAACATACCCAGACAAATTGGAATGGTATTCTGGGAAGATTTTATTTAAGATGTCTAAATGATATTGATGTTCGTAGTATGAGAATAGATACTTCCCCTCATGGCGATTGTATATTAACTGTAAATCTATTAAATAATACTTTTCAAGCAAAGAAGGAGCTTTTTAAGTTGACTGTTTGTGACAGCTTAGGAAATATATGTACCCATAAAGAATATCTGATTGATATCGATAAAAATGTGGAAACTATATCTTTGAATTTTAAAATAGATGATCCTCGATTATGGGATGAATATAATCCATATTTGTATAATATACTGTTAGAAAGTGAAGCTGGAATAAGTCAGAAGTTGAGCTTTGGTATTCGTGATTTTCGCTCAGTAAATGGCAAATTGATGAATAATGATCGTATTGTTTTCTTGCGAGGTAAGCATGAGGGGGGAGTATTTCCATTGACTGGTTATCCAAGCATGAAGAAAGGAGATTGGTTGAAGTATTTTTCTATAGTTCAGTCTTATGGTATTAATCATGTTCGTTACCATTCATGGACGCCCCCTGCAGTTGCTTTTGATGCTGCTGATGAACTTGGTGTTTTTTTGCAGGTTGAATTACCACTATGGGGGAAATATGAGACTAATGATACGATTCTTGTGAATTATATGAAATCAGAAGGTGAAAAGATTCTTGAAACATATGGCAATCATCCTTCTTTTGTGATGTTTGCACTGGGAAATGAGTTGTCTGGTGACACTTTGGTGATGAAGTCTATTGTAAATTACTTTAAGGGAATTGATAAGAGGCGTCTGTATGCTATGGGATCTAACAATTTTTTCTGGGATACACATACTTATGATTGCGAAGATTTTTTTGTTTCTATGCGAAATGGAAAACCACAATCAGATTGTCTAACTGACCTTAGAGGTAGCTTTTCTTTTGCTAATGCGAACAATGGAGGGATAATTAACAGCATGTTCCCTAATACTAAAAGAGATTTTTCTAAGGCTATTCAAGGGTTGGGCAAACCGGTTATAAGCCATGAAACAGGACAGTATCAGGTATATCCGGATTTTAAGGAAATGCCTTTGTATAAAGGAGTACTCAAACCTTTGAATTTTGCAGTAATAAAAAAAAGGTTGGAAGAGAGTGGAATATTAGGAAAAAGTGAAGACTTTTTAAAGGCTTCAGGCGCATTGAGTGTATTGTGCTATCGCGAAGAAATAGAGATGGCTTTGCGCACTCAGAATTTTGATGGGTTTCAGTTGCTTGATTTACAAGATTATCCAGGTCAAGGAACTGCGTTAGTTGGTATTTTAAATGCTTTTATGGGGACAAAGAATTTGATAGCTCCTGAACAGTGGAGAAGGTTCTGCAACGATATAGTTCCATTGGCTCGTTTTTCTAAGTATTGCTGGAATTTCGATGAAATACTTTCAATGGATGTAGATATTGCCCACTATGGAAAACAAGATCTTTTGGAACAAACTATATCTTGTATATTGATGAGAGAAGATGGAGAAGTGCTGTTTAAAAAAGCATTTATAACGGACTTAAAACAAGGGGAAGTGAATAGAATTGCTTCGTTACAGATTCCATTATCGGAATTTTCATTATTAAGACAGAAAAATCAGAAACTATGTTTTAAGATAGAAATAGAGAATACAAATTATAATAATTTATGGGATTTATGGGTATATTCTCAAAAAATGGATGTGCAAGAGGGGATGATTAATGGGGTATGCGTAACAAGAAATGTAAATCGTTTTAATGTATGTATGGAAAAGGGATTAAAGGTGTTGTATATTCCAAAACACGAGGATGTTATTAATAATTCTGTGGGAGGATTGTTTATAACAGATTTTTGGAATTACAAATCATTTAGAAGAACCGCAAAAAGGATGGGAAAAGTTCCATCTCCTGGAACGTTTGGTTTATTGATTGACTCAAAACACCCTATTTTTAATTTATTCCCGACAGATTTTCATTCTAATTGGCAATGGTGGAATTTGGTTCTTAATTCTAGACCATTAATTTTAGATAAGTACGAAAAGGGTTATGACCCAATTGTTCAAGTTATAGATAATTGGGATAGAAATCATAAATTAGGTTTGATTTATGAAGTACCAGAAAGCAATGGGAAGGCTTTAGTTTGTGCTTCTGATTTATTTGCTTGTAAAGAACGTGTTGAAGTGAAAGCTTTATTTGAAAGTATTATTTCATATTTGCAAAACAAATAATTTATAGTTTAATGATTATATAAATAAGCCCTTGCAAAAACAAATGATTGCAAGGGCTTTTCTTATTATTATAAGTGCTAATGGAATTATACCTCTTTAATCAATTCCATTCCTTTTTTAATCGCTTCTTCATTCATCGGTATCAAGTGATGATGACGTTCGGGCAAGGTCTTCTTCAAGCCTCTGAGTACGCTATCCAGCGTAACCATCGGTTTCAGTTTCAGCAATCCACCCAGTACGATCATGTTGAATGCTTTGGCATTATTCATTTCATTGGCCGCATCCATTGCGTCGATGCGATACACTTTGATATCTTTACGCGTCGGCGGGTTGATGATGCCATATCCGTCGTAAATCAGGATACCGCCCGTCTTTACCTTACTTTCGAATTTCTCCAGTGAGGGCTGGTTCAGAATAATGGCAGCGTCATACTTGCTCAGAATAGGAGAGGAGATTTTCTCATCGCTTACAATCACCGTAACGTTGGCTGTACCACCACGTTGTTCCGGTCCGTAAGCGGGCATCCAGCTCACTTCCTTATCTTCCATCAGTCCCGAGTATGCCAAAATCTTTCCCATAGACAATACGCCTTGTCCACCGAAGCCTGCTATAATGATTTCTTCTTTCATTGTTCTTTTCTTTTAGTTGACGAGGTTGCAGTTGACAAGTTGACGAGGAAGCATCTCCTCCTTGTTAACTTGTTCCCTCGTTTCCTTGTTAACTGATTTATCTGTCTTTCAAGTCACCCAGCGGATAGAACGGGAACATGTGTTCTTCCATCCATTTGTTAGATTGCGCAGGTGTCTGTTTCCAACCGGAGTTACAAGTAGAAACGATTTCTACCAGGTTGGAGCCTTTGCCTGCCATGGAGTTTTCGAATGCTTTGCGGATGGCTTTCTTTGCTTTGCGGATAGCACCGACTGTTTGTACACTCTGGCGGGTAACGTAAGCGGTTCCTTCCAGTTGTGCGGCGATATCTGCCATCTTCAGCGGATAACCGTGCAAATGAACATCACGTCCGTAAGGACTGGTAGAAGTCTTCATGCCGACCAAGGTAGTAGGAGCCATCTGTCCACCCGTCATACCATAAATGGCGTTGTTGATGAAGATGATGGTGATATTCTCACCGCGGTTCAGTGCATGGATTGTTTCTGCCGTACCGATACATGCCAAGTCACCGTCTCCCTGGTAAGTGAATACCAGTCTGTCCGGCCACAGGCGCTTGATCGCAGTGGCAAGAGCGGGTGCACGTCCGTGTGCGGCTTCCTGCCAGTCAATATCCAGATAGTTATAGATGAACACGGCACATCCCACGGGGGAGATACCTACTGCTTTGTCTTCCATGCCCATTTCTTCGATTACTTCGGCTATCAGCTTGTGTACCACACCGTGGCTGCATCCCGGACAGTAGTGCATGGGATTATCGTTCATCAGAGTCGGTTTCTTATAAACCAGATTCTCAGGCTTGATAATATCTTCTTTTGTCATAATCACTTCTCCTTATCTGTTGGTGAACCGTATAAAAAACTCCATCAGCTTAACGAATATTGCTGCGCCACAAACGTAGATGAACAGTTTGAAGTCATCCTTTGCAACGAAATATACGATGATAGCTGCCAAGGCAAGTATCATAAAGAGTATATTCAATACGCTTCTTATCTTATCAGGGTTCATTTCTCGATTAATTTTTCTTTCAGTGCACTTACAATCTCTTCCGGATCGGGTACGATACCGCCGAGACGCCCGAAGTGTTCTACTTTTACTTTACCATTCACAGAGAGGCGTACATCTTCAACCATCTGTCCCGCATTCAATTCGGTAACCAGCATGCCTTTCACTTTTTCAGCATAGGCTGCAATGGCTTTTGTGGGGAAGGGCCAAAGGGTAATGGGGCGCAGTATACCGACTTTGATACCTTCTTCGCGTGCAAGTTCCATTGCTTTCTGTCCGATACGGGCCATAGAACCGAAGGCGATAATCAGGTAATCGGCATCTTCACAATTGATTTCTTCGAAACGTACTTCGTTTTCTTCAATCAGTTTGTATTTAGCCTGGAAGCGGATGTTATTCTTTTCCATCTCTTCCGGTTTCAATTCCAAAGAAGTAATGATATTGGGCTTGCGTCCGTTTACTCTACCGGTAGTAGCCCACGGGCATTGCTCGATAACTTCTGCATCTGTACGGCGGGGCTTTTGCGGAGGCAATACAACCTTTTCCATCATCTGACCGATAACACCGTCGGCAAGAATGATAGCCGGGTTGCGATATTTGAAGGCAAGATCAAAGGCCAATCCAACGAAATCAGCCATTTCCTGTACGGAAGCGGGAGCCAAAGTGATCAGACGGTAGTCACCGTGACCTCCACCCTTGACAGTCTGGAAGTAGTCTGCCTGACTGGGTTGGATGGTTCCCAATCCGGGGCCGCCGCGCATTACGTTTACAATCAAACAGGGTAATTCGGCACCTGCCAGGTAGGAGATACCTTCTTGTTTCAGGCTGACACCGGGGCTGGACGATGAGGTTAATACCATCTTTCCACTTCCGGCACCGCCGTACACCATATTAATAGCTGCCACTTCACTTTCTGCCTGTAGCACTACCATGCCGGTAGTTTCCCAAGGCTTCAGTTCGGCAAGAGTTTCCAATACTTCCGATTGCGGAGTAATAGGATAACCGAAGTATCCATCAGCACCGCAACGGATAGCGGCGTGGGCGATGGCTTCGTTTCCTTTCATTAATACAACTTCTTCTGCCATATTCTACTGATTTACAGATTTATTCTACTTTTATTTTATATACTGAGATACATCCGTCCGGACATACTGTGGCGCACGAGGCGCAGCCGTTACAAGTATCTTCCAATATTTGGTGGGCATAGTTATACCCTTTTACGTTCACCTCTTTGGTGAGGGCTATTACATGCAGAGGACAGGCTACCACGCATAGATTGCAGCCTTTACACCGTTCGGTGTCCACTACGATTGCTCCTTTAATCTTTGCCATAATTTACGTTACTTTTATATGTTATTGATTGTACATATCCTTATTGAAGAAATTCAGGATATCCATTGCCATACGATAGGCTTCACGGGCAGGGCTGTCGGGATTGAGGTCGATAGCATACTGGTAGTTGTTTAAAGCCAGTTGCCAGTTGCCTTGTTTACGGTAGGCATTTCCTAGGAGATAGAAAGCTTCGTCCCGGTCGGTAGAGTCGGTGATCAGATATTCATCGAGCCGCCGGATAGCTTCTGCTACATCTCCTTGATTGATAAGCTCTTTGATAGTTTTCAGTTGCTCCATATCGTATTGAGTTCCGGATTATTGGAATACAAAGATAGTTTTTATTTAGAGACAACGAACAAGTATTCTGTGAAAAATAAGAAAAATGGGGAAATATGAAGCCCGAAGTTGAATGAAATTCTGTCAGAATGTCACAACTTCGGGCGTATATGATGTAAAATAGGTTTTGCTACTTTACAAGTTTTCCATTTATATAGAGATTTTTGAACGTAACGTCTTTTGCTCCTTTTATGTCATTTCCATCTTTGGCAACATTATTAAAGTGGGAGTCTTCAACGCTGATATTGTACACATGATCATCGTCGTCGAGACCGATAATAAGGACACCAAGTTTGCTCTTTTCGCAGGTTACATTCTTTAGGTGAACATTGCGGACAGTAGGAGTAAAACCGCGGTTGCAGTTCTCACGGTTTTCGTATTGCAGGTTGATGCGTAGTACGGCTTCGCGACACTGTCCTACGGTGACGTTACGCACGAACACATTTTCAATCAGTCCGCCGCGGCAGGTGCTAGTCTTGATGCGGATCACACGGTCGAGGTCTGGGCTATCCATCTTACAGTTTTCTACATACAGGTTGCGGTATCCGCCGGAGATTTCGCTACCGATGACTACACCTCCATGTCCTTTCTTCATATAGCAACCGCGTACAATGATATTCTCGCTGGGAACACCCCATTTACGTCCGTCCTGGTTACGTCCGGACTTGATAGCAATACAGTCATCTCCGGTATCGAAGGTACAGTTCTCTATCAATACATTTTTGCAAGATTCGGGGTCGCAACCATCGCCATTGGGACCGCGATTATAAACGTATACACCGCGTACTGTGAGACTTTCGCAGAATAGCGGGTGAATAACCCAGAAAGGGGAATTCAATAAAGTAACATCTTCTATCAGCACTGTATTACATGAGTACAGGTTGATAAGTTGCGGACGTAATCCGTCTTCAGGTGTCATTACACGCTTATAAATAGGAGTGGAGGTTTCACCGTACATCAGCAAGCGTTCCCGTCCTCCGTTGCGTTGTGCCACCATGCCCTCTTTCCAGCCATAACGGGGAGCGCCACACATAGGCCACCAGGTTTCGTTGGAGCCTTGTCCGTCGATAGTTCCTTTACCGGTGATGGCGATATTTGTTTCACCGTATGCATAAATCAACGGGCGGGCATTATAGCAGTCTATTCCTTCCCAACGGGTGATAACTCCGGGAAAGTAGAGGCTCTGATCGGTTGAAAATTTCAATACGGCTCCTTCTTCTACATGAAAGTTGACGTTGCTTTTCAGTGTGATGGGACCTGTGTAGAATGTACCTTTGGGAACTACAACCGTACCACCACCATTCAGGCAACATGTAACGATAGCCTGGTTGATTGCTTCATGGCAGGGAGCATCCGGGGTGTCGGGTTTGGCGCCGAAGTCCGTAATGAGATACGTTTGTTTGGGGAAAGATGTTTTCTTGATTTGCTTTTCAATCTTTGTACTCTCCTTGAAAGCCTTATCGAAATCTATCGAGTTGGCAGTTGCCAATGTGGCCGAGAGAAGCAGGGAAATAATTCCGAGTACTTTTTTCATGCGTTTCCAGTTTTACTTTAAATGGTTATTAGATATGCAGGCAAAAGTACGGAAAGTGACTCTATTATAGGGAAGAGTTTTTGGCATAAAAGGTGTAAAAATTGATGTGTTTATACTTCTTAGCTCTGAGGAAGGTGTATAAACTAAACTAAAAAACACTTGCGGGTGTGTAAGCCTTCACTACTGCAAGTGTTGCCTTACACATCCGCAAGCGTCACCTTACACTACTGCAAGTACCAGTTCCCGCACCTGCAAGTGTAATTTCGAGTTGGGATGATTATCTCACCGGTATTTTATCAATACGCTTCTGATGGCGTCCACCCTCAAATTGTGTGCTGAAGAATTCTCTCATAATCATATCAGCTTCTTCTGTGCTGATAAAACGTCCCGGCATGACGAGTACGTTGGCATCATTATGCTGGCGAGCCAGATGAGCAATTTCCGCAGTCCAGCAAAGTGCAGCACGAATACCCTGATGTTTGTTCAGTGTCATGCTGATACCTTCACCACTTCCGCAGATAGCAATACCCGGGTAACACTCTCCGGCTTCAACGGCCAATGCCAGGGGATGAGCAAAATCTGCATAGTCGCAGCTCTCCGTTGTATAGGTGCCGAAGTCTTTGTATTCCCATCCTTTAGTTTCCAACCACCCCTTGACGTATTGTTTCAATTCAAATCCGGCGTGGTCGGAACAAATTCCAATTGTTTTCATTTTCTGTTGTAGTATGATTGATTTAGAGGCTCTATAATGGGATATCAGGTGAAAAATATTTCGCCCCTACAAGCCTGTTACAACCTGTAGGGGCGAATAATCATTCGCCCGGTATGCACCAGGGCTTTTTATAACATTGCTTTTACTTGCTTATAAACGTTATCAGCAGTAAAACCTAACTTCTGATCCAGTACTTTGTAAGGAGCTGAGAAACCGAAAGATTCCAATCCCCAAATTTTACCGTGAGCACCTACCAAACCTTGCAGGTTTACAGGCAGACCGGCTGTCAGACCGAAGACTTTTGCGTCAGCAGGGATAACACCTTCCTGATATCCCGGAGCCTGGCTGCGGAACAAACCTTCGGAAGGAGCAGATACGATACGTACTTTCACGCCATCTTTGCGCAATAATTCGGTTCCTGCCACCAGTGTAGATACTTCTGAGCCCGAAGCTACCAATATCACATCCGGGTTTTCATCAGAACCTGCTACAATGTAAGCACCCTTGGCTGCCTGAGAGTAGTCGTTTCCAGCGGGCAACATAGCGATATCTTGGCGAGAGAAGATCAAACCGGTCGGAGTGGTAGTATTCTCCATAGCCAGTTTCCATGCAATTGTTGTTTCTTCTGCATCTGCCGGACGGAGAACCAACATAGAGTTGTGTCCTTTGTGGTTTTTCAGTTTTTCCATCAGACGGATCTGAGCTTCTTGTTCTACCGGTTCATGAGTAGGACCGTCTTCACCTACACGGAATGCGTCGTGTGTCCAAATGAACTTCACGGGAACTTCCATCAGTGCAGCCATACGTACGGCAGGTTTCATATAGTCAGAGAATACGAAGAATGTTCCGCAAGCTGGGATTACACCACCATGCAGTGCCATACCGATACAGCAGCAAGCCATAGTCAGTTCGGCAACACCAGCCTGGAAGAATGCACCGCTGAAATCACCTTTCTTGAAAGCATGCGTCTTTTTCAGGAAGCCGTCTGTCTTATCAGAGTTTGAAAGGTCGGCGGAAGCAACGATCATGTTTTCTACCTGAGTAGCAAGAGCGCCCAATACGGTAGCTGATGCAGCACGTGTAGCAGCACCTGCTTTTTGCTCGATAGCTGCCCAGTTTACTTCAGGAGCTTTACCAGAGAAGAACAGGTCGAGTTTGGCAGCCTTTTCAGGATTAGCCTTTGCCCATTCTGATTTTGCAGCATATTTCTTAGCCATAATTTCCTTCAGTTCGGCAGCACGCTTTGCGTACAGTTCCTTCACTTCGGGGAAGATTACGAATGGATTTGTCGGATCACCACCGAGGTTCTTGATGGTATTTACGTAAGCGTCACCACCCAGAGGAGCACCGTGAGTAGCACAGTTAGCTTCGTAGCTGCTGCCATCTGCCTTGCGTGCACCCTTACCCATTACGGTATGACCGATAATCAGGGTAGGACGTTCGTTTTCTGCTTTCGCTTCGTTCAAAGCGCCACGGATAGCGTCGGGATCATTACCGTTGATCTTGATCACCTTCCAGCCCCAAGCTTCGTATTTCTTGGCAGTATCTTCGATGGTTACGTCTTTGGTTTCAGTAGAAAGCTGGATGTCATTGGCATCATAGAACATGATGAGGTTATCCAGTCCCAGTGCACCTGCGATACGGCCTGCACCCTGAGAAATTTCTTCCTGTACACCACCGTCCGAAATATAAGCGTAGATGGTTTGCTGCATCACTTCTTCGAAACGGGCTTTCATGAATTTAGCTGCGATAGCTGCACCCACTGCGAAAGTATGGCCTTGGCCGAGCGGGCCGGAAGTATTTTCAATACCACGCATGATGTCGCGTTCAGGGTGTCCCGGAGTGGGGCTGTCCCATTGGCGGAATTCCTTCAGTTCATCCAGTGTGAATTTACCTGCCAATGCCAACTGAGAGTAGAGCATCGGTGACATGTGACCCGGGTCCAGGAAGAAGCGGTCACGACCTTCCCATGCAGGATTTTCGGGATCATACACCAGAAACTCAGAGAAGAGTACATTCACAAAATCGGCACCGCCCATGGCACCGCCCGGATGACCGGAATTAGCTTTCTCAACCATAGAGGCAGCGAGGATACGGATATTATCCGCTGCACGGTTCATAAGTTTGTTGTCGTTCATATTGATATTTATTTGATTTGAATACTATAATAAAGCAGGTTGAAGTGTCACTTGTTAATTTTAACAGCGACAAAGATAACTCTTTATGCGTAATTCGCAACAAAGAAAGAGCCTCTTTTTTTGCTGTACTTCCGCTAGCTTCTTGTTTAAAATACAATAAGTCTTTTCGACTGATTTACTGTAACTCTATAGTAACAATAGACTTGGCTGGTAGTTTTATCTTCAGTACGCCTTTATTGATTTTTACCTCTTTGAACGGAGCTAATTTTATATTATTAGGGTTCTCAAAAGAGTTGTAATCTGTCAGGTTGGCAGAAGTTAAGATTTCACCAACGGCTTTCTTTGCCTTTACATCCGGCAGGTTGATAGTAATTTCCTGTGCATTGTCGGCATCGATATTAGACATTGAGATGTGGATCTTGCCGTCCTTGTCTTTAGAAGCTGTGGCACTTACCATAGGTACTTTGCGATTATCGCGTACATCCATGACCTCGCAGTTCAGATCGAGTGGGAGGTAAGTGGCATCCTGGTGTACATTGTACATCTTGAATACATAATAAGTGGGAGTCAGCACCATGTCTTTACCTTTTGTCAGGATCATGGATTGCAATACATTTACTATTTGGGCAATATTTGCCATTTTCAGACGGTCGGTGTATTTGTGGAAGATGTCGAAGCTAAGAGAGGCAACGAAAGCGTCACGCAAGGTATTCTGCTGGTAAAGGTGCCCTGGGATAGTGCCGGGTTCTTCGTCCCACCAGGTACCCCACTCATCGAGCATGAGGGCTACGTGCTTTTTAGGATCATATTCATCCATGATGGCGCAGTGTTTTTTGATAACATCTTCTATCTCACGACACTTACCCATTGTCCAGTAATAATCGTCTTTGTCGAACTTAGTGGCTGCTCCTTTACTTCCGCTCCAGCCGGTTACGGTGTAATAATGGAGAGAGAGTCCGTTCATACGTCCGCCTACGCGATCCATCAGGACTTTAGTCCAGTTATAATCGTAATCGCTGGCACCACTGGCAATCTTAAACAGGTGGTTGCCGTCGTAGTTGCGGCAGTAAGTGGAGTAACGGCGATACAAATCAGCATAATATTCAGGACGCATGCTTCCGCCGCAGCCCCAGCTTTCGTTGCCTACACCGAGGTATTTCACTTTCCATGCTTTGTCACGACCGTTCTGGCGGCGAAGTCTTGCCATCGGAGAATCTCCTTCGGAAGTCATGTATTCTACCCATTTTGCCAGTTCTTCTACAGTACCACTACCTACGTTTCCGCTGATATAAGGTTCAGTACCCAGCGTTTCGCAGAGGTTGAGGAACTCATGTGTACCGAAACTGTTGTCTTCAATTGTACCTCCCCAGTTATTGTTTACCATTTTGGGGCGGTTCTCTTTCGGACCGATACCGTCCATCCAGTGATATTCATCGGCAAAACAGCCACCCGGCCAACGAAGTACGGGAACCTGGAGTTCTTTCAATGCATTGAATACGTCGGTACGATAACCTTTGATATTGGGAATATCCGAATTTTCTCCTACCCAAAGTCCACCATAGATACAGGTGCCCAGATGTTCGGCAAACTGGCCGTAAATTTCTTTGGGAATAACTTGTGTGCCTTGGTCGGCATGAAGCGTGATCGTTGCACTCTTTTGTGCGGACAGCGATACGGATGCAGCTAAAAGAACGCTGCTGAATAATAGTTTGTTTCTCATAATGGTTATTAGTTATATGATGTTCGTAATGTTATTATTTGAGTAAGCGGACCTCATAAATAGCAGGTGTCCACTCTGTTCCGTCGGGACTGAAGCGTATCGGATAGCTGCCTGCACTTAACTTTTGGGGTAAAGAATAACAGATCGTTATAAAACCCTCTTTATCAGGTTTGCTGATCGTAGGACTAACGGTCAGTTTTTCATTGTTAAGAAGGATGGCTACCTTGGTATAATCCTCTTTCCGTACAGTGATCATCAGCTGGCTGGCTTCCTCTTTTACTTTGAGGTTATAACTGAACCAACCTTTGGCACGTCGGAAGTGACGGTCTTTATTGATTCCGGTTTCTGCCTGTTCATATAGAATGCCATGATCCGATTCAGGCTGTTGTTCACCGGGGAAAATGAGATCTACAGTTTGGTTGGCAAGTTCCATTGCTTTACGTTCGCTCAATGCCACTTCTTTGCGGATACTTTCTACTTCAGTTTCGGTTACCTGATGGAAATAAACTGCATAACGGGAATCGTGAAGACGGAAGAAAGGAATCAATTTCAGCGCTTCTTTCTGTGCCGGATAGACACTACCGGTATAAGTAAATGCAACCAAGTCATCGTCTATCTTCCGGAGTGATTGGGGCAGAGATGCGGCGGAACCTACCAGCATCGGTATTTCTTGCATGGAAATCTGTTTGCCATGGGCAATGTGTCCGCCACGGCTGTCATCTGCATAAAGCCCGTCCATATTCTCTGTCCCTGTGGGGCTGGCAAGTACGATAGGGCCATACATGAATGCATAGAAATTTTCCCGATCCGGTATTTGCTCTAAGGCAACCTGCATGGGCATATTCAGTGTAATTTCATCTCCGGCTTTCCATTTGCGGTGAATGGTCAGGTACTCTCCCGGTTGGGCATTCGTTTCCTGTACTTTTCCATTAACGGAAACGCTGGCGCCTTTAGCCCAGGAGGGGTAACGGAGTTTGAGGCTGAATGCTTTTTTCTTGCTCTTTTCCACGCGGAATCTGATTTGCTCTTCGTCGGGGAAACGGGTTTCCTGTACCAGGGTTATCTTTTTATCTTTCCAGGTCAGACGGGAGGGGATGAAGAGGTTTACATACAGTGTATCCTTTGCATGGGCGTAAATAAACTCTCCGTATTTGGTGTGATTCTCCAATCCGGAACCGACGCAACACCACATGGATGTTTCCGGCTGCGAATAAACGCGGTAGTGTCCCGGACGCATAGGGGTGAAGTAAACAAATCCACCCTTTGTAGGCTGTTGTGAGGCAAGGATATGATTATATAAAGCACGTTCGTAATAATCGGCAAAACGAATGTCGGGAGAAGTCTGGTAAAGCATCTTCGTCAGGCGAAGCATGTTGTAAGTATTACAAGTCTCCGGGCCTTGCACATCATTGAGCATGGATGTGAAATTGTCTGCCGGATGAAAATGTTCGCGTACACTGTTGCCACCAATGCAGACGGAACGATGATTTACCACTGTGTTCCAGAAGAAGCGGGCAGCGTGATCCCAGTTCTGGTCTTGTGCAAGGTCGGCGATACGTTTGTAGCCGATAACCTTCGGTATCTGTGTGTTGGCATGCATGCCTGTCAGGCGGTCTTCATCCTTCACAAGAGGGTCCAGAATTACTTTATGGGAGAAACGGTGTGCCAGTTCCAGGTATTTCTTGTCACCTGTGATTTCGGCAACATCAGCGAAAGTTTCGTTCAGTCCTCCGTGTTCGCTGCGGAGCATGTCTTGCATTTGCTGGTCGGTGAGTCCTGCGGTGATGTCTATCATCCAGTCGGTGAGGGCCACCAACATCTGGCGGGCAAGGTCGCTTCCGGCATAGAGGTAAGCGTCGCGCAGTCCGGCATAAGTCTTGTGTATATTGTATAGGGGTACCCATTTGCCATTGAGGTCGAAACCTCCGGCACGGATATTCCCGGCTTTAATTTCTTTCCAAAGTTGCAGGCTTCCGGGAGTTCCTCCGATGAATCCGGTGCCTACGGCTTGCTGTGCACGATGTAGTTCGTTCAGCATATAGTTCAGACGATTGTATATGGCTGTGTCTCCGGTAGCGGCATACATCATGGAGAGTGCGGAAATGTAATGTCCGCCGATGTGTCCGTCCAGTCCGGTGTTTTCCCAGTTGGTATAACTTGGCGCTTTGGGCGTCAGTCCGGCTTCGCGCAGGAAAGGGGCGAGCAGGCGGTCGGGCTCCATGGCCATGATGTAATGTAAGTCAGTCTGTTGAGCTTGCAGGAAGGGGCTTTCCAACAGCTTAACATCTTGCAAAGGGAAATAGGAAACTTCTTGTTGGGTTTGAGCTTTCCCGGTCAGGAGAAAACAAAAAAGGAACAGGTAAGTAATAAGGATCGTTTTCATATTATATTATATTTGAGGTATAGAGATTATTTGCTTACTGACGAAGGTGCTTCGTCAGAGTTGACGACGATGTTTCGTCAGAGCTGACGATGATGCTTTGTCAGGGCGGGCAACGATGCCTTGCCTGAGCGAGCAACGGTACTTTGCCTGAGCTGGTAACGATGCTTTGCCGGATTCAATGAATTGTCCGAGCTTGTAGAACGAATGTATAGGGAGTTGCTCCGGTGCCAACAGCACCCACGTGGCAGCCGAAGCTTCTCCCTCTACTATTACATTCGTTTATTCCTTGAAGTAGGAATTACTTTTTGAATTTCACTGCTGCTTCTTCAATGGGCAGTGCTGCCTTGTAGTTTTCGATGTATGCGTTAAAGCCTGCTACATCTTCAGCTGTAGGCGCTATCTCAACACCTGCATCTCCACCAAACACCTGCTCATCCAGGAAAGCGTCGAGAGGTTGCTTCTTCTCGTTGTTCACAAGGAATGAACCCAGTAACGCAATACCCCATGCACCACCTTCACCAGCAGTTTCCATTACGGAAATCGGTGAATTTAATGCTGCTGCAAGTACTCTCTGACCCACATTCTTAGTCTTGAACAAACCTCCGTGTCCTGTGATTCTGTCAACTTTCACCTTTTCTTCTTTGAAAAGAATGTCGTTACCAATCTTGAGGACACCGACAGAAGCATACAAGTGCGTTCTCATGAAGTTCGCAAGGCTGAACTTGTCATTGGCCGAACGTACAAACATCGGTCTTCCATCTGCAAATCCTGTTACAGGTTCGCCTGAGATGTAATTGAATGAAATGAGACCGCCACAATCCGCATTGCCTGTCAGGGCATGGTTGTAGAGTTTTCCATATACTTCGTTCATATCTACAGGTATACCCAGCAGTTCCTGGTATTCTTTGAACAGGTTGATCCATGCGTTGAGGTCGGACGTACAGTTGTTGCAATGTACCATGGCTACGGGACTTCCATCGGGAGTAGTAACCATATCGATCATTTCGTAGGGCTTTGACAGATCTTTCTCCAATACAATCATGGAGAATGAAGATGTACCTGCCGATACGTTTCCTGTACGCTGCTTAACGGCATTGGTTGCAACCATACCGGTACCTGCATCTCCTTCGGGCGGGCAAACCGGTATTCCAGCTTTCAAATGACCGGATACGTCGAGCATCTTAGCACCTTCCGGTGTCAGGAAACCTGCATTCTCACCAGCCGGCAATGCCTTGGGAAGAATATCCAGCAATTTCCAGTCATATCCCTTCGGAGCGATTAACTCGTCGAACTTGGCCACCATTTCAGCGGAGTAGTTCTTGGTAACCGGGTCTATAGGGAGCATACCTGATGCATCGCCTATGCCTAATACTTTTTTACCAGTTATCTGCCAATGGATAAAACCTGCGAGCGTTGTCAGATAATTGATATCTTTTACGTGTTCTTCGTTGTCCAGAATAGCCTGATACAAATGAGAAATGCTCCAACGCAAAGGAATATTATAAACGAACAGTTCTGATAAAGCAGCCGCAGCCTGACCTGTATTGGTGTTTCTCCAAGTACGGAAGGGCACGAGAATCTCTTCTTTATCATTGAACGCCATATAACCATGCATCATGGCGCTGACGCCAATTGCCGCCAAAGCTTCTATTTCTATGTCATAGAGCTTCTTCACGTTTGAGCGAAGGTCGGCGTAACAATCTTGCAGTCCATACCAGATGGCCTCAACGCTATATGTCCAAAGTCCGTCAACCAACTGGTTCTCCCAGGTGTGACTTCCTTGAGCGATGGGCTTGTTTTCCTGGTCAATCAAAACAGCCTTGATTCGAGTGGAACCGAATTCTATACCAAGAATGGCCTTGCCTGCTTCGATGGTTGATTTTGCGTCTAGTTTCATAATCAACAAAGCGCTTTGTTCAACATGTAATATACTTCATTCATGCGCAGTTCTTTCTTGAACTCGCTGATAGTTGTATTTTCATCGATAACTACCATTTCGATACCTGCCATTTCTGCATAATCTTCCCAATATTCTACAGTCAGATCATAAGAGAAGCTGGTGTGGTGAGTACCACCTGCCAGAATCCATGCAGCAGCACCTACTTCGAGGTTCGGCATCGGAATCCACAATGCGCTGGCAACAGGAAGTTTGGGCAGCGGTTTGCTCTTGATACATTCTACTTTGTTTACGATGAGGCGGAAACGGTTACCCAGGTCAACGATAGTAGCGGCTACGCCTTCACCTTGTTTGCTGGTGAATACAAGACGTGCAGTTTCGCTATCGATACCAATGCTCAGGCGATGTACTTCCAGTTTCGGTTTTGCTTCAGCAATCAGCGGACAAACTTCCAGCATGTGAGCCTGGAGGATAGCGCTCTTTTCACCGTCGAAATGCAAGGTGTAGTCTTCCAGGAAAGAACAACCTTTCGGCATACCCTGGCTCATGAACCATGTGGTACGGTACAAAGCGGCAGTTTTCCAGTCACCTTCTGCACCGAAACCATAACCTTCTTCCATCAGACGTTGAGAAGCCAGTCCCGGAATCTGATCAAAGTCACCGAGGTCGTTGAAGTTGGTAGTAAATGCTTTGGCACCTGTATCTTTCAGGATACGACGGAGAGCGATTTCTGCTTTTGCAGAGTTCCACACTTTGGTATAAGCTTCTGTTCCGGCTTTTTCCAGTTCAGGAGCATGGTCATATTCTTTGAAGTAAGTATCTACCATTGCCTGTACATCTTTGTCTTCCACTGCATTGTAGTACTTCATCAGGTCGTTTACCGGACAGTAGTCTACGTGGTAACCCAAAACTTGTTCAGCGGATACCTTGTCACCATCAGTAACAGCAACGTTGTTCATCTGGTCACCGAAACGGATAATCAGCATATCTTGTGCATCAGCCCATCCGGCGCAAACACGCATCCATGTTGCAATCTGGCCCTGTGCTTTTTCATCTTGCCAGTGGCCTACCACTACCTTACGGTTTTTACGCATACGGGTTACAATGTGGCCGAATTCACGGTCACCGTGAGCAGACTGGTTCAAGTTCATGAAGTCCATATCCATGGTATCCCAAGGAATTTCTTTATTGAACTGAGTATGGAAATGCAGCAACGGCTTCTTCAGTTCCTGCAAACCGTGAATCCACATCTTGGCAGGAGAGAAAGTGTGCATCCAGGTGATAACGCCGATACATTTCTCATCATTGTTAGCAGCTTTGAAAGCTTCAGTTACTTCTTTAGAAGAGTTTACTGTACCTTTATAAACCACCTTTACCGGCAATTTACCGCTGGCGTTCAGTCCAGCTACCATTTCATTACTGTGTGCGTCTACTGCGATAACTGCGTCACCTCCGTACAGGAGCTGTGCTCCGGTTACGAACCATACTTCATATTGATCAAATGCGTTCATAATGTTTTAATTTTTAATTGTTAATTTTTAATTGTCAGTTGTTCATTGCCCATAATAAGCGTTAGGTCCATGTTTGCGGTTGAAATGCTTTTCTACCAACAGCGGATTCATGGTCAGTTTCGGATTGACGGCATAAGCAATGCTTGCCATCTTAGCCACTTGTTCCATTACCACTGCATTGTGTACAGCATCGTGCGCATCTTTTCCCCAAGAGAAAGGGCCGTGATTTTTTACCAGTACTCCCGGCGTGTGTACAGGGTTCAGCCCTTCAAAGCGCTTCACGATTACATTTCCGGTTTCCATTTCATACGCTCCTTCCACTTCTTCCTTTGTCATATCTGCCGTGCAAGGTATGGCATCGTGGAAGTAATCTGCATGTGTCGTTCCGATATTCGGAATGTCACATCCGGCTTGTGCCCAGGCAGTAGCGTAAGTAGAGTGGGTGTGTACCACACCGCCGATTTCAGGGAAAGCCTTGTAGAGTACCACGTGGGTCGGAGTGTCTGAAGACGGTTTCAATCGTCCTTCCACTACCTTGCCATCGAGGTCCACCACTACCATGTCTTCCGCCTTCATATCGTCATAACTTACACCACTGGGTTTGATGACTACCAGTCCCGTTTCACGGTCGATAGCTGATACATTTCCCCAGGTGAAGATAACCAGTCCATGCTTCACCAGTTCGAGGTTGGCATGGAATACCTTTTCTTTCAGTTCTTCCAGCATAATTTATAATTTAAAATTCGGTGCCTTGCGGTATGCCTTTTCATTGAATTTGTATAAGGCAGCTCCGCGTTTGGAACCTGTTTTATCAATCTTATCTGTTTTTTCAATGTAGTCCATTTCGGCTATCCGTTTACGGAAGTTACGCTTGTCTATCTGTTCACCGTAAATAGCTTCGTAGAGGCTTTGCAGTTGAGACAGCGTGAATAACTTCGGTAACAGGTTGAAGCCGATAGGCTCTGTGGATGCTTTCTGTTGCATCAATTCCCGTGCTTGTTTCACCATTTGCGGATGGTCAAAGATCAAAGGCGGTAATTCATTGATGTTTACCCAGTAGGCATTATGCTGGTGCACCAGTTCGCGGTCGTACTCGTTGATATTGATCAATGCATAGTAAGCAACAGAGATAACCCGTTCTCCCGGATCACGTTCCACTTCGCCGAACGACCCTACTTGCTCCATATATACATTTTCCAAACCGGTGAGTTCCGCCAGTACACGTTTGGCAGCATTGTCCACACTTTCACCTTGTTGCACGAATCCACCCATCAGAGACCATTCACCCATTGCCGGCTGAAAATTTCGTTTCAGCAATAACAGGCTCAGTTCTCCTTCGTTGAAACCGAAGATGATACAGTCGATACCAACGTAAAAGGTCGGATTTGAACTATAATAGTTATTTGTCATATATCTTTGAGTTACGGGCTACGAGCTACAAGCTACAAGTGGCTACGCTATCATGCCAAATGACACTCGTAACTTGTAGCCCGTAGCTTGTAACTATTTTACCAGAAATAGATATAGAAAGCGGCAGTGATACCCAGGATAATAACCGTATGGATAATATCCCAATGATTCCAGCTGGCGCGTGTCTCTGCCAATTGTGCTGGGGTAGAGGTACCGAATACCAATCCTTGTATCTTTTCTTCAGACGGTGCTTTCGTTGCCAGACTGACTACTATCACTACAATGATACAGAACAGGAACATCCATCCGCAGAAGAATAACCAGTTCATATCATAGAATAGATATTTGAATGTACCACCGGCTACATCTCCTGCATTACTGTAATATACTTTTGCTCCCAGACGTGTCAGGCCGATTACCATACCGGCGATCAATCCCCACATACCACCTTGGGCAGAAGTACGCTTCCAGCAGATACCCAACAGGAAGGCTGCGGCGATACCTGGTGCCAATACAGACTGTACGTCTTGCAAGTAAGTATAAAGTACATCACCTACGCTACGCATGATAGGTATCCACAAAATACCCAGAATTACAATCACTACAGTTGCCATCTGACCGATAACTACCAGTTTCTTTTCAGAAGTTTTCGGTTTGAAGCGTTTGTAGAAGTCAATTGTAAACAGCATGGCAGATGAGTTGAACAAAGATGCCAACGAACTCATCAAAGCTGCAAGGATACCGCAAACCACCAGACCTTTCACACCAGCCGGCAACAACTTGGCTACCAGTGTCGGGAAAGCTGCATCGGCATTGGCGCTGCCATTAGCCAGCATCGGCAAGAAACCTTCACCACCTGCACCGAGGTATTTCTGATGAAGTGCAAAAGCAATCATACCCGGAATCAAGAACAAGAATACGGGTAACAATTTCAGATAAGCTCCGAAGATAGTACCGCGGCGTGCTTCTTTCTGGTTCTTACCTGAAAGAACGCGTTGTACGATGAACTGGTCAGTACACCAGTACCAGAAACCGATGATAGCTGATCCGATTAATGCTCCCAACCAAGGGAAGTTCGGGTCACTATTGCTACGAATTAATTCCGTCATGGTGTTGCCCTGATCATTAACAGTTACCGCACCACAAATTCTCATCATTTCGTCCCATCCACCCAGTTCTCTGAAACCGAGTACAAGGATAATCAGTGAACCTAACAATAAAATCGGTGTCTGCAATACAGAAGTATAAAGTACTGACTTCATACCACCGAAGATCGTATATAATGCAGTGATCAAAACCAGACCGATAGCTGCAATCCAGAAGAAATCGATTCCCCAGAGTTCTTCAATGCCGAATACTTGTTGGAATACCAGACCACCGGCATATACCGTAACCGCTACCTTAGTCAGTACATAACTGATCAAGGAAATTACAGACAATATAGTACGGGACTGCGGGTTATAACGACGTTCCAGGAATTCCGGCATCGTATATACCATACTTCTTGAATAGAACGGTACGAATACCCATCCCAAAATAAGAATCATCCATCCCTGGATTTCCCAGTGTGCCATAGCCATACCACTGGATGCTCCGGCACCAGCCAGTCCGATCAAGTGTTCCGAACCAATGTTTGATGCAAAAATAGATGCACCAATAGCAATCCACGTAGCGTCACGTCCACCCAGGAAATAATCCGCTGAGTCATTTTGTTTCTGTTTGACAACCCAAACAATAATACCAATCAGAGCTAAAGCGAAGACTCCAATTACGATCCAATCTAATGCTTCCACAATTCTAATATTTAAAAGTTAACTATTATTTCTCTACTGAGAATTTGAAAATACATTCGCTGTTGTATGTTTGTCCCGGCTCCAATACCACGCTAGGCCATTCCGGCTTATTAGGACTGTCGGGATAGTGTTGTGTTTCCAGGCATACGGAAGCACGTTGATTATAAGTAATGCCTTTTTTGCCTGTTACAGTTCCGTCCAGGAAGTTGCCGGTATAAACTTGTATACCCGGTTCGTTGGTATATACTTCCAGAGTGATGCCGCTTTCAGGTGAAGTCAGTTTTGCAGCTAATTGAGCAATGTCTCCATTCGTATTCAGTACCCAGTTGTGGTCATAGCCATTTCCGTTTTTCAACTGAACGAAGTCGAAGTTTGTGATGTCTTGTCCTATTGTTTTGGGAGTAGTAAAGTCCATCGGAGTATCTTTCACTGTTACGATTTCTCCAGTGGTCATGAAAGTACTGTCTACCGGAGTGTAATTGTCTGCATTTACATATAAGATATGATCTGTTGCAGCTTTTGAAGGATTACCGGATAAGTTGAAGTAAGAATGGTTAGTCATGTTGATGACCGTTTTCTTATCTGTAGTAGCGCTATACTTTATATCTATAGCGTTGTCATCTGTCAGTTTGAAAAGAACTTTAGCAGTTACGTTGCCGGGAAAGTTAGAGTCACCGTCCGGTGAGATACGAGTCAGTTCCAGCGTAGTTTCATCAATCGGATTGGCTTCATATACTTGGTATTGCCAGCCTTTAGGACCACCATGCAGGCAGTGTCCGAAGTTGTTTTGTGGTAATTGGATTGTGTCTCCGTCCAATACGATTCTTCCCTGGTTGATGCGGTTTGCATAACGGCCGATAGAAGCGCCGAAGTCGCTCGGGATGTTTACATAGTCAGCAATGCTGTCGAAACCCAGAACAACGTCCTGCATATTCCCGTTTTTGTCGGGAACCATAATGGAAACAATACGGCCACCGAAGTTAGTAATGCACACTTCCATGCCCGACTTGTTCTTCAAGGTGTAAAGACCTGTTTTGGCATTGTTCACTTCTGTTTGGAAATTCACCGGATTCAGACCGGACAAAGTCAACTCCTGAGCTGGCTTATTATTGCACGCAGATAACATTAGTGCGGCAATTCCTGCAAGTAGAAAACTGTTTTTCATGGTTCTATTTTAAATGTAAATGAGATAATTATCCGATTTTGGGTGTAAAAGTAACACTTTTATTGAGTGTATTAACTACACTTGTATATGTTATGTAACATAAAAGCGAAAAAATAGCCTTAGAAGTTGGATGTTCAAGGCTATTTAAAAGCTCCGATTTCCCCATCCTACCAAGTCCACGTGTTATAGATACGGAGCAGATACGGCTCAAATCCTATTCGGATGTTGACGGGAACTTATCTTATTTTTTCTTTTTACCCCAATATGTCTTGCTGTTGGTATATCCTGCATAGACGATCGTATGAGTTCTCGGACTGGCTTCCCAATCTACTTCTCTTTGCAGGCATACCTCCACTCCATTGCTGAATGTGATACGCTGGTTGTCTGTATCATAGTTCCATGTTGCACCTTTCCAGGAACCATCGGTTACTTTATGATCGGCAGAAAGTGTCATTGTATTGGATGTTTTCTGTTTTCCGTAAGAGTAGGAGAGGTCTATATGTTCCCAATTCCCAACCAGTTCATCTTCTGTAATGGGTACCAGAGGTACGGCACCATAACGTTCCGGCATCACTACTGGCCATCCTGTACTCGTCCATTTGATAGAACGTACATGTCCCATCATCACGGCATTACTGCTATTGATGCCTGGTACATCTTTAGGTAAACGTCCTTGTGAGGCATAGTACCAATTTCCGTTTCCATCGTTAAAAATAGCACAGTGAGCAATACCTACCCATCCGTTGCTGTTGCTGAATTTGTAGGGGTGTGTAACGATGGGGAGCATTTCGCCGCCGAATCTGGTGAGATCTGTTCCGTCAATGCCTAAGTAAGGCCCCAAAATGCTTTGAGAACGACACACGCGTGTGTTATAAGGTACATCCAATGCATCATAAGCCATGAACAGGTAATAATACCCGGTGTTTGGATTATAAATGATTTCCGGTCCTTCGGATGCCTGCCAGCGATTCCCAATCTGGCGGGTGACGAGTAGTTGCCCGTAAGGAGCTATATCTTCTTCCGTTCCCCAAGGCTTGGGTAATGTATTCAGTGGCTTTCCGGTGGCTGCATCTACTTCCAGTGCCGCTATGCCGCTATGCCATGAGCCGTAAACCAGATAGTGCTTGCCATCTTTGTCGATAATATAACTGGGGTCGATTGCATTCCATTTATAATAGCAATTTACCCAGTCATCGGGCTTGACGTTGAAATTTAATTCTTTATCAGAGGCATTTGTAATGACGTATCCTTTGTCTTCCCAACCTCCATTATTGGCGGGATCGGTGTTTTCCATCATACCGATAAAGGCACGTTCGCCCCAGGTGTTCTCACCGTTGATAAGACCCGGGCATACAATGGAATAGTACATGCGGTAAAGCCCGTTTCTGACTTTCCGGACACAAGGTGCCCAATAGCCAAAAGTATTTATGTCAGGCTGAACTTCATTCAACCCCATGGCATTGCGTATTTCGTTCAATTTAGGAATCACCCAGTCGGGTAGTGAGTTCATGGTACCTCCCATGTATTCCCAATTCACGAGGTCTTTGGATCGACGGCAGTGGAAGTGTCCGCCGGCTTCATGCGCATTGCCATACGAGGCATCCGTCTGATACATGTAATAATAACCGTCTTCAGCTAATACTATACTGGGGTCATGTACATTAGCTAAATTCCATTGGCTTCTATTACCCCAGTCTGCAATGCTGGTATAATCATCAGGATAGGAAGGAGCTATGTATTTGTCCAATTCGGAAGTAATGCTGCGAGCTGCTGTTGTGAATGAAATTTCTGTTGAATAGACAGGATTCCCATTAGCTATACTAGCAAAAGCCTTGGCATAGTATTTAGTTTCAGGCTCAAGTTCCGTTATGGTCAGGTTGAGTGACAGACCTGCGCTGCTCATTTCAACAGTCTGGTTGGAAATGGTCGGATTAGACTGGGTATCATAACAAATACCTTTCTTTAAAATAGCGGATGGGGTATCTGTTGTGATAGTCGCAATTATAGTTGCTCTATCTTCCGTAACATTTGACACAGATGGTGCCGAAATGGAAATACTTGTCTCGTCTATGTCAGGCTCATTGCTTTCGCTGCTGCACGCTCCTGATAAAACGGAATAACTGAAGAGTAATAGGGTCCACTTGGAGAACTTCATAAGTAAATCGTTATTGGTAAATTAGTACTATAGAGAAGCAAATTGCGAGTTACAATTATAAAAGCAATGCTGTTAAATTGTAACTCGTAATTAATATAGTTTTATTCAGTAGGAGTTTCTTCAGAAGGTGTTTCCGGTTCTGTTACTCCTACAGTCATTTCTACTTCAGGCGAATAAACTACTCCATTGGGGTAAAGAGTAGCAAAAGCCCGCACATAATATACAGTATTGTCTGCCAACTCAGTCAGAGTTGCTTCCATCTTTCCATTCTCGGGAAGAGTTTTCACTGTGGCACTGTAGATGGTAGGATTCTTGGAGGTATCATAGCAGAAACCATAAGCCATTACTCTGATAGCACCTTCATCCAAATCTTTTTGACTGACCATTACATCAGAAGTTGCTATAGCGGTAGGAGCTGCAATCTCAGTTAGTACAGGTGCACCGAGAGATAGTTCTTGGCTATCATTGTCATCGTCATCACAAGCGGTAAAACTGATGAGCAATGAGCAACTCACCATTAGCATGCTTAACCATTTATTAAGTTTCATATTTTCGGAGTTTTTATGAGTTTATTTTTTTATTGCATTTCCCAGCCGGGATTTTGTCCTAAGTTAGGCAATCTCTTGATTTCGGCATCCGGTATCGGGAAGTAGTAGTTTTTCGGGCTGTTGAAAGCACGTGATTGGTGCATTTCCGCCGGACCGTAATTGAACATCGTGCTTTGCCCCGGAGTTACAGCTACACCGTAAAGGTTATAAACCTGCAGGTAGTAGGGCAGACTCTTTTCGCTGGTAGCACTTTTGCCTTCGAATAACTTCCAGCGGCGCTCGTCGAAGAAACGATGGTCTTCGAAGCAAAGTTCGATGCGGCGTTCGTTGCGGATACGTTCACGAAGCTGCGACTGGCTCATCCCACTGTAGGGTGGCATGCCTACACGGGCACGCACTTCGTTCACATATTGATAAGCATTGTCCGGACCTTCAGCTTCATTGATGGCTTCGGCAGCATTCAGCAATATTTCGGCATAGCGGAAGATAGGACAGGCGTGCGTATAAGTAGTCGGGCTCTTGAACGACATATTATTCAGGAACTTCTTGGTGTAGTATCCGGTGAGTGTTCCACCGTGCAGTTCATGATAATCTTTGCCGGAACCATAAGTAACATCTATTTCACGCTCTTCATCTTGTTTTGCATCTCCCCAGATAGAACCGTGGTGCAGAATGGTTTGCTCTAAACGTGGGTCACGGTTGGCGTACGGATTCTGCGGATCGTAAGATGGATCCTGGTCTATAGGAAGGCCATTTTTAGTTTCATAGCTATCCACCAGGTTTTGTGTCGGATTGGTACGTCCGGTTGAGTTTACACTACCACTGAATCCGCAGGGAGCCAGAAACAGTTCAATTTCACGGGTTTGCCATTCTGAACGGCTTAAGATATACTCGTTGTTCAGGTGAGGCGTGGAAACGAAACATTCATAATAATTCTTGTCCGTATCATTATCTGTCGTAGTATACAGTCTGTATGGATTGCTCTGGGTTCTGTTTTTCGTGATGAAGTCTGTTGCAGCCGTTGCAGCTTCCCTCCATAGGGAAGCATCATTGTTAGGATTGTGCAAAGCCGATGCTCTGTACAACAATGCTCTTGCTTTCAATGCATACGCTGCAGCACCGTTCACGCGTCCCCAGTTCAGCTCTTCCTGTGCATATCGGAAAGGCAACACGTCTTTTATCTTATCACATTCGTCGGCAATCCATTTCAGTGCATCGGCGCAATTGGTGCGTGCCATGTTCATTTGTTCCGGATTGGTGTATTCGAATATTATGGGTTCGCCATTCTCATCTTCACCTATGATGGGAATATCGCCGAACCAACTGGCTTGGTCGAAGTGGAAGATGGCACGGAGCAGTCGAGCTTCAGCCATGTAACGGTCGTACAAATGGTTGTCGTCACCCTCCATTTCAGTATTCTTCACAACGCTTTCGCGGGCATATTTCAGGAAGTTGTTGGCGGCACGGATGCCTCTGAAGTTCTTTGGCCAGAAATCTTCCGCAAACGAATGTTTGGTTGCGGAATAAGCGTCTGTCAATACACTGTGATAGTAATGCACACTCCAGAAAGAGAGCGCATTATCCGTCATACAGTCGCGTGATGCACCACGGAACTGGCCATCTGTATAACCTACAAACGCATCCGGTAGGTAGGTATATATATTTGCCAGATAGCCGCGGGTATTTTCAAATTTCTGGAACACCTGTTCCGCATCCAGGGTCAGGTCTACCTCTTTGTCTAAGAAGTCGCTGCAAGAGGTGAAATTTACAGCCAGCAGTGCGGCTGCCATATATTTGAATATCTTTTTCATATTTCTCTGTTTTTCATATTAGAAACCAATGTTTATACCGAATGTAAATGTTCGGGTTTTCGGATACCACCATACGTAGCTCATCGGCTTTTCCGGGTCGCAACCATCGGGTACGCTGCTCCATGTGCAGAGGTTATATCCGCTGAAGTAGAGACGGCACTTGGTCAGGTTGGCCTTTGCAATCAACCGTTTGGGTAATGAATAACCTACTTCGATGTTGCGGAGTGACAAGAAGTTGCCGTTTACAATCCAAATGTCATTCTGATAAGTTCCCGTATCGCGGTCACTGTCGATGGCATTATAACTACCGTAAGTAGGACGAGGATAGGTTGCATTCACGTTGCGCGGATCAAGCGGATCGTCTGTATAGTAACCCCATGTTTTTACCACTTCGTGGGTACCTTGATTACCCCATCCTGACCAGGCTACAGCCGGAGACAAGAATACATCACGGTTCAGATAAGCGGTGAATACGGCACGTGCATCGAAACCTTTCCACTCGAAACCGAAGTTAAGGGTCGGAATCAGCTCGGGGATAATGGTGTATGTATCCGGTATCATGTCGTTAGAGTCAATCTGGCGGTCGCCATTCAAGTCTTTGAATACGGCTGTACCGAGTTTCTGTGCACCATTGGAGGCTGCGTTATACGGATATTTTTCCGGATGGTCGATAGCATCCTGCTGGCTGGTTGCAATCAGGTTGGCATCACTGGCCCATTGAATGAATTTGTAACGGTTCCAACCGCCGACACCGTTGTTGAATGAGCTTTCATATAGGCCGGCTACAGAAGTGTAGTCATAGATACGGTTGCCTGTTTTACGTTGCCATTCCACGTTAGGTTCTGTTTCGTCCATTTCAGTAATCTTATTCGTATTGTAGGTTAACATGCCTTCAATATAGTAGTTGAAATCACCAATATGATGACGATGTCCGAGTGTAACTTCAAAACCTTTAGTTTCAGCTTTTCCGTATGAGTCTTGTGCAACAGAGATTCCCAAGAGGGAAGGTACACTGGTGCGAGTAACCAGAATGTTAGAACGCCATTCTTTGAAAGCATCTACCGAACCATAGATTTTTTTATTCCAGAAGTCGAAATCCAACCCGATATTCAGCATGTCTGAGATTTCCCATTTGTTATTGGCGTTACCAGCCATTGTTTCCGCAAATCCGTTGATGTAAGAACCGGAATATCCAAAACCGTAACCGGTAGCGGAACCATACGTATTTTGATAAGCGTAACGACCTCCGCCTGTGGTGGATTGTCCGGCACGACCGTAAGAAGCGCGAAGTTTCAAGAGGTTGATATTCTTATTTTTCAGCCAAGGCTCTTCGGAAGCTACCCAACCTGCGGATGCACCGTAGAAAGTTCCCCAACGTTGGTCTTCCCTGAAATTATCACAACCCATGCGTGAGATGTTTCCGGAGAAGATATAACGGTTGGCGTAGTCGTAAGTTACTTGTCCGTTGTATGAAAGATAACGGTTGGAAGATGCATATCCGTTCGATTGGTTACGGTAAGCGCGAGCGAATGCGCGGGCTTCAACGGTGTGTTGACCGAATTTGTTGCTGTAACCTAAACCTCCCATCAAATTCAGATTGTAGTAGAACTCGCGCTGATTAGGAGTCGGATCACTCAATGCAGAATACGTAGTGTACTGCGTATATTTGAATTGTGACGGATCGGTTACATCCATATTCATATAATCATAGTTATATGAATTCACACTGTTCCTTTGAGTGGATTCGAACGTTTCATAGGAGTCAAAACTAATGGTTGCATTCACTTTCAGACCTTTCAATATGGGGCTTAAATCACCGTTGACGTTCAATGTAGAATACAAATTGCGGCGACGGTTCTTTTCCTGACCGGAAGCAGCGAGGTAGCGACCTGCATTGTTAGCGGTACTGGAGGCGTAGATCTGACCATTTGGTGTGTATACCGGTTCCATAGGGTTGGCTTCAACTACTCCAAATGTAGCCAGATTGAATACACTTTCTGTGGGTTGTGTAATGTTGTCGATACGTCCACCTAAGTCAAGAGATACGTTGAGGTGTTTGGTTACGTCAATATCGATGTTTGAGCGCAAATTCCAGCGGTTCAGCGTATGGCCGGTATTATAATTCTTGTTATAATTAGTCCACTTGTCATTCCACATGCCTTCCTGACGGAGGTAAGAGAATGAAACATAATAGCGGGCACGTTCGTTACCACCACTGATTTGCAGGTTAGTCTTGTACATAGGAGCTGTTTCGCGATAAAGTTCGTCGGCCCAACTGGTATTGAAGTATCTGTATTGGTCGATACCTTCCAGTGTTTCTCCGTTGCATACGCGTCGGTACATTTCAATCTGTTCGTCGGTGTACATGGGATCCTGACCATCCAAATATTTCACCCGGTTGCGCGTCAGAGCCATGTTATAAGAATTCTGGTTTTCCATTTTGTTGCTCAGCATCTGGAAACCTACCTCCTGCGTGAAGTCGATATTCGTCTTTCCGGCGCTACCGCGTTTGGTAGTTACCAAGATTGCACCATTGGCACCGCGCATGCCGTAAATAGCAGTAGCAGCAGCATCTTTCAGGATGGTGATGTTCTCAATAGGGAACGCATCGAGGAAAGAAAGGTCACGTTCCATATTATCCACTATAACTAGCGGAGCACGTGCGCCGGTGTTCATGGTACGGATACCACGGATATACATGGCTGTTTCCGTCCATCCTGGTTCACTGGACCATTCATAAGTTTCCATACCGGTAACGGTAGAGGTGAATGCATTCTGAAGCACAGTGATAGGATGTTTTTGCAATTCCTCACCGGTTACTACAGAGGTTGATTCGGTAACCAGCTTTTTAGCTTTACGTCCAAATGCAATAGGAGTGGTATGGAGGTATTCATCGAGGTCTGATTCTAACTCAATCTTGAAACCTTCATTGAAATCTACCGATACTTGCACATTTTTATATCCTATACTACTTATGCATATTTCATCCGACGCTTTTACATTTTTCAAACTGAAGTACCCGTTCTCGTCAGAGAGGACGATGCGACTTTCTTCGGCTACATTCACCACGGCTCCGGCAATAGGATTGCCTTCTGTATCCACAATACGGCCTTTCAACGTCTGTGTATTCTGTGCCCAGACAGTGCCGGTGGCGAAGAGTAAAGTTACCAGTAGCAAGGCTTTGCCTGCTCCGGTTATTTTCTTTATGATATGATTCAAATTATACATATTCTATATTTGATTTAAGGATTACCATTCCGGATTGTTTTCAATTCCTGTTTTCCAGTATTCACCTTCAGGGATAGGATAGAGGTACATCTTCTTTTGGAACACGCGTTCTTGGGCTACTTTGCGGGTGATGGTTCCATTGGCAGCTACATCGATACCGATGATATTGCGTCCCAATGCTTTTTCCGCTACATTCCAGCGGCGTACGTCCCATGCGCGATGTTCTTCGAATGCCAATTCTACCGTGCGTTCTTTGCGGATGAAGTTGCGCATCTTCTCTTTGGTGTTCAGATCTGTACGGTCGGCAACATTACCGGTGATGCCTGCGCGATGACGAATCAGGTCGAGCTGGTCATATACTTCCTTACAAGGACCTTGTACCTCGTTCACAGCTTCGGCATAGTTCAGCAAGATTTCCGCATAGCGGATGATAGTCCAGAGACGACGTGAATTACCGCTATGGTTTGCACTCAGGATGGTTTCCGGCATGTATTTGCGTACATAATAGCCGGTCGGGGTAGCGTTAGCATTTCCTACAGGATTATCACGCTGTCCTTTGACAACATTGATTACACCATTCCCCCAGGATACACCATTATAAAGAATGGAAGCTGCCAGACGTCCGTCGCGATTAGCCCACATGTTGTCATCGCTGTAACCACTTGCGGCGTTGATGCTCGGATTAACCCCGTTATAAATCGGAGCACCGGTTTCGTCGTACTCCTGAAAAGGAGAATTACCGTCAATCATGTCATACATGTCTATTAGGTTTTGGGACGGGCAGAGACCGCCATTACCTCCTTCACCTACCGGGACGTCATAGCGAATGTTATTCCATGAGATGGTTCCATCGTTACGATAGAAGATCATTTCTTTATTGCTTTCTTCATATGGAGTCAATAACCAGGCATTGGTTAATGCTGTCTTTGAGTCCGTACCTTGCATCAACGAGTAGTTACTGCCGTAGATTTCTATGAAACCTTTTGCAGCATCGGCTGCCTGTTGCCACGTGATGCTTGATTCGCTACTGTAGCGCGGGCTTGCCATATACAGCATAATACGGCTATAAAGCGCGCGAGCCATAGGTTGTCCGATACGTCCTGCAACATCTTTGTCTGAAGCGTCTTTATAAATCATCAGGCCTTTTTCACATTCGCTCAGTTCTTTTAGAACAAAGTCAACAACGTATTCCTTTATACTTGGACGGGTTGTATAATTACTCAATAAATCACCATTAGGGTCGAGCACTTCCGTTACTATAGGGATAGGACCATAACGTAGGAAGAGTTCCCAATAAAACCAAGCACGCAAGAAACGCGCTTCAGAGATGACATAAGTTTTGTGTTTGATATACTCATCTTCTTTCAGGTCTATACTTTTGGGGACACTTTCTATGCGCGTAAGTATCATGTTGCATTTGCGAATACCACGGTAATAATGTTCCCAAGTACCGCTTAGTTCGGATGCTCCGCCATTGCCGTAATAATTACCTATATTGAATGTAGTACGCACACCACCGGTCGCGTAACTGGTTTCTGCCAGATCTGTAGCAGCATCCAGCCATGAATTATTGATGCGGCAGGCACCGTGGCGCAGAAAGTTGTAGGTATCGTAATGGAACTGTAACATCAGGTTCCAGTCGCTGAATACTTCTTCGCCCGTCAACTCATTACTGGGCTGCTTGTCGAGGAAGCCTCCAAACATATCTTCGCAGGAAGTAAGTGTGGTAGAGGCGATGCTCAGGGCAAATATGCCATATAATAATGTCTTTTTCATTTTATCAGAATTTAATGTTTACACCAAAGTTCACAGTCTTCATAATCGGATAGCGGTTGGAACCGTTACTTTCCGGGTCACACAGATCATCCAAATGATCCCAAGTGATGAGGTTGTTACCGTTTATATAGAGGCGGCAGTCACTCATGCCTACTTTTTCTATCCATTTGGTAGGCAATGTATAGCTCAACTCAATGTTTTTCAAACGCATGAAAGCACCGTTCTTCAGGAAGAAGGAGTTTTGGCGCTGGTTGTGGTCACCGTAACTATCGTAGTGCAGCAATGGATATTTGGCACTTGCCAAATTCTCGGATTCAGATTTAGTAGGATTCCAACGATCCAGATGGTGTTCTTTCACTTTACCGCCACTGACGAAGGCATACATAGCTTCTGCATCATAATAACGACTTACGTGGTCAACACCTTGGAACATCACACTGAAACCAATACCTTTGTAATTGCATCCTAAAGTAATTGCATACGTATTTTCAGGTACATCGCTATAACCAATGAATGTTTCGTCTCGTTCGTCAATAAAACCATCATTATTCATATCGCGATATTTTAAGTCGCCTACCTGTACATTACCAAAGGTTGATGTTGGGAAATTAGGATCAGCCACGTCAGCAGCAGTTACGAAGCCGTCGCATACCAGTCCGTAGTACTGACCGATAGGATGACCTTCGCGCTTGCGATAGTCTGTTTTCAGTGCTGGTTCATCCATATTCTTAATTTCATTCTTGGCATGAGAGAAAGTCAGACCAACGTTGTATTGAAAGTCCTTTCCGATATGATTATTATGCTTTAACTCAATCTCGAAACCGCTGTTTACGGTTTCACCTAAGTTACCGGCAGCCATTGTTACACCTACCCATTCCGGGCGTGTCAGATAGTTGGTCAGGATGTCGTTACGCTTTTCATGGAAAAGATCGATATTACCATTCAGCAATCCGTTCCATAATCCGAACTCTAAACCGACATTATACTTGTGAGCACGTTCCCAAGTAACGCCATAGTTAGGGTATTGTGTTTCGTAGATGCCGGATTTACCACTGGTGCCGAATATATAGTCATTGCTGATCTGGCTCCATTTCTCTTCATAGAGGAAGCGTTGTGCCACTCCGCCTACGGTATATACATCGTTACCTACCTGACCGTAAGAAGCACGCAACTTCAGGTTGTTTAGCCACTCCTTAGTGCTCTCCATGAAAGATTCATTACTGATGCGCCAACCTAAAGAGAAAGCGGGGAAGAAACCGAAACGTTTGCCTTTCATGAAGTTTTCCGAACCGTTGTAACCGAAGTTTACCTCTGCCAGATAACGATCGTCGTAGCCATAAGTGGCACGACCTACAAGACCTTGATAACGCTTGGCAAGATCAGCTTTGTAGCGATAGTCATTTTGATTGTAGAGCACCATAGCTGTTACATCATGTCTGCCGAACTTGCGGGCATAGTTGATTTGTGCTTCCATGTAAAGCTTATAGATTGTGTAAGAATCTTTGCTACCTGCTAATTCGCCATCAGCATCGAAGCGGTTGTAAGCATCGATATTTCCGAAATCATCGCGGTTGTTCAGCTCGTAAGTGGCGAAAGTGGCCTGGTAAAGGGTTTTGTCGTAGGAGTTATAGTCGAATGAAGCCATACCCTTTACGCTTAATCCTTCAGTCAGCCAGTCCATCTTGTAATCAAGGATGAAGTTGGTTTCATTGATGGTATTCGTAGCTTTGTAATATCCGCCTTTGGCTAGGGATGCTACGATGTTTTTCTGATATTGTGAGCTACCACCATAGATGGTTTCCTGTTTTTCACCGTTTTGTACTACTGTAGATACAGGGAAAAGCCATCCGGGGGTGTGGTTCATTTCATAGAATATCTGACTATAATCAGATCTTTCAGTCGTATTGGAACCTTTACGTTCTTCAAAACGAGTACCGAAGTTGACAGAGAAAGTCAGATCTTTCGTCAGGAACAAGTCCATATTAGCGCGGAATGCATAACGACGGAAGCTTGGGCTTGAAGAATTGCCATATTTGTCATTACTTAAATTCTTAATCAACCCTTTTTGGTCGTATAGTTCACCGGAAGCATAATAGCGCATACGCTTTGTACCGCCACGTACACTGACGTTATAACGTTGTGCGGGAGAAGAACTCTTCAATACCTCATCATACCAGTCTACATTGGGATATAGCATTGCCTCTAAGCCGCTCAATTCACCGGCAACCGATTTGCGATACATTTCCAGGTCGTTGGCAGAGAATTGTGAAGGAAGTCCGTCGTTGGCGAGGGCTTCTTCCAGTAGGCTGACAGACTGGTAAGAGTTCAGGTAAGTATCCGTGCGCGTTGGGCTTTGTATCTGCCAGTTGGCGGTTAGGCTTACTTCAGGTTTCTGTTCTCTACCACGTTTGGTCGTAATCAACATAACGCCGTTTGCGCCACGTACACCATAAACGGCTGTTGCCGAAGCATCTTTCAATACTGAAATAGTTTCAATATCGTCCGGGGCTATCTGTGAGAATTCACGTTCCACGCCATCTACTAATACAAGCGGTTGGGCATCACCGGCAAATGTAGCACGACCACGGATATAGATTTGTGTATCATCCGAACCGGGAGCACCGGAAGTCTGTGATGTGATGACACCTGATATTTTACCGGCAATGGCTTGGGATACGTTGGCGGCAGGAGATTGGAGTAACTCCTTGGAAGATACTTGCGAGATAGCTCCCACAACACTTTCCTTTTTCTGTGCGCCATATCCTACTACCACAACTTCTTCCAGCATCTCTGAGTCTTCTTTCAATGTCACGACAAAAGAAGCCTTGCCTGCTGTGTTGATTTCTTGCGTCTGATAACCGACGAAAGAGATTTGCAACATGGCTTTGTCGCCTACTGTTAATTTAAAGTTTCCGTCAAAATCTGTTATAGTACCATTGGTAGTACCTTTTTCAACTACGCTGGCACCTATGACAGTTTCTCCGGTGACGTCTTTTACGACACCTGTAACTTGCTTTGACTGGGCGAACAGCATTTGTCCTGCCAGTAGGAAGACGAATGCCAGTAGCATACTCGCCAAGCGTGGGGCTGTTGATATTGTGATTGTTTTATTGTCCATAATATATTCTTGTTTATAGAGGTTATTACTTGAATAACGGAGTGTACAGATAGCAATTTGAATTATCCATCTTGAGATGAGCTCCATCCACGATAAGGAATGCCCGTACTGTCTGGTTTCCATCACCGCAGTCTGTTACAAAAGCTTCTTTATACACATTGCCATTTTTGCTGGTAGCTACCGCAGTGGCTGTTACCGTAGCACCGTTACGCTGGATGTCGATAACTACTGTGGCTCCTTCCATGTCGGCACGGAAAATGTCCCAGTCACCGTAACCCTCGCTGGTCCATGTACCCGAGGCATAACTGTCACCCCATCCGTAAAGATCGGAACGGATGACGAAGTATTCGGCATAACCATCGCCATTCCGCTCGGCATCGGTACAGAGGCAGAGATTCCAGTTGTTCCAGTTGCCGGTGCCATTGGTATGGTTCTCGAATTCGAGATGCAGATTCTGTCCGACGGGGATCTGGAAATAGTCTGAGAATTCCGTCCACCAGGCAGACGAACAGTCTTCGGCACCAATAGTAGTCTTTGTCAGTGGCACTGTGGTCAACGCTGCGGTTTCTTCAGTGTCGAATACTATGTGTGAGCCATCCATTATAAAGAAGCCGCGGACTACTTGTGTACCGTCACCGCAAGTGGTGGTGAAAGTTTCTTTGTATACGTTGCCGTTGATGGCTTTGGCTACTGCCTCTACAGTTGCCGTTGCTCCGTTGCGTTGGACAGTCACAGTCACTTCTGCACCTTGCATGTCAGCACGGAATGCATCCCAGTCACCGTAGCCCTCATTAGTCCATGTACCTGAGGCATAATTGTCACCCCATCCGTAAAGGTCGGAGCGGATAACAAAGTATTCGGCATAACCATTGCCATCCCGCTCGGCATCGGTACAGAGACAGAAGCACCAGTTGTTCCAGTTACCAGCACCGCTGGTGTAGTTGGTGAATTTGAATTTCATGTTGCCGTCGGCGGGCATCCTGAAATAATTGGAGAATACTGTCCACCAAGCTGCTGAATTATCTTCTGCACCTACAGTGATGATGGGGTCGCCCACAAGATATTCGAATGCTCCCTCTCCTATGTTCGGCATTTGGCATTGGCTGTCGGTAATTTGATTGCGGTAAATTGCGATATCATCTATCCACATTTCTTGAGTGGGAGTATCTGAACCATAACCTATATATATATAAGGTGTACCGGCCATGAACTGTATAATCTTTCCGAAGTCAAAGTTTGATTTCTCTACAGTTTTATCGATACGTTGTTTGCCATCCACATAGATGCTATAACCGTCATTGCGGACAGTAATGGACATGTAGTGCCATTCTCCGGCAGGTAGCAGCAATGGATTTTTGGATACTTTGTTCGTTTCGGGGTTGTTGACCTCGTATTCACCATCCACACCTTCATACTTCAGCCAGCCGTTGGAGGTGAGAAACATGCGCTGTGTGCCGTTGCTGTTTTGGAAAGAAAAGAGGGCACCTGTCAAATCTGGCTCTAACTCTTCTTCCGTTTCTTCATCGATGCGGAGTGCCTGCTTCACCCAGAATGTCAGTGATACGCCATTCTGTACTTCCACATTATTTAGTGGATTGAACATACGGGCATAACCGTCAGGTAGGTGAAGTACTTTACCATGTACATTGTCGTCTTCAATCTCAGCTATGTCTCCGCCTTCGTAGGCATAATAGTTGAGGCTTTGAGGATCAAAATCTTTATCCTCAAAAGTAATCTTCGCGACTTGCTCTAATTTGGGATTTTTCTGATTTCCTGCCGGAGGATCCATTTGCCCCCAATCTTCGCAGGCCCAAAATGAAAGGACTGTAAATGCCACCAGAATGGGTACCGGCCATTTTCTTGTCTTCATAATACAGATATTAATGGTTTAACAATTAGTTATTCTACTTTACCTGAGATGTAGAGTAGTGATGCAAAAGTACGCTCAAAAGATGTGTCTGAGGTGGACAAATGAATTTTTGAGGTGGATAAATGAATATTAAGTGTGAAAATTACAATTAAAAATCCGGCTTCAGTATATATCACGATACTTCAGACTGATTGTGCTGTAAATAAAAAGAAAACAGGAGAAGATTCAGGTAAGGAAGTTGTCAAAAGGGTGTAGCCCTAACCATCAAAGGGTGTAGCCATACAGAAGAAAGGGTGTAGCTATCTCAACCTTAAGGCTACACCCTTTTTAATCGTGTTCACAGGTACTTCTCAATGGGGTAATAACATATCTGACAACAAGGGACACATCTGTTTTATTCTAAAAGTGTCAATATTTTCATTCCTATATTTTCATTTCCCGGACTTATTCTTCTTCATTCAGTAATGCGCTTGGCGTTGTATTAAACTGCTTGCTGAAACAACGGGCAAAGTATTTGGGGTCATTAAAGCCTACTTCATATGCTATTTCAGCAATATTCATCTGTTTGGTTTCCCGGTTTTTGAGAAGTAGCTCCCGGGCAGTGTTTAATCTGTAGTTGCGTATGAATTGTCCTGCTGATTGCCCGATGAGGCTTTGAAGCTTTTTATTCAGCAGGCTTTTGCTGACTCCGACAGCCTCACTGAAGTCACTTACTTCAAAGTAAGGGTTTTTATAGTGTTCTTTTATAGCTTCCATCACTTGGTTGATGAATTTCTTGTCACCGGATTCCTCTTCTATATTCAGTGCTTCCACATCCATGTCCGTCTTGAACTTCCGTTGGTAGCGTCTGCGATTATCCAGGATGTTTTCGATACGGGTCAGTAACAGAGCTTCATCGAAAGGTTTTAGCAGATATTCGTCTACACCCGTGCGGTAACTTTCCAGTCGGCTTTCCGGCGATGTTTTAGCAGTCAGCATCAGGAAAGGAATATGTGAGATACTAAATGTTTCTTTGACCCGTCGTGATAGTTCTATACCATCCATTACGGGCATCATCAGGTCGCTGATGATAAAATCTACAGACTGATTGTTTAATACATCAAGGGCTTCTGCACCATTGGTAGCTTCGAGCACATTATAATAATCACGGAGAATGGAACGGATATATCCTCTCATGTCTGCATTATCTTCCACTACAAGAATGGTCAGGGCAATTCGTTCTTTGGGAAATTCTTTCTTTTCCGTTGTTGCTATCGGTGGTATATTGTTCTCAACGATAAGTTGGTCGTTGATGCTTTCTTCTTTTGGAAGCGGGAGTAGGATGCGGAAAGAACAGCCGGCAGTGTGGTTATTGCGAACGCAGATTTCTCCATCGTGCATCTTCACGATGCGTTTGCAAAGATATAACCCGATTCCTGTGCCCGTTTGACCGTATACAGGATATTTCGCTTGCTTCTTGGATTGATAGAAACGGTTGAATATTTGTGCGGTGTCTTGCTCCTGAATACCTGTTCCCGTGTCACTGACGCAGAGATAAAGTGTTTCTTCTTTATCGTCTTTGGCCGGAAGAGTGGCTATATAAATGGATATGCTTCCGCCATCCGGTGTGAATTTGATGGCATTGCTTAATAGGTTGGTAATTACCTTGTGCATAGCTTCTTCATCAAAAAAGATTTCGGAACTTTTCATGTGTAAATAGTGCTTTATCGTGATATTCCGTTCTCCGGCAAATACTTCAAAAGGAGGAAGCAATGAATGTATAAAAGTCACAAAGTCACCTTTTGTTGTAGCGATATTAAGTTTACCGGATTCTACTTTTCGGAAATCCATCAGTTGGTTGACAAGGGATAGCAGATATTTGGAATTACGTTCCACGAAGTTTAACTGTTCTATTACCTGTGGATTATAGCTTAGTTTTAGTGCACGTTCGATGGGACCGATAATTAAAGTTATCGGTGTCCGGAATTCATGCGTTATGTTAGTAAAGAAAGCTATCTTGTCTAATGTCAGTTCTTGTACTTTGCGTGCCATACGGCTCAATTGCGCTTTTTGCCGGGTGATTTTCTCATTTTGCAGTGTTAGCATCCTGTTTTGTCGGGAGAGTTCTTCTGTCTGGTTTTCTAATAATAGTTTTTGCTGTTCCAGTTGGTAGGTACGTTCTTCCACAGTGCGGTGCAATAATTCCCGCTGGCGTTTGAAGTTTCGTATGCGCCATTGGTAAATTTGCCATGTAGTAAGTAGTGCCAGACCTGCAAGTAGCAATATGAACCAAGTTGTTTTATAAAAATAGGGTAGGATGGTGACCTTTAGCTCTGCCATGTTCTCTGTCCCGCCTCCTCCATCAGGTGTATATTTCACTTGCAGGGTATAGCTACCTGGACGCAGGTTGGTATAACTTGCAAATCGTCTGTTTCCGGGTGCTTGTACCCATTTGTCTTCAAAACCAAGTAGGCGGTAGCTATAAGTGGCTGTATTATCCGGTTCAAAATTCAAGGCGGAGAATTCCAACGAGAAGGACTTCTCTTTTTCATGGAGTTTTATTTCCTGAGTAACGGCAATGTCTTTGGGCAGATATTTATTGCCGGGCAAGATGTTCTCATTTCCGATTCTCAACCGCGTGAAGCGTATATTGGCAGGTTGAACAGTAACAATAGGCAGATTGCTATCGATGGCTGTCAGTCCTGCTACGCTACCAAAATAGAGTGTACCGTCGGAAGAACGGTATGAGGCATTCCAATAGAATTGTGCATCAGGAAAGCCATCTTGTTTGGTATAATTGGTAAAGCGGTTCTCGTTGGGGTGGAAACAGGAAAGTCCGTTATTGGTTCCTATCCAGATGTTTCCATTGACATCTTCTTCCAGACTTCGTACATTGTTGTTGATTAAGCCTTGATCCATATTATAAGATATGAATTTTTCTTTGCCTTGCTTATCAATTATCCGCTTATATATGCCATATCCGTTACTTCCCAACCACAATGTACCATCGTTAGTTTCGCAAAAACAACTGATTTTCTCTATCAGTCCCGATTGGGGATGATCGAGCTTATAGTTTAAGTGACGATACTGGAATTCTCCTTCCTTTGACTGGGGAGACCGGGAATTAAGATCTATGATGTAGACTCCTTCCGTAGAACCTATCCACAGCTTATTTTCTTTGTCGATAATGGCGCCGAGGCAACCACGAACGTTTTCTGCCATACGGTTAGCAAAAGGGGAAATGAACTTTTGAGTTGCCATATCATAGAAAAAGAGACCTCGATTGGCGCCTACCCACATCCCATTATTGGTAGGATCATAAACGAGTACTGCTATGAAGAATAATGGAAATCCGGTTTCAGGATGTGTGTATATTACTTGAAGGGGGCGATTCGGTGCTTTTGGGTTCACTATGTTGATTCCACCGCCCCAGGTGCCTACCCATAATCGACCCTGGTTGTCATTGACAAGACTGCTTACTGAGTTATGACTTATCTCACCACGTTCCCATCTGTAATGAATAAACTGTTCACTTCCTTGTTTTTTCAGATTCAGTCCTCCCTCTACTGTGCCTACCCACAAACTGCCCTCTTTATCTTCATAAATGACATTTACCGGATTGTCGGACAGGCTTGCGGGATTTTCTTTATCATGTTGGTAATTATGTATTACCAAGCGCTTCGGAGTTAGTTTATTAATTCCACCACTTTCAGTACCGAACCAAATGTGCTGTCCGTCTACTCTTATACAATTAATAAAGTTACTGTTCAACAGACTGTTACCGGTTGAACTATGAGTAAAGCGTTCGAAGTTATCGGTAATAGGATTGTAGATGTTAGCTCCGCGCAAAGTTCCTGCAATCAACTGTTTATTATCAGTAATGGCAAGATTGGTCAGATAATTTTGCGATAAAGAATGAGGGTCACTTTGGATATTTTCGTAGAGTTTTCTTGTATTGTTGTTTTTGTTATAGCGAAACAGTCCTATGTGTGTAGCTATCCAGACTTCATTTTCTTTGGCTATCATGTCCTTAAAATATATGCCAGGCCAAAAAGTTAGTTGCTCTGATATGGAACTTTTTTCTAACTGCCCTTGTGGTGTCGGGGAGATTTTATAGATAGTGCCATTAATGCCGGTCCATATCTTACCATCTTCGTCGATATCTTTTAATATGAGGTCAGGTTCAGATAGTTCGGGTAAATCTAATGTGGATAATGTATTGATGTCACCTTCGGCATTGAAGGATATCCGGTGAAGTGCGTTGTCGCATTGCAGCCAGATGCAACCTTGCGAATCGAGAATGACGATATAGGTGGGTTGATTTATAAAGCGGGGCAGAAGTCCTTTGGGGTCATTGGGCACTACAGATTGTAGAGTGGATAAGTCGATTATATCTGTGCCTCCTTCGGATACAATCCAAAGACGATGGAATCTGTCTTCATATACATTGTGGATAAAGTTACTCTTGAGTTTGCAGTGAGGAGTATTGGGATTGAAATGAATGAATTCATAGCCATCATAACGTGACAGTCCGCCTCCGGCAGTGGATATCCATAGAAAACCATAGGTGTCTTTATAAATGTCGTCAATGGAATTATGAGGTAACCCGTCGTCCATGGTGATGTAAGAAACATTGTATCGGTCTGCAAAATGTTCTTGAGCCTGTAACGACATCGACATTATAAAACAGCTATATATAACAAGGTATATAAAGGAGTGACTTTTCATATTGTTTCGTATTACTATAGCAAAGTTAGAAGAATATCCGTTATTTCTAAAATACATAATGCGCTTTTTTACTGGAATTGTTTGATTGTCCACCTTAAATATCCGTTTGTCCACCTTCTGACATGCGACGGGGCGTATTTTTGCAACAGAATTTATTATTTGCTGATATTATGAGAAACTTACTACACGTAGCTGTACTGCTGATGAGCAGCCTGTTTGCCGGCTGCACTTCTTCTGTTTTTACCCCTACTGCTTTACCTAATCCGTGGGCAGATGATTACTCTTCACTATCTCCCATGGAGAGTTATCAATCATGGGGAACCTACAACGTACATGACCCATCTTGCCGTAAGATAGGCGACTATTATTATATGTATTCCACGGATGCCATCTTCCGGGAGAATCGTAAAGAAGCAAAAGAAAAGGGTGTGCCTTTGGGCTTTATTCAGATGCGCCGTTCCAAAGACCTGGTGCATTGGGAATTTCTGGGCTGGGCATTGCCCGAGATTCCGCAGGAGGCGGTGGAGTGGGTGCGCTCTCATGCAGGAGGGCATGGGGCGACAAATATCTGGGCACCTTATATCATTCCCTATAATAATAAGTATAGGCTATACTATTGTGTGTCGGCTTTCGGACGTAAAACATCCTATATCGGACTGGCTGAGTCGGATTCTCCCGAAGGTCCTTGGACGTTGGCTGGGTGTGCTGTTAAGACAGATGATACGACAGCCATGAATGCTATTGATCCCAGTATTACTGTAGACCCTTCAACCCGCAAGTGGTGGATGCATTACGGTTCATTCTTCGGTGGCCTGTATTGTGTGGAACTGAATCCGGAAACCGGTCTTCCTATGCTGGATGGTGACAGGGGACATCTGGTAGCACGTCGCGCCAATTATAAGAAGGATAATCTGGAAGCTCCGGAAATTATCTACAATCCTGATTTGAAAGAATACTATCTGTTTGTATCCTATGATCCGTTGATGACAACCTACAATGTACGTGTGGGGCGTTCAGACAAAGCGGAAGGTCCGTTCATTGACTACTTTGGCAAAGAACTGAAAGATACGACGAATAACTTTCCTATCCTGACAGCTCCTTACCGTTTCAAGAACCATCCGGGTTGGGCCGGCACAGCGCATTGTGCAGTATTCACGTCAGATGATGGACAATACTTTATGGCTCATCAGGGACGCTTGTCACCGCAAAACCAGATGATGGATCTCCATGTGCGACAAGTCTTTTTTACTAAAGATGGATGGCCTGTCGTATCGCCTGAACGTTATGCTGGTAGTAATCCTCGAGAGTTCTCTGCGGAGGATTTAGTGGGCGAGTGGGAAATTATCCGCGTACAGGAACCCCTGTATGAGCGCCAACTGGAAGCCGGACAGATATTGTGGGGCGAAGGCGAACTGCAAGATGAAGAATGGAATATGTCCCACTTCTTATATCTGGAAAAAGATGGAAACTTGGGAGAGGATAAAGGAACCTGGGATTTTGCCAAAGAAGACCAATCCTTACAATTGATACTGGACGGAGAAGTGGTAAAGAACCTGATTGTGTTTGCAGGGCACGACTGGGAGAATGAAATAGAAACGGTTCTCTTTACAGGTCTGGATAGTCGTGGGCGTTCCGTATGGGGAAAAAGAACTAAATAACCAATTATAATTTTTATTTTGAAACCATGAAAAGATATACTGGATTATTGGCAGCGCTGACCCTTACTGCAGGTATGGCGCTTCAGGCACAAACCAATGAGTTTGTGATACAAACCAAGAAATTAGGCGCAGAGATTCAGCCTACTATGTATGGGTTGTTCTTTGAGGATATCAACTATGCCGCTGACGGCGGACTTTATGCCGAGTTAGTGAAGAATCGTTCGTTTGAATTCCCGCAACATCTGATGGGATGGAAAACCTTTGGTAATGTAACGCTTCAAGATGACGGTCCTTTTGAAAGGAATCCGCACTATGTTCGTCTGGCTGACCCGGGGCATCCGCATAAGCATACGGGACTGGACAATGAAGGCTTCTTCGGTATCGGTGTAAAAGCAGGAGAGGAGTATCGTTTTTCTGTATGGGCACGTTTACCTCAAGGCGGAACATCCGAAAAAATCCGTATCGAGCTTGTAGATACCAAATCTATGGGTGAGCACCATGCTTTTGCCACTGAGACGTTGGTGATTGATTCAAAAGAATGGAAAAAGTATCAGGTTATCCTAAAACCAAGTGTAACTGATCCGAAAGCGACTCTTCGTATTTTCCTGGCATCAAAGGGGACGGTTGACTTGGAACATGTCTCTCTCTTCCCGGTCGATACGTGGAAAGGACATGAGAATGGTCTGCGTAAAGACCTTGCGCAAGCGCTAGCTGATATTAAGCCGGGGGTATTCCGTTTCCCCGGTGGATGTATTGTAGAAGGAACAGATTTAGCTACACGCTATGATTGGAAAAAGTCTGTAGGTCCGGTAGAGAACCGCCCGTTGAATGAGAACCGTTGGGAATATACTTTCCCGCATCGTTTCTATCCCGATTATTTTCAGAGCTATGGATTAGGCTTTTTTGAGTTCTTCCAACTTTCGGAAGAAATAGGAGCAGAGCCGCTTCCTGTGTTGAGTTGCGGTCTGGCTTGTCAGTTTCAGAATTCAGATGCAGAGGCACATGTGGCTGTTTGCGATTTGGATAGCTATGTGCAGGATGCTCTTGATCTGATAGAATTTGCCAATGGAGATGTGACCACGAAATGGGGAAAACTGCGTGCCGATATGGGACATCCTGCATCGTTCAACCTGAAATTCATTGGTATAGGCAATGAGCAGTGGGGACCGGAATATCCGGAACACCTCGAACCGTTTATCAAGGCTATTCGTAAAGTCTATCCGGATATCAAGATTATTGGAAGCTCCGGTCCGGATTCTGAAGGAAAACAATTCGAATATCTATGGCCGGAAATGAAACGTCTGAAAGTTGACTTGGTGGATGAACATTTCTATCGTCCCGAAAACTGGTTCCTGAATGAGGGGGCACGCTATGATAACTATGACCGTAAAGGTCCGAAAGTGTTTGCAGGAGAATATGCTTGTCATGGTAAGGGTAAGAAATGGAACCATTTCAATGCCGCTCTGCTTGAAGCCGCATTTATGACCGGATTGGAGCGCAATGCAGATATTGTACACATGGCCACTTATGCTCCTTTGTTTGCTCATGTGGAAGGCTGGCAATGGCGTCCGGATATGATTTGGTTTGATAATCTCAACTCTGTCCGTACTGTAAGTTACTATGTGCAGCAACTCTATGGGCATCACAAGGGCACTAATGTGCTTTCTTTGACGATGAACAAGAAGCCTGTAACAGGTGCCGAAGGCCAGAATGGACTGTTTGCAAGTGCGGTCTATGATAAGGATAAGAATGAAATTATAGTAAAGGTCGCCAATACTTCTGATAGGGCCCAGCCTTTGTCATTGAAGTTTGAAGGATTGAGGAAACAGGATGTACTGTCCGGTGGACGTTGCATCAAGCTTCGTTCGGCTGATCCTGACAAAGACAATACGATTGAGCAGCCGTCTGCTATTCAGCCTCAGGAAACTTCGGTATCAATTGATGGCCAAGTGTTGAGTGTAGAGTTGGAACCGAAGACATTTGCTGTTTATATTTTCAAAAAAGGATAAAACTAATGGATAGATTTAGAGTTAATAAGGTTAGATTTTGGTTGATTTCTTTTGTACTGGTAGCCTCGCAAGGGCTATCAGCACAAAAAGATACCACTTTTGTAGCTGACGGTAATCCGATCATTAAATATAAATATACGGCTGATCCCGGTGCGATGGTGCATGATGGTAAGGTGTACATCTATGCCGGACATGATGAGTGCCCGCCACCGGCTGAGCATTATCTTTTGAATAACTGGTGTGTCTTTTCTTCATCTGACATGAAGACATGGACAGAGCATCCTGTGCCCTTGAAAGCAAAAGATTTCTCCTGGGCGAAGGGGGAAGCATGGGCAAGTCAGGTTATTGAGCGCGATGGTAAGTTCTATTGGTATGTCACTGTGGAGCATAAGCATGTTCCCGGAAAGTCTATTGGTGTGGCTGTTTCCGATTCACCACTCGGGCCTTTTGACGATGCCCGTGGCTCTGCTTTAATTACCAATGATATGACCACAGAGCGAACCAAAATCTTTTGGGATGATATAGACCCGACAGTCTTTATAGATGATGACGGACAAGCTTATCTGTATTGGGGCAATACCCAGTGTTATTATGCCAAATTGAAAAAGAATATGATTGAACTGGATGGTCCGATTGTTTATGTAGATCTGCCTCGTTTTACGGAAGCTCCTTGGATACATAAGCGCGGAGACTGGTATTATCTTTCTTACGCTTCTGAATTTCCCGAGAAGATTTGCTATGCAATGAGCCGGAGTATTACCGGACCTTGGGAATATAAAGGAATACTGAATGAAATAGCCGGTAACTCCAACACCAATCATCAGGCCATCATCGAATTTAAAGGCGACTGGTACTTTGTTTATCACAATGGCGGAATTAATCCCGCAGGGGGAAGCTATAGGCGCTCTGTGTGCATTGATCGCCTGTACTATAATGAAGATGGAACCATGAAACGTATTCAGATGACAACAGAAGGAGTGCAATAGGTTTAGATATTAGAATATATTGAAGGTTAGATTAGGTTAGTTAATTAGTTTATTTGAAAAAGGCTAAAAAGATAAGGGCGTCTCCCCGTGATAGGAAGACGCCCTTTTAAGATTGGGCTGTTTTTATTTTAAACTAATCTGCGAGCACCGTCACCGATGACTACATCATAAATTTTAGGGCTTCTGCCAAATTTCTCTTTGAACTTATCCTTGGCATTCTGGATGAATGTATCATACAACTCATCTTTCACCAAGTTGATAGTACAACCACCGAAACCACCGCCCATTACGCGTGAACCTGTTACACCGCAGTCGAATGCAAGATCATTCAGGAAGTCGAGCTCTTCGCAGCTAACTTCGTAAAGCTTGCTCATGCCATGATGTGTTTCGTACATCTTCTGACCTACAGTTTCGTAATCACCTTTTTCCAGTGCATCGCAAACATCAAGTACGCGCTGGATTTCTTCGATTACGTATTCTGCACGCATGTAGTCTTCTTCGCTGATTTCAGCTTTTGACTCTTGTAGCATGTCCATGGTACAATCGCGCAGGAACTCTACATGCGGATGTTTCTTCTGGATAGCAGCAACAGCAGCTTCGCAACTTTGACGACGTTTGTTGTATGCTGAAGAAGCCAATTCGTGTTTAACTACAGAGTCTACCAATACCAAACGATAGCCTTTCGGATCGAATGGGAAGTATTGATACTCCAGTGAACGGCAGTCCAGACGGATAAGGCTGCCTTGCTTGCCAAATACGGAAGCGAACTGGTCCATAATACCGCAGTTTACACCGCAATAGTTATGTTCAGTTGCCTGACCTACTTTAGCCAGTTCAAACTTGTCTATCTTGTTGTCACCGAACAGATCATTTAATGCATACGCATATGTACTTTCCAAAGCGGCAGAGGAAGACATACCTGCACCCAAAGGCACATCACCGGAGAAAGCTGTATTGAAGCCCTTTACATCAACGCCACGCTTAATCATCTCACGACATACGCCGAAGATATATCTTGCCCAGCTTGCACGGGGAGCATCTTCTTCCTTCAAACCGAATTCCACATAATCTTTCAGATCGATGGAATAAGCTTTCACAATGTCTGTACCATTCGGTTTAATTTCAGCGATCATACCTTTATCGATTGCTCCAGGGAATACAAAACCACCGTTATAGTCTGTATGCTCACCAATGAGGTTGATGCGTCCCGGAGAAGCGTAAACTGCTCCTGTTGTTCCGTCAAAATGCTTGATGAAACGGCTTCTTACGTGTTCTATATCCATAATCTTTTCAAATTTATAAGTGAATAAATTAATTACCTATACCTTTTAATTGCGTTAATCCTCTACTGGGATATCTTTATTTACATTTTTGCAACCTACCAAGCCGTAGAACAGCAGATAAGCAAGAGCTGCGATAATCAGCCAGTAGCTGGCCATATAACCTACAGAGTCAGAGATGCTTTGTTGGATCAACGGCAATACACCACCACCAACAACCATCATCATGAAGATACCGGATGCTTGTGCTGTATATTTTCCTAATCCTTCTACTGCAAGGTTGAAGATACCACCCCACATTACAGAAGTACAAAGACCGCAAAGTACGAGGAACAATGCGCTGACAGGTACTTGTGCCATCATAAATCCTTCACCTACAGTGTAACCGGGCATTGAAACTGTTACATCTTTCGGAGTGAAGATAGCAATCAATACAAAAACAATAGCGGTAGCAGATACAACGATTAACTGTGTACGGCTGGAAACTTTACCGCTGATAGCGCTACTTGCAGTACGTCCTACAAGCATCAGCAACCAGTAGATAGCAGCAATAGCACCACCGATAGCAGCACCGTTCATCATAATTCCAGCACCCTTATCGCTTGCGTCGGCAAGATAGAAGTTCAGTGTACCCGGGATACCGATTTCGATACCTACATAGATGAAGATACCAACTACACCTAATACAGTGTGGCGGAAGCTCCATGGACTATGAGAGAATTTTTCTTTCTTTGCTCCACTTTTCTGAAGATGTGGCTCAGGGATAGCTACAAATGAAATGATAATAAATGCAGCTACGAATACACCCATAGCAACGAAGAGGAGAGGAGCAACATCAGACATAGCTGTCTTGGAAGTTACCGTACCAATCAAAGCACCTACGAAAAGAGGAGTCAATGTACCGGACAAAGAATTAAGGGCTCCACCTGTTTGGATCAACTGGTTACCTTTGTTACCACCACCACCAAGGAGGTTCAGCATCGGGTTCACCACTGTGTTAAGCATACAAACACAGAAACCGCAGATGAATGCACCAAGCAGATAGATAACGAAATTTAATTTGATAACATATTCGCCGAATGCGAAAACTTCGGCATTTGCTCCGAATAAACTGGAAAGGTATTGCGTGAACAAACCGAGGAAACCTACTGCCATTGCAATCAATGCAGTCTTTTTGTAACCGATCTTAACGAGCATGTTACCGGCAGGAATTCCCATAAACAGATATGCCAGGAAGTTCATCATATTTCCCATCATACCTAAAGTGTTCGAACCCGCATATTCGTTTCTCCAAATCGTACCGAACGGTGCGGCAAGATTGGTAACGAAGGAAATCATCGCAAAAATGAAGAACATGGTAATAATAGCGACAAGATTACCGTTCTGTTTTTGTTGTGTCATGGTTTTTAATTAATTAAATTAGTTATAAAATTAGGTTAGTTATATTCATTCTTGTACACCGAACTTGTAAATGGTTACTTGTTGGTATTCATCGTCCGGGAGCAATACGGCCGATGGGAAATGTGGTTTGTTGGGTGTGTCGGGGAAACATTGTGCTTCAAAGCAAACAGCGCTGCGTGCCGGGAAAGTAGCTCCGTGAGCACCTGCAAAGCCGCCTAGCCAGTTTCCGGTATAGAGTTGTACACCATTCTCTGTGGTATATACTTCCATTGTACGTCCGCTTTCGGGTTCCGTATAAGTAGCGGCAAGGCTTAATTCGCCACTCTCTGTCTTATTCAGTACGTAGCAGTGATCGTAACCTGCACCATTCACCAATTGCTGGAACTTATCATCAATACGTTCACCGATGGTATGCGGTGTACGGAAATCCATAGGAGTACCTTCTACCTTCAGGATTTCTCCTGTCGGAATGGACACTTCGTCAATGGGAGTATAATGATCAGCGTTGATAGTAATGATGTGGTTCAGAACCGTAGGGGTGGGATTGGCAATACCTGCCAAATTGAAGAAGCCGTGGTTGGTGAGGTTGACAACAGTTGCTTTGTCTGTGGTAGCCCGATATTCAATAACCAGTGCATTGGTTTCATCTTCCAGACGATAGGTCATTTCTACTTCCAGATTACCGGGAAAGCCCTCTTCGCCATCTGCGGATGTATAGTTGAATACAACAGTCGTCGGATCCGGTTGGACTGCATCCCACACTCTGGCGTGGAAACCTGTGGGTCCACCGTGCAAAGAATTTGGTCCATTGTTGATTGTCAGATTGTGCTCTTCGCCATAAAGAGTGAATTTTCCTTTGGCTATACGGTTTCCGTAACGTCCGATAGTGGTATTGAGGAAAGGTTCGGGGCTGTTGACTACATGGTCTATACTGTCATGTCCCAAAATTACGTTAGCATACTTCCCGTTTTTGTCGGGGACCATAATGGAAAGGATAGCGCATCCGTAGTTAGTTACTGCAACTTCCATTCCCTGAGCATTTTTAAGAATAAATAAATCAGTCTTCTTGTTATTTATATCTTTTTGAAAGTCTTCCTTGTTCAAACCCGACAAGTTACTTTCCGTTGACACGGTGTTTATCATATCCATGGTATAAAATTAAATTTCTTGCAAATAAAAAGAAATTCTTCCGTACTCCCAAGGGTTTATCTTGAAATGTGAAGAACATTTTAGGAAAGTTTAGCGTTTAACATTTACGAGGCGAATTGATATTTTTTGTAAGTTTGTCGCGTTAATCTAAAAAAATGTAACATTTTTATTTAAAGCTCTAACAAAAACTACGAATGTATCCTTTGAAATTTGAGCCTATTCTGAAGCAGACGCTTTGGGGAGGCGACAAGATTATTGCTTTCAAGCAATTGAATGAAACGCTATCCGGAGTAGGCGAAAGCTGGGAAATCTCGGCTGTAGAAGACAACGAGTCTGTCGTCGCTAATGGGCCTGACAAAGGCCTTACGCTCCCTGAGATGGTGGGAAAATACCGTCATGAACTTGTCGGTGAAGCGAATTACTCTCGTTTTGGCACAAAGTTTCCCTTGTTGATAAAATTCATTGATGCCAAGTTGGATTTATCCATTCAGGTACATCCGGGAGATGAGTTGGCGAGAAAACGCCACAATTCTTTCGGCAAGAATGAAATGTGGTATGTGGTATCGGCAGATAAGGGGGCAAAACTGATTTCCGGCTTTTCTGAGCAGATAACTCCGAAAGAATACAAGGAAAGAGTTTATAATGGAACCTTTGCTGAAGTGCTGCAAACGTGCGATGTAAAACCGGGGGATGTGTTCTATGTGCCTGCCGGTCGTGTGCATGGTATTGGTGCCGGTGCTTTTGTTGCTGAAATTCAGCAGACTTCGGATATCACTTATCGTATTTTCGATTACAATCGGAAAGACAAAGAGGGTAAATCTCGCGAGTTGCACACTACTCAGGCTACTGAGGCTATTAATTTTGCTGATGTACAGGATGACTTCCGTACAGAATATGATCATCTGAAGAACGAACCGGTGGAATTGGTTGCCAGTCCTTACTTCACTACTTCTCTCTATGACATGACAGAAGAAATTACATGTGACTATTCTGAATTGGATTCATTTGTGATTTTTATTTGTGTGGAAGGCGCATGCCGTATCACGGACGACAGCCAGAATGAGATTGCTGTGCGTGCAGGTGAAACGATATTGCTGCCTGCGATTACGCAAGAAGTTACGATTGTTCCGGAAGACGGTGGCGTGAAGTTGCTCGAAACGTATCTGTAATCATTGGAATTGAATCAATAAAAAGAGCCGCGTCCCTCAATGGAAGAACGCGGCTTTTTTTGCTTTATGGCGCCTGTTTATCTTCTGGCTCCGAACATGCTTCTGACCTTTCTCATCATCTTTACTCCGAGCATTAGTCCGTCGAAGACAGCCATGCCCGTATTGAAAGCGCGCATAATGGCGTTGCCCTTGTCGGCAGCGGGTGCAAGGGGGGCAAACAGTTCTCTTGCCGTATCCGTCATGATTTCTTTCTGTACATGCAATTTCTTCCGTAATTCTTTTTTTCGTAGCGCGATACTTTCCAGAGTCATGGAAGAGGAGTCAGGCATATTGTTCATGATGATATCATTTTTCATTATCATTCTCAAAGAACAGTCCGGCAATGAAGTTCACCATTGGATTGATGATGAGTTTCTTGCGGAAAGTGATTACTAATAAAACAAGCAGAAGGTGAAAAGCGGCGATGATGCTGAAGCTTACCATGAGTCCGCCTACAAGCGGATCTAATATATAAGCTAATGCAAATGACAAATAAAACAGTGCCACCATGCCAAGAATGATAACCACCGATAGTAGTACCAAGGCGGAAAGCAGGATTGAGAGTTTTTCGGTTATTTCCAGTTTGGTATATTCTTTTTGGAGTTTCAGATATTTCTTAAACTCAACGAATAATTGCTGGAGATTTTCAATACTTCTGTCGTCTGCGAACATCATAGTGGCTCTGTTTTTTTGTAGGTTTTGTTTTATTCGGCTCCTTCGCCTTTAATTTCTGCTGCGATTTCGTCTACCAGATTTTCCATTTCACTACGGTTCAGACGAATTCCTTTTTTACGGAGAATTTCCGCAATCTTATGGCGGGTGTCTTCTCCTTTTTCGGGAGCAAATAAAATACCAACGGCTGCGCCTACTGCTGCACCGCCCAGAAAAGCTACGAGTACATTTAATCCTTTCATAATTGTTCTCCTTTCTATTTATAGAGGTTTATACTACAAAGCTAACATTTTTCTTTATAAAGTTGTTCGCTTAACTTCTTTTTTTTCGAAATATTTATTTTTCTGTTCCAAGCTCGGTACTAATCCGAGAACTATCCGGAATGTACTAGCTCCGTATCTGTTCCGTATCTATTCCGTACTGGCTCCGTATCTGCTCCGTATTAGGTTCGTAGCTACTCCGTATCGGGTCCGTAGCTACTCTAAGCGTATAGATACGGAGCTGGTACGGCTCAGGTAATGCCCGGGTACAGTTCGAACCTGGTTTTGTCTGGTAGGAAAAGAAACGTGATTAATTTAATTTAACTATAATGCTGCCCTTTGGATTGATTGTTCCACGTACATTTGTCTTATTATTCGGAATATTAGCTACATGAAGATAGGAAAGAGAAAGATATTTCTGATTATCGGGTTGATAGTGCTTGTGCTGGCAGCTTGTAGTAATGTTGACGGCGATTTGGATGATAAGTGGCAGTTGAGGCAATATCAATATGCCGACGGTTCAATTGAACGGCAAGATAGCATCTTTTATAATTTCCAGAAAGGTAGCTTTTCTGCCATTTGTTTGTTGAAAAATGGTAGCTATCAAACGTTTTTTGGAAATTATTCTTTGAAAGGAGATAAAATTTCTATTATTTTGCTGCCTCAAAGTATGGAAGACGAAAACTATTCATTCTATATGGGGTGGGAAAATGGAGAACGGACATTTACAATGGAAGAATTGACTTCTTCATCCCTTCATCTGGAATATGAGGGAGTTCGTTATATATTCCGCAGATATTGAGTATAGATAGATTGTAGAAATTACTAACAAAAACAATATGATTATGAAAAAATTAGCATTTTTAGGAATGGGATTGTGCATTGCATTGGCATTCTCTTCTTGTAAATCGAGTGAAAGCGCTTATAAAAAAGCATATGAAAAAGCAAAACAGCAAGAACTGGCTGAACCTCAGGTTACTGAACCGGTAGAAGTTTCTCCGGTAGTGAGTGCTCCGGTTGAAGCAAAGGTTGTGGAAAGTGTGCCTGTTGCAACTGCCGGTGTACGTCAGGAAAAAGTGGACATAATTTCTGGCGTGGGTGGTTTGAAAGATTACAGTGTGGTTTGTGGTAGCTTTAGTGTGAAGGCTAATGCCGAAAGCCTGAAAGATTTTCTGGATAAGGAAGGTTATAGCGCTGTGATTGCCTTTAATCCGGATGCAGCAATGTATCGTGTAATTGTGAGTACTTTTGCCGACAGAGCTTCTGCAGCTGACGCACGTGACGCTTTCAAGTCTAAATACTCTAATCGTAAAGATTTCCAGAGTGCTTGGTTGCTGTATCGTCTCAAATAACATTAGATTTTATTTGATATTTGATTGATAGAAAGGAAAACTTTCCTTTCAAGATGAGAGTGCATTAAAAGATTTTAATGCACTCTTATTTTTTTGCCTGATCTATGAATTTGATATTCTGTATCGTGATGAGATGCTTCGACAAGCTTAGTATGACAGGCATTCTCAAAGTATAGACTAATTGTGATGATGTCTTTATTGTGAATTATTTATGCGAAAAAAGCCGATAATAGGTACTAGTTATTGGAGAAAAAGTTAATTTTGGGAATAATTTATCTAACATGACTTGATTACATGAAATAACGCATTTCTCTTTAATGAGGAATATAACAATAGATAACGTATGAAGAAATTTAAATTTTTATTGCTGAGCGCGTGTATTGCGCTAGTTGCGTGCACAACTAAAACATCGTCTGAACAACAAGTTTCAGACAAAGGGACAAAATGGAGTTGGGACAAGGGAACGATTGTTGTAGAAACTCCCGAGCGTCCGGCTGAACAAACAAGTGTAATAGGGCTGACGATACCTAAAATGGAAGTGGTTCGTGTGGGATTTGTAGGTTTGGGAATGCGTGGTCCCGGAGCTGTAGAACGTTTTACGTATATTCCGGGTGTAGAAATCGTTGCTTTATGTGACTATGAAAAGGAACGGGCAGAGAAATGTCAGAAGTATTTACAGAGAGCTTCTATGCCTAAAGCAGCTATATATTCAGGTGAAAAAGGATACGAAGAATTGTGTAAACGGGATGATATAGATCTGGTGTATATCGCAACAGATTGGCTGCATCATTTCCCTGTCGCTATGTGTGCGATGGAGAATAATAAAAATGTCGCCATCGAAGTTCCTTCTGCTATGGACTTGAAAGAGTGTTGGGCATTGGTAAATATGAGCGAGAAGACTCGCAAACATTGTATGATCCTTGAGAACTGCTGTTATGACTGGTTTGAAATGAATACTCTGAATATGGCGCAACAGGGTGTGTTTGGGGAGGTCGTTCGTGCCCAGGGAGCTTATATTCATAATCTGGAACCTTTCTGGGATCATTACTGGAAGAATGGTGAAAATGACAAACTGGGTTGGCGTCTGGAATATAATATGAAGCATCGGGGAGATGTATATGCCACTCATGGTCTTGGCCCTGTAGCGCAAGCGTTGGATATACATCGTGGTGACCGTATGAAGACACTCGTTGCTATGGACACCAAATCGGTAGTAGGTAAGTCGTTGGTGGAGGAAAGAACGGGACAGCCTTGTGAGAATTTCCGTAACGGTGACCATACAACTACGTTGATTCGTACGGAAAATGGAAAGGTGATTGAGATACAACATGATGTGATGACTCCGCAACCCTATAACCGTCTATATCAGTTGACCGGTACCAAGGGGTTCGCAAATAAATATCCGATAGCAGGTTATGCATTGGATGCAAAACAACTGAATGCATCGGGGGTTGCACCTGAGGTAGATAACTTGAATTCCCATAGTTTTATGCCTAAAAAAGATATGGAAGCTCTAGTGCAGAAATACCAGCATCCCATCCTGAAGAAATATGGTGAAATGGCAAAAGAAGTTGGTGGTCATGGTGGTATGGACTTTATCATGGATAGCCGTTTGGTATATTGCCTGCAAAATGGACTTCCTTTAGATATGGATGTCTATGATTTGGCAGAATGGTGTTGTCTGGCTGAGTTAGGCGAATTGTCTATGGATAACAATTGTGCAGCCGTTGCTTTCCCGGACTTTACCCGTGGCGAATGGAATAAAGTGAAGGGGTATAAGCATGCTTATGCTTCCCCTGAAGATGAAAGTGTTGCTATGGAGAAAGCTAAAAAAATCACGGCAAAGCTGAAAGAAAAAGGTGCCGTAGAATGGGCGGGTGAAGCTGTGGAAAATAAAAAGTAGATGTAAGTAGAGATTAGGTAAAAGTAGACGAAAAAGGAACTTCAACGTTTGGAGTTCCTTTTTTGATTTATTGATTGTGAAAAGTGCTTATAAATGTATTAGGTAGTTTAAAAGAAGTTATAAAACGAAGCTCGGAAACTTTTGAGGATGAAAAAGTTTTTAATTTTGCACACTATGTGTAAGTATAGATACCATATATGGAACAAAAATATATATTAAGCGCAATAGATGCTGCTCTGCAAGCCGGTGCAGACATTCTTTCCATCTATAATGACCCGGCATCGGACTTTGAAATAGAAAAAAAAGCGGATAACTCCCCTTTAACCATTGCGGATCGCAAGGCACATGAAACGATTACCGGTTTTCTGTGCGATACTCCTTTTCCCATTCTGAGTGAAGAAGGGAAACATTTACCCTATGCAGAACGCTGTGGATGGGATGCTTTGTGGATTGTAGACCCTCTGGACGGTACCAAGGAGTTTATTAAACGAAATGGAGAGTTTACTGTAAATATCGCATGGGTTAATCATTCAGTACCCGTAATGGGAGTTATTTATCTTCCTGTGAAACAGGAACTTTATTTTGCAGAAGAAAGCATTGGGGCATACAAACTCTCCAATGTAACTTCTCGCGGAAATGCTTCACTGGATGAACTGATTGCATCCGCTACCCGTCTGCCTTCTGTTACCGAAAGAGGTAAATTTGTAATCGTGGCTTCCCGTTCGCATCTAACTCCGGAGACGGAGGCTTATATCGAAGGAATGAAGCGTCAACACTCGGAAGTAGAACTTATATCTAGTGGTAGTTCCATTAAAATCTGCCTTGTAGCCGAAGGAAAGGCGGATGTATATCCTCGTTTTGCACCTACCATGGAATGGGATACGGCAGCAGGACATGCTATAGCACGTGCTGCCGGATTGGAAGTTTATCAGGCTGGAAAAGAAGAGCCGCTTTGTTACAATAAAGAGAATTTACTGAATCCGTGGTTTGTGGTGGAACCTAAGCAAATGAAATAGTAACAAGATACAGTATAATGTATGACATTTGAGATAATATTTGTGCTATTGGCACTTTTGGGCATGGTGGTGGCATTGGCATTGGATAAAATGCGTCCCGGTATGGTGCTATTTTCCGTTGTAGTTTTGTTCTTATGTGCCGGCATCCTGACACCCAAAGAGATGCTGGAAGGTTTTAGTAATAAAGGAATGATTACCGTAGCTATGCTATTTTTGGTCAGTGAGGGTATTCGTCAGTCCGGAGCATTGGGCCAGGTTATCAAAAAGTTGCTTCCTCAGGGCAAGACGACTGTGTTTAAAGCCCAATTTCGTATGCTTCCCACTATCTCTTTTATTTCTGCTTTTCTTAATAATACCCCTGTTGTTGTAATATTTGCTCCGATAATCAAGCGTTGGGCGGAGTCGGTAAAATTACCTGCTACCAAGTTTTTGATACCTCTTTCTTATGTGACTATTTTGGGAGGTATATGTACTCTTATCGGAACTTCTACTAACCTGGTAGTACACGGCATGATATTAGAGGCAGGTTATGAAGGATTTACTATGTTTGAGTTAGGCAAAGTGGGTATTTTCATAGCTATAGCAGGAATTATTTATTTATTTCTATTTTCTTCTAAGCTCTTGCCGGATGTGCGTACGGATGCTGTGAAGCAAGATGACGAACCGGAAGAAGATGTTGGTTTGCATCGGGTTGAGGCTGTACTTGGTCCTCGTTTTCCTGGTATTAACAAGAAGTTGGGAGAGTTTAATTTTCAGCGTCACTATGGAGCAGCTGTTAAGGAAATAAAGCGGAGCGGACAAAGTATTACTACGAATCTGGATAATGAGGTTTTGCGTGAGGGTGATACATTAGTGGTGATGGCGGATGATTCTTTTGTTCAAACTTGGGGAGAGTCTTCCGTGTTCGTTTTGTTGGCCAATGGCAAAGATAACGAACCGGTTCCCGGAAAGGGGAAACGTTGGTTTGCCCTTTTATTACTGATATTGATGATTACCGGGGCTACGGTAGGCGAGCTGCCGGTTGTGAAAGAGGCATTCCCGAATATCAAGTTGGATATGTTTTTCTTTGTTTCTGTGACTACTATCATTATGGCGTGGACTAAAATTTTTCCGGCCCGTAAGTACACTAAATACATTTCATGGGATATCCTGATAACAATTGCGTGTGCTTTTGCCATCAGTAAAGCAATGGTTAATTCCGGTGTGGCAGATGTAGTGGCAAGTTATATCATTGGTATGACTGAACATTACGGTCCTCAGGTGTTACTGGCAGCTGTATTTATCATTACGAACTTGTTTACCGAATTGATAACCAATAATGCCGCTGCTGCATTAGCTTTCCCATTGGCGCTCTCCATTTCTTCGCAGATGGGTGTCAGCCCTATGCCTTTCTTTGTAGTGATCTGTATGGCTGCCTCTGCCAGTTTCTCTACACCTATCGGTTATCAGACAAATTTGATTGTGCAAGGTATTGGAAACTATAAGTTCACTGATTTTGTCCGTATCGGATTGCCGCTGAATATTATAGCTTTCTTGATATCCATATTCCTTATTCCATTAATTTGGCCCTTTTAATAATTAGATTATGACAGACAATAATATATATCCGATTTTTGATAGGATGTTGTCGAGAGAGGATAAAGAACAACTTCTCGGTCAGCATAGTGTGATGATATGGTTTACCGGATTGAGCGGTTCCGGTAAAAGTACGATAGCTATTGCTTTGGAGCGCGAATTGCATAAGCGAGGTTTACTTTGCCGCATTCTGGACGGGGATAATATCCGTAGCGGCATCAATAATAATTTGGGCTTTACTGAAGCTGATCGTGTAGAAAATATCCGCCGTATTGCAGAAGTTTCCAAACTTTTTATTGATTCAGGCATTATAACTATTGCTGCTTTTATCAGTCCTAACAATGATATCCGAGAAATGGCGGCTAATATCATCGGGCAGGAGGACTTCTATGAAGTGTATGTAAGTACCCCTTTGACTGAGTGTGAGCGTAGGGATGTAAAGGGGCTGTACGCAAAGGCACGCCGGGGAGAGATTAAAAATTTTACGGGGATTTCCGCTCCGTTTGAAGCACCCCTTCATCCGGCATTGATGTTAGATACCTCAAAACTCAGCCTGGAAGAGTCAGTCAACCAACTGCTCGACCTCATTTTACCGAAAATACAGATTAAAAAGTGATTATATAAAAAATGGAAGAATATAAATTGAGCCATCTGAAAGAACTCGAAGCAGAGTCTATTCATATCATCCGTGAAGTGGCAGCGGAATTTGAAAATCCGGTGATGCTTTATAGTATTGGGAAAGACTCTTCGGTAATGGTTCGCCTTGCCGAAAAAGCCTTTTATCCGGGTAAAGTACCCTTCCCGTTGATGCATATCGATTCGAAGTGGAAATTTAAGGAAATGATTCAATTCCGCGATGAGTATGCCAAAAAACATGGCTGGAATCTGATAGTAGAAAGCAATATGGAGGCTTTTCATGCAGGTGTAGGACCGTTTACTCATGGGAGTAAAGTACACACAGACTTGATGAAAACCAAGGCTCTTCTGAGTGCTTTGGATAAATATAAATTTGACGCAGCTTTTGGGGGTGCTCGTCGTGACGAAGAGAAATCACGTGCGAAAGAACGTATTTTTTCTTTTCGTGATAAGTTCCACCAATGGGACCCGAAGAACCAGCGTCCGGAATTGTGGGATATCTACAATGCCCGTGTGCATAAGGGAGAAAGCATTCGTGTGTTCCCGTTGAGTAACTGGACGGAGCTGGATATCTGGCAATACATTCGTTTGGAAAATATTCCTATTGTTCCGTTGTATTATGCCAAGGAGCGTCCGTGCGTAGAAATTGATGGTAATTTGATTATGGCAGATGATGACCGCCTGCCTGAAAAATATCGTGATCAGATAAAGATGAAAATGGTACGTTTCCGTACGTTGGGCTGTTGGCCGTTGACCGGTGCGGTAGAGAGCAATGCGGATACGATTGAGACAATTGTAGAGGAGATGATGACTACCACCAAGAGTGAGCGTACCACCCGTGTAATCGACTTTGATCAGGATGCCAGTATGGAGCAGAAAAAGCGTGAGGGATACTTTTAAGAATTAAGAATTAAAAATTAAAACCTGAGGATTGAAATCTTAAACCTGACCTTTAGAACTTTAATGCTTAGGTTTAAGAAGATAAAGGTGACAATTAAAAAGTAAAAAGTGATGGAGAATAACTCTAAACTAAATATCAAGGAGTTTCTGGATAAAGACGAACAGAAAGACTTACTCCGCTTTCTGACTGCCGGTTCGGTGGATGATGGAAAATCTACGTTGATCGGGCGTTTGTTGTTTGATAGCAAGAAATTGTATGAAGACCAGTTAGATGCATTGGAACGTGATAGTAAGCGTATGGGAAATGCCGGTGATCACATTGATTACGCATTGCTGCTGGATGGTCTGAAAGCAGAACGTGAACAAGGTATTACGATTGATGTGGCATATCGATATTTCTCTACTAATAATCGTAAATTCATCATTGCTGATACTCCGGGGCACGAGCAATATACGCGTAATATGATTACCGGCGGTTCAACGGCTAATCTGGCTATCATTCTTGTAGATGCCCGTACCGGTGTCATTACACAGACGCGTCGTCATTCTTTTCTGGTGTCTTTGCTGGGCATTAAGCACGTGGTGCTTGCTGTTAATAAAATGGACTTGGTAGGCTTCTCTGAGGAGCGCTTTAATGAAATCGTTAAAGAGTATAAACAGTTTATTGCACCATTGGGTATTCCTGATGTGACTTGTATTCCGCTCTCCGCTTTGGATGGCGATAATGTAGTGGAGAGGTCTGAACGCACTCCATGGTACAATGGCATTTCTTTGCTCGATTTCTTGGAAACTGTCCATATTGATAACGATCATAACCTGTCGGACTTCCGTTTCCCGGTACAGTATGTATTGCGCCCTAATCTTGATTTCCGTGGTTTTTGCGGTAAAGTTGCATCAGGGGTAGTACGTAAAGGGGATGAAGTGATAGCGTTACCTTCAGGCAAAAAATCACGTGTCAAGAGCATTGTTACGTATGACGGCGAACTGGATTATGCTTTTCCGCCTCAGTCTGTAACTTTAACGCTGGAAGATGAGATTGACGTATCGAGAGGAGAGATGTTGGTACATCCTGATAATTTACCGGTTGTAGATCGCAATTTTGAGGCCATGCTGGTGTGGATGGATGAAGAGCCGATGGATCTCAATAAATCCTTCTTCATCAAGCAGACTACTAATTTGAGTCGTTCACGTATCAGTAACATTAAATATAAAGTAGATGTTAATACGATGGATCAGTTGTCCGTTGATAATGGACGATTGACGCCTGATGATCTGCCTATGCAGTTAAATCAGATAGCTCGTGTTGTTCTTACTACTGCCAAGGAATTATTCTTTGATCCTTATGAAAAAAATAAGGCAACAGGTGCATTCATTCTGATTGATCCGATTACCAATAATACCAGTGCTGTCGGTATGATTATCGATAGGGTAGAGGATAAGGATATGCATCTTTCTGAAGATCTTCCGGTTTTGAACTTACCGAAGTTAGAAATTGCTCCCGAACACTATGAAGCCATAGAAAAAGCGGTGAAAGATTTGAAGCGCCAAGGTATTGAAGTGAAAATAATCAAATAATGTACCATAATTATGGGTTTACTGGAATTTAACAAACTCCCTATAAATACTTTGGTGGGAGCCGATTGGAAAACATTTAATGCTATTACGAGAGGGCGGGAAATTGATGCGGCATACAAAGGCAAATACCGTTTGACTAAGGCGGTATGTCGTCTGCTTTCTACACTGGCTCCTTTGCAGAACGGACGTTATGAGAAACGGTTGGCATCCCAACCGTTAGAGCATGATCCGGTATTCATTCTTGGCCATTGGCGCAGCGGGACGACCTTTGTGCATAATGTCTTCTCATGTGACAAGCATTTTGGCTATAATACTACTTACCAAACTGTATTTCCGCATCTGATGATGTGGGGACAGCCTTTCTTCAAGAAGAACATGAGCTGGCTGATGCCTGATAAGCGTCCTACAGATAACATGGAACTTGCTGTAGATCTGCCACAGGAAGAAGAGTTTGCACTTGCCAATATGATGCCTTATACCTATTATAACTTTTGGTTCCTCCCAAAGTATCAGCAGGAATATGCAGATAAATATTTGCTGTTCGATGATATAACGGAAAAGGAACTGAAGGTTTTTGAAGAAGTGTTTATCAAGCTGATTAAGATATCATTGTGGAATACTAACGGAACACAGTTCTTGAGTAAGAATCCGCCCCATACGGGACGTGTGAAGGAACTGGTCAAAATGTTCCCTAATGCTAAATTTATCTATCTGATGCGTAATCCTTATACGGTGTTCGAGAGTACCCGAAGTTTCTTCACGAATACAATCCAGCCGTTGAAGTTGCAGGATATCAGTAATGACGAAATTGAAAAGAATATTCTTTCTATTTATGCCAAACTGTATCATAAATACGAGGCTGATAAATCTTGTATTCCTGCCGGTAATCTGATGGAAGTAAAGTTCGAAGACTTCGAAGCGGATGCTATGGGGATGACTGAGCAGATTTATCGTGGCTTGTCTATTCCCGGATTTGCTGAAGCACGCAATGATATAGAAAAGTATGTAGGTGGAAAGAAGGGATATAAGAAGAATAAATATAAATATGATGATCGCACCGTGCAATTGGTTCAGGATAACTGGAACTTTGCATTGGAGCAGTGGAAATATGAACTTTAATTAAAAAAAAGCTAATGAGATGATGCAGAAGAAAATTTGTATGTACGGCTTGCTATCCGCTTTTTTATGTTGCGGAACGGCACTTGCACAGCAGCAACAGCATACTGTGGAAGTGATTCCGTTCGGAGACATGGATCAATGGATAGACCGTCAGATTAAAGAGTCAGGCATTATCGGTGGTGCGTTGAAGAATGTATATGCTATTGGACCGACTGCGACTATTCGTGAGAATAAGGCCTATAAGAACATGGGTGGTTCGCCATGGGCTACTTCGAATGTGATGGCGCGCGTGGCGGGTATTACTAAAACCAATACTTCAGTGTTTCCCGAGAAGCGTGGCGATGGCTACTGTGCCCGTATGGATACCCGTATGGAAAGCGTAAAAGTATTGGGTATTGTTGATATCACAGTACTTGCCGCAGGTTCTATGTTTTTGGGGGAAGTGCATGAGCCGATTAAGGGCACAAAGAATCCGCAAAAGATGCTGAATTCCGGTATTCCCTTTACCAAGAAACCTATCGCTGTGCAGTTTGACTATAAAGTTAATATGTCTGATAGGGAAAAGCGGATTCGTGCTACCGGTTTCAGCCGGATAACGGACGTAGAAGGTAAAGACTTCCCGGAGGTGAATTTGTTTTTGCAGAAGCGTTGGGAAGACAAGGATGGCAATATTTTTGCTAAGCGGGTAGGGACTATGGTGGTTCGTTACTATAATACCACTGATTGGCATAATAATGCTACTTATTCAATCATGTATGGAGATATCACCGGTGATCCTGCTTATAAGCCCCACATGATGCGTTTGCAGGTAGAAGAACGTTACGCTATTAACAGTAAAGGTGAAAGTGTTCCGGTCAAAGAAGTAGCATGGGGAACAGAAGAAGATGCTCCTACACATTTATTATTGCAGTTTACTTCCAGCCATGGAGGAGCATACATAGGTTCCCCCGGTAATTCACTCTGGATCGATAATGTGAAACTGGTATATTAAAATATTATTTCAGTATAAAATGAAGAGGGCGGCTAACATCAGTTAGCCGCCCTCTCTTCGATTAGAGTTTACAACTCTTTGTCCCTATATCTTATTCCAGAATTACTACTCGGTTC